>Ga0209249_1000030_pt1 | contig 207611 bp, 173 predicted proteins | sample SaaInlV_200m_DNA_4_FD_184653 | JGI IMG/M metagenome (GOLD analysis project Ga0209249, IMG submission 184653) | Marine microbial communities from expanding oxygen minimum zones in the Saanich Inlet - SI037_S3LV_200m_DNA (SPAdes) (version 2) | ecosystem: Environmental > Aquatic > Marine >... | reverse complement strand
TACTCCAAACTTTTAATCAATTTATGGGGCTAAGCCCCTGTATGCAATATAAATTTAGCCTGACACTTAAAGTAAATTCTTAAAAGACTTGTGTAAAAAATTGAGAGATGGTATATTGTGTCAACTACTTGTTTTGAGTTGAAATGAATGACAATTTGTCAGGTGACACTTTTTATGCGTTCCAGATATATTAATCACCTGCAATCGACTGATAGGATCAGGGAGGAATTTTGAAAATGAAACCATGGTTGAGCATCTTCTTATCTACTGTCTTGGTTACGGGTTCGGTTCAGGCGCAATTTGCCGAAGGTCAGACCGTTCTCCACGGTGCCATTGGCCCCGCCTTTTCATATATGATCTCACTTGACCTGGATCAGACTGCCTTTGGCCTGCTAAGCAATTTTACCACTGACTTCGATATTTCTGATGCTGCCGAGGTTACAGGCATTAATAGCAATGGTATGGTTGTAACTGGTTTCGAAGGATTTGGTGAAGTTACCCCTCACTGGACTATTGGAATGTATGCTGGTCAGGGTGAATACATCGCCTCTGCACAGGATGCTGCAGATGTTGACTTTACCGTAAATTTTGTGTTGAGTAGTGTTGGTATTACAGCGGAATTCAATACCCACTCCCGTTCTCGTCTTAAATTATTGGGAGGCTCCATGTTTGGGATTGGCCAGGCTTCTCTGGTTGCCAGCTCGTCACCTGGGAATGAAAGTTGGGATGAAATTATTGCAGGTACCACAGCCCGAAAGGCTTTTGAGCTGTCTGCCTGGACGCCCGTTATCCAGCCATATCTGGGTATGCGCTTTGACATTTCTCGTTCAATGGGATTCAAAACCATTGCAGGTTGGAATGAGCAGGTTGCATCTGCTGGTAGTTGGAAACTCTACCATAATAAAACAATTCCGGATTCAAAAGAAGTTGCTTTAAGAGCGCTTTTCTTCCGTTTCCAGCTATACGTTATCCTTTAAACGAACTAATAGGACGCTTAACTCTTCAGCGTTCTTACCACAGAATCGATTCCCCATAACGTTATTGAATTGTGTATTATTATAGCGTAATGCGCAAATGGGTGCTTTCATCAAATCAATGTCGCCGTTATTTTGTACGCCGTGATTAAAAACTGGAACCTTGGCAAGATACAAGGATTAGTATAAAGATTATGAAGATTTTAAAACACATTACCGTTGTTGCCCTCGTCCTGCTTGGCGTGTTTGCGCTAAGCCCCTCGGGACAAGCATTGTTTGCTCAGGGCAGCGATTTTTACGATAAATGGAGAGATTTCCAGGACATGGTCAAAATCATCAACACCAATTATGTTGAAGATGTTGACTGGGATAAAACCATGATTGGTGCCCAAAATGGTCTCATGGAAGCCCTCGACCCCCACTCAGTATATATTGGTGCTGATCGAATGGGTCAGATCAATGAAAGTTTCCGAGGGAATTTTGAAGGTATCGGTATCGAATTTGATATCATTGATGACTATATCACAGTTATTACGCCCATTGTTGGCTCTCCCTCAGATGGATTGCTCCACCCCGGTGACCAGATAGTTAAAATTGATGAAGCTTCTGCTTATAAGATTACCAGGGATGGTGTATTTGATAGGCTGCGTGGTCCCAAAGGTTCAAGAGTTGATCTCGAAATAGCCAGGTTGGGTGAAACTGAACTTATTCCGGTGACCATTTACCGAGACAAAATTCCCATCTATAGCGTGTTGGCAAAATTTGTCATGGAAGACGGTACAGGATACATACTGTTGAATCGTTTCTCATCCACGACTTCCAGCGAAGTTATTACCGCCATTTCAGAGCTTCAGGCTCAAGGGATGGAACGTCTCATTATTGATTTGAGAAATAATAGTGGTGGCTACATGGATGAGGTTATCAAGATTGTTGACCATATCCTACCTGGCGGTGAAAAAATTCTATCTACCAAAGGTCGCCTGAAAAATGCTAATGAGGAGATGTACTCCAAGCATAAACCGACTTTTTATAAACAACCAATTATTGCCATGATCAATCGTGGATCAGCATCTGCCAGTGAAATATTAGCTGGGGCATTGCAAGATCTTGATCGTGGAATCGTTGTGGGAGAGACCAGTTTTGGCAAGGGATTGGTTCAGCGTCAATATCCACTTCGTGATGGTTCAGCTGTGCGAGTTACTGTTGCCAGGTACTACACGCCAAGTGGTCGCTTGATTCAGCGGGAGTATGAACAGGGTGAGGCTCAAGATTATTATGCTGAGCTATATGAACAAGACTATGGTCAAGATTCAACTGATTTGGAAGATAGACCGATTTTCAAAACTAAAATGGGTCGCATGGTCTATGGCGGGGGTGGTATTGCACCCGATATCTCACTTGGAGAGCCAGCTACGATTTCACGTGATCTGGCAAAAGTGAGACGTCATGATATCCGCTTTTTCTTCAAGATCGCCTCAGATTATGCCGCCAGTCATCCTGAATTAGGGAAAGATTGGAGCACCTTCTTTAAGACCTACATAGTGGATGAATCTCTCATGAATGAAGTCTACGAGAAGATACTGGCCATCGAAGATCTTGATCTGGATGAGGAAAAGATCCGTGAGGATGATGTCACAATACGCTATTACATTAAGAGTGAACTTGCAGCAAAGCTCTGGGGACGAAACGAGCAATATCAGGTGAGGACGCAAATGGATAATCAAATCCAGGAAGCACGTCAACACTTCAAAAAAGCCCGTGAAATTGCCGAGGCTGCAGATTATTTATAAAGAGGGTTCAGAGAGCCTAGAAACTCTAGGACTGAACGGGAATTTGATTGACTTTAGATACGTATGAAACTATGATTATGCGCTTAGTCAGATCAAGTTGAAAATTATACAGGATTAGGAGGTAATACCGGATGGTTGCGTGGTTTTATAACGGTGGGCCCTTTATGTGGCCAATTCTTGGGGTTTTTATTTTTGGACTCGTTTTTGTTGTTGAGCGTTTGATCAGCTTAATGAAAACAACGATGCAGACTAAATCTTTCTTGAAACAAATTGATGTAACATTAAAAGAACAAGGTGTTGAAGCCGCGATGGAAGTTTGTCGCTCGACTCCAGGTTCAGTACCTTCGATTTATCTTGCTGGTCTTTCCCGAGCAGATCGTGGTACGCTTGCAGTTGAAAAAGCTATTGAAAGTGCTGGTTCAATCGAAATGTCATTCCTTGAGAATAACATGATCTGGTTGTCCACAGTTGTTTCACTGGCACCTATGCTTGGATTTACCGGAACGGTTTTCGGTATGGTTCAGGCCTTTGATTCAATCGCAGCTGCAAATGATATTCAGCCAGCCCTCGTTGCTGTTGGTATCTCTATGGCATTGTTGACAACTCTCTTCGGTTTGGTTGTAGCTATGATTATTCAGTTTGCTCAGAATGTTTTCACATTCATGATCGACAAACTGATTATCAAAATGGAAGAATCTTCACTGGATCTTATCGATACTATTGAGAACCTGGAGAAGAAATAATAACACCATAACCGGGGTTAGCTGATACTATGCTAGTAAAGAAAAAAAGAAATAAAAGTGGTGGTGAAATTCCCACAGCATCCCTCCCGGATATTGTGTTTATGCTGCTGCTCTTTTTCCTGGTGACCACGACTATCGACATGGATAAAGGTCTGGGTATGGTGCTTCCAGAAAAGGGCAATACGACAGAAGTGAATCCCAAGAATATTACTAATATTCTGGTAAATGCTTCTGGTAAGATCGCAGTGAGTCACGAGGGAGACATCCAAGTTATCGATGTTCGTGAGCTAAAACATTTCGCAAAGAGATCGCTGGCAACCAACGACAAGATGATTTTTTCTGTCAAAACGGCCGCAACCAGCAAGTACAAGGACTACATTGAGGTGATTGACCAGCTTAAGCAGGCCAGTGCCACACGTATTTCTATTGCTGACCCGGAGAGTTAGATCATGCGTTTAAAAAGAAAAATGAAAATTGAAGCCGGGATTCCAACATCCTCGCTTCCTGATATCATCTTCATGTTGCTGATTTTCTTCATGGTGGTTACTGTTCTGCGTGAGTTTCAAGGTCTTAAATTGATTCTTCCAGAAGCGAAAAAAATCGCCAAACTGGAAGGGAATAAGCACGTTTCCCATATCTGGGCCACCTCTGAAGGTACCATTTCCATTGATGATCAGATTGTTACTATAGGAAAAATCCGTACCATCATGTATGATAAGATTCTCGCTGATCCTCAGATGACAGCTTCTTTAAAAGCTGATAGACAGACCGAGATGGCAATCATTACCGATATTCATCAGGAGCTCAGAGAAGCGAATGCGCTAAAACTAAACTATTCAGCCAAACCGAGGGAGTAGGATTATGCTAGAACAACAACATCCACATATCTCGGTCAAACTGCAACATAGAAAGTATCTTGAAATTGGTGCTATCGTTGTGCTGCTGCTGTTTACCATGGTTCTGTTTGCGGTTCCTAAATTTGAAACTGAAGAACTTGTAGAGCAGGCTTATGTAGCTCCAATTGAGAACATTGAGATTCCACCGGAAACTCAACAGTTTGACAAGCCACCACCACCTGCGCGTCCTTCCATTCCAATTGAATCTGAAGATGATGAAATCGATGAAGATTTCACCATTGAGGAAACCGATCTGGAAGACTTTGAAATTCTGGATGAGCCACCACCACCACCAGAAAGTAATGTGATCTTCATCGCTTATGATGAACCACCAGAACCTATGGGTGGTTATGGTGCCATTCAACAGGCTGTTGTCTATCCGGAGATCGCTCGTGAAGCAGGTATCGAAGGAACTGTTATTGTACAGGCTACCATCGGTAAAGATGGTCGTGTTAAGGAAACCATTATTCTTAAAGGTATTCCCAAGACAGGTCTGGATGAAGCTGCCATGGACGCTATCAAAACCATCAAATGGAAACCAGCTTATCAACGTGATAAACCAGTAACGGTTAGAATATCCGTACCTGTTGTATTCCGTCTTAAAAACGGCTAAAAACCTACATCCTAGTATTACCAAAAGACCGGATTTTTATCCGGTCTTTTTTTTGTCACGCCCATAGATTGTTTTGATATTTTCAGACTATCCCAGGCGAACGCTGGGATCCTATCTTTCCCTTAAAAAAGAATAATGTTGTACATAGCCCCGCCTAAATGAGATAATCCTCCTGGATAAATTCATTCAAATTCGGTCTTGATATTTACCAAAATCAGGTGTTACATTACTCATGGGTCGAATATTCGACTCACTGTTCGATAAATGACAATAGAATCCAATGGAATGGAGCTTAAGGAGGACCAGGAAGGAAGCGAGACGAAATTTAACTATTTGGAGGTGAAAGATGTTGACACAGTATCCATGGGTATCAGTAAAAAATCAAGAGCGCAAACACATTGAAATTGGTGCAATGGTTACACTTCTGGCGGCCATTATTTCCTTTTATAGTATCCCCGATTTTAATGACCGGGTGATCACAGAAAAACCTTATGTCCCTCCTCCGGTTGAAGTTCTTTCTATTCCAGCAACCATTCAACCTCCTGAAGTGGTCAAACCACTGCGACCTACTATGGTAGTAGAATCAGAGATTGAAGACATTGATGTTGCAATGGATGAGATTTTTATCGATCTGGGTACTTATGAATTTCTTTTGGACGCACCAGCACCCCAAGACCCTACTGTACCTTTCCATGCCATCGAGGTGCTTCCAGAACCCATCGGTGGTTTGCAAGCGATTATAAACAATGCAATATACCCACCTATCGCCATCGAAGCTCGCCAGGAAGGGAAGGTAGTGGTTGAAGCTTTGATTGGAAGTGACGGAATCGTCAAAGAGGTAATCGTTATAAAGGGAATGCCAGGTACTGGTCTGGATGAAGCAGCTATGGCAGCCGTTCTAAATACCCCTTTCAGCCCTGCCTATCAGAGGGATAAACCAGTACAAGTAAGAATGGCCATACCTGTAGATTTTAGATTAAGATAACTCCATGTCAAAAAAGAAAAGGCGGTCGGTTTACCCGACTGCCTTTTTTTGTTCAGGAAAGCAGTGTTAAAACATGGTGTTGTTGTGCTTTGACTTCTCTGGAACTATTTGCATCACATCCCAGTGTTCCACAATTTTCCCATCCTCATCAAGTCTGAAGATATCTATGGTTGCATAATCGCTGTCACCGGGCCATTCCTGGCGACAATGAACCACGACCATATTATTTTCACCGATCACTCTCTCAAAATGGATGTATTTACCAGGCCACTCCTGTGCCATTTTTTCAAAATATTCTATAAAGGCATCAGGTCCATCCGCAACCAGAGGATTGTGCTGTGTGTATTGCTTACCGACATATCTTTTTACCGCTTCTGCAGGATTTCCCTCATTGAAGGCCAAGTCATAAAATGCCAGGACGTTCTGTTTATTTCTCTCAATTTGATTGGACACGATGAACTCCTTTGACTCATTAAATGAGAAACTAGACCATCACATTTTTTAATCAAGGCATTCATAACCTTGAAATATGCGATTTGATTCCTTCTGCGTATAAGGGACAAAAATAGTCATGGTATAAAAGCAGATTTATTTTAAGCTAAGGGAAACAAAAGGTTAAGAGGTGTAATCATGCGCGAAATTAAAACTGAAATTGAAATAAATGCTCCCCTGACTGAGGTCTGGGATATCCTCATGGCCTTTGATAAGTGGTCAGACTGGAACCCAACGGTTAATCATGCAAGCGGCACAGCCACACTAGGCTCGAAAGTCAGTCTCACAATGGCAGGTCCTCAAGGTAAGAATGGTCAGAAATATTCTGCTGATATTACCACCTTTGAAGCGCCGCGTTCTTTTCGCTGGAGAGCTGTAATGATGGCTGGATTTCTCATGACAAATGACAGATCATTTGACTTGGAACCCTCCGGAGAGGGAACCAGGCTTGTAAACACCGAGCATTTTAGCGGGCTAATGGTATCTCTTTTTTGGAGTAAGCTAGAAGGGTTTGTACCAGATTCATTGAAATCAATGAATGAAGCCTTGAAAGCCAAAGCCGAACAGACCTAGATCAAACCGTTTTAGGCTTCCCTCTCACTTTTTAGCTGCCAGATATTTTCGGTGGCTGCGTGTTTTCCCCTCATTCCGCCTGGTAGGGTATAGGTTTCCAGGAGCGCCAAGGTATAGGTATCCTTAAAGAGCCGGTCCAACTCATCAGCATCCACGGAAAATGGAGGACCGGATTTCAAACTTTGATCATATTCAAACGTAATCACCAATTGGGGAGCTGCATCGGTGATCTCCATTAAGTGCTTTGTATATTTAATCCGCAATTCATCAGGTAATGCCACCAGAGCAGCACGATCATATATGGCATCTACTTCACCCAAAACATCTTTTGATAAGTTAAATACATCACCCATGTAAATATCGATATCACTAGCGCTATACCGTGAGACCTTACCATGTACTGTAATTTTTGGAACCACACCCAGCTCTTGAAATAACTGCTCAATGGCGAGTTGGCTAATTTCTATCCCAGTGACCTGTACTCCCTGAGAAAGTAGCCATCCTATATCCAGTGTTTTGCCGCACAGTGGCAAGAATATGCGACTACCCCTCACTAGATTTAACGCTTTGAAATATTTAACCAGCTGCGGATGAGGCTTACTTTTGTGAAAGCCAATATTGTTCGTTTCCCAGGCTTGTTTCCAAGAGTCAATATTCATAAAGTTTCCTTAAGCATTCTTAACACGAATTTAATCACCCAATTTGAGGCATCAATTCAGTGTACATATGAATCAAAATTGCCTGACCAAAAATGAGAGTTTTGGTAAATCTGTCTTCCCTTAAAATCCCGGAATGTCAGCCTTTTCATGATGCAAGGGAATCCCATTGTCATAATCAATGCGTTGAGGTTCAGTGGGCATGAGCCCTGGAAATTGCTTGTACAGACTCATAGCAAAGAGATGATCCAAATGCTCGTTACTTTCAGGACTCCAACCCATAACCCGCTCCCAAATTTCAGCTGATTCCATACAGAAATAAATAAACAGATCATCGCCCCCATAATAACGCAATGAATTATATACGGTTCGATACATTTCCAGACGCAGGGGTTTGGGATAACGCATCTTGCCATCCATCCCACGGATCAACTCAGCAAACATGATCTTGGATTTGGGGAATTTTTCTAGGACTTTGTCCTTCATCTCTGGTGGAAAACGCAGTGAGCCAATGGAAATCCAGGCCACATTTTTGGGATCTACCACCTCAAACAATTGTCGGATCAAATCAGGATAGCTCTGCTTCCATTCCTCATGGAAAAGCAGTGGATCAAAATGGAACCCAATCTTATAACCCCTCTCCTGGACTAGACGCATAGCTTCTAGGCGCTCATATAGGGAAGCCGCCTTGTGTTCCTCAGCATCAATGATAACCTGGGGGTTAACTGACCAGGAAATCACGGTATGACCCTGATGATCCAGATCCAAAAGGTTTTCAATACGATTAGATTTGGTTTTTAATTCCAAAAGTACATTGGGTAGAGTCGCAAAGTATTCAACCACATCCTTTGAGTATTCTGAAGAAGAATCAAATGCCAGACTATCTGATAACTCCCCTGTTCCAATTCGAAAAAAGCGTTTGGGTTGAGTGGCAATCTTGTCCTTCACCTCAGTCAAGAGTTTATCCGTGTTAGCATAAACCGTAGTGACTGGATTATTCAGGTAAAATTGCAGGATGCAATATGTACAATCAATGGGACAATTACTGGTCTGATTGATGACATGATAGTTGCAGCACCTATAGGTCCGATCTGTTCCTGGACATTGTTTGACAGTATGACCCTGTTTCTCGGTAAGCAGGATATCCCTTTTAGCCGGTGTGGCTTCCTGTTTAAACATGATTTCTTTATCAGCTTCGGTAATATCCTGTTGGACGACCTTGGCCTGGGGATTGTTCTTTATATATCGCTGGACTAATTCTTGATCAGCAACCTTCTGATCAACAATGATCCGAGTAATTTTCGGTTCTTTCATAGGACCTTATATATGTTTGAAGATGTTTTTAAATGCAGGCGATTTCAACTTATTCAGAGATTGCTCCAAATCTTCCTCATCTCTGGCATGAAAAGCAATCTGAACACCTTGTTGCTCAAAATAGGGATCCCATTTGATTTTCATGGAATCAGGCAGCTGGGCAGCATCCAATGTTTTGCTCAGATCAACGCCGGCCTGATTCAGAGATGGGAAACGTGCCTGGTTAATTTTTTCTCTAATTTCCATTATTGCCAGACGATTATCTTCATAGTCAGTGTCTGCCATTTCCCAGAGACCCATTTCCTGGGCTTTAGTTTTGAAGTCGACCTCGTCGTTTTTACTCATTTCCCAGACATTCTGAATAATCTCAGCCGTCATGTTGATGCCAATTTTCAGATTAGAAATAAATCTTTCTACCCATTCGAGATGACCTTCAGCCCGTTGGAAAATGAGAGCTCGTTTTAGACTTAGATCTTTATCAACAATGAATGACTGCAGCGAGGGAGGTAATTTCAGGAGGAATAATATCTGATCGATGAGTTTCTCCCGGGGTGCTAGCTCCAGAGCGGGTAAAATCTGTTCGGCCAGCATGGGACGGGGGACACCCAGATCAATGGCTGCATGGGTAAGCAGTGCCTTATCCATGAGATTCATAGGGCTATAGTACTCTATGACCAATTGAATCAATTCGAGGGTACTCTCAGTTTCCTGTATCAGATAGGCCGGAACTGTAGGTTTGCCTGCTTCCTGATCTGCCACAAAGCAATGAATATCACCGACAATTTTAATACAAGAGGGTGATTGATAGGCCAGAATGGGTCTGGACAGGCTCCCCCGAGTAGAATTGTCCCGTTGATAGGGCAGGGTGGCAAAGCTGGAATGTATGGTGGGACCGACTGTGGTCAGTTCTTTAACTGTGATCTTCATAGTCACCAATATGTCTTGGTTTCAATTAAATCAAACGAAATTTACAAAATGATTTAACTGCGAGTTATGTGAATTACACAATATAGTTGAGCCACCAAATACGCTCATTGCGGAAATGGTTTAAAGCGGAAGCTTCAAAGGCTGTTTGCTCGTTACGATCGTTTATTTCACTGTATGGAAAATAATCCTCAATTGTCCTGGTTTTTTCTTGCCAGGGAGAGCCCACCGAAACCACTGATGATGGCCATATAAAACCCGAAATCGTACCACCAACCTGTATTATTGGGGTCATAGATACGGGTGTGGTCATTAAAAAAGCCCACGATCAATGAAAGTGGAGCGATCCAGCCATGCCAGACACCCTTAAAAAATCCTGAGGGGGACTGTCCCATGTTATGCTCTGGATTGGGCATGCAGGATGTAAAAGCTATAAGAACCAGCAGGGTGATGATGGTGACGAAGATGGATTTTTGAAGTTTCATGATTATCTCCTTGTTTATAAGGTCTCGAAAAGCCCTTTGGCTTTATTTTTACGCACATTGTTGTAATCAAAATACTGCCCGTTCATGGCGATGTAAATACCTCGGTCCAGGGTCTGAACATAAGCCATAGCAGCACCCATGTTGAATAACCCATCAGAACTTCCAAATACAATGGGGATCATGGCACCGGTGAGAATAATAGTTTTATCCTTGATATGCTCCGCCAGATAACGAGCTGTTTCAACCATGGTGTCGGTACCGTGGGTAATTACGATGCGATCCGTGGAACTCTTGCGACAATGGGTCAGGATGATTTCCCGATCCTGTTCAGTCATTTCCAGACTATCGATCATCATCAGGCTGCGAATGTTCACGTTGAGTTGTGAGCGACCCTGTTCCAGCATCTGTTTCAGATGGGTGTCTCTGAAGTATAGGTCTCCATTCAGTTCATTATATTCCTTATCAAAGGTGCCCCCGGTAATGAATATCTGTATTTGCATCTGGCTTGTTCTCCTGAACTGTGGTTAAGCTCTGCGTCCAAATTCATAGGAACGCAGTGTGCCGAGAAACTACATAAAAGGTGTCCTTCGTTTAATAAAAAAAGAGCATGATTAATTGATAAAATTGCTTAGAATAAGAATCGTTTCAACAAAGGAGCTTCCATGCTGGAAAAAACGGGCAGACGCTGGCTGCGGGTCATCCATATTGTCTTTATTGCCTCTCTTATGGGAGGGCTGGCATCTATCCTTACCATTCATCTGATTTCTGGTTTAGACACACATCAACTTTTTATCGCTAATTACTCTATCTATACACTTTTTAATATGGTGGTAACCTGGTCATTTTACGGGGTGGTGACTACGGGACTTGTTTACTCTGTATTCACCCATTGGGGTTTGACCAAACATTGGTGGATTATTGGGAAGTGGACTGGAACGGTTGTACTTTTTGTTCTCGTCTGGATCTGGCTGGGACCAGCCATCAACGGGATGGTTGCTCTCTCAGATATTGGTATGAAAGCATCTGATGTACCCCACGATTATGCTGAGTATCACAACACATTGACACCGGTGATTGCCGTTGCCATGCTGATTATGTTCACCTTGATCTCAATAACAATTTTTAGACCCTGGGGTCAACGGTCTCAGAAATACGAGATGCGCCGGGGTATGGTGCTCTCACTGACTGGCATTGGAGTTGTTTTAGGAGTAAGCCTAGGAGTCATCGGTTATTATGATCTGGAATCATATCGAAATATGGAAATCGGCAATCCTGACTTAAATCGAGTTCCCGATGGTATCCATCGTGGTTCAGTGAGCTATTCAGGATTTGAATATACTGTGGCTGTGAAAGTGAATGAATCCATGATTGTAGGTGTGGGCGTAGTTCAGAATAGGGATAGTGAATACGCTCGATTTGCTGAAGGAATTATTCCTCGGGTGATCGAAAAACAAAGCCCTGATGTAGATGGAATCACAGGTGCCACGACCACCAGTAAATGTTTGATGAAGGCGATTGAAACTGCCCTGGAAGGAGCGATATGAATGTAGATAAACGGGTCATCCGTAAATTTGAAAAAAAGACCTGGAGTGAAGTAAAATCCAAAAATTCCTGGCAGGTTTTCCGCATTATGGCTGAATTTGTTGAAGGTTTTGATGCGTTGACCCAGGTGGGCCCTTCCGTAACCGTTTTTGGCTCGGCACGCACGAAACCTGATGATCCCTATTATGAAATTGCACATCAACTCGGAACCTTTTTAGCTCAGGAAGGTCTTAGTGTCATCACTGGTGGCGGTCCTGGTATCATGGAAGCAACTAATAAGGGCGCTAAGGAGGTTGGCGGTGCTTCAGCAGGTGTTGGCATCGAGTTGCCCTTTGAAGCCTCAAATAACGCCTATATCGACTCTGATAAGAACATTACCTTCCGCTACTTCTTTGTGCGTAAGCTCATGTTTCTTAAATATTCACAGGCTTTTGTGGCTTTCCCTGGTGGATTGGGTACCCTGGATGAACTATTCGAATCCCTAACCCTCTCGCAAACAGGTAAAACTCCCAAATTTCCCATCATTCTAGTCGGTCGAGATTATTGGTCTGGTCTGGTGGACTGGCTCCACGATAAGGCCTTGGCTCAGGGATATGTTGGAGCTGATGATCTTGAATTGTTCCGGGTAGTTGATTCTGCCGAAGAGGTCATGGATTCCATAACAGGCTTTTTTGCGAAATTCCGCAAGGAGATGGTACCGAATTTCTAGTTTTATTTAAGTGAAATGATGTTGTGTTCCGATCACTGAGCTTGTCGAAGTGCGAGGGACTCAGGGTTTGAGTGATGTGAATTTATTAGACGTTTCGAGAGCCTCAACGTCCAGAGAAGTAGGCTTAGTAATTAACTTAGTTTTTGCTTTAGCTTCGTGACGTACCGACGGCTCATGACATAGGGCTCTTCAATACCCTTCATGTAAACGCGGTATGAATTATTAAACCATTCTTCCAGTCGATCCACAAATTCCATGTTGACGATGGTCGTTCGATGAATCCGATTAAAGAAAGCATCAGGCAATCGGGTTTCCCATTCTGCCATGGATTTATGAACCAGCACCTTCTTCTTATTAGTGCACAAGACTTCAGAATAATCACCAGCTGATGTGATACAGACAATGGTGGATATTTTCAGGAAGCCCAGACTGGTATCCAACTTGAGCAGTAGTCGATCATGATATTCCAGCTCCCGCGAGGCCTCTTCAGCTTCATCCGGGATCAACTCAAGGCGCTCGATGGATTGCAGGAGTCGCTCATCACTCACAGGTTTTAGTAGATAGTCCAGGGCATTGACCTCGAAGGCTCGCAAGGCAAATTCATCAAAAGCGGTGACAAAAATAACCTTCACATCAGAGCTAATATGTTCGAGAACATCAAAACCATTCATTCCAGGCATCTGGATATCAAGAAAAACCAGATCCGGTTTCAGGTCCTTAATCATATCAAGGGCATCCTGGCCATTGGAAGCCTCGCCCAGCACTTCAATATTTTTGTGATTATTAAGGAGCAGCCGTAAATCATTGCGAGCAAGACGTTCATCATCAACTACAATAGCACGATAAAGCTTAGACATGATTTCCCTCGACATCGCGTGAAATTGAAATTTCTATCACCACACAACCTTCTTCTTCTGAAGTGGATAGGCTGTATTTATCGGGGAATCTATTTTCAAGGCGTTCCCTGACATTTTTCAGACCGGTCCCTGTACCAGCTGGACGACCGCGTCCTTCTGCATCATCAGACAACCAGGTCCCGCTATTTCTAACAAAGATGGATAACTTATTGTCTTTGATTTTCGCTTGAATTTTAATCTTCAAGGGCATGCTTGATGTTTTCATCCCGTACTTCACTGCATTTTCTACCAGGGGATGAACGAGAAAGCTGGGGATGGGATATTCCTCAGCCAGGGGGTCAATCTCGAAACTAACCTGTAGATTTTCCTCATAGCGTTTTTCTTCGATGGCGAAATAATGTTTAATGGCTGTGATCTCTTCACTAAAAGGAACATCACCATTGTTTTTACTCACCAGGGAGTAACGCAGGAGTTCGGCCAGCTCTGTTACCATATCCCTGGCTTTGGTCTGGTCTTCCAGGATGAGGGCTCGAATAGAATTTAAGGAGTTAAATAGAAAGTGAGGATTCAACTGATATCTCAACATCTGAAGCTGAGCACTATGGGCGAGAAGTTCAGCCTTCTCCGTGCGGGCAAGCTGCTCATTCCATTGTCTCCAGAAATTAATAAGAAAATAGAGCGCTGACCAGGTAAACAGGATAAATGAATTCCAATAGATCTGACTGATATTGTTGCGCATGGTGATTTTATCAAGCGCCTTCTGAAATTTTTCAATACCATAAATGGGATAGGACACAAGACGATCCACATAAATCCAGATTACTGCGAAGACGATGGATGTCAGGATAACAATTGCAGAGACATTCAAAATGGATCGGTGTTGGTAATCCAGCTTTTGATAGATTTTGCGCATTATGATGGTCATTAAAAAGGCCACGACATAGGTGACGGCAAATCCAAAGGTATTGGCTAAATCAAGGTCTTTGTAAGAATAATAAATTAGATAGTATATCACTCCATACAGGAACCAGCCAGAAATTTGGAGTACCCAAAAGAGTGAAATTTTACCAGGATCGGAAGTGGATGTCATAGAGAAAGATAACTTTCATAGAGGGGTTTAAAAATATTATGTATAAAAAGTTGTTTCATCAGCTTGTGCCCAATATAGACGTGGAGAACTGCAGAATATTCTGATTTAGCCAAGCGGTGCATAAATACGGCGAGCGGTTAGGAAAGAATTACCCAGAGCTGTTTCAAGTTGGCAATGATGGGAACACCATGAAGATCCTGGTTACTCCATGGGTTGATGAGGCCAATTCCCGCAATAATAACTGAGCATATAACCAGAGCCCAAAAAATAGGTTTTTCCCCACGCCAATCTGTCTCATACTCGTACTCGAAGAGATAAAAGAAAAAGAGGGGCAGGATGGGTACAAACCAACGGATACTGTAGCTCCATCCCCCATAATTAGAACTGAATAACCAGTAGTAGGACATTAGGACAATTGAGCCAAATAAAATGATGAGAGTTTCAAGCTGAAATTCTTTACCGTGCCGAACATTCCTAATGACCAGCGGCACTAGAAACAATAACAGGGGGTTGTACCAGATGAAACCCTTGAAGCCGAATAGACTGATAAACGCATATTGAATCGTGAATAATGGGGTGTTCATGCTGACGCCTGAAAGCGTCTTCGAACCGGTCCAGACAGAACCATCGAATTCAAAAAACTGCGGATTTAATTGGAGGGGCAAAAAGGTTCCCCCAATAGAATAATTTACTACGAAATGTATGGTAAGAGGAATGAGTGCGCCTGCCATGAACAAGCGTGTCGGAGCTGTAATACGCCATTTGTGAGCCACCAACAGACCAAATCCCAACAGAAAAATCGTGGTGGGCATATCCATACTGGCTGCCAACCCAAAAAATAAACCTGACCAAAGTAGCGCTGGTTTCACATCTTGGTGCTTCCCTTTTAAATAGAAAAAGAATGCAATCATGAGACTTGACCCGGCCAGGCTGTGATTGTTGAAGCTGGAAGTCCAGGCAAATGCCAGGGAAGCAAAGGTGTAGATAAAGATGGCGAGGGGAATTCCGGCCTGTCTGATGGGTGTGAATGTGAGCGCCTTACGAAAAGCCAGAATACTGGCTATCCAAAAGACTTTGATGGTGAAAAGGATGATGAAATAATAACTCAGATTCCAACCATAATCCAACCTTAGTCCAATTGTGTTTAGTGGAGCATATATAATGGCCGCCAACATGGAAGGAAGCGCAGGTTTGTCGGAGTAGAAATGCCCATTGATGAAGACTTTGTCTCCACCCTTCACAAATACGCTTTCATCAATAGCAAGACTGTGATGCTCCACCAGGGATTGAGTCAAAGCCATTCTGCTGGCTTCGTTCCAACCGTTAATCCGAGGATTGATAGTAATTAGAGATACTCCTACCAACAGGAGTAGGAGTAATCTGGTGGATTCAAATATTGATTTCATGTTTAGGCTCGGTAGCAAAATAGCAATCTGAATTTGAACTGCAAGATGGCATCCAGATTCTAGAAACTCCAAAATTGATCATTTTCCGCTTCCACCGTTATGGCAATCTAACTAGACTACCCAGCATGAATCTAATTCTGCTCAATCCGACTGATTTCATCACCGAAGACCAGGTCCGCCTAAGCGGTCGCAGATTTGACCATATCAGCACAATTCATCGCGCGGAACCTGACTCTCAACTCCGAGTTGGGCTGCTCAATGGCAAGATTGGGCACGGATTGATCACAAATATGGATCCCAATTTTGTAGAATTAACCGTTAAGCTCACGCAACCACCGCCCGAAAAACTCCCAGTTACCCTCCTTCTGGCTCTCCCGAGACCTAAAATGCTAAAGCGGGTGATGCAAAGTGTTACCTCCCTGGGTGTTAAGCAGATCTACCTGATCAACACTTTCAGAGTGGAAAAGAGCTTCTGGAACAGCCCCCTCCTCCAAACAGATAACCTTCATGAACAGCTCTTGCTCGGTCTGGAGCAGGCTCGGGATACCATCTTGCCTGAAGTCCATTTGCGCCAGCGCTTTAAGCCATTTGTTGAGGATGAATTACCTGATTTATGCAAGGGAACCAATGCTCTGGTCGCCCATCCGACCAGTGGGAGGATCGCATTGCCGAAAGCTGGCCAACCAACCACTCTTGCTATCGGTCCAGAAGGGGGCTTTATCACCTATGAAGTTGAGAAGTTAGAAACCTGTGGCTTTACAGCTTTCAGTTTCGGTGAGAGAATTCTACGTGTTGAAACAGCTGTACCGGCAATCCTCTCACGATTGTTACCCATTTAATTCCCAATCTAACAGACCCAGTTCACTTCATGTTGGAATGTTCGGCGCTGATGGCCGACCACTCAACGAATCCGGGAACCATCCGTAGATAAATTTGATGGAATTCTTTCCTCTAAATTAAAATAGCGACATGATACTCAAGGGAGGGAAGCATTCATGAAAAGGCAGAGACAAAAATTAACTCATTTTTTCATCATTATCCTGGTGGGAGCACTGATCCTGGGTTGTAGTGGTATTCAACAGGGGAAGGATCTGGTATTTAAGGTGGTAAATCGCGGTCAATTGCTGACAGATGCTGCGACAGCCTATCGTGCTGGTAATTTCGCTGAAGCTGGAAAATACTACAAGAAAGTCCTGATCCACAACCAGGATGATGCCATTGTAGCCTATAACCTGGCCTGCTGCTATGCCTTGCAGGGTGATGCCACACATGCCGCACTATTTGTGACACATGCCTTTCAAAATGGGTTCAGGGGTCTGGAAATTTTTAACAAGGATACCGATTTCGATCTTGTAAGGGAGGATCCAGACTTTCAGAAGGCCACTATCGATATTCAGAAACGTTTCGATTCCATTGGAACAAGAAATTATGTTGAAGCTTCATCCATGCTGCCATATCGGATGCGTTTCCCAAAGGAATATGATGCCAATAAGAGCTATCCATTACTGATTGGAATGCATGGGATGGGTGGTAATTCTGAGGGATTTATCAGTCAGTATGACAAATTGATTGATCCTCAGATCATCTATGTGGCACCCGAGGGTCAGTACCCAATCTCTTTGCATATGGCAGCTCAATGGCATCGCCGTAAATGGTCAATTAATGATATTGGAAAAGAAGCCTGGAATGCCAGCGATGCAATGGTTGGTGACTATATTTTAAAGACCATTGAAAAGGTGTCCGACGAATACAAAATTTCTGATGTCTATATCATGGGGTTTTCTGAAGGTGCTGTCTATGCCTATACAATTGGCTTAAAAAATCCGGATAAGATTAAGGGCGTTATAGGGTTCAGCGGCTATCTCATGGATACAGAGGGGGACAAGACAATCCTTAATCAACAGGATATTGAGACAGGGAAGGATGTCAGACTATTTATAGCTCATGGAATTGATGACGCTGCTATCAAGGTGGAGACTGCCAGGGAGCTAAGTAAGATGTTTGAATCAAAGGGTTTTGATCTGACATATACAGAATTCGAAGGGCGTCATGGCATCAAAGCCGATGTTTTCAATGATGCTGTAAAATGGATGCAGTTATAAAATTACGGGGTTCATTCTAGTATGAATGAATAGAAGAAGCCACCTGAGGAGGTGGCTTCTTTGTTTTAAGAAATACTGGACGCTGAGCAAGAAAACCCTTCAGAAGTCTTCGCGAAGGAGTTGTGCGACTGTGGCGATCTCGAAATCCTAGATTGCATCGTCACTTTGATCCTCGCTATGACAGTCAGAATAATTCTAATCCAAAAGTGACCGCATCACATACTGGAGGATACCACCGTGGCGATAGTATTCCAACTCGTTGGGAGTATCAATCCGAGTCGTTGCCATAAATGAAAATTGACTCCCGTCTGTTCTGGTACACTTGACTTCCATTTCTTTACCTGGTTTAAGTCCCTCTGAGATTCCAGCAATAGAGAAAGTCTCCTCACCAGTTAATCCTAGGTTCACCCGGCCCTCACCCTCGTTGAATTGCAATGGTAATACACCCATCCCTATCAAGTTGCTACGATGAATTCGCTCGAAACTCTCAGCAACAACCGCTTTAACACCCAAAAGATAGGTTCCCTTGGCTGCCCAATCACGGCTGGAACCTGTACCATATTCTTTTCCAGCAATAACCACCAGGGAGGTCCCTTCGGCTTTATAGGACATGGCCCCATCATATATGGTGGTTACTTCACCTTCAGGTAATTTTTTTGTAAAACCACCCTCAGTGCCTGGAGCTAAGAGATTGCGGAGACGAATGTTTGCAAAAGTTCCGCGCATCATGACTTCATGATTTCCACGGCGGCTGCCATATGAGTTGAAGTCTTTCACATCAGTTCCATTTGATATAAGGTATTTACCAGCCGGTGTATCAGCCTTGAAGGCGCCAGCGGGTGAAATGTGATCTGTGGTTACAGAGTCGCCGAGAAGTGCCAGAGCCCGTGCATCTGTGATGTCACTGAGTATGCCATGTTCGCGGCTCATTCCCTCAAAGAATGAAGGTTTGCGGATATAGGTGGAATCTGCTTCCCAATCGAAGGTATTGCCCTCAGGAATGGTCAAGCCTTTCCAGGCAGCATCTCCGCTGAACACATCGGCATATTTACTGATGAATTGTTCAGGTTTTACTGCTAGAGCTACAGCTTCTGCAATTTCAGTAGAGGTTGGCCAGATGTCTTTCAGGAAGACCTCGTTACCCTGTTTATCCTGGCCAAGTGATTCGGTGGCCAGATCAATATTCATGGTGCCAGCCAGAGCGTAGGCGACTACCAGTGGAGGGGAAGCTAGATAGTTGGCTTTGACATGGGGATTGACGCGTCCTTCAAAATTTCGATTTCCTGATAACACTGAAGTCACCACAAGATCACCCGCTTCCACTGCAGAAGATACGGGAGCAGGTAGAGGTCCGCTGTTTCCGATACAGGTGGTGCAACCATATCCAACCAGATTGAATTTAAGCTGATCCAGGTAGGGGGTGAGACCAGCTGCCTCCAGATAGTCCGTCACAACTTTGGATCCAGGCGCCAGGCTGGGTTTGACCCAGGGTTTGATATCCAGACCGAGTTCCACGGCTTTCTTAGCCACCAGACCAGCACCAACCAGAACACTAGGGTTTGAGGTGTTAGTACAGGAGGTAATAGCAGCAATAACGACATCGCCATCCTTTAATTGATATTCGCTTCCCTCAACATCAGAAGCGCCTTTGCTGTCTCCCTTGAGAACCTCAAGATCCCTCATCCACGTGATTTTGGATTTAGATAATTCGATACGATCCTGAGGGCGTTTGGGTCCAGAAATGGATGGAACAACCGTATTCATATCCAATTCAAGATTTGCTGAATACACTGCCTGGTCAACACCAGCTTCATAAAACATCCCCTGGGCCTTGGTGTAGGCCTCCACCAGAGCAACCTGCTCAGCATCGCGACCACTAAATTTCAGATAATTGATAGTTGCGGCATTCACAGGGAAGTAGCCCATGGTGGCACCATATTCTGGAGCCATATTGGCGATAGTTGCCTGATCTTCAAGGCTGAGGTTGGCAATACCTTCACCATAAAATTCAACAAATTTTCCAACCACGCCAGCTTCGCGAAGCATCTGCACAACGGTAAGTACCAGATCTGTGGCAGTGGTGCCTTCAGCCATTTTACCTGTAAGTTTGAATCCAATAACTTGAGGGATAAGCATTGAGATAGGCTGACCAAGCATGACTGCTTCGGCTTCAATACCACCTACACCCCAACCCAGGACACCTAGTCCATTAATCATGGTTGTGTGTGAATCAGTACCAACTAGTGAATCAGGATATATTTGGATTCCATCTTCAGTTTCTTTTTTAAAGACTACCTGGGCTAAGTATTCCAGGTTGATTTGGTGGATGATACCGGTGTCCGGTGGAACCACACGAAAGTTTTCGAATGCTTCTTGTCCCCAACGTAAAAATCCGTAACGCTCACGATTTCGCTCCATTTCAATGGTGGCATTTTCGGCAAAGGCTCCAAGGGAACCAAATTTGTCCACTTGCACGGAATGATCAATGACCAGATCGGCAGGTTGCAAGGGATTGATTTTTTCAGGATTTCCACCGAGATCAGCCATGGTGTCACGCATCACGGCCAGATCTACCACTGCAGGAACGCCAGTAAAATCCTGTAAGAGAACACGACTGGGTCTTAATTGGATTTCATGTGAAGGTGGTTGATTGGCATCCCAGTCCAAAACGGCTTCAACATCGGTACTTGTAACTGTGATGTCATCTTCAAAACGCAGCATGTTTTCCAACAGTACTTTGTGAGCAATGGGAAGCTTGCTTAACTTGTGTTCTGCATTTAGCTTAGAGAGATCGAAATACTCAAATTCTTGACCATTGAGATGCAGGGTTGACCGGGTCTTAAAACTATCTAATGATTTTGATTTGCTAGCCATGGGGGCTCCTGAAATTTATTGGGTTGTTCAATGATATGTCATGTAAGGGAGTGGTATATTTTATCATGCTAAACACCTTACAAACTAAGCTTTTGCTTACCAAAATCAATTGCCATAAGTACATGCAACATGCAGTCGTTAATTTACGCACATATTCAGCTTGACATATATAGCAAAAACGCTATATTGGTGACCTAAATTGTCACAAAGCTCTATTTTTCTGATCATGAATGAAGTAAAGCATATATCATTTTTCGAAGTTGCCTCCAAAGTTCTCAAAGCTTTGGGACATCCTGAGCGTCTTCGAATCGTTGAATACCTACAGGCTGGAGAACGAAATGTTGGAGATATCCAACGTGAAATTGGTTTATCACAACCAATCACCTCTCAACATCTGCGATATATGCAACGCCATAACATCCTGACCTCACGTCGGGAGGGCACGCGTCTTTACTACTTTCTGGCCAGTGATCTTATCCGCAAACTTCTGGATTGCATGCATTCATGCAAAGTGAGCCTGGATTCCGGCGATATGCAAGTCGGGGACATCTTTCCAGAGATAAAAAGGAGTATTTAGAAATGAGTGAAATGAATTTTGATCAGGTATTGGATTGTAAGGGCATGAATTGCCCTCTGCCAGTAATCAAAACAAAAAAAGCTATTGATGCTATGGACAGTGGACAGGTTTTAAAAATGGTTGCCACGGATCCAGGATCAAAAAATGATATTTCAGCCTGGGCATCTCGCACGGGCAACGAACTTCTGAATAGCGAGCAGACGGATGAAGGATACGTATTCTTCATTCAGAAGAAATAGGCTGGAGGCATACACTTATGAGTGAATCAAAACCAAAACGTCTGGCAATAATCGCCTCCCAGGGTACGCTGGATTGGGCATACCCGCCATTTATTCTGGCCTCTACGGCAGCTGCAATGGATATGGAAGTAGGAGTATTTTTTACCTTCTACGGTTTGACCCTTTTAAATAAGAAAATTGAAGCAAATGTAGCACCTCAGACCAATCCGGCCATGCCCATGAAAATGCCCTTTGGTCCAGAGGGTTTTCAGAGTATCCAATGGCCTATCCCAAATATTCTGGCAAACAATATTCCAGGATATGAAAGCATGGCGACTTCATTCATGAAGAAAACCTTTGCCAATAAAGGTGTAGCCAGTATTGAAGAATTACGAGAAATGTGTGTTGATATGGGTGTCCGAATGATTGGATGCCAGATGACTATGGATGTTTTTGGATTCGAAGCCGATGACTTTATTGATGGTGTTGAACTTGGTGGTGCAGCGAGCTTTCTTGAGTTTGCAGCGGATTCAGATATATCGTTGTTTGTCTAAATGAGTTTAAACGGAGCAGATTATAGCGCTGATGCCCACATTGAGCTGGGTACCTGTGGCATGGGAATGCCAGTTATTCGCTCTCATCAGAAGATCAAAAGCATGGGTATGGGCGAGGTTCTTGAAGTTTCAAGCGCTCATCCCTGAAGCGAGCCAGATCTCAAGGCCTGGTGCAGAGCCTCCGGACAAAAACTCCTGGATATAAAGCAGGTTGGACAGAGTAAACACTTCTTTATCCAACGGATGAAATGATAAACGAGGAGAGATTATGTTAACCCCTTACTCAGCTAATGAACTTTTTAACTGGCTCAGACAGAAGGATGATTTTCTGCTGTTAGATGTGAGGAACGAAGAAGACTTTGGTCGCTTTCAAGTAGAAAGCCCACATAAAGTCGATATGTTGAATGTTCCTTACTTCGACTTTATGGAAGAAGAAGAGACCTCGGTAGCCAAGGTTCCTCGGAATAAAAAGATCAAGGTGGTTTGTGCTAAAGAAGGTTCAGCCCAATATGTTGGTGAAATCCTGGAAAGTCATGGCTTTGAGGATGTTGGATATCTCAAGGAAGGCATTGTCTCCTGGGGTAATATGCTGGCACCGGTCAGAGTCAATGAGGAAGGTGAAGCCTTTGAGGTGTGGCAGTTTATTCGGCCCGGGAAGGCTTCATTAAGCTGGGGAGTCATCTCCGAAGGTGAACTGAGCATTTTTGATCCCTCACGAAACCTTGAATTCTATACCGAATTTGCCGCCGAACATGGTTGTAAAATCACACAAACTTTTGAAACACATCTTCAAGCTGATTATATCAGCGGCAGTCGTTTTATTTCAAAAGCAGTGGGTTCAAAAGTCTATGGACACTCCGGTGACTTTATGGGTGCCAGCTTTGATTATACTGCCGTCCAGAATGGGGATATTTTCAAAGCTTCTCCAAACGGACCAGACATCGAAGTCGTGCATTCCCCCGGTCATACTCCAGGAAGTACCTGCTACAAAATTGATGATACCTTTGTGGTATCTGGTGACACCATTTTCCTCGTATCATTAGGTCGTCCTGATCTGGGCGGGAAGGCAGTGGAATGGGCTGGCATGCTCTATGAGACCATGACCCAAAAGATAAAGACCATGGATCCTACACTCCAGATATTACCCGGTCACTATATTGAGTGGGCTGAAGCCGATGAGGATCTGGTATTCATGGACACACTCCAGAATATCCTGGATAGCAATGCCGCTATTTATGGCATCTCAACTGAAGCCGATTTTGTGGAATTCATAAAACAAAACATTCGTAAACAACCTGATGTATATGCTGAAATTCGCAAAGTAAATGCTGGTTGGCTTGATCCAGAGGATGATGAACAGTCCTCAATGGATCTTGGTAAAAATGAATGTGCAGCCTCAGCATACGCTGCTCAACAGTCAGCCTGATCAGAAAAAAATTAATGAGAACACCCAAATTCATAGAATGGGGGAGACCTGAATAATGAATTATGGCTTTGTAATAGACAATCGCAAATGTATCGGCTGTCATGCCTGTACGGTTGCGTGTAAGTCTGAACATGATGTGGCCATCGGTGTCAATCGCACCCATGTGAAGTACATTGAAAAGGGTGTCTTTCCAGATGCGAGTCGCTCCTTTTCCGTACATCGCTGCAACCACTGTGAAGATGCACCCTGTACCACAATCTGTCCCACGTCAGCACTCCATACCCGCATGGATGGTATTGTCGATTTTGACAATGATCGTTGTATTGGTTGTAAATCCTGCATGCAGGCTTGTCCCTATGACGCCCTGTATATCGATCCAGATACCAATACGGCAGCCAAGTGTAATTACTGTGCTCACCGGGTTGATACTGGATACGAACCTGCCTGCGTGGTGATTTGTCCAACGGAGGCTATCATTTCAGGTGATCTGGATGATGCCCATTCAAAAATTGCTTCCTTTGTAGCAATGGAGCATGTGGTGACACGGAAACCCGAAAAAGGCACTACACCGAATCTTTACTATATCGAGGGTGACTCAGATATGCTCACACCCAGCAATGCTGAACGTCGAGATAATTATATCTGGAGCGAACAAGCCTCAGGAGTGGGTCATCACGCCCCGGCTGCCGCAACAACTGAGCGCACAGAGAGTCAAGCTGATCTCCTTGTTCAAATGGCCATTGAATCCCATGCCAAGAATGGAACGCAACCTGATCAGCGGGCCATTGATAAAGTTCTGGAAGAAATCAAGGCCGAGGAGCAAAGTGCAACCCGTCGTGTATACGATTCACCTGCCAAAGGTGTACTCTGGGGCTGGGAAGTTCCTGCCTACATCTGGACAAAATCGGTGGCCACTGGTTTGCTCCTGGTATTGGCACTGACCTCCTGGTTTGGAGCAGCAGCAGACTCAACTCTTGAGTTTAACGGCTATATGGCAGCCATTGTTTTTATGATGTTAACGGGAGGTTTGCTGGTCAAGGATCTTGATAGACCAGATCGCTTCCTCTATGTCTTGCTGAGACCCAACTGGTCCTCATGGCTGGTGCGGGGTGGCTATTTGATTACTGTCTTTGGAGCTATTATCACTGCTTTGATGGCAGATAATTTCTTTGATCTCGGTTTCCGAACCCTGCTCATCAATCTGACGGCTCCTGTCGCTCTTTTAACAGCTATTTATACGGCCTTTCTATTGGCACAGGCCAAAGGCCGTGATCTCTGGGGAAGTCATCTGGCTCCGGTACATATGTTGATTCATGCTTTGATAGCAGGGTCGGCAGGCTGGTTATTTCTTGGCGGTGTAGATTCTATTTTGACCTTGCTCATCCTGAAATTGGCCGTATTGGTAAACTTGGCTCTTATCGGACTTGAGTTCATCACACCTCACGCGACTTCAGATACAAAAAGAGCCCATCATCTCATGATTTCAGGTTTTTATTCCAGGCATTTCATGCTGGGTATCATTATGGGAAATCTGGTTCCATTGATCATGCTCTTTACGCTTGACACAGAATTGATGTTACTCATTGCCGCTGGACTCTCAGCAGCTGGTATTTTTATCACCGAATTTGTGCGTGTGAGAGTACCTCAATTAATCCCCTTGAGTTAAGAGGGAGTTGAGCATGCTGAATAATTTGTTCTTTAATGAAGGACCGGGGAAATAATTATGAAAAGATCGTGGATAGAAAAATTTGCCGAGGGTATCCGACTCATTCCGAGGATTTCTCAGCACGAAGATGCCTCTGAAGCATATGCTCTGGAGGGACCGCGTCCCCTCTACAAATATCCTAAACCAGAAGAATGGGATAATTTTGTAGAGCTGGATCCTCAAGCCTGGCCAGTGAAAAAGGAACGTCGATATAGCATCGTTCCCACGACCTGCTTTAACTGTGAATCTGCCTGTGGCTTGCTAGCCTATATTGATAAAGGTGATGATAAAATCCGCAAATTCGAGGGAAACCCTCATCATCCAGGCTCGCGTGGAAGAAATTGCGCCAAAGGTCCAGCCACCATCAATCAGGTCAAGGACACCGAACGCATTCTTTATCCCCTCAAGCGAGTGGGTGAACGTGGAGCTGGTGACTGGGAACAGATCTCCTGGGATCAGGCTCTTGATGAAATCGGTGCCAAAATCCAAAAATCTTTAAAGGCAGAACGACGAGATAAAGTGGTTTACCATGTGGGTCGACCTGGTCATGAAGGTTACATGGAACGTGTTCTAAAGGCCTGGGGTGTGGATGGTCACAACTCCCATACCAATATTTGTTCAGCAGGAGCTAGAGCAGGATATGCCATGTGGCATAAATATGATCGACCTTCACCAGATCATACCAATGCCAAGGTGATTCTCCTGGCCAGCTCTCACCTGGAAACCGGTCATTATTTTAATCCACATGCTCAACGCATCATGGAAGGCAAGATGAAGGGTGCCAAGCTTATTGTCATGGATCCCCGTCTCTCAAATACAGCCTCCCACGCTGATTATTGGATGCCAACCTATCCAGGGTCTGAAGCCGCTGTTTTTCTGGCAATGGCCAAGATCATCCTGGAAGAGGGTCTCTATGATAGAGAATACATTGAAACCTGGGTAAATTGGGATGAGTATCTGAAAGCAGTTCACCCCGATGCACCGCACACTTTTGAAACCTTTATTGAAAAAACCATTGAAGCTTATGCTGAATTCACACCAGAATATGCAGCAAAGGAAGCAGGGATTGAAGCTTCACAGATTGTAGAAGTTGCCCATGTTGTGGCCTCAGCAGGATCACAGCTTTCCACCCATGTCTGGCGTGGTGCTTCCATTGGTAATCTTGGTGGCTGGCAAGTCTCACGGACGCTGCATTTTCTGAATGTTCTGACAGGCTCAGTGGGAACCCCTGGTGGAACCTCGCCCAGTGCCTGGAATAAATTTCACCCTGAATTCTTTGATGTGCCCCCAGGTCCTCCGGTCTGGAACGAGCTACATTTTCCCAAGGAATACACCCTGAATCATTTTGAAATGAGTCAGATTCTACCTCACCTCATCAAAGATGGTCGAGGTTCAATGGATGTGTATTTCACAAGAGTATTTAATCCTGTCTGGACCTATCCAGATGGTTTTTCATGGATTGAAATGCTTTCTAACCATGAATCCGTTGGTTGTCATATTGCTCTCACTCCTACCTGGAATGAAACGGCCTTTTTTGCCGATTATGTCTTACCCATGGGTCATGGACCTGAGCGTCATGATATCAATTCATATGAAACCCATTCCGGGATGTGGATCGCCTTCCGTCAACCCGTATTGCGGGAAAAGGCGCGACGTGATGGTAAAGAAGTCAAATTCACCTATGAAGTGAATCCTGGTGAAGTTTGGGAAGAGGATGAATTCTGGATTGAATTATCCTGGCGGATCGATAAGGATGATGATCTGGGGATCCGCAAACACTTCATGAGTCCCTACCGTGACGGTGAAAAAATAACCATTGATGAGTATTACCAGTACATTTTTGAACACACTGAAGGTCTCAAAGAAACTGCCGCAGAAGAAGGTCTCACAGCGCTCGATTATATGCGCAAGTATGGTGCCTTTAATGTGGTTCCAAGTCTGTACTCAAAGAACAAGACTGAAATGTCAACCGAAGCTCAGTCAGGAACCACTGTTAATGAAAATGGCAGTGTGTATAAAGATGGTGAGATTGTAGGTGTTGAAGACAAGGGCGTCAAATACAGCGGCTTCCCCACACCTTCAAAGAAGCAGGAATTCTATTCTCAGACCACAGCTGATTTTGGTTATCCTGATCAAGCTATTCCTGGTTATATCAAATCCCATGTCCACCGCGATCATATGGATGAAAGCCGTCATGAATGTGTACTTCTGCCCAACTTCAGATTACCAACCCATATCCATTCTCGTTCTGCTAATGCCAAATGGTTGACAGAAATCGCCCATAGGAATCCTATCTGGATCAACACGCTGGATGCTGATAAGCTTGGCGTGAAAACTGGGGAGCTCTTAAAAATCGAGACAGAGATTGGCTGGTTTGTAGACAAGGTCTGGGTCACTGAGGCCATCAAGCCCAGTGTTGTGGCTTGTTCACACCACATTGGACGCTGGCGTCGTAAACAGGATCAGGGCAATAAGTTCATGACCAATACGGTGAACATCAGCAACGAGGGTCAAGGCAAGTGGCGCATGGAAACCACTAGAGGTGTTGAACCCTGGAAAACCAGCGATCCTGATACTCAGAGGGTTTGGTGGCGTGATGGAGGTGTTCATCAGAATATCACCCATGCTGTGCAACCTGATCCAGTATCCGGTGCCCATTGTTGGCTCCAGAAAGTGGCTATTTCCAAACCAAAAGATGGTGAAAAGTACGGTGATGTCTTTGTAGATACTGAGAAATCATTTGCTCACTTCAAAAAATGGAATGGATGGGCGAAAGAACGTGAAACGCATCCTGATGGTTTGAGAAGACCACTATGGATGGGTCGACCACTGGCACCAAGCAAGGAACTCTTTTATCTGAAAAAGGAAGAGAGTTGACCAAATCTGAGGAACAACGATAAGTTGTTTCAATCCCATTTGCCAAAGGTCATATTGAACTTCCTCGGAATAATCCGAGACCTCAGGGGATTGTAGTGAATTCATACATTGATATCCTGTTTTGGATACGTCAGAAAAAGTGGCTGTTGATTGCCATGGTGTACGGCATGTGCATGCATCATTTCGTAACGCCCCCAACTGATCTGAATCCAGCCGCTTTTGATGCTCTTATAATCATCTCAATGGCGTTGATCCTCATTGTGACTGAACCCTTGCCCCTTCCTGCCATAGCCATGTTTATGCTATTTATGCAGGTGGTTCTTGGGATAGATACAGCCAATAATGTGGCTTCGTCGTTTATGAACGATGCTGTATTCTTTATTATGGGTTCTCTCATGTTGGCAGTAGCCATTGTGAGTCAGGGGCTGGATAAACGGCTGGCCCTTGGGATTATCACCTTGACGGGACATAAAACCTGGCGGATTGTTGCTGGATTCACAGCGATTTCAGCTATCCTGGCCTCGTTTATTGGCGAACATACCGTCGCAGCTATGATGATGCCGGTGGGATTAACCCTGGTGAGATATGCCCATAAGGATCCCAGAAAAGTGGCGGGATTAACTGCCGCACTACTTTTCTCAATTGCCTATGGTGCGACTATTGGATCTATTGGAACGCCCTCTGGTGGTGGCCGTAATGTAATCATGATGAATTACTGGGCTGAATTTGGAGCTGGATCTGTGACTTACCTGGAATGGATCAAGTATGTCTATCCCATGGTATTGTTCCAAATACCATTTACAGTTATCATTCTACTCTGGACCTTTAAACCAGAACATAGCAATCTGGATAGCGCTGTACGTAAACTGGTTGTCGATGTGGCCCGGGCGGGCAAGATCAAAGGTCGCGAATGGTTAGCAATTATTCTTTTTATTCTGGTGTTTCTTGGCTGGGTCTTTCTCAGTGAGGATTTTGGATTGGGGATTATCGCTCTCCTCGGTGTTTTCCTGTATCTCTCTTTTGGATTGGTTGAATGGCAAGAACTCAACCGTAAAACCAACTGGGGTGTCATACTTCTTTTTGGCGCTGCCATTTCCATCGGTATTCAGATGAACCAAACCGGTGCCGCAGAGTGGATTGCCCATGTCATCATTACCAATCTGGGTAGAGTTATCGATAACCCTGCAATACTTCAAGGAAGTGTCTCCGTGCTTCTCACCGGTGTTATGTCAAATATTTTGAGCAGCTCTGCCACAGTGGCTGTTGTAGGTCCTATTGTCCTTGACCTGGGTGGGGATCAAATTCTTATCGGGTTTGCTACAGCAATAGCCTCTGCCTTTGGTTATTTCACAGCCGTAGCAGCTCCAGCTTGTACCATTATCTATTCAAGCGGGCTGGTAAAATCAAAAGACTTTCTCAGAGCTGGTTGGAAAATGGGCGTTTTATCCCTTGTTAGCCTGCTTGGATTATCCTTATTATGGTGGCCACTATTATGACAAACAAGAAAGTTCTATTCGACCCAAAATCTCTCAAGTTTCTCACTGCAGTAAGTAGTGCTGAATACTCAAAACCCACTTTGAAGATGGGAGCGCTCATTGCCTCTGTCTTTGATGCCAGTCATGGTGTGGTTTATGTCGGTGAAAGAGCCAGTGAATTTCATGGAAGTTCTGTTAATCTCACCCGCCAAAATTTGGACAACTGGAATATCATCCATCCTGGTTTGGAGGTGCTGGAATGGGCCTTACAGGAACTTAAGACACTATCTCCAGATAATGAAGAGTTGGCAAAAATTCAATTCAATCCGGATCATGTCTATGAAGAAGATGGTCGTGTCCGTGTCATTTTACCTGATGATAAGGGCTGCCGCATCGAGCTCGTCCTTCGGGAAGGTGAGTTGGTTGATCAGTTGAGGAAGGAAATACAACTTGAGGGATATGATCTCGCCATTATTGGTGGGAGTCAGAACAAACGCCATCTCGCTCACTCCATACTCCAGTATCTACCCTCTTCTATTTTTGTACTACAAAAATTTAATCCCCGCAAGAAATATAAACTCTTGCTCCTGGTGGATGATTCAACGGCTACAGGTAAGACCATTGAGTGGGGAGCATTGATTGCCGAAAAATTGGGATGGCCTGTTCGAACTCTTACTGTTTCTAAAACTAAGCGGTTCGGAGCAGGGTATCAAGGTGCAGCAGATAAAGCCAAAGCATACTTTGATTCCAGAGGGATTGAAGTTGAACAATTTTTTCTCACTGGAGATCCTGTGAGAACTTTTGTGGAGTTTGCCGGTGATAATCATTTTGTCATCATGGGTGCCTCGACATTGAATCCTGTGAAGCAATTTCTGTTTGGAAGCAAGCCCATCAAGACACTTGAACAAACTGATGTCCCGATTCTGATCGTCCGATAACAGGACTTCTCCAATGCATATCTCCGCTGACATGCTATTTTGGATCCAACAGAAACGTTGGCTCCTGATCGCACTGGCAATTGGAGCCATCCTTTATTTTTTTGTTCCACATCCTCAATCTCTTGGTCAAGATGGTTATCATATTCTCATCATCATTTTGATGACCCTCATACTTATCCTGAAAGAACCCATACCACTTCCAGCCATTGCGCTTCAGCTAATTTTCTGGCAAGTCATTATCGGAGGCAGCACAGCCAATGAGGTCGGTGGCTATTTTATGAACGATGCGGTTTTCTTTATCATGGGATCTCTTATGTTGGCTGTAGCCATCGTAAGTCAGGGTCTGGATAAACGACTTGCTCTGGGAATCATCCGTCTTACTGGCAACAAAACCTGGAGAATTGTGGCTGGTTTCACCGCCATCTCGGCGATTCTTTCTAGCTTTGTTGGTCCCCATATGGTGACTGCCATGATGCTTCCTGTCGCCCTAACACTGATTCGATATACCTCCAAAAAGGGACAGTCAAACACAGGTCTTATTGCGGCTCTACTCTTTTCCATAGCGTATGGAGCAACCATTGGATCCATCGGAACACCCAGTGGTGGTGGGCGCAATGTGATTATGATGAATTACTGGGCCGAATTTGGATCTGGCAGTCTTAGCTATATTGAATGGATGAAAATGGTTTACCCCATGGTACTGATTGAGATCCCCATTACAACCTTCATCATATTAAAGACCTTCCCACCTGAATTGAAGGTGTTGGATACCGCCGTTCGACATCTTTCAGTGGAAGTGGCTCATGCTGGGAAGATGTCCTGGAAAGAAATCTCCTCTCTCGGTCTATTTGCAGCTGTTCTGTATGGCTGGATCGCTTTAAGTGAAGTTTATGGATTAGGGAGTATCGCACTAATGGGGATTTTTCTCTATTTAACCTTTGGCCTGGTTTCATGGAAGGAGCTTAGCAGAGGGGTCAACTGGGGAGTGATTCTATTATTTGGGGCGACTATATCAATTGGTGTTCAGATGAAAAATACTGGAGGAGCTGCCTGGTTGGCTGAGGGTAGTGTTAATTTTCTGCAGAATTTGATCCCCAATATTGATACCCTGCGAGCTGTCGTTTCCGTAGGATTGAGTGGGGTGTTATCAAATCTATTGAGCAGTTCGGCAACGGTGGCAGTGGTAGGACCTGTTGTCCTTAATCTCGGGGGTGATCCTATCCTCCTTGGTCTGGCATCGGTTATATCCTCAGCCTTTGGTTATTTCACAGCGGTGGCCGCACCGGCTTGCACCATCATTTATTCCAGTGGGCTGGTCAAAGCACCTGACTTTCTGCGCGCCGGCTGGAAGATGGCGATAATGTCCGTCATTTCCCTGGCTCTGGTGGCTCTGGTTTGGTGGCCACTTTTTCAATAGACAATTTCCCATCAATAACACCAGAAAATTCAGTTAAGTCATCCCGAGCGGAGTCGAGGGAGGTGATAATTCATTTAATTGGTATCCCTCGACTCCGCTCGGGATGACGAATATGGCTTCCCTGGTATTCAAAATATCTGCTTTTAAAGCTGTTCGTTAATACCTGATCAAAGAGTTATCTTTCGCCTATGCAAAACTATGATGTGATCGTACTGGGAGCCGGTATTAACGGTTGTGGTATTGCCGAAAAATTGGCTCAATCTGGCAAACGGGTTTTGCTCCTTGATAAGGAGGGTGTAGGTCAGGGAACTTCCTCAAAATCTTCACGGCTCATTCATGGTGGCTTACGTTATCTGGAAACAGGTCAAATTCACCTCGTCTATGAAGCGCTCCATGATCGGCAACGACTTATAACCAAATATCCGGATCTGGTGGAGCCCAGGCGGTTTATTCTACCTATATATAAAAGTAGCCCCAGACCAGCATGGATGATTAGAATTGGTTTGTGGATGTATGATCTTCTCTCTGGCTCTCGCAAAGTTGGACACTCTAAAACAGAGGATATCTCGGAATTTAAATCAGATTTTCCAGCTTTCATTGAGGACGGACTCAATTCGGTGCTCTCCTACGTTGATGCCAAGACCCATGATCGTGAATTGACTCGCAGAGTCGCCGATGATTTTCAGAAGTTGGGGGGGACGGTCATCGTTCATTGTGAAATTCAGAGTATCAAATCAAACGATGAACACTTTGAACTGTATTCAAGTACTGGAGATTTCTTCGCCCCCATACTGGTGAATGCCACTGGTCCCTGGCTCAATGAAGTCAACGAGAAATTTGATTTTCCCGCCCGTTTTCAAATCCGCAAAGTGAGTGGGATTCATCTGATCTTTGATGGTCTCATCGTGCCAGAGCTCATGTTTATGCAAACCAAAGAAAAAAGAATTTTCTTCATTATTCCGGAGCCTGAAAATGACCAGACCCTCATCGGTACCACCGAACGTGAGGAAGACTGTGAGATGGATGACCTCCACGCTCAGGAAAGTGACATACAGTATTTACTGGATCAGGTGAATGCCTATCTCAAGCCCGATCATCAATTTCAGAGGAAAGATGTACGCGATATATATATTGGTGTAAGACCTCTTGTCCGTCGTAAAGGTGACGTCACGGATGTCAGCCGTGAATACAAACTGGATTTGCATACAAAGGGGAATACCAAATTACTCCATATTTTTGGTGGTAAACTCACCACCTACCTGTCACTGGCTGAGAGAGTGGCTGATGTGTTAAAGATCAAGAATTAGTCTGTTTATATAACCTGCTGAAGGGGGCTTTATGCTTAAGAAAATAATCGTAGTGTTCGTCGTTATACTCTTATTGGGTGCTGCATATTTGAATCATTATCTCAAAATTGGTATACCGGACCATGCTGGTGAGGTCATGGTTAAGGGACTGGACAAAGAAGTGTCTATTCTGAGAGACGCTTCTGGTATCCCTCATATCATGGCTGAATCCGAAGCTGATGCATTCTTTGCACTGGGTTATGCCATGTCTCAAGATCGACTTTTCCAGATGGAATTTCTCCGCGCAGCTGGGAATGGGAGTCTTAGTGAAATTCTTGGTGAGAGCATGTTGAAATCTGACAAATTTCTGCGCCGTATTATGTTGAGGCCCAGAAATCCCGAGGAGCTATTTAATACCTTCCCTCCCGGAGTTCAAACCATGTTAACGGCTTTTAGAGATGGTATTAATTCCTTTATCAAAGATGATCCGGCCTTGCCCATTGAATTCAGATTGCTGGGTCATGCACCCATGCTATGGAGTATTGCTGATATGATGGCCATCGTAAAACTTCAAAGCTGGCAACTCTCATATAACTATGACATGGAGTTGATCTATCGTCAGCTCAACGAGAAGCTCGGCGTGGAAAGAGCTGCGGAACTATTTCCCTATTATGCTCCTGAACACCTGAAGCTTCTCGATACTTTTGGAAAAACCAGAGCTGGAGATTCAGAAATGATCTCCCAGGCTACCCAACTCAGAGAGCTTCTCGGAACCAATGGAGGTAGTAATAACTGGGTTGTTTCTGGAGAACGTTCTGTCTCGGGTAAACCACTGCTGGCGTCAGATCCCCACCTCCATGGATCCAGACTTCCTGGACCCTGGTATTTTGCCCATCTCAGCACGCCGGGCTTGGATGTTGCCGGGAGCTTTTTTCCAGGATTACCGACTGCCCTAATCGGACACAACCGCAACATTGCCTGGGGTATCACCAATATGGGTCCCGATGTTCAGGATCTTTTTATTGAAGAGCCCAACCCTGACGATGATACCCAATACATGTATCTGGAGGAGTGGCTGGAATTCGAAATTATCCCCCAGACTATTCGCATCAAAGACAGTGAACAGGAGGATGGTTTCAGGATCAAAGAATTTGAAATTCGAAAAACCATCCATGGACCCATTGTTAAAGAGGATGAGGAACTCCTGGCGTTATCCTGGACAGGACATCAGTTTAATGGAGAGATGGAAGCTTTTTACCGCTTGAACCATGCTCAGGATTGGGGTGAATTCTCGCTAGCACTTTCACATTTCTCAACAGCTCCACAGAATTTTGTTTATGCTGATGTTGATGGCAATATTGGCTATTACGGCGCTGGTAAGGTACCCATCCGGAAAAGCGGATCGGGAGTCTTTCCTGTGCCAGGCTGGTCAGGTGAATTTGATTGGGAAGGCTATATCCCCTTTGAAGACATGCCCCATATATATAATCCTGAGGGTGGTATGATCGTGTCCGCTAATGCCGAGCCTTATAGCTCGGATTATCCCTATCCCATGCCAGGTGTTTATGCACCTGAATATCGGACCCGTCGCATCAAGGATCTCCTCGAGTCCAAAGAGAAACTTAGCCTGGATGATATGGCTACCTTTCAATTTGACAGGAAGTCGTATCTGGCGCCCATCTTTCTGAAATATCTCGTACCAGTTATCCCAGAATCCCAACAGGATGTTCGAAATCTAATGGAAGTCTGGGATCATGAACTGGATCCCAATGGGGTTGAGGGTTCCATCTATCATGAGACCATGGAAACCTTTCTTAGATTGATATGGGTTGATGACATGGGTCTGGAGCTGGCGGAAAAATATCTGGATACCTGGTATATCTCACTCAACCGCTGGGTCAAGATGCTGGAGGACAATGAAAATCCGTGGTATGACATGGTGGAAACGTCCGTCCTTGAAACTCGAGATGTCTTACTTCTGGAAGCTTTTGAGACAGCCATGACTAGCCTGGAGCAGAAATTTGAATCAGATGATTTCAAGACGTGGGAGTGGGGGGGCATCCACAAGATAGCTTTTCATCACCCATTTGAGGCCAAGGGTGGTCTTATCGAGAAGTTCTTCAATTATGGTCCATTTCCTTTTGGTGGTGACGGTGAGACAGTCAATCGTGGGACACATAATTTTGATGCACCATATATGGCTGAGATGACGGCATCAATGAGATTGTTGGTTGATCTGTCAGATGCAACCCGTAGTCGCATGGCAAATGCCTCTGGACAGGTGGGCATGCCTCTTCACCAACACTATACTGATCTTGTGGATATCTGGTTGGCAGGTGAATATGTGGATATGCACCTTGATAAGTCGGAATTGGGTGAAGTTCAGGAGTTGCGTCTCCTCCCAAAAGAGTAATTATTCGTCAAAATTCCAGGCGGGGATTAGAATCCCCGCCTGGAATCCCTCTATTCTAATTTTTTTTATCTTCTCATGGGATTTGGGTCAATTTGCTCTACTTTTAATCATGGCTTCCATGAAAGGACATATTCTCATCTCCATGCCCCACCTGACTGATCCATATTTCAGTCGTTCCCTGGTGTTTATCTGCGAACATGATGAGAATGGTGCCATGGGTCTCATTATGAACAAATCATTTGATGATAAAGTGGTTAAGGAAGTCTTTCCGACACTGATAATCAACGATGAGGCCATCAATGAAGTCATATCACCCATGTACTTTGGTGGACCAGTATCTCTGGAACAAGGCTTTATCCTTCACAGCAATGACTATGTCAATTCCGATACCTTACAGGTGACTGAAGAATTCTCACTGACCAGTAATTCTGCGGTGATTGATGCCATCCAGGAGGACAAGGGTCCCCGTCATTTTAAGATGATGTTAGGATATGCTGGATGGGGAGAAGGTCAACTTGAGCGAGAAATAGAAAACGGAGACTGGCTGTTTCAGGAAGTCACACTTGATTTCATTTTTACAGGTAATGACTCAGAAAAATGGATCTCAGCCACACAGAGTTTTGGTATCGAAATAGCTCCCACCACCGGTGGCATAGCTTAACAACTCAAGTTATATAATTGGAATTTATGTAACGTCATCCCGAGCGGAGTCGAGGGATGTGTTATTCACCTTTTTATTGTATCCCTCGACTCCGCTCGGGATGACAAGGCTGAAAGCCTGTCGCTTTCCTCTTCCGATGGTTGAGCTTGTCGAAACCTGAGGATGTTACCTGCAATAACGGACATTTCGATAAACTCAATGTCCAGTGCCTGAGCCACACAAAATATGTTGGTTAAATAACCGCAGGCTCCAGCAGTTTGATTGAGCCTTTTTTTGCATCAATCTCAGCCTTGACACCGAGGGGAATCGTAAACTTATCCTCGATATGACCGATCATGGACCCAAACCATGCCGGAATACCCAGGGGTTTGATATGATCATCCAGAACTTCTTCCAAAGTGAATGACCCATAACTTTCACCAGAATCACAACTGCTACACTTGCCAAAGACAAACCCTGATATCTTATCCAGAATACCTGCCAGTTTGAGCTGTGTTAGCATACGATCGACTCGGTAAGGTGCTTCATCGACTTCTTCCAAAAAGAGGATGTTGCCCTTAAAGTCAGGTAAATAATCTGAACCCACCATAGCCGCGAGGACTGACAAGTTTCCACCCAACAATTTGCCCTGGCTCTTACCCTCATGAATAGTCAATATACGGTTCTTAACTTGAGTCAGATTGTCACCCTTGTCGGTAGGATTATTCATTGTGAAAGACTCACCCTCGAACAGCAGACGTTTCACATAATCAGTGGAGTATTCATTCCATGTGGAGACACCCACAGGACCATGGAAGGTGACCAGTGAGGTCTTGGCATTGAGAGCCAGGAGCAGGCTGGTGATATCACTATAACCCATGATAATTTTGGGATTCTTAGCGATGGTTTTATAGTTAATCAAATCCAGAATGCGATTGCAACCCCACCCACCCCTGAGGGTGATGATGGCATCTACATCTGGATCTGAGTACATACTGTTTACATCAGTTGCTCTAGCTTCATCGGTTCCTGCGAGATATCCATATCGATCCAGAAGATGGGCTCCAGCTTTCATTTTGAGACCCAGTGCCGCAAAAGTTTCTTCAGCAATAACCACATCTTCAGGATGGAAGGTGGCTCCGGCAGGATTGATGAGTCCCACTGTATCTCCAGCTTTCAGTCGAGGTGGTTTCAGGGTAGATTTCGAAAATATTCCTGATGCGGATGCCATGGGAACCTGGGTAGCTACCAGTCCAGTTCCAACCATTTGTAATATTTGCCTGCGTGTGATGCTCATTGCGACCTCATGTATGAATGTTGTCCTAAACTAGTCCAAATTCAAACTCTTGGCAATTTGCATTTGCTCCAAAAATATGCATTCAAAAACGAGTGTTTGTCAGTATATTTCATTTCTTAAAAAAACGGGGAGCTTAAATAGATTATGAAAAAAACATGCCTGGTTTACGCAATAGTTTCTGTGATACTGTTATCTCAATTAATGGCTTTAGAGTATCAGGATAATCCCAATAACCCAATTTTTAATGGGTCACAAACCTGGGATGATTTAGCTGTCATTAATCCAACCGTACTCTATGAAGATGGAGCATATAAAATGTGGTTTGGTGGTCGCAATGTGGGGCTCCCAATTCAGATTGGATATGCCACTTCTCAGGACGGCATCGTGTGGGATGAATTATCAGATCCTGTGCTTACAATTGGTTCAGCTGGAGATTTCGATTCTCAAGACATTAAGGCCATCTGTGTTTTACATGACGAGACTGAGTATAAAATGTATTATACCGCCACGAATGCATCAGCCATGCCCCGACTTGGACTCGCCACAAGTCCAGACGGTATCGCCTGGACTAAGTATCCCCAGAATCCAATTTTAGAATTGGGCGAACCAGGGAGCTGGAACGAATCCAGATCCCACAATGCATCAGTCCTTAAACGCGACGGTCTCTACTATCTGTGGTTCACCGGCAGGAATGTCAATTTTGATATTGGAATGGGATTGGCGTATTCGTCGGATGGTATCACCTGGGAGGAGGATCAGCAGAATCCCGTGTTTATGATGTCTCCCAATATTTCCTGGGAATCTGATTACCCAACCTTTCCTGCAGTGATTGAGCGGGAAGATGGTAGTTTATTGATGGCTTATATGGGTTTTGATGGACTGTATCGACAGGTAGGGATTGCTCATTCACCTGATGGCATTCTATGGACTCGTTATCCACACAATCCCGTCATTCCACATGGTCCAGTCGGTAGCTGGAATGAAGAAACCAGCACAGGACCCAGTATTGCCCTCATTGAGCAGGGCATATATCGGATGTGGTATGCCGGGAACTCTATTTACAGTACATCAACCACCTGGTCATTTGGCCAGGGAGATATCATTTTTGATCCTATGGGTGACATAAACTACGACTACTTTTTGAATATTTCAGATGTAATTCAGCTTGTGAGTATCATGCTGGGCAATCAAGTACCAAGTGAGTACCAACTTGATATGGCAGATCTCAACAGGGATGAGTTCGTGGATGTCTCTGATTTACAAGTGATGATCAACACAATTTTGGATTAACCTCTACTTTTTACCGTTCAATTTTTCAAAAGGACATTGTGAATGAAATCCATTCCTAAGCAAGGAATAGATCAGAGTAAAATTCTAGACGAGATGCGTGAGTATGGGGGACAGGATGTGAATTATCGAGACTCCAGAACCTGGAGTCTGGTCTATCACCTCGATAATAAGCATACAGAATTTCTGAAACAGGCCTATGGCATGTATTTCTCTGAAAATGCCCTCAATCCCATGGCCTTTCAAAGCCTGAAGCGATTTGAAACAGATATCATCAATATGACAACCACTATGCTACACGGTGATGATAAGACAGTAGGAACCCTGACCTCAGGTGGTACTGAAAGTTGTCTGCTGCCTGTATTGACTTATCGTGATAGAGCCAGAGCGCTTCGAACACTGCCCTTCAAACCGGAAATGATTGCTCCAGAGAGCATCCATGTAGCCTGGAGTAAAGCCGCCAAATATTTTGGGGTGAAAATCAGGTATGCTCCTCTCAAGTCAGATTTCCGCGTGGATGTTGATGCAGTGAGAAAAATGATCAACCGTCGAACCATTATGCTGGTTGGTTCGGCTCCATCATATCCCCATGGAGTGATAGACCCTATTGAGAAGCTGGGGCAATTGGCACTTCAGCATGATTTGCCCCTCCACGTGGATTCTTGTCTGGGTGGATTTCTGCTGCCCTTTATTGAAATGAATGGAGGAGAGATACCGTCTTTCGATTTTCGAGTAAAAGGCGTGACGTCTATTTCTGCAGATGTACATAAATATGGGTTTGCAGCAAAGGGTGCCTCTACAGTTATCTATCGAAATATGAGCTATATGAAGCATCAATTTTTTATCCATGAGGATTGGCCTGGAGGTGTCTTTGCATCACCGGCATTGTTGGGGACGAGACCAGGGGGATCCTTTGCAGCGGCATGGGCAGCCATGCATGCTCTTGGTGAAGATGGATATAGAGAGAATGCCCGAAAAATTATGACTATTACTGCCGACCTCCAGAAGGGTATTAATACTATTGAAGGGTTAAAGGTGCTGGGTCATCCTGATATGAGTGTGTTTGCCTACCATTCAGTAGATGAAAGGGTCAACATTTTTGCAGTTGGTGATCAAATGGAAGCAAAAGGTTGGCAAATTGATCGATTGCAGCGCCCGGAGGGTTTGCATGTCATGGTCGTACCAGGTCATGCAAAAATAACCGGGGAGTATCTCAATGATCTACAAACTTCAGTTGAAGCAGTTCGGTCAAACCCAAAGCTGGCAGCCAAAAGCAATGCAGCCATGTATGGCATGATTGCCAACCTCCCCTTCAGGAGCATGATCAAGAAAGAAGTCATGAAAATGATGGAAGGGATGTATAGTTCCAAAGGTCAGATGCCCATGGATGGTGAGAACAATCCCTGGCTAATTGAAAAGGTGGCGGGATTTATGCATAAAATAAAATCAAAGAAATCAGGTAAATAGGGGCGCATCCCAACTGGTTTTTCTTTTCCACAGGTAACGGTACAATAAGTTATCGGCGATATTGCGAGACGAATAAACTATAATGAAATTGGGGATATACAGATGAATTACGATCACATCGGCCAAATGATCACAGTAAAAATTGCTGAGTATGGTGACAATACGGCACTCAGATATAAGATTGGCGATGGCTGGGCTTCCTTAACATACAAGGAATTTGGTGAGAAGATTACAAACCTCGCCTGTGCCATGATACAGTCTGGTGTAAAGAAAGGTGATTCAGTTGGTATTTATTCTGCCAACCGCTATGAGTGGGCAGTCAGTGATTTGGCCTGTATTCTGGTGGGAGCCATATCGGTCCCTATTTACGCCACCAATACCCTCGACCAGGCCAAATACATCATTCAGGATGCCGGAATCAAACTAATCTACGCGGGAAACCTGGAACAGTATACGAATCTTGCTTCCATTCATAAAGATGGTCACACCCTCAAGGTGGTTTCCTACGATCCAGCAATAGAGATCGACACAAAATTCGCCACTTATTTCCGCGATTATCTTAATGTCCAGGATCGGGAGAAGCTGATCCAGGAAATGAATCTCCGCTCGGGAAAAATCAATAGTGATGATGTCACCACCATCATTTACACTTCTGGAACCACTGGCCACCCCAAAGGCGTCATGTTATCACATGGAAATCTGTTCCATCAGTTCGAATGTGTGGATGCGAATTTCAATGTCAGTCACAAGGATGTTTCTCTGTGCTTTTTACCCCTCAGCCATGTCTATGAACGGATGTGGTCCTATTATGTCTATCTCAAGGGAGCTGTTCAGACCTATCTGGAAGATCCAAAACAAGTGATTGAAACTCTACAGGAGGTCAAACCTACAGCCATGGTATCCGTTCCCAGGCTATACGAAAAGATCTATGCTGCTGTGATGAACTCTCAGGAAAACGCCTCAAGCATAAAAAGATTTCTATTTACAAAAGCGATCGCCACAGGAACCGCCTACAACAACCTATTCTTTAGAAAACAGGAAGTGCCGATAGGTCTGGCTCTGAAATACAAGGTTTTGGACAAATTAGTCCTATCGAAGGTGCGAGCAGTAGTAGGTGGGGATAAAAATTTCTTTTCAGCAGGTGGAGCTCCACTCGATAAGAGTATAGAAGAGTTTTTCCTGGCCTGTGGATTGCTCATTTGCCAGGGTTATGGCCTGACTGAGACTTCTCCCATGATCTCATACAACACGCCAGAGAATTTTAAGTTTGGTACAGTCGGAAAATTGGTACCCAATTGTGAGGTTAGAATTGCTGAAAATGGTGAGATTCAAGCCAAGGGTCCCCAGATCATGAAAGGATATTTCAATAATCCGGAAGCCACAGCTGAAAGTATTGTGGATGGTTGGTTCAAGACAGGGGATGTCGGCGAATTTGATGAGGATGGCTTCTTGAAAATCACAGATCGCATCAAGGATTTGATAATCACATCTGGGGGCAAAAACATTGCCCCACAGAACATAGAAAAATTGATTGGTAAGGACTTCTTCATTGACCAGATCATTGCCATTGGCGATAAGCGCAATTTTGTAAGTGCTTTAATTGTACCTGCATTTGAAAGTCTGGAAGCCTGGGCTCATAAAAAGAAAATTCAGTTCCAGGACAATGAAGAACTAATTACTCATCCCCATGTCATAGAATTTTTCAAGGAGCGTATTGAAGCGCAATCCAAGAAACTGGCAAATTATGAAACCATCAAGAAATTCCGTCTCATGGCCAAGCCTTTTACCCAGGAGGGTGGTGAGATCACACCAACCTTGAAACTCAAACGCAAGCAGATTAACGAAAAATTTAAAGCCCTCATCGAGACGATGTACCATAAGCATTAACCACTGAAAAATGTAAAAAATGGTGGATTCTGGTTTCAATTATTGCAAATTGTGACAAATATAGTCATAGTGATTTATTGTGGGGTTGGAAACGTGAAAAGGAGATTTCAAATGCTTACTTTTGATGTGAATTGGATCGCAATTGCCGTATTGGTCATTGCCAATATGGCACTGGGAGCTATTTGGTATGGTCCTCTATTCGGCAAGCCATGGATGGAAGCCACGGGGATTAAAATGGACGACATGGAGGGCAAGAACATGATGCCCCCCTACGCTGTCGCCATCATGAATTCATTTTTCATGGCATTTTTCATGGCCAACGTGATTGCCTGGACAAGTACTGCAAGTTTAGGGGGAGGACTCCTCCTGGGACTCTTCATGTGGTTGGGCTTTACAGGCTTATCGTTTGGAGTGAATCACGCCTTTGAGATGCGCTCACTCCATTTATGGTTTATCAATTCCGGGATGTACCTGATAGGTCTCCTTATTATGGGAGCCGTTCTGGCTATCTGGTAGTAGCCTCGTAGTTTTTGATGATGCCGGGTTAAACCCCGGTGTCATTAGAATCGTTTAAATCCAAATATTAGCTTTAGTAGGCCTTTCAGTTTCCATGACCAGGTCCCACCAACCATCATGGTAAAACCAACCCAACGACGATAAACGAATCCGGGTACCGGAGTCCAATAAAGTTGCTTATTCAATGGGAAATAATCATTCACGATTACGCGTGTTTCGGTCATTTCCAATAAACCGAGTTCCCCATGAGTTCGACCAACACCACTCTGTTTAAAACCACCCCACGGTAAATTTGGAATTGCATGAGATATCAGATGACTATTTATTGTCACGACTCCAGCTTCTATTTGTGTGGCAATTTTTCGTCCAAGCCTGTGATTCTTGGTCCAAATCGAAGCTGTTAAGCCAAGATCAGAATCATTGGCTAGTTGAATTGCTTCCTCAATGCTCTTGAAGGGCATCACTCCAATGACTGGTCCAAAGGTTTCTTCCTTCATAACCCGCATTTCCTGATTTACATCAGTGAGGATGGTTGCCGGGAGTGCTTGATCCGTTGTTTCATCGATCTGTGATATTGCCTCAACGACAGCACCCTGAGCGATGGCCTCTTCCAGCATATTTCGTACTGCATTGTGCTGCTTTGATGTTGTCATGGCACCAATATGGGTATCATGATGATCAGGATGCCCGACATGAAGCTTCTCAACCTTTTTCTTGAGAAGTTTCAGGAAGGGTTTGTAGACCTCACGGTGTACATAAATACGTTCAACTCCAGCACAACTCTGACCGGAATTAGATAACCCAGCCCAGATTGCTCCATTGACAGCTTTTTTCAGATTGGCCTCGGCGCAAACGATCATGGGATCATTGCCACCTAGCTCAAGGGAGATAGGAGTGAGGGTTTCGGCTGCCTTTTTCATGAGGATTTTACCAACAGGAACACTACCTGTAAAAAATAATTTGTCGATCCCAGCCTCTAGAAAGGCATCTCCAGCAATTCGTCCTGCAACATTCACCTGGACAAAGAGATCCTGAGGTAGTTCACCCGCATCAACAATTTTTTGAATAACCTGTCCAACCATCTGCGTTTCAGATGCTGCCTTGTATAGCAGACCATTGCCAGACATGAGGGCCATGAGGATTTCATGCATGGGAATTGCCAGGGGGTAATTCCAGGGAGAAATGATCCCTACGACTCCCATTGGTGCATGCTGTAGCCGGTTTCGCGTGAAAAGAGAAAATATGTGTGAGCCTTTGACCCGGCGTTCTCGCAGTACCCGTGCAGAATGCTTGATATAGTAGTCGAACGCTATCACAGCTGAAGAGATTTCAGTCATATAGGCATCAACCAGGGTTTTACCATTGTCAGCCGATATTATTCTGGCATACTCTTCGCCATGTTCAATTAAATGGCGCTGCATTTTCCTGAGGTGTTTACCACGTTCAGAAAAGGAAAAATCGGCCCATTTTGCTTGAGCTTTCCGGATTCGCGATACCGCGTGTTGAATATCCTCAAGTGTATTTTGTGGTATCTGACCCAAGGACTCACCAGTGGCTGGATTGAATGCTTCGGTGTGTATCAGCGTTGACATAATTTCCCCTTTAATGGCTCAGAAAATGTATACGGAATGAAGCTGATTAGTAGACTTTTTTAATCGGCTTGTCTTATAATGAGAACCTAAGATCATGGTGACATCCCTCGTTAGTTTGGCCCCTTCAATCAGTTTTATAAATCATGTGAAGAGACTTGATTTTAAGGCAGTAACAATGCCGAAATTGCTTATCTTGCCCACTATAGAGTCAAGCAAAATTACATGATATGTATACCAAATTAGTCCATTGAAATATCTGGATTCAAAAATATGATCAGGATGAGATTATGAAGAAACTGACGCCAAAAGATCTTTGTAGAACCACCAACGATGAAGCACTAAAATTTAAATCCACCGCTGAACTTCCTAGTCTGAACAAGGTCATCGGCCAGGAACGTGCAGTTCGGGCACTTCAATTTGGTCTGGAGCTTCTGGCGCCTGGCTATAATGTGTTTGTTGGCGGTGTTCCCGGTACGGGAAAGAGCACTATCGTAAAAAGTCTTGTTGAAAAATTTGCCGCCAAAAAACCGGTCCCCCCTGACTGGTTGGTTGTGTTCAATTTCCGAGATGAATACCATCCCCGGGTGTTTCAATTGCCAGCCGGACAGGGCAACAAATTTGCCAAACAGATGAAGCGCTTGATAAGCAGTTTGAGCACAGATCTCCCTAAAGTTTTTACCGGTGACATTTATACGAAGCGCAAAAAAGAAATAACCGCGGAGTTCGATACTGGTCGTGAGGAAATCATTGCCAATGTGAATGCAGAAGCGGCTGAACGGGACATCCAGCTAAATATGACCCAGGAGGGTTTTCAAACCATTCCGCTTAAAGATGGTACACCCATGAATGAAGCTGATATTTCGGCACTCACCGAAGAGGAGCTGGCAGCGATTAATGAAAAAATTAATCTGATCCAGGAACATTTACGTGAAGCTCTCCGTGATATGGCTGAACTGGAAGATGAACGTTCAGATGTAGTTGAAACTCTCCAGGAAAAGATAGCTTTAGATTCAGTGGAACACCGCATTGGTCGATTGCTGGAAAATTATTCTGATCATCCAGGACTCTTGAAATATCTTGAGGAAGTCAGGGATGATATTGCAGAACATGTCCAGGAATTTGTTGGTATGGATAGCGTCGCGGAAGATGAAGAAGCACCAAGTCCTCAACAGAGTCAAAAAGCGTTGATGCAGAGATATAATGTCAACCTGCTGGTGGATAATTGTCGTCAGAAAGGCGCACCTGTTATTGTTGACACCAATCCTTCGTATTACAACCTTTTCGGTAGAATTGGGAAGGAAGCCGTGATGGGGGGCTGGTATAGTGATTATACCATGATTAGCTCGGGAGCCATGTTAAGAGCCAATGGTGGATTCCTCATTTTGGATATCCAGAATGTCCTTCAGGGTGCCAATGTATGGGAGTATCTGAAACGGACGCTGAAGAACAAATCTCTGCAAATTGAAGATGTGAATGAACAATATGGCCTTAACGCCACCACCTCGTTGCAGCCTGAACCTATCCCCTTAGATTTGAATGTCATCCTGCTCGGTCGATCGGATCATTTTCATTATCTCCAGGAAGTGGATGATGCATTTAATAAGACCTTTAAGGTTCGTGCAGATTTTGATTATGAAGTCAACCGCAATGCTGAAAATGAACATCTCCTGTGTCAATTTATTGCCAAGGTTTGCCGTGAAAGCAAATCACCTCACTTTACCTCACAGGCAGCAACCCAGATCATTGTGTACAGCTCAAGATTGGCTGGCGATAAGAGTAAACTCTCCCTCCAGTTTGGCACCCTGGTTGGCCTGATTACTGAATCAGCCTACTGGGCCAAGAAACAGAAGCATCGGCAGGTTCAGATGGAAGATGTCCGCAAGGCCATTTCTGAAAAACGCTTTCGTGGAAGTCTCTATGAGGAGAAGGTCTGGGAAAATATTGAGAGTGAAACCTTGATGATCGATGTGAAAGGGGAACGTGTTGGGCAGATTAACGGATTGGCTGTTTTTTCCATGGGTGATAATTCATTTGGGAAACCATCCAGGATCACAGCGACGACTTATATGGGTGAGCCAGGAATTATTTCAGTGGAAAGGGAAGCCAAACTTTCCGGAAAAACCTATGATAAGGGCAATTTGATTATAAATGGCTTTTTTGGCCAGACCTTTGCACAAAACTTTCCTTTGTCGGTGACCATAACATTGACTTTTGAACAATCCTATGGAGGCATTGATGGTGACAGTGCCAGCTCTACGGAAATTTATGTGATTCTCTCCGCGCTATCAGGGATTCCCATTAAGCAGGGGATCGCCGTAACAGGGTCTGTTAATCAGTGGGGTGAGATTCAAGCCATTGGAGGGGTAAATGAGAAAATCGAAGGTTTCTTCCATCTCTGTGAGCTTAGAGGATTAACTGGAGAGCAGGGAGTCATGATTCCTTCGGCGAATGTGGATCATCTCATGCTTTTGCCTGATATTCAGGCTGCAGTGAAGGCTGGAAAATTCAATATATGGTCAGTTGAAACTATCTCGGAGGGCATTGAGATACTCACAGGGGTGCAGGCCGGGGTTTTAAACAGACATGGTAACTTTCCCGCCCGTACCGTTTTTGGAGAGGCTCAGAATCAGCTGAAAAAGTATTTTACCAAGGGTCAAAATCTATCAAAACCGGATTAGAAAGTCAGGAAAAATAGATAGTACGGCTCAATAGTTGCCTTGTCTAATACTTGTGAAAAATAAATGGTGCCAGATATCATTCAGCATTGTTTTAAGCCTAGGTGGACATTAGTTTTTGATCATGAATGAGCCGCGATATTCAGGCCTGATTTTGCATCAATATGCACCTCAAAAAGAGCAGGTTAAACCCATGGTTCAAACCTGGGAGCGAGTTAGTTCAACAAGTGAAATTTCAGTTAATTTTAATCAATAAAAAGTTTCGTTAATCAGGAGTTCGTATTCATGGCGAAAAAAGTAATTAGTATCAATGAAGCAACCATTCGTTTTGCCGGAGATTCTGGCGATGGTATGCAATTAACCGGTACGCGCTTCACTGAAGCAACGGCCATTGTCGGGAATGACCTAAAAACTATTCCTAATTATCCATCTGAAATTCGAGCTCCACTTGGAACTCTTGCTGGTGTCAGTGCCTTTCAGTTGATGTTTGGATCACAGCGGGTCTTTACCCCAGGTGATTTACCAGACACGTTGGTGGCCATGAACCCAGCTGCGCTTAAGGTGCATTTACGGGATTTGAAAAAGGGTGGAACCATTTTGGCCAACGCCAATGCATTCACAGCAAAGAACCTAAAAATGGCCGGTTGGGAAAACAATCCACTCGAGGATGGGTCTTTGGAAGGATTTACAGTCTTCAGTATTGAAATGTCCAGGCTGGTTAAAATAGCTCTTGAGAATTCTGACCTGACTTCAAAAGGTATTGAGCGAACCAAGAATATGTTCGCCCTGGGTGTTCTTTTTTGGATGTACAATCGTCCCATTGAACCCACCGAAGAATGGTTGAGAAAAAAATTCGCCAAAAACCCATCCATTGCCGAATCAAATATCATAGCAATGAAAACGGGTTTCAATTATGGTGAGACCACTGAAATATTTACGACTTCCTATGCCGTAGAGAAAGCTGATTTACCCAAGGGTAAATATCGCAATATTACTGGCAACGTCGCTGTGGCCTATGGTCTGGTGTCAGCCGCTGAAAAAGCCGGCAAAGAATTGTTTTTGGGGTCATACCCAATCACCCCAGCCAGTGAAATCCTCCATACACTTTCAGGTCTCAGGAATCATGGTGTGAAAACATTCCAGGCTGAGGACGAAATTGCCGGTATTGCATCTGCTATTGGTGCGTCCTATGCTGGTGATTTGGCAGTTACCACAACTTCCGGTCCCGGTATGGCTCTAAAAACAGAAGCTATTGGATTGGCGATCATCACAGAGTTGCCACTGGTCATCGTGAATGTTCAGCGGGGTGGACCCAGTACTGGAATGCCTACGAAGATGGAACAATCAGACCTTTTGCAGGCTGTCCATGGACGAAATAGTGATGCACAGATACCTGTCATTGCTGCTAAAGATCCAGCTGATTGTTTTGACTGTGCCTTTGAGGCAGCCAGAATCGCCATGAAGTATATGACGCCAGTCATTTTACTATCTGACGGATATCTTGGCCAGGGTTCTGGCCCCTGGAAAATTCCAGATCCAAAAAACTTACCTAAGATTGAAGTAAGTCATCCAGACTCTTCAGCCCGCGGTGAAGATGGATTTATGCCCTATGCACGCGATGAAAATGAAGCTCGTCCCTGGGCAATTCCTGGAACTACAGGTCTGGAACATCGGATCGGAGGTCTTGAAAAGGAAAATATTACTGGTATGGTAAGTCAGGATCCTGAGAATCACCAACTTATGACTGACATAAGAGCTCGTAAAGTTGAGAATATCACACAGGAAATTCCTCCCTCAGAAATCCACGGTGAACCTAAGGGCAAACTACTCGTCTTAGGGTGGGGTAGCACCCATGGTGCCATCCATGTCGCTGTAGATCGTGCGCTTGCAAAGGGACGATCAGTAAGCCAGATGCACCTACGCTGGGTAAGCCCATTCCCATCAGATTTAAAGGCTATTTGTGATGAATTTGATGAAATTCTTATTCCAGAGGTTAACTCAGGTCAGTTGGCTCTACTTCTCAAAGGTGAGCTGGCCAGAGAAATTCACCAATTGAACATCGTTCGAGGTGAACCTTTCCGTGCTTCTGAAATCGAAGATAAAATTAACGAGATCCTCGGTTAATCCCCGAGTAATTGAATAGATAAGGTATAGAGAGATGAGTGAAACTAAAGTTGACATTCAAGATCTGAATCTAACACGGAAAGATTTTGTCCCCGGCAACGAGGTACGATGGTGTCCGGGTTGTGGGGATTATTCGGTTCTGGCAAATATGCAAAAAACCCTACCTGTCTTGGGTGTGAAAAAAGAGAATTACACTTTTGTATCTGGAATTGGCTGTTCCAGCCGTTTTCCCTATTACATGGATACATATGGATTCCATTCAATCCATGGTCGTGCACCGGCAATTGCATCTGGCGTAAAACTGGCCAATCCTGACCTGGCTGTTTGGGTGATCACGGGTGACGGTGATGGGTTTTCCATCGGGGGAAACCACATGATCCACGCTTTGCGACGCAATATTGATATGAATATCATGTTGTTTAACAACCGTATCTACGGCTTGACCAAGGGTCAGTATTCTCCCACATCTTTGTTGGGAGCAAAAACCAAATCTTCACCCTTTGGATCTATTGATCGTCCATTTAATCCTAGTGCGGTTGCTCTTGGGGCAAATGCTACTTTCATTGCAAGAGCACTGGATGTGGATGCCAAAGGTCTCCAGGAAAGCATCAAACGATCCCAACGTCACAAAGGTGCCTCATTCATAGAGGTTTACCAGAATTGCATCATTTTCAACGATGGTGAATTTGCAGATGTCGAAAATAAAGCGACCCGTCCTGACAACGCTCTGTTTGTTGTTCACGGTGAGCCTATGATTTTTGGTAAGGAACAGGACAAGGGTATCATCATGAAAGACAACCACCCCAAAGTTGTGCACCTCGGGGAGGAATGGTCTGAAAGTGATCTTCTCGTACACGATGAAACCAACCCTATCATTACCAACCTTCTGCTTGAAATGACATTTGATCAACGTAACCCGACACCATTTGGTGTGCTCAGGGCTGTTGATGCACCTTCATATGATGAGATGATGGTCGAGCAGATCAAAGAGGTCACCAAGGCTAAGGGTAAGGGTACTTTGGAAGACCTGTTCTATAGTGGTGATGTTTGGGAGGTTAAGTAGTTTAGGGGATAAAAAATGTTTCAATACGATGAAAAAGTCCTAAAGAATCAGCTTCTGGAGTTGATTCGTTTGGCTGCCACAGATCTCCCTGTGGATGTGGTGGAGAGTATTAAGGCTGCCCAACAGAATGAGGACGAAGGCTCTGCAGCCCGTAGTGTTTTTGGCATGATCCTGAAAAATATCGATCTCGCACGTGCTGAATCCACACCGATTTGCCAGGATACGGGAACCAACATATATATTGTTCATATTCCTGAAGGTGTGGGTATGCGTAAGCTGACTGCCTTAATTCATGAGGCCACAGCTGAAGCAGTTGATAAAAGTTATCTCCGTCCAAATGCTGTGGATAGCATTACTGGAAAAAATTCAGGGAATAATATTGGTGAAGGACAACCCTTTATCCATTTCGAAGAATGGGATAATGACTATATCGAATTCAAACTCATGCTTAAGGGGGGAGGATGTGAGAACGTTTCCACCCAATATAAACTTCCCGATGTAGGTTTGGGTGCTGGTCGTGATCTGGATGGCGTTTATAAGGTCATTGTGGATGCTGTTAATGCTGCCCAGGGTCTGGGATGTGCTCCTGGTATTCTTGGTATTGGCGTTGGGGGTGACAGAACCACTTCACATCTCACAGCAAAATCTCAATTATTCAGAAAAATGACAGATACCAACCCTAATGCTGATCTGGCTGAAATGGAATCAAACCTGTTGTCTGATTTAAATGAGCTAGGTGTGGGTCCCATGGGTTTTGGTGGAAAAACGACCATTCTAGGCGTGAAAATGGGTACCATGCACCGATTACCGGCTTCCTTTTTTGTCTCTATATCATACATGTGTTGGGCTTATCGGAGACACAGCATGATTCTGAAAGACAGTGGGGAGGTGAGTTATGATTAAGCTGAAATTACCTATTTCAGAAGCAGCAACTCGCGAATTAAAAATGGGCGATGAGGTGGCAATTTCAGGTTTGATGGTTACAGCCAGAGATGCGGCTCATAAATACATCCATGAGAACTGGCCGGAATGGCTAAAACCTATCATGGAAGGCAGCATGATCTATCATTGTGGTCCTGTTGTCAAGCAACATGAAGATGGCTCCTGGTCATTTGTCGCAGCTGGTCCTACTACAAGTATTCGTGAAGAACCATATGAAGCTGCCGTCATGGAGCACTATAAAGTCCGTGCTGTGATTGGCAAAGGTGGTATGGGTGAAAAAACCCTGGCTGGTCTGGCTAAATCAGGTGGCGTTTATTTACATGCCATCGGTGGTATGGCTGCCTCGCTGGCAAAGTCTGTGGTGAAGGTTCATGATGTTTACATGTTGGATGAACTCGGTGTTCCAGAGGCATTCTGGCATATTGAAGTAAAGGATTTTCCAGCCGTTGTCACCATGGATAGCCATGGTGGTTCACTTCACAAATCCATCAAAGCAAAATCAGATGAGGTCGCTAAAAAGCTCATCTTTGGCTAGCAACAATTGAAAAAAGTTTAAAGAAAAAATGACCTGAATAGGTCATTTTTTTTGGTCAGGACTTTCGGATCATCTTTCTATGAGGGATACCAGCTTCGTAAAAGATGCCCCCTGTTGCTTCAAATCCCTGGCGGGTATAAAACGGTATTGCTGAAACCTGTGAGTTCAAATAGGCTGGTTCAGAATCCTTGATCTGATCCAGGACAAATTTCACCAGAGCCTGCCCGACACCTTTTCCTCTGGCTGCTTTCATAACGGCAAAACGTTCGAGCTTTTGACCATGCTCAGTCTTTCGCCAGCGAGCTGTGCCCACGGGTTGACCATCGATGCGGGCTAGAATGTGTATCGAACTCTCTTCGTATTCATCATATTCTATTTCAGGTGGAACCTGTTGCTCCACGACGAATACTTCTTCTCGTATCTGTCGAGATGCCTGAGTTTCACTTTCAGACTGAATAAGAGAAACCTCAATCAGGTTATGGATGCTCAAAAATTTACTCCACTTTCGCCCAAATTATCCTCAAGAGAAGTGTTTTTATCCTGAAACTGTCTCCATCTTAGTACTAGCCGGGGGGTTAAGTAAAGTGCTAAGGCAATTACCGGGATGGCTCCAATGATATCGACAACATAGTGATATCTCAAATACACTGTAGCGAAAGGTAAGGAGATGGCCAATGGAAGCTGTATCCAGAAGTATGTCCGATGATATCTCCAGGCCAAAATGAGAGTCAGTAAAACGATAGCATTATGCATAGATGGGAAGGCATCGCGGACACGGTGGGGAGACAAATCAACAATAGTATAGGTGAGCCAGGAGAAAAATGAGGTGTCCTTCCAGATATCTACTTCATAGGCCTCTGGTATAACTAGAAAAGGTGAAGACGCTGGAAAAATGATATAGCTGATAAAGCCTATGAAATAGCCAATCATGATGGTTGCCACGATCACTCTAAAATCATCATATCTCTGTTTTAAATAAAGAAGACCTAACAGGATCAGGGTCATGAAATAATAATTCAAATATGTAAATGAGAACCAATCAGTAAGTCGAGGATGATAAAAACGTTCAGCCCAAACGGTAGGTTGAATTCCAAAAAGTTTACCATCCAGGTTTATCAGAGTATGGTGAATGTCACGAGGATTTAGGATGAATATGGCATCCTGCAGATTGTAATAAATGATCAGTACAAATAGAACGGGTAAGAAATCACGAACAAATTGGAAAACTTTGTTTGAGGTATGGTAGAGAATAGAACGACAAAATAAAAAGGTGAGCAGACCTGAAGTAAATATCCTCAAAAAATTCACAGCAACGTTTTGCGAAGCATTGGATCCATTCATCATGAGATACAGATTTGCATAACTGGCAAAAATGATAGTGAATGTGATTAGCACGATACCGATAAGCTCCTCAATACGTAGTGTTTGGAGCAGCGTGTTGGCGAATAAGGTATGCTTTTTCATTGGAATCAAAATAAGGTGAACAGGAATGAAGTATAGACCAAAATGTACTTTCTGAAGAGATAATGTAATGGTCCTAATTGTCGTACTTTTCTCATAAGTTGTTGTTTGCTAAATCAAGCATGATTATATGCACCGAAGCATGCCTTGAATTGCGTGATGGCGGGATTAAATTTTGCCCACAATTATATATAGAATTCTATGGATAGAGTGAGAGGAGTTTTTTTTGGATTCAAAAGCACCAGAGGGGAAACTGGGAGTTTTAATTCCTGGATTAGGGGCAGTATCAACCACATTCATTGCTGGTGTTGATGCCATTATTAATGGGCACTCAGCTCCCATTGGAAGTGTCACTCAGATGGCCACGATTCGACTGGGTAAGAGGACTGAGAATCGCAGCCCCAAAATAAAAGAATTTGTACCTCTCGCAGAACTGCAGGATCTGGTTTTTGGAGCCTGGGATATTTTTGAAGACGATGGATATCAAGCTGCCACGCGGGCACAAGTTCTGGAACCTCAAGATCTGGAAAGAGCGCGTCCGCTACTCGAGTCAGTAAAACCTATGAAGGCAGTTTTTGATAAGGAATACGTAAAAAACCTGGATGGGGTTCACAAAAAAGCTGCTCCCAATAAGATGCTACTGGCTGAAATGCTCATAGATGATATTAAATCATTCAGAAAAACCAACAATACAACAAGGGACGTCATGATCTGGTGCGCCAGCACAGAGGTCTATATCGAACCTTCAGATATCCATAGCAACCTGGAAAAATTTGAAGCTGCTATGTTAGCCAACGATCCACTTATCGCTCCCAGCATGATCTATGCCTATGCTGCCTTGAAGAGTGGCGTACCCTTCCTTATGGGTGCCCCAAATCTTGCCATTGATGTCCCGGCTATTCAAGAATTGGCTATGGCAGAAGGTCTCCCAATTGCCGGAAAAGATTTCAAAACAGGTCAAACCCTGATGAAAACCATCCTCGCACCGGGACTGAAATCCCGAATGTTGGGGGTTGAGGGTTGGTTTTCCACAAATATCCTTGGTAACCGGGATGGTGAAGTTCTTGACGATCCAGGTTCATTTAAATCAAAAGAGGTTTCAAAAAAGGGTGCATTGGATTACATCCTCCAGCCTGATACTTATCCAGATCTCTACAAAGATCTCTACCATAAGGTTCGGATCAATTATTACCCGCCACGTGGTGATGCCAAAGAGGGCTGGGATAACATCGATATCTTTGGTTGGATGGGCTACAAGATGCAAATCAAGGTTGATTTCCTTTGTCGGGATTCCATCCTGGCCGCACCTATTGTGTTGGATTTAGTACTATTTGCTGATCTGGCGCTTCGACACAAGATGCGTGGCATTCAGGAATGGCTATCCTTTTACTTTAAAGCACCAATAGTTGGACCTGGGCTTTATCCTGAACATGACATCTTTATCCAACTTACAAAATTGAAAAACACTTTGCGCTGGATGATGGGAGAGGAACTCATCACCCATGTTGGACACGAATATTATGATAGCTACGAATAGAAATGTGAAACGGAATGCTTAATCGTCATAACCTTATTGAAGGGTACTATAAGGTTGTAAAAGCCATCGTTTCACATTCACCTCTGGCAAAGATGAATCCTAACTCAATTTCGTTCACAGCCTCCATTATTGGGGTTATAGCGGCCATCTTTTTCATGTTTGGACATAGTGCCACCGCAGGGCTTCTGCTTCTGTTTAGCGGCATTCTGGATACCCTTGATGGAACGGTAGCCCGACTGGGTGAGCGATCCAGTAAATTTGGAGCCACCTTAGATTCAAGTCTGGATCGTTATGTTGAGATGTTTGTCTTTATGGGAATCACCTATCATTTTAAAGATAGTCCCATGTTTTTCTGGTCATTCCTGGCCATCATGGGATCTATGATGGTAAGTTATATTCGCGCCCGCGCCCAGTCACTGGGGGTTCAAGAGCTGGTGGGATTCATGCAACGCTTCGAACGCTTTATCATTCTTTCAGTTGGTGCCATACTCAATCCCTGGGGAGTGAGTTATTTTGGGTCTGAGATTGTTCTAGAAATTTCTATTATCATTCTCGCAATAGGAACCAATTACACAGCTTACCAACGTCTGATGATCGTAAAAAAAGTTGAGGACGATTCAGCTGATCCCTCCTAAAATACTGGCTATTATTCCGTTGTTGGTAGCCCAGTACACACTGGGAAAGAAGGCAGCCTTCCCTCTCGGTCTAATCATGGGTCTCAATGCCTGGGAAATAGGGATCATCGTTATTCTCTCAGACTTCGTGCTCATGGCTTTCATTAATCACATGTTTGACCTATCCTTTGCAAAATTCAAATGGGCTATCTATTTGCAGAAACATTCCAGACGAATTCAGGATCGTTTGAGCAAACGGAGATGGACTGCTGGGCTGATGAAAATCGGGTGGCTGGGTCCTCTTACCATCACTACTATTCCCTTTGGGGGTGGTGTCTGGACTGGAATATCCCTGGCCAGGGTGATGAATCTTTCCAGCAGACAAACGAGTTGGGCTGTGGGGGTAGGGGTCATTTTGGGCTGTCTCATTTTTGTCCTGGCAGCTCTGGGAATCCTGAGTATTGTAGAAATTTCTGAAGTACAGGTGTAAAAAATTGGAGCTGAGGTTCATGATGGGAGATTTGACATGCTGAAAACCTGGATACGTCGTATACAGAGTCTACGAATTGAGGAGATCATCTTCCTGGTCTTCCTGATCCCGTCCATACTGATTACTATCAGAGCTAACTGGTATTTTTACACTACGGTTGGTGAGGATTCTAAGAAAATTGAAGGTGGAATTGCCAGAATCATAGTAACAATTATACTCATGCTTATCTTTTACTGGTTCCTCTGGTATCGCCCACATAAGCGTGTCTTCAAGTTTATTCGAAATGTTGCGCCCTTTATTTTCGCCATTGCTGTTTATACCAATCTTCATGATACCATTCACTTTGTGAATCCACATGATGTTCATTTCCAGCTCAACGCAATTGATGAATGGATGTTTGGCGTGTCACCAACAGTATGGGCTGAAAAGTTTTATACTCCCTGGTTAACTGACTGGTTGTCCTTCGCCTATATGAATTACTTCTGGATCACTGTAATTTTGGTTCTCTATATGTATTACAAGGGAGAGAAGCGGGAATTCAGAACCGTCATGCTAACTATGATGCTCTGTTATTATGGTGGCTATATGCTCTATATCTTGTTGCCGGCTGCACCGCCGAGGCTGGCCCTGGCCGATCTGTACACCATTAACATTTTTAAAGGGACCTCACTCATATCGGATAGTGCTCGTGCTGTAGTGAATATCAGTTCGGCATCCGCCAGAGGGGCTTTCCCTTCATTGCATTGCACCATCACCTTTCTTACTCTGGGGATGGCCTGGCGTTTCCACAAAGGTCTCTTCGCGATTTTCCTCCCCATTGGTGTGTCTCTCATTATTGCCACGGTCTATCTCCGGCACCATTACGTTGTTGATATCTACGCGGGTTTATTTCTTTGTGCTGCAGTCTGGTATATCACTCCTCATATCGACCGCAGGTGGCGAGCCTATCAGGACAAAAAAGGTATCGTCACTCACTCACCACCGGTTTTATCTGTTGGGGAGAAAGCATAGTCAGGGGTAGAAGCCCTCAACATTTTTATTAGGCTAAGATTCGAAGTGGTGTAATATTTAATCATGCATCGATCAAGTCTCAGCATTCTGTTCATTCTCTCTGTCTTTGTTGGAATGATTCTTGGCAGTGAACCAAAGTGTAGCTATTGCAATAAATCCATTGATGGTAATTATCTCACTGCTGATGGTAAATCCTATCATGAGAATTGTTACCGAGATCATGTCCAACCTCGGTGTGAATACTGTGAAAAATTGATCGAGGGGAAATACAATCTCCTTGATGATAAAATGTATCACCCCACGTGCTACATCGATCACATAATCCCGAGGTGTGATATATGTGGAGGACCCCTTCAGGGTACATATCTAACAGACTTTTGGGGAAATTCATTCCATGAGCAGCACTCCTCTGAATTACCCGAATGCAATACTTGTGGCAGATGGATTTGTGGGGAATTGACCGGGGGTGGTTTTGAACTCAGCGATGGACGTCACCTTTGTGGGATTTGCAATGAAACTGAAGTATCCGAGGATTTTCTGCTGGAATCCTCCATCGCCTATGTTCGTCGACTTTTAACAACCAATGGGATAACTAATTTACCAGATGATATCCCCATCACCCTGGTTGATCAGCATCGGTTGAAACAACTGGCCTTGTCTTATTCTGATGCCATGCATGGGTTCACTGATCACAATATACAGACACGTAATGGTCGTGTGGTTTCCAAAGATAGCCACATCTATATATTATCACATTTACCTCTGACTATGTTTCGTGCTGTCTTGGCCCACGAGTTAATGCATGTCTATTTATTCGAAAGAGATCTGGATTTAAGATCCGATATTCGTGAAGGATTCTGCAATCTTGGAAGTGAGATGGTATATAAGGATACCCGTTCGGAGTTTGCCAAATTCCGGCTCCTTAATATGGAAAAAAGTCAGGATCCAGACTACGGTTTTGGTTACCGAAAAATGTCCCAATTGTTGGATAAGCGGGGGTGGCGCTACCTGTTGGAAACCCTCGATGAGATAGATTAACAAATCTAATAATTGTAGAAACAAAAAAACCCGATCTTTCGATCGGGTTTTTTGTGATCCCTAGGAGAATTGAACTCCTGTTGCGAGAATGAAAATCTCGAGTCCTAACCACTAGACGAAGGGACCAAATGTCAAAGCTCGAAATAATTATTTTTCCGAGCCTTCATGGGGTGAACGGTCGGGCTTGAACCGACGACCACGCGGACCACAACCGCGCGCTCTACCAACTGAGCTACGCCCACCATGCATACTTTAAAAAGCGGGTCAATATATACGGATGGAAATGTTCCTCCAAACGCTTTTAGTACGGGAATTTAGCCTAATTTTTTAGGGACAAGATTCCGTACTAGTTGGCTGTAGACAGGGATTCCACCTGAATAATCAGGCCAAAGTTCACCCTCAATCAGGGGTTGGCAATAAGTTCGAAATGCCTCAGTAACATGAAAGCCATCCTCGCGAATATAGTCGGCGGGAAGTACTTTTTCCTTGTTGGCAATATTAACTATATCAGTATGTCCAACTGACCAGGAGTAAGGCGTATCCGAATCCCGGACGATGGTTACCATCTGTCCATTGAGACCTTTTGCTGCCAGATGTACCGCTTCTTTTCCTACAGCAATCGCCTGTTCTACATCTGTCTTGGATGCAATATGACGACCGGAGCGCTGAAAATAATCGGGCAAGGCGTTGTGTACTTTGATGCCTAATTTGTTCTTGATCAGATTGGAGATAAAATCTCCAGCTCCACCCAATTGGGTATGACCAAACATATCCACAGTTCCAGCATCAGCCACAAACTTACCTGCTTCATTCTGCAAGCCCTCTGAAACGGCCACAACACAGTATCCAACCTTGGCGCGAATTCTTTCAACTTCTGCCAGGAAAGCCTCTTCCCTGAAGGCAATTTCAGGCAGCAATATGATATGTGGCCCCTCATTTTCATTGTTGCCGGCCATGGCAGTTGAGGCAGCAATCCAACCAGCATGTCGACCCATGGTCTCAGCCACAAAAGCCTTGGTACTGTCATGATGCATGGAAGCCACATCAAATGAGGCTTCACGCAGTGAAACAGCATTGTATTTCGCTACAGAGCCAAATCCAGGACTGTTATCCGTGACTGGAAGATCATTATCTACTGTTTTTGGCACTCCAATGCAGGTAACATCATAACCCATATCATGGGAAAGTTGGGAGATTTTGTGAGCAGTATCCATGGAGTCGTTACCGCCATTATAGAAGAAGTAACGGACATCATGAGCTTTGAAGACTTCGATAATTTTTTCGAAATCGGCACGATTCTTTTCCAGGGAGGGTAACTTTTTGCGGCAAGATCCAAAGGCTGCTGAAGGTGTGTAAGGTAAGCGGTCAATATCAGCTGGATTCTCCTGACTGACGTCAACCAGATTTTCTTCCAGTACGCCATTAATCCCATAGAGTCCACCATAGATATTGTCAATGATCCCTGATTCCTGGGCTGCCTTAATCACACCATATGCAGATCCGTTAATGACACTGGTGACACCCCCTGATTGGGCATATACAGCATTCGCTTTAGCCATTTTGAGTTTTCTCCATTCTTAAATCTGAGCAATTATTCTTATGAAATTCTTTCGCCGGATTTGAAATCCTTATCCAGCACATCAAGTTCTTTAAGTTTATCTTCTAATTTATTGAGACGAGAGTTGGCAATCAGTGCGAAAGCGAGTGCTGCCAATCCAAATACAAATCCAATTGTTTCCATAATTATTCCTTACCAGTTACGTGCTTTGCGGATGGCTTTGATGGCATAAGGAGCTGCTTCTTCGGCAAGATCCAAAAGCTTGAGAGCATATTGCTGAATTTCCCACTGAGCTCCAGTGTGAATGCGCAATTCAACAAAGTGAATCAAATTGTGGAGATTCACAGTAGCATACATCTCAGTATACATGTTTTGAGGAAGCACCATACGAGCTTGCTCTCTGGCGACACCCTGTTTGATCAAGTCCTCATAAAACTCAAATGCACCAGCTGTATGTTCTGCCACCAAATTGTGAATATTCTTTCCATCTTTGGTTTCTGCCAGTAGCTCGTCCGTACTAGCCTGACGATTTGTTTCAGCCTGTTGACGATATGCTTTGGGGACATAAAATTCAAGATTCATTGATGTATATCGACGGCTGATTTCATTGTAGGACCAGGTCCGATGACGATGCCATTGGCGAGTCACAAATAGGGGGCACTTTATGTGAAACGTAAATGCAACATGCTCGAAAGGGGATGTATGTCTTTCATCAGCAAGATATTGAATAAGAACTCTATCTTTCTCATCCAATTCTTCCCGGCGTTTTCCAAATGAAACTCTGGCTCCATTAACAATCTCTACATCAGATCCCATGGTATTGATCAGACGAACAAAACTAATCCCATCTCCCAGGACATCAAATGCTTCGAATTGTTTTGAATCATTACTCATTTTATTTCCCTTTCCGCGCATTAAATCTACTAATAAAGGCCTCTACCAGATGTTTATTGCCACCTGTCATTCCCGGCCTAATAATTGTGTCTGGCTGGTTGTATAAAATTTCAGCACCTGTTGTTGTCTTCATCGTACCACCCAGCGCCAATAAGAGCGCATGTCCCGCACACACATCCCATTCGTTTTTGGGGCGTAGGGTGACAAAGAAATCCTGCTGACCTGCTGCAACGAGTCCCAGCTTGTAAGCTACACTCCCTATGGGGATTAATTCTTTAAATTCATTGGCCCAGGTTTCCCAGAGTCCACGTCTGGTTTCGGAGCGACTGTTTAAGCATCCCACGTCTTTTAATGCGGTCTCATGGCAAAGCACGGCCTGCTTATCTTGATACCAGACAATCCCTGCATCGTCAGTTCTAATTAGTTCTTCTGTGACGGGATTATAGAGTATACCTAGTACTGGGATTCCATTTTGGACCAGCCCGATTGATGTTACAAAGTGAGGGACGCCTTCAATAAATTCCTTGGTCCCATCCAGGGGATCAACAATCCAGACAAATTCCTTGTCAAGGCGCTGGGGGGAGTCTACAGTTTCCTCAGATAGCCAACCAAATTCCGGTGTTGCCTCCATGAGAAATTGTTTCAGAAAGGCATCTGCCTCATGGTCAGCTGTTGTGACAGGATTATGGTATCCCTTATCGTGAATCTCATAAGCATTTTTATAATATTTGAGGAGAATCTTGCCTGCTTCAATGGCAGCGTCAGTGGCCAGAGTATGGAGATTTATCATGGGCGTATCATAACATTTTGCACCCCTTGTTGCCAGCTCGTATTTCGAGGTGCCTCGCCAGGTATTTCGATAATGATTTCAGGAAATATATGGGCTTTAATTATCCTTCAGGAGGTCAGGGATGGCAATATCAGTCCGCTGTAACAGACCTCGATGATAATCGTATACCTTGGAGTAAATGCGAGCTCCAACTTTTTGTGCTGAAGCATGGTCATCCCAACCCCGGGTCAAAATAACCAGGACAAATGGAGCTGAATCGGGAGGATAAACCAGGGCAGCATCGTGGGCAATGCGTGTGATTGAGCCAGTTTTGTGTGCGACAACGACATCTTTGGGCAAACCTGCAGGTATCATTGTGTTAAAATGTTGACGTTTGAGAATGTCCTGCATTTCCTGACGTGATGAATCTGCAACAAATTCTGAATTGTAAACAGCTTCCATGACCTTCATCATCCCATAAGCAGAGGTCACATTGTTTAAACCCAAATTGTATGCTTTGAGGTCTTCCACGCCCCGCATGACCAGCACACCATCTGCCTCGATGAGACGCATGGTAGCTCCAATTGAATCTGCGCCAGTGTATTCCATTAATATATTTGTGGCCAGATTGCTGCTATGAGTGATCATTTTTTCCATGATATCATAGAAGCTGAGGTTTTGATCGAGATGGGGGTATAAAATTTCATCTTTTTCTGATGCAATAGGCAGGCTGAATAGGGATCCATCAACAATACTGGTGAATTGGTTCCTAACAGGAATTTCACTCGTTAAATCAAGGATGCCTTTGTCCCTCATTTTGAATAGCTGAAACATGATTGGGGTTTTCATGGTACTGGCTGCATGAAAAAGTTCATGGGCATTATAGGCGAGGATTTCTCCAGTTTCCAGATTCATGTACGCGATGCCCACTTCATGAGGAACGGTGGGTTCATCTGCCTTTTTTAACCCTGAGCAAGAAATAAGAAAAAGTACAACAACGAAGTGAAGTGAAACGAACCAGATTTTTTTCATTTAGTGTTTCCTTTATTGTCTTCACTTGAGTTGGCAGCAAAGACATTATCGCCAAAATAATTCTCAACTTCTTTACGGATGATTTCACCTTCAGGTGTATAGTGTGTAGCCATTCTCAAGAAGAAATCTGGGATGTACTCATATTCTACGGCCTCAATGAACCTTTTATCCTCAATGATCTCATCCCGCTGTAAACGGCCTAATTCATCATAATAAAGTCTATTCGCACTAGCAGTTCCCGATAGTATGGATGAGAATGTCTTCCAGATAAGTTGGTTCTCTTCATTGTACTGGTTTTCAATGGTGTGAACCAAAGCACCACTTTTATCAAGTGCAGTTTCGGTAAGCACCTGACCCTGATCATTATGGGTGTAGTTGGAAATGAAGACGGGTTTCCCCTGGGGATCCAATTGGGCCGATTTTAAAAGTTTCCCTGCCCTATAGGCATTGCGTTTCTCCCAGTCAGTCTCGCCGCTGGAATTATATGAAATAACCTGAATGCTCTTACCCTGCCCATTCAATTTAGAAACCACTCTAGAAGTCATCTCACCCTTGAATTGTCCGGCTGTGATCCCATCCCCAAAACCTACCGGTGCATATGTGGTGCTAGTGATGCTCCGATTGGGATGATCATAGGCGACTTCCCGATAAATTGATCCGTCTTTTTTCCGGTGAGTTTCTTTCTGGATACGTTTTTCAGCATCAAAAAATAATTCCCAGCTTAATAGGCCATCCTCAGTAAATCGGAGTTGTGATAAGAGTGTATCATGGAGCCCATACTTTGATTCAACTCGGATATAGTCAATAGTCTCAAAGGTAGAATGCCGAGTCGTATCGCCACCGGGGCGCAGGAGCCATGATTCACTCAAATCAAACTGATTATTGTAGAAGAGTGTTTTGTTGATACCACCCCCATGATAAAACACCCAGGTCCCATCAAATGAGTCAGGGGAGGTGAACCTTTCTGAGAAGGCTGGCAAACTAAAACTATCATAGAACCGACTTACTGCAGCAGTGAAGGTGTCTGGGAGAGCTGAAATCTCCTCTCTAATAACTCTCTGCTTATCATCTCTGAACCATTTATGGAGCCACTTTGGGTTTCCAGATAAATCGGAGATCACATCATCTGTAATAAAACCTTCGTTGTCAAAATTTCTTACAGAAACTGGGTGAAATCCCTCTCGGCTTGAAAAAATACTGTCTTGAATAAGCATATTATTTTCATCCACAAGAGAGCGTTTAAAAATCGCCCCGCTGCGAGGTAATCTATACTCAATTATTTTGGATTTAGACTCATTATCGGCAATCTCTTCAACAAAGGGGCTGCGATGGTTGAATTTGAATATTTGTTGAACCTGGCTAGGTGAAGCAGGGTGTTTCCAGGATCGTAGAGATTGCTGGAAGAGTTCAATATCACCAAGATGGGTGAACAGGAATCGTCCATCAACACTGAAATTACTCCGTTCTATGACTCCGCTGGAATTGTAGAGTAAGTCGGTTGACCAGACTGGATTACCACCGGGATATAGTTCAGAAATTCGAGTGACCTCTCCATCTAAATTGAAATCGTATTGGTAAGGAGGTTTGCCTGATTCATAGATAGTTTGATGAACAAGTTGTCCAAAAATTGTATAAGTATTCTGAAGCTCCAATTCATCTGATCCACGTTTAAAAGATTCTGTATAAAGCAGTGAGTCGTTGCCGTCAAATATCAACCGCATACGTCGATATCCATTTCTATCAAAAAGAAAGAATTCTCGACTCAATAGTTCATCCATAGCGCCATACCATGAGCGCTGACTCAGTTGTCCCTGCTGCTTGTAACTGAGGAAACGCAGTACAAGTTGGTGATTTGGCTCTGAAAAGTAGTACCCACCGATGAGTTCTTCATCAGCATATACCAAAGAATCGGTTCTTAAAGAACTTCCATCTCTACCCAGATAACTTATGGTTGTGAGCAGCCCATTTGCATCAAAGAAACGTTCCAGGGCAGGTCGACCATTTTTGTAATAAACAATTTCGGTACCTGCTTCACCTTTGTACTCAATTTTGTCAGTCCAATAAGACCGTTCTTTGTTTAAAATTTTGCGGATAGGGCGTAGATATTCTTTGAGGCGTAAGTCAGTAATGAAACATGAATTGAGACTGGCTACTATGATTACAGATAGCAGTATATATTGTATTACTTTTTTGAATGAGCTCGTCAACGATCGGACCTGTTTATCCATCTATAAAAGGTTAAAAGCAGGACTACAATCCCTGCAAAAATATACAAGCCACCTGGGAAAACCAGATCCATCATACTTAGTCGTCTATCATCATTTTGGGTTTTAGCATACGGCTGACATTTTCCAGCTTCCCATCGGTCTTAGCTGGATTGAGATTCAAGATTTTTGCTATGAGTGGGTAGATATTAACATTTTCAACCGTGGGATGAACATAACCGTGTTTAAAGGCTGGACCGGATGCGTAGAAAATAGCATGCATATCTTTGAGTCGAGGGTCATATCCATGAGCCCCCCCAATCATGCTAGTTGGGTACCTTTTAGCTCCCCATCCAATACTCCAATGGAGATCAGGGGTAACCACAATATCCATAACACGTGAATTCTTACCATAGTGCAATGTGTCGGGAATACTGTCTTTTTTCCATACATTCAGATGTTCAGCGCGGTTGAGGTTCTGGTAGACAGAATCCTCAAACCCTTCCTTCGCATCAAACATCCATACCGGTGTGCTTCCCAGGGAAGTGTCCAACCAGGTTGGCTGGATATAATCTTCAAAGTAAATCCATTTATCACCTGAAATTCTGGTCATACCATGGTCTGCTGTCACGATGATATTAATTTGATCCGCAATGGGAAGTTGTGACAGCTTTTGTCGGAAATCTCCAACCAGACTATCAAGATATTCAAGTTTAATTTTGGTCTTTTCACTTTCAGGACTGTTCATGTGGGCAACTTCGTCTGGTTCTGGATAATACCAGGTGATAAGACGGGGGCGTTCCTTCTTGGGAAGCGATAACCAGGTTATGACACTATCTACCCGGGCTTCGTATGGAAAGTGATGATCATACTTTTTCCATCGGGATGGATAGGTACCATCGACTGGAGCTTCACTTCCCACCCAGTAGAATGATGCTGTTTTTAACCCCTGCTTTTCAGCCGTAACCCAGATAGGCTCACCACCATAAAAGGCACCATTTTCAACGGCTTCCCTATCTCTGAGTTTATAGTGGGCATCCATATCAGGGTCATAAAAAGTGTTTTGAACAATTCCATGGTTATCTGGGTATAGCCCAGTGGCGATACTATAGTGATTTGGAAAAGTCTTACTGGGGAAGGAGGGTTGCAAGGATTCAAGTTTGACGCCATCGCGTGCAATTGATTCAAGATTAGGCATATTCGCCATTTGAGGATAATCCCAACGACACCCATCCAACGAGAGCATCACAACGTATTGTTCTTTTGGTATTTTCTTTACATAGGGGTTACTGCTGCAACCGTTTGATACAATGATTATCAGTAAAATGATGACGAGATATGGTATCCCTTTTAGACTTTTCATGCTTCCCCTTTGTAAGAAATCCCTGAGTCGATTTGAGCTCGATTAATCCATTCAATCATGTGAGCAACAATCTATCTGAAACAGGTTACCAATTCAATACTGCATATCTGCAGGATAGACAAAGAGGGGTGAATTGCTGTCCAGAAATTAAGGATGGATAATTCGGGGTGGAGCCATTTTTGCCGTACGATAAGCACCATAAAAATCGGCTAACCAGAAAAGGGTCATAATACTGGCATTTATCCCGGTCATAATGGGGTTCTCCGCCTGGTAATGATTATAGGTGTTGAGACCGAAACCAGCTACAAGAATGAAACTGAACAGGCCATCAACTGGGTGTCCTGCATAGGCACGCCCCATACCAGGAATAATAGATAATGAAGTTGCAAGGAGGGGATTTTTACCCGGCTTGGGCTCCCTGACCCACTTCAGAGGATCCACCAACCGTCCATCATATTGGATTCTTGCATTGGGGAGTTGCACGTGATAGTGCCTCGCAGCTGAGTTGCATCGGATAATCCGATCTGTACCAATCACTACTCCGGGTAAGACACCTTTGTCAAGGATAGCTGCAACCATAAAATTGGAACATGATTTTTCGAATTGACAGTTCAAGGCGGTTGATTCATAACTGAAATGCTGCCAGGATTGAATGGGCTTGAGTAGTGCTCTTTGAGCAAAGCTAAGGGAGTCCTGAGCATATAGTGAATCAAGAGGCGTCATCTCTTGGGCGCAAACTATTTGCGTAAAAAGAATGAAGGGTAGTAGGGCTGATCTCAATCTTATGGGTTAACTCGCAATTGTATTCCCATGAATCTGCATTAGCGATTCAGGGTGGTATGCAATCGAGTAAAAAAATCAATAAAGAATTGCTGATCTTGCACAGGGCCTGTTGCAACAAGACTGGGACCTTCGAAATGTTCTCCTTGCACAGTTAAACGAACCCGTGTTTGCTGGAGAGAAAGTTCTTCAAGATTGATGGTCATGATGTAGGTATACGAATCGGCACTTGATGGACCAGAATCACTGGAACCAAATATCGACCAGCTAGAATCATGGTGGTGTGAGCGGGATCTGTGGGAACGCCGTGATGGTGGACGCCGATTGTCGTTCTCGTCGTCATCATCTTCATCTTCATCGTCGTCATCAAATGCATCAAACATCCAGGCTATAAATAAGCCAACGACGGCCATGGTACCTGCTATCAAACAGAAGGTTCCAAGCTCACTTTCCAAATCGTTTTCCCCAGCAGTTTCTCGACTTATGGGTGCTAGTAAACGTTCCGAAGTTCTACTAGCCGTCATGATTCCCAAACCCATGTCAACATTGCCCAGCGTATAATGCATTTCCTGAAGGACAACGCTCACCGCTTTAGCAACTTCTTCAGGACTGCCATTGAAATCCCGGGTTTGAAGTACACGCGCTTGCTCCGGAGTGAGCTCAGTAGGTCTGTAACTACACCCTGACATGATAAATGACAGGTATATAATAAGTAGCCAGCTGGCTCCTCGTGAGAACCGATTCGTTGATTTTGTTTTCATAAGGTATCTCCCTTCCATGTCCATAAGCCAGGATATGTTCCCCTGGGGGATCCATTTTTCTGCTTTACACCCTAAGCATAAATCTTAATTTGATATTAGCAAAGGATAATTATCATAAAATATTATTGTAAGGTCTTATCATGTATATAAGAACTATTGTGTTTATAAGCATTGTAATGGTATTAATAGGTTGTTCACCTGATAGGACTGGGACCGTTAACGAGGAGGATTCTCAAATGCACGATTTCGATAAATTATGGAATTACAATGAACCGGGTGAAACCGAGCAGAAATTCAGAGCTGTTTTGACTAATTCAAATGATCAAGAGAATGCAGAATATGTGCTTGAGTTGAAAACTCAGATTTCCCGCACTCTGGGTCTTCAGCAAAAATTTGAAGAAGCGCACAAATTATTGGATCAAGTTGAAGCTGAGATGAAACCTGAATATCCCATTGCTAAGATTCGCTATATGTTAGAACGGGGGAGGGCATTCAATTCATCTGGAAAGAAAGAAGAATCACTTCCTCTGTTTTTAGAAGCCTGGGAGCTGGGTGTAGAAGTAAAAGCTGACTTTTATGCCGTGGATGCTGCCCACATGCTGGGTATTGCTGCACCACAGGATCAGCAATTGCTCTGGAATGAAAAGGCCATGGATTTGGCCGAAAACAGTCCTGATATAAGAGCTCAGGGATGGTTGGGTTCTCTATACAACAATATTGGCTGGACCTATCATGATGCGCAGGAATATGAAAAAGCTCTGGCAATTTTTCTCAAAGCTCTGGAATGGCGTGCAGCTCACGAACAGGTCATAGAAACCCAAATCGCAAAATGGTGTGTGGCAAGGACCCATCGCTCCCTGGGCCATGTTGACAAAGCACTTGCAATGCAATATGCTCTTGAAAAAGAGATGCAGACAGCTGGTCAAGATGAAGATGGTTATGTCTCAGAAGAGATCGCAGAATGTCTCACCCTCCAGGAAAAACCTCAGGAGGCAGCACCTTATTTTTTGAAAGCCTGGACAATTCTATCCCAGGATATCTGGCTCAAACAGAATGAAGCAGACCGTCTAAGTAGATTACAGAAGTTAGGATCTATCAAACCCTAATTCGTCCTTGTGAGCCTTGAAGGCGGTCTTTCCTACATAGTGAAGACTCCAGTTTGATGTAGTCGAATACATCATATTTTCAGCCCATGATCCTACTCATCGATAATTACGATTCATTTACCTATAACCTTTACCAACAGGTATCAAGTTTTGGGCAAAAGGTTGTTGTTAAGAAAAATGATGATCTCACTATAGATGCTATAACTGCTCTTAAACCTGAGCGGATTATTCTCGGTCCGGGACCCAAAACACCTGCAGCCTCAGGTATCTGTATTCCACTTATCAAGGAGTTCTCTGTCCACACTCCCATCCTGGGAATCTGTCTGGGGCACCAATGCCTGGCAGTTGCCAATGGAAAATCGGTGGTTCAAGCTAATCGACTTGTTTATGGAAAAACTACCACGATAACCACGAAGGCTTCCAGGATCATGGCCGATCTGGATTCATCCTTTGAGGTGGCTCGTTATCACTCCTTGGTGATTGATGGTGTACCCTCAGGCTTTCAGGCGACTTCTCATGATGCTTCCGGAGATATCATGTCTATGGAACATGTGCACTTGCCCATTTTTGGCTTACAGTTTCATCCCGAATCCTTTTTAATGATGAATACGGGTAACCGAATCATCGAAAAATTTCTGGCACTCTGATATGATCAAGGAACAACTATGGTCGCGGGTATCCCAGGCAGATAGCACCTGTTTTCGAACTGATGGTGACGGCACACCCATGTGGCGTGATCTATTGGCCTCTGACCCCATCTCAGGCTTCGTACTGCTGGATATCGCTGAGTTACCTGCTTTGCTGGACTTTCTAGAAGTGAATCAGGATAAACTATGCAGTGGGTATTTCAGTTATGATCTGGGGATGGCACTGCAGGGTTTAACCAGCCGGCACACGAGACAGGTCCCCCTGGCTATCATACATGCATATGATCATTGGGTGGAGTACCATCAGGGACAGCCAAATTATGTGGGATTTAACCAGCCAGATTCTGTTATTGAAGAACCAGATATGGACTCATCTGCATCAATAGAGTTCATATCCACTATTTCAGAAGCAAGCTATGAAAGCACCATTGCCCGCATTCACGAATACATTCGTGCAGGCGATTTCTATCAGCTCAATTTCACACAACAGCTGCTGGGGAAGACCAGTGATCCTATTTCTTATGCTTCAATACTTAAAAAACACCCTGCCGCCTATGCCATGGCCATGGATTGTGATGAACTGAAGATCACTTCACTCTCACCGGAATTATTCCTACATCATGCGGATGGGATCCTGACCACGGAACCCATCAAGGGGACCCGTCCCCGAGGAGCCACTCAACAGGAAGATGATGCGCATCGTCAGGAGCTGATGAGTAGTGAAAAGGAACAGGCTGAATTATTCATGATCACAGACCTCCTCAGGAATGATCTGGGAAAAGTTAGTGAGATCGGTAGCATCGCTCTTGAAGCCGTCAAGGACATGCGAAAACTTCCTAAAGTCTGGCACACCTATTCTAGAATCTCTGGACGCCTTAGACAGGACCTCAAACCCGTTGATGCTCTGCTATCCATGTTGCCAGGAGGATCAATCACAGGCTGTCCCAAAAAACACGCGATGGAAATCATTGACGAGTTGGAAGATGCTTCCAGAGGTGTTTATACCGGTTCCATGGGTTATTTCCATCCCGATGGAGACTTCAGTTTTAATATTGCCATTCGAACCCTGGTTCAACAGGATTCAAAAATATCTCTGGGTTCAGGTGGGGGGATTACCATTGATTCAAAATGGGCTGAGGAATGGGAAGAGCTCCTGGTAAAAGCTTCGACATTTAAATAATTCTTTAGTTTAGGTTCCTTGTGACTTGTTTTGTGCAATTGCACTCATAGATTTCATCCTCAATATCGAGGGGATCTTATGCATAGAGTAACAATAAAACTTTTACTGATCATGTTAAGCAGTGTTCATGTTCAGGCACAAATGTGGCAGCAAAATGACCTGATATTTAATCCCAGCGGAGTCCCTTCTCTTCCTTTTTCCCAACCTCGCTTCGCTGATCTGGACGATGATCAGGATATGGATATGATATTGGGAAACATCAATGGTCCACCACTTTATTTTGAGAATACAGGATCCGTGACCTCTCCACATTTCCAGCCCGGTGACGACCTCTTTGATTCCGTTCAAGAACTGGACTGTGAAATAGGCGTGTGTAGCGACCTGGATGCAGATGGTGATCTGGATTTTATTAGTGGTGGATATACCGGACTACAATTCTACGAAAATACAGGCACATCAATGGCTGCTATGTTTGAAAAGGTGGATGGGTTCTTTGATGGACTAAGTCTTGATCCAAATCCTGTACCACATTTTGCAGATATGGATAATGATGGTGATGTTGATATGGTAATTGGGCTTAGCGAATCGGGAGCCATCAACTACTACCAAAATTTTGGGAACCCTGAAACAGCCATATTCTTGGGAGGGACTGAAGAATCCTGGTTTGATGTAGGATTGTATGCTTATCCCTGGTTTTCAGATATGGATGCAGACGGAGACTCAGATCTCTTTGTGGGTCGTGATGGATATGGATTTTACTATTATCAAAATGTGGGAAACAGTGAAGCTTGGACGTGGAATAATGCGAGTTCACAATTCGCAGGACTTGGTGGTTCAACCTATTGGAATTCACCCTGCCTGGTGGACCTTACAGGTGATGGCAAGCAGGACCTGGTACATGGAACAGCTTCCGGTCCGCTCAGATATTACCGTAATACAGGCTCCCTGACAACGGCCTCCTGGTCTGAAGTTACCTCATTATTTGGCGGTGTCATCGATGTAGGTGGTGCCAGCAACCCGGTTTTTATCGATTTTGACCATGATGGTGATTTTGATATGCTTAGTGGCAGTCAGATGGGTGATATTAAGTATTATGAAAATACTGGTAATGTTTCAGGACCTGCCTGGTCCGCCAACCATAGTCGATTCAGCAGTATTGACCACTCCATCTATTCAGCAGTTACTGCAGGGGATCTGGATGGAGATGGGGACTATGATCTGGTTGTGGGTGATCTCAGTGGTAACCTTTATTACCATCAGAACACGGGAACCTCTTTTGGCTTTGTAACATCTGAATTCACAGGAATCAATGTAGGTGGTTGGTCAAGCCCAAGATTGTACGACATAGATTCGGATAATGATCTGGACTTGTGTGTTGGGCGGGAAGATGGACAAATTTCATACTATGAAAATACTGGGACAGCCACATCAGCCGCTTGGACAGAGAATGCATCATATTTTTCTGGAATTGATGTGGGTAGTAATGCTGTGGTCGCTCTGGGAGATGTAAACAATGATGCTTACCTGGACATGGTGATTGGCGATCTTTTCAGCGAAGTACAATTTTTTACCCGGGTTGGTGGAGTCTGGGAAGAAGTGTTTGATGATGAATGGACAAGTGATCTCGATTTAGGTCAGAATGTAACCCCAGCTTTCGTCAATCTTATTGGTGGCACTAATATTGACCTGGTCGTTGGGAATTATGACGGTACGCTTCAATACTACGAGAACCTAATAATGAGTAGTGTAGAAGATGGCAATCTATTACCCAATGTTTCCTCATTACAACCTGCCTATCCCAATCCCTTTAATCCTGCAGTTACCATTCATTATGAGCTCAATAACACCATGCATACCACTCTCACCATTTACGATTTAAAAGGTGTCTGGATCAAAACTCTGTGGAATAAGACCCAGGTATTTGGCACTCATGAGCTGGAATGGACTGGTCTCAATGGGCAGGGATTGCAGGTTGATTCAGGTGTCTATCTTGTGGTTCTCAAAGCGGATGGGATAAGACAAACTCAAAAAATTACGTATTTGAAGTAAAAAAAAGAGCCCCGACGTGTCTGTCAGGGCTCTTTTTTTATGAAACCTGTTTGGCTTCGTGAAAACAGGTTTTAGGTAAGATCCATTTCATTCACAGCGACCTTTACTCCAGAATTCATCTTGCGACGAATATAGGAGAAGACCTCCAGGAGAGGCAGATCCTTGGGACAGACGTCATCGCAGGCCATCATACCGATACAGCCAAAGACTCCAATATCAGTTGAGACCAATTCAAACCATTCCTGTTCGCCACGAGTATCCCGGGGATCAAACATAAAACGACCGATGCGGTTCAACCCAGCTGCACCGAGGAAATCTGGATAAACCTGGGCTGTGGCACAGGCTGCTACACAGCAACCACACTCGATACAGCGTTCAGATTCATAGATTTTATTGGCAGTTGCATTGTCCATACGTTCTTCTTCTGCAGTTGGATCAAATTCCTTAGTTGTATGAATCCATGATTCCAGGCGTTTGGCCATATCATGAAACCAGACTCCAGTATCAACGGAAAGATCACCGAGGAGCTTAAAGAAGGGCAGTGGGTATAATTCAATGGTATCCGCCAGATCAGCTGTAAGCGTTCGACAAGCCAGTGTGGGTCGCCCGTTGATCATCATGGCACAGGAGCCACAAATACCAGCACGACATACAAAATCATACATGAGGTCTGGAGCTTGTTTCTCTCTGATTCGATGAAGTGCAGTAAATAGATTTAAGCGAGGAGTTTCCTCCAGTTCAAAGGTTTCGATATGCGGCTCATCATTCTCTTTGGTGGGGTTATATCTGAATATTTTAAATGTCAGGGTACGTGCCATTATTTTGCATCCTTATAGGGTGATTCTTCACGCCAGGCTTCTTTAGGGAGTTTAACTCCAATAGGTTCACTTGTTGCATGTTTACCCAGCGCATTTTGCTCGGCATCGACCTTGGCATTGTATTCCTCAAGACTAAGATCCATATCGATCATCTGTCCCCCACCATATCCACGGTCGCCAGGGGGCAAATCAAGTTGCCCTACTGGTTCATAATTAAACTCAGGTTCATCGGCGCCAATTTTCCATGATGCCAGGGTTCTGTTCAACCAGTTCTTATCGTCTCTGGCTGGATAGTCTTCACGCGTATGAGCCCCTCGAGATTCAGTCCGGAGGAGTGCCCCTTTAGCGATGATATAGGCTTGTTTTGCCATGCCTTCTATACGAAGGGCCTGGGAGAGTTCAGGATTCATACCTGGCGCTTGCGCCTTGACTCTCACATTCTTCAGACGACCAAGAATTCCCTTAAGACCGGTGACAGCTTTTTCAAGACCTTCCCCAGTTCTGAAAATGTGAACATGATCTTTCAGCAAATCGGCCATTTCATCACGGAGGGCATATACATCCTCTGTCCCTGAGTTGGTGAGAAGATGCTGTATAAGATCAGTTTGCTCCTTGCAGAATTTCTCAGCGAGGGAGACATTGGCATTCAGTTCTGCGGTTTTTGCATAGTCTGCAATCTTATTGCCAACAACCATACCGGCTACCACGGTTTCAGCAAGGGAGTTACCACCCAAACGGTTAAAACCATGCATATCCCAGCAGGCAACTTCACCCAATGCAAATAGACCCTTCATACCATAGGCATGACCATCTTTGTTTACACGAATACCACCCATGGAATAATGTTGAGTAGGACGTACGGGGATGAGCTCCTTAATGGGGTTTACACCAATGAAAAACATACAGATGTCGTAGACTTCACGGAGCTTGGTGGTGAGATGCTTTTCTCCAAGATGACGTAGATCCAACCAGAGGTGTTCACCATAGGATGATTGAACACCCTTGCCCTTTAAAATGTGTTGTTTCATTCTACGGGAAACAACATCGCGAGAAGCCAATTCCTGTTTTTCAGGTTCGTATTCAGGCATAAATCTATATTCATCCACATCCAGGAGGAGTCCACCATCACCACGACAACCTTCTGTTACCAGAATATCGGTGGGAACAATGCCTGTGGGATGAAACTGAACCGCTTCCATATTGCCCAGCGGGACCAGTCCAGTCTGGAGTGCCAACCAGGATCCAGTTCCCTCGTTGATAATGGCATTGGTTGATTCACCATAAAGTCGTCCATATCCGCCGGTTGCAATGGCGGTGGCTTTTGATATATAGGCCACCAATTCACCATCGCGCAGGGAGCGAACAATAGCACCAATACAGACACCATCTTCATGGATCAAACTCAATGCTTCCATTCGATCATGGATGGTGATATCTAGCTGGACAGCCAGATTATCCATGGCGTATAGTACGGTGTGTCCAGTTCCGTCAGCAGTATAACAGGTCCGCCATTTTGCTGTACCGCCGAAATCACGTGCGGTAATGAGACCTTCATTTGCATCATCTTCAACGATGGTGGTTTTCTTACCCTTGATGTAGACATCTCGTGGACCACCTTCGACTCGATTCCAAGGCACTCCAAAATGAGCCATTTCGCGCATGGCGATGGGAGCATTGTCGGCAAAAATGCGGGCGACTTCCTGATCAGCGCCCCAGTCTGAACCTTTGACAGTATCTAACCAATGAACCGTCGGGTTATCACCCTTGCCCTTAACGGAGTTACCCAGAGAGGCTTGCATACCACCCTGAGCCGCAGCTGAGTGACTTCTCCGTGGCGGGACCAGAGACAACATGGTAACATCCAGACCAGCCTGTGCACTGGCGATGGCGGCGCGTTCACCAGCTAAACCGGCACCTATAATGAGAACATCAGTAGTCAGTACCTTCATGATAGAATTCCTTCCAGAGGACCAGCCATGGCAATTACTGTGGCGGCACCTAAAATCGTATAAAACCAGAATAGAAAATAAAAAAGGGCTTTAGCATAATTACGCACAAACCAGGTATCGGCAAACCATTTCACCAGAAGACGGTAGACACCAATGGCCATATGGGCAACCACACTTACCATGAGAATGGCATAAAGAATCCAGAGTCCACTTTCAACTCGCGCACTGGCGACTTCTTGGGTTAGACCAACTGTTTGGCCATCTACACCCATATCACTAAAAATATTCCACATGACCAGGAAGAGATGAAAGGCACCGGTTGCCAAAACGATCATTCCAGTTCTAACCTGAGTAATCCAAAGTGAGGTCTCAAAATGGGAACGCAACTTGATGTCAGAATTTGGATCCTGGTTCCATCCCTTACGGGAGTCTTTTAGTTTTTCACCAAGCTCCAGCATTTTTTTTCGTTCGCGGAGTTTTCCAGGAATCTTGCGTCCTGCCCAGATGAAGTGGATGAAAAACACGATGGTGACGATAAAGATGAGCGGTTGAGCCATGGGGACAGTATGCTCCATGAAATAGGCAACGGTCTCATAAAGTTCTGCACTCACAAGGATGCTGCTCTCCAGAATGAGGTGACCAAGAATGAAGAAGGCTAGAAAAGCGCCTGTAAGACCACTAATGCGTTCGTCTCGTAAAGCTTTTTTAGCATTTTTGAAAGCGCTGCTCGTTTTACTGTGCCGAGTTTCTGCTTTCGGGTATAGTTCAGTATCAATACCAGTCATGATACCAGCTCCGATCTATGTTTAAAGGCTAGAGTGAATTGCCGTTTCGATTGTAGGTTTAACACAGGGTAAATATCAACTCCCCAAAACAAATTTCAAGTGCGAAGTATGCCCATCATCCTATCATTTTAGAATTGATGTGGATTAGTCATGATTGCTCAAAGCAAATATTAAACCATCCCCATTCAATTGCCTGAACTATTTGGTGGTCCGATTAATTCTCGTGTGCATATTAACCATCCCTTATCTATTTTGTGATCATCATTATGCTGATCAAATAAAGGAGCCTGCATGAAAGATCGTATGATTTCTCTGGATGTATTTCGAGGTTTGACTGTTGGATTGATGATCCTGGTCAATAATCCTGGAAGTTGGTCCCACATATATGGACCATTGCGTCATGCTGGCTGGCATGGTTGGACACCCACGGATCTGGTCTTTCCATTTTTCCTCTTTATTGTTGGTGTGGCTATGGCCCTTAGTTTTGGCAAACGCATGGAGGCTGGTTCTGATGTAGCAGCTCTCAAGAAAAAAGTCTGGTCCAGAGGCGCCATCATCATAGGCCTGGGTCTTTTTCTCAATGGTTTTCCCTTTAACATTCCGCTCAACGCCCAGATGGCTGCTGACTTTGAGTTCATGGACATACCTCGCCGTCTTCTCACCTTGCGGTATTGGGGCGTTCTTCAGCGAATTGGTTTGAGTTATCTCATTGGTGGATTGATCATTCTTTATTTCCCGCGAACCTCATCCAGAATACTGGCTGTGGGAGCTTTGATAGCTATCTATGAGTTCTTTATGCGAGTTCCTTTGGTGAATGGCTGGGGAGCAGGCAGTTTTGAATTGGCCGATAATTTTATCCGCTATATGGATATCCTGCTTTTTGGCGAAGCACATCTATATGGTGGTACTGGCGTCCCCTTTGATCCAGAGGGTTTCTTGTCCACACTGCCTGCAGTTGTGACCCTGATGAGTGGGTTTTGGCTAGGGGAGTATTTACGTAAACCTATAGACCATCAGGAAAAACTCAGTAACTTAAGTGTCCTCGGAATCATGCTGTTTTTTGCAGGTTCACTCCTTAGTCTGATTGAGCCCATCAATAAGCAGTTGTGGACAGTATCATATGTCATCACCATGGATGGATTGGCCATCATGATGATTGTTGTATCCTCCTATCTCATTGATGTCAAAAAGATGGATTTCTGGATCAAACCAGCCATCGTTTTTGGAAGTAATGCGCTTGTGGTATTTGTGGGATCAGGGATTATTGGCCGCTTGATGTATATGGTGAAAACTACCAATGCTGAGGGTGATATCATTTCTATCAAGTATGCTTTATACAGTGGCCTTTTTGTACCCATGGCAGGAGACCTGAATGGGTCGTTACTATATGCACTGACCAATATTGCATTCTGGTTGGCCATCCTGTGGTATTTGTATAGTAAAAAGATTTTTGTTAAGATTTAAGAATTCTAGCTAGCTTGACCTTAAGCAATATTATCTGGATTGGATGACGCTATGAAGCACACTTGCACCGCTCCAAAGCTGATGGGATTGATCATGGTCGTTGTCCTGATATTTTCTTGTGCCAGCCGTCCATCTCACGATGTGCAATTTTATGGCCCAGATTTCCAGGTTGAAATCGAGCGCTATCAAAATATGTTGGATTCGAATCTCACATATCTCGAGCGTAACAGTGATCGATTTGGTATTGACAAGGTGGATCAACATCAAATGCTTGACCGGGCTGCTAAGGCTGACCTCATTTTGGTCTGGGCCAGCGTCCTGGATTATATGGCCCATCTCGAGATGATCCGTTATACCCACAATGGATTCCTCTTTGATCCAAAAGCCGGGATCAATTTTGAGAGTCTTATCAATTACTATTGGGCTTTTCTGGTTCAGAGTTCCAGAGCGGTTCATTTTATTCACATAATTGATCGCAATGGGGCACTTTTAACCATCTTGGATGAAGGACATCCAGAATACGGTTTAGAGGCAAATACCTACACCCAATTTAAGAGTCATTTTCTAAACGTAAAACAGGCTGCTGAATTTGCTGCCCTACAAATAATCTATCGAGATCAGCGTCCTGATGTCAATCCATACTATTCAAGGATAGCCATGCTGGAAGGCTACAATACGAGTCTGGGTATAGATTATGGGGTAAGGATGAGTGTCCGGCATGCTCGGGACGTTATTGAGAATCAATCCTTTTCCTGGTGGTACCCTATTCAGAAGAATTTCGCAGAATGGATAGGTCATGTACGTGTTTTTAGGGAAGGTGAAAACCTCATATCCTTTAAGGATATATTGGAGATTCAATCCGAGCTAAATCCTGGTGATATTCTGTTCCAGAGACGTGAATGGTATATGACCAATGCTGGTATTCCAGGATACTGGACTCATGCTGCTTTCTATGTGGGAGATTCTTTAGAAAGAGCAGACTATTTCGATTCGGATTCTGTAAGAGCCTGGGTGAGAGCTGAGGGGGTTGCAAGCGGATCATTTGAAGAATTACTAGAATCGACTTTTCCAGAGGCCTATGCAGGTAACAACCTTCAGCTTGATTCACTGGGAAGCCAAACCGTATTAGAAGCTATTGGGAAGGGCGTGGTACTCCAATCACTGTCAACTTCCTTGACCTGTGATGGGTTGGGAGTGGTGAGGCCCAGACTATCGAAAGCCGATAAGGCAAAATCTATATACAATGCCTTTCAATATTTCGGAAGAGGATATGACTTCAATTTTGATTTTCTCACAGACTCTAGCTTGGTCTGTTCAGAACTGATATATAAGTCATTTGAACCGGGAACGGATTATAGCGGTGTACCTTTTATCACGACGGAGGTGGCAGGCAGAGTGATGACCCCTGTGAATATCATGGTAAAGCAGTTTGACCAGGAGCATGATTCAATCAATCTTGACTTTGTACTGTTTTATGATGGCAATGAGTTTGAGAAGATGAGCGTTCGCAAAGATGAGGCAGCTTTTCGAGATAGTTGGAGAAGACTCGGTTTTTACCAGAGCATACCCTCTGATAAATTATTGATGAGCGAGGATTGACCGGAATGAACGCCCCGGGCATAATATCTCAATATTGAAACTCAAAATTCAGCATCCAGAACTCATGGTCCTCATAACTGATCATCGTCGCGAAACGATCAGGGATGGCTATTAAGCGAATTCCAAATTGCCACTGGATTTCATCATTGAATCGATTCCGATGGTACTCTGAACTGATATAATCCAGCTGATTGATAATGCTGATGGCATCACCCATATTTCTGGGGAAGGGGTACCAGATATTTGCTAATGAGATTCTACGTTTATCCAAATACAATGACAGATGATTATTCAGCTGGGGAATACCAACCGTTCCAGTAGCGAAAAAGGATGAATGCTGAGCATAGGGATCTTTGAGTTCGTCCTCCAGTATGGAAAGAAACCGATTACTACCACCATCTACTGTAAGGCGATCATGATTTTCTGGAGAGAATGCTGATATATAGTCAACCCAGCCAAATGCGAGACTGACCTTATAAATTTCACCCCGCTCCGGCAGTAATTGAAGCTTGAGGGTGAGATCAGATTGTTCGATAACCGATTCTGTAGCCCATACATTTGTTTCGGCACTAATCAACCAGATGGAAACACCGGTTTTGATGTGACGAATGTCCTCAGTGTCAGGATTCCATCTAGCTGATGCATAGATCCAGGTTCTGGGTGTGGATGCTGTGGGGGCATCGATCAACTGGTAGCGTGGCTTGATTTTGAGAAAGGCTGCGGACTGACTTTTTATCAGTTCGACCCTATCTTGCTCCTGTCGGAGTCTGGCTTCATCCATTTTTAATATATGATCGAGGGAATCGATGACGGCTTGTTTTCTGCCTAAAGCCAAACTGTCCATGGTAATTTTATGTCGCAGTGAATCTGCTCTAAGGGCCTCCGTGGCCTGATGCTCTAATTCTTGTTTCCGGATATTTGCTTCCAGAGAAATTTGAATCTCCTGGGTTACCAGACGATGGTACGTAGACTTCCCATAGCTAATCAGACTATAGAAAGTGGAATCATTTGAAAGATGCCTGGTGGTAATTTTAACACTTCGCAGGTTCATATTGGTGGAGACCAGCGATTCATAGCTGTAATTCTCTTCCAGGCGATCTTTATTCTCTTCAATTTGCTGTGTAGCAATACTTTGTACACTGACTTCAACATGTTGAGCAAAACTCAACAAGGCATCATGATCTGCAGCTTCTTGGGATTCAGTGGATTTACCTATCCCATAATAGAGGGTATCAGAGCTGAGTTCGCCTGTGGTGACCCACTCAAGATTTCCGTTCTGAGGAGTGAGGATATCGTCGATGAGCGTTGTGCCAATGATTTCCTCAAGATCGAAAGGTCGACCATGCACAGATCGATCAAATTTCGTTGTATCAGGTATAGGATTACCCCAAGCGATGAGACATGCACCTAAGAGAAGAATTAATGTAAAGCGTTTTAAGATAAAATGCCTCCGCTGTATGGCATGTATTCTAGTATTTGCTAGTGTTTAAGACAAGGTTTGATTGTCAAAGATAAGTGGTGATGGACACCATTTTGCGCTTGATCACTCTAAGGACAATACACCAATTGGGTGCAGGCAAGAATAACGATTTCTTGATCTATTCTTCGTTGTGTCATGGGGGTACTTATGTTATGATTGCATCGCTGTTCCGAATAGGCGGTTCAGGTTTAAACAGAAAGGATGCCCGTTGTGTCAAAAGGGGTAACAAAACAGAGCGAAGATTTTTCAAAATGGTATACCGATGTGGTCAGACAAGCCAAGCTGGCGGATTATGGTCCTGTTAAGGGAACCATGGTCATCCGACCGTATGGATATGCGATCTGGGAGAATTTTCAAGGCATCCTGAATCAAATGTTTAAGGACACAGGTCATGTAAATGCCTATTTCCCAATGTTCATCCCTGAGCACTTCCTCCAGAAGGAAGCTGAGCATGTTGAAGGCTTTGCTCCAGAAGTTGCTGTGGTTACTCATGCAGGTGGCAAGAAGCTTGATGAAGCTCTCGTGGTTCGCCCCACATCAGAGACCATTATCTGGAACATGTATAAGAAATGGATTTCATCCTATCGTGATCTGCCCCTTCTGATTAATCAGTGGGCCAACGTGGTCCGATGGGAGATGAGAACACGTCTATTCCTACGCACAACTGAGTTCTTATGGCAGGAAGGGCATACAGCTCACGCCACACCTGAAGAATCCCAGGAAGAGACCTTGAGGATGCTGGAGGTCTATCGTCGTTTTGCAGAGGACTATATGGCAATGCCTGTTATCACAGGACAGAAAACAGAAGCTGAAAAGTTCGCCGGCGCTGTCAGTACCTACTCCATTGAAGCCATGATGCGCGATACCAAAGCTTTACAGGCTGGTACCAGTCATAATCTCGGTCAGAATTTCGCCAAAGCTTTTGAGGTCACCTTTCAAAGTAAAGATAACAAAGAAGAATTTGTCTATGCTACAAGCTGGGGTGTAAGTACTCGTCTGGTTGGTGGTCTGATTATGTCTCATGGAGATGATAAAGGGTTGATCCTGCCTCCCAAGGTGGCACCCTATCAGGTTGTCATTATTCCTATTTTCCGCAAAGACACCAAAGATATGGTCATGGATAAGGTGGATGAGATTGTGGCTGATTTGAAGCAAGCTGAAGTCCGTGTCCATGTTGATGATGATGAGAAAAGTTCACCTGGCTTCAAGTTCAATGAATGGGAAATGTGTGGTGTGCCTATGCGGGTGGAGATCGGTCCCAAAGATATTGAAAAAGGACATGCTGTCGTGGTCATTCGCCACTCTGGAGAGAAACACTTTATTCAGTTGCCCGAGTTGGTGAAGTTCCTCTCAGATCAACAGGATATTGTTCAGGCTGAATTATTCCAACGAGCCCTGGATTTTCGTGATTCCAATACTCACACTGTTGATAATTGGGATGATTTCAAAGATACACTGGAAACCAAGGGTGGTTTTATCAAAGCCTATTGGAATGGATCCGCTGAGGTTGAGGAGAAAATCAAGAACGAAACTAAAGCAACCATAAGATGTATTCCCTTTGATCAACCCACAGAGGCCGGTAAGTGTGTTTACACGGGAGAGACTAGCTCACAACAAGTGATTTTTGCCAAGGCATATTAAATATCATAGAGGTTGAGCCTGACGAAACCTCCTGAAATACATAAATAAGCATTGGGCATTTCGACAAGCTCAATGTCCAATTAAAAAAGCCCCACCAACTGGCGGGGCTTTTTTAATACTTCTCGGATCATTGAATGCTATTAGTGCATCGCTCCCTCGAGACCAAATAGGTCAAAGGGTGGTCTGCTGTAAAAATCATTGAACACAACAACTAGCAAAATGGCATAGACTACAAAACCAAATAGAATTAACCATTGTACTTTAGAGGTCTTCTGGATTTCTTGTCTATCCTTCAGCTCGCATACCTCACCTGGACAGTATTGCGCCTTATCCTTATAGATCCATGGATACACCTTACATCCCAGACAAATACCAAAGGCTGATTCAAAGAACAGGAAGATGAGACAAATAAAACAGATTAGGCCTGTGATGGGGCTATAAGAGTTAACCAGAACAATCAAGACAAACATTACAAGCGCCATGGCAATCCCTATATACCATGCAAATTTTTTCTGCTGAGCACCTACATATTCAGGGGTTTGATTTCTGACAATCCATCTACCGAGAATGAGAGTAGGGGAGTATTTCGGACTGATAAAAACGCGGATTAACATATCAGTCAGGAATAAGGTAACTGCATATTTCAGGGGGGTAAAGTTCCCTGATCCTGCAGCTGCTTGAATCGAAAATAACATCACCAGGAAGAGTATCCCGGCGGTAGCCCTGATTTCACGTTCGTTTAATACTGGGATGCTATATCCTTCAACATCCTCACCAAATTTTATAATTTTACTCATTTTTCCCCCATTTAATTCAGATTTTATAATTTTTACTAAAGATGATCTACAGTGTTATTCATGACGTAGGGATTCGATTGGGTCCAGGCCAGCAGCTTTGTAAGCCGGATATATACCAAACACAATCCCGATAAATGAGCAGACACCCAAACCAATAAATACCCAATCGATGGGGATAACTGGAGCCACATTCTTCATAAACAGGGTCACCATATTGCCCACTCCAATACCAAGCATCACACCTATGACACCACCAATGAGTGAAAGAAAAACTGCTTCCAGTAAGAACTGAAAGAGAATGTTATTCCTTGTGGCACCAATGGCTTTACGGATACCGATTTCCTTGATGCGTTCACTTACGGAGACTAACATGATATTCATGATACCAATACCTGCTACCACCAGGGCGATGACACTCACTGCTCCGGCAAACATCTTAATTCCTGCAGTAAATGAGCCAAATGTATCTATGAGAGCATCATTTGAGGTTACTTCAAAATCATTTTCATCCATGGGTCCCAGACCTCGGACTATCCGCATTTGATCAATGACTTCCTCTTTAGTTCTATCAAAACTTTCACCATCGGGGGCTTTGATGGATATCCCTAGAGATGTCCATCGACTTCCATAATATTGTAGATATGAAGTGATAGGGACGATGACAAAATTATCCTGGCTTTGGCCAAACATCTCTCCCTTGCGCTGCAAAGTGCCAATCACATCAAAACCGATTCCGTTGATAGTAATTGTCTGATTTATTGGATCCTGGAAGGGAAATAACTTTTGAATGACATCCGTACCCAGAATGACAACCCGTCTCCCGTATTCAATATCTTCCGGGATAAAATTTCTGCCATAATCAAGTTTGTGATTCAAGGCCTCCAGACCAAATTCGTCTACACCCTGGACACCAACATTGGGATTGGTTGATTCTTTTTTGAAACGAATGGTCTTACCACCAGTCCCATCCTGGGCACTGACAAATTCAGCACCAACCATCCGATCCCTTAACTCCAATGCCATATCATAGGTAATATTTGGTCGGCGCCAATATTTTCGTCGGCTGTTGTGGTCTCCCATCTGAATCACAGGTGATTTCTGGACAAAGATCACATCTGACCCAAATACATTCAAACCCGTGTTGATTGATGATTCCAGGGTACGGATGGCAGTCATCACTGCAATAATGGCGAACACGCCAATAACGATTCCCAGGAGGGTTAGTATGGAACGAAGCAGGTTATCTCGAATGGCTTCAAGAGCCATGAAGAATGCATCGTTTAGTGTCTTTAGTGTGGTTCTTACATACATGAATCTACTCGTATCTCAGGGCTTCGATGGGATCTAGCTTAGCACCTTTTCGGGCAGGAGCCAGACCGGCAAACAATCCCACACCCGCACTCAGGGCAATGGCCATAAAGGCCACACCAAAAGACATATTTGCAGGGAATAAAAACTCACTAATTGCCATACTTATCAGCGTGGAGATGATCAGTCCCACCAATCCACCAGAAGCTGTGATTACCATAGCCTCAATGAGAAATTGTCCTTGAATTTGACTTCGTGTCGCGCCAAGTGCCTTCCTCACACCAATTTCTCGTGTACGTTCTTTAACTGATACGAACATGATATTGGCAATTCCAATTCCACCAACCAGGAGAGAGAGTGCTGTAATGATCATCCCCGTTCCTCCAATGGCCAGTTTGATCCCCTGATACGATTGTCGAAAGGCGTTTTGCTGATTGATGGCAAAATTATCCTTTTCCTCTGGTTTAAGACCACGCAATACCCGGACAACACCTCGTAATTCTTCTTTGGCGTCTTCCACGAGGTGTTCCGGGACCTTCACTGTGATACTCCTGCGCCCCCAGGGACCATGAAAAATTTTGTTAAATGTGGCGAGAGGAATGATAACCTGGGTATCATTTGAGAAGGCGCCCATGAATTTCCCCATTTCTGCGAGAACGCCAATAACCCTGAACCGTTTTGAGCCGGCAAAGATCATTTTATCAACAGGATTCCCCTGTGGAAATAAGGTTTTGGCCACCTCTGAACCGAGCAGTACAACCTGGGCTCCAGTCCTATCCTCAGATTCTGTAAAAAATCGGCCATATTCCACATCAACAGTAGATACTTCGGGATAGTTAGATGTAACGCCATGGATATAGATGTTTTCAGCGGATAATTCATTGTAACTCAGGTTGGCGGATCGCCCTCTTTCTGCGGCAACAACCATGGCGTACTGTGAGCGTTCCTTAATCTCATCAGCCATATCAAGCTCAATACGAGGCCTATTTCTCAAGGTCCACCAGTCTTCGTCACCAAACCAGGGCCATTTTTCCACATACAGATTTCCGCGGCCGAGGAATTTCATGCTTTCTTCAAAAAGACCATCTACACCATTGATCAATGTGGACATGAGGGATACTGCGATGATTCCAATAACAATACCGGTCCCAGTTAAAATTGACCGAGTTTTGTGGCTCCATAGTTCGGAGAGGGCAATGCGTAAGTTTTCCCAGAAGAAACTTTTCATTGGGTTACTTTTTTTCCTCGATTCGTTGCTTCATCTACAGCAATTTTGCCATCAAGAAGTCTAACCACCCGGGAAGCATGAGCAGCAATATGCTCCTCATGGGTAACCAGAATAATGGTATTGCCCTGTTTGTGAAGTTCATCAAAAAGAGTCATAATCTCTTCACCTGTTTTTGAATCCAGGTTACCTGTAGGTTCGTCAGCCAAAATAATTGCAGGATTGTTTACCAACGCTCTGGCCACGGCGACACGTTGACGCTGACCACCTGATAGCTCGTTAGGCTTATGACTCACTCGATCGCCAAGATTCACCCTCGTGAGGGCTCTAATGGCCATATCTCTACGCTCGTGTGCTTTAATTTCCCCATTGTAGATCAGAGGCAGCTCGACATTACGCAGACTGGTGGATTTAGGAAGCAGGTTGAAGGTCTGAAATACAAATCCGATTTTTTTATTTCGAATATGAGCTAATTCATCATCACCCATGGTCGCTACATTTGTACCATCCATAAAAAACTCACCTGAAGTGGGTGTATCCAGACACCCCAGGAGGTTCATAAGCGTGGATTTCCCAGACCCGGATGGTCCCATTATGGACACATATTCATTTTGCTCGATGGATACTGATACCCCATCCAGGGCGCGTACTTCAGTATTGCCCATCTGGTATATTTTATAGAGATCTTTTACCTGGATTAATGACATTATGTTATCCGTATTCTACTGTATTCTGATTTCAGTGTGACTATTCCTTGTCGTCAACATTAAACTTTTTACGCTTGGTAATCTCTACCCTGTCGCCATCATTCAGACCACGGCTAATTTCCTTATAGGGTCCGGTGACAATTTCATCATCCAGCTCCAAACCAGACAAGATTTCAAAATCCCGTTCACCAATAATCCCAGTGACTACCTCACGTTGAATTACTTCTTTGCCCTTGCCTTTTTCACTGTCTACCAGGACAAACACAACTTCCACAGGTTCAAGATCGTCATCTTCCATATTCATGCTACTGTCAGCTCGTGAAAGTTCTTTATCCTGCTTTTCCTCAAGTTGCTTGGGTTTTCTCATGGTGATGCTTTGAATGGGAACAAAGAGAACATCATTCTGAACATCTGAACGGATATCTACCGCAGCTGACATACCTGGCCTAATTTCTTCTGGTGGATCCAAGAGACGAATTTGCACCTTGAAATTGGTCACCTGATCAAGACTACCTCCGCCAGTATTCTGGGCACTGTGGGCAATCTCAGTGACGATTCCCTGAAACATGGTGTCCTGAAGGGCATCGATTTCGATTTCAGTGGTATCACCCAGGGAGACATCAACCACATCGTTTTCATTTACATCGACCAGGACTTCCATCTCATTCAAGTCGGCAATAATCATAATGATGTCCCGACTAAAGGCGGAACCCAATGCCATTTCTCCGACTTCTTTATTGACGAGAGTAACGGTTCCCGACATGGGTGCAAACATCATAGTCTTTTTGTAGTTATCCTGTGATTGGGCTAGCGCTGCTTCAGCCTGTTTTTTAGCTGACAGACTCTGTTGAAAACGAACGAGTGCTCCCTGATAGATTAGCTCGCTCACCAATTTTTTTTGAAATAATTCGAACTGTTGATTCTTTTCCAGTTCAGCCAGTGATAATGAAGCTTCAGAAGAAGCCAGGACCTGTTCAGCGCGATCTACATCGGCTTTATAACGAGTCGCATCGAGTTGTGCCAGGAATTTTCCCTTCTCAACCCAGTCACCTTCTTTGACAGCCATGCGAATCACTCGACCTGCCACGTCAGCACTCACATCGACTTCAACGACGGGCTGGATTCTCCCTGAGGCAGCAACTTTATGGACAACTTGTCCGCGTTCAACTTTTGCAGATTGGACTTCCTTCGTACTACCCTGATCCTTTTTTACCGCGAAAAATCCACCAACACCTACAACAATGACAACCAGGACAATTACTATTATTTTCTTTTTAGACATATCAACCTCTTAACGTTTTCCCATCAATTGAAGCAGTCCTGCTTCAGCAACTTTCAGATTGTGCTGGGTGCGGATTAAATTTGATTTCGCATCTTCGTAGCTAGCTGTGATTCTCAATACATCCAGAATGGAGAGGGACCCAATTTTATACTGCTCCTGAGCTAATAGCAGATCTTGTTCTGAAGCTGTTAGAATGAGTTGAGAAATTTTTACAGATTCTTTCAGGGCATCCATTTGCTCTAGAGTTTGGGCTAATTCTTTGCGAAGTTTTCTGACAGATAAATCATAGTTCTCTTCTGCCATTTTTGCGTTGATTTTTCCCTGCTCGACACCCCGACTTGTTCGGGTGCCATTAAACAGATTCCAGCTAAGAGAAAGTCCGGCAGACTTTGTTGAAGTAGTTTCTCCAAAAATGTCACCCATGGCTGCCGCGCTGTTCCTATAAGAGGCAGAAAAGGCCAGAGAGGGCATATAGCCAGCTCGTGCGATTTTGACATTATAGGCCATAATCTCTTTGTTTTGGTCTAACAGTTTTAGCGAATGATTCGAGCTGAGAACTTCATCAAGAATTTGGTCTACTGTAGGGACTTGAACTTCTTCCCAGGTAGGTTCTGCCAGGGTAAGGGAGGCATCCGCATCACGACCCAGAATAATGTTGAGGTTCCGAGACTTTGACTTCAGGTCAACTTCTCCATTGATAATCTGTAGCCGAGAGTTTTCAATATTGACCCGGGTTCTCAAAGTGTCATTTTGTGAGGCAGCACCGAGTTTGAAGCGTTCAAGTGTGAGTTGATGTTGATACTCGCTGGTCGTCTGGTTCTCACGATAGACATCGAGGAGTTGTTGAGTAGATAAATAACTGTAATAGGCTGCTTTGACCGAATATACTGTATTTACCTCATAACTATCATACTGGATATTGGCCGCATCCTGGGCAATCTTGGCGGACTTAAGCGTATTCCACCAGGCACCACCATCCCAGATGTTTTGGGAAAGCGTGAGGGAATTTGAATAGCTATCATTCCATCCGAGACCGAACATATCACTACTACCGCCTGAGAGTGAAAAATTAACAACCGGTAAAACCATACCGATGTTGCTCTTGGCCTGAGAGACACTTCTATCTGTCTCAAAGCGGTTGATTTTCAGAGACTGATTGTGTTCCAATCCAATTTGGATACAATCGTCGAGAGTTATGGGTGAAGATGACTGACTAAAACCTGGGAGACAGAACCCAATAATGAGTAGTGAGCCTATTGTTTTTAAACGCATGGAAGTTCCTATCATAAATATTTTTAATTAATTGTTATTCTGTTCGCCATTTAACCCATAAACGCAGAATTGGCCTTCAAGAGGGCTGCTCCAATGGAGACAAGTATAAGCCAGGGAAACCCTACAGCCATGATGCCAGTAGCAGTTGGTTTGTTATAGAGTTTGGCAAAACCAAATCCCATGACCACCATACCCCAGACGCGGAATAGGTCGAGTTGATTCGCAAAATGCTTAAGGAAGGTGTCAATCTCATCAAACAATAGTCCAGGACTTAATGCCAGACTTGTGGACTCCTTGATCATGATTAAAGGAGTTTTGACCATCAGTTCCAGAGTTCCAACCCCTGGAAGCATATTCATAAAGAATCCGTTGCCACCAATCAGGTATGTCAGCATCACCATAGTAAACATTTGGAAGAATTTGACTTGTCCACCCATTCCAAAATTACCAACCAGGAGCAAGATTGCCGCAAAGAAGGCGGCCATGACCAAAAGCATGATGGGAAGTAGGAAATAGCCCCACAGGTTTCTAAAAGCAAAGGGGTTTTCTCGGGCATCATCAACTTTCTCAAAACCTTCGTACATCTTATCAAGGTATGCGGCTTTCTGTTCTTCAGGCATATCAGCATTGTTCTCAATTGAACGCATTATTTTGTTGAGTCGATATTCACCTTCATCAAGGCTAATATCTCTATAAAAAAGAGGTAGGATGATTAGCCCAGCTACAACGATGATAAAGGGGTAGAGCCAATCCTTATATGAAACCCCATCAACCAAACCATCAAAGGCTTTACTGGGAGTAAAAATCAGATTTACTATCCGTTGAATAAATGATGTGTTTTCCATGAGATCAAACCCTTTTGCAATTGTAGGTCGGTATAGGTGTCATTTTATCCAGTTGAAGTGAACCGACCCAGTTCACTCCGAACTTTCTTTTATTCGGCAATCAATATGCCACGTGTTCAGGTCAGGGGCATAACTTTCTGAAACTATATCTATCTTGAAGCATTAACTCACTTCAGCGTAAAATGATCCTCCTGAAATGGTGTTGTCTCTGCCTCGTTGACATCATACTTCATGGTGAAGATATCGTCATCATCTTCATCCAGGAGTCTGATTACAAATCTGACAATCTCGCCATCAGGGCGGTCCCATTCTTTATCCCTTTTGATGCTGTTGTATATGACATCCACCAGTGATGGGATACCTTCCACATGATCCTCATTATAGCCCAGTTTCTGGCTAAGATCTTCTCGTGCTTTTGTGATTTTGGATAAGGCCATGGACTTGGTTGTATAGAATTCCTCCACGATGATCCTTGTGTCAGAATCTTCAGGATAAACTGAAGTGACTACTTTTCTGGCTTTAAAGCCATTTATATTTTTTTCATAGCCCAAAATCTCACGGACCATTTTGGGGAGATCATCTATATCATTTTGATCTGACCCCATATCAATATGAGTTTCATGATCGCCTGCTTCGGCAGCTTTTGATTCACGGAGTTCTTTAAAAGAATGGGGTGCAAAGGCATCAGTTTCTATATTGTATTGCCACTGAACATCATCGCATAAATTAGAAAGAACGACTTCAGTACTCCTACCATCTGACTCACTTACCATTTTGATCAGCGCGTTATGCATCTTGATTGATGTGTCTTCTTTAAGCTTGCAGCCTGATAGATAGCTAGATGTCTTGGTAGTAATCTTGCCTACAACTGGTATCTCGATGACGGTTTTTTCCTCGAGATGATATTCTTTATCGCCAGCATAGAGGGGCAGTGTATATGTGAACAGCCCCAGAATAATAGCGATGATTAATGCTGCTCTAGTCTTCATAACAAATTCTCTTTCTTCAAAGTTCCAGGGTTTCATCCCGTTGGTATATTTTTGCGATACGTGTGCCATATGCCATAGTAAAGCAAGGCCGATACCAAAACAGAAATGGCAGTGTCAACATTGAAGATATACGCCCAGAAATTCCCGTATATGGCCATGTCAGTATCTAGTCCTTTTTCCATCATTTCCCATTGATCGATAATGACCTGGTTAAAACCCCAGAAGAATTTTCCGATGGTCTTCAACAGGGCAGCACTTTGGAAAATGATGGCCCAACTGATGGATAGAAGAATCGGCGCACCTATACCAACCAGAAGGGGACGTCCTTTTACGTATGTCCCAACCAGCATAAGGAATAGAGCGAGAGGCGCCATGTGGATGGCTGCAAAAAGAAGATAGCCAAACCAATCCCAGATGAGTCTTAGATAGGATATTTGGTTTAACACGAGACTTGCCAGGGAGGTAAAAGGTTCACCCATGATCCAAATAGCAGTTCGAAGAAATGCCAGATACTCAATTGAGAGAAATAAAGTCAATCCGATCACTCCTATGAGACCGGCTGCTATTTTTGAGCCGAGGAGCATATGATCATTGACCGGTAAACTTCTATAGAATAGTGTGCTATTGTCCGCACGTTCCTTATAGATAGCATCTGAAAAGTAGAACAGGCTGAGAAATAGGATAAAGCCAAAGGTTCCCATCATACCCAGTCGTAGACCAAAGGCGATAGGAAGAGCTGCTTTCTTGAGCACTTGTTCAACACTACGAGGGGTATCATCTCCATCAATACTAAGCTCAACATCGTTTCCGTTCATACGAACATCGACGTCAAATTCCTCGTCCTCATCACTGAATCGGACATCTTCAATAAGGATATGACCATCTTTCTCCAGTTCCGAGTGGAGGAAGTCTGAACCACGGGAAACAGAAAGCAGCATCAGCAGGTTCAGAAATGTGATAACCAGGATGGTGCCGATGATGACCCTTTGCCATTCCAGCCATTCGCGTTTTAACAGGATCATTAATGGTTTCATGATTCACCTCCCATAAGAGCAACAAAAATGTCAGCAACAGAAGGGGTTTGGATGTCACCCAGGCCCACCAGTGCTTTGCTCTCAGTATTTTCAAGTAAAAAGACTCTCCGACCCAGAATACCATATTCACTCATGGGTTTGAGTTGATCCCTTAGTGTTTCTGCCTGGTCTGCAGGTACGGTTAATTGGGTAAAGCGCTTACCTAGGTCTTCAATACTGGCATAAAGCAGGATTTTCCCCTTGTTGATGAAAATGACATCGGAGAGGATATGCTCAACCTCTTCAATCTGATGAGTTGATATCAGAATAGATTTTTCCTCATCGAAGTAATCTTCCAGAACGCTGGTGTAGAGTTGCTTTCTAAAAAGAATGTCTAAACCATGGGTTGGCTCATCCAGGATAAGCAGACGGGAATCCGTTGATAGCGTGACTGCCAGATGCAATTGTGTTTTCATGCCTTTGCTCAAGGACTTGATTTTTTTATCCATGGGGATTGTGGTTGATTTAAGAAAGGTTTCTGCTTTTTCACGATGGAACCCAGGATGGATACCTTCAAGAAAATCCAGAAGTTCTCTGGTTTTCATCCAGGATGGCAGGACAGCGATGTCATGGATGACACCAGTTTTTCCCATAAGTTCAGCACGTTGTGTGCGGGGCTCGCAGTCCAAAACTTTGGCTTCACCCTGGTAATCCAATTCTCCAGTGAGAGCTCGTAACAGGGTCGTTTTGCCTGCTCCATTGGGACCGACGAGTCCGACAATTTTCCCGGGTGGAATTTCAAGATTAACAGCATCCAGGGCTTTTAGATCGCCATAGGATTTGCTTACATTTTTTAATTCGATAAGGGCAGTCATCAGACTTCCTCCCCGTAATTTTTTTGGATGAGTTTAATCAGGTCCGCCTGGGAGATGGATAGCAGTTGAGCTTCCTGGACCAAAGCTTGTATAGTTTCATTTTTAAAGCGATCGCTGGCGCTCCTGTTGAGCTGTTTACGAGCGTTGCTTTGGACAAACATGCCTAGTCCTCTTCTTTTTTCCAAGAGACCCTCCTGTATCAGTAATTGTGTTGCGTTTAATACGGTCTGAGGATTCAGCCCATACTCAACAGATATCTGTCTAACAGAAGGTATTGCCGTTTCGGCTTGTAGCGCCCCTGAAAGTATGTCCTGGCGAATGGACTCAGCCAGTTGTTGGTAGATCGGTGTTTTTTGATCAAAGTTCATTTTCTTTCACCTCTTTTGGTGTTCTACATTACTATAACACCAACACGATATGATATGCAAGAACTATTTTAAGTGTTGCTGGTACTTTGTTTGCTGCCATTCGGTTTGCCAGCTTGGTGATTAATAGCGGATATTGAACATCTAAATTAATGATAGATACGGGGAATGATTTTTTCTAAGTTCGAGGACGATCATGATTACGGGATCATCTTGAATTGACATCGAGGTATTGAAAAAACAATTACTTGCTACTGGGGACCGGCAATTCTGTTTCAGCTCGAAGCGACTTGCCATACGCTCTTCTCTGTTTCAATCTACATTTTTCTGCTTCAGCACAATGCTCAATTCCGATGGTGCCCCTTCTGGGGATATCATGACGTGGGAATAACATGGGATTAGCTGAGCATCAGAAGTAAATGAAGAATAGTGGCTATAGCCTCGTTGAGGTTGTGTTGTCTGCTGTACTACTTTCCGTAGTCGCCGTAGGATCATACCAGATATATGATCATGTCAAATGGGAAGCAGATCAAGGGAAGAGAGACCAGCTGGCTTGGACCAATATGGCTACTCGTATGGCCATTGCTGTCGATATGGACTATTTCACCATTCAAGGAAGTATGCCCGAATTTTCAGTTCCCATTACCCTGGATGGAATTCAGGGCTACCGCACCACCACAGTCAGGGAAGTCGATGATCCCTTTGATGGTGTCGCCCCCATGGATACTACACTACCAGATTATCTCAAGGTAACTGTCATGTTTGCCTGGTATGAACCCGATAATATTAAAGATAGTCTGAGTGTGAGTATATCTGAAGAACGTGGTTGGACATATTAACCACGTAGGTTTTCACCACCTCCACCTCATACAGAATTGGACCAATTCACTACAACAGAAACCTGAATATAATTCGGATTCTCATCTCTTCGGTTTCAAAGGAAGCAGACCTCCAATAATGATGATGCTTGCCACTCTCATATAGAAACATGGCCTCTCCACCCAGACTGAAATGATGAGTGAAATAATGTTCACCTCCAAAAGCAGGACCCCAGAATTGGAAGGTAATGGATTGTGACGAGTCATTAAGTAGGTTTGAGCTTTTACCAATCCCAGCTCGAAGACCATAGTAAATCAAGGTTTCCCCGTATCCATTTTTTAGAAACAGTCCAGAACCAAGCACGGTTTCGCGTACAGTACTGTAATTCATGGAAACAAATTTTTCTTTGGTCACTTTGTGAGAAAATGTGGGTTCAATTCTGAAACGACCCAAATCAATGGGTAGATATAAGGTGCCTTCCTGGGTAGTCATAATTGAAGTGTCATCCTTCTGAGGAAAGGCCATCCCGAATCCCATCCGAAACGAGTTTTCAGTTACTTCAATAGCCCCGGCATTGCCTATAACTGATAGAATGATCAAAATTATTCTGTAGATGATTCCCCCTTTGTTTGTTGATTAAAACAGAGGGATGGAAATATTGTTCCAAGATGTTTTTTTAAGCAAAAAAAAGGCGAGGAAAAAATCCTCGCCTTTTGATATATACAAGGGCTAGCCCTTACAAAATGGGTCCTACTTGATGTAAGCCATTTTGATGGTTTTTGAATACCCGGCAGCCTGTAAGTGATAGATATAAATACCTGTGGCTACAGGTTGTCCAGAATTGTCCAAGCCATTCCAGGATACTTCATAACGTCCGACATCCTGACTACCATTAACCAGGGAACGGACTTCCTGCCCCAACATGTTATAAATCACGAGATGAGCATCGCCTCTTTCAGCAATATCATAGCGGATATTTGTGGTTGGGTTGAAGGGGTTGGGATAGTTCTGCTGTAAGCTAAACTCTGTTGGTGCTGGAAGACCAATATCAATGATACTAACCAGGCACTCTGCAACGATCTCAATTCCGCCAGGACCAGAAATAATAAGATCTTCTACGGCAAAATCCATGGCGCCAGTAGCATTTTCATCAATGACCTGAACAGGCACATTCATGAGCAGACCAGATGCCAGATCAATCATGTTTCCAGAAAGATCAATACCTAGAACGCGCATGGTATTGCCGCTCACAGATGAAAAGACTCCAACAGATTCGTTACCGGCGGCGAGAACAGGAATTCCCAGTTCTACAATGCTGGGATCGAATACGAGATCTGCTTGAAATCCAGATACCATCTCAAAGCAATCAACAGTGACTGGGATATTCTGCCATTCACGAGTATTGGTCAGTGTAAGTGGAGCAATCGTGGCGGTGATATCCTCAATGATTGGACTGTCTTTAGCCAGTCCACCCATATTGAGAACTTCCTCGATGAGCATGACAACATCCAGGATATTGTGGTTGCCGTCACCATTTAGATCCATGATGGCCAATTCATCAAACGTGGGATCTTCACCAGTTTCAGTCACGATTTCAATAAAACGGGTCACATCCAGAATATTCAGAAATCCATCACCATCTAGATCACCCATAAGGATGGTTGATTCAACAACAAAGGGTGTGATTTCCTGCGTCCCATTCTCGATCTGGCTAGGACCAACCAGGATGTTAGTACCGTGCATGACCTGATAGTAACCAGGATCATAAATACCATCACCATAGGTGTCTAGCATTTCGAATAGGTAGGTTCCTGGTTCCAGGCCAATAGCCCATTCATAGAGTACATCAGCTTCGGTAAGATCACCTGCTGCGATACTGGCAACAATTTCGCTATTGGAGTTATAAATATTCCAGGATGATTCATAAGGATAAGGGTCGGTCAATACCTGAACGATAACTGGTTTTGGTCCTACCCATACATCAATACTAACAGAGGCACCATGGTTTGGAACTTCGTCAAAACCAGAGATTTCATAAACATAATGTCCATCCGGTAAGGCGAAATCCATAAAGTTCCACTCAAAGACATCAACTGTGGAAATCATGGAACCATTCCGTCTGATTTCAAGACCTTCGAGATCATAACATGGAGATCCATCCATGTTAAACAGAGGATCTTGCCAGGTCATGGTAACTGTATGTCCGACATCCTCAATATACAGGTTGGTAGGAGGACCGGGAGCCATGTTGGCGCGTGCTTCAACCAGGTTGGTAGGAGCAGATTCTTCGCCATTGTCATAAGTAGCAGTTACTTGATAGAAGTAAGACATATCTTCTTCAACTGCATCATTATAAATGGTCTCGGTGGTGGTACCAATCACACTACCATCTTTATAGATATTGTAGTGAGTGAGATCAGTAGTTTCGCGTAAGTCATTCTGTACAAATGCATTTTCGATGAAAACAGGAGCAAATGGAGTAGACACTTCTGCAGCAAGGATGGCATCAGCTTCCATACGCGACATTTCATTGTTAAGCACAAGTTTCTTGAGCGTTGCAGCAGTAGTCTGTGGTGTGAACTGTCTTTGTGTTACTGATTCAGTCACAGTAAGATCATAATTTCCCGCATTAGCGCTGAATCCATCTACAACGACGAAATAAACACCTTCAGGAAGGAATGCACCCAGGATTTCAGAAGGTCCAATCAGACCTGGAGCTGCATCACAAGCTGGACCATCATCATCATAGAATCCAGTTGAGAGTAGTACATCACAATCACCATTGAAGATTTCAACCTTGGCATCATAATCGATGTTTGGTCCACACAGGGTGATATCGATAGCGCCATCTTCGAACATGAAGAGCTGATAGGCATAATCTTCGTTATCCGTACCGCTCACGTCAAAGTCATCAACCATACCAACCGTACTTCCATTGGTTACGAAGGGGAGTGATGGGATGAGTTCATCTGCACAAGGCATGAGAGGAGGTGCTGGGTTACCAGGCACCCTCCAGGTAAGTTCGATATGATCATCAAAGAAACCATCTGCACGAAGTTCGCTTGGTGGAACTTCTCCAACCAGAACCTGAACTCTTTCAGAGTTGTCAGATTCCATTGCGCCTGTATCAAAGGAAGATACGACGTATGTATAGGCTCCATCGATCAGATTTTCTGTATACGCTGATTCGGTCACGGTGGCGGCATATTCACCATCGCGATATACATAGTATCCAGCCAAATCATAATCAGTATTGTCATTCCAGTCCAATGAGATATCATCGGTAACACCATCCACTGTACCAACAAGACCTGTAGGCATCATTGGAGCGTGATTCATTGGGACACCTTCAACTTGTGAGGAGGCTGCTTCACCGTCATCATAGATTGCAGATATGCGGTAATAGTAGGTGGTTCCGTTAACCAGTGGATGATCGGTATAAGCCATTGGGAGTGTATCAATCACAGCAATCTGATTTCCAGCTTCGATAAGGACAGGTGAGGCCTCACTACGATAAACACCAAAGTTTGTCAGCTCACGCAATTCGCGTAAATAACGACCGGGGCTGGAGCTAAGTATTTCTGGGGTGATCGCAATACCTGAAGCCCGAAGTTTTGCTAACTCGTAGCTTAGATCGTTTTCCACAACTACTAAGGATTGTTGACGAGCAGTCTGCTCGAAGATATCAAGTGTATAATTTCCAGTTGCTCCGCCAAAGCCATCCACGACAACCAGATAAGTACCTGGATCAAGATAGACGTCAACTAATTCAGACTGGAGGTTCCCAGCATCATCGTTATAGTATCCTGTCGATGTTATGCAATCATCAAAAAAGACTTCTAGTTTAGAATCATAATCGGTACCATTCTGAAGTGTAATAGTGTAAGTGGAGGGGACCATCACATTTAGCTGATAAGCCACATCTTCACCATCACCAAAAGTCACATCAAAATCATCCACCATTCCCAGGTTTGTTCCTGTGGCGTTGAAAGGTAGGGATGGGATGGGATAATCGGCGCACTCAACCAAGGCCGGGGCTTCCGTACCAGGTGCTAACCAGGATAATTCAATGGTACCATCAAGCCCTGAAATAGCTTCCACAAACATGGGTGGCAGGTGAGAAACGACGTCAAAGAAATACAATTCATCAGGAGAGCCTTCAGGTGAAAAGCCTTCATTTCCTTCAGAGTCAAAAGCCTGGATATAATATCCAACTGTGCTACCTACAGGATGTCCGGGGATATCACCAGAATAGATGCCATCGCCAAGATCATTCATTGATGCAGTTGAGAATGCTCCACCATTTGAATTGTAGAAGATGACTGCAAAATCCATTTCAACATTATCAGCAATATATGCTTCCACTGGATATGGACCATCGGTGTCCAAAGTAAATGTGAATTGAGTTACACCAGAAACAACGGGTGGTCTAACATCTGTATAAGGAGTGTCAAAGAAATCTAGATATTCTGTGAGTAGTTCAGTTTTGGTTGCTGAGCTATCAACCAGTCCACCAAATTCAAAAGAAGTACCAATTGAAGTCATGGTAGGTGTGAGATTGGCAATTCCACAACCCTCACCATCAGCAGGATTCACGTGAATGATTTGTGCATCAGGGGTGAGTGGTCCGAGGTGATCCATAAAGCTATTCTCACCGGCGTAGGGGTAATCCATTCCTGCAATCAGGTTCACACCTGAAACAAAGGATAAATCAGCACCACCATCTGCAACGCCATCAACTCCAAAATAGGGGTGAAGGACAGTTTCTGGATCAAAGGCCCAGGTGTCGCCACCTTCCATATAAAGTGGATTGCCTGCATTTGCAAAGTCCACCAGTGCCAAAACTTCCGCAGAGCTATCCTGGAGGACATAATTGTTTGAATAAATTCCAAGAGTTACAAAGACGGCTGAATATTCAGCCTCAATTGGACTACCAAAGATAAACAGATCAGGAGTTTCAATAGCTGTTAAGCCTAACTCACCAAAAGCAGTAACAAATGCTGGTCCACTGATGGAGCTGGCTGGATTCCAAATCATATATTCTGGAAAGCCATCAAACACCATGGCAGTTGCATTTACCACAATTTCTTGGGTGTTATCCGCTGTGGATGTAATGGTGTAAGTACCATTTGCTCCACCTTCGGCTGAGGGAGTCAATGTGACATCAAAAACCACGAAAGAATCTGCGAGAACGGTAACAGGTGTTACCAGTGCTGTGGAGAAATCCAGGCCATCAATGGTGATAGCGGTGACATCAAAAGGATCAAGACCAATATTGCCAATGGTAACATCGGTAGTAACGGCGCCATCATCAATCTGGAGAACGCCAAAATTGATATTACGAGTATCAACGGTCATGTATGAACCAGTAATTTCCTGAGGAAGATACAGTGCAGAAATACCAAAGTTTCCAACGAGTTCAGGATCACCACCGACGGCATCATTGATCATTTCCCAACCATTGGCGGAGTAAGCCCAGTTGCGATCTAGATAATTCGACTGTAAGTCACTGGCAATTCCAAGGAATCCAGAGCTGTTTTCCCAGACAACAACGTAGTAATCTCCGGCTTCAAGAACCAGGTTGTCCAGGACAATATCAAATTGTGAGGTTGGATCATCTATGGTAGTGAGATCCATTGGAGCGGATTCCCAAAGAGCGGATCCATCACCAGGAGCGATTGGCAGAGATGGAGGACCAGCTACACCAGAAGCAGGATCAGTGTAAATACTTACAATAGCTGCTGTCGCACTTCCACCCTGGGTATAAAGTGTCAGGCCAGTGAGAAAGATGGGTGTATCAGCGGTAAAGCGTACACTGAAACCACAACCTCCACCACAACCGATTTGACCTTCAAAAGAGCCATCATGATAGACTGCTTCTTCATCGCGGAGCGATGAACCAGGGATTGTCTCAGCATTCCAATTTACATCCAGCGTTCCGTCGGCTGATGTCTTCAGGCATACATCACAGGCTGCTGTTGGTGCGACCTTCCGGTCGGCAAAAGCTCCAGTTGCCAGTAGCATGACGAGGACAAAAACCCATCCGTTTGAGAACAATCGTTTCATGGTATACTCCTTAGTATTCATTTTATCATGGACCTTTTTAAACTTATTACCGTTAAATTTTTTTCTACAAAAAAAACGGCACCGATAATAAAGTGCAATTTCTCTGGTTAAACACCAAATATAGAACTAGCTCAGAACCAATTCAAGCCTATTGCCTGAAGCATTCTTGATGACATGAAAATGAGATATATTAGTGATATAGATATACAGGGTTCTTAAATTTTGATTAATTGGCCAAACCAAACTCTCATAGAAATCCCAGAGAGAGGAGCATATTTGGGATTGAATCCAAGCTCAGAAACTGGAGTTCGGCCTGAAAAATCATGGAAATATCCAAACTCAAAGCCCCAGGTTTTTCTGAAATTCATCCCGTAGAGCAATCCAAAGAGATGAACATTGTCACCCCAAAAGCCTGAGGGGATATAATTATAGCGAAGGCCAACATAGCCGTAATTGAAAGCATCAGTTTCAGTTTGCTTGAACACTTTGCCATCTCTTCGTACCGTCTTGGTTCGATCTTTTCGGGAAACATTGTAGTAGGTTGCACCAAAGGAACTCTGCTCAGCGTAGGTGGCGGCAAAATTAATGGTATGTAACCTGGACCCCTCATCCCTGAGCGTAATTGTCGCATCCACACCACTTCCATGAATGGGCAACATGCCAATTCGGATACCACCATCCATCTTTTGTCCTAGACCCTTCCTGTATACAAATTGTGGAATCATATTTTCAGCTGAAAGAGCCACGCCCTTATAGCTTTCATTAGGTTTAAGTGGTTCTGGAGAAATCACGGCATGCGAGGTACAGGACATCGCAAACACGATGAAAAATAAACACAAAAAGTAATATTTCGGATTTTTGAACATGTCCTCGAATTTCCCCGCAGGTGCCATTGATGACAAGACTTTTGTTCTCAAAATATGATCTCCCTGTATAGAAAATCCATACAATTTGAAATGCATACCTGGAATCAACTCCATGTCTCAACGAGAAAATCTCTGAGGGATGTGCTATTCAAATTTCAGCAAACTGTTTTGGACAAACGTGAAGCTGGTTAGATTAGGGGCATGGATACAAAACAAGCAATCGTAAAAAACTGGATCTATCGCTATACGGGAGTTGAACCTGAAGCCTTTGGCGATAGAATATTATTGACAAATTTTAGAAACTATGTCGAGAAGTTTGCCCACCGTTTCGATGTCCCTGTTTTTGGAGAAGATCGCTCCATGATCGTCGCCACCAACAAGGATGGATTGAGCATTATCAACTTTGGAATGGGTTCTGCCAATGCGGCAACCATCATGGATTTACTTTCAGCAATTGATCCCTATGGCGTCTTATTTCTAGGTAAGTGCGGTGGATTAAAGCAATCCACAGATCTTGGCCATTTTATTCTGCCCATTGCTGCCATCCGAGGTGAAGGTACCAGCAATGATTACCTCCGACCAGAGGTGCCAGCTATGCCCAGCTTTAAGATTCACAAATACATCTCACAAATTTTGGTTGAAAAGGATCTTGATTATCGAACTGGTGTAGTCTACACCACCAATCGCCGAGTTTGGGAACACGATGAAGTCTTTAAGGATTATTTAAAGGATACGCGCTCCATTGGCATTGACATGGAAACCGCTACCATCTTCATTACTGGTCTCGCCAATAACATTCCCCGTGGCGCGTTATTGCTGGTAAGTGATCTTCCCATGGTGCCAGATGGTGTCAAAACCGAGGCGTTGGATCAGAGTGTCACCAAGAAGTATGTGGATTTGCACCTGGATATTGGTATTGAAGCCATGACGCATATTGCTGAGCAGGGTGAATCAATAAAACACTTCTCGTTTTAAGCGGATTTTCAAGCTGGTTGATTTTTTAAAAACCAGGATGCGAATCCTGGTTTCGATACGTTTTAAAAGTCGATGACTTTTGGTTTTGAACGATTACCGTGAACATCACAACTTTGAGTAGGGATGGTTCCAGGTAAAAAGACTTCGCGCTCTGGTGTACAATATTGTGTCGCTAATTTGTGGGTTTCAGAACAAACATTTGCAAACACAACTGATTCTTCGGGAATCTCAAATTCTTCTCGTTCCCAATCCAGACTATCATAGACGGCCTTCATGTACTGCGCCCAAATTGGAACCCCCAAAGCTGATCCGGCCATACCATTGCCCAGGCTGATGGATGGAGAATCCATGCCCACCCAGACGGCTGTGGACAAGCGTGTGGTGAAACCTACATACCAGGCATCTGTAAAGCCAGTCGTTGTCCCTGTTTTTCCACCTGCTGGTTCATGAAAGCTAAATCTGGTTCTGGCGCCGACACCGGTTCCCCGATTGGCTACTGTCTCGAGCAGGGACAGCATGACATAGGATGTCCCCCGGCCTAAAACCTCTTTTTGATCTCCATTATAGGTACGTAGAACGCCTCCAAATCGATCCTGAACAGAGCGAATTCCCAGTGGTTGAATCCAGATACCCAAACGAGGATATACAGCATAGGCTGCTGCCATCTCAATGGGGTAAACTCCTGAAGCACCCAGAGCCAATGCATCACCGGGATATAATCGGGTAGTAATACCCATGGCTCGAGCTTTTTCAACTACTGCAGCTGGCGCTATGAGTTCCTGGATGGTTCTCACAGCGATCAAATTAAGTGATCGTCTTATGCCTTCTCGCATAGTGGTTTCGCCACCCATGCTTAAATCATAATTTTTCGGGCGCCAATCTGTTGAATCATTTGTTCCCAACTTGATCACAACAGGTTGATTTAATAAGGTTGTTGTTACAGGATACCCATTGTCTATAGCTGCGGTATAAAGAAAGGCTTTAAAAGATGATCCGGGTTGTCGTTTCATCTGGGTAGAGCGATTCCATTTTGACTTACTAAAATCTTTGCCGCCAACCATGGCTTTTATCTCACCTGTTTCCACATCGAGAGAAATCAGTTGTGCCTGTACAGTCAATAAATTTTCAATCTGATTGGTCATTTCAACTGAGTCAGAAATCATCAAGCGCACGGTATCAACGGTAAGGTCAATCTTGTGTTTTTCTAAAATGTTGGCCAAGGCCTTTGAATTTTCATCCATCATGCGCGCATCAAAAATGGTCTGGACCCGATCAAGCTCCCTTGCTACAACTTCATTGGCGATGGTCTGCAAACGTGTGTCAAGACTGGTGTATATAGTCAGACCGTCACGATAAAGATCGACACCCAGTTCATCATCTTCTTTTTCCAGTTGACGTCGTATAAACTCACCAAAATGGGGTGCCACATTTCCCACATCAACGCTATCTGGAATCCAGGTTTCAATAGGAAGCGACTTGAAATAATTCCGTTCAACAGCATTAATGGCTTTCTCTCTAAACATACTATTGATGACTACATTGCGTATATGCCTGGATCTATCAGGGTGAGTAATTGGGGAATAGTATGCTGGAGCACGAAGCATACCTATCAGGATGGCACCTTCATCCAGAGTAAGGTTCTCAACCCGTTTATGAAAATATTTTGTTGCTGCGGCCTGTAGCCCATAGGTTCCATGTCCGAAATAGACCGTATTCAGATACATGGTCAGAATCTCTTCTTTGGTAAAAGTATGCTCGATTTGAACCGCAGTGATTAGCTCCCTAAGTTTGCGCAGATAGGTTTGTTTAAATCCAATACGAGCGTATAAACTTCGCGCCAATTGTTGTGTCAGGGAAGAAGAACCTCCGTGAATTTTTCCAGTTGCCACATTCAAAGTGAGGTTATAAACGGTGCGAAACAAATTCATACCCCAGTGGCTATAGAAACGCTGATCCTCGGTCACGATGAGTGCTTTTTTAACATGAGGTGGGATTTCATTGGATTTAACCAATGTTCGCTGTGTAGTAAAAAGTTCCTGGATAACCTGATCGTCAGCAGAAACAATTCGGGTGATCAGATCAGGATCATAACGTTCCAATTCATCCAGAGAGGGCAGGTCTTTAGACAAAAAGAAGAGCCATGTGAAAATGCCCACCACAAAGGCCAAAGACACGATTGAAGCAATATACAACCTATGCTTAAATTTCTGTCGACTACCCCTGGCTTGGAACTGTTTCATCATATCTTACAATTATAAACTTATATGCCTGTCTTGTTCATACGTTTTTGAATCAAATCAATAATATTTCATGGATTTGCAGCATAAGAGAAATCATAAAACGGGATTTCAGGTAAACTTTCTAGACAATGAAGATATGGTCACCTCGCTTCAGCATCAAAAACAGCATATTGCACAACCACACTCCATCACTATATTTTTTGCTCCATCGCAAGAATAGCTGTTATAGTAGATGTTTAGCAATGAGTGAATAGTATTATAGGGAAATCCCCGTATGTATACGTTTAGAAAATATGAACACGATAAGGACATTGAAGCTGCCAGAAGAATCTGGCGTGAAGTTCAATGGATTGATGATAGTTCTGATGAAAAATTACTGGATGCTTTTCTCGGAGGAGGTAGAGCATTGGTTGCTGACCTGAATGGGAGTGCTGAATGTCTAGTTACCGCCAATCCGGGAAAAATTAAATATCTAAACGAGGAATTATCACTTTCTGTCGTGACTTCCGTTACCACCAGCCGGATAGCACGTAAGCAAGGTCTGGCAAAAAAACTGACGGCCCAACTCATCGCCGAGGAAGCTGAAGCTGGTGCAATTGTATCCACCCTTGGAATTTTTGAACAGGGATTTTATGATCAATTGGGATATGGAAGCGGCTCCTATGAGCATTGGATGAGCTTTGATCCAGCCGACATTACGATTAATGATAAAATCCGACCTCCAGTGCGTTTAAAAGAAGATGATTGGAAAAAAATTCACCAGGCCCTTCAAAACCGAAAAACTCACCATGGTGGTGTAACACTTTACCCAGAGTGTTTTGTTGAAGCTGAGTTAGCCTGGTTAAAGAAGGGTTTTGGTCTGGGCTATGCTGACGGACCAAAAGGTGAATTGACCCACTTCTTTTGGGGAACCAGTAAGGGTGAGCATGGTCCTATCACCATACATATTCTGTCATATCAATCGATGGAACAATTCATAGAAATGATGGCTTTGATTAAATCACTGGGTGATCAAATTCGACTTGTCAAAATGAGAGAACCTGCTGGGATTCAACTTCAGGATCTAATCCGAAACCCTTTTAGGTCAAGGATAGTGACAGAGAAATCCAAGTTTGAGCATATCAATAGGGCCTCGGCGTACTGGCAAACCAGAATCTGTAATCTGGAGGCCTGTATTGAAGCAACCCACCTGAATTCAAGGTCATTGCGCTTTAATCTGGACCTCAGTGACCCTCTGGAAAAACTCATAGATCCGGAATCAGCCTGGCGAGGATGTGCAGGGGAGTATACTATTGAACTGGGATCAACATCTCATGCAACTGATGGATTTGATAAAGCATTGCCGACCCTGACAGCTGATATTGGTACATTTACCCGCTTGTGGCTGGGTGTTAAATCAGCTACCGGCTTATCTGCTACAGGTAATTTGAGTGCTCCAGAATCGCTCCTAAACGATCTGGATGAAGTGCTATGTCTTCCGAATCCACATCCAGACTGGGATTATTAAACAGGAATACTTCAATATAAAACTGGTGCATAGAACTCATGGTTGCACCCACCTGGTTAGCAACTATATTTTTGGTACATTTTCAGATTTTGAGAACAAATGGGAGCGCGGTGATGCGACGTAAATATTTGCCTCTAGGTGTTATCATTCTAGCTATTCTGCTGAACGCTTGTAGTTCACAGAAAGTCGGTGTCTATGATGACTTAAATAAAAGCAAAATGGATAAATCATTTGCTAAATATAGAGGTACTCCATACAAATGGGGTGGAACGGAGCCAGGTCGTGGTGTGGATTGCTCAGGCTTCACTTCAGGAGTTTATCGTGATCAGGGTATCATCATTCCCAGAACATCCCGTATGCAATACACCGTGGGTGACGAGGTGTCCAGAGATGAGCTCCAATATGGAGATCTATTATTCTTTGATACGCTGGGTAAGGGTGTCAGCCATGTTGGTGTCTATACCAAGAGCGACAATATGATTCACGCTAGTTCAAGTTCTGGGGTAACTGAAGTCCCCATGGATACAGACTACTGGATGAAACGTTACATTGGAGCACGTCGATTGACAGGATCTGATTACCGTTCTGGTGAAGTTGGCGGAGAGTTCCATTTGTTACCCAAGGCATATCCAATCAGAGTTCGCCGGCTGATTGATATTCCTACCGCAGATGTTATTGAAAATCGATTTATTGGTCTGGATATCCAGAATGATGCTCAGGGGAACCTCAGGGTGGCCGGAGCTGTGAGTATCCTGAATCGCTGGGAATTTGGGGCTGAGGTACAGGTAAACCAATTTCTTGGTCACAATATGGATGATTTTGGATTCGAGCTACCATTCGTCAGCACCAAATTTCGCATCTGGGAGCAAAAAGGAAAGATAATACCATCCCTGGCTATTGGCGCTGAAAGTAATAGCAGGAACTGGACGGTGACTACAGACACAAACTCCGTAGAGATTGTGGAAAATCGTTGGAGCCCACCTCGAAATGCTTACGTCGTGGCTTCATATAAATATGAGCGCTTCAAAAAATTACATCTTGGTCGGGGGCGTGTAAGTGGTGGAATGGCCATGACAGACCTGTTTGCCTATCATGATACTTCAGCACGTTATGATGGAAATGAAGACACGTTTTTCTTTCTTGGAGTTGAACAACAAATTACTCGCCGTCTCATGACCACCATAGAATTTGACCATGTTTTTTTAAAAGATGTGGGGATTACCTGGAATATGGGTTTCCAGTTCGCCCTGAATAATTCCTCCAGTATAGCTTATACCTGGAGAAATGTGGGTGCCAAGGAGCGTTCGTTGGAGCGCGCAATGCAATTTAGTTATATTCTTGAATATTAGACTGGAGTCGAGTTATGCCTTTTCGCTGGAGACCTGATGGAAAATTCATTAAGAATTTGTCAAACACCCGTAGAATTATGCCCTTTCTCATGCATGGTAGGACGGAATCAACTGTTTACTATGAACAACATGTAGAGGTAGAAAAGGCCTGGAAGTTTGTAGAAAATTTCCAAAAAGAAACAGGACTGAAAGCTAGTATTTTGCATCTAATTATCTGGAGGTCTGCTCAGGTTTTGAATGAGCGACCTGGGTTGAATAGATTTGTAGCAGGTCGACGAATCTTCCAACGCGATGGCATTTGGATCAGTTTTTCCATGAAAAAAGAGATGCATGATGATGCCCCGCTGGTGGTAGTTAAAAAGAAAATAAATCCAGAGTGGACCTTTGAAGAGACAGTTAGAGAGATTCAAGGGGGAATCAAAAAAGGTCGCGAAGGAGCAAAATCTGTTTCTGATAAGGAAATGGATCTGGTTTTCCTCTTTCCTATGTTCATGGTCAGTTTCTTCACATGGTTGTTGAGGACTCTGAATCATTTCGGTTGGTTACCCCTCAGTATGATTAAAGCCGATGAGCTCTATAGCAGTGTTTTTATTGCCAATCTTGGTAGCATTGGCTTACAGCCAGCCTACCATCATTTATATGAATGGGGTGATACTCCAATTTTTATGGCACTAGGGACGAACGAACCACGGATGGCGCTTGATGAACGGGGTCGACCAGCAGTGAAAGATATGATGACGATTAAGTACAGTTTTGATGAACGTGTAAATGATGGGTTCTACAGTATAAAAGCCCTGGAACTGTTAAAGAATCTGGTTGAAAATCCGGAGATGGTTTTGGAAAAGGAACCAGATAAAACACAAACTGAAGAGGCTCTGGGTATTTAGTTCCCACGAGCTAGTGACCTAATATGAACATCGGTTTTCTACATCCTGGAGCCATGGGAATATCTCTGGCGGTCTCAGCCCAGGCAACTGGGCACCAGGCTTTTTGGGTATCAGAGGGGAGAAGTGAAGAGACCAGAGCAAGAGCAGCAACCCACAACCTCTCCGAATTGAATTCATTAGCGGATTTTTGCGAAGCATGCGATATAATTATTTCGGTATGTCCCCCCCACGCGGCAGTGGATGTTGCCCATCAAATCATGGAATATTCCTTCAAGGGTATCTATGCCGATGTCAATGCCGTATCTCCTGAGAAGGCAAATACCATATACCAATTAATGAGCTCAAAAGACATCGAGTTTGTAGATGGTGGAATCATTGGAGGACCGGCCTGGGAAGCAAAGAGTACCTGGCTTTATCTCGCCGGGCAGAAAGCAGCTGAAGTAGCGGCCTGTTTTCATGGGGGATTGCTGGAGACGGAACTCATGGGACCTGAAATTGGGAAAGCCTCGGCCATTAAGATGAGCTTTGCTGCATATACCAAAGGATCCACAGCCCTCCTTTGTGCCATCATGTCAGCAGCCGATGAGATGGGTGTTCGACAGGCTTTAGAAAAACAATGGTCTCGCAGCGGTTCTGACTTTACTGAGCGTACCCACAATCGACTCCGCCGTGTTACCGCCAAGGCCTGGCGATTCTCTGGAGAAATGGAAGAGATTGCTTCCACCATGAAAAGTGCCGGTCAGCCCCAGGGGTTTCACCTTGCAGCTAGCGAAATTTATAAGCGTATATCAAAATTTAAAGGTGCAGACTCAATACCTACAGTAGAGGATGTTCTTGAAGCACTGAAACATGATTCCAAGATATAATAACTTTAATTATCGTAGCGTACAGATTGTAATACATTTGAATTACCTTTTGGGGAGGTACCAATATGGATAGTTATTTTGCAACAGCTGAGCGCGCAACCGCAGAGCAGCTACACTCTGCACATGAAATCATCTCCCAAAGCATTGTTGTCGAAGGCTTGCTGGAAACAGTAGGCGGTCTTCTAGCTGTTTTGAATGAACAGCGTCAAATTATTTCACTAAACGATTCCTTTCTGAAGATGTTGGGCGTTGAGGATCCTATGCATGCCCTGGGTCTGAGGCCTGGAAATGCATTGGATTGCATCCATGCCCAGGGTGAACCAGCAGGCTGCGGTACCACAAAGTATTGCTCAACCTGTGGGACGGTTAAAGCTATCATGGCTAGCTTGGAGACCAATAAAGCTGTCGAAGATACCTGCGCCCTCAAGGCCAAACATAAGGACGAGGATGTAGATCTTGCCTTGAAAGTAAGATCTCATCCCATCACCATTGAAGGCTCACGATTTATTATGCTCTTTTTACAGGACATTACTCTTGAACAGCGCAGAGCTGCCCTTGAAAGAACCTTTTTTCATGACATAAATAATATGTTGTCTGGACTGGTGGGGGCCAGCGAATTACTGGCAATGGATGGCAATAAATCCCCAATGGTTGATATCGTCCGCAGATCCTCCTTGCGTTTGCAGAAGGCTGTTGAGATTCAACGATTTTTGCTGGATAGCGACGCTGATTATGCGGATCTGCTTCAACAGAGTGTCTCCCTGAAGCAAATTCGAGAAGACTTGACAACTCTATTTTTAGAACATCCATCTACTCTGAATAAAACCCTTAATTTTTCACCACAATATGAAGATTTTGTTCTACTGACTGATATCTCTCTCCTGGAACGGGTATTGGCAAATATGATTACCAATGCGTTGGAGGCGTCGGAAGCTGGTGAGAGAGTGGACGTTTCCATCGCGCTTGAAACAGACAAAATAAGTTTTAGTGTTCACAACAATCAAATCATCCCCGACGATGTTCGACTCAGGGTATTTCAACGCAATTTCAGCACCAAAGGGGGCTCTGGTCGGGGATTGGGTACATTCTCCATGAAGCTATTCGGCGAGAAAATATTGGGCGGAAAAGTAAGTTTCACTTCCAGATCAGGGGAGGGGACGGTCTTTACCATCTCGCTTCCCCTTTGATGGCATCCTATATGATTAAACGAACGCTGATTGTTCTCATTTCTATTCTAAGCCTGCAGGCCATGGACCCTGAGTTGCCCAAAGCATACAGGTATCTCGATATTCAGGAAGTTTTCCACAAATGGCGTCATGAAGAACCTGGACAGTTCATTTTCAGTGGCGGTGATTTCAATGGTGACTCCCGCTACGATGGTGCCCAGCTCGTGGTTAAGCACGCTACCAATCAAATCGTCCTGCTCGTTTTTCTACAGGATTTTGAGGGTCAATCGTTTCATTGGATTGAGTTGACCAGTTTTCCAATGGAATCAATAGAAAGTGTTGGGATTCAAGTCATCAATCCCATGGAGATTACCTTTTTCAAGAATCCAAAAAGTAATCTGAAATCCAGACTATACCTTATGACAGATGCCATTAATCTTTTTATGGATGAGGGGCCTGCATCTGTTTTTTTCTGGGATGCTGGCGAAAAAACATTTAAGCGTGCTTGGCTTGAAAAATAAAGCCCCTGTTTCTACCCACCTTCCGATGTACTGAATGTCAAATCTAACTCGCAAAACCATCTTGGTCGTAATACTGGAGCTTGGTCTGGCTTGTATCAGTATATTTAGGTTGGGTCAGGTATTTAATGGTGATTTCTATAAATTGTATTATGGCTATTTCGGAGATGTCCAGATTCCCTTTGCTGCCTACTTCCTTCTGTCAATAAATGAGGAGTCGATTCCATTTCTTAGACCGTGGCTTATGAAGTTTGGGATCGTGTTTCTGGTGATGACAACCTCAGAAATTGCACAGTTTTTTGGAGTGGAGTTATTTGGCGTAACCTTTGATCCCTATGACATTCTCGCTTATGGACTGGGGGTGACTCTGGCTGCGTTGGTGGATGTGAAAATATTTGGCAAATACCTGAGCTTTTGGAAAGTATCCCAATCAAACCAATCTGAAATTGAGGATTTATGACCGAGCAGCGTCTTCATCATATTTTTGCGGTTTCCCAGGCTTTACTGGTAACCTTCCTCTGGTCCACATCATTTATTATTATCAAATGGGGGTTGGCAGATATTCCACCCATTACTTTTGCAGGTTTAAGATATTTTCTGGCTTTTTTATGTTTCCTGCCCTTCATCTTTAAAAAGAAATATGTGGATGAGATCAAGGGACTTTCTCCCCAGCAGTGGACGAAATTAATCTTATTGGGATTTGTTTTTTATACACTGACACAGGGGACCCAGTTTTTAGGATTATCTCTATTGCCTGCTGTGAGTGTGAGCCTCATGTTGAATTTTACTCCCATCATGGTGGCTATCATGGGTATCGTCTTTATCAATGAAATCCCCAGCCGTTTACAATGGTCTGGGGCAGTCATTTTTATAGTAGGAATCATTTTTTACTTTTTTCCAATTTCGCTTGAAGGAAATCAGGGTCTGGGATTAATGGTCATGGCCTTCGGAGTACTGGCTAACTCAGGAGCAGGTATCCTTGGAAGAGATATCAATCGCCAACGTAATATCAGCCCGGTCATCATCACCTTTATCAGCATGGGTGTAGGTTCAATCATATTACTGCTTTCAGGTTTCCTCTATACGGGGATACCGGTAATAAATACTGAGAACTGGCTGTATCTGATCTGGCTGGCCGTGGTGAACACCGCCTTCGCATTTACATTGTGGAATCATACCCTGCGTTCGATCTCAGCCATGGAATCAAGCATTATCAATGGTACCATGTTGATACAAATTGCTTTTCTTGCCTGGTTTTTCCTGGATGAAAAGATCACCACGCAGGAAGGACTCGGAATGGGGATTGCGGCATTGGGAGCGACTCTGGTTCAGCTTAAACGCAGCAAGACATGAAAATACTGTGGCAGAGGGGGGACGCATGAGTATTGTAGATTGGAGTTCTATTAACTACATTCATCCACTATCTAATGAATCTGAACACTAGCTTTTTTGACTGATAAACGTTCCTCAATGAGAACAGTACCAGGGATGACTTGATGCAACATAGTAATTGGCAATGTCCAAAATGTAAAAATGATGAATATGAAACTGGTCAGTTTGCTGCTACCGGCGGTGGGCTTTCAAAAATATTTGATGTCCAAAATAAAAAATTTACCACAGTTACTTGTGTGAATTGTAGGTATACAGAAATTTATAAATCTGAGACTAGTGCTCTTGGTAATATACTGGACTTGTTTACAGGTTAGTCCAGTCATTTAGTTTTAAGTTAGGCTTCTTAGAATAACTTAAAACAGGTTATTTATACAACTCATTTTGCTTGAGAGGAAAGCATGAGCCCAATAGATCTATTTGCAGCAGCAATCACAATTGTATTGTTTATTGTTTTAGCCTTCAAAATATATAATAATACTAAACAGATGCGGGGTACAAAGAAGAAGTCTGGGAGTGGCAAAGCCGACGACATGATGCATGACTTTATGGATCAACCAGTTTTGTGGGCTAAGCTATCCAAAGGTCTTGAAGCCAGTGGTCCAGATGAAGAGCTGAGCATGACCCTCATGGTTAATGCCGCATTCCAAGGTTTTGAGGCTCAGTGCGAGGAAGCTGATGCTGGATCTCTAGATGAGAATGAAATTCTCGCCTTGGAGGAAGCTGTTCATAGAATATGTGCCATGCCTGGCGTGGCAAAATATATGGCTGACCTAAAACCTGATTTCTCTCAGAGGTTACTTAATATTATTGCTCAACAATCGTAGCTACCTTTCCTTTTTATATCAGCGCAGAATGTGGCTATTTGTATCAACCTTAAACAGCTTTACATCCCAAAAATAAAACATCATGAGTATTGATCTAAACAAAGTATTTGATCTCAATAAAAACATATTTATTGAGGCTTGTGCAGGTGCCGGGAAAACCTGGCTGCTTTCAAAACGCTACTCAACTATCATGAATGATTTTGCGAGGCAGCATGAGAATCTGATTTCAAAAAAAGATGCTTCAAATATTCTGGTTATCACTTTTACTCGAAAAGCCGCGGCTGAAATGGCTGGACGTATTTATGAAGACTTGAATAAATTGCTTAATGATGAAGCACTGGAAAATGTTGAGTCTGACTTTGGATCCTCCTTACGGTCTGCATCTGAGAGCACCAAAATGCATTTGCGTTCGACATTTTCTAAAAATGCCATTTCAACCATAGATTCATTTTGTGCACAAATCCTGAGAGAACAGGCGGAACGCCTTGATATTGATCCAGAATTCAGGATTCAGGATGAGGCTGACACGCAACGTATGGAATTGGAAACCTGGGAGAAATATTTAGGTGAGTGTAGCCGTAATGATGACAAAGATTTAAAAACTCTACTGGATCATCTTTCCGTTCGGCATATCAGCGAGTATGTAAAAAAGTTTCAATCTCATGCCCAATTGATGGTGGGCTGGTTAGAACATCACAGCAGCACATCTCCTGAGGACCTCCAGACTGAATTTAAAACAAAGCATCCACTGCCAGCTTCACTAGCAGAGATTGAGCCCGTTCTCATTCAACTACTGGATGGATTGCCCACGTCAGAGAAGATGTTGGATAGCAATCATTCCCAGTATCAGGTACTCAGAGATCTTCTGGAACTTCTGAGCAACCCCATTGAAGACGACTATCGATATGGTCAGGAGCTTATAGAGTTTGTCCGTCGGATCGCCTTAACCAAGGATCGCAAAAATTATTTGAAGCGTCCCTCGGTTCCTTCAAATGTTTGGCCAGAGGATTTTAAAGACGAGGTCAGGGCGCGTTTAAGAGAATTCAAGGATAGGGCAGAGCAACTCTTTCCCTATGAAACCCTGATGCATGAGATCCCTAGCGTGTGGGATATAGAAGCCTGTCTGGTGAACCACCATTTCGCAAAATTCTTTCAAGGGTATTGGGAAGCTCTAAATCAACGCCTGAAGCGTGAAGGCATATTGAGCTTCAACGAAGTCATGTTGAAAACCAGAGAAATTCTTAGGGATGATCAGATAGCTGCCCTTTATGGTCAACGATATCAGCATATCCTCTTTGATGAGTTCCAGGACACCAACGATGTACGTTGGGATATTGTAAGACTCATTGCAGAGGCTGGCCAGGGGGTCCTTCGTAATCGGGGACTCTTCATCGTGGGTGATACGAAGCAATCTATCTATCGATTCAATCAGGCTGATGTCCAAGTCATGAATCGAGTGAGGAAGATCATTAAAAAGGGCGATGGATGGGTCCTTACTGCTGACGAAACCTACCGTTCATCACAAAAATATGTGTCTGAAGTCATCAACCCTTTGATCAGTTCAGCTTTCCCTGGTGACGAGGATCGTGACAGCATCGAATTGTACGAGACTGTCTTCAGGCCATCTAATGCAGCTAAAAGCACTAAGAAAGATGATAATAGTACAGGCATATCCCGTTGTACTGTCAGTGTTGTGCTGGATGATAAAGCTTCCAGGGGCTCAGCAGTGGATATTTACAAGACAGCTGATTTGACTCTGGAATGGCTGGAGTGGGTAAATGAAAATGAGTTGGAGCCTGAGAGCGGACCTTCTATCGGTATCCTGCTGAGATCGTTTACACCTATTCTGGATTACATTCGCATTTTCACCCGCAAGGGTATTGAGTTTGAAGTTTTATCGAGTAAAGGTTTGTTTGAGCAACAAGAGAGCTTTGATGTTTACCATTTAATTAGCGTCTTACTTAACCCGCTGGATGATCAGGCTCTTGTGGGAATTTTAAGAAGTCCATTCTTTGTAATGAAGGATGAGGATATTCAACGACTAAAGGATGCTTCCAGAGATCGCAGCAACTCGGGGTGGGTCTGGAATGGACTCAAGCAGTTGAATCCAGAAATATGTGACACACTGAGAGACTGGCAGCAGGCCAGTGCACGGGAGCCCCTGGATCGACTCATTGAGAAAATAATCTCTGAAGATGAAAGAAGGTTGTCCTGGATATCTGAAACGGGTGGGGTATTGCGTTTGGCGAATCTGGATCGAATTATTCTCATGGTTCATCAGCTTTCACTTGATGGTCTGGGTGTCAGAGAAATTCATGAGTACTTCAAATTCCAGATTCAACATGGCGATGCATCGCAGGCCGAACTTCCGGGAGCAGCCAGGGTTCAGATTCTGACCATACACAAGGCCAAGGGGCTTGAATATCCTGTGGTTCTTTTACCTGGCATGCAATCGCCTATACCATCTGACAGAAGTGGTGTATTTATTGGTCGTCATGAGGGTGACTGGCAAGCCGGTATTACTTTAGACTCAAAAAGAGCCAGTCATAAAACATGGATGTATGAACAGATTAAGGAGCAAACGAAGGCTGAAGAGGAGGCCGAAGATAAAAGATTGTTCTATGTTGCTGTGACTCGCGCCAAGTACGGCGTTGGCTTTATAGCCAAAATAAAACCTGATACAAAAGCGTCAGCCACTTCCCGCTGGGGCCGATATCTGCACCCTGTGTTTGACCTGGATTTAGATAAAGACCTAGCGCTTAACGATCCACAAGCCTTGCAAAAGGAATGGCAGGACAGATCAACTGCAGCTGTGAATTATGATCTGACCATGGGGTCAGATATTCTCCTCTCCGAAGCTGGGCGATCAATTTCCGCAGCAGCTGATATTACTCAAATTGATCCAGTCATGCAGTCACTGGTGTACAGCGAAATTTCTCCTCATACCATCATGAAGTGGATGGATAAGAAGAAATATGCCGGATCTGATGAAGGTCAACTGGGTGATGACCTCGATCTGGAAACTGCACCCAAAACATTTGGATTACTTCTGCACCGTGCCATGGAATTGGAATGGTTTATTCCAGAAAATCATCTGGACCAGATTCGAAGTTTTCTCGAAGATGGAAATGTAAACGACCCTGAAACTCAAGATCAATACATCGAAGACCTTAGTGATTGCCTCGAGATATATCGCAAGAGTCAATTGGCCCAGAAGATCTCAAGTATTGACCCAATCAATAAACTACCAGAGTTACCTGTCTTTGGATTCCTGAAGAACAACACCCACATGTTTAAAGTTTCTGGCATTATTGATTTGCTTTATCAGAGTGAAGGTGAGTGGGTCGTTCTCGATTATAAAACAGACAAAGAAGTTCCAACTGAAAATGAGTTGAAGCAGCATGCCTATTGGTACCAGATTCAGACCTATTTGTGGATGCTTAAATATTTGTATGGAATAGAAGCACGAGGAGAACTCTACTTCAATCGGTTTGACATGCTGATTCCCATCGTCTTCGAAGAGGAGCTGTACTTCACCGGTCTGACTACCTATGAACATGGACGAGGTTTAAAACCGGTATTGCCTGGTGCTCAGGATATAAACCCCAGTTTGACGGAAATTTTAAAACGTCAGGGTGACCTGTCAGAAATGCTCATCATCGAGCCCACAAAAAATAGTGGTGAGTTGTTGGCTCAATCACTGGCGAAGGCCGGACTCAATCATCCCAGATTACAAATCATGACCCTGGGTGAAGTTCGCAAAATGACCGAGCCAGTTGGTCGTAGACTTACACCATACCTGACACGTTTAGGAATTGCACAACTCTCTGGAAAACGGTTACAGTGGGGCGTAGTGAATCGTCTGGCTGAAGCTTTCTATAAAGCGACTGGGGGAGAGGGTGTCGTAGATGGGAAGCAGGAGCTCTATGCGGAATTTTTAGACTGGTGCGAGAAGCAATCCATACAGACGCCGGGTCAAAATTATGACTTAAAGCAATTGCCTGTTTCCAGGAGAATCATCGTCAACTCAATCCATTCTACATCTCCTTCAGATTATGATTTCTTAAGAGCGCTTACAGTCAATCATGACCTCATATTCTTTGATCCCCTGAGGGGTGGTCAGGCAGTATCAGGATTTGACATGTCTATTGAGGCTTGGATGTCTCAGGAGGAAATGCCTTCCAAGGACAAGCGTCATAGCTACACACCCTGCTTCTCCATATATGAAGAGGCGGTCCTGGTGGCAGATCAAATTAGACAACTGATCAAGGACAATGTGGTAGCAGCTGACATTCGGATTGCTGTCTCCTCTATGGAACGTTATGTCCCCGCCATTAAAAGAGTTTTTGACCAACAGGGTATTTCGGTGCGTTTGAGTAAGCGCGAACCGGTCATGGAACGACCAGTTACTCAATTAGGCTTTGCGCTTATTCAGGGACGACTCCGGCAACAGATTTCCTGGGATATGGCCATGTCTGTCTGGCTCCATCCACTTGTCATCCCTAGTGGGGCAGAGGGCTATGCAAGATTAAAACTTGATATTGAGATGCGAAAACTTGGGGTCACCCATGTGAGTGAAAATCTCCTGGAGATGGTCACACATCCCAAGCTCCAGGAAACCATGAAGGAACTGCTTCAATTTTTATCAGAGACGTGGCAAACAGGACAGCCCCTGGGGTTGGTAGATGCTGCGGACTGGTTGATTGTGACACTAAAGAATTTCCAGTTTGCCCATCGTCTCGATGCAGGTAGTGTAGCCTCAAAATCTTATACATCATTGAAGAATGCCATTCTCGGTTTAAGTAAGGATTGGAAGCGATATTTAAGTCGCAAGGGGAGTCTTGCCGATCTGAATCGAGAATTGAGGGAGCGCCTTCGGGGTGTGGAAGTAACCTCATCCAGCCAGGGTTTTGGCATTGATGTGATCTCCCTGTTGGACACTTTGAATTTGAAGTCCGGTCATCTATTTGTCATGGGTCTTACTGAGGGACAATTCCCCTTGACCATGAATACCAATCCATATTTGATGCCTGCTTCCCTGAACCCCTGGTATCTGAATCTCTATTTATTCAAGCAATGGCTCAGTTTCCCCGATGGTCAACTTCATCTCACTGCGCCCTCAAGGAATGCTGATGGGGCGGTACTTCAGGAAAGTACTTTCTGCCAATATTTAGAGAAATTGGATTATCCAATACTTACTTCATTGTCGCAGGACCAGCAATACATTCAACTCGCGGGGAAGCGCTTCGCGACACCCACTTCTCAACGTCAAATTCGACACAATCAGCTACAGCAAGGCACACATCAAGGGGCATGGCAGGGCAAACTGTATGATCATGATATCAGTGAATTTGATCATATCTCGGCTTCAGCCTTTGACGAGCTGATTAAATGTCCACAACGATATTGGTATAGTCGTAAACTTCGGCTCGAGGCTGCTGAAACCAATATTGCAGACCGTGAGGAAATTGAAGTAGGTAATCTGGTTCACAAGGTTCTAGAGCGTTTTGGACGGGCTGGTGGATTTTTACTGGCTAATAATAACTTCTCCGCAGCCCTTCAAAAACTGGAGGAGATCGCTACTGCGCTGTTGGAAGAAAAGGAAATCGATCTGGATGCTGATTTACTACATAATAAATGGGGCGAGTTATACTTTAGAAATTTCCAGGATGTAGAACAGAACCTGATAGCCGCTATGTTGAAAATGGAACTTAATGTGTTAACTGCTTTCCTTGATGTTGGACTCCATGAGCAGGCATTTGGAGAAACCGAGGATAAGCAATCCTGGCCTGCCTATAAAATTGAAGGGAGCTCCATAAAACTTTCTCTTCTGGGAAAAATTGATCGTGTTCTGGTTTCTGGGAAGCGGGTCTGGGCAACTGATTATAAAACCGGTAAAGTTGATATAAACGAAAGCAAAGAACTCTGGACAAGCCAGATGCTCTTCTACTATCTGGTTCTCAAATCACAATATCCTGATAGTGATGTTGTTTTGACCTATGAGCAGATCAAGGGATACAGAGACAATGCTATTGGAATAAAGGGGTATATCGGGGATGTGGATAGTGATCATCCCGTGATGGATACGCTTCCTTCTCGATCAAGGGCTACAATGGCTATTGGTGGCGAGGCAGACTGGACAGTTGATAGAATAAAAGCTGAGACGCTTCACTATGCACAAGCCCTGGCAGACAATCATTTCCCACTAACAAGCCGAGATGAGAAACATGCCTGTGCCTATTGTCCTTATGATAGGATTTGCAGGAAGACTGCCTTGCCGAGATAAATTTAGGAGTTGGACATGGTGTTTACTTTCCTGACCCAAGCTGGTCCTTGAGCTTGTCGAAAGGCGCGAAGGCAGGTCGAAATGTTCAATGTATTTGACAAATGAACCGTGGGCTTCGATAAACTCAGCCTCCGGTTAGATTTTGAGAAATTATTCTAACTCAGATATTTCACTACCCTGAGATTCCCAGTTTTCTAATAGCGATTCAAGTTCGATATCTAGCTTTTTAATTGCAGTTGAAAGCTCTGCTAGTTTAGCGGGATCAGTTGCATTCTCAGGATTGTGAAGCTCCGCTTCAAGGGCTGACTTTGCTATTTCAGCTTTATCAATATCGCGTTCAGTTTTATTAAATGTTTTACGCAGAGTTTTAAGTCGTTGGTGTCGCAGTTTGTTGTTGCTGGGGTTGCGAACTTCTGCTGGTTCATCAATGATGTTTAATGACTTTTGATAGTTCGTTAGTTGATAGGTGTCAGCAAAGACTTTTACAGTCCCATCACCAGCCAGATAGATGATCTCATCACAAACCCGATCCATTAAATAACGATCATGTGTTATCAAGAGCAGGGCGCCATTAAACTCCAGCAGACTTTCCTCAAGTACTTCCAGAGTGGGAATGTCCAGATCATTGGTTGGTTCATCCAGAATGAGAATCTCAGCCGTTTCAAGCATGATCTTGGCCAGCAAGACACGAGCTCTTTCCCCACCTGACAGCTGGGAGATGGGAAGCTCCAACTGCTCTTTCTGGAATAGAAACTTCTGGGCCCAGGCGCTGACGTGGAGGGGGTTTCCGTGGAATATTACCGTATCACCATCAGGAGCAAGAGCATGCCTGAGTGACAGTTTTTCATTGGGGAGATGACGTGATTGATCAAGTGTCACCAGATTAACCCCTTGTGTAACTTCTACCTCACCAGTGTCGGCTTCCAACTGCCCGCGCAGGACATCAATCAGACTACTCTTACCAGATCCATTGACACCCATAATACCGATTTTCATACGAGGAGATAGAAAGATTTCGAGATCCTTAAACAGGCTTTGTCCCCCTCTGGCTTTACTGATTCCTCTGGCATGGAGAAGCTTTTTTGAACGTCGGTTACCGGCTTCAAATTTTAAACCAGCCTCCGTTTGGAGGTTGTTGCGTTGTTTTAATTCTGAAAGATCATCAATCATATCATAGGCTTTATCCACACGATATTGGGCTTTGGTAGTGCGGGCTTTGGGTCCATGTCGCAACCAATCGATTTCTCGTCTCACCTTATTTGACAGTGCCGCTTCTTCCAAGCGTTGATCGTTTAGATACTTTTCCTGGTCCTGGAGAAATTGAGAATAGTTGCCTCTGACCTTGAGGTAGCCCTGTTTATAGCGTCGATCAAGATCCATGATACGATTGCAGGTATTCTCCAAAATAAAGCGATCATGACTGATCAAAATGAAGGCAAACTTCGCTTGCTGGAGAAACGATTCTAACCAAAGAATCCCTTGTAGATCTAAATGATTGGTCGGTTCATCCAGGAGTACCAGATCATTATCCTGTGCCAGAATGCAGGCCAACGCGACACGCTTCTTCCAGCCTCCCGACAGTGTACCAGAAACCTTATCGAGATCTGTAAACTGCATTTGCTCCTGAATATCTTTGAGCTGTTTCTGCCGCTCCCAGTCTTCCAGATGATCTGGGAAGTGATTAGAGATGATTTCTCGTATGGATAAATCCTCATCAAAGACATCTGCTTGAGGGAGATACGAAATGCGAATACCTGAGCTGAAGGACATCTCACCATCATCAATTTGTTCAAGACTTGCCAGGATTTTCAGGAGGGTCGATTTGCCAGCACCATTGGGTCCGATGAGACCAATGCGTTCGCCGGAATGGATGTTGATAGACAGGTTTTTAAACAGGAGGGTATTGCTATATGATTTATGGATGTTTTGTGTGGAGATAAGCGTTGAGGGAGTCACAAGAACTACTTTCGATTACTGTTTCAAGAGGGTTACTAAAATCAAACTCATGAATCAATATAATAGGGACTACAGAATATGCTATTTGTGCAAAGAAATAATTGATAAGCCAAATCTATTAAAAAATTATGGCAGAATGATGAGTCCTCGTTAAGATGTTAGTGAATAAAATGGATATAATTAAAATATTATTGCGATAAATAAAAATTTCAATAGTGAGGGAGATCAAGTCGGGGCGAAACGTTATAATTGTGACGCTTTTAGTGCTTGTATGACGTACCCTCACCCCATATTATGTTCAAAACGAAGAAAATGAAATGAATTAGCACCTAAGGTGCTGATATTGTTTTATTTATTGCATGCAACAAAATAACGGAGGAAGTATGTGGCGTAAATTGTTACTAACTGGCTTGATATTTTCCGTAGCTTTTACATCAGCATTTGCTGTTGATGTTCAAGCAATTGGAGAGGATCATACCGCTGCTGTAATCGAGAAAAATAGATTGGACATGTCCAATGCTAACACATTGTTAGCAAGGGATGCATCAGATCGTAATGATTTTGGTGTCCTGGATCTTAGATACGATTATGTCTACCCAATTGATGACTTAACTGTTACCGCGAGTAACGATCTTGACACAGTAGTTGTTGCTGATGTCGCCACGGTCGGAACCGTGACCATCGACTACGATTGGGTTACAGATAATTATCCTGGTGAGGGTTCATTTACCATGACCTCACCTGCAGGTACCGAATTAACAATCGGTGCTGGTCAAACATCTGGGCATTATACTGTTGAATTAGCCGGATTTTCTGGTGAAGATCTTGCAGGTAACTGGATTTTCTCAGCAAATGACTCATGGGGTGATGGTGGTCATTCCTTATCAGGTGCCACAATGAACGTTGATATGGCTGCAATCGTACCAGAGATTAGTTTTTCTGACGACGCCTTAGACTTTGGTACACTTCCCGTTGGTCTGTATGCTGAAAAGACACTCACAATTAATAATTTAGGTGGCGGTGCTTTAACCGTTTCCAGTATTAATGCTGACGATGCAAATTTCTATCTTGGAACTCTTAGCATTGCACCAGTACCTGCTTTTAGCAGTGTTGATATCATTGTTGGTTATGAACCAGCTGCTTCAGGTGCTCACATAGCAAATCTCGTTTTCACCTCCGATGATGCTGGCTCTCCAGACACAGTAGCACTTTCTGGAACTGCCATTGATCCTGTAACAACAGGTGGCCCCGATGTGGCTGGATATACCTGGGTGAGCAGTCTTGATGCTGCTGGACCAACTTTTACCTGGATTGACACAGTTGGATCTACAGATGCCAATATCGCCAATGGTGATGACTATCGTGGTACTATTGATATTCCATTTACCTTTAGGTATTATGGTAATCTTTACACTCAACTCACGGCCACCACAAATGGCTGGGTTGGAATGGGACCTTCCTCAGGTTATAGCAGTTCCTATTGGACAAATACAACTATTCCAAGCGCGACGCTTCCAGATAATATGATTGCCCCATTATGGGATGATTTTAAGGCTGGTGATGGTCCTGCAAGTACAAGTTCAGCACATGGTACCATAAAATATATCACCTTGGGAACCGAGCCAAATCGTCAGTTTGTTGTCATCTTTGATGAAATCGTTCGTGGAACCTATGATACTGATTATTTCAGTTTTGAAGTTATTCTGGATGAAGCGACCAGTGATATTACTATTCAATATCTTGACGTAGTAGCTGGCAGCTCCGCAGATAATGGAATTGGCGGCACGATTGGTATCGAGAATGGTGATGCTACAGACGGACTACTCTATACTTATAATGGCGATCCTCAATTAATCTATGATGAAATGGCCATCCATTTTGTAGCTCCACCACCACCATCATTACCAAACATGGTACTCGATGTTACGGAACTGAATTTTGGTTCAGTTGCTGTAGGTGGATCAGCTAGTGCTGATGTCATGATTACCAATAATGGTAGTGGTGACCTGGTTGTATCAGGTGCCACAGTTGCAGCTCCTTTCTCAACTACCTATTCAGGTACAATTGCTGAGAATACTTCTGCTACAGCAACCATCTTTTTTGATCCAACGGCTACTGGCTCTTTTGCTGAGACACTGACCTTTACAGTCACCGGTGATTATACTGCTGATGATGATGCGGTTGCTCTTAGTGGTAGTGCCTATCCTGCAGACTTTGTTCTGGAAGATTTTGAAGGCGCTGACTTCCCACCTTATGGTTGGACGATTATCGATGTTGATGGTGGAAGCGCCATCAATCCAGATCTTTCATATATAGATCCTTATTCAGGCGAAGTTGCTGCTGAAGGTATGGGTTGTGCTGATGATTATCTCATCACACCATCCCTTACTATCCCAGCTGGCTATGCTGATTTCTCCTTCTGGCATGGACAAGAATCTGTCAACTATGAAAACTCCTTTAAAGTGATGGTCTCAACAACTGGAACAGATCCTGCAGACTTTGTAGAAGTTGTTGATTATCCAAACACGGTTCCACCGGCAGCTGATGCCTGGACCATGGAAACAGTAGACTTGAGTGCCTATGCTGGACAAGAAATCTATGTAGCACTCTATGTGTATTATAGTGAGTCAAGTTATTATGGGTTTGGTTTTGATGATATCCTCATGCCACCCCTCACACCGAACACCAATACCCCATTCTTCTCTGAATACATGGAAGGATCAAGTAATAATAAGGGTATTGAAATTTACAATCTAACTGGCTCCACCCTTGAGTTGGATGAGTATAGAATTATTCAGTCAAACAATGGTGGTGGCTGGGATCTTATTCACGCCTTCCCAGCTGGCGCAACTCTGGACTTTCAGGATTTATGGATGATTGTCACAGATGCTGCTTTCCCAGAAATGCAAGCCCTGGCTGATGAAGTTCTACCCTATAACACTGAAGATAAGGTTGTTCACTTTAATGGTGATGATGCCCGTGCCTTGATCCACATTGTTGGAACTGATACCACCTTTATGGATGTTATTGGTGTTCCCACAGAAGATCCAGGTTCAGGTTGGGATGTTGCTGGTGTTGCAGTTGGAACCCAGGAACACAACCTTGTACGTAAACCTGATGTAGAAACCGGTAATACAGATTGGGCACTTTCTGCCGGTACCAATGCTGATGATTCAGAATGGATCGTTTATGATCAGGATTTCTGGTATGGCATGGGTTACCACAACGAAGATTACCCACTACCCGGTGATAATTGTGACCTGGCACTTGTTTATGGTGATGTCAATGATCCTGAAATGGTAGGGACAATTGATTCCTATGGCGAAGCCTGGTATACCTTCTACAATGATGGTACATATGACAATGTTTTTGCATCACTCTGTGGTTCAACCTTTGATACAAAGATCGAAGTTTGGGCTGGTTGTGATTCAGCAACGTATATTGCTTATAATGATGATTTCTGTAGTACTCAGTCAGAAGTTGATCTTGGTGAATTACCTGCTGGTGATTACTGGGTCAAAGTATTTGGGTACGGCTCCAGTTCAGGCGAGTATACGCTGAACGTTACAGGTACCAATGGAGTACCTGACTTTGTTGTAACCTCCATGGAATACTACGGTCAGGATACTCTGGATGTTGTTGTTACCAATATTGGTGATGGCGACTCTCCTGGATATGCTGGAACTGATTATCATGGTCTGTACATTGATGGTGATTATCTCGGTTATGTTGCTGAGATGGACGTTGCCCTTTTGGCAGGCCAGAGCTATACATATAGTCTCACTGGTGTCAACTATGACTTCCTCGGTGTTGGAATACACGAAGTTGTATTTGAAGCTGATACAGATGATGATGTATTAGAAATCGATGAAACAAATAATAATGATACCCTCTTGATTGAGATTGGGTATCCACCACTGGCTCCAAGACATGTTGTAGCAATGGCTGGCGAAGCTCATGTATTTCTATACTGGGAAACAGCCGTCATTCCAGTGCCAGATGTTGCTGGCCTGGGAAGAAGCATCCAAGGTGTAAGTGAAACCAGAAGCAAACCGGCGGTTGTCCTCTCTCAAGAGTTGCTGGACAAACGTGATGAAGCACGTGGCTCTGCCTTCCGTGAGGCTGGAGACACTTGTGCTGAGGCAGTAGAGCTCACTGTAGCCGATGGCTCAGTAGTATCTGCTCCTTATGCACCATACTGGTACTCATACACACCTGCTGTAGATGGTTATCTGACAGCCTCTTCAGATGGTTTGACCACTGAAGATACCAAGGTGTATGCCTATGATGATTGTGATTTACCCTACATTGATTATGATGATGATGGCGGAGCTGGATTCCAGTCTATTCTCACCATTCCTGTAACTGGTGGAACCACTTACTACTTTGAGTGGTCTGATCAGTACAGCTCAGCAGCTTTTGATTGGTCGTTGACCTATATCGACTACCTCCCACTGGCTGATCTTGAGGTAACAGAGATGTATCAAGAGGGTGATGCTGTCTTTGCTGTGATCACCAACATTGGTGTTCTTGACGCTGCTGGCGTTTCTTGTCACTGGTGGGTTAATGGAGAAGACGTTGCATATGAATATACGGACCTCCTGATTCCAACAGCTGCTGATACATTAGGTCTGTATGGATTTTCATGGGCCAATCTTGGCGCAGGAACTTTCAATGTTGCCATGGATGTTGATTTCTGGGGTAGCGTAGACGAAATGTCTGAAGAAAATAACCTGGATTCAATCAGTGTTGTTCTTGAAGATCCAGATTATATGCCAACTTATAATATCTATCGTGATGATGTGCTTCTTGCAGGTGGTCTCGATGCAGTCAACAGAGACTTCGACGGTGAATATTTCGATGAAGCTGTGGTGGCGGATGTTGAGTATACTTACTACATCACCCAGATATTAGAAGACTTAAGTGAAACGATCCCATCCGAGTCTGTTTCGGCAACTCCTTGGGCTCCTATATTCTATCCATTCCCATTCACAGAAGACTTTGAAGCTGTGATGGACAACCTCCTTCCACTTGGTTATGTCACTGAAGAAATTGGTGAACCAGATGGCGGAAACTGGGAAGTTGGAGATAGTGCTTATTTCCAGACCAACACATACAATGGCTGGCATCCAGCCGGTAGCACTGGTCAGTTCGCTGGAATTGATGATGATGGTGTTGCTATTAGCTCCAACGGTAATGAAATCATGTGGACCCCATGGGTAGATTTTGCTACTGCTGTGAATCCCCAGATTCTCTTTAACTACACAGTTAGAGGTGGTCTCGGTGGTGAATTCATCGTCTTTGATGGTGAAGAAGCTATGGTATATCCCCTGGAAGATTCACCCATGGAATGGACAGGTACTCTGTTTAACCTAGGTGAATATGCTGGAGATGTTGTCCGTTTTGGTTTCCATTATGATGATAATGGTGGCTGGGCATATGGTATGGGTGTTGACAATATTGTTGTCGAAGAAGCACCTCTACCTGGAACCATCACTGGTACAGTAACAGATATTGATGGCAATGCTATCGATCATGCTGATGTATATGCCATGGGTCTGTTTGCCGATGAAGGCGCTATGACAGACGCAGCAGGTGCTTATACCATCACTGTTCCAGCTGGCGATTATGACGTTGAAGTTATGCGCGTCAATTATCATCCAGCCTATGCTGAAATGGTTACTGTCGCTGAGGGTGCTGCAACAACTCTAGACTTTGTTCTGGATCTTTACTTACCAGCCCCACAGAACCTCATGGCCTATCCAAGTATGGTAGATACTACCATCGGTCTCATGTGGGCACCTCCTGTTCCTATGGGTCAGGTTGCCTATGATGATGGAACCTATGAAGGTTTTGTTACACCAGTAAGTCCTTCTACAGCTGACAACTTCTTTGCTGCTCATTTTAAAGCTGCTATTAGTCCAGGATATGCGATCAATGAGGTCTCTGTCCTATCTACAGCAACTGGTGCTGAATCAGCATTTGAAAGTATCTCTGTATTAAGCTCTGATGAAATGGGTCTACCAGACTTTAGCGATGTTCTCTGGACATCTGCTGGAGCGGATGCAGCATTGTATCCTGAAGCTGCCTGGGATTTCTATCCAGTTGGTGTAACACCGACTGAACATGATTTCTGGGTTGTTATTGAATGGCCCGTTGGTAACGAGTTTGGTCCCTATATCGGTCACGATGATGACACGTTCATAGGAAACTCAATCTGGTCCAATGCTGCCGATACATCAGGCGCTCCTGCATGGATTATGGATCCAGGTACTTTTGCAATTCACGCTTACCTTGCTGAACCTAGTACAGGTCGTTCAGTCGTCCTCCACGGCTCAGAAACTGTTAATATTGAGAAGCTTGGTGCTCCAAGAGAACTCAGTGTAAAGCAGGATCTCGTATCCACAGGTAGCGTTGAAGGTCCTACCATAACAACAGTTGGTCGTGAACTTCTCAACTACAATGTTTTCAGATCCATGGACCCAATGGTTTTTGGTGATGCTTATGCAAACGTTGCTGGTGAGATGTTCTTTGATGATGACTTCACTTTCGATACACAGTACTTCTATACTGTAAGTGCTGTATACGACCTTGGTGAATCAGATTACTCAAATGTGGATGCCTTTACCTATTGGTCACCACTGTATCTGCAACACTATGAAGACTTCATGTATCCAGATGGAACACTTCCCGAGGATATCGGCTTTGTAACTGACGATGGCGCAGGCAATGCGGCTGCAAACTGGGGTATAGCACAGGAAATGCTGCATTTCAGTTGGTCACCAACAGCAACTGATTTCTATCAGACTGTAACATCACCAGAGGCTGACTTTGCTGGTGCAACAGCTGCTAGAATCTCATTCTATCTGATGTTGGATGATTATAATGATGCTGATAATGGTACATTGGATATTTCAGCTTCCCTTTCAAATGATGGTTTCGTAACTGAGACAGTACTCTTTGCTCACAACGATTCTATCTATGGAGATATTGATGATTATATGATTTTCAATGTTTCTGATGTGGTAGCTGGAACAGATGGATGGCAAGTACGATTCACTGTTGAAGGTGCTACATCATTTACCATGGATAATCTATGGATTGATGATATCATGGTTGAATCTGATGTTTACCCAGGTCCAGGAGATTTCAGTCTTCTGTCACCTGCTAACGACGATGATGTTGTGATTACATCCGCTAACGTTGCCACAGGCTCCTTGCTCTTTGCTTGGGAATCTGCTGGTGATGATATGATGTATGGTGTTGAATTGACTGGTACACTTGGTAGTGTTATCATTCCTTTTGATACATCCGCAACTGAAGTTCTGATTCCTTATTCAGTTCTAAGTGCTGCTTTTGAATTTACTGGCACCACTGGTGTAACTGGAACTTGGGATATTGTTGCTTATAGTGATATGTATGATGCCTGGTCATTGAATGGCCCATTCAACCTCACTATCGGTACAACAGTAGGTACAGACGATACATTTATTCCAGATGTGTTCGCTCTTTATCAGAACTATCCGAACCCCTTCAATCCGGTTACTACCATAACCTATGATATTCCAGAAGCATCTGATGTGAGACTAGTTGTTTACAACCTTGTTGGACAGCCAGTAAGCGTACTTGTTAATGGTTTCCAAAACCCAAGTCGCTACACATTAGCATGGAATGGTCTATCTGACGCAGGCTTACCAGTATCTTCAGGTATTTATGTATACCGCCTAGAAACTGACAGCTATGTCAAAACCATGAAGATGATGTATCTGAAATAAAGTACATCTCTCCGAAATACTACAAACAGCCCCTTCGCGGGGCTGTTTGTATTTTAGGGAGAGTTGAATGTGAATGAGGTGTTGGGAATGGCTCTATTTCCCACTTCTCCACATTTCAAATGTCTTGATCCAAATCAAATGGTCATAAATAATTAGCAAAAAGAGATTGGTTTGTTCTGGCCTCTTAACTACCTTCGCTCCGTGAAATATTTCAGTACCATACTTGTGATGATGATCTTAGTAACCAGCAGCTTTGGCAATGCTACACTGAGTGGCTTTAGTGGTTACTCCGATGCATCCCGTATCATTATTCAGTGGAATACTACAGCTGAACAAGGTCTTGATGGTTTTGAAGTTCAACGCAGTACTGATGGTCATACCTTTATTGAAATCGGATTCCTCCATGCCCAAGGTCAGGGGAGTGGCTATACCTTTATTGATGATTCCATCATTGCCAAGGTTGCCGGACGAAACTATTTCTACCGTCTCAAAATCAAAGATATGGCAGGCAACTCTCAATTGAGTGATGTGATTACAATTCAATCAACTCTTGATGTGGTGCCACGCACCTGGGGATCTTTAAAAGCTCTCTTTAAATAGAATCAATTCACAATTGGAATGATGAATATCCGTTGCGGCGGATTTTTTGTTTTATAAGGGTAATGGACATTGAGGTTCTCGAAATGTCCAACATGTTGTAATGAAAATTAGAGGCTCCGACAGGCTCAGCCGCTGGAGACAAATATGTAGAACCCAGTTGTGAAGTTGGAAAAGTGGTGCTTAATGGCACTCTAGAATGGTACGGGCAGGTTCAGTGAGATATCGGTATCCATTGTACAGGGTATAGAAACCATAGATAATGACCGAAAGTGCTGCCAGCTGTGTCATGATATGACGGAATTTGAGTTTTTTGAACAGTCCTACAAAAAAGCCCAGGCTAAAGAGTGCAGGAATAGTACTCAGCCCAAAGATGAACATCACCAGAGCTCCATAGATGGGACTGGCTGTACTGGCCGCAGTGATCGCAAAGAAATACACAAATCCACAAGGCAATAACCCATTCAGCATTCCCAGCAGATAAAACCCCAGGAGGGATTCACTTTTCAAAAGCTTTTTAAATGTCGTTTGATACCATGTAGAGCTGGCAAAGGAGGTTTCAAATAGTTTCAGTACATGTAGTTTGCCCAGGAGGGAAAGACCAGCGATTACCATAGCTACTCCAGCCACAATCCACAATATACCATTGGTTGTATTATTAAAGACAACCACACCACCCAGGATTCCAAATACAGCGCCAAGAACGGTGTAGGTGGTTACTCTTCCCAGCGAATAAAGCAGGTGTGAGATGGCCTGGGCCATCCTGCTCCGATCTTTTTCAAGACCAGCCGTTGAATAGGCGATGACAATACCACCACACATTCCAATACAATGGCCAAAGGATCCCATAAATGCGATGGTAATAATGGATATAATATTAACGGTTTCCACTATTGCTCCAGGAGTTGCTTGCGAAAGCTCAAATTTGCCATGGTTTCACCCCTCAACATGGCTTGCTGCATGTCAGTAAAAACCACCAGACCCTCTTGATGGGTCCTGTATGCTCCAAATCCGTACGACATGGGGGTTTGATCTGTACGACTATACCAGGCTAGTTTTCCGTCAATCCACTGACCAGAGGGCAAATCCTTCACCCAGATGATTGCTTCATCTTTAAAGGGTCTGGCACTTAACCAGACTGCCATACACCCGTGATCATCAAAAAACCAGGTTTTCCCACTGGGAGCCACAACTTGTGAAGCAAAATTTAAATCGTTGATGAGCATCCCGCATTCACTGCACTGAAATTTACCTGCTGTCATCTTAAGAGAATCTCTTTTTGCATTTCCCTCATAGACAACAATCATCTGCTGGGATTTCCCCAACAAAGAAAAGATGGTAATGATAACCACGATAAGAGCAAGAATAACGATAATTGGTTTGATGGTTTTCACGATTCACCCCCGGATGCATCTACACATTGAAAAAATCTACTCCTCAGTGGTATAATCCAACTCCGTAGATAGTCGGTACCGCATGACCCGTTGATGTTTGGTATCGGCTATATAAACCACACCAGTTGCATCCACTGCCACACTGCGTGGTCCATCCAGGATATCTGCCACCTCAACTAGATAGGTTGTATCTCTAGTGATGTATTCATACTCTGATCCAACCAGGATGGAGTCGCTATAAGTGGAATCAACCAGGACGCGATTCATTCCAATATTAAAAGTGAATCTCCCTGAGGGGTTGAACTGTTGAATCCTATCGTGACCCGTGTCAGCGACATAAATATTTCCCAGAACATCAAGACTCACATCCGAGGCCATCTCATAGCGCTCGATTTCCATGATGTCATCTTCACCATATTCAAAACCAGAGCTGCCCCCGACCTTATGGACACTAAAATTTTCACCCCATTGTGTGTAGAATAGGGCACCATCATTTCCGTGGATCATGCCACGGGGATCATTCACCGTCCCATTACCTGTTCCAGGTGACACTGCTCGACTCGTAATCGTTCCACCATAGACCAATATCTGGTCACCCCTAGCAGTTAAAAGAAGAGCAACCGGAACATACTGAAGCTCCATAATTGCATTTGAATTGGCATCAGCCACAAAACATTGATCACCAGAAGTGCTGACTCCTGTGACATGAACATTTGATGGATCGATAAAATAGCGCTCAACTTCAATGGCTTCCAGACTATCACTGGCATTCCAGAAAGCCCGGGGAGCCAACCAATAATCTAGATTTTCATCAGACCACCCAATGGAATCAATGGTCCAGTCCTGCTCCTGTAGCGCGTTGATAGAATCAAAACCGACTACCCACAGGAGTTCGCCTGTTGGTGACTCAAGTCTCACACTGGTGGCCATTGAATCCACACCTACATTATTAAGGTATTGGTTCCAGACCATGAGCCGATTGCTGCTATCTGCTATGAACAGGTTGAGGCGGTCATCCTGATGAATGGCCTGTGGAAAAATGCTAGCTCCGGCTTCATCAATGAGATTTGAAAGAGCTCCAAAATGGTTTCCATAATCATCATTGATGACTTCCTCTCCAGAAGTACTGATGACGTGAATTGAAGCCTGGTTATGATCAGCTATAAAAACGTAACCATCAGCTCCTACAATAATATCCCAGGGGCTGGCAAAGGCGTAGCCGTTTGAACTATCCCAGTCTGGACTGATACGTATATATGATGTATCTCCTGCTCCGAATACTGGATCAAATTCAACGGTTTCTGTAGGCAGATCAACCTTGATACCACAGCCTATGATGGCTAAAACCACCAGTCCCACCGATAAGAATTGCTTAATGCGTACCATTAAAAGGACCATCCCAGACTGATATGCTCAGAACGATTTAAATCAGACATATCTGCATACGAATAACCAAAACTGAATCCCGACCATTCAATACCCAGACCTACTGTCCAGGAGCGCACTTCATCACTAAAATGATAACCACTTCTCAAGAACAACATATCATGGAAGCCATATTCAATACCAAGTGAGATGTTCTCAGAATTATCAACAGGGTGATTAAGTTGAATAGAACTTGTTAATTCCTGGTTGGGTGATTGGAGCCATTCGTGGGCTACACCAAGACGAAAAATGGTTGGGGGAGCAAAAGATTCATATTCTGATTCCGTGGTATCCGTATCAGCATACTTTCCATCTGGACCAGCAGGTGAGCCAAAATTGAGGAGGGACACGGCAAAGCGTAGATCTTTGTAGCCCGTCCGATAATAGGTTCCAAGATCCATGAGAATACTGCGCATGGTTAAATCAGCCAGTTGTTCTTCTACCAGTTTGGTAGTGAGACCAAATGAAAAACGGTCCGTCATTCTCAGCGCATAGGTGAGTCCCAATAGCATATCACCGTAGTTGAAATATTCACCAGTTCCATCAGGTCTAAATTCGGTCGTAATCTCAGTGGGGGGGGCATATAGGGCCAGAGCACTAAAGCCAATGTGATGCACGCGACCAAATTTCCAGACTCCAGCAAAGGTGCTCAACTGAAAATCCGCTATCCATTGACTCTGATCAACCATTATGTTGATGGTTTCACCCACCTGCGCAGCCCCGGCAGGATTCCAGAATAGACTGGAAGCGTCGTTGGCAATGGCAGTGTATGCTCCAGCCATTCCGTGAGCCCTGGCACCAATTCCAATCTTAAGAAACGAAAAGGATGATGTCCCGGCTCTTTGACCACCCAGGCTGGGAAAAAGATTTCCTTGAGCACCAACAAATTGGGCCGAAACCAGGAGCGCTAATATAAGGAGTCCGCGACGCACTAGAATCTCACACTCATACCTAATTCAACAGTTCGGGGGTTAGAATAGCGACCAGGATTGTAATTGGGGTCCGGGCTGTTGATGAATCCATATGAATAGATTTCACCGGGATCGTAGCCCTTTCCTGTAAAAGGATTTATGCTGGAAGGACGTTTCACATTGAAGAAATTTTCGATGGTACAATAAGCTTTTAGTTGGAGACCACTTACCTGAAAATATTTATTCAACTTGAGATCAACCGTTGTATAGGGATCGGCAGTTTCAGAATAGGGAGTATCACTTTTTGACTGACCCTCATAATAGAACTTTCCATCTTCTTCCCTGATGGTGATGTTTTCCATGCCCGTATAGCGACGACCCGCTTGATACTCGATACGCGCTGAAACACCCCAATCTTTGGGAAGTCGAAGTCCAAATAGGTGGAGCTCATCCTTCCTGCCAACATTGAAATGCAAGTTGGTAAAAATGCTGAAGGGTTGATCCCATCGTAAATAATTCTCACCCAGGGGCTTCTCATCAAGACGACCCGCTTCCACAAGAAGGTTGTCCAGAGGTGTGGAACTCTTACCGGTGGTAAAACTGTAACTCATGTTGGCGTCAGCTGAGAAAAATTTAGCAAAACGACGCTTAAATTTCATTTCGATGCCTCGTGATCGGGCATAATCCATATTGATATATATGAGATAGGAGAGATGCCCATAGCGAGGATTGAAAAGAGTGACTCGCTGGCTGGTTTCGTAATCAAACATGTCCTTATAGAAGGCCTTGACCTCTAACACTTGATTGGCGTCGAATTTATGCTTAATCCCAATTTCATAGGCCACAGTGGTCTTGGGAGAGAGGTTGGGATTGCCAAAGAGTTGGTAGGTTGCTTCTGCCGATGAGCGCAGCTTTGCATAGACATAATTAAATGTGGGTAGCTGTGAAAAATGACCATAATTGAAATACAATACATCAGAGTCGGTAACGGGATGCGAAATGCCCAATCGGGGACTTAAATGTCCCTTGGCTCTGCTGCCTGCAAATTCAAAAGTCTCAGCATAAAACTTCGCCCGGGCGGCATCTGTTATGGTCAAAACTGAGCTATCCGCCACAGCGTCTTCTAGATATTGTCCCGGGAACCAGTAATCATAGCGAATACCAAGGTTGGCAATCATACCATCAAAGGTGATGCGATCCTGGAGGTAAAATGATCCATAATCAGTCGTTACATTAAAGAAGTCATAGTTACGACCCAAACCGGATTCACCCAACCACGGTGAATCAATGTCGATGACTTGCAGTTCAGATTGTTTGTGATCGAAGCCTGCTTTAAAGCTGTGACGTTTAGATGGCTGATAGTTAATATCTGCATCTAAGGAAAGGTTATCTGAGTAGTAATCGTACCAGTCGGATGCATCACCATGATCCCAGAACTCGTCCCCATATGCAATATCAATCTCACCATCAATCCCAAGCAGATAATAATTGATGGGTTCAGTATCAGTGGTCTGCTGATACTCTGTCCAATGTTTGTTTTGTACAGCGGAATGATTATTGGTAAAAAAGCGACCTACGGTAATTTCATAAAAGAGTTTTGATGAGAGCGTATGGGTATATAGCATGGAGCTAAGGATGGACTCCCGGGTAATAGTATTAAAATTATTTAGAATATTTTTGTACCTATATGGGAAACCCCAGCCCTGATTGATATTTAAGGAATAGTCATAAGAAACACTAAGCTTTTGCTGGCTGTTGATGCGCCAGGTCAATTTGTAGAGCCCATGCCAATCATTATGCTGTCTAGTCGCCATACTCTCCATCCACGATTGTGATGGAACCAGATCATCAGCTTGTGGTAGATAGGAATCATTAAGGTGCATATAGCCATTGAGGAAGAAACTGAAGTGGCCGGGAAGTTTAAATCCCAGAGCATTCAATGCACCAGTAAACACCTCCGGACCACTCAGGGTGAATTCAATTCTGTCCTTGGTGAAAGCGTCCCAGGGTAAATCCTTCAAACCAAAATGGTCACTTGAATAGGAAAAGGTTCCGTGGTAGTCGTCAGAACCTTCCTTGATACGAATGTTAATAATGCCTGACATGGCCTGACCATATTCAGCATTAAACCCTCCTGTTATGACCTCAAGTTCCTCGATAGCATCAACATTCAAGTAGAGATTGTTAGCACTTCCTGACAGAGGGTCCTTGACTGACATTCCATCAACAATAAACATGGATTCATCCACACGACCACCTCTGATATGGATTTCGTTATCCTGGGAAGTAATACCTGCTTGTTCAGCCAGAACGTCACCAACATTTTCCACAATATTCATTTTCAGATCATCAGAAGTGAGTCTGACGCTGGAAGCAGTCTGATCCACTTCAAAAAGGGGCCGTTCACCCTCAACAACCACCTCCTGGCCTAGGGCCAGGGTGGTTTGCTCCAGTTCGATTTCCACAAAGGCAGGTTCCGCTATGGTAACAATGGTGTTGGTTTTCAGAACGACCTTATAGCCGATCATGGAGAATTCAATATCATAAGTACCTGGAGACATCCCGGTCAATCTAAACCGACCATCCAGATCCGTGGCGCTGCCATAGTAGCTTCCTTTAATAATGACATTGACACCAGGCAGTGATTCACCGGAAATAGGGTCGGTCACATGCCCTTCAATGACGCAGCTACCTTGTCCAAAAATCGACAATGCCATGGATAGCAAGACTATGAGTGAAAGGAAAATTCGCACTATTCGAAGACCTCAAATAGCAGATAATCCATAATTGGAACAATGTTCTCATTCCCTTTGCACAAATGTAGAGGAAGACTGAAAAAGATGGATTGTCCAGATCCTGCGGAAGGTCTGAAAAGCTGTGCTACTGGTGGATTGCCAGTCCAGGCATCAGTTGAATTTCGAGAATCCTCTAGAACAAACAGATCTTGACTGGTCTCACCATCAATGAGATTTGCAGGATAATATGCACTGACTCTGCGGGCGATCAGGGAGGACGTTTTTAGGGAGAGATTTGGTAGTATTACCGTAGAATCTGTGATACTCAAATCCACCATGTTGATGTCCAGACCGGAAATCATTCGTCCTGAAGGATTAATCACCCAGTTTGAGTCTATGCTGGTAAAGGTATAATCTGTATCAATAAAAATACTGGAGATAAAAACATTGCCACCAGCTTCCAGATAGGTACGTAAAGCGCCGTCGGCTCCTGGTAATGAAGGTGCTTCTGAATAGTGGTACCAGACGACAGTACTAAAATAATTGAACATGGCCAACTGGTCTGTTGTGGCATTTGGTAATGCTTTTTCATCGAAACCCAACTCAAACTCTGAATAATTGTCCACGCCAACGAGGGAATCGAGAATGTCCTTATAAAAAGTGTGAGTTGAGCCATCATCAAGTTTGTAATCATCAATCAACAGAACATCACCAACAGGTTCTTCCACACGCCATCCATTGGGGGAGGCAGCATCCATAGAGTCTGGAAATTGCAGGAGATTACTGAAGGCTCCCGCAGTATCGATAGCTTGCACATAAAAGGTATGTTCCCCTGGGGGAATTTCAGTCAGAGTCACACTTGAGATATTCCCAGGGCGATAATTCCAACTGCCAGTACTATCCAGTCTGAAGCGAATTTGATTTATTGTTTCCAGACCATCAATATCACTAACCGACCATGCAAAGGTTCGCGTAGGGAAGGTCACATGGGTAACGTTGGGGTTGTTGCCTGATGTAGGATTACTGTTATTGGAAAACTCAATTTCAGGATGTGAATTTGCTACAGGTATACGCAATGTAGCTGGAGATGGATCTAGAGCTCCCTCATTATCCTCAGCCTTGACTTCAAAAAGAAATTCATCATACGAAATTTGAAGTGGGAGAAAGAACGTGTCTGATTCAGCTGTGGAGCGGGTCCATGTTTCTTCAAAATTCCAGCGATAGTGATAGGCCACCACTTCGCCGTCAGAATCTTCTCCCCACCAGTACATAACCTGATGACTTGTGGTTGTATCAGCAATATTTCTGGTAAATATAAAGGTGGTGTCTGATGTAGTATCAGACAAGACCGTATCAATGCGGTCTGGGGCAAAGCTTAAAAACAGATGCGTCTCAGGAGCGGCATTCCCCAATCCTTCAGAAGGCAGATCATCAAGAAATGGGTTTTCCAGAGACTCGCAAGTCATGATGAACAAAAACATAAACATCATGGTGATGCTTGCACTTATGTTTTTTCTAAATCTCATCATTCTAATCGATCTGCTCACTGTTTTTACTTTTGTGTTATTCGTGCAATTCGTGTCTAATAATTAATTACGCATAATAATAATCCCGCCTGATGACTGGCACCAGGCGGGGATAGATAAATACCTTATTTCAAGTAAGTCATTTTCCCTACCATCTGCTGTGTCCCTGCTATCATGCGATAGAAGTACAGGCCTGATGATACTGGACGACCATTTTGAGTTAATCCATTCCAGGCAACCTGATATTCGCCAGCATTCAATGATTGATCCACCAGGGTGGTCACAACCTGTCCGAGCTGGTTGTAAATCACCAATTGGACTTGCTGTGCCTCAGGAATACGGAAGGCGATATTGGTTGTTGGATTGAAGGGGTTGGGATAGTTACCCAGGGCATACCCGTCAGGGACAATAATATCACCAATGGCGTTAATATATAGAACCAGGTCTGACTCATACAGAGGTACCAGTTTATATGTTGATGAATCTGCATAGGTACCATAGTGATGATAAACCCATCCACGAACCTCTCCATAAGTACTTCCAACTGGAGGCAGGATATAATTTGAGAGACTATCCGAGTCATCATCTACAAATACACCACCACTCCCATCATCAATGACCATAATGTCAAAGTTGGTAGGATTGAGCTCTACGATGTCTGCTTCCTGAACTTTGACAACCACATTGCCCCACTGTTCTGCAGAGGTAGGCCAACGCAGATCACCTGTAGCAACCACAGGCTCTTCTGGTACAGCTAGACCAATATCTATAATTTCAATCTCAGAGGTTATCCAAAGTTCTGTCATGTTGGAGGCATGTGTTCCTTCATGTGTATCAAACTCCAGAATTCTACCTTGCATCTCGATCAGGTCACCCTCAAAGAGAACAGGATAGGCAGTAGAATCGGGATTGTAACTCAAGATGGATGACCATGGACCACCATTCACATCCTGAACGATAAACTTAATACCGTTTCCGGCATAGGAGAGTCCAGTAGGCATGGTTACAATTCCGCGAACAGTAACTATTGTTGTATCTGTCCATTCCTCATGGTAATAGCTGGTATCGGCGAACCACACAGAGCTATCGAGACTTGAATATTTTGGCATAAGGTCAGAGTATCTAACCTGCTGAATTGCCTGGATGCGCGTCAGTTCAGAATCCACAAAATAATCTCCTGTGGTTGCTGTCTGGACATCAATCGCCAAGCGAGGTTGAATCTTAAAAGCATCATGTGAGTAATCTAGGACACCAATAATGGAGGATAACGCTTCACCTTCAAGAGGTGTATAGAAGTAGTCTGCAGCATCGTCGATGGCTAGCGTATCTGTGCCAGCGAAAACACTCCACTCACCAAAACCTAGATCAGGATCATCGACAGTTATATTTTGGATTTCTACGAGCACGCCTTCATACATTTCCATGTCAGCATCCAAAGTGATGACCATCGGTTCCATAACATTGCCGTGGCTGAGAACTTCAATTTCCGTTACATCTGACAATTGTGTCATATCAAAATATTCTGACACCGTAGCTGTTAGACGGATTTCATCACCTTCCATAAGGGCTCGTTCAGGATCATACACCTTAATACCTGACTGAGCTGCAAAATCATCCTGGATGAAATAGTAGTGAAGATCATCTTCTGGATAGAATGCATAGGGTTCTGCAGTCACAATTCCTTCAACGGTTACCGAGGTACCAGATGGAACTGTACCGTCCTGCAAAGAAGCAATAGTGTTGACAGCGCCGCCATAGACGATATAGCTGGATGACTCAGAGGTGCTTACTCCACCCAGATCATCTGTGGCACTGATGGTGTAGCTGACCACAGCATTGGCAGCCTGAGCTGGTATGACACCAGAATATTCATCGTCGGCACCTGCAGTCATTACAACCACCATCTCAACCCCACTATCAACGATATAGTTCAATGAGGCAGATGCTACAACTGCATTGTCGATGATCGTAGCAGTAACTGTTACAGCATCAGCAGGACCGGGGCTGGCAGGATCCTGGGCTATGCCTGAGATCTGTGGCGTAGGATCGCCAATTTGTGCCAGGTCTGTATAATATCTTGGGAAAATCTGAAAGGTCTCATAGTAGCGACCCACGATTCCTGAAAAATTGAAATATCCCAGGAGGGCATCGTGCATGTTCAGATCAGTATCACCATCTATACGCATGGTGATGGTTTCACCATTGGCATCAGCAACAGTCATGTTTACACTGGAGCTGGATGTTGGCCAGGTACCACCTACGATGGTGAGACTATCGAGATGTATAAACTCAGATTCATAATCAACACCGTTGGCATGAATTTCCGGCACAGTCAAATTCTGAATAGCTGGTAAATCATTTCCTGAACTCAATACCTCAATGTCTGTTGGGGCAACTGGAGATACTTCAATAAGGTCTGCATAGATGTCAATAGGACCAGTTACAATGACTTCATCCCCAACCACTAATTCTGCATCAAATCCACCGGCATAAATGACCATGCCACCAGTATCATCCTGAATGGCAGCCTGAGTCGATGATCCAACTGTGCCCCAGGTAGTTGCCGTAATGATACCTTGAACCGTGACCACTACCTCGTCTGCCATACCTCTGGCTTCAGCAATAGAGATTGGTGTAACAGCACCTAATTCGGTTATCCAGGTACTAATCAATGCAAGATTTCCTGCTGATAATGCGGCTGAGGGTGGCATTTGTCCACCATGAACACCGGTATTTGTAAGTTTGCTATACAGTACAGATGCTGCAGGGTCACCGCTTACTACTCGCAGTGCAGGTGCATAACTAGCAGATGCTACAACATCTACAAGATTGTCAAAACTTGATCCTGCCGCAAGACTTAAACCACCATTTGTACCATGGCAACCGGCACAATTTGCAGTCCAGATAGGTTGAATTTCTGTCTCGTAATCCACCGCCAGGGCACTGCCCATGGAGATTAAGAGAATAGATAATAATAGTATTCGTTTCATTTTATTTCTCCTTTTTGTCCTAGCTACCGACTTGTGATAGCCATGCACTCTTGTTTTTCATATATCTCACTTAATAACCAATAGCTTCCCAGTTTGGATATGGCTATTGCTTAAGTTTTCTACTGTATAAACATACATTCCTGTAGATATCGGTTCATCGAATTTACTGATAAGATCCCAGGGGTGCTCACCACCTGATAGAACCGTATTCCCCAGAGGTAGTCGGCGAACATCTCCACCATTGTACTGTAATCCTTCGTGGTCAATCTCTTCCACAAGATCCCCGCTAAGTGTATAAATACGTATCTTTGAACTTGCAGGAAGATTCCTGAACCAGACCAGACGCTCCCGCTGACCTCCTCCATCCCAGCTTGCTCTTACACGATAAGGGTTGGGATAGACAGAGACTGGATGGTTTTCAGCATCCGAGGTGGCTGGTGTGCCTGGGATGACACTAATTCTATTTTCATTCCTGGAACTCTCCAAACTGGCCAGTCCAGTGTCTTCATCCCCACTATCAAAAGCTGTGATGGCGTAGACCGTATTGTTTGGCCAACCATTCTGGACACCTTGATTCACCCACTTGTAGTGATATGTATGTCCCTTGATTTCGATGGAATCTTTCATACCCGTGTCGTTGTAAATCTGAACCAGGTCAAATCCGGAATCATATCCAAATTCATCACCGATGAGATCAAACTCTGCCAACAGGGAGTACTGGGAGGTATTCCCGCTGGTTTTTGTACTTCCATAAATTCTGTAACCAGCAAAATCGTATTTCCTGGAAACTGGATCCAAAGCTAATTCTGGGGCACTATCCCAGTATAAAGTGACTTGTTGATCTTCAGCTACCACAGCCAGAGACGGTGAAGGTGGAGGTTCGGGTACGATATAGCGATCCAATACTCCATTTTCATTCAAATCTTCACCAGCATCCAGAATTGAATTACCATTTACATCTTCACCATTAAAGGCCTTTTGAGCCCAATCTGCATTTTTGATAAGATCCTGGCGCCGGTCAAAATTATTGCTAGAACCCTGATGAGACCAGGGAGCGCCTATGACTGCAAAGACCACATTGATTGATTCTCCCACAGGGAGCACAAATCCATCGCCTTCGGGTAAAGTGCCAAAGGGACCGGCTGATACCAGCATCATCCATGAATTGGGAAGATCTAGCCAGGGCTGGCCATCATTATTCTGGATAAATTCTTGATCGTAAAATGGAGAACTGGAAAGCTTACCATATCGTTCCTCATCAGATATTGGCATATTAAATTCAGGAATATCCAAATTTTCAGGACTGTTCCAACGCCAGGGATTGTAATAAGTATACCAGTCTCCCTGGGTATCAGCATGGGAGGTAGACCTCTTGCCTGGCCCATGTAATGCCATGATGCCGAAATACGCGCGAGACCATCCATCATCACCATCATAATCATACTGGTAGCCAATATTGCGTGGATAGCCATTGCTATTGTAGGACCGTTCAAAACTATTGATGTTGTCATACCAGCTAAACCCACTACCTGGTTCCCAGCGACTTTTGTAATTCATATTATTGACTGAGGCATCTGCCCAGATACCGGCGTAGAGATCTTTGATATCCCAACCTGACCCTGAAGAATCGACAAGATCACTTCTATTGGTAATGGTATAATCCAGGATCACGAATGATTCCATGAATGAGTGACTCCAGGCATAGGACTCTAAATGAACCTCAATACCTAAAGGTACATGATTAATGATTTCAGAGTCTGTATCCTTGAAATCTGCTAATAAATCTTGATGACTGACTGCTTCAAGAGAAAAATAACTGGCTAGAGGTGAGGTGCCGGCCGAGGAAATACTGGAACGGGTTTGAATGGTATCACCTGAAGCAGATGAAGTAGTGAATTCAAAACCTTCTTCACCATAATCAAAGGCGCCATCAACAATGGCAGTGGATACACGGGGGAGTCCTGGTTCACCGTTAATGATGGGGAGGCCACCAATCCACAAACCACCATAACTCATGAGTTCAACCATCTCACGTTCGGTACCATATTGTTTATATCTACAAGAGGCTTGATTCGGGTTATTCCAACCCTCACCGATGATCCCAAAATTGGTTACAGTGAGACCCATTTCACCCACGATGGTGGCATTGTCATAGTCATCGATTGCAGCTTTGTTTAACTGGGCAAAAACTGGATATAGATATCCAGAAAGGATGAATATGAGGGCTGCAAATACGTTAAGGCGCATTTAGCCAAGATAATTATCTGCAAGCCTTGTGGAAGGAAAATTCAGTTAATTTGGGGGCAAATAGAGGTACAATTTCATCACCTCCAGAATGTTATGAAAATAAGCCTGAGTAAGGGTCAGGCGCGGTTGACTGTCACCTATTTTAAGCTCAGGTTAACCTTCTCATTCTGCTTTTTCCAAAAACGTTTGTAGGGGAAGTGCGGTTTTTGCTCAACACTTTCAGTTTCCAGCATGGCGATGAGGGCATCCGCGGTTTCACGCTCTAGGCTAAATGCCTCTGCAGTAAGGGCGGCCCGCTTGCTTGCTCCCACTTCTTCTGCTTCTTTTAACCAGCGATTTTCCAACACTTCAAATTCCCGTCGCACCAGCATATTGCGATGCTCGAAGTCGCGCAAAATCTGACGATGGAGCTCCTCATGATGCCACCAAAAAATATCATCATCAAATTTCTCCAGATGTTCTCCGGCAAAGGATGTTGGCAGGGGATCATCACCAAACCAAACTGGCTTAAAAACTGATGTACAGGGGCTGGACGAGGCCGTCGCCCAATAAGTCTCTTTATCCTGAGTCAAATGGGCTACAAAAGAAGCTGTGGATTGAGAAGCTTGTCTGGCAGGGCTGGCACCTGCATGTGCACAGACATGGTTCATGAGAAAATGATTGTCAGGACGGTAGGAGCCATCCCCATGATCGCGAAGATGGGCAAAAGCATCCGGCAGTGAATAATTCTTGGCTCTCAGCATCTCATGTGATCGGGATTGTCTGGTAGCACAGGCAGAAAATTTGGTATAGAAGCTATCGGAATAGCAGTTGGCAAAATGGAAATCTGCCTTCTTCTTGATCCAGCCCTTTTCCAGTGCAGTGTAGATCAAATCTTCATGCATGAGATCAAAATCATTACCAATGGTGAGACCATTGCTGATAGCGTAATAGTCCTCCACCTTTTTGGCTGCCCATAAATGACCTGCTGTTTCCAGTACCCAGGCTTCATTGGGATCGGCAATAAGAAAGCTGTTATGGTAATAAAAGGATTTATTCTGGTAGCCACAGTTGCCACCCTGGCCATATTTCTCCAGCAGCTCGGTGATGGTTTCCAGTGCTCCCCGAGCGGAGCTACGACGCTCCAGAGCCAGTCGCAAGAGATCCATCCCAGTGAGACCACCCTCTTTCTGGACTAGCATTTTGGTAAAGACCGCCTCATTTCCTATAACAACACCTCTATCATTGGCTCCAATCTCAGCCCCCCACATCCAGAAGGGACGACTGATGAGCACGGCATGAGTTTCTTCTACCTGTGGGATACTCATGTGGGTACAAGTGACTACATCACTGGGGTCATGACGACATTCTGGATGGTACTCCAGAAGTTGAACCTCGGCAGCTTCACGATCACTATTTTTCCCAAAAATCATGCTTCCATCTCTGGTTACGGAGGGGAGGGCTACAAAGGTATCACACATAGCTATTACTTTCTCCTAGCGCTTGATATTGCCAGGCAGGACGAATTCGTATCTTTGTCCAAACAGTTTGCTTTTGATAAAGCGATCAATTCTTCTCAGACCTAGGAAGAGTCTCCAAATGAGTTTATCCTCCTTATAGTAGGCTTCAATTGCCTGCCTATCCAGAACATCCATGTTATCTCTTGAACTCTCGTTGATGCTTTTTATCCAACTATCCACTATCTCAGGACGTTGTTCCTTATACAAATTTGCTATCAAATCCGTATAAACCAGTTTGCGATCATAGTAGCGTGTCATCACATCTTCCAGAAATAGCCAGCGAATGAGCCAGCGCAAGAAAGAAGGCGCACTCTGTAAAAGGAGTTCAGGATCAAGTGTTTCAGTCCCATTTTCCAACATGAGGGGTGTACTGGTATCGATGTAGGCCATTTCTCCTGACTCAAGCAATACCCAATTTGACAATTGACCATCTATGGCTAATCGAATATCTGGGTCATTCTCTGAGTTATAAGTCCAGACCTTTTCAATTTCCCCGACTATCATTTGAATCATTATCTTCAAGGAATCCGGGTCCTCGGTATGAATTAATTTGTGGCAAAACCGGGAGGGAGGAAGTTGCTTCTGGAGAATATAGAGCACTGCAATATCCCCATGTCCTTGTACAATTGTAGTAGAGTCTTCAGGTATAAGTAGACCAGCAGCTCTCAGTCGTTCACAGTATTTTTTATAAGCTTCAGCATATTTTTCAGCAGCGGAGATACTGGTAAAAAGCGGCATACGTTTAGCCGCAATTTCAGAATCGTTGTTGATTTCCAGGACACAGGATATTTCACCATAACCCAAAATTTTGCATGGAATTAATGAAGATGTGGGGTCTCTGGGATCAAGCCCACTCTCAAATTGCTGTAGTGTTGACAGGTCTAGCATTTAGGCATCATTCCCTGAAAAACGCCTAAGAATTCCCCGACTCTTTTCCTTTGCGATAAGCGCAGTCCGTAGCTTACGGGCAGCGTTCATGGCGCTGTCAAGTTTCTCCATAACTAGATCAATCTCTTCATCAGTGATTGTGAGAGGGGGCAGGAATTGACTCACAGAGGTATCATTATTGGCATAGATCATTAAGAGATCCTGATCATATGCTGCCTTTGTCAGGGCAGGACCACCATATTCATCTCGTAACTCCAAACCAATCATGAGGCCAGTTTGACGAATACCGGTAAAAAATTTTGCATAATTCTTCTGAATCCGATCCAGACCTTCCCGGACTTTTCGTCCTGCTTCCTGAACCCTGTCTAGAAATTCAGGATCACTTGATATCTGAAGCACCTTTTTCGCTACCCGACAACCCAGTTCTGAACCCCCATAAGTTGAAATATGAATAAATGGATCTCGTTTGAAGATGGCATCCAGGGGTTCGCGAATAATGGTGGCTGCGATGGGATAAATACCACCGGAGAGACCTTTACCCAGAATCACCATATCAGGCGTAATCCCAGCATGTTCAAAAGCCCACAATTTGCCAGTACGCCCCAGACCAGACTGAACTTCATCCATGATGAGCAAGGTTCCATTATTGTCACATAACTCTCGGACTTTTTGAAGATAACCTTCAACTGGCATGACCATTCCTAGAGTGGAGGGGACAGTTTCCAGAATTACCGCCGCCACATCTTTATCAAGGACCTGAGCAAGGGCATCTGTATCATTAAAGGGGACCTGAATCTTATTTGAGGTGCTTATACCAAAGGGTTCGCGATACTGTGCATCACCCACAGTGAGGGCCAGACCAGTGTGTCCATGAAAACCACCAGTAGCTGATATAACTTTTGAGCGACCAGTATGTCCGCAGGCCAGTTTTAAAGCCAGATCAACGGCTTCACCGCCACCCACACCAAAAATACAAATGTTTAAATCACCAGGCATGGTATCGGTGATTTGCTGAGCGAGAGCCGTGCGCTCCTGACTCATAAAATGGTGATTCCCAATATCCAATTCATCAAGAGCAGATTTTAGAGTATCAATAATTTCCTGATTGCGATGTCCCAGATTGAATACGCCACCATTAGAATGACAATTAAAGAGACGTTTATTCCCATCCATATCATGAATCCAGGCACCATCCCGTCGACCCATAACAAAGTCCATCCCATATTTTTTAAAGAAGACCGCCTTGCCAGAAGAGACGTGGGTTTCAAAACTTTTTATGACGCTTGCTTTATCCATAGGATCAGTCCCTTTTACACCAAAGAAAACAGACTAGTAATTCCAGAATAGAGAGATAAAGTGGCGCGTACCCAGGGTATGGTTAATTTGATAGATTGAGTAACCCAAAACGAAATTCGACCAATCAGCTGTAAAACCAGCCGAGGGATACATACGCAGGTCAGGATCAGCAGGTTCTATTTGAATTCCACCCATAAACGCGAATTTTCCCATAAGTGAATAGGAGACTCCAACTGCTAGCGGTAATGAACCATTGTTGATCTCTGTCATCAGCGAGAGTTGACCAAAATCAGCATCGACCTCAAACCACATTTCAGTAGGCAACTTGGTGCTCTCTGAATCCAGTTCACCACTCACACCGAAGTGTCTTAAACCACCACTCATCTGGAGGTGATCATTTACAGAGTAGGCCGTGGCCAGATTGAGTGCAAGACTGGTTGCGCTGGCATTCAAAGAGCGTTCATAGATCAACTCACCTCCAAACCCCACAATGACTGGTCCCAATTCTCGAGCATACGCTCCACCTGTATTAAACAAATTGTATTGAAATGTACTGAGCGGTTCTTCAGTAGGAATATCATTTCGATGTTCCAGTTCACCGCTATTCATGGCCTGGAAACTCAAATGAACATTATTCAGTGCGATACCCATATATGCACCCTGGATATCAGCGACCCAATTCCAGACGCTGAGGGTGACTGTGGTTTCTGGGTGCGTGAGGATACGAGTCGGTTTGACAGTTGGATTGAGGGTCAAACCAAGAGAGGCATCGCGGGCGTCGGTAGGAGTTGACAGAATATCAAAACCAGTTTGGCTCCAGCCCATCCCGACAAGAGTCAATACAAGGAATAGTCTTTTTATCATTAGAAGTTTACTCCCCATCCTATATAATTTCGGTATCCTTCACCTGGAGTTCCGAATCTAAAGCCATAATCGATGTGCATTGGAGGACCTTGTTTCCAGGATAACTCATATCTGGCACTGAGACCGGGAAAAATGCTCTCGTCTTCGTAGCTCATTCCAACATTTACCTGTAGAGCCTGTATTCCATGCCACATCATGGCAACACGATAAATGTTTTCATCGATAAAATAGTAATCGTGTTCCAATGCGAGAGAGATGGGTCCTATATCCTGTAGCCAACCCCAGGAAAGACTCATGGGAAATTCATCTTGATAGCTGCTGCCCCGCTCAAAGATGTCCTGAGTTTTCCATTTATAACTGCTATTCCAGTCCTTGATGGCCAGGGCGAATGAACTTCCTACCATAGGTTTGAAAACAAACCCCAGGCCAGCTCCAAAGCCACTTCCTTTTAAATCCAGATCAACATCATCAGAACTGAATTGTTTGGTTAAGACCTTGAGCGAAAGCCCAAATGCCAGTTTGTCAGAAAAGCGGTTTGAAAATGAAACGAGATAGGTCATTTCAGTATCACTGATATCTCCGGCTGCAAAACCACGGGAGTCTCGAGCCTCAATATTTTTTGTTCCGGCGGCTATCAACCCGATGGATAAACTGGCTGTAGGAGGTAAAGGTACTCCAGCATTCACAGTGTAAATGAATCGATCCAGTGAAAGTTGGACCAGACCGGCATTGAAACTACTCTGACCAAAAAATGCCTGAGAGGCAGGATTTTGAGAGTAACTGTTGGTACTGGTCTTGTGAAAGAGGGTAATGCCTCCTGTCCCAGAGGAAAGTGGATCAGAGGTAAATCGATTCGAAGTACCCGTATATCCACCCAGGCCTGACGCGAATACGGTAGTACCTAAGCTAAAGAGTAGGGTAGCCATTATCAATATGATCAAATTTGAATTGGCAAACTGAACCCTGAGCTTTTCCTGTAAGCCGGAGCTGGTCCTTGAGCTTGTCGAAAGGCGCCAAGGCTTTTCGAAGGAAGAAGTTGATGTGAACATTTCGACAGGCTCACTGTTCGAAATCGGAGGCATGCGTAAATATTTCAATTTATCACCATCACTTTCGTCCAGTGAATATCAGATTCTATCTCAATTCGAATGAAATAGGTCCCATTGGATACAAGATAGCCACTTTCATTCCGCCCATTCCAGGTGCGTTCCTGAGGACCCGATAGTGTGGATGGAACATTGTCCAGGACTTCCCGGACACGATGCATTGTAAAATCAAAAACATGAATAGAAACATCTTCTCCAGCGTCAGCACTATACCGAATTATCAGATTCCCCTGGCCATTCAACACCTTATCATAGCGTGGTGTGAATGGATTGGGATATGCATAAAAATCATCGGAGGATTCTGTCGTACGGGCTTTGTGAATATTCCAGGATAATCCCTCATTGAAACTCACGGCCAGACCGTCACCTGTACCTACCCAGACTGCACCATCTTGATTTACCAATACGGAATAAACCGCATCGGAATAGATAATTTCAGAATAGTCGTCGTGATGAAAATTAGGTAATAAGACAAAGTGAAGACCGTCTCTGGATTTCCACAATCCCTGATCAGTGGCAGCATAAATATTTGAAGCGTCAGAACCAATATTCCAGACTCTATAGTCCAGAAGAGGAGCCCGCCAATAGTCGGTTGCATCGTCATAAAAACTTAAACCAGTTGCATCACCGGCACCGGTTGTAATAGTTGATGCCCACATCCTATCTGAGCCATCTGGAAGGGTTTGTCGATTGAGCGCTATCACCCAATTACCTGAGATGTTTGAGTTTTTAAAAGTAAAGTGATCCCAGCTAGAACCGCCATCTATTGAACGATTAATGCCACCAGAAGTACCTACCCATACCGTATCATTCCAGGCCTTTACCGCAAAGGCGATATGATTTAAATGAGTAAGGGGATCTAGAGCATAATAAGTCTGGTCACCCAGTATGTCGTCCTCCATTTCCTGGACAACACTGGAGTCCAATCTAGCTTGATCCGTCCAGGGTAACATGACACGTTGCCAGGTATCTCCCAGATCGTATGAAACGCGTAAACCGCCGCCAAATGAGGTTGCCCAGAGACGGGTTCCATCAAAGGCCAGATCATAGGTGATGTTTTGCACCACAGTAACAACATCAACAGACAAAATGGAAACTCCAAAGAGATCCATGTCGGAGTATTTGGCATAACTTGTATCAGTGCCTTCAATGATCATCTGAAGACTATCCATGGGTTGTCCCAGATGTGTCCAACTGGCACCAGCATCCACAGAGCGACTGATACCACCACCTGCTTTGAGGTCGCCAAAAGCGGTTGTTGTATCAAAACCCATGGCAACCCAGATAGTATCTCCCCAGACCGCCAGAGCTGATACACCACCCTGACCCAGGTTTGAAAAGCGAGAACTGTACCCGATAAAGGAGTTTCCGTTGTCATAGGTAGCACTAAGACCATGACCTGACCCCAGCCAGAGTGTATCACCCTGACCTGCGATATCAGAAATACTGCTTCCAATCAAACCACTATAAACGGTGTCGGCTGACTCAAGTGAAAAAGATGAAGGTCTCAGGAGTTGAGCATGTAGTGACAACGAAGTAATCATGCCAAGGATAACAAATAGGGATTTCATTTGAACACCCCGCTCTGCTCAAATTCCTTGCTTTGCCCCCGGGATAAACTTCCAGCGGGTAACACAACGATTGAATCAATCACAGGAATAGCTTCGATTCCCAACCAGGATCGAGAATTGAACGTCCAGTGGTAAATCCCGCTCAAATTAGTAGGGTCAAGTGCCAGAAGAAGACTATAGACACCATCATTGGCCAGGCTGTCACCACTGGTAAAATCGATACCCCCAAAAGAATAAAAGATCACACTCCCACCATCATCATACAGGGGAATAGGTTGACCTTGATTTGCGTAAGATCCATCTGGTTTGAGAGACATCATGCTTACATCTCTGATTTCATCCAACCCTGCAGGATGACTTACTTCAAGAGTAAGTGTGTCCAGCACCAATCCATTTGAGAGGAGTGTTAATGTATCCAGATGGCTTGCAGCACCAATAACTGGGGGAGCAGGACGTTCTGGTTGCAATGTTTTAAATTCAGCGAGGGAATTTGAAGCCTCGTCTCTTACAATGACTTCAAGGGTCCAGAGGCTGTCGACGTAGGTAGACAAGGTATCTGGCAAAGTCCAGCCCCCATCATAGCGACCATCTCCGATAAGGATATCCTCACCTTGACCAAGATCATTCAACAAAAAATATGCAGAACTGTTCAATCCCAGATTGTATACAACCTCAGCTATTTCAATGGGACTGGTTACTTCAACTGAGAAGAAAAACTGCTGGGACAGATAGTCGAATTCAAAACGACTGATTTCCATGGAGAAAGTAGTCTCACCAGAATCTCTGAGATAGGGTTCCTCATCCAGGGTGGTAGGTGATTGATCGCACTGAATCAGGCTGGCGATGATAATCACGATGATAATTATTTTACTTCGCATAAATAGGCGATCCATTCATTCTTTGTATAGGTTTTCAATACTTTCCAGGGAGATAGTTCCAGGAGTTCTCTGGTTTCCTGGTCTTCTATCTGGAGCAGACCTGAGATGATGACTTTGCCACCCTTGCCAACTGAATCGAAATAATCTGGGAGTATGGGAAAGAGTCGAGCTCTAATAATATTTGCCACCATAATGTCATAAGGAGGGTTTAATACCGGGGTGTCACTAATCTGAATATTAAATCCCGACTCAATCCCGTTCAATTCCAGGTTATCCAGGATATTTTCTTCAGTAAAAGGGTCGTTTTCCAACCCATCTACCTCAGCTGCGCCCTTGAGTAAGGCAGTAATACCAAGAATGCCACTCCCTGTACCTACATCCAGAACCCGTTCGCCTCCCTGAACCAAATCATCAAGAATCTCCAGACATAACTGAGTGGTTTCATGGGTCCCAGTTCCAAAAGCCATAGCAGGACGAATCCTGGTCTTGATGGTTTGGGGGAACTGATCAGGGACTTCCCATTCAGGGAGAATGATAAGCTGTTCTGTAATTGATGTAGGTTTAAAAAATGCCTGCCAGTTTTTATTCCAGTTTTCACGATCTACTACATCTTGAGAGATACTGGCTGCTTGATCCAGATCGATGATAAAGGTTTTCAACTCATCCAGGATAAGCTGAGTCTCGTTGTCCAGGGGATAGCTGACTTGAAAGACATCATCTTTCTCAACAATTGCCAAACCACCCAGTGCCATGGCAAAATCAATGGCGATTTCACGGTGCTGGTCAACAATACGAATATCGGCAGATACCCATTGTGAGGTGGGTTCTATCAAATCAAACCTTCTCGTTTTTGCAGCCAACTCAGGAAGAGAGGATCATAGATATGATAACCTTCATCCCTGTTCACAAGCCAGCCCTCACGGACCAATTTTATCACAGTGTTATGTGCAGTGCTGGTTGCTGATAACCCAAATTTGGCAATAAAACCAAGTTCAGTGGGGCGGGAGTAGCCACTGGCCAATCCCAGCAAGAGACGTTTTTCATTTAACCCAAAATTATCCCATAATGCCGTAAATAGAATATTGCGCTCTTTAAGTAGTTTTTTTATGGAGCGCTGCAATAGTCTTGTTGTGGTGCCTTCAAGCCATATCTGAGATACCGTATAAGCCAGTCTCTGCGTAAATAGAGGTTGACCACCAGTGTATTTATAGACTGCTTCAGGTAAATCGAAGTCACTTAGACCCATTCGGCGAAAGCGCTGGGTTAAATAGCGGGTACAGGCTTTTTGTTCCAGATTCTCAAGCTCGAAAAATTCCTGATTCTTAAAAAATACTTTATTGTCATTCCCAAAGACTTCCCGGAGGATATCCCTACGGTGACTGACAAAAATATGGGTAATTCCCCGTCTTCCATTAAGACTGAGTCTCAGCTCTTCCACGATGTTCTCTTTGAATTTGGCGAGATGCTGGAATTCATCCCAGACCAGGATAAACTTCTCGTTACTACCTTTGACCATCTCATACCAGATGTCGAAAACATTTTTAAGAGTGGCATTGCTCACGTCTGCTGTTAATGACTTCAATCGTTCATCGGTCTCAACCGATGGGAAACTGGTTGCCAAAGCTTTTAGAAGTAGCTCAAACAGTTCCTCTCTGCTAACAATAAATCGCAAATCAAGATGGATGAATGGGGTGGCATTTTTGTCGAGGACAAAATTTAACAGACTTGTTTTACCCGTGCCGCGTTTACCTGTCAGGAGCAGATGGCTTTGTTTTTCAATGCTGGCTATAATGAATGCTTGATCCTCAGGTCTTTGAACATAATGATTGCCCTTTACAGGTTCACCCCAGTTAAAGGGGTTTGCGTAAATTTTACTCATAAGCAGAGTCCTCCGGGGGTATGCCGTTGGAGGCAGATCCCGTTTTACGTTTAGCTATCATTGTTGATATAACCAGGTTAGCAGTGTATTCCCCACTGCCTCAAGACTTTCCGCACTGCATTTGTCCGGAGTGTCATCATGGGTATGCCAGTAAGCATTAGCAGGTCCAGGATATTCAAAATCGATAATATCAATAGCCTGAATACCCTTTTCAATAAAGGGGACATGATCATCATACATAGATGCACCTGCCACGAGTTGAAATTGATCATAGCCTATATCATTGGCCAGAGCCCAGATTTCTTCAATCAGTTGGGGTGCAGAACGGTAAGAGACGGGATCGACTTTGATTGTCAGCTCAGCATCACCTACCATATCCAGTAAGATGACCCGTTGAGCCATCGGTAGGAATGGATGATCCACATAATAGCGACTCCCCAGGAGATAATGCTCAAGATCGCGTGGTTCACCATAATCCTCACCATCAAACAGAATGATATCAATTCCTGGATTCACGGGATCTGAATTCAATTGTCTGGCAATTTCCAGGAGTATGGCCACACCGCTGGCACCATCATTTGCACCAATCATGGGTTGCGCTGGAGCGGATGGATCATATTCAGCCCTGGGCCGTGTATCCCAATGGGCACACAGGATAATCCGTTGGGTTTTTTGGGGTTGAAAGCGAGCTACAATATTGGTGAGATTCAACTGCTCTGTCGAGTAAGGATCATCCATTCGAAAATTCTGCAAATGAAGCGTATCAGCCAGGGGTCCCAAAATGGAGCTAAAAAACTGAATAGCTGCCTCAGCACCATCAGAATTGGGATTACGGGGACCTAAATCGCACTGAGCTTGTAAATCTTCGAAGGCTCGGTCTGCATTAAAACCTGATTGAGCAGATAGAGGTAACCCACTACATATAATAAGCAGAATAGACAGATAAATGGTATGAACGTTGGGCAGCATATATTCACCTAGCCTTTAATCTGAATATTTACGCCAAATTGGAAATCGCCTACATCCTGTCTACCATGATCACGGGTATCAGTGATGCGATAATCATATGAGATGTTACCAGATACTTTATCTGTGAAACTGTATTGGATACTGGGTCTGGCTGAAAGGGTCTTGGTGTAGCGACCATCACCAAATTCAATAGAGTTCGCGTTTTCAGTTCCAGTGTATTCCTGTTCATGGGTATAAGCTATCTCCAGCCGAAAATCGATATTGTTCTCAAGATACTTATCCTCCATCATCGGTAGAGGAATATTCATTCCTCCTCGATGTGAGTAGGATAGACCCGCATTAACAGATTGATTAAAATTCTGGTTTGAAGAGATGAAGCTATCTGCATCAATGGAGTTACTGATGTTTTTGGTCATGCTATAATTGAGGGAGCCATTAATGCTCTTTTTACCCTGAATATTCAATCCTATCAGTGGGGAGAATGCAATAGAGTAAGTCTCTCTTAGCAGAATACCCTTCTCCTGATTTGAGGTTTTTTTTCCAGCATAATTCATATCGAGACTGGCACCCGTAATAAATTTTTTGAGCCACTCGATATCCTTGAGCCCAGAGTACCTCAAGTTGAAAGAGGGCAATGGAATACCTGAAGTACCGAATGATTTATATTCATCTTTTGGTACCCCATACAGATTTCCACTGGGCAGGAAATCCAGATTCTTGTTGATAACCTCCCCCTGGCTTTTATTCGACAACGTTGTTTTCTGGCCAAAGGTAAAGGTAAATTTTGTACTTAGCGTTTTGGTGAGTTTTAGACCTGAGCGTGTGGTCAGGTTAAAATTCGCACTGGTGGCAATAGGATTGGTAGCATCCGGATGATTCAGATTGTTAAGCGCAGTATTGAATCCCATACGGTAGCCATACCCAACATTGTTCAAATCCATTTCTCTCACTACAAGGGTCAGTGAATCTGGAAAACCTGTTGTATCTCCAGCACTGGTAACCGCTACCGTATCAAGGGAAGCTATCTGCCGCAGATTGCTCGTGTTTTGACCCTGGGTGATATTCAATGAAATTGGATCAATCCGCTCCAGTGTTGTATAGGTAAAATCCAGGATTTTTGAAAAGGTCAGGGGTTCCTTGGTTTCTTCAGCTTTTTCTTCGGTCTTTTCTTGCTCCTCAGCCGGGGCAACCCTACCACGCCCACGGCCTCTGGCTGACTGGGTGTTCTTATTGCTGGAGGATCCCTTTTTTGCATTTTCAGGCTTATGTACAAGACCAAAAACATCCGAAACCTTTAAAGCCATATTTGCAGATGTATTCGAACTCACATTCAAGTCAAGACCAGGTTGATCCACATTAATTTTATCCGTAGCCGAGAAGTTGGATGAATAGGAAAAGGTTGGTGAGAGGATTTTGAGACTCTGGGGGTTCCAACTCAGGCTATATGATTCTTTGTAGCTTCCAAGGTGACCAAAATCCAATTCTCTGATGATATCCTCTTTGCGGTTTTTCAAGCTATCCAGATTGTTAGAGAGAGAGGCATTGAATTTTGCACTGACAGTACTCAATAAATTCCAATCTGCATTCATACGCCGACTCATGGTTAACTGGTGAGTTGGTTTAAGGGGTGTAGCATTGGGATTTCGGAAGACACTTGAGGACTTATTTTCCACCATAGAACCATCTACGCCAACGTTGGAGGGTAGATACCCAATCTCCGTTTCAGCCAGGCTCTCACCGATGAGGGGGATAAAATCCATAAAGGCAAAAGGGGCAACTTTAAAATCCTTCCCGAGGTTGACCTTATACGAGAAGCTTCCATCTATCTTTTCTGAGTTCTGTTCACTTTTCTGGGCATTGGATGCCGTATTATTGGTGGCACCGACCTTAAAATTCATGTTGTCAATGGTGTATTTGGGTAGCCAGTGTTCTGATTTGACTTTTTTGGACAAGGAAACATTCCAACTGTAGGATTCACTTCTGTTGGTCATGGTCTCCAGCGTATCTTGAAGTGATGGATCCAGATCAACAATTCGGATATCACTACCAGTAATGTATTTTGGCTGTTTCTCACTCTGTCTGTACGAAGCCGAAATAGGTATGTTTAAACCCCAAGAACTGGGCAAAAATTTATGGAGGGATACACTTCCACTTACATTGGCAGCAATTGAATTGTCTCCTGTGCCAAATTGCTGTTGGACATTGTGAAAATCAGCATCATCGCGCTGAATATCCATATTTAGTTTGACCACATCTGCAAATTGCATACTCATATTCGCCCGATAGGCCGTTGCGGTATTTTTTTCAACATCACTAAGACGCAACTCATCAAGCCATATTTCACCGCTCATAGGCTGATTGGAGAGGTTCCTGAAACCTGTTTTCAAAAGTCTTACTCTGGAGAGTGAGGGTTTACCCTTGACTGCGATGATGCTGCCGTCCGAAAGTTCTTTTGTGGCGTATTTATCATCTGCAGAAAGTTCTGACCAGTATAAAGAGTCATAATATGTACTATCTGTATCTTTGTCTCCCTTAGGATCAGGCACCCATTCGATTTTTTTGATAATGAAGAGTGAATCATCCAGCGAGAGCTTAAAATTTGCCAGGTCAGACATGTTTACATCAAGATGATTTCGCTCATCCCACCCCGGATAAATGGGGCGACGAATCTCATAAAAATCATTGTCAGTTTCACCAAAACGGAAAAAGAATTCCAGATCGGATCCATTTTCCAACTCGTAGTCAGTAAAAGTGGATTCGTAGCTGCCACCACTGATCCTGTCCCACCCATGAACAAACATTTTCATGGTCTTATAATGGATAAAATCCTTGGCCTTTGAACCCTGAAATAATTTATCAGCTACCACTGTATAGCCTGGCTCAAGATTATCGGCCCGTATGACCAGTGATTGCTCCTTGGAGCGCAACTGTGTAATAGGATCCAGAATGCCCTCAACACCTGCAGGAGGTGAGAGATAACTTCCAGGAATACCTTCAGAGTTGTACCGACTTGGATTGTCTTCAGTATTAATCACCATAACATTCAGGGTGCCATGCAGGGAATCGGTGATACTGGTCTCAATTTTATCGTACTGTGAGAATACACCCCGTTCCTGCCAATCATTTCCGACGATATCAACGGTTGCTATCTGCAAGGCAGCGCCACCTGCTGGGACTTCATCCATCCATAGACGTGAAAACTTGACTTGTGACCAGAGTGCCAATTCTGGATTATCACCAGATTTAACAAAATCAACCAGAGGAATTCGGATGAGTTTCCAACCGGTTTCACTACCGTCGCTAAATTTAGTGCGTCCTGCGATGTATTCTTCTGTAGTAAGATCTACATCCATTGTGAAATAAGCATTCCGCGTATCCAGCGCACCATCGTTATTTAAATCCTCAGTGTTCGGGTAATTACCGCCTTCGATCTGCAGATTGCCCTCGGTACCATTGATATGACGATAGTTAATTGATCCGCTCTCAGGATTTGGATCAAATTCATACTGGTCCCAGGTTGGGTGGTGATAACCATATTTTGCTATATCTACCAGAGGAATAGTGTCACGACCATCAATACCATCTAAACCGACATCTTCAGCATCCTCAACAAATCCATCTCCTGAAGGAAAAACCTGAGAGGAAATATCTTCCGTATCTAATTGACCATACCCCTTTTTCACGGTCTGATCAAGAATTTCCACATTCCAGGTTTGCCCCGGTTCCTGCTGGTCTTCACTGATATATCCCAGATCAACGTGTAGCCTGCCCTGATCTCCTTTAACCCAGAGCTCCAGAAATTTCGATGTAGACTGATCATAATAGCCCGAGGAGAGGGAGCGCTGGATTCCACCCCAGGCACTTCCAGGAGCGCCACCGGCCTGGACAGAAAAAGAAGAGTCTGGAATGACATTAAGAACCAGAATATCAGTAACATCATTCTGGGCCTGAGCACTGGTTTCCTTATTGGGCCAGATTTGCTTGGTCAGAATTCGATTATATGGGTTATACCAGTAGGTATACGCTCGATCAAAATTTCCGCGACCTGTCCCATCAGAAGGGACAGATGAAAGACCCCAGGCACCACGAATAATGCTTAGCTGAGCTTCTCGACGACTGCCTTCAAAATCATCCAGATAGGCCAATCCCACATCACCCAATTCTTTGTTCACAGATGTGTTAGGATTTGGAATAACCTGAGCGATTTCACCACTAACCGTGACATTGGATTTTGCATCTGTTTTGATGAGGGGTAGCCAATCCAACCCTCGGGTTAACCAGGGGAGGTCCTGAGAAATTTTTGTGTTCAAATCCCAGATAAAGTTTTCCATGGGTTCTTTACCAACCCGAACCTTCTCATCAATACTACTTTTTGAAAAGTAAATAGCACTCAGACCAATAAATGAAGTCTTATTTTCTCCAAATTTGAGTTCCGCTCTGGTACCGAGAATAACCTTTTTATCCAGCTGGAAGAATTCATTCAACTCATACTTAATATCCAGATCGGCACCTGGTGCCAGAGCCGACTCATTCAAGATAATCAGCTGTCCAGAAAAATAATCGATTGTGTAATCTTTTGAGGCGCCTCTCTCTAGCGGAATATTGTTCAGGGTAACCTCTTCAGAGCCTTCAATCACATTAAAACCCAGATTGAAACTTGAACTCTGGTTGGCATAGCTAATATGCAATTTGAATTTATTGTCTTTTTTATACTCAGAGGGGGAAGTTACCGGGAATTCGTAAAATGATGTACTTGAGTAGTCTGGATAACCTTCCTTACTTCCATCATATTCATTCAAGTTGGGGTTACCACCACTATTCAATTGCTGTCCTTCAGCATTTGTCATCCAGATGGGCTGATCTGCCACAACTGAATCAGCCATAAAGGGGATTAAATATGGCATGATGAGCTCACCACGTCGCAGATTCAGGATATTCTCATAGTCCAGATCAATGATTTGGTCGGGTTCCGGTTCTGCACCAACACCTTTTCGGTCCAAGCCAAATAACTGGAGAAATGATTTTCCCAGTGGTGTCAATTCAGATTCATCCCCACCGAGACTTTCTTTTATCTTAAGGTCGAATCCCTCCGCGCTAATCCCAGAGGTATTCAGATAGAAAACATTTTTCCATTCCAGATCCCAGGAAGGGTCACCGGGCAGAGCACCATCAGGTTTAATTAATTTTAATCTAAGTGTATCTGATATTCCAGGTGTTCCCAGAGCAATGTCACTACCTTCCTGGAAAGTTGTTTTGGGGTTAAACAGGGGATCATATTCGGGAACAATCAAGTTGGTCTGATCCATGTTGTCGGCATTTATAAATGTATCCTGATATGCAATGGCTAATACTTCATTGTCCTGAACCGGGGTGTTCATTCGGATGACACCTAAATCTTCATAGAGAACGAAATCCTGATCAGGACCTTGCTGGAGCTGGATAACATGTCTGCTGGTAGCCCAGGTCGAATCCGTTTCTGGGTTATCATAGATCTGCGCAAAATTAGTGATTTGATCACCCTGATTGAAGTTAGTGTATTTGTAGACACGAATGGTTTGTACGGATCGGCCAGTAAGACGGTACTGCCCCTGGTCATTTAGGGGATATGATTTGCGACGATAAAAGTGATTGACGTAAAAGTAGGTATTGCGGCGACGGTTGTAATCGTCCACAGTAACTTCAGATGATTCAGAATTGCCATTCAGGGATAATTTTTCCTTACGACCACGCTCCAGTGAGGCAATGGCGGTGATATCAATAGGTCCTACTTTTGCCAGGGCTTTTAAGCCGAAAAGTCCATTATTTTGACCAGAGAACATGGCCAGCTTAGTACCAGGGAGGCTCAGGGAAATATTTCCAGCTTCCACTCTCTGGATAATTTCATCCTCGTTCCCATTGTAGAAGATTTCCATATTGTTTTCGAAATCGAAATCTCGTTCACTATCCTGATCAACCTGGATGCTAATGCGATCCCCAATTTTACCCTCGATTTTGAAGGCTTGTTTCTGCTCGATCTGAAAGGTGTTTGACTGTTGCTGGCTGTTTGTATTGGTTGTCTTGGATCTATCCTCGCTACGGAGTTTTCCTGTGATATTAACATTTCCACGTACTCGTAATGAAACACGCTGACCGGCGATATCAGCACCAATCAATTCAAAGGCCTGACCACCTTCAGCAGCATCCTCTGCCTCTAGACGACCTGTGGCTATTTTCTTAAATAGACTGGTTTTCTTTTTGGCCAGACTGAGGCTGACAAATTCATCAATGGAAACCACGGTAGGGATACCAATGGGTTTACCATCCATTATCTGAGACATGGTGAAATAGGTTGCTGTACTATCCATCTCCAGAGTGGATTTGATGGAGCTCAATTTCAACTGACTCATTGGTGAAGCGAGGAACATCGAGGTATCGCTAAAGAAGAGCCCCTGGTTGGGACTATCAAAGATAGGTGTACTGGCTGGCTGATAAAATTTTGCCCGCATGGTGAAGGTAGCACCAACAGACCGTAGCTCTTCTGTCTGACCATAAACAGCTGGCCAGATGGTAATCAGGGATAATATAATTTTTGCAATCGTTCTCACGTTGTTGGTATTGTAGCCCGGTATATATCCTCTTGGGATGAGTGGAAAGACTAGCTTATGGTTCTAATTATTTAGCTCCACTTTAAAGGCGCGGTGTGTATGGCTTAATTGATCTATAAGTTTAGCGAATGCTCGTTTTCGGTGACTCAAATTATTTTTTTCTTCCAGATCCATTTGAGCGTAGGTTTTTTGCTTCTCAGGTATGTAGAAAATGGGGTCGTATCCAAAACCAGAATCACCATGTCGTTCAGTTGTAATCATCCCGGGAACTTCGCCCCTGGCTGTCACGATTTCAATGCCATCGTAAAACACGGCAGCCGTCTGGAATTGAGCCTGCCTTTGTTCCTGTGGGACATCTGACATCTCCTCAAGCATTTTCTGAACATTATCATCGTAGGTCACATTTTCACCGGCATAGCGGGCAGCATAGACACCAGGTGCTCCATTCAGAGCATCTACTGCCAGACCTGTATCATCAGCGATAGTGGGGATGCCACAATGGTCAAATCCAGCTTTGGCTTTGATGAGGGCATTGGCTTCAAGAGTATCACCATCTTCAACGATATCACCGATCTCCGGGTACTCCAAGAGCGACACAACTTCAACAGCATAGGCTTGCATGAGACGAGTTAATTCCTCAACCTTGTGCTTGTTCTGTGTGGCTATGAGCAATTTCATTATCAACCTACCAATTTACAGGAGAATTGTTCCCCTCTTCTAGTCCAGAAGACTTTAAAATTCATTCCCAAGTTTTTGGGATGAAAATGAAGCCGCCAAAATTAGACGACATCATTTCCTCAGTCAATGATTAAGACCCCATTTGAAGCAAGATGAAACCTTGGGGTGTTGAAGATCACCAGATGTCATAAAATAAATAGAAACAATGGATAAAGGTGCTTATCCATAGCCCCTCACACCATAATATTTTGAATTTGCCCCTGCCTGTGTAAAAGAAGGTGTTAGAATTGATCCAGGTTGATCCATTTTTCCTATACAGAATACGAAGCGACAGAAAATACAGAGGCCGCCCCGATAAAAGGACGGCCTCTGCAATAAACGTGTTGATTAAATCAACATGAAGGCAAGGAACTACTTCATGAGTACCATTTTCTTGCTGAAGGTCTGGTCGGCCGTCTGCAAGCGATAGATATAAGTACCACTACTGACTTCATTACCACTTTGATTTAAACCATCCCAGCTGGTATTGATATAACCTGCGGGAACATTTCCATTCACCAGGGTACGAACTTTCTGTCCCAGGAGATTGTAAATCTCAAGTGAGACTTCTGAAGCCTCAGGCAGAGCAAATTCGATACTCGTTGTTGGGTTGAATGGATTTGGATAGTTCTGAGAGAGTCCATAAGCAGCAGGCATCATCTCGAGGTCATCCACAGATACGATGGAAGTTGTGACGACATTGGTCGTTTCACTCATATTTCCATTCGCATCAACTGCACTGACAGCATAGTAATAAGTCTGTCCAATGATCACATCTCCGTCTGAGAACATTGGCTCCACAGTAGCATAAACATCTGCATCTGTGAAGTCAGGATTGGTTGCACGATAGACTTCAAAGTACTGGAAGTCATCAGCCATACTCATTTCCCAGCCAATCTCTACACTTACTTCTGATGCATTGAGAAGTGCAAGCGGTCCTGGTATTCCAGGATGGATATTATCCACAGAATAACCTGCATCTGGCTCGCCATCGACGTAGCCATATGTATCCCAGTGTCCAGTTACCAGAAAGGCACTTAAGAAATCAACAGGATCACTTACCACAGCACTGGAATCAACCAGTGTGGGCAATACAACATTGTAATGTTCCAGATCGTGGTTAGGAAGATATTCCACAAAGTCCAACACTGGACCCCAAGGTGTATTGCTAAGTCTCCAAATACTATAACCAGAGAAAGAACCCCATTCTGTACCACCAGGCCAGAATTGCATTCTTACCCAGCGACCCTGATCATAGGGCTGATCAATAATAAAATTGATCTCAGGTGCCATGGCAAAATCGCGTGGTTGTAGGTAGATTTCTATGAACTGCCAGTTATCAGTGATAGTTATGACACCCCAATGATTTTCTTGAAATCCAGGGGCTCCGGCAAATACAGCGTAGTCTCCATTTGGAGCAGGAATACTGAAGTAACCATTGTCGTCAGTATATCCCCAATACCCTGTAGTTGAGTCTGCCAGACTAATGAGAACAACTTCGGCATCAAAAATACCATAACCCATGTCATCATAGACATATCCATCGACACCACCATCAGGTAGTTCCATGGCAAATGATAGATAAGTAGTATCATCCAGAACGGTAATTTCATCTATCCACATCGGTGGATAATCCCAATGTTCGACTACGATATCATAGGTGCCATTAGGTAGATCGAACCAGAATTCACCAAATTCATCTGTATTTGACCAGTATCCTTCGTCATTATCCCAGGCATAAGCATAGACGCTAGCGTCCATGATGGGAGCTCCCGTATCCAGGTCATGAACTTCACCGGCAATGGCTCCCTCAACCTCAAAGTATTCCAGGAAGAAGTTGTAGGTATTGAGGCCTGGCCCAACTGGGAATTCATCAAAATACATATAATGACCTTCAGCCCAGGCACTAACATAGTAGTAACCAACGGGTAGATCAAAATAGTAGTAACCGAACTCATCAGCCATGGTGCCAGCACCCCAACCCTCATTTCCTATCTGGACCTGAGCATAGGGAATTGGCATGCCATCTTCGTCGAATACATAACCTTCCAGGGATGCATCAAAGCTCATGTGGGTCATGAAGAAATCGTACTGCATGAGGACATCACCGATGAGAACCGTATCAGGTTCTGGACCTTGCCATTCCATTCCACCTGCCATGACCTCATAGAGACCTGGAGGAGCGTGAATTTCATAATATCCATCATAATCAGGTCCACGATGAAACTCCATACCAGTATCGATATCTCGCATCATCATACCCATTTCATAACTATCCATAATGGGTTCGCCAGTTTCGGCATCTAAGAAATATCCAAACAATCCACCAGAAATGGTTTCCAGTGTGATCATCTGACCCTCAGCGCCTGCAGGAACCATATGATTCATTGAGGTTTGGATTATATCTGACATATCAGGCATCCAGACCATGAGATCATAAAATGTTTCAGGTCCGCCAAAGACAGGAACTTCGAAGTAACCATTAGTGGTGCTCATTGTGTATGAGAACCCAAGTTCATTCATGGCTACTACTGTGGCACCTTCGAAGTAGTCTCCATCAAGAGTTACAACACCAAAGATAAAGTTATTTGCCGAATGAAGGGTGAAGTTCAGTGTGGTTACAGCAAAATCACCCACAGTTACAAATTCAGTATGTGGGACCACATATGCCCCTGGTAGAGTTTCAGGATCTACACCAACATCATATTCGCCTGGCATAACTCCAATATGGTAGTATCCAGTAGAATTTGTGTAGCCATATGCAGTAAAACTACCATCATATCCATCAGCTTTAACTTCTACACCCTCGATAGGGCTGCCCATTTCGTCATAGACAAAACCTTCGATGCCGGCTGTGGGAGCGATGTAATAAAAGTTATATCCAAACTCTGGACCCTGGACATTTACAAAATGATGGGATGGGTCAGGCATAAGGCCATCAGTCATATAGAAGTGGTCTTCTGAACCTATCATGACATTTCCTGTATCAGGTAAGTCTAGATGATATTGTCCAGCACCATCGGTAACGACTATAACAGCTGGTTGCTCATCATCTTCTGAGTCTTCATAGACCGCCCAAACAACAATACCACCTAATGGAGCACCGCCACCATTGGTCTCATAAATAGAACCTGAGACTGAGAAAGGAGAAGGCATGGTATAAAATTGGACTGGAGCAACGTCCATGGCCATCTCTGTACCTGCAACAAATAGAAGATCATCTGCTAGATAGTTCAGACCATCAGCCATATCATCAGTATATGTAAATCCAAACACACCGTCTGTTGGATCTTCATCGTGCATGTCATTATCCATGAAATCATAGATCTCTAAACCGACATCACCATCATCAAGCATACCATTGTGGTTTCCATCCCAGATAACTGAAAAATCACCATACATGGCGCCATCAAGTTGGATTTCAATATAGGGGTTTGAACCAATGAGGAGCGTATCACCATCTTCTCCATTAACAGTGATATCAAGTAATGAAGGTTCACCATCAAACAGGGGGGACCCATCAGTCTGAATCATATAATCGAAGGAAAATGAAGGATTTGACCAATCTGCGATAGCCTCAGTTACCTCTAACACAACATACATACCAGATGTGCGTGCATATACTACCCAGAGATCGCCTATCATGAGGGGCGCACCGTTATTACCAGCACCGTTCCAATCCCATGAAATATCGGTCCAGATCCTGACTGGATCATCAATAGGATCAACCGCGCTAACTGCGTCCAGTGAACTCATTGGAGATAAATAGTATAGCAGGCTGGGATCACCATAATTGGCATACTCATTACCAAAATTCAGCATCTCATTACTGGTAATGCGCAAGTCCATACCTAAAGAATCACCACTATTCTCTCCCGTAATAAAATTGAAATATAGGGAATCTGCATGGTAGCTCATTCTGCCGCTGTTATACATTACCTCACGTAAGGCATTTGTCTGTGCCTGAGGAATAGAACCATCAGTTCTCAATAAATTGACTCTCCTGGTCGATTCCAGGTCAGGCATATTTTTCGCCTTTGTCAAAGCATTGCTCAAACGCAGCATGCGTTCTTGCTCCGGCGTAGCCTGTGTAGCCACACTGTTGGTTTTAAGATTTTTTAGAACAGTGCTCTGGTTCTGCACTTGCCTTAGTTGTTTGATTTTGTCAATGTTTGTTGCTGCCTCATCTGCCAGCATAAACATTGGCAAGGCCATTATCATGATAGACACAATAAGTAGCCAGGGTATTCCTCTTGAGTTGATGGTACGCATCATACATCCTCCGTGTTTGTTAATGACAAGCGAAATTAGCTCTTTGAAGGGGAAAATCTGTGATATGGCACACAGGCGGTATAGCAAGAAAGCCCCCTTTGATATAGCGCAAATATAAACGAATTGCAGGCCTGCCAACAGAATTAAAGCCTTTATTTGTCACAATTAACGCATGCCAAAGTATAGTACCCTAAAAATTATGATTAATATTTAACTTTGTAGGTAAGGAGAAAAGCTTAGTTGTTAAGGCGTGGGTGGAGTGAATATATAGCTTGTAACATCTCTTTGACTGTGAAGGATGTCTTTCAATCTTATTTCAGGCTGATCCTTGAGATAAACGTCAAAAAAGGTCCTGGTATTTCTCCGCATGAGATCATTCAGCCAGACAGGATCAAGAATTTTTGTATATCCAATTATCAGAGAAAATGGAGTAAATAGTGGCATATCTGTAAAGTCAGTATGGTGGGTTCCTGGAATGAGCATTTTATATATGGGACCGCTACTATGGGACAATAATTGATCCATTCTTAAATAGTTACCAGGATCTGACCACTGCTTTTGACCGAGATGATAGATTGGATTATCAAGACCCCCGCTGATCACAGAATCTGGTACCGGTGCATACCATCCATCCAGAATCATGGCAGCTCCAACGCGAGAATCCACAGCCATAGTACTGATGGCGACAGCTCCACCCAGTGAATGACCTATCACCCCGATTCGATTTTTATCCATGGGCAATTCACTCAAAAATGACTCCGAACTATCTTCTCTAATCATATCTATGATGTAACTGAGATCTCCAACAAGAATATCGATTTGGGAAAGATCTATTGTGTTCAAAAAACCTGCGTTTAGAGATCGTCTTTCCCCTGCTCTATAGGGAGCAGTTTCCCCATCGTCAAAAATGGTAATATTGGCTCCATAGCTATGATCAGCCGCAAAAACCACATATCCATAGCTGACCAATTCCTCTATGAGGGCTGTATTTTGAAAGCGCATACCACTCAATCCATGTGAAAAAATTATAATTGGAAATTTCTGGTCTAAGTCACTATCCCCAGAGAAGGCTGTGGATTGCGTTTTGACCTCGGCAAAATGACTGAAGAGCGATAGCGGAAGGCGTAATTGTTTGGCCAGGGCTGGCAGTCTCAACTCTGGATCATCAATATAGGGCAGAGGAGATAAGTCTTCTTGCTTTGCAATGGGGATCCATGTTTGAACCACCAAACGGCGGAAATCATTCTCTGGGGTGAAAGTTTCATCACGTGAGCTGTCAGTCCAGGTCGAGCTGTTGGTGGCAACAGAATAGGGACCCGTAGGTTCAGGAAGATCAGAGAAGGGAGCTACTACTGGGAAAATCACGGAGCAATTACTGAGACTTATCACCAGGAAAAGCAGTAAAATAGTGGACCATGATGGATTGGTAGAGCGGACAAATCTCATGGTCACAAAGTAGTCTATGCTCTGCCCCTACAAAATAATTTCTGAGCTATTCCTCCCGACTCAATTCCCTTCACCACGGTCAATTTCAGATTATCTTCATCCCGTATGATTAGTCGAATTCCAAAGAATATTCTCTCTGTCCTTGAGAGAGCCGGTCGTCTGGCTGAAACCATAAATATTGAATGCTACACGGTAGGCGGATTTGTCCGTGATCTTATCCTGGATGTTCCCAGTAAAGATGTGGATATCATGGTCATCGGGGATGGGCTGGATTTTGCCAGAAAACTGGGCAAGGAGCTTGGTGTCCCAGATATTGTCGAATATGGTGAATTTGGTACTGCGCTGATCCCATATGGTGAATTTCTGATTGAGGTGGCTTCAGCTCGTAGTGAAACCTATGAGTCCGACTCCCGCAAACCCAAGGTGATTTACACGGATCTTAAGGGGGATCTTAGTCGTCGCGATTTTACCGTGAATGCCATGGCCATTAATCTTTTGCCGGAGCACTTCGGGGAATTGGTAGATGAATACGGCGGTATTCAGGATATCCAGGATAAAATTTTACGTACACCCCTTGATCCAGTAAAAACCTTTGATGATGACCCCTTGCGCATGATGCGTGCTGCCAGATTTTCTGCACAGCTAGAATTTGAATTGGTTCCCGAAGCCATGCAGGCCATGCAAGCCAGTGTAGATAGGATAAGTATTGTCTCTCAGGAACGGGTCACCGACGAAATTGTCAAAACATTGAAAGCTCGGGTTCCATCCATCGGTTTTTATGTGATGCAGAAGGCTGGACTATTACCCCTGGTTTTCCCCGAAATTGCCATTCTTGGTGGGGTAGAGGACCGTGATGGCCAGCGTCATAAAGATGTATTTCACCACACCCTCAAGGTGGTGGATAATACCGCAGAGCGTAGCGATAAAATGAGACTACGCTTCGCAGCTCTGGTACATGATATTGGTAAACCAGCTACCAAAAAATTTATTGAAGGTATTGGCTGGAGTTACCATGGCCACGAAGAGCTGGGACGTAAAATGCTCAATGAGGTTGGCAAGCGTATGCGACTCTCCCGCAAACTCACTGCCTACCTCAAACGGATGACCCGCCTTCATCTTCGTCCCATTGCTCTGGCCCAGGAAGCGGTCAGTGACTCAGGTATCCGAAGACTAATTGTCGAGGCAGGTGAGAATCTGGATGACCTGATGATTCTGGTAAGAGCCGATGTGACATCAAAGGATTCTCGACGCGTCAAACGTTATTATGGCAACTTTGATCGTGTCATGAATCGTATCGTAGAGGTTGTGGAAAAAGATGCCATGCGCGCTTTCCAATCACCCCTGCGCGGAGATGAAATCATTGAACTCCTTGGCGTACCTCCAGGACCAGTAATTGGTGAGATTAAAAAGGCTATCGAGGAAGCCATTTTGGACGGTGAGATTCCCAATGAGTACGACGCTGCCCGGGAATACTTCTTCAAAATCAAAGACACTTTCCTGGACTAAGGCCCACTCTATTATAATCTACCTTGTGCCTATAGCATATCCCTTGATTAAGTAGTCACTCGCTTTACCTTCATTTACAACGAATCAATAGTGGGTCGGGAATTACCGATGCAATAAAGTAGGAATACAACCAAATGGACAAAAAACATCATGCTGAGTTGCTTGAAACACTAGAAGATCGATTCGCAAAAAATATGGTGCGTCACCCCCAAATCAATTGGAGCACCGTCCTGAAAAAAGTGGAGGTCTCTCCTGAAAAACTCCGGGCACTTTCTGAAATGGAACAGAGCGGTGGCGAACCGGATGTGATTGCTTATGATGAAGAATCTGGTGAATTTACCTTCTGTGATTGTTCCCCTGAAAGTCCCTTGGGCCGTCGCAGTCTTTGTTACGACCGTCAGGCTCTTGATTCGCGAAAGAAGCATAAACCGATTGGGAGTGCTATAGAAATGGCTACCAGTATGGGGGTTGAAATTCTCACTGAGGAGCAGTTTCGGGAGTTACAAGCAGTGGGAGAATTCGACAGGAAAACATCGAGTTGGGTGAAAACCCCAAGCGAGATAAGAGCTCTTGGTGGCGCACTCTTTTGTGATCGTCGCTATGACCAGGTCTTTGTTTATCACAATGGTGCTGAATCGTATTACGCTGCCAGGGGTTTTCGTGGTTTGCTCAAAGTGTAACCTGGACATAAGCCATAGCAGGGGTAAGAGAGAAAAGGGTTAGGATGCAAAAATTAAAATATCTGGTAATCTGTCTTCTGATGATTCATGTCCCCAAAACATATGGCTGAGGCGTTCCCTTACCGGGCGGTCCGCCCCCACAATGCAGTGAATCAGGCCATCATGATGATCAGGCTCAGAATAGCCCATTAACACTGGGTATTGGTCTGGGTTCATTACACTCAACGCTCCGTTTTAGTGGTAGTGATGAGGTTAAAATTAAGATGAATACTGCATCCCTTTCTGCGGCATGGAGGCTCAATGATAATTGGTCCCTTCGTGGAGGATTGGGTTTAATCAGAGATGGAAAACTAACTCCCACAGGACAAACTACTCAACATGTACAACCGGGTGGCTTACTCGGGGTAGGGATTGAATACTTATGGCAGCGGGGTGAGGGCTATAAGCCTTACATAGATTTCTCAATCTTTATGAGTGCTTCATCAGCCCGGGTAGAGCATCCCACTACCCGTGGAACAACAAGCTATTTCTCTTCTGATCTACGATTGGGAGGACGAGCTAGTTGGATAATAAAAGATTCACTTTTTCCGTATCTAACCGCTAGAGTGTTTGGCGGTCCAGTTAGCTGGGAACTAGAAGGAACCGACGTAATTGGCACAGATATTCATCACTATCAGATCGCCCTAGGCACAGCAATTCAACTTGGCCAGACCGGGTTGTTTGCGGAGTGGGCAGGTCTTGGAGAAAAGGCATTGAGTATTGGAGTCAGTTACACCCGATAATTCAATTAGAGTTGTTGAAACATTGAGATGTGAACGACGTTCTACTCTGGACAGATATTTCAGAACACGTTAATTGAAGGATGCATGTATATGCCGTTCGATTTACAACCCTTATTAACTGGGGAAAAACTGAGTCTCAGACCCCTTAAAGCCGATGACTTCGATGATCTATTCACCGTCGCTTCAGACCCCTTGATTTGGGAACAGCATCCTGCGTCCACTCGCCACACCAAGCCTGTCTTTAAAGCGTTATTCAAGGAGTCCATGGATTCCGGTGGTGCAATGATTGTCCATGATACCCGGAGCCAACAGGCAATCGGTTCATCTCGCTTTCATGGCTACACTGAGGAACGAAGTGAGATTGAGATCGGCTGGACTTTTTTGGCTCGGTCCTACTGGGGTGGACGCTTTAATGCCGAGATGAAACAACTCATGCTTGAACACGCATTCCAGTATGTGAACAGTGTTGTCTTTCTTGTAGGTCCTCAAAATATTCGTTCACAAAGAGCAATGGAAAAAATCGGTGGTGTGCGAGACGGCTCCAGAGTCGATGGTAGTGACCAGGAGAGTATCGTCTATAAGATTACGGTGGAAACCTTCAGATCAGGCAGCTTTAGCTAGAATCACTTGTGAATAGATCAACGAAATAAACGAGGGAAATATGCAGAAAATATTGGCTTCTCACGCTCCAGCTCTACAGAGTCTTCAGCTAAAAATTGAACAAGAATTTAGGATTCCATCTGACAAGATTAAGCCTGTAAATTTTTCAATTTCAGATGGTGATGTCATGACATTCCAGCTTTCCTTTCAATATCCCTACCCCGGTGGCCAGGAAGAAATATTGTTGGGTTTCGAAATAAGAGGGAATTCGCCGGACACCTTGTATTTTGAGACACTTAACGGCCTGAAAGGGTATGAAGCATCCAATGAGTATCATGGCCTGGAAAACGAAATTGTCAAATACATCTCAATCAAAATAGACGAATAAATTTCAGATTTTAAGGATCGAAAAATGACTTTTGACGAAATAGACAGCAAGATTTCAACCTTTATGGAACGCTGGGGTATACTGGCAGTACGTATTTCATTTGGAATCATTTTTATCTGGTTTGGAATTCTAAAACCACTTGGTATTTCCTCAGCCGAATCGCTGGTTCTTGCCACCGTTCCCTGGCTACCAGTTTTCGAAGGTGAAACCTGGGTTACCATCATTGGCTGGTGGGAGGTTTTGATTGGAGTAGCCTTTCTTTTTAAGCGAACCATACGCATTGCTATTGGTCTTCTTGCACTACAGATGGTAGGCACCTTTTTGCCCCTGGTAATGCTTCCAGAAATCACTTTTCAATCAGGTTATTTTCCATATGGACCCACCATGGAAGGCCAATATATCATCAAAAATCTAATGATTATTTCTGCAGCATTGGTGGTGGGTGGAACTGTTCGTCGGCAAAACAAGATTATCTGACGGCGGCCTCACTACCAGTGGTAGATATTTCTCTCTGACCTTCAGAACCCCACATTGATTAATAATGGATAATCCTTTTATAAAAGGTAGATTTCCAGCATAACAAATTCAGGAGATCGGGACATGAAAAAGCTATGGATAGCACTGGTTATCATTGTGGTATTAGTGCTGGTTGTATTTGCGTGGTTAAAATTTTCATATTTAAAGGGACCACTTGCTGTCCACGAGGGTGAATTAAACCTGCCACAACTATCTGCCCCGGTCACTGTTTATACTGATGAGTATGGTGTGCCCCATGTCTACGCAGAGAATGAAGAGGACCTGTTTTTTGCAGCCGGTTATATCCAGGCTTCTGAAAGACTCTATAAAATGGATGTCATTGCGCGTGCCGTGGAAGGTCGTCTTTCTGAAGCCTTTGGACCCGATCTCATCGACGATGACAAGTATCTACGGGTTTGGGGTTTCCATCGTATTGCTAAAAATGGTGTCAAAAATATGTCCGCCGAGACCCGCAACATCCTTGAAAGAGGACTGGAAGGGATCAATGCCTATATCGATGAACACGAAGATGATCTCCCTGTAGAATTCAAAATTGCAGGTCATAAACCCATCCGTTGGACCTTGGAACATGTCATTGGCTATGCTCGTCTCATGGGACACGATCTATGTTTGGCCTGGATGCCAGAAGTCATATTTGGTGGGGTTCTTGACAAACTGGGTGATGAACTAGCACGAGAACTCTACCCTGTTTATCCTGATACCAAACCTTACATCGTGCCTCAAACACCCAAAAACTTTAGTGTTGTGGCCGAATCCATGTTCCGTAGTGAGAAAAGGATCCGAGAAATTACTGGCGCCACAGGATCGCATATTGGAAGCAATAGCTGGGTTCTGGGTGGGGATATGACACAAAGTGGTCAATCCATCCTGGCCAACGATCCCCATCTTGCCTTTTCCCAACCTCCCGTTTGGTTTGAGATGCATCTGGTTGGTGGACGCTTCGATGTAGCTGGAGTTACCCTCGCTGGTGTTCCAGTTGTTATTCTGGGGCAGAATCAGCACTACGCCTGGGGCTTTACCAACGTCATGGTGGATGATACCGACTTCTATGTTGAGGTCACAGATGATGCCCATCCCGATCAATATTTTTATGATGGTGAATGGCGAGATATGGTCATACACGAAGAGATCATTAATGTAAAAGGTGAAGAACCTGTTTTACATATCGTCAGGGAAACCCGTCACGGACCAATAATAAATGATGTTCACGCAGTATTAAAGGCCAACGAATCAGCGCCTGTAGCCATGTCTTGGGTGGGGAATTATTTGACCAATGAGGTCGATGCGTTTATCGGGCTAAATACAGCCACCAGCTGGGATGAGTTTTCGACTGCCGTGGAAAAATTCTGGATACCTGGGCAAAACATGATTTATGCCGATCTGGAGGGAAATATTGGCTGGAGACCTGCCGTTGCACTTCCCTTGAGAGCACCTGGAACTGGACTGGTTCCACTCCCCGGGGATGATCCCAAATGGGATTGGCAAGGATTTGTACCTTTCGATGAAATGCCATACCAGTACAACCCGGACCAGGGCTATATCGCCACTGCCAACAATAAAACTATTGGTGATGAATTTCCATATTACATCAGTGCCTACTGGGAGCCACCTGCCCGGGCAAATCGTATCAACGAAATGTTAAACGTCACAGATAAGAAGTACACAGTTGAGGATATGCAGGATATTCAGAATGATTTTCTATCTGATCATGCCAGGGATTTGACACCACTATTTTTGGATCTGCTGAGTGAAAGTAAATTCAGCAATCCCAATGCCACTGCAGCTGTGGAATCATTAAAAGACTGGGATTATATCATGGAAAAGAACTCACTCCAGGCTGCTGTCTTTAATGTGCTCTGGGTGAAATTTGCCTACAATCTCTATGGTGATGAAATGGATATGATCGGGCCAGAGTTCAAGGATGGTTTCTTCAAGCTGGCCAACATTGCCATCCGCAATGCCATTTATCTCCTGGAAGAAATCCCCACCTCAGCCTGGTTCGATGATGTATCAACTGAGGATATTACTGAAAAGCCCACTGATATCCTGGAACGATCCGTTGCAGAAGCCGTGGCAGATCTAGAAAAGCGCTTTGGTCCGAATACAGAGGATTGGAATTGGTCCGAAATGCACACACTCACCCACAAACATCCGCTGGCTCAAGTAAAAGTTCTGGATTGGATGTTGGGTTTGAATGTAGGACCCTTTCCGGCTGCAGGTTCTGGCACCACAGTCAACAACATGGAATATCGTATGTATAATCCATATGATGTCGTCCTGGGACCATCAGTTCGTCACATCTATGATTTTGCTGATTTTGATAAGGGTGGTCTCAGCGTCTTACCCACAGGACAATCAGGCAATCCACGCTCGCCCCATTATGCCGATCAGGCCGACATGTATAATAAGGGTCAGTACAGGGTGTTTCCCATCAATGAGGAAACGATTAAAAATGCAGGTTATAAAAAATTAATGATGGTTCCATAGGTTGAGATATTCACCAGGTGGGGATTCGAATCCCCACCTGGATTAATACACTCCCGCCTGATTCCCGATCTTGTGATGTATAGAATCCACAGTAATTTGCCCTCATGATTATCTATTTACTCTCAGTTCTGGTTTTGGCCATTCTGCTTTACCATTTCTTTATCTGGAAACCCCTGGATACATCAGTTCTGTACAAGAATCAGCCCTACCTATTATTCGGCCACCGTGGATCTCCTACTCAGGAACCTGAGAATACCATTACTTCCTTCCAGCGTGCTTTGGCCGATGGGTGTAATGCCATCGAACTTGATGTTCATAGGACCCGAGATGGTCATTTGGTCGTTTTTCATGATGACACAGTGGAAAGAACAAGTAATGGAACTGGACGCGTCGCAGAGCATACGTTAGCTGAACTTAAATCTCTCAATGTGGCCAAAGAGTGGGAGGGGAGAGAAGAGCGAATCCCGCTGCTTCAGGAGGTTGTTGATGCCCTGCCGGATACCACCATATTCAATTTTGAGATCAAGAATTTTTCCTTCTTTTCTGAGCAGCGCACTGAATTAGAGTTGGTCAGATTTATCCGTGAAAATAAGATACGGGACAGAGTTATTCTCTCATCCTTCAATCCACTGAATATCTGGCGAGTAAAGATGTCTGATCCTAGGATATTCACAGCTTTACTCTGGTTTAACCCCAGCATTTTGTCTCTTAGACATCCACTGGGCGTCCATCTTTCCCACCCCGATCTCTTTCACCCCTTCGAGGAAAATGTGAATTGGGGTGTCAAGTTCTGGTCAAGAGTAAAAAAAATTCCTATGCACGTCTGGGTTGTGAATGACGAGGAGAGAATGAGATCATTTGCTCAAGATCCCATGATCAAGGGTGTCATGTCAGATGATACGAAACTCTTGATGGATACCATAGGCCACAAAATCCGTTCAGGGGAATAGATATAATTAACCTGATCCGGCATATTGGTATCGTCACTTTAATCCTGGTGGCTATTGGGATTCCGAATGGCTTTTCAGCTGATAGATTTAAGATTCCACCCCTAGAAGATTTTATCTCAGATACTCTTCAAATTGTCATCCCCCAGGATTCCAGTATAAATCCTGAAAACAGCCCAATAAAAGTCATGGATTCAAGGGATCTGGATGAAACTATCATCGGGATACGTCAAACTAAAAAATTGAAATATATCCCAGTTGATCAATACCTGGATCTGGATCAACCCCTGGCAGACATTTTTCAGTCACAGTTTGTCAAGGATTCCCTTGATCTCTCAGGAACCCTTCATCTTTCTAAACTCATTTTATGGACTGACAACTCCAGTGTCTTACAAAAAGGGCTTTGCCTAAGTGCTTATACCACTTTTCATGACAGCTTAGATCAACCCGTGAGTGATTGGATTTGGGAATTGCGAGTCAAGCGCGAGAAGAAAGAGGCGGACACGCTCTATCTTGGGCGTGTTGTGCAGAAATTTGCCAGGGAACAAGCGCGAGTGCTTTCTGAAACGGATTTCAATCCAGATTTTTATCCCCACCTTTTTCGTCGTCAACTTCTGACCTGGTCAGAATTCATCTACTTTGAAGACGGGTTTGCCATTAATGCTCATTTCAGGCTGGATTTTCCAGCTGATCAGGAATCAAAGTGGCGGCGTGGTTCACCTGGTTTGTTTTATCGTCGATCGGATATTCATGAGTCCATTGCCATAGGGGGAAAGGATCAGCAGTGGTTCCAGCGACTTTCACCTCGGTGGATCACACAGGTATCAGGGACCTACCGCTTTGGCTTCAATAATTTCGAGCGCGGACATTTTGACCATCTGGAATACTACAATGTATTCTATGTGAATGTATCAGCTCAGGCAGCTTTGGAATACCGCCCGGTGTATCACAAGGGAGTATTTGGCGGATTTGGTGTTTACGCTGGATACAACATTCTACCAGATGTCGTTCCGCAAACTGAAATGGGCTTATTGTTGAGAGTCGGGTTGCTACTACCGTGATCTTGAGGATGAAAATAACTACCGTACTCTTGGTCATCCTATCCCTCAATGCCCCCCTGGGTGCTGCTGATGTCACCGGTTTTGTCCACGATGTGCAATCTGGAGAAAGTATTATTGGTGTAAATGTATTTATCAAGGCTACCGGGCAAGGTGCTGCTACTAATGTGGAAGGTTTTTTCATTCTTCGTAATGCAGGCTCAGGAGTTGTTGACCTGACCTTCTCCCACATTGCTTATGAGGACACTACCGTGAGTATCAATTTGGGTCCTGTGAATCATTTTATCTCAAGTGTGACCCTGCGACCACATGCCATTGATACCAAGGCCATTGAAGTGGTAGGAAAGCGGGCTACTATCATCAAGGATATGGATATATCAAGTCTTCAGGTCGATCCTGTTATTCTTACAGAAATCCCTCAACTCAACAAGGATGTCTTCAAGTTGATTCAGTTCTCGCCCAGTGTGACCACCTCAGATCCCATGTCGCCCCAGTATTATGTACGAGGTAGTGATCCTGGTGAAAATCTGGTTCAGATGGATGGGATGACCATCTATAATCCGCAACACTTTATGGGCTCCAGTGCCATTTTTAATCCCTATTCCATAAAAAATGTGGAGATGCTGGTAGGTGGCTTCGATGCCGAATATGGTGGCCGGAATGCCTCCATTATGAATATTTCCACTCGAGAGGGTCATCAATCAGAAATTCATGGTGAGTTCCGACCCTCTATTTCAGGGATCAGCGGAGCCATTGAATTTCCGGCTGGTAAAAATGGTACGGCCATGGTGTCCGGTAGAACCTATACTGATTTCATGCTAAGAGTCATGATGGGTTCACCGAATCTGGTCATGGATTACAATGCTGCTTATCAGGTATTACTTGGCAAGACGCGTCTCCGGTTTTCCGGCTTTTTTGCCCGCGACTATATGGATTATAGTGTTGACAACCTCATGCTATTCTTCCCTGAAGGCTTGTTTGACTCATTTGGAGAGGGATTTATCACCAACACCACCAATCGTGCGCTAGGTGTTAAGTTTAATTCGGTGCTTCTACCCACCTTAACCCTGGAAGGTCAGGTCTACCACTCAGCTTCCTCAGTGGACAATTTGACTTACTTTAATTATTCCATAACCGATACAGTTGAAGATTTTACGGTAGCTCTCGACTATAAAACTCATATTGAGAATACAATTGGTGAGAATACGGGAAAGGCTAATCTAGCCTGGTATGCCTTTTGGAATCAGACCCTGAAACTGGGTTTTGAGATTAATGATATCTATTTTGCCAACGAGGTGGGACGTTTCGACGCTGCTCCAAAACCCAATGAATCAGGAGCGCAATTCCAATCATTCTTTGTTCAGGATAAGATTGAAATGGGTCCTCTTCAATTCAAGCTGGGGTTGCGTAATTCCAGATCTCAGGCACAGGGTGATTGGCACATGGAACCACGAGTATCAGCAAGTCTCAGAATCCCTGGTGGTCACCAGTTTAAAACTGCCTATGGGAAATATTTTCAATATCTCACAACCATGGATTCCAAGGGTGATGAATTTGTCCAATTCCTGGATTATTACCAGTCACTTGAGAATCGGGAGCCCTTGAATTCCATCCACTACATTGTAGGACTCAATGGTCCTCTGTTTGGTGACATTGCCTACGAGGTGAGTGCATATTATAAGGATCTGAAGCAACTCTATCGGGCTACCTATAGCAATACCGTAGTAGCAGGGGAAAGCTCGGCCCTCATCGAAGGAGGTTCAGGGGAATCCTATGGATTTGAAATTCTCCTCAGAGGTGAATTTGGCCGTCTCTCGGGGTGGTTAGGTTACAATTATTCTAAAGGATTCCGTCGCTACCCCTCAATTCTGAATGGTGAGACAAGTCTCTTTGATGCAGATCAACCCCATAATCTCAAGTCCATTCTACTCTACAAATTGACGCCAGATATTGTGGCCAGTTCGACCTTGCAGATTACCTCAGGATTCCCACGCACGTGGGAAACGGGCATGCGCATGCATGGAACCTATGATCCTCTGACAAACACCACTGGCTATTTTGCCACTTATATCACTCCAGAGCGCAACAATGTCAGATATCCCGCTCGTTTTGCCTGGGATATTGGTTGGAAGAAAAAACTCCGTTCAGGCTTCGGGTTTAATTTGGCTGAGTATCTGGGAGGTGTTGACGCATACATGACCATGACCATCCGGAATCTGCTATTTCTACATCGTAACCCTATCTACTACTTCTATATACCTGAGTATGGTTATTATGGTTTTGGAGCTGAATATTTACCATCAATCTCATTTGGCTATAGCCTACAATTCTAATGGATATTCACATGAAAATAGCGAGAACTGTCTTCTGCATTCTGACTGCTGTATTCTTGTACACCTGTGACTTGCCACATCAACCAGGTCCCATGCCTACAGACATAGTTGAAACAGAATTTGAACCTGGTCTAAATATTATGGGTGTTCTCAGGGCAGATGATCAAGCCGGGACATCTTTCATCAATATTAATAGAGCCCTCACCACTGAGGAGATTTATTCAGATTCCATAGAGAATTTTTCACCACAGATCACCTATGCTAAAGTGCGTTCAGTTGATTCAGCTGCTGAATACCAGTTTGTGAGAAGTGAAGATACCAGCGATTGGGGGAGCTATTTTGATACCACCCTCAGTGTTGGAGCTGGTGAAGCATATGATCTGGAAATCATCGCGTCTGGTTTTCCCACACTCACCGGACACACCATCATTCCGGACAAACCGCAACTCGTGGCAAATTCACTCCTCATAGATTCTGATAAGGTTTCGTTCCAAATACAACATCATGCCAGTGCCTTTGAATACAAACTGTATCTGTTCTTTGCTGCAAGCGTGTCGGAGAAGGTGGTCAAACCAAGCAATGGAAATATTATTGAAGTGGATTGGAACTTTTCTATCTCAAATGGTTCCCCGCTGTATCTCGGACTTACAGCTCTGGATGAAAACCTGACGCGTTATGGGAACAGCCCAATATCATTTATTCCCAACACCTATCATCCGGATGGATCTACAGTGAGTGGTGGCTATGGGTGTTTTGGGTCAGTGTCTATTGCTGTAATAGACTTGTAAATTGAGATAATTGTTTCGTTATCCTTCGACTCCGCTCGGGATGATGATTTAGTATTTCTAATGTGGGTGAGATTTTTGCGCATCCACCGCACTCTATTTTGAGCATGTCTCTTGCATTTGACCTAATCCTGTTCTATGATAAAAGCCTTATGAATTTTAAAGAACTTCGTGAAACAAAAATATCATCTGAGACCAAATTTAAGGGGAATCTTCTCCATGTGGTCCGGGATGAAGTCCTGCTTCCCAACGGCAAGACCAGTGTCCGCGAGGGCATCAAACATCCTGGTGCTGTCGTCGTTATTCCATTTTTGAATGATTCAACGCTGATTATGGAACGGCAATTCAGATATTATCCTAATGAGATATTTTACGAGCTTCCTGCTGGGAAAACAGACCGAGGTGAGGATTTCCTCACTACTGGTAAACGGGAGCTACTTGAAGAAACTGGGTATACTGCAAAGACCTGGACTTTCATAAGTCATCTCTATCCCGCCATTGGCTATGCCGATGAAAAAATGGCAGTTTATGCAGCCAACGATCTAACTATGCAGGAAATCGACCGGGACGATGATGAGTTTCTGGAAATAATTGAAATGCCCCTGGACAAAGCCATGGAAATGTTGAGACGTGGTGAAATCACTGATGCGAAAACTATGGTGGGTTTGTTCTGGGCTGAGAAATTGGCCAGTGGAGATTGGAAAGCCAATGTCAGAAGTTGATTTTATATATGCCTGTGAGGCATCTGCAGTACCTGAGAATGGTGCGCTCAATGTGAATCTGGATGGTGAGGAAATTACCATTTTTCACACACCAAGTCGATTCATCGCTAGATCAGGTTTCTGCAAGCACAACGGATTTAAGCTGGAACTATGTGAAATAACAGGTGATACGTTGACCTGTCCTTTGCATGGATGGAAATATAGCGTATCAACGGGTAAGGGAATCAAGCCCAGTTATACCAGGCTGGAAACCTATCCAATCGTCATGAGAGCTGAACAATTATGGGTGCAGCCCGTGGCTGAAAAACAGGATGATGAATTTGATACATCAGCTTTTGATTGGTAAAATTCAGGTAAGGGGAGGGTGACATGACAAAAATAGCAGTAGTTTTATCTGGCTCAGGATTTTTAGATGGCGCTGAAATTCAAGAAAGTGTGATCACCATGCTTGCCCTTGATCGTGCCGGTGCGAGCTATCAATGTATGGCACCGGATATGGAACAGATGCATGTAGTGAACCATTTAACAGGCGAAGTTACTGAGGGAGAGCAGAGAAACGTTCTTGTGGAGGCAGCTCGCATCGCCAGGACACAGATCATTGATATCGCTGAAGCCAATCCCAACGACTTTGATGCTGTTATTTTGCCTGGTGGATACGGTGCTGCTAAAAATCTCTCAGATTTTGCTGTGAAAGGAGCTGCAAGTACTGTACAGGCTGATGTGCTCCAATTTGCCAGATCTTTTGCTGCAACGGGGAAACCCATGGGCTTTGTCTGCATCGCTCCTACGATGATACCCCATATATATGGCGCAGATGCTAAACTGACCATCGGATCAGATGCTGATACGTCGGCTGCCCTCAAGGAAATGGGCGGTGTTCATATTAACTGTCCAGTGGACGATTTTGTGGTTGATGAAGATAGAAACCTGGTTTCAACTCCAGCATATATGTTGGATATGAGAATTGGTGAGGTTGCCATTGGAATCGAAAAACTGGTCAACAAAATTATAGAGATGATTCATGGAAAATAGTGTAAAAGACTTAAAACAGGTCGCACACTTCTCAGAAGATGCTGCCAATATTAATAGTATGTTCAAAAGTGATCAATTGCAGATGGATGTGCTGTCATTGAACACCCATCAATACATTTCACCTGTTGTAGAACCCATATCAGACATCATTTATTTCGTGTTGCGTGGCGAAGGTGTTTTTGAAGTGGGAGATGAGGTGCTGGTACTCACTCGCAACACGTCAGTCCTGGTTGAAATGGGTGTTAGCTCAGGCATCATCAATGAAAGCGATGAGCAGTTGACCGTTCTGAAAATGGCTGCCCCTCCAGGAATTCATAACCTTAGTTCCTAACTGAGACCAATTATATGCATGCACCCATTTTTCCCTTACCCACGGTAAATCTGTTTCCTGAAACTACCGCCAGTTATCACATCTTTGAACCGAGATATGTGGAAATGATTGAAAGTGTGTTGGAAGGGGATGGTCTGCTGGCTATGGGGGTTCTGAAACCAGGTTATGAAGAAGATTATTACGGTACTCCGGAAATTTTCCCTGTGGGCTGTCTGGGTAAAATCCAGTCCTACGAGAAATTAGAGAATGGAAAATATAATATTGTTCTGGAAGGCCTTTTTAGAGTCGGGTTTGGCGAAGTAGTCAAAGACAACCCCTTCCGAGTGGCTGAATTAATCGAGTTACCAGAATCAGATTCTGAAAATGATTTTATTGATGAACGGGAAGATTTACTGCTGCGTCTTAATTATCTGGTGGAGCAATCTCCGGACACCCTCGATTTCAGTCCCATCCTGGGAGAACAGGAATCGTTTATCGCACTCGTGAATCTGGTGGCCCGTACTTTACCTCTAAAAAACGATGAACAATACGCACTCCTCTCAATGGACTCTGTCCGAGAGCGCGCCAATCGCATCCTGTGGCTTATTGATGATCAGATAGAAACCATTGAATTGCTTAAACGTGTAGATCCCAGAATTACGGATGATATTTCCCTGAATTAAACACGCTTAAACCCTCTTCAGTTGGATCAGTTTTCAATGTCTTCGTTTCTACATTTCGATTCACAATAACACATAATGCTTAAATTAATTAATTACAAAGTGCTGAATTGATCTAAATCAGTCTTTTATAAAGTGTTCTGCTGACTTTATCAATTATACATGATAAGATAAATAATTGTCATTAGGAAACAGATGTCTTGGCATGTGCTTTGCAAATGATCGGATGATGAATGTTGAAAAATTTGTTAACCGATCATTTATAGAAGGAAGCCATTATGGAGTGTTTTTCTCTATTACGGTCTGATGTCCCAGCCCTGATTGATCACCTCAGGGATTTTGGGGAGGTAATCGCCCCCCATGGGAAAGGGGATGTCTCGTACTCATTTGAAGTTGTCCGTGACAGTAGTGATGTTGTTCTGGACTATAACCGCACCTTATTACCACTCAAGAAGATGTTTCTCCCACCCGTCGAAAAATTGATGGGGTTCTCACTTAAAAATGAGAGTTTTGAGCAAGTTGAGGTAGCCATAGCTCCCAGAGTGTTTTTTGGTGTGCATAGTTATGAGATGCAATCCATACTGAGGTTGGATCACAGCATGCTGTCAGGATCTGCTGAATCAAATTATTTCAAGCGACGCCAGTCCTCCCGTTTTTTAGGTATCTCGTTTGAGCCAGATGAATTTCACTTTTCCGAAAGTGTCGGTATTGTCATTGAAGAAATGGAAGGCTTTGATCTCTTTCTCAATGAAGTCGATGGCGATTTTCAACTTTATGTCCTCACTGACAATGGCCAGGAAATGTTAAATGGGTTTGATAAAATCAATCTAACAGAACCTGAAATAGTTGAGGGTCGTCACTTCAAGAAAAAAATTAGATATCATTATAACAGACTCCCACGGGTTTTTCAATATGCCTATCACTCTGATGTTTGGGCTGATGTAGCTTCACGCTGTGTGGGTTGTGGTGCTTGTACATTAACCTGTCCCACGTGCTTCTGCTTTGATGTTCATGACCATGTTGAAGTGACTGCGGAAGACGGCATGCGGCAACGCAGCTGGGATAGTTGCATGCTAAGTACTTTCGCTGAAGTCGCTGGTGGAGAAAACTTTAGAGAGAAGACTATCAATCGAACCCGTCATCGCCTCTTTCGCAAATTCAAGTACATAACAGATGAAGAGGGCTTGCCCTGGTGTGTTGGTTGTGGTCGCTGTACTGCTTTTTGTCCTGCTGGAATCTCAATGCCAGATATTGTCAATGAGCTCATTCAGGAAGATGAAAAAGCCCAATATCACCGAACTGTCCGGGTATAGAGAAGGAGGCTGAATATGAAACGCCTACAAGATGTAGAACATCACGAAACTGAAGATCTCTATTACCCCACCATGTGTAAGGTGACAGGAGCCAAACAGATAACCGAAATGGAAAAATGGTATGAGCTTGAAATGCCAGAAGGTCAAAGTTTAGGCCATGGTCCTGGTCAGTTCGTGGAAGTATCTGCTTTCGGGATTGGTGAAGCACCCATATCAATTTCCAGCTCTCCATCAAAGAATGGAAAATTTGAACTGTGCATTCGTCAGGTTGGAACTCTCACCAATGTCTTGAAGAATTACGAAACCGGTGATATGATGGGAATTCGTGGTCCTTTTGGTAAGGGCTTTCCCATGGAAAAACTTTTTGGTAAGGATATCCTGGTAGTAGCAGGTGGAATTGGTCTGGTACCTCTTCGATCCCTCATTAATTATGTCCTGGATAACCGCAAAGATTTTGGCCGACTCATCATTCTTTATGGTGCAAAAACGCCATCTGAGCTGCTTTTCACAGACGAACTGGAAACATGGAAAGATAGAGATGATGTAGAGTTACATGTGACAGTAGATCAGCCAGATGAAACCTGGAAAGGAAATACCGGTGTTATCACAACGCTGATTCCCTCTCTGGATCTCAAACTGAATACCACCATAGCTGCCATCACAGGACCTCCTGTCATGTACAAGTTCGTGGTCATGTCTCTCAAGTCAAAACAACTTCCTGATGATCAGATATATCTGTCTCTTGAACGCCGCATGAAATGTGGTGTTGGTAAATGTGGACATTGCCAGATCAATGGTGTCTACTGTTGCCAGGATGGGCCCGTGTTCAACTATGTTGATATCAAACCATTGGAGGAGGCTCTCTAATGAAACCACAAGTTGCATTTTTCGATTTTACTAGTTGTGAAGGTTGTCAGCTCAATAAGCTCAATTTTGAAAATGATCTTCTCGATATATTAAAACACGTAGATATTGTTGAATTTCGCGAGGCTATGGATGACAAGGCCGATCACTATGATATCGCCTTTATTGAAGGATCTATTACTTCACCATCCTGTGTGGAACGCATTCATGATATCCGTCGTCGCAGTGATATTTTAGTGGCGCTTGGCTCCTGCGCTGTAAATGGTGGTGTCAATGCCATGAAGAATCTTCATCCCATTGATGAAGTTCGCGAAACGGTTTATGGGGACGACAAGTACCTGTTTGCCACCCTACCAGCCATGGCAGTTTCGTCGGTGGTAAAAGTAGACTATGAAGTCCGTGGTTGTCCCATGACCCAGCAAGATTTTCTCAAGCTGCTTATCGCTCTGGTCCTGGGCAAGCAACCTCCAAAATATGGTTCTCCAGTATGCGTGGAGTGCAAGCTTAAAGAAAATGAGTGTCTTTACAATCGTGGCATGGTTTGTCTCGGTCCTATCACCAGGGGTGGTTGTGATGCAGTTTGTCCAAGTTTTGGACAATTCTGTACCGGCTGTCGGGGAATCCTGGACAATCCCAATATTGATGGGATGTTGGAAGTGATGACCAGTCATGGTATCAGTCTGGATGAGGCAAAAAAACGTATGCTGCTCTATAATTCAAACGAGGTTCAATTATGAGTCGTGATCTTGACATAAAAGTCCATCACCTGACCCGTGTGGAAGGTCATGGAAATATTGTAGTAAACATGAAGGATGGGGTGCTTGAGAAAGCTCACCTCAGTATTGTAGAACCTCCCCGGTTTTTTGAAGCCATGATGAAGGGTCGCAGTTTTCATGAAGCTGCCATCATCACATCAAGAATCTGTGGTATTTGTTCTCTCGGTCATCAATTGACCTCACTGGTAGCAACTGAAGATGCCCTGGGTCTGGAAATTTCAGAGCAGACTTCGCTCCTCAGGAAATTATTGATCCATGGAGCTACCCTTCAATCAAATATTCTGCATGCTTATTTTCTGGCCGCACCGGATTTCCTCAATGTTGGCAGTGTATTTCCCCTCATCGCAACACACAAAGATGTTGTATTGAGGGCCCTGCGCATGAAACGGTTGGCCAATGATATCGGTGATATCGTTTCCGGTAGAGCCGTGCATCCCATTACACCTGTACCAGGTGGCTTTTCAAGAATTCCAGAAAAAGCAGAGCTATTGGAAATCAAACGACGCCTCTTGGAAGAAGCCCTCCCAGATGGATTGGAAACTATAGAGACTATGAAGGCCCTGGCTGGTGCCATCCCTCAGTTTGAAAGAGAAACTGAATACATTTCCTTAAAGCACCCAGATGAGTATGCCCTGTACGAAGGAGATATTTTCTCCTCTGACACAGGTGCCATATCCGTCCACAAATATCTGGATGTCACCAATGAATTCGTTGTGAATCACAGCACCTCAAAACATGCGAAATACAACAGAAACTCATATTTCGTCGGTGCGCTTGCTCGCTGGAATAACAATCATGCCCAGCTCGGTGAAGAAGCACATGCTGCTGCTGAAGCCATGGGTCTCAAACCCAACTGTTATAATCCATATATGAATACCATTGCTCAGGTAGTTGAAGCTGTGCATTGCATTCTGGATAGTGTTCGCATTATTGACAGATTGATGGAAATGGGTCTCAAAAATGAGAAACCCAACCAGACACCCACACGATATGGTCGCGGTATTGGTTCCAATGAGGTTCCCAGGGGTATCCTTTTTCATGATTATACTTATGACAATAAGGGAAATATTATCAAGGCGAACTGTATCATTCCTACTGGTCAGAATTTGGCCAACATAGATGATGATATGATGAAATTGGTGCCTGAGATTATCAACAAGACCAAAGAAGAGATCACGTTGAACCTTGAGATGCTGGTCAGAGCCTATGATCCCTGTATCTCTTGCTCAGTTCATATGCTGGAAGTTGATTTCATCGAATAGCACCCATGGCAATATTAACAGTCATAGGTGTAGGTAGTCGATTACGAGGAGATGATGCAATCGGTCCCTTACTTATCGATGCACTTTCCCGACAAACGCATTCACAGATAGAATTGGTGGATGCCGGCAGTGATGCTCTGGGGATTCTCGAGTATCTTGAGGGGCGAGAGCACGTGGTTGTTATAGATGCCTGTCAGATGGGTCGTGAAGCAGGTTCCGTTGTGGAGTTTGATGCCGCTGAAATCGATTTTGTTTTAAAGGATGATCCCATTTCACTGCATGGCCTGGGATTGGCAGAGTCAATAAAAATGGCAGCATCCTTGAATATGATACCTGAAGACTTGAAAATCATTGGTATTGAACCAGAATCAATTCAATTTAATGGCTCACTTTCCATACCCGTTCAGAGGGCTTTGAAAATGGCCGTTGATATCGTTGAAGATAAACTAAATCGAGTAAGCCAACTCGCTGAGGCTTAGTTCAATTTGTTTGGCGTTCGCGCCCAGGAGGAAAACAAGAAATGGCAAAAAAAGTATTAATAATAGATGATGACTTCGATCTTGTTGAAGCCATGCGCATCACCTTGGAAGCAGCTGGATATGATGTGATTGATGCCCAGGATGGTGAAAAGGGCCTGGAGAAGATTAAATCAGAATCTCCAGATCTGATTATTCTGGATGTGATGATGTCTTCCATGGACGAAGGTTTCCATGTCGCCTACAAAATTCGGGAAGATGCTGACATCAAGGATACACCCATCGTCATGTTAACAGCCGTCGGCAACCAAACTGGTTTTCAGTTTGACCCCGGCAAAGATGCTGATTTTTTACCAGTTGATGCCTTTATAGAAAAACCTGTAAATCCAAAAAAACTGGTGGACGTAGTACATCAAAACATTAAGGTCTAAGCAGGAGAGACTTTAACTGATTTGACTTTAAAAACGGTAGCAATTTGACGCTATTTCCTGAAACACCCACTTTTTCGATTGCTTCCATGCTTCGGCGTGATAAATGGCTTATACGGCTACGTTGGTATGCAATTCTTGGACTTTTCTCTGGAGTAATTCTCTTAAAGTTCATTGAACTTGGACCTCCATCCAGCCTGAATGCAATGGCCATTGCGGGATTCATCCTGGTTGGGTTAAATCTCATGTATCTGACTTATGCCTCGGCCCAAAAGCAGTTCGGAATGTCCAGTCTGGTTATTTTGCTCAATTTGCAAATGGTCATGGATTTGTTTTTGCTCACCGTCCTCATTTATCTCACGGGGAGTGCAGAAAGCCCGCTCTCCTTCTTCTATGTTTTCCACATTATTCTAGCCAGTATCATATTCCCTGGCGGTTTCTCATATCTTTATTCCCTACTGGTTGTTATCCTGTATTCTGGTCTTTTGCTTATAGAGCAGTCAAGTATGGTAGAGCATATTTGCTTTTTTAATGATTTTCATCTTATGAATGATTCCAGAGTTACCATTGGAATTTGGTTCATTTTTGTAGTGACCATGATGGTCTCAGCTTATCTGGCCCAGAACGTGACGGAGAGACATCGTCGTGTGAGGGATAAACTGCAGGCTGCCAATCTAAAACTGCAAGAAATCAACGAAACCAAGACGACCTTTTTCCGCTATGCCAGCCACGAGATGAAAGCACCCATTGCAACCATTCAATCCACACTTATGGTTATAGAAGATATATTGGGTACCAAGGCTGATGAGCGTGTCATCAATATGCTGAATCGAGCGATCGGAAGGACATCAGAAACCATTGGTATGCTCAAAGATTTGGCAGATCTAACCTATGGAAACTTTCAAGAGCAGCAACAGTTCGAAACTTTGGATCTCCGCAGTCTGCTGATTGGTTTAGTAACCGATGCGAAACCAAATTCAGATCGGAAAAGCCAAACGCTCATTTTTAATTCTGCTGACATACGTTTTGACTATTCAGGGGATGTTAATGCTCTGGGTAAAATATTTACTAATCTCATTTCAAATGCCATTCGCTATACCCAGGAATCAGGTAATATTCAGGTGAGTTTAGAAAAAGTTGACCTGAATTATGTGGTAAAAGTTTCTGATGATGGACAGGGTATTCCAGTTTCTGAGCAAGTCAATATCTTCAAGGAATTTTACAGGACCCCAACAGCCAAAAAAATGATTTCAGAGGGTACGGGCCTCGGTCTTGCCATTGTGATGCGCATGGTTGAACTACATGGCGGGGATATTCAGGTTGATAGCCAGGAGGGCCGAGGGAGCACATTTACAGTTCAACTGCCATTTGAGGAGGATCTGTGAGGAAGGAATCCATCGGTGGAATCATCGTTGATGAGCAGCTAACCTTTGTAAGAATATTCAACCTTCCAGATGAACCCGACTGGGGTGGTTCTGCCCTTGAAGAATTCTGCTTTTACGGTCAGACCGTAAATTTTATCAGTGAAAATATGGACAGCTCTGGTAAGGCCAATTTGTCAGTAACGCTTCACCATGATGAATCGGGATCCTTTCAAGAAGCGGTGGATGCAATCGCTGAATTGCATGAAGATATTAGTGTTGAGGTGATTGAACACGTCTGTCTGCTCACAGTTTATGGCCCACACTTCAAAGAACGCTGTGGTCTGGCCGCTACATTTTTCAGAGCCCTGGGGATTAGAGGAATTAACATTCTTTCCATTTCCACTTCAATCAGTTCTATCTCAGCCATCATTGAAGAAAAACACCTCCTTGATGCCACCAACGCCTTGCGCGATGTTTTTGATGTCCCCTGATCCAACCAACTGAACCATCTCTATTCTGTAATTTCCAGGTCGGATAAAAATTTATCCATATGTGATAGATTCTGGGTTATTTTTAATTTTTCAATGAGATGACTGGAGTACATGTAATTGGATTTTCATAAAGAACTTACTGAACAATTAAAAATGGCCATGAAAGCTAAAGATGGCACATCACTAAAAACAATCCGCGATCTGAAGTCTAGAATTCAGAGTCGTGAAATCGAAAAAGGTGAGCCACTAACAGAAGCAGAGTTTGTCAAGCTAGTCCAAACAGCTGCCAAACAGCGCAAAGAAGCCATCGTTTTGTATGAAAAGGGTGAGCGGCCAGAATTAGTCGCGGTCGAAAAGGCTGAATTGCAGGTGCTGGAGAGATACCTACCACAAATGATGGGTGAATCTGAAATGGAAGTACTGGTTAAACAAGTCCTGGCAGATACTGGCGCTGGAAACATGAGTGATATGGGCAAGGTTATGGGTCCCCTCATGAAGGCAGCAGCAGGTAAAGCTGATGGAAAACGACTTCAAGAAATTGTAAAAAGGATGCTTAGCTAATGGCAACAGGATTTGATTTAGTCGGATTGCTCCTCATTATCATCATGTCGGTGAGCGGGTTGAAAAAGGGACTCGTAGATGGGGTATTGAAAATAGTTGGCATGTATGCAGCGATGTATGGGGCCATGCACTACAATCACCATGGATCTGTATTCCTGGATACTCTCGTCAGTATTCCAGATGCCTACAAGACACCAGCTGGTTTTGTAGTAGTATTTTTAGGCGTGATGTATTCAATAACTTTTGTGTCTTATTTACTAAAAAAAATAGTTAAGAGCTTGCATTTGGGAGCTGTTGATCGAATTGGTGGGATCACCTTTGGAGCGCTTAAAGCAGGACTGATGCTATCAGCTTTTGTCTGGGCATTTGCTATGGTTCCAGTGAGCATGAGGGGTGACTGGCAAAAAGATTCAAAATTGTATCCTCACGTAGAAACATTTGCGGGTCAGATGGTATATGTTTTATCTCTCGAAGATGAATTAGCGCTTCTGCAAACTATGGTGGATCCAGACGCTGATAAAACTGAACTCCTTCAGGCTGCCATGGGTGGTGAAATGGGTGGTTTACAGGGTCTCCTTGGCGATGGTGATGGCGGGGATCAGAATGAAATTCTGGGAAAAGCCCTGGAGTCAATGGGTGGATCTCAAAAAGGACTCCTGGAACAGATGTTGAAATCCGCAGGGGTGGATGATGTATCAAACCTGGATATCATGGAAGAGGTGGAAAAAGTCAAGCACGCTGGTACCAACAGGCAAGCAGAAATGGATAAAAAACTGGAAGAGATCGAAGCCATGGCCCAGGGTCGCCCGGTGATCGCAACAGAGGAGGATAGTAGCGAGGTGATCGAAGAAGAGGCGGAGGGTCTCGAAGAGTAGAGCAATGGATTCCTCTGGCTCAACCAATTCTAGTGATATACACCTCGGTTTTGATGATGTGCGACAGTGGCTGGCTGATGAAGCCGCCGGTGCAAGTGTCACTCTCCAGTTTCAACAACTCCAGCCCAAACCAAATCCAGATGAAATAAGGAACCAGTATGATCGTGTGGCCGGTATTGAAGCCCTCATGGATCATAACACGAGTTTCTTTATTCGACAATACGATGACCTCTATGAAATCCTCAGACTCCTGGCACTGGAAGGCAGTACACTCTATCCTGAAGACTTGAAAATCGTTCACAACGTCCTGGAACAAGCGCGAGTTCTAAAAAATATTTTTCAAAATAGTCCCGTGGATGAAGCTGCTCTCTGGCAGGAAGATTTTGAAAAAATCACCCCCCTTCTGGATATTGAAAAAGACATACTCAGAATTGTAGGACCAGATGGTGAAGTATTGGACAAGGCATCGTCCACACTGTCCTCGCTGCGGCGTAAGCTCAGAAAATCTGGGGGGGCCGTCCGTACGCGCATGGCAGATCTGGTAAAGAAATATAGTGACTCAGGCTATTTAAACGAATCTCAGGCGGGTATAAAGGCCGGACGTTTGGTTCTTCCCGTCACCAGCTCCTATAAACACAAGGTTCAAGGGGTTATTCAGGACATGTCCAATACAGGGACAACCACCTTTATTGAACCTTTTGAGATTATTGAATTAAACAATCAGATTAAAACCATAGAAATTGAAGAGCAGCAGGAAGTACAACGTATCCTAAGGGAACTGACCAGTCGCCTCCACATCCATCATCACACCATTCAGATAAATTATGAGATGCTTGAGATTCTGGATTACCACACTGCACTGGCCAAGTTTGGTAAAACCTTCGCCTGCAGCATCCCCACTCTGGCTGAGGATGGAACCTTTCTACTGAAGGCTGCCCGGAATCCAAGGTTAGCTCTACAAAGAAAAGTAGTTCCCTTAGAGCTTTCTATGGATAATCAGACCACCACGCTGATCATTACTGGACCCAATGCGGGTGGTAAGACGGTTGCCCTTAAAACTATTGGGCTCCTCGCCCTCATGGCCAATGCCGGTGTTCCAGTACCTGCTGCAGAAGGCAGCGTTATTCCATTTGTAGATAAAATATTCACCGACATTGGCGATCAACAATCTCTAGTGGATGACCTTTCAACCTTCTCGGCCCACCTGAGTACTATCATCAGCATTTTGGATCAGACCACATCTCAAAGTCTGGTTCTTCTAGACGAATTAGGAACCGGTACAGACCCTGCAGAAGGGGCTGCTCTGGCTCGATCTATTCTGGAATCACTGGGAGGTGCTGGTGTGAAAACAGTGGCCACCACTCATCTTGGTGACCTTAAAGTTTTCGCTCACGAAGCAGAAAATGTCATGAACGGTGCTATGGAATTCGATCAAAAAGGACTCAAACCTACATATAAATTTTTAGCTGGTGTTCCTGGAAGCAGTTATGGCTTTGAAATTTCCAAGCGTCTCGGTCTCTCTGAAGACATCTTGAAGTCCGCCCGTGGGTATATCGGTTGGGCACGAGATAGTATGGAGAAACTGTTGAGATCTTTAGAGGCCGAGCGAGCCACCCTGTCAGGTTTAAAATCTGACAATACTGATCTGCAGCGCGATCTAAAGATGAAGCAAAAGCGTATGGATACTGCCCTGGAATCTGTACAAAAAGCGGAACGTAATGCTGATAGAGAAGCAGCCAGACAGGCTGGCCAGATTATCACCGACGCGCGACAGACGGTTGAGCAGGTCATTAAGCAGATCAAGGAATCCCAGGCCGGCAAAGAGAATATCAAAGAAGTTCGCGGAACTTTGGATCAGATTGAAGCAGAGCTGGAAAAAGTCATCGAGGAAACGGAAGAACCACTCAAGCTGGAAAAATTAAGCAGTGAGGATGTAGTCGAAGGCTTAGACGTAACTGTATTCAGTTTGGATCAGATTGGCGTTGTCCTGGAAAAACCCACACGAGGTAAGACCATGGTGGAGGTTGATGGGAAACGAATGCGTGTTCCCATTGAGTGGCTGGGGAAGGCTCCCCGGAAAAAAGTAGAAGCGTCCCAATCCAACACGGTTGTAAATGTCTCTGACCGGGAGGGTAGCACCTATAGCCTGGATTTAAGAGGATGTCGGGCTGAAGCAGCTATCGAAGAATTAGGTAGATTTATTGATCAGGCTGTGCTCAGCAACCTGTCCCTCATGCAAATCATCCATGGCAAGGGAACAGGAGTTATAAAACAGATCGTCCATGAGGTACTTGATAAACATCCTGCAGTGAAGAAAAAACGTCTAGGTGGTCTGGATGAAGGTGGGGCTGGCATCACCTTTGTTGAGTTGAAGTAAAGCCCTCCAGGCTGGGATTCGAATCCCAGCCTGGATAGCACGATTCAACTTCAGATAGTTTTCAATTTCTACCGTCTTATCTTCATCGCAGAAATCATGGCGCTCATCGCAGAACATATTATTGAACAGGTCCGTGAAGCTAATGATGTAGTTGATGTTGTTTCTGATTATGTCCAGCTCAAACGCTCCGGACGTAACTTTTTTGGTCGGTGTCCCTTCCATAATGAAAAGACACCGTCCTTCAGCGTCAGTCCTGATAAGCAAATCTATCATTGTTTTGGGTGTGGAGCCGGTGGGAATGTCATCAACTTTATCATGGAACACGAACGTCTAGACTTTTTATCTTCGATAAAATTACTGGCTGATCGAGCCAATATTCACATTGAGACTGATCCAGGGGAACCTCGCAAAAAAGATGATAGAGCTTCCATTTACAACATGCATGAAATTGCGGCCAGGGTTTTTGAGCGACAAATAAATGATGCCAATGCTAAATCAGCTAAAGACTATTTACTCAATCGAGGTCTTTCCGAAGAGACCCTGAAAACCTTCCGGGTTGGTTTTGCTCCTGACAGTTGGGACACTGTGACTCTGGAGGTGATGAAGCTGGGATTGTCCCAGGATGTTCTCACCCGTAGCGGTCTGCTGATGCCCAAAAATGAGGGTGGCTATTACGATCGCTTCCGTAACCGGATCATGTTTCCCATCATGGATATCAATGGTAAGGTCCAGGCCTTTGGTGGCAGAATTTTTGGTGAGGCTGATGGTGCCAAATACATGAATAGTCCAGAAACACCCATTTACCATAAGGGACGCACCCTATTTGGTTTGAATATAAGTCGAGATGAAATCAGAAGTTCGCGCACAGCCATCCTGGTCGAGGGCTATATGGACCTCATTCGTCTGTATCAAGAAGGGTTCCAAAATGTCGTCGCAGGTACTGGTACGGCATTTACTTCAGAGCAGGCTGGGTTGGTGAAACGTTTTGCTGACAAAGTGCTGGTCTGTTATGATGGGGATGCTGCTGGTCAGAAGGCGGCTCAAAAAGCTGGCCTCACACTTCTGGACAAGGGACTTGATGTCCGCATTATTCAGATACCCGAGGGGGAAGACCCAGATAGTTTTTTTGATGAGAAGGATGCCAAGGCATTTCAAAAACTCATTGGTACAGCACTGGATTTCATGACTTTCGTACTCAGAGCCAATCAGGATCAAATGGATTCTCCAGTGAAACGGACAGCCTTCCTGGAAGGGATGGTATCAGAACTGGCTCTCATGCAGAATGAAATACTCAGGGGCATGTTGGCAGGTCAATTGGCTGAAGAAATGCATGTTCCTGAAGAAGCGGTTATGGGATTGCTAAAACGTCAATCAAAAAGGGTCCGTCGTAGCGAGTATACTCCCGATCCTCCGGCTAGACAGCAACAATCCAAGCCAGATACCTTGCGCCGTCCAGAATCAGGAGCTGAAAAGGCAGAATTTGAGCTATTGCGCTTGCATCTCAGCCAGGACGAAAGTCTGCTGAATTGGTTGACTTCCACCATCGGTGATGAAGATATCAAAGCCTTTCATTATGTGGAAATATTCCAGATGTTCCATGGTCGGCTACGTAAAGAGTTACCCATCAATCATAGCAGATTGCTGGATGAAATTGAATCTGCTGAGATCCGTCGTTTTATTGCTCGCTTGATCAACGAAGCACGACCTGACCTTGAAAGTATCAGTCATGCACATCAGTGTATTAAGACGGTACGCTGGTGGGCCATTCAACGGGAAATGGATGAGTTAAAACAGCTTATGCGTGATGCAGATGCCAGGGGTGAGGATTCCCAGGAATATTTCAGAAGGAAAGTTGAACTTCAACTCGAGCAAAGGGATATTAAACCCAATCCCACACCGATGTAATCGCATGTTTGCGGTTATATCACACCTTCACTTTTCATCAATCAGCTCCAGTATTTGAACGATTTAGTCCACGCCTCTAGGGATGAAATGAGAGGGGGAGGATAAATCGTTGGTCCAGGCTTGTCAGATTTATAATACTATGCGGTGTTAACATTAATATATTCAATTATATAACTCTTGTAAAATAGTTGAAAAAAAATGCTCCATGGGCTTGACACGCTTTTGATTTTGGTCTAAAATATCAACGGAAAAATGACAGCGAGGAGTCCCTTATTCGACAGAACAAGGGACTTTTTGCATCTAGGGCTTTAGCAGGGTGGATATTATGGCTTTAGCAACCTTTAACCTGCTCAAATCATCGAAATTATAAACATATTTAAGTAAAGCTGTATGGTGTAGTCGGGATAAATACTCCACTTACAATCTCTTTGCACATGCTGGACCACCCGACTATTTTATTTGGCTTTTTGAGACCTATAAATTCATAATTTGTAATTTATAATTCTTAATTAAAAAAGGGGCCCATAGCTCAATTGGTTAGAGCGCCGGACTCATAATCCGTCGGTTCGGGGTTCGAGTCCCTGTGGGCCCACACTCTAAACGCCTTGTAATTATTAAAGTTACGAGGCGTTTTCTTTTTAAAGGGGGTTATGAGTAATCTATCCAATATGGACAAATTGGGACATTATGGGACATAGAGTGGGCACAAAGTGGGCACAGTTTAAAGGTGGATTGGATATATCAATTGGATAGAAAACAATAAGTTATAGACCTTGAGGGTCACGGATAGGGACTATGCATGTTGGTACGCCCAGGCAAAAAAAAAGCGCCCACATATGCAGGCGCTTCATTGTTATATCGATTGGTGCAATTACAAGATGGATCCAAGAACCTCTACCCCATCTCGTAGGTTAGCATCGACAAGATGAGCATAGTGAGTCTCGGTAACAGTGACTGAACTATGACCAAGGAGCTTAGAAACTGTAAATATACTTACCCCCTTCTGGACAAGCAGTGATCCAAATGTCCTACGGAATGTATGAATATTGGCATTCAGGATATTGGCTTTGTCGTAATACTTTTTCACCTTTTTTAAAGTGTAAGAATATGTCAGAGGGAAAGGCACTCGGAGTTGTTTGTCTTTAGACCGCCTGATCAAGATCTCGAATACAAGCTCGTCCATTGGCACGAACCTCACCCTATCTTTTTTCCCAACGATCTTGAGACGTTTACCTTCAAAATCAACGTTGCCCCAAGTAAACCGGTCTGCAAGAATCTCTTCACGACGTGTTCCTGTATGCAAGTATACCTGCACCAGGTCTAAATAGTCCTGATCTCCAGCCTCCTTAATTACTTTAAGAAGTTCTTTAATTTCAGCCACAGTTAGGAATCGGATGGTTATGGGTGGCTTTGGTGGTGGGTTAAGACCTCTCATTGGATGCTTCTCAATGAATTGATGTGTGATGAGCACATTGAAGAAGGCACGAAGGGTTCTGAACTCGAGACCTACAGTTTGTGGGCTGAGCTTGCAATCCTTCAACCTATAATCAAAGTAATTGGTCAAATCTCGGGTCGTGATATGACGGACCCTTGTTCCTCCCAGGAAGAACAGAAATGCATTTAGCACGATTTGTTCACGTTCAATTGTCTTTGGCTTATTTTGCGAGTGTTCCTTCGTATAGTTTATTGCTTCACTGAGAAGGATATTTTCGACTGCTCTAGTTTCAAGTCCACTTTTAATACGAGTTTTTTTGAATTCTATTTCTGCTGCCATACGTTCAGCAGTTTTACGGTCGGTATACACTTTAATCCGTCGTCGAGTACCATTTGTATCATAATAATCGATCTTATATCCAGACCCCCTGGAGGTCTTGATACTTGTTATCTTTGTCATGTTACCTCCTTTATACCGGTAATTGGATGTCCATTATGGACAGATTTTTAATGATGATATTATCCAAGTCTGATTTTTTGATCCGGATTCTGGATCCGACAGTGTATGTCGGGATATTGCACTGATGTATCAGCCGACGTACCGTTTTCACGGATACGTCCAGCAGGGTCGCTGCTGTTTTTAGACTGTACATCTGTTCCATGATTAATATCCTATTCTTTGTTGGTTTATAATTTTGAGGTTGATTGTGATAGTAAGAGTTCTGCTGTTTGTTCTGGAAAATGAAGTAAGAAGTAATCAGGAGTGTTATCTAACATAACATCTTCATCTACCAGCCTACCGGCTGAAATTGACTGTTCCCTTCGTGGACGGAAATCCGACAATGGATTCAAAACTTTTTCAGGCACCAGGAATGGATCATAAGTGATTAAACCATAGAGCAATTCTGCTTCTTTTTGACTCGCTACTTCAAAATGGGTTGAAACGGTATTAGGGAATAAATCGATAACTTGATCAGCACTAAACCCTGCTTCTTCATGATCAAAGAGGGTCAGATCTGAAAGGGTGGGTTTGTTGAAACTCATAGTAATGTCCTCATTGTTATTGTTATCATTCTTATTCCAGAAAAAGGACCTAATCCCGATGGGGATTAGGCTCACTTTCATTTTGATTTGAATCTTTTTCCGCAAAGTGAGAAATTAGAAAAACTACAATTAAATTTTGAATAATCATTTGGAGTAGTGACATGGTGTGTCCTTTTTTGTTAAAATGATTTATATTTCAAAAGAGGAGGGCACCTCCGAAGAAGTGCCCCTCTTATGCAGCACTAAGCCTTTAACAGCTCAGCTACTTTTGTTTCGACCTTGGCAAGAACAGTATCGAGATTCTTGATCTGTTCTTTGACCAATTTGACCTCACCCTTCTGAGCCAAACGATCAAGGTCATCCTCAATGTCTTCTAAGGACGCGTTCATTGTTTCAACCTGAGTGTTTAACTCAGCCTGAAGTGCACGCGTGTCGTTCCGAAGAGTGCGAAGATTCAAGGCATTTGAGATTTTTGAAATCCCATAAGACCTTCTGATCAACTTTTGATAAGGAGTCATTGACTGCTTATCTTCTAATAAAGGTTCCACGATGGTTCCTCCTTTAGCTAGGTTCTTGGTTGTACCCGAGACTCCGTCGCTCATGGTGTGATTTGTTGTTAGTTTCATTTTGATCTCCTTTTGTTTGGCTGGTTATTCGAAGAATTGTTGTCAGGTAGTTTCATGTGTCTCCCAGTAGGACATGAGATAACTGAGTAGAAAAAGGTCTCTACTAGACCGGCGGTTAGTTGTTGCATTGAGTTGCACAGGATTCCAGTGTTGCATACAATTTCCCTTTCGTTTTGTAATTCATATGAGGTGACGTGCTTTTGACTTTGGAAAAACTTCTCTATATGGGACTTAATTATGTTCAGGCTGTTTTTGTTAGATTGAGGTGAAGTGAAGATTGATTTTGACATTGAGACATCCTCTCGGTTGACCTCACCCACCGAATGACAGATGAGTGAGGATTGTTATTGGTTTGGATTCAGGAGATGAAACTGGCTTCAGGTAGTTCTCCAAGTTTCGCCAGATGCTTGCGGATCTTTCGAACCAGACCACCTTGACCACGGTGACCATAAATCACCTCATGAACTGACTGGACTTTCATGTGGAGCTGTTCTGCGATGTATGAGAATGACATCTTCTCTGAAACCCACATGAAGTAGATTTGCTTTTGACGATCTGTCCCATGATCGCTAACGATCTGTCTGATGGCTGGAAGTAAGCTCCCAAACTTTTCTGTGAAGGAGCCGCTGTTGTCTAGATACTCTTCTAGACTCTGGTAAACTCGGTTGGCGTGAACTTCGTTGTACCCAACTTCCTTATTTACATAAGTAGTTTTGTAGTTTCTCTTTCCTTTTAGATAATCATTAATGGCTGGGCAAATCTGGTGACAAGTTTTGGAAGCATTCTTGGGGCATGTTTGACAGAGTTCCATGAGATCTCTCCTGCGCTTTGGGTTTGCGCTCGTCCCGAGAAAGCGTCATGCTTTCGGGCGAACACAGTGCAGGCGAGAGAAACCGTGTCTCGCTTGTGATTTTTCATGTCACAATTTTGGGAATAAAAAAAACCCACCAGAAGAGGTGGGTTATGAAGTTGAATTGAATCCTAATTGTTGCTTAATAATGCCAGCTTTTTAGCTCGCTTGGTGGAGGGTCGTAGACGCATTTGAAACCAGTAGTGAGGTATCGTTTTAAATGTCCATGAAATTCTGGCATCTCTTTCTTTATCTTCTTTTTAGCACTCGCAATAACTTTACTAACAGCTTGTCGAGCTTTCTCTCCGGAGTCTTCAGGCCTTCTTCGCCCGAATTTATCAAATCTACTCCTAATCATTTTATCTAAAGCTGAGATCTGTTGGATTTTTTCTAAGTATCCTCGATTACTTGGAGATAGGTTTTCTAACTCAGATTTAAGTTTTGCAAGCGCATCTTGATATACAGAGATATGTACATCAGGCAAAGTTCGATTAGAATGTTGTTGGGTTTCTCCAAGACTACTATATTCATCTTGGCTCTGCATCATTAATAAGTTTAAACCAATGGCTACTAATTGGTCTGATCGAATATCTTTGTTTGGGTTCTTTAGGAGAGTAAGAATGTATCTTAGTCCCTTGGAATCCTTAAGCCGAATGATTTCACCTTCATACCGAATTTCCCAGAAGTCACCTGAGAGCTTGAACAGATATTCTGGAATCTCCTGATTTACTTGAGTCTGAATGTTTGATTGATATGAATTGATGAACTCGTGTAATCTTCCAAACTCATCAGTAGATGAGCATACAAAATCGGGAGGAACGATTATCTTGAAAATTCCTGCCAAGTTCGGGTCTCGAATATGACTTTTCAATAACTCAGCTACCTTTATTGAATGCTTCGATGAATTGACTACATCAATTTTATCGATGGGTTTTTCATATTTAGGAATGTAGCCAGTAGTAGATAATGAGTTCTCCTCTCGATACTCTGAAATCAACTTTTCGGTATCACTAAGTAGACTCTTTAACAGTAGGGCTGCTTTCTCATCGGAGGATCCCTCCTTCACAAGGCCCTTAATACTCAAGAGATCGTCCACCTGATCATCTGGAAGTGATAGAACAACAACCGCTGGAGTCACTATCATGCCAGAGTTGAGTTGATCATCTGAATATTTGCTGTCAAAATAGGAATCGAGTCCGGAAGCTGATTCGGCTATCCTTGATGCGAGGGGATTCTTGTACTCGGGCTCAAACTTCATAATATTGGGTTCATTTCTGTGGTTATCTATCCAGTTCCACCAAGATATGAATGGTATGCTAACCAATCCACTATGAAATATATCGAGTTAATGATGGGTTAAAGAAAAGGATCTGAGTTGATCCTCTTCTGCATGCTTAGAGCTTTTCAACAGCCTCGTTTATTTCCTCATCTAAGACCGTCGCATATACAGTCGTCGTTTGAGGATTTGAGTGTCCGAGTTGCTGTTGCACCAGTCTAAGCGATTTTGATACTGCAAGTAATCTCACTGCGTAGCTGTGTCTACATGAGTGGATACTATAACGAGCTGGTAATCCAGCCTTCTTTGCCCACTTCTTAAACACCTTTTGTATCCCGTTTGAACTCATGTAATCTTGACGTTCTGAAGAGAACAAATAATCACTGTCTGATGTACGGTAATCCAGATAGTCTTGGATGAGTGTTTTTAGACTTGAGCTGAACTTGACTTGTCTAAGCCGATCACCCTTACCGTGCTGAACGATCAAAGTGTTCCCGCCACGCTTTAAATCAATGTCTTCGAGTTTCAGTTCTGCGATCTCGCTGACACGCAATCCAGTTCCTAAGGCCAACTCGATTATACATTGATCTCTCACTGCTCCTTGATGAGCTTTGGACTTAGCGATTATAACAGCCGCTTCAAGAGTCTTGCGAAGAGCCTTGACTTCATCCTCGCTCATGAACTTCTGGAATGTCAGTGTCCACTGGGCATTCATAACAGATCCGCATCGGCGAAACTATAATGATCCTGTCCCAAGATTATGTGATCTAGTATCTCAATATCAAGAGCAGATAGAGCTGTTTGAAGCTTCTTCGTTACTGCTCTATCAGAGTTGCTTGGCATAGTCTCACCACTTGGATGATTATGTGCCAGGATGACGTTCGCAGCCTCCTTCTCAAGCACCTTTATTGCAATTCGCCTGGGATATACGGCAGAAGAATTGATCGTACCTGATGCAACGACTTCCGTAGTGATCACTTTGTTCTGATTGTTAAGAAAGATCACAACGAAATGTTCTACGTCCCTGGCATAGTCTGAGAGAAACGCTCTCAGATGATTAGCTGCTGAAGTTGCGTTCTTAATCATATCACCTGCTTTGAGTTGGAAACGGTTTACAAACTCTTCTGCGATTTCATTATCGCTTACTTCTGTTAACAATTGATTCATGGTTGAATCTCCTTATTAAGCCACGTTGTTGGTGCTGGTTGTTGCCACACTAAAGAGAGCCAGTACAAACTGACTTACATCTCTACTCCTAAATGTCTTGTTCCGGGGGTGTGGTGGAACGCCAGCTATCGTTCTTGTGGTATTAGCATCTTCTAGGGTTTTAAAGCCGATGCTGATTCTGTTATTCTTCGTGCTGACCCTGATAGTTCTGTAGCTGTCCAGTCCCAGCAATGAGAGCCCACTGGAAACGAGACTGGAAAGCTCATCGCTACCGTATTTATCATCAGCTATCTGTAGGTAATGCATAAGCCTCCTATGATTCCATCGTTTGTAGGTATTGGTTTACCAGTACCATTCTTATTCCAGATTTTTATGGAATAAGAAGTATACAGGCTGGTCTTAACGCCTGTTCAATAATCAAAATGAAAGAGGTGAAAGATGACTTTACTGCTTCATAAAGGAGCCGAACCTGCAACTATAGAACAGTTGGCAATGATCCCGCTTCCGCAAGAAACAAGGAGCTACAAGCCGGTGGCTCACCATGACCTGGCAAATATGTTGAGTTCTATGGCTGCGAACCTGTTGCCGGAGTTTACTCTCGATTCAACACAGTTCGGATTGGCCAGAGACGGACAGAAGATGTTTGGTGTGCACACATTCAAGAATGGTGACTCTGCTCTTGGACTGAGTATCGGATTCCGGAATAGCTACGATCGCAGTTTATCAATCGGTATAGCTACGGGCAGTTCTGTATTTGTATGCGATAATTTATGTTTGAGTGGGGATCTGACAGTCCTTCGCAAACACACAACCAATGTCCTGGATGATATCAATGGTCTGGCACTATCAGCCATCTACAAATCAAGATCCGCATTCAATCAGATCAAAGCAGATGCTGAAGTGATGAAACAGATCCCCATGACTGATGACGAAGCCTATCGGATGCTCGGTCTGATCTATGGTCGAGGGATCATTAATCCACGGATGATACCAGTCGTGAAGAAGGAATGGTTGGACCCATCGCATGATGCCTTCGAAGAAAGGAACCTTTGGAGCTTTTATAACGCTGTAACGGAGTCTCTGAAGAGTTCTCCTCCACAGTCAATCATGGAACGTCACCTGGCAGTACACAAACAACTCATGGAACCTTACCGAGTGGTTGCTTAATCACATTTAAATTAATGAAAGGAAAACAGGAAAATGAGCAACTTTGAAAAGATCAAGACCCTCGTTGAGAATTCACTATACCTGGTATACGCTATCCTATCGAAGGTCTTCGAAGGAAGAAAGTGAGTGAAATATGACCAAATCTGAAATAAGAAGTCGGATTCAGCTGAGACAGTCAAGTTTGAAGGACTATCTCCTGTGTCCAAAACTCTTTGAGTACAGGCATCTGAAAGGCATTGAGGCAAAGACACGATCTGCAAAAACATTGAACGGATCTGCGCTTCATTTGCTAATGTTTTGGCTGCACCACGGAGAGTGGGATATGGATGTTGAAAACATGTATCCTAAGGCATTTGCTCATTATGAATATAGTAGTGACGAAAGCCATATCCCTGTTCGGTTCACAAAGGATAGAGAGACAGATATCAAGGCGTTTACTGCTACTGCTACTGAGATCGTTGATGGGTATCGCAGGAGGCCAGAGAATAAATTGTCAAGAATGCTGTATCAAGAAGTGGAATTCAGAGTCACCATCTTATCTGAAACTTTCACAGGAACCATAGATGGTCTTCGGGAGCTACCGGACGGTAAGATTGAGTTGTTCGATTATAAGAGCAATGCTATTCGCCCGAATGTTCATGCCGTAGCTGCTGACATCCAGCTGAATTTGTATTCTTACGCAGCAATGTGGGGTGAGTTCAAAGTTGGAGTAGATGAGTGGATAAAACCCCACATCTTACCAGATTATAGTTCAATCTATTATCTGCCTGCACACAAGATCAGGAAGAGGAATTCTCCTCAAGGTGAAAAAGGTCAGGAGATGAGTTATCCACTGATCCGTACAAGCAAGTCAATTGAGGATCTGCGAGCCTTCCGTAAAGAGGTAAGCAATATCCTTAAGTCACTACTGAAACCGTGGTATTTCAAGAACAATTCACACGCGTGCGTGTTCTGCCAGTATACAGACTTGTGTCAGAGTCAAAACCCATTGGTGACTGATAGGATTGCTTCAAGGGCAAATGATCTGCTAAACGAATTGAATATGACATAAATGTCAGAAAGGAATTAGATGATGGAAAACACACTTATTGTACCGGATGATGTAAGAGCCGCTCTATCGGTTGCAGGCTGGGATATGGACTCCGAAATGGAGAGCATGTCAACCGAACACTCCAGGTTTGAAATACCGGTGATAAGGGTTGAGCATAGAACAAACTCGAAACATGTGTTCTATCTTGATCGCGGACCCTCTTACAATGTTGAAGATCAATCTGAAGTTGATCTGGGAGATACCCTCACTGGTGTAATCTTCGCACATCAGCATATCCGTGCAAAATGGGTCGAGGGAAAAGAGGTTCCAGAATGCTCCTCTATTGAGGGCATGCCAGTTGGAGAGCAGCCGCTAGCGGATAGGTGTAACCTATGTGAACATTCCGCTATTGGTTCCACATGTAAACCTAAGATCAGAATCCTGTTACTATCAAACTTGGAAGGGGAATTGAAGCCCTATGTACTACATCTTCCTCCAACTAGTTTGAAGTATTTTTCGCAGCACGTACGCAAATTAAGTAGGAGTAATCTACCGATTGTTGCGTGTAACACTGTATTCAAAATCAAACCAATTGCCCGTAATGGGTACAAGTATGGTGAGATAGAGATATCGATAGACGGTGTGTCAAATCGTGAGACACTCATGGTTGCGAAACAACTTCGGACAGAGTTTGAAGAGTTTTCAAAACGACTTACCAGACAAGATTTTATAGAGTCTGGTGACACTGTTTCGGAGTAGTCTTAGGACCCGTAAAGAAAGAAGTGCCTCTGGTGCTTCTTTTTACCTCATATCCAATTGCCTATAGAGGCTGTAAAATTTTCCAAAAATTAAAAATACGGATTCGATATAGGATCCAAAATCAAAGCGGACCTTTCGATCGGATAGCCTGGTACTTGACAAAAGGCGGCCCTAATTATGTGGCACGTTCCTTAAGAGTGATTTATTATTGGCTTTTTGGGTTTAAGTTTGACCGATCAAACGAGGGGGATTCTAGATGATAGTACAAATGGGTAAACACAAGTACAAGAAGACTATCCGTGAAGATGGATATATTCACTTTAGTCGCTTGCCTGAAAAGCCTCCAGAAATCCCAAGAGCTGAGTTACCTGGGGATGTCGTAAAAATTAGTTACCGATGCTGTGGATGTGAGGACACATTCGAGCAAAATATCCCACGCCAAGAGGGTGATGCCACCCAGGTAGACGTTGCCAGTCACTTCATGAAATGTGGGAAGGGTGTTGATTATAAGTATATCAGAAGAAGAGATCTAAACACTTGACACAAAAAATCAAAGCCACAATTGCTCGCTATAAACGATCCATGAATAGGGAGTGGAAAGAACACCATTTCATTAGTGACGGAGCTGGCAAACGCTTTTTAATTGGGCCGCTCTATCTCCGCATTGATGACATAGAAGGAGCTCTGGAGCACTACCAATGGTTTGAGAAAACATTTGGTGATGATTCAGGTGAGCCTTTTCACAGGGTGGGGTGGGCTCTAACTCTTCACCGATCCGGATTTGATCATGGTGCTGAAAGAATGCTACTCATTGCCATGCTGAAGAATCTATATATGTTCCCAGTTCTATTTGGTGAGGATCCTGCGGAGATAGATGGCTGGTACGGATCAAACTGGGAAGATCTGGACTATATCACTGATGCCCCTAAATGGATGTTAAATCTTTGGACCATGGAAGAATTAGAATGGGCGAAAGGCATCTATTATGGTGAACAAGCTGTGAAGATTAGAGATCGATATATCGTGATCAATCAATTCCTTGAGCTCGAACGTCCAGGTGAAAAACGCAGTTTGCTGGTAGAGGAATCTATGAAGCTTGAGCGTGGGGATTATAGCAGTTTAGCTCATTAAAGCATCTTGCACAAAGTTAACACGCGGCGTTCCATAGAATGGTGCTATTACCCACTTTAGCGACGAATTTCATTTACCTATTTATACAATTGCCATGTTTTTGAAAATGAAGAGGCCAAGAATATCGACCTCTAATTATGATATAGAGAGGAAAGGGCGGACGATTAAATCCGCCCCCGGTAACTAGTTACTATCTTCAAGATTCATCATTGCACATAAGTCTGATTCCAGTGTTCCCTGGAAGCATCTATAGTGAGAAAAGAATATTTGTTCTAGCTGCTCACTTTCATCTTTATCGATATTTGTGTAAATGGAAATAGCGCAAGGGTCCAGACCTGAATCCCTGTCGATACTTTTTCCACAAATACAACATTCAAAATTGACTAGGACCATGATCTACTCCTGGTCCAACTCTACTGAGATGAGCTTGCCCGCATTATGCAGATGCTTGCTCATTTTGTCCAGATCTGCCATTTGCTCATCTTCGCTGGCATAAGTCCAGGGAATCATCGAGCCGTTGGCCATTACAAACTGTGTAGTTAACCCGTTGTCCCAGATTGAACTGGCGACATATTCCAGGTTTATTAATTGACCTGGGCTGTTATTTTTTTCTAAGTATATCATTATCATTATCATTATTATTATTTTGGTTTTCGTGCAGCGCTCTTTTGTGAGCAGCTGTTAAGGATGGAGCAAACACTTTGCTTACCCCACCTGATCTTATCATTCTCTTTATACCCTCCAGTCGCCTGTTCTCAGGGTGGCTGGTGATGCCAGAATCTGCACCACCTTTGTTTCCTTGCTGTCGTCTAGGGAAGTACTTCATAATGCCTTCTTCGCCGCATCAATCAACATTTTACTGTTTCTTTCTACAAGGGGCTTAAATATGTCAACCAACCTCTTCTTCTGACATCCATCGATATCACTTATTGTCATGGTGTTAGACCAAGTTTCGCCCTCGCCTTTTCTTTGTGTTTCGTCTATATCTGCGTGATCAATACGCGTGATGAGCTTAAAATAACGCATCATATTTCCTCCTGTTTTTGTGAAAAAGGCAAAAATGAGGAATCCCTATACTATATATAGGAATTCCTCAAAAATGCCGTTTTTAGCCACCCAGATAGCGGGCAGCGTTATGCTGATTGATGCCCAAGACATCTACCAGATCATCTGTAGTTAATTCATGCCCTCGATCGAGGAATGCCTTAACTAATTTTGTTTTTGTTTTATACTCAGAACCATGCTCAGCATTGAATTTACTAAACAGCTCGCGAGAGCCCAGCAGTGCTGTGGGCATCCAAGATCGACTTATGGTACAGCCTTGAAATGTTTCTTTTAAATTATGAACTATATTTGCGTCTCTAGTACAGAGATAGACATTAACATTCACATCTGAGCTATGATCCCTGAGGTGAGTTCTAAATATTTCCTGTACCAGGTCAGTAACCATATCAAATATTTTAATTGATTCAGCACTCACATCTGAAAAGCGTCGAACTCTATCGGCTGTATCGCTCTGGAAAGAGTCAACGTCTCCATTAATGGCTATGGTCTTACTTAAATAATAGGGTTCGCCCTTATTTAAAATGCCAGTACAGACAATATTCACATTTTCCATAAGGTGATTTGCACCCTTAGTCGCACCATAATGTTCAATACTAATATTTTGGACATTTTTGAGATGTTGCTCATACTCAGGTTCATAATCCTTATATGCAACTACATAGGTATTCCCAGTAACTGCTATTTCCTTAATATCTTCACAGAAATCTCTCACAAATCCTGTATGTTCCTGGTAGTATGTTTTTGAAAGATTCTGATCCATACAAACATTGATCGTCAGGTTCTCATACGGTCTTAGATGAGGGATATCTGCAAAATAAAAACTATCATCCCGGTATTCTGGATCCAAGTCAGCTGTCCCATCATAAATGAATGTTGAAAAGTCTTGCCAGTAGGTATTGGAATAATGTGTAGTAGTGATTGTATGATCAGTGCCATGATACAGACCTCCTTCGCGAATTATTTTCGCAACTAACTCAGGATATTCTGGAAAGTCCCCCAGGTAATCTGCCATCCATGTGAACGTGAAGTCTGAGGTCCAGTAAAAACCTTCACTTGTAGAATCAATATGCTGATAATCATCTGGGGATGAATAATGATCACGAATAAGATTTACACCACTTAGTACTTCAGGATAGAATTTTGGAGTAAATTTTTGAACATCAGCTAAAAGTGTAGTCAATGTTTGAGTCGTTGTTGGAACATTCTCAACCAGGGTAGGTCTCTCATCTATGAGTAGTAGTGGTCTTTGATGTGTAGAGTTAAGATCAATCTTGCCAGCACCTACATTTGGGGTTGATTCCCAGTAACGTAAAGCCTCTAGTAGGTCTTGCTTTTCAGACATGTCAAATAACCTCTTATGCGATATGACTACTACAGGAAATTGCTTTTGCCGTTGGTAGTTATATTTAACTCTACAATCAGCTACCTTTACAGTACAGGTACGGCACTGACTTGGACGATATTTTGTATATCCCTCCTTACAATACCCTGCTTCATAACCCATCATGGGGTATGCTTTATCTTCATCAAAATAGGAGTTTATTGTGTCGGTGATCTCCTGGATTGTGTCCTGGCGTTCCACAACCAACACTGCACCAAAGTTTAATTTATATTTTAAATTAAATACAATGGCGATGATGATCAGCGTCGTTTTTCCAAGACCTGGCACAGCTGGTATCACAATCGGTTTGTCATTATGGATCTGAGCTGATAGTAACCGGAATATGTCTAGGATAATATCTTTGTGTTGCCTGCTCATGGTTTGACCTCTTTTTTCAAACAGATCAACAACCATATCTCGCATATGCCGATGGTCACTTGTAGGGACAATACTGGATATCGGATAGGTTGTTCTATTGATATTTACTTTTGCTAGAGGTGAGAATGGGTGCTCATAGAAGTCTATTGGCTTACGATAATTACGTATCTGATAACATTGTCCAGAACAAATCCCCATATCCTGCATTGTTTTACATTTTGGAGCCTTGTACCCCTTATTTACTGCATACTCTATATTTGATTCTGTGACATCTTCCCGATAATCATTCCACTGGTTGGCTATCTGTCTAAACTTTTCAAGTCCATCAGTACCTAGATTTGCTAGAGTCCATAACAGGATTAAACGTTCAGTATGAGAGGGGTCTTTTTTAGTTAGTAGCTTAGTAAATACCCCACAGCCCTCAAAGATGGAATCTATCTGCCCAGTTCCAGCAAAGTCATCTATCTGAATAGGTGTGCCCTTATAATCTCTGGTGACAACTTTCGCCTTTAAATGCTCCAGCTTTTTCTTACCACCATATTTATGGACCAGCTCATCATAGGTATACCGTTTGGTGTAGTCTGCATGGATAATCTGGCACATAAATGGGTCATCTTGCACCTTCCAGTGATTA
>Ga0209249_1000029_pt1 | contig 216266 bp, 174 predicted proteins | sample SaaInlV_200m_DNA_4_FD_184653 | JGI IMG/M metagenome (GOLD analysis project Ga0209249, IMG submission 184653) | Marine microbial communities from expanding oxygen minimum zones in the Saanich Inlet - SI037_S3LV_200m_DNA (SPAdes) (version 2) | ecosystem: Environmental > Aquatic > Marine >... | reverse complement strand
ATGGAAGAAAGGAAGAGAATTAATCTGCTGGCAACAGTTTAATTAAGTAAATTAATGATGAATAATTATACCAGAAACACTCTCATAGAATTATGCTAATTTATTCCCGTCGCTTTGAAGACCTACAATCTTCAACATCAATCTGTATTTCTAAAACATTTTGTTTTTTGTATAAATGAATGATTATTTCACCATATTCATCTGATTCCAGCCTAAACTTTCCAATAGTGGAATTGTTAGACAATTCACGAACAGCGCTTTTAATTCCCGAGGATAGATTTTTTAATAAATTTTTATACTTTTTCTCATTTTGCATAGAATTATTTTTTATCAATTGTACATCTTCCACATGTGAGGTAAACGCTAATCCAGGTGTGAAGACTGCTGAAGGAATGTTGTGATCATGAGAATTATTATGATCATCTTTATATTCAAGATTTTCTTCATAAAAATTCTTCGAGGCATTTTCTATCTCGGCAACTTGATTCAGTTCCCCTTCATGCATTTGATTTAATTTTAGACTAAAATGATCTGGTTCCATGCCCTTTCTATCATTTGGATGGTACCTTTTAAAGGTTTTCCCCTGGTCAGGAAGCAATGACCGGACAAGTTGATCTGTTAACAAATCTAATTGTCTGTCTGCCTTTGTAAACATCGAACGAAAATCTTTTAAATTTCCTTGTGATAAATTTTGTTCAGATGTCGTCTTTAAGGGAATAGTTAGTTTTGTTTCGGGTATCTGGTTATTTGAGATTTTTGAGGACCTTCGATTTGCCATATCCAGCAATTGTTTGGCGGTACTATTCTTTTTAAGAATATCCTTAAATTCATCCTGAATATTAATTGTCTTTAATGCATTATCATTCTGTTGTAAATCATTCTTTAATTTTGGACTCAAGATTGGATTTGATACGTCACTCTTACCGTTATTCTGTATTTTTTCCTGTACTTTTTTAAAATTTGAATTATTAGGTTCTCTATCCCGGGTTCGTAAATCATCCATCGTTTGATTATTGATAACATAATCGAGGGGGTTACTGCCAATTCCAACTTCAGCATTGTTAGATTTACCAACAGTTTTCTTTTCAATTCTTTCAAAGGTAATCATTTGTTTTTCATATCCTTTGGATTCTGCTGGTTTTCAGTATCAATATCACTCTCCACGAGATTTATCAAGTTTTCCTTGACCATTAGCAGCTCAATTGATAAAGAATCGATTTCTGATTGCTTGTTGAAATTATCAGATTCCAATTCTTTTATCTGCTCTTCCAAAATCAAAACATCCTTTTCCGTTTTCGTCAAATTATCTTTTACCACTTTTTCGGTAATTCTTGCTGCAGATGAGCTCCCTAAAGCCAGTAATATGTTTTGTCTTTTTCTTGTACCGGTATTTTTATAGAGCTTCATTATTGTCTGATCATCCAGCTGCTGGACAATATTGCGAATTTCTGCAACTTTCATATTTTCATAAGTCTTCGCCATTTCCTTTATACTAATATTGTTCAGTTTCTCTGTTTCAATATTTTGCTTATATATACTTATTTGACCTTTCAGGTGAGAAATTTCCTCATCCATGTGGGTGATATCTGCAACGCGGTCATTTATAACTCTACCTGTTGAATCTGCACGGTATCCGTAATTTTTAATATCATTCTTGAGTTGTTCAATTTCTCGATTTTGCTCAACGATTAATCTCTTAACCGTATTTTTATCTGAGTTATGAATAATATTTTTATAATCATATGGATTTTCAATTGTGGGAGTCTCCATATTTAAAAAGACCGTAGCAAAAAATGCCCCAAAGCAGATGAGGTACACGGCCAATCCGATCCCGATATATTTTATAATTTTCATTTTGACGATTTCCTGGATATAATTCTTGAACTGATTTCATCTGTTGCATTCTGATTGACGCGATCTGTTTCTTTAACAAAACTATTATGATCAGAGTCCTTCAATTTGTTCATCATTTTCTTTGCTTTTGATGTTTCAAGAAGATCATCTCGTTTATTATCCACCTCAGTTTCGCTATATTCAATTACAGTATTTTGGTTATTAATTTTATTATTAATTGCATCCATGTATATATGCTGGTTCATTAAAGTTCTTGTATCAGTGACGAGAGTATTATCATTTTTGAATATCTCTTCTTTCTTTTCCTCCAGAATATCTAAATCAGTTTTCATCTTTTCAAGTTTATCCTGGGATTCAGCTAAATCTCTCGCTTTTATTTCTTCTTCAATTGTTCGTACGTCTAAAATTCTTTGATATGGAAATTGGTATTTCATTTAACAACTTCATTATCAATTTTTGTACCATTGACATATCCTGGGTACTAATTATCAATAATACCTTGTAATATTTATAGTTATTGTGATTAACTGAGTGGAGTTCGTTACCGATGATAGGAAATAATTTCCTGGCTCGGTAAGCTTATTCCTATGTGGTAGAAATATTTGAGGAAAGTGTGGAAATAGCTATTTTTATATCTTGCAATATATGAGTCTCATCACTGCCCTGTTTCAAAAATGTCTCAATATTTTCAATATGATTAATTGCCAGGTCAACCTTTTTATTACTGCCTGGTTTATAAGCGCCGATATTTATAAGATCTTCAGATTCCTGATAGACAGCCATCATTTCAATGATTTTTTGTATCTGTAATTGATAATCTTTTGAGGTGATTGAATTTTTTAATCTGCTAACACTTTGGAGTACATCAACAGGTGGATAATGACCTTTTGTAGCTAATTTACGGGAAAGAACCAGGTGTCCATCAAGAATACCACGAGCAGTATCTGCGATGGGATCTGAAAAATCGTCGCCATCGACAAGAACATTATATAATGCCGTAATACTTCCCTTTTCATTTGTACCAGTCCGTTCGAGTAATTTTGGTAAAAGTGCAAATACAGAGGGTGTATATCCTTTTGTTGTCGGTGCTTCACCGATGGCTAAGCCAACTTCTCTTTGGGCATGCGCGATACGGGTTAATGAATCTAGCATCAACATTACATCCATTCCCTTATCCCTAAAATATTCGGCAACAGTCGTTGCCACCATAGCTGCTTTTACACGAATAAATGGTGCCTGATCAGATGTAGCAACAATAAAAACTGTACGGGCCATGCCGTCCTGCCCCATATTATTTTCAACGAATTCCCTTACTTCACGTCCTCTTTCTCCAATCAATGCGATTATATTTACCTGAGCATCTGTATTTCTGGCAATCATACCCATCATCACACTTTTTCCCACACCACTCCCGGAAAATATTCCTATTCTCTGCCCTCGTCCTATTGGTACTAATCCATCAATACTTTTTATACCAGTAGTTACCTGATCAAATATTCGTTTTCTGAGGAGAGGATTTGGCGGATTATTATAAACTGGATAGATTGTTTCACAATTGATTGGACCCTTACCATCGATTGGGTTACCCAAACCATCTAGAATTCGTCCAAGTAGCTGCATTCCAACTGGTATTTCAAGTTTTTGAAAACCTCTAGAAACCTTGCATCCCGGAGCAATTCCGTAGGTGGCATCCAAAGGCATAAGGAGTATTCTTTTATCTTTAAATCCGACAATCTCGGCTCGGACCGTTCTACCAACTGTTGTATGAATTTCGCATAAATCACCGACAGATCCATTGGGGCCAGTAGCTTCAATAACTAATCCAATGACCTGTGAAACTTTACCATCAATCTTTATTGATTGTGCATTACCAATAATTTCTAATTTTCTATCGATTTGCGATATGATGTTTTCGGTAAAATTCATGACGATATCTCTATTGCTTTTATCAAATTCATCAATTGTGTAGTAAATCTACCATCGATAACATGAATGATATTTTCCAGCATGCATTCACCATGACGCAAGTTATCGTCTGTAATGATCTTTAATTTCTCGGATGATAAATCCATTTCTGCCAACATGTTGTGTTTCTCAAATAAGTTCATACTAGAGGGATTTAAGCGCAGAACTAACTCATCTTCATCTACCACTTTTGCATATGCTTTTGAAATTTGATTTTTGAGAATTTCTTCAATTTTATCCGGGTTCGATATTTCATGATCAAGTATATTATTTGCAAGAGTTACCCCCATGTCAGATACTTTTGTAAATACGGTTTCAATTGATTCTTTATACTGCTGGTTTAGGTTTTTTATTAATCCAGCAAACTCATTTCTTAGGTCTGAGATTATTATTTCTTTTTCATGAGAATGATTTATTTCACAATCCTGAATTCCAATTTTATAAGCTTCTTCCTTTGCAACAATCATTTCCTTTTCAAGAAGGTCGATTTTTGTATAAAGTAGTTCTGTGTCCGAGGTAATTGGGGCTTTTTTAGTTTTTGACTGCTTTTCATCATTATCAATACTATCATTGAAGTGTAACTCCTCAACGAAATTAATAAGGTGCATATTGTGTATTTCCAACGGAAAATACCTTATTCGATTACAGCTTCTTCTTCACCGCGTGCGAGTACAATTTCACCAGCATCCAGCAGGTTATCCACGGCTTCAAGAATCTTTTGTTGGGCGTTTTCCACATCTCTTGCTCTAACAGTTCCCAAAAATTCTAATTCATCTTTTAATAATGCTGAGGCTCTTTCAGACATATTCTTATAGAGACTATCTCTCATATTCATAGAACTGCCTTTCATAGCCAACGCCAATGTCTGAGTATCAATGTTCTGTACGATTTTCTGAATGGCATTATTTGTGAGTGAGAATATATCTTCGAACAAGAACATAAGACTTTTAATTTCACTTGCAAGAGCTTCATCTCTTTCCCGGATATTTGAAAGAATATTTTTTTCTGCAGCTCTACTGGCCGAGTTCAATATTTCGGCGACTGAATCTGCTCCACCTGATTTACTTAAGTCTCCGCCAAAGATATCCCCTATCTGGAATCTTAGAACATCGTCGATCTGGCTAATTAACTCAGGGGATGTTTTATCCATGGTTGCCAATCTGTAGGCAATTTCGCTTTGAATATCTTCACCCATTTGCGAGAGTAGGCCCGCTGACTGGGTTGGTTTTAAGTTTGCCATTATCAGGGCAGATGTCTGAGGGTGTTCATTTTGAAGGAAATTCAATAATTGTTTGTCATCCACAGTTTGCAATAATGAAAATGCACTTACTTCAGTTGCAGCCTCAACATGTTTTAAAACTTCTTCGGCTTTTTTTAGGCCCCAAGTTTTCTCAAGAATTTTTTTGGCGTAATGTAGTCCACCTTCGGCAACATATTTTCGGGCAAGCATCATTTCATAGAATTCACTGATCACCTCTTCAACAATATCCGAAGGGATATTTCTCAATTGTGCAATTGCAATACTTAGGTCTTCTACTTCTTTATCATGTAGATTTTTAAAAATATTCGTAGCATTTTGCACTCCAATTACTATGCAAAGAATTCCTGCTTTTTGAATTGGATCAAAGGAAGCTGGTGAAAGCTGTTTACCTGGGTCTTGATCATTCTTTGGCATTTTTAGCTTCCTCCATAGATGAATTGGCTATCCAGGATCTAACCAGATTTGCAGCATCTTCGGGTGCTTGTTTAACAAATTCAGAGATGTCATTACTCATCTGATCTTTTGCCTCTAATTTCGCTCTGGCATCAGGGGATAATTTCTGCATGAACTCATCGACGTCGACTTCTTCTTCTTCTGTTTTTGGTCGACCTAATTTGCCTGTGATAGTACCGCCACCCGCAGTTCCAATTGCAACAACCTTTTTATTACCCATCGGCAGAATCAGTTGCGCATCACCGATAACAGATCTCATTATTTTCATTACGAAGAAAACCATAATACCGACTATTAGGAGCAATATTCCTCTTTCGGCCCATGTTTCTATTAAAGCAGATTTCTGCATGCTCGCCATTACAATCTTATCCTCTTCAATTCGACTTCGATCAAATTGAATATTTGTAACTATTACTTCATCTCCTCTGGTTTCATTATAACCAACTGCCTGTCTCACTAACGAGACGATATTATTCATTTCAGAGGTTGGCCTGGCAAGATAATTTTTGATACCGTCTTCATTTGTCTGATAGATTCCATCCACATTTACGGCGACGGTAATTCTCTTAATTTCTGGTTGTGAAGTAAAATGTTCTGTAGTTTTACTTAATTCATAATTTGTGACAGAATTCTGGTTGGAAAAAGACGATGAATCTGGACGAGTTCCTGATTCAACTAATTGTTCTTCACTAATGATCGCCACATCTTCTGAATCAAATATCTCTGAGGTCCTTTCAATTTGTTCAAAATTTATATCCACGGCGACGGAAACAGTAGAATTGTTCATCCCGACAATTTTATCCAACATTTTCCGTACTTTTATTTCTTTTTCATCAGCAATATTTCTTCTTGTAGACCAAAAATCTGAACCAGATTCGCTTCCACCATCATTTGATCCTTCAAAAAGAATTCCTCCTCTTGTATCCACAATACTTACATCATTTAAATCGATACCATCGACAGCATTTGAAATTGTAACGGCAATCCCATTAACTTGGTCCGGGGAGAGATAATAACCTGGATTCAATTGTAGGGAAACTGAAGCACTGCCATTATCTCCCTTGCTAAATAAATCCCCTTCATCTATCACCAATTGTACTCTGGCAGATTTAATTTCTGAATATTCCTCAAGGGTTCTTGTAAGTTCTCCCTCCAGGGCAATCTTCATGGAAACTTTCTGCATAAACTGTGTCATCCCAATATTTGTTTTATCAAAAACACCATATCCGCTGTTTCCATTACCCCCGCTAATCTTATTATATCTCAATCTAAGCTCACCAACTTTTGCACTTTCTACCAGAATAGTTCTGCCCTGATTTTCAATTTTGTATTTGGTGCCTTCACTGCGAAGAGATTCAACAATTTCCCCTGCCGAATTTGCATCGATATCACTAAATAATACCTCATACGAAGGTTTGTTGGCCCAAAGCAAAAGTACAAGTAAAGTAGATATCATCATTATTGGAATAAAAAACACCACTAGTCTCTGGCCAATGGTGTATTGTTGGAAGAATAATCCTAAACGCATTAATAAATTTCTAAACATATATTCCCCTGGCTTCCTAAACCTGCATTCTCTTTAGTTCCTGGTACGATTCCAATAACTTATTACGAACTTCAAGCATCATTTGGAAACTGATACTCGCCTCTTCAAGGGCAACCATGGCTTCATGGATATTTTCTTCTTTGTTGACTAGCACATTCTGAACTTTTTCAGTTGCTATTTTAGAGTCTTTATCAACTGCTTTTAGATAATCTTTTATAACGTTACCAAAACTGCTAGTCTCATTTTTATTTTGATCCTGAAGTTTTCTGTTTGCAAGTTCTCTTACGGTTGATAATGAGTTAATATTATTAATTTCAGTCATTTCTTTAACCTCTTAAATCTAGAAATAATCCAGTTGTTGACATGGCTTTTGAGTATGCCATATGATTATTCATTTTACGTTTATCTTGAAATACAACTTTAAGCGATTCCTCTTCTTGTTCGGTCAGTAGCTTTTTTTGCGGTTCGTTTGCTTTGTCTTCTTTTTTTATAATTGAATCAAAATCTAATGCTGTTTCCTGTTTCCTATCTTTAACCGGGTTCTTCTTTTGAGTAGCATTATTTCTTATTTGATCTATATTGATATAGGTTGAATCAACGGACTCAATTTTATTCAAATTCACTTATCAAATCTCCAATGATTGTTTCGCCATCTGTTTTGATGTATTAAATGCGGTCAAATTGGCCTCGAAACTTCTGTTCAAAGTCATCATTTCCACCATCTCCTCAACTATATTAATATCCGGGACACGAATGAATCCATCTTCGTCAGCATACGGATTGCCTGGGTCATGGATTTTTCTCTCTTCCTTTTCATAGACCATTTCAAGTTCCTTGCCATTGCCAATCCAACTTTCTACACCGGAATTTCCATCTAATGATAAATGACGAGAGTCTGTTTTTTTAACTCGTGAGTTTGCTGCTGATAACTCATGGTTGAAGGTTTTTACTTCTTTATATACAATCTTTCTTCTTGCGTATACATCTTCACCGGGTTTTGCTACTTTTTCAGAATTTGCAATATTCTTTGAAATTGCGTCAAGTTGACGAACCTGAGCAATCATACCGGTGACTGAATTTTGTACTGAAGATAATAGACCATTGCTCTTCATAATAATTCCTTTATTGAACTCTTCCTGTGATACTTGATTTCAATCCTGAATATACTCTTCTAAGTGATTGAATCGAGAAGTTGTACTTTATCTGGTTAATTGCCATTTCACTCATCTCAGTCGTCATATCAACATTTCCTTGATTTCCATTTTCGGAGGTAATATTTAATTTTGTTTTGGTTATATGCTTTTCATCGGATGTGTGAAGTCCTTTATTACGAACATTCATCAGTTCATCAGCAAAATTTGTATTTTTTCTCACATAACCGGGAGTATCCATATTTTGAATGTTTCTAGATATGGCTTCCTGAGTCTTTTCTGCAACGTCGAGCGATTTGATGAGTTGTCTGCTGTAATCTGTCTGGAATATTTTCATTGTCAGGCATGTATTCAATTATTATGCCAGTAGGGGAGCTAAATGAAACTCTCTTCGAGAACTCCAATTAGATTAGCGATTAACGGTCGTTTTACATTCAGAAGATAGGAAATTTGTACATCAGGTAGGGAGAATTTTTCTTGGTAAAATAATTTAGAAGTTGATAATGAAGATTTGGTTGTTTGACTATTCTATTAGAAATTCTTTGGGAAGAATATTTTGTTCTTTATATAAATTTAATTTATTCCTTAATGTACGCACGGTAATGTCTAGAACCTTTGCAGCCCTGGTTCTATTATTTTTGGTTCTTCTTAACGTAGCAAATATTGCTTCACGTTCAAGATTACCAATGGTAATATTTCCGTTAAACAAGGCTGAATCAGATGAGGTATGGGTATTCCCTGTCAACAAGATATGTTCAGCTTTTAAGTCCGATGTACCGCCTGTAAGAAGTACTCCCCTCTCGATTGAGTTTTGAAGTTGTCTGATATTTCCAGGCCAGTCATATTCCTCCAGCTTCAACATAGCATTTTTCGAAATTGAAATGTTAGGATAATTGTATTTATCTTTAAAATTTTGTAAAAAATGCCCTGCCAAAAGTGGCATGTCCTCCAACCTATCCCTTAATGGCGGAACTTCTATAGGAAAAATATTCAGCCGATAGTAAAGATCTTCTCTGAAATTTCCATCTTTAATTAATTCCGGAAGATTCCGATTTGATGTAGCTATGATTCGGACATCGATATTTTCATGTTTATTATTTCCAACTCTGATAATTTGGTTTTCCTGCAGAACCCTTAATAGCTTTGCCTGCATAGTGACAGGGATTTCGCTTATTTCATCCAGCAATAGGGTACCGCCATCAGCTTCATGGAACATACCTTCGGTGGTTTTCAAAGCACCTGTAAACGCACCTTTCATATAACCAAACATGGTGCTTTCCATTAGATTCTCAGGAATTGCTGCACAATTGACCTGAATATATTTACATTCCTTTCGTTTACTGCCCTCGACAATGAGCTGTGCTACCAATTCCTTTCCTGTTCCACTTTCACCGGAGATTAGAACAGTAGCATCACTTGGTAGAACCAAATTAATTTTGTCAAATATCTGTGATATTGCCTTACTTTGTCCAATGATTTTATTAAATTTCTTCTGATTTAATATCTCTTTTTTTAATTCTTTATTTTCCTTCTTTAAATGCTGAAAATCAAAGAACCGGTTTAACCTGTTCTCTATATCAGTAATGGTAAAAGGCTTTGTAACAAAATCATATGCCCCTATTTGTACAGATTTTACGGCCTCCTCAATAGTTCCAAATGCCGAAATAAGAATAAATCCAGGCGGGTTTTCAAATTCCATGACCTTATTTAAGAGTTCCATTCCAGTCATCACCGGCATCTTCAGATCTGATATAATTAAATCGACAGGATTTTCCAAGATTATCTTTAAGGCACGTTCACCATTTTCAGCAACACAAACTGAATATTGCATATCTTCAAGTGCTTCTTTTAAAAATGACCTAATAGAATAGTCATCTTCTACGACGATTATTTTTTTGACATCATTTGATAGCTGTATATTGTTTGTCATAAAAATCAAACCCCTATTCTCATTGTGATGTTACCTTTATGCATTTATCTTTTGGGGTAAATAAATTGTTATCTCCGAACCAAATTTCCCCTTTGACGAAACCTGAGAATCCCCACCGACAGCTTTTAATAAATTATCTGCGATACTCAATCCGAGCCCAAGTGAATTTATTTTTGTTGTAAAAAATGGTTCTCTGCATTTTGAAATAATTTCATCACTCATTCCAGTTCCATTATCTTTTATGCTGATTTTTATCAAATCATTGTTTGTGTCATATTCAATATTCATATCTACTGAAAGACTATTCTCTTTTTTGGCTTCTAATGAGTTATGAAACATATTATTGATAATAGTTTTGATGGTATGTCTATCAATAACAGTATTTATATTATTTAGTTTAGAATTTACATTAATATCGAAATGGATAGAATCTGAACTAAATTGATCTTTAAAATCGGAGGCCAATATTTTGCAAAATTTGATTATATCATATTTATCTGAAATAAGATTCTGCTGATTATTAGAATAATCAATCAGATTTCGGATAATAAAATCGATCCTCTGTATCCCTTCAATCAGTATTCCAAGTTTTGGTCCGATCTCTGATTGATTCATTAAATCCCGGGTTAGGAGATTTGCATAACCAACGACAGCAGTCATTGGTGTCCTAAGATTATGAGCAACATTCTCTGCCATATTTTGCAGAAAATCTTGATGTTTATGAGTCTTTCTACCAAATATGGTATTATCCATGCAGACCAGCGATATTAGAGGTGATTTCGTTAAAGGATCATAATGTTTGGTGGCTGAGAAAGCGACTATTCCTGAAAATGGCTTGCTGATATTCAATTGAAGTACAGTTGACTCGCTTTCCAATTCTAAAAAACGATTGGCGGTTTCTTTTCCCTGTGTAGTAAAAATATCATCAAATTCGCATTTGTCTTCTGAAACTTGAAATACTTCTTTTGCATCTTTGTTTAAATATTGAATATTTAAACTATTATCTATGACAAATACAGGGGAATTAATGGTTTCAAGTAGAAAAATAATAGATTTTCTAAACTCCCAGAACTGATTTGTTGCCGGCACTTCAAGATCAGCAATATCTGGCTGAACAGTATCAAATTGAGATGCAACATCCAATAAGGTCATTTCAAGATTTGTATAAGATCGTTTTAAATCCTGAGTAGTGTTGTTGAATCTATTAAATATACCTGCTAATTCGTTTTTGTCCATGCCATATTTGATCGGTTAATTATTTATCTCCATAATTTTCTTCATGTTTTTTATATAACTCGGTAGAGTGTTTATTTTTTTGGGACCGAATCTTCTCAAAGGTGGTTGATCTCTCCAGCATCGCATTGCTCATTGGTTTAAGTGGACCTGATATATCCTCGACCCTCGCTTTTAATAATTCTAATTGGTTTTCCAAATTTTGGATATTTTTTTTCATATCCAACATCTTCATACCTTTTTCAATATTAAGAACAAGATGTTCAATTTTATAAGGTTTCTCATAAAAATCATATACTGGTCCCCGAAGCACTTCTATTGCGGTTGATAGATTCTGGTTTCCCGTCATAAGAATAATTAATATATCTGGAATTTCTTTTGATATTTTATGACTCAGTTCTATACCCGACATACCGGGCATTTTTATATCAGATAACATCACATCTGGAATAACTTTAATCGCTAATTTATATGCATCCAATCCGTTGAAGCTGACATGTACTTCCCACCCCATAGATTTAAACTCATACTCAAGGACTCTTACAATAGTATCATCATCATCCACGATAAGAATTGTTTTCCCAGTCTGGCCAATATCACTCATCGGCAATAGACTCCAATCTTTCCTGTTCTCTAAGCGGTAGGAATTTTTTCCATAACTGATGCAACAAACTATGGGTTGTAATACCATCTTGCTGGCAATCTACTGTTGAAAAGAAGATATTCATCCGTTCAAATTCGAGTTGATCTGACTTACGATTTTTAAAATCCCTGATCATTTCTATGATATCAAGTTCACTGGAAATTTTATCATTATTCGGTATTATTAGAAATAAGAGAAATGGTGCAACCCATAAGTAATAAACATTTTTTCCTAAATGTGACATGATAACATTTTTCATCTCGTCGTGTATCATACTCAATTTTTCAGTTAATATTGTGCTGGAAACATTAGAGATCTCTAATACTGACAGCGATATTGGATTGTTATTACCAATTGCCCTGTATAATTCTTCTTCGAGTCTCTCTTCAAGGGCGAATCGTGATGATTTAACCCCAGATTTCCCAGTTTTATTTCCGATAAAGCGATAAAATATAGGTGCAATTTGTGTGGTAAGAATTTGCATGAGTTTGCTTTCCTCATCAGCGACAGCTTCATTTTTTGTTGAAAGCACAACCAAAAAACCAATTAATCTATCCAGAAATCTAATTGGAAATAGATGCAAATCAGTAAAATGATCATCAAGGGTTATTACCTTTTGATTTATAGAAATTTTTTCATTCAATTTTGAAATTATTGTTGGTTCAGTATCCGAAACAGACATTGAATTTATTGTGTCATCTACCTTGAATTTAAATTCAGAAATCATTTCCTGTGGCAATATGCTTTGACTAACTAGGAGGTATTGTCCTTCGTCTAATATAAATACACCAGTATTCTTTAATCCCATTCCTTCTCTTATAGTATCAATAACAAATTTAAATATCAACTCCTTATCATCAATTTGATAGATTATTCTGGAGATTTCATACAGCATTGATATTTGCTCAAACATTGTTTGTATTTTTTGATTGAGTCTTTTATTTTCGCGTCGTACTGCCTGAGTATCAAGAGCTCTTTTTATTGTTAGGATCAAATCTTTAAGCTCTAAAGGTTTTTGGACATAGTCATAGACATTTTCTCTAACTGCCTCAATAGCACTATCGAGGCTGGCATATCCGGTAAATATGATGACTTCTGCGTCAACTTGACTCTCACTTACTACCTGGACAATATCCAATCCTGAAATTTCTGGCATTTTTAAATCGGTAAGAACCAGATCGATGGGATTATTCCTTAAATATTCTACTGCCTTTTTTGGTTCAGTAAATGAAATAACCTCATATCCCTCCATCTCAAGCCCCATAGAAACATACTCAACAATTAGCTTTTCATCATCTACAACAAGGATTCTCTTATTTTCCAAAATAATTCCTTCCTTTTACCTGAATTCTATTTTGTCTTCTGTAAACACAACGGAGACTTTACTGTATTTTTCGTCAGAATATAATTCTATTCCATTAATGATGAATTTAACGCCGGGATATAAAAAGTTTATTATTTTTACTTTTTCATCATTACTTTTGCCAAGAGCTTCTGCTTTTATTTCTGCTAGTCTTTTTTCAATCTTTTCCTGCTTAACTAAAACAAGCTCTTTTCTATTTTTCAATTGTTCCAATTCTATCAATTTTTCGGGTGATAAATTTTTCAGTCTACTTTTTAGAAGCAAAAGAAATTCCTCTTGCTTTATAAATCGTTTATGAGTATTTATTGCATCTTCCAATTCTTCCCTAGCCTTATCCATTTCAGCCAGAAGCGGGTTAGCTGAGTGGTCTGATACTTGAATTTCAGTATGAATTTGGTTTTCACTACCGATTACATTTGCTTCAATAGTTGATCTTGCAAATAAACTTCCGCCTCGAACCACACCTTCATCTTCCTTGACAATAATGTATCCACCAGAGGATATTTCAGAATTGAATATATATTTTTTAACCTCAATATCCCCACGCGCTCCAACATTTGCATCCTGTATAAAACCACAATAGATATTCTTTGAAGCCAGCAATTTGGCCCTGCCAAGCCCAACGATTCCATTATTAACGGTTATGCTGCCGGATTGCGAATACACTTCAGCTGCGCCAACATTTCCGCCAATTTCAACATCTCCTTCCGCTTCAACTCTAAAACCAGATAACACATCACCATTAATAATTACTGGTCCGTCAAACCGGATATTTCCAGTCTCATAGCCAACATCACCGAGGACATGGTAGACGTCATCAACATGTATCCGATCATTTGATTTATAAGCATAACCATCGATTTCAGAAGAGATTGAAATATTGTCGTCGGATATGACGACATTGCGTCCTTTATAATCTTCAATATCGGCTAGGCGTACTAGACCCTTTTCATCAGGAATAAATGATAATAAAGTTTGACCCTTTACAACTTTTTCGAATTTTCGAATATTTTTATAATCAACCCGATCCAGAGTGGAACCCTGCTCCGATTTATCTATTGAAAATACTGCCCACAAAAGAGTCCCTTTCTCGCGATTATTCATTTTAAGTTACAATCCAAATATTTGGGATACATTTATTACCCTTTTTTTCTGTATTTAAAATGTACTTCACTTGAATTACCGCAAGAACACTTTACAGTCAACCCACTTATCATTTGATCGTCAATGATAGGTTCAAATTGAAATTTAGTATTTGCCTTCGATTCACTTTCATCTTCATTTTTTGGTATTAATATCATTGTTGGCTTTTTCAGTATAACTTTTGAGCCTTTAATGATAGAGTTACCGAATTTCTTTCCCTCATCTAATGAAATGGAATCCGTTAAATCATTGGAGTTATCCACTTTATATGATGATAATATTCTCTTTTTTGGCATAACGATTATTTAATAACAATTTTTAAATATTTTGTAAGAATTCCCCTGCGGAAATATTACCTGCGATTAAATGTAAATTTCCATTAACCACTTCAGTATGACCCTTATGGCATTCTTTCATCAGAATGGTAGTCATTTGCATATCTTTATCCGAAAGCTCTGGCAAAGCAATTTTCTGGCTCATCATAATGTAGTCCCATACGAGACTGCATAAAATACTGACTATCAAAGCGATCATTCTTATCCTGTTTTTTTACCATATATTTTTTGCTTTATGCTGTAATTTATCTTGCATTTTTATGACAGAATCAGCAAAATCCTGAAATTCAGCATTTTTAAATTCAAGACTATTCTTGTTTAGTATTTGCCATACCGACTCATCAAATTCACTCAACTCTGGGATTCCACCACCAAACTCGATGCCCATGGCATTAACTATGAAATTGGAACAATGAATTATTCCTGCCAACATTCGTTTATCGGAATCAGGTGCGTCCAAAGGCTTATGGTGATATTTTACTGCATCTGACATTGCCTGGGGAATATTCCATTTTTCACAAAGCCAGCCACCTACTTGGGCATGTCCAGCTCCCAATAACTCATATTCAATATTTTCGATTGGGGCATCTCTTTCGACTGCCTGGATATAAATTTTCTCTGACCAATCGGTTAAAACAGAATTCAGAGCTAACTTTCCTATATCATGTAATAAACCAGTTGCATATGGGCTGGCAGGGAGCAAACTCTTAAGATTTAGTTTTGCAGCTAATTCCTCTGACATTATTGCACACATATTTGAATGTGTCCAAAATTTTCGCCAGTCCAAGTTTATAGCCTTTGGTGATGTAGAGATGTTTTTCATTACCCCGACACCAATTGCTATATGGAGCAGGTCACGCAGGCCAATTATCACAATTGCCAAGTCAAGAGAATTTACTTGATCTCTGATAGCATAATAGCCAGAATTAGCAACTTTCAAAACACGTGCAGCAACTGGAGGATCTTTTTCAATTACTTTTCGGATTTGGGCTACAGAACAATTATCATCTCGTATAAGATTGATAATTGTAAGTGCAATCATTGGCAATGTTGGCAAATTGGGAGAGTTTATTACCATGTCTTTTATTTTGGATTTATTTTCCATATATTTCCACTAACCAGTACTCAAATCATTCAATTTTAAAATTCTACTATCACATTGAACATCTGTTATAACAAATATTGCCTATAACCATAATGAATATTGAAATAATTATCAATATTTCAATAAAGTATAAAATCAGTCAAATTGAATAATCAAATTTGTTAAAAATAGATACAATTAATTAACTACATATATTGTCATAAGAAATCATGTCAAAGATTATGCCACTCACACAAATAAGGAATATGTTGAATAATTGCTTTACATAAATTAGGAAATATTTTCCTATCATGTACAATTATTACCTTGTGATGGGAAATATTTTATTATTTGACTTTATAGGGGTAAAGCCTGTTTCCAGGCTTTAGAGAGTGCGGGGTGAGAGAGTTGAAGGGGTGAGAGAGTTTTATTATGATCGATTAAATAATTTCAATATGCTTTCGGCAATTTTATCAACAACTGGATCGGAGTCGTAATTACCATCATCAACATTAGACTTTATTTGTTTAATGTTTGCCGGTTGCAAATTTATTGGTTGATCATTAGAATTTTTCGATTTAGGACTTCTAAAAACGGGAGCGCTTAGTATCTTCTCGGCTATTTTATGGATGACCTCTGATTTAGAATATGCATCACTATCAATTTTAACTTTTGCATCAGCGACAGCATTTGCCTTGCTAGAATCGGGCATCTTCTTTAACAAACGAGTATATTTTTCGGTATTAACAGGACCAAGCTCAACATTTTTTGATGATGATGTAAGCTGTGCAACATCTTTGATGGAGGTATTTTTAACCTTTTCAGGTTGGATATTTTGTTTTTCAACCCCTTGGGAAGATTCTGACTTTTTTGTCTTCCCTTTCATTTCGGTTCTTCTTGGATCCTTTGGTGGACCCGATAATATATCTCTAATAAGATTCAAAATATTCCTTTAAACTATAATTCAACTCATATTTAAATAGTTGAACTAATTCTTTGCTTATTCCTAGTATCGGCATCTTTTTGAAAATATTTAATGTTTTTTTGATCAACCATTATTTCATTGGTTTTTAGCATTCTGAATTTGATGATTCTGTTTACAAGTTCAGAGTCACATTTTAAGATACTATTTACTTTTTTTTGAATTTCCTGTTTCAACAGCTCTATAACTATGGGCAGTGGTTCATCGGTAATTTCAAACAGTTCTTTATGCATTTTCATCAAAGGATCAAGTTTCTTTATAATTTCCTGTCTGCTGTTTAACAATTCTTCTATTGGTAATACATCTACTTTTTTTCCAAAGTCAATTAGAAACCCTCTAGATTCTTTGAGCATATCATCAAGAAACCCAGATTCCTCATCGAGGATGGATTTGAGTTCTGAAATTTGAATATTGCTGTTGTTCATGATCACTCCATTTTGTGGTGAATTGTCAAGCTTTTTTGTGGAAGATGATTCCTTGAATTTCTTTTAATTTAACTAACAATCTGACCATATCTTCTTTGGGAATTTGCCTAATTATATCACCTGTATCTCTATCAAAGACCTTAATTATTCTTTGTTTAGATTCTTCATCTACAGAAAATGCTACTTTATTATTAAATGATTGTACTAAATCGTTAACCGATTTTATAGCGCTACTAAAATCAACATTGTCATAAATTCCTTGTGTGATATTCTTTTTGGCGACAGATTCGGGCACCTTATTTTTACTATCTTTTGTATTTTCAGGAGTTTTTGACTGTTTGGAGATATTATTAATCCCCAATGGTTTTATGAAAATATCTTTGCTCGCACTGTCAATTTTGTTTATATCTAAATTTGTCATATCTACCTCATGTAATCATTAAAATGAACTCGAGAATATTGATAGATAAGAACTTTGATTATTTAGCCTAGCCATTGATTCCTGCATTCTCGCTAAATCTGACCTAATTCTATTTTCCTTGGCAAGGAGTTGATTGTCGACTCTTTTCATGCTGGTCCCCAATCGTACCATCGTATCATCAATCTGGCTTTTACTACTGTCAATTATACCGCCCGTTTTTGTAAAGTTAGATATTGTTTGTTCCAGCATTGTTGCAATACCATCAGAACTGTTATTAAATATATTGGCTACAATATTTGTATCTGTTTCTAGAGCACTTGTAAATTTTTCTGAATCTATGAATGATAACTTTCCATTTGAGTCCATTCCAATGCCAATATCTGCCATTCGGTCAAAGGCATCATCTGAAGTCACCTGATTCAGTACGACTCCCAGTAACTGACTGCGCAGACCACTATAAGTGCTATCATTTGATAGCGCTCCACGAACCCTTGTGTCAGGATTCATCCGAGCATTTTCCTTCAGAAAGTCTATGGATGAATTGAAGTCATCCATAAATGCTTGTATATCGCTTGTAACGGTCTCTGTGTCAGTATCAATTGTGATTGTTTGTTCGACTTCGGTTAAATTTAGTAGATTTATTGTCAACCCACTAATTGCATCAGTTATAGAATTTGAATCTCGTGTGAAGGACAATCCATCTAAAGTGAAGCTTGAATCTAATTCTGTCAGTAACTTCATTGATCCAAAATCTTGACCCCCGTCAACATAGAGACCATTGTCAACACCTAAATAAGCCAATAAATTCCCTGTAGGGTTTGAAGCTACTATGGCATTGTCAGATCCTGTTTTACCACTATTTAGAACCAATCTTGAAACCCCGGAAGATTCGGTAACAATTGAAGCGGTGATCACTTCGTCATTTTCAATATATTCGTTACCGGACTTCACAGTTGCCATTGTAGCATTTATTTGAGTTTCTATATGTGCAAGTATTTCTGAATCGGTATTTGTACCATCAAACCAAGTCGCTGCAATTTCAATATGTAAATCATATGTGTCAGGATCACCATTTAAATCTGTAGTTGCACCGGTTAAATAAAAGGATTGATCACCTTGAGCTTCTGTTATTGCTGCAGTACCGGTATCACTTGAATTACTAGTGAAATCAAAATTGTCATCAGTAAACTGTACCGAAACCCTTCTATCTGATGTAGCAAGACGGGTTACGGATAAACTATGGTTACCTGCCTGCGCATTGGTACCAGCAGATACAGTAAAATTATCTGTATCACTTGATGTGGCATTTTTTACAGCAAAAAAATCAAATACTGAATCGTTTATATCATTAATTTTGGAATATAGTGAGGAAAGATTTGAGTCAAGTTTTGTTAAAGTGCTTTTCTTAAGATTGTATACCTGTTGCTTATCTTCTAGTGCCCATTTTGGTCGCATTTCCTGCTGCATCATCAGGCTAACCAGATAATCCATATTATCTCTAGCAGAATATATGTTTGAAATATCCATGGACTTTTTCTCTTTCTTAGTTATTCAAGTTGACACAAAATGGAACGCATTGGTTTTTTTTAATATTGATTAATTTTTTCATACCATGCTTCTCTCAGACCGGATATTATTTCCTCAGCCTGATCAAATTTTCCCATATTTACTCTATCAAGACAATAGCGATATAATCTAAAAAATTGTTGCGCCATTTCTCTTTCTTCGAAATTAAGGGCATTAATTAACTCGATTAAAGCACGGGAGGCACGTTTCCTGCTTTTCTGCTTACAACCTTTGACAGCGGCATCATATATATACAGTATCAATTGATCCGGTGAAGCGGAAAGGATTTTTTGTTCAAGATATACGTTTCTCATTTGTCCCATATTTTGTTCCATTACGGCTGTCTCTCCCTCAATTTTTATGCCAGAATTCTGTTTTCTCTATTATTTTCGACACATTTAATCAATTCATAAGTAATTTTCTTTTTAAAACATAGTAACAAATTGATAAAAAAAAGGGCAGTTAAAACAACTGCCCTTGATCATTGATAGTAGAATGTTATACTTAATCCAATTTAAAATTAAATGATTTTATATCGATTTTTGGTTCATGCCAAATACCATAATTACCAGCCATAATTAACTTCTGTATGTAACTGTTTCTCAATGCGGCCGTTGTTAAATTATCGTAATATCGAATATCAACTTTAGAGGCATTTTTATTTATAGCTCCTATTAGCGCTGCCAAAAAAGTTTGTCTATTTTCGGTATCGGTGTTAATTTTGCAAAAACCAGCCCCTATCAGACCCTGAATCTGTTCCCAATCGGTACCAACAAAGTTTCGCCAATTCTCGATTGTTTCAGAATTATCACTCAGGCTTTTAAGCTGATCAATGGCAAATTTTACTACATTTGGATAAAGAGTTGAGGCTCCGTGAGCAACAAATACGATTTCATCATTTACTTCATTGGCTGTTTTTAATAACTCATGTGCCAATGGAATATTTAATTTAACCTTTTCCCCTGGTTTACCTTTATTAGGGCCATGTTTCGTACCTATTGTAGGAGCAAGCATGAGAACACCTGTACATTTAAGAAACTCTTCCAATTCCTCTGGATTGGTATATGTGGATACTTCGGATTTGGTATCCTCATCCTCTTCACCAGCAAGCACACCAAGTTCACCCTCGACAGATACACCAACAGGATGGGCCATGTTTACGACCTCTCTTGTAAAACCAATATTATCTTCTAAAGAGGAAGGGATTCCCAGTTTCTTATTTGTCGAATTATCTGCCATTACTGATGTGAGCATTTCGATTGATGCCTGGACGACCTTTCTGCCACCATCTGACGTATAATCACCATGATCAAGGTGAGTCGCAATTTTTACTGTTGAGACCTTGGCAAGCCGCTCTATATAGCTGGATGCTAATTCAAGACCTGAAATTGCATCACCCCGGCCAAAATGTTTTAATGCACTGTTTGAGAATGCCAGATAACCTGACGAACCCAATGTTTCAAAAGCCTCAAATGCAGCATTAATACCCTGAAATGTTGTTACGTTAAAGGCAGGAACGGCATAACCAACACCTTTGGTATTTCCCCTTATCCCCAGCTTAGCTTTTAGTAATAACTCGTGACCGCATACCATATTATCCGAAAATCTTCTTCCCCGGTTTAATTCTGGTGGACTCTTATATTTCATAATTAATTCCTTTTTAATAACCTATTTGACCAATATTTCTTAACATAGCCGTAAACCATTCATTTTTAATATTAAAAGGTTTACCACCTTTAATTTTGACAAAATCAATACACTTGAGTTCATTATTTGAATCTTCATCCAATCCAATGACACCACTTGTTCCATTCAAAGCACATTCTACAGCGAGCAAGGCTGATTTTTTAATCAATTCTAAATCTTTCTGATTTGGTGCTGCAGATCTGGCGAAATAACCACTTTTTTGAATAAGCACTTTTTCTGCTCCAATCATATTCGCAAATTGCTCACCAAACCATTTTCCCGGGTTAATCTGATCCAGCCGGTAATGGCCAAATGAGTCTATTTCGATTTCAAGTCCTTTTGATTTCATATCCCTGACGATACTATCCGCCCCGGCTCCTTCACTAAGAAAAATATTGACTGAATCTTTCTTATCCATTATTTTCTTTAATCGTTTTGACTCAAGTGGAATATCGACAGTCATCTCGGGAATATATACGGCGTCAATATCCCATCTGTCTTTTGAAACAAGAATATCCGGGAGAAAAATTCGATTGTTTAATTTTTGACGATATTCATAAGCAGTTGCTGCAGTTAACCAGCCACAATTTCGACCCATAACTTCATGGATGATCAATTGCCTTGAGCTTGTTGTATTTTCATTGACAATATTATTAAAAAATATGGCACCCTGTTCTGCAGCTGTCCAGGCACCTAAACTTTGATGGATGGGATATACATCATTGTCAACAGTTTTTGGCAATCCAACAACAATAAGATCATGGCCATTATCGGCAAGATGTTTTGATAATTCTGCAGCCATAGTATTGGTATCATCTCCCCCGATCGTATGGAGAATATTTACGCCATCATCCAACAATTGCCTGGAGGCTACCTCCAAGGGGATCTCACCATTTTTTATATATCCTTTATTTATACAATCCTTTATATTTGTCAGTTTTACCCGGCTATTCCCGATAGGACTTCCACCAAAAGTATTAAGTATTACAGCATTTTTTTTTACATTCTCGTTTATTTGGATTGAGTTTCCCATCAACAATCCCTTATAACCGTTTAAATAACCGATTATTTCAATATCAGGTGATATATCATAATATTTGCCGATTAAATTCCCGATTGACGCCGATAGGCAGGGTGCCAATCCTCCAGCTGTTAGTAATCCGATTTTCATAGTTCAATAAATATTTTAATTTTAATAATAGCGTAACTCATGAAATAGTCACTATCGACTCATTTCAAACTGTTAAATTTACTATTATTCTTTAAAATAATGTGATATGGTTTATTTAATTCATGGTAAATATTGTAGTCGCATCCCATTAACACTGTATATTATTAATTACTTATATTAGGTTCATGCTACAATCAAGTTTTAATAAGATTTTTCTATCCTAATCTTTCAATTCTATGCAACAATAACTGTAAATTTGCTGGCTATTTTGAAGCAAAATTTATATTAAACAGATTTTAAAACGATAATTGAATCTATGGGAGACGCTCACTAATGGAAAAAAAGATGGTTACGATTGATGGAAATGAGGCGGCTGCTTACATTGCGCATAAAACAAATGAGGTTTGTGCAATATATCCAATCACACCTTCATCTAATATGGGTGAATGGGCTGATATGTGGTCCGCTCAGGGTAAAAAGAACATTTGGGGAGCGATTCCATCTGTTGTTGAAATGCAAAGTGAAGGCGGTGCTGCCGGGGCGGTACATGGTGCCTTGCAGACTGGGTCAATGACCACAACATTTACGGCATCACAGGGATTATTACTAATGATCCCAAACATGTTTAAAATAGCCGGTGAACTTACACCTACCGTTTTTCATGTATCTGCCAGATCGGTTGCGACACATGCACTTTCAATATTCGGTGACCACTCTGATGTTATGGCAGTTCGTCAAACTGGCTGGGTCAATCTTGCCTCAGCAAGTGTGCAGGAAGTGATGGATTTTGCCCTGATTTCACAATCTGCTACCCTAAAATCCCGTCTTCCTTTTTTACATTTTTTTGATGGATTCCGCACTTCGCATGAAGTTATGAAAATAGAACAGATTTCAGATGAACATATAAAATCCATGATAGATGATGAAACGGTAATTGCTCACAGGCAAAGAGCTATGAATCCCAATCATCCTGTTTTGAGAGGTACTGCACAGAATCCTGACGTTTTCTTCCAGGCCAGGGAAACAGTAAATCCATTTTATGATGCCGTTCCTCAAATAGTGCAGGAAACAATGGATCAATTTGCCGAATTGACAGGAAGACAATATCATCTGTTTGATTATTTTGGTTCACCAACTGCCAAGAGACTAATAATTATAATGGCCTCCGGTGGAGAGACGGTTCAAAGTACAGTGGATTTCATGAATGAATTCGGTGAAGATGTTGGATTGTTGCGTGTTAGATTATATCGACCATTCTCAATGACTCACTTTATTAATGCAATTCCTGCTTCAGTCGAAAAAATTGCTGTTTTAGACAGGACCAAAGAGCCCGGTGCCCTGGGGGAACCGCTATATCAGGATATCATGACGGCATTTGCGGAGTTCAATCAGAATTCATCTGATTCAGATAAGAAGAATCCGCTTATTATCGGGGGAAGATATGGATTATCCTCAAAAGAATTTACTCCTGCTATGGTCAAAGGAATATTTGATGAATTAAAAAACGATATCCCAAAGAATCATTTCACCATCGGCATAAACGATGATGTTACTCACACCAGTTTAAAATATGATCCTTCTTATACCTTAAATGATGAGAATGTATTTAGAGGAATCTTTTTTGGCCTGGGTTCAGATGGGACTGTTGGGGCAAATAAAAATTCAATTAAAATAATTGGCGAAGGCACAGATAATAATGCTCAGGGGTATTTTGTCTATGATTCAAAGAAATCAGGCAGTACAACTACATCCCATTTACGGTTCGGGAAAGACCCAATTCTAGCCACATATTTAATCGATCATGCCAATTTTGTTGCTTGTCATCAATTCGAATTGTTAAACAATATTGATATCCTCAGATATGCAGTACCCGGTGCCACATTTCTTTTGAATACTCCTTATGGTAAAGATGAGGTATGGTTCAGACTACCAAATAATGTTCAAAAGCAAATCATCGAGAAAAAACTAAAATTTTATGCTATTAATGCTTTGGAAGTTGCCAAAAAAACGGGAATGGGTGTCCGAATAAATACAATTATGCAAACTTGTTTTTTCTCAATTTCCGGAATATTACCCCCAGAAGAATCCATCAGCAGTATTAAAAAATACATTCAAAAGACTTATGGGATAAAAGGTGAATCAATTGTAAATAAAAATTTTAATGCAGTTGACAAGGCTGTTGAGAACCTTATAAAAATTGAAATACCAGATATTGTCACTGGCATAGAAGAAAAAGCTTCTGTTGTACCGAATGAAGCACCAGATTTTGTTAAAACGGTAATTGCTGAAATAATCTCCGGGAATGGCGATAATCTTCCCGTGAGTGCCATGCCTGTAGATGGTACATTTCCCACGGCAACAACCCAGTGGGAAAAAAGAAATATTACTACCGAAATACCTGTATGGAATTCAGATATTTGCATACAATGTAATAAATGCGCTTTAGTTTGTCCTCACGGTGTTATCAGAATGAAAATATATGATGATGATCTACTAGAATCTGCACCTGAAACCTATAAGTCTGCAAAAGTCAGAGGAAAAGGTTGGGAAACAAATGAAGTATATACATTGCAGGTTGCACCGGAAGACTGCACGGGATGCAGTATTTGTGTTGAAATATGCCCTGTGAAAGATAAATCAAATGTGAGTCTAAAGGCCATTAATATGGAAAATCAGGTACCCATTAGAGAATCTGAAAGAAATAATTGGGATTTTTTCCTCAACATACCTGAAGTAGATAGAGGAAGAGCTGACCAAATGACTGTAAAAGGGTCTCAGCTTCTTCAGCCATTATTTGAATTCTCAGGAGCATGCGCAGGCTGCGGAGAAACGCCTTATGTTAAATTGGCCTCTCAGTTGTTCGGAGATCGGATGATAATTGCCAATGCCACAGGTTGTTCTTCTATTTATGGGGGTAATCTACCTACCACTCCATGGGCGGTGAATAAGGATGGTCGAGGTCCTACATGGTCTAATTCGCTTTTTGAGGATAATGCTGAATTCGGTCTTGGCTTCAGGTTGACCATTGATAATCACATTGACTATGCCAAGGATTTATTAAACAGGCTTAAAAATGAGGTTGGTGATGATCTTGTTGAGCAAATATTATCTGCAGATCAATCTGATGAGCCGGGAATCTACGAGCAAAGACAAAGAGTGGATATCCTAATTGAAAAACTAACAAAAATAAACAATTCAAATAGTCAGCAGCTTTTATCAGTAGTTGATAATCTTGTTAAGAAAAGTGTGTGGATTATGGGAGGAGATGGCTGGGCTTACGATATTGGCTTTGGCGGACTGGATCATGTATTTGCATCTGGAAGAGATGTGAATATATTAGTCCTTGATACAGAAGTATATTCAAATACCGGTGGTCAGGCGTCAAAATCGACACCACTTGGAGCTGTAGCCAAATTTGCTGCATCGGGTAAAGCAACAAATAAAAAAGACCTGGGCATGATTGCTATGAGTTATGGAAATATTTATGTGGCTCAAATAGCAATGGGAGCCAGTGATGCTCAGACAATGAAAGCATTCATGGAGGCAGAATCCTATCCCGGACCATCACTTATCATTGCTTACAGTCATTGCATTGCTCATGGTTATGATATGGCAAAAGGCATGGATCAGCAAAAGAAAGCAGTACAAAGCGGTCATTGGATGATGTATAGACATGATCCAAGAAGAATTGAGTCTGGAAAAAATCCTTTAATGATAGATTCTAAAAAACCGAGTATTCCTATTGGAGATTATATCTACAACGAGAATCGATATAATATGCTTAAAAAATTAATGCCTGAACGTGCCGGTGCATTATTGGATGAGGCACAGATTAAAGCGGATGAAAGATACAATCAGTACAAGCAAATATCTCAGAATGATATAATTATTAATAAAAAGGAATTAGTCTCATGAGGTTAGCAACAAAATATCTTGGTTTGGATTTGGATAATCCATTAGTACCCTCTGCCTCACCACTCTCAAGAGAAGTGGATACAGTAAAAGAGTTAGAAGATGCCGGTGCACCTGCAATAGTATTATATTCATTATTTGAAGAAGAAATTCATCATGAAGAAGCTGAGCTTAATCATTATGTGGATATTGGGTCTGACAGCTTTTCAGAAGCGACAAGCTTTATTCCAACACCAACTAATTTGGTAAATGGAGGTGATCGCTATTTAGAACATATCCAAAAACTAAAAAATATGGTTGATATCCCAATTATTGGCAGCCTCAACGGAATTACAACTGGAGGTTGGATAAATTATGCCAAGAAAATACAGGAAGCAGGGGCTGATGCACTTGAATTAAATGTCTTCTACCTTCCAACTGAGCCAACTCTTTCCAATAACGATGTGGAGAACATTTATATTGATTGTTTGAGTGAAATAGTAAAGCAGATATCGATCCCAGTTGCCATGAAAATCAATCCATTCTTTTCAAACCTGCCGGGGTTTTGCAAAAAATTAGAAGATACAGGTGCAAAGGCTTTGGTTTTATTTAACCGGTTTTATCAACCGGATATCGATCTAATTAAACTTGAAGTTTCCCCAGTTGTGCACCTCAGTAATTCTGCTGATATCGTTCTTCCACTGAGATGGATTGCAATTCTTAGGGATCAACTTAAAATTGACCTGGCATCTTCAACCGGCGTACACAGTGCCGAGGATGTTATCAAACTCACAATGGCTGGAGCAGATGTAACTATGATGGCATCATCGCTTCTAAAGAACGGACCAAAGCATCTTGGAGTTGTTAAAGAGAATTTGATCCAGTGGATGGATGAATTTGAATACGAAGATCTAAATCAAATGCGTGCGAGTATGAGTTTAAATAATGTACCAAACAAAAACGCTTTTGTGCGAAGTAATTATATCAAAATGTTAAACGAGTTTAAACCATTAAGGTAAACCAGTATCATATTGAGATAATAATTAAAGCGCTGCTTTTTTAATTAAAGGCGGCGTTTTTTTATTGATAATATTTTGAATAGCTTGGATAAAGAAAAACAATACTCTGCAAGTTTGTCACAGAATTTCCGTTGTTATTTTGTGACATGATATTTGCTGACACCGTCAAAAAATAATTAGGAGATTTAATAATGGCTACACAAGCACCAAAAACTTATGAATATCAAACTGAAACCAAAAGAATACTAGATGTTGTTATTCACTCACTATATAAAAATAAAGAAATTTTTGTTAGAGAATTAATCTCAAATGCCGCCGATTCAATTGAAAAGTATCGTCATCTACAGCTTACTTCAAAAACTGATTTACCAAGCGATAATAATGCACTGGAAATAAATATCGATGTCAGCGAAGAATCAAAATCAATAACAATTATGGATAATGGTGTTGGGATGACCAGAGATGAGCTGATTGGCAATCTTGGTACAATAGCCCACTCCGGATCAAATGATTTTATAAAGAAGCTTGAAGAATCAAAAGGTGACCCAGCACAGTTAATTGGGCAATTTGGTCTTGGGTTTTATTCGGCTTTTATGGTATCTGAAAACGTAAAATTCATCACGAGATCCTATCTTCCAGAAAGTGAAGGTCTCATATGGGAATCTAATGGCGAAAGCAAATATACTATCTCCCGTGAAGAAAGTATTGATCGTGGTGCACGAATTGTATTGCAGCTCGATGAAAAAAATGAAGAATTGGCCAATGTCGATAAAATCAAATCAATCATAAAAGAATATTCTAATTTTGTATCTTACCCTATCAAGGTCAATGGAGAGCAAGTCAATGCTATTCAGGCTATTTGGAAAAAAAGATCAACCGATATTGAAGATACGGAATATAATGAATTTTATAAATTTCTCACAAATGCATATACTGATCCAAAATTTCGTATGCATATCACCACAGATGCACCCATTCAGATGAATACCCTGGTATTTATTCCAGAGGAGAATGTTGAAAAATTTGGATTCTCGCGAACTGAACCGGGCGTAAATTTATATTGTAATAAAATTTTGATTGAGTCTGGCGTTAAAGAGATTTTACCTGATTATCTCAGATTTATCAAGGGTGTTGTTGATTCTGAAGATCTACCACTAAATATTGCCCGTGAGACTTTACAGGATAATCGTATAATTGGAAAGATAAAGAAATTTCTTACAAAAAGAATTATAAAATTTCTTCAATCTGAAGCAAAAGATTCTCCTGAAAAATATATAGAATTTTGGAAGGAGTTTGGGAACTATGTCAAGGAAGGAGTTCATTCTGACTTTGACAATAAAACTGAACTGGCAAAATTGCTGAGATATGAAACCAGTAAAAGTGATGAAGGCACCTTTAAATCTCTGGATGATTATGTAGCTGAAATGAAAGAATCCCAAAAAGACATCTACTATATTTTTGGTGAGAGCCGAAAAGAAATAGATCACAGTCCATATTTGGAAATGTTCCGGTCTGCCGATATTGAAGTCTTGTATTTATATGATCCTATTGATGATTTTGTTTTGTCCTCCCTATTAGAATTTGATGGTAAAAATATTGTGTCGTCTGATAAGGCGGACATAGACTTATCAGGAAAAGAAGGTGCTAAGGATGTAGAGGGTGAAAAAGATAAAAAAAGTGACGAAAAGGATATAACTAAGTTTGTCAACTGGTTGAAGAAAATCCATAAAGATAACTTATCAGATGTAAAACTATCGACTAGACTCGTTGACAGTCCAGCCATTCTCGTTAATCCAGATGATCAGATGACTACCCATATGCAAAAGATAATGCAGGCATCACAGAGTGGATATTCGGTGGGAAATAAAGTACTGGAGATTAACCCGGATAATATTATTATTAAAAACCTGGTGAAATTGTGGAAGAAAGACAAAAAAGATAATGTCCTTCTTTTGGCCGTTGATCAACTTATTGATAACACATTCTTACTGGCTGGATTACATGTGGATACAAGGACGATGGTAGACAGGATTAATGAGCTAATGGGAAAATCTATCGGCAGCAAATGATGTTAGTAACTATATCCGTTTAACTACGAATATTCATCAAAAGGATATTCCTGTTTAGAAATAATACTTGAGAAATAAAAAACGCTGACCTTTATGGTCAGCGTTTTTTATTTTGTTATAATTAAAACTTATTCTCCACCTAGTGAAAATCCAAGGATATATACATCTTTAAAAACCTCATTTCGCCACTTTAAAATAGCTTCAACAGGATCGGTATTTTCCTCGATGGATAATTTTACTTTATCGCCTAATTCTGGTGGGATCTTTCCTGCATATACAACACCCAAACCGTCTGTACTTTTGTTCACAACTTGAACAAGAGTCTTGTGATCTATTTTTTCATCATGAACTATATATGTAACAATGCCTTCACTGGCGTATCGTTCTTTTCTTCTTTTTGCTGTTTCCATGGGATTAATATAATAATATCATTGAAAATATTCCATCTATTATATTTATTTTAAATGCAGCAAAGCTTTATGGCTGCCAAAGTTTTTCATCATATCCAGAGATCATATTTACCCATCGACTCCATACAAAAAAAGCATCTGAAAGGCGATTTAAATAAGCAATACTATTTGGATTCAATTCTTCATTATTTGATAACTCTACAACTATTCTTTCCGCTCTTCTGCATACTGTTCTGGCAAGATGAAACCAAACCGCTGATTCAGAACCGCCAGGCAATACAAAAGATTTTAATGTATTCAGAGTCTTGTTATATTTATCGATTTCTAACTCTAATCTTTCTATTTCATCATTTCCCACATCAGGCATACCCGGTTTGATATCACCTGGAAGAATTGCCAGCAATGTGCCCAGATTAAATAACTCATGCTGAATGCGAAATTGAATCTCAATTAATTTATTCAGAGCGGGATCTTGTGTATTGGTTTTTTTTAGACTAACTATACACCCTCCCACCACTGAATTCAATTCATCGACAACTCCATAGGCATGAATACGAAGATTAGATTTGGACTTTTTCTGTCCACCAATCAATCTTGTTTCCCCGCTATCTCCTTGGCGTGTATAAACTTTGTTTATGGTTATATTCGGTGTAGTTTTTTTTGTTTTGGTCATAATAATCGTTGTGGTTATAGTTTGTTTATGATTCAGAATTGACTTCAAGTATGTATTTAGAATTTTTGATGACATCCTCTTTTTTCCAATACATATTAATATTCACCCCTGATTTCCATAAGGGAATCTGATCTTGATAATGGGCACTGCCAAGGACGCCGCTATTACCCGGTGGAGCGATCATCCTTGATTTATTAAAATCGGATAAGTCAATAATCATCCTCATAGATGGACACCAGGAGGTGGCATCATATGGCGAATTGGGATTATAAGCAGTTTGATGCACTGTGTCTGTATCACCGGGGATAGGGAATGATTCTGAACTAAATATTTTATCGAGCACTTTTTTTATAGACATCGAATGCTTGAATGAAGCTTGATGTATCTGCCCCCAAGTCCATCCACTAGATTCAAACCCTAAGTTATTCTCCAACCATGTACATGCATTCTCTAAAGATTTGTCAATTAGTTCTACAGCTGATTCAGTTGATGGCACCCACTTTGACTCTGAATTTTGTATAATCCTGAAGAAGGCAGTTGTAGCATGTCCAAGTAATTCATTGACAGGCAAAAGTAACGGATGTGGTCCGGAGCCAAGTACTTTGACCGTCAATTCCTTTCCTAATTTTGGTTCCAGCATATTTTTTATTAAATAAAAATATAATACCTCATACGCTGCTCCACCAGATGAATCAATTGCAAGTTTTCCATCCCAACCCAACAGAATATTAATTAGCTTCTGAGATTTTGGCCTCGCTGATCTGAATTTTTTTATTAAACCCTCTACTATCATCATCCCGGGAATGGAATATACATCCATCATTAATTCTTCACAGTTTTCAATTGTAATTACAGGATGTGATTTTATAAAATTTTTAATTCTCTTTGCCCGATATCCATTCATAAATGAATTTCCCAAATAGTATGGATAATTATCATCAACGGGTTTATTATTTGTTGAAATGACGAAATTCTGTTCAGGATTCAAACAGGCAGGCATGTCAGCATACGGAATAGTATCAATCCAATCAAATTCTCCTGTCCAACCCGGTTTTGGGAGCTCACCGGTACCTGACTTTCTGATTGGGACTGCACCTGAAATTCGAAATCCAATATTCCCTGCTACATCACCATAAATAAAATTTAGTTGAGGCGCATCAATTTTTTCAATCGCTTTTGAAAAATCATTGTAGTCAGTAGCCATATTTAATAACATAAAACCTTCAATCATCCGATTCTCTTGAAGCGGCATTGAACAAAGTGAGATTCTTTCTTCAGTCTTTTCCGTAAACTCACCAATCAAAGGTCCATGTATTGTGCATCTGACAGTTTCAATAAATGGGTCTTCTTTTTTAACAAATATTTTCTCTTCATACTGCTGAAGTTTTAATTTCTTATCCTTAACAATATATTCACTTTTATCAGCTGGATTTAGTCTCTCATAAAAAATATCTTCGCAATCAGTATAGGCCAGAGTTATTCCCCATGCAATGTGGTTGTTATGTCCTATGAGAATGCCGGGAACCCCGGCAATTGAAGCGCCTGATATATGGTAGCCATCTTCGGAATGCAACTGATTTAAATACCAAATTCCCGGCTGAGACAACATAAGATGGGTATCATTTGATAGAATAGGTAATCCTGACTTTGTAAATTTCCCAGAGATTACCCAGGCATTTGATCCTCTTCCTCCACCTTCTAAATCCTTTTGCAAATATGGACCCTTGGCACTGTTGAATATTTCATTGACCTCAATATTATTAAACTCAAGCCCTTTTGGTAATACCACCGGGTTTTCGTCTTGATATATAATTTGAAGTTCCTTAGCCATTTCTTTGCCAACTGTATCAACGATTTGTTTACGAATTAATGAGCCAGACCAACCATGGGATAAAGTCCAGGCGAGTACTTTACTCCATGCCATAATGTGAATAGGCTCCCACTGCTGGGGTTTAATACCGGCAATTCTAAATTCTATGGCGTAGTTTCCCTGGTTTATAAATTCGTTTACACCACTTATATAAGCATTGATTATTGAGAGATTTTCATCAGATAAATTTTTTAACTCTTTTTCTGCAATTCTTTTAAATCCTAATGTTCTGGTTAAGCGATCTGTTGGAAGAGCCTGCACCCCAAATGCCTCAGCTAATGTTCCCATGCCAATTCTACGATTCATTTCCATTTGCCATAATCTGTCTCTGGCATGGATGAATCCCTGCATAAAAAACATATCCCTACTGTTTTCTGCATAAATTGTAGGAATCTGCCATTCATCGGCATAAACATTAACCGGTTTTGAAATACCATCTAGAACTAATTTGGAATCATAGTATTTATTCTTCAGGCTACGTTTGTTATATTGAATAAACGACCATTTTAATATTGAGGAAATCAATGTATCTATCCTTTAATAATTCTTCTTTTGAACAATTGGTATTTCAGCATCAGAACTTTTTGTAATATCATCCTCTGAAAATAACTTCTTCTTTATGAAACATTCTCACAGCTAGATACAATGATAATGCAGACATGGCAAGGAGTGTCAAGTAGACCTCAATTAAAAGGGGAATCTGGATGGTACCGGCAACAATTTCTTTTGAGGCCAGTGAGATATTTACAATAGGAATTGCAGCTGTCAGTGTAGTTAGTTCAACACCTGGTATTGTACCGATAATTGAAGGGAATATGATGAGGATATTTAAGGGACCAATGATACTTTGAGCCTCTTTGAATGTTTTACTATAGATTGACAATGACAATAATAGTGCCCCAAGAAAAATCGCCACAGGGATGATGAGAGTCATTACGGTGGCTATAGTTTTTATATTTAACATTTCGAAAATTATTTTCTGCACCGTCGGCGGTAATTCTGTCGAGAATTGAATACCAATATATAAACCCATTAACCCCATTAGTGAGGATAATATCCCAAATGTCGTTACAACACCAAATTTCCCTAATAGTATTTCCATTCTGGATGCTGGTGAAACCAATATAGTTTCCAGGGTTCGTCTTTCTTTCTCCCCTGCACCAAGATCTAATGCCGGATACATTGCCCCGAGAAAACAATATAGAATAAAAATATATGGCAACCAACCGCCCATTAGTTTGCCCATGATCTCCTTTTGAGATGCAATATTATTATGCTGGATATTCAGTGGTGTAAAATTTTCTTCATTTAGACTTAGTTGTTCATAGCGGGTTTTGTTTATGATATTGGCATATTTATTGAGTCCAACACTTAATCGCTTCTGCAAAGCATCCATATCATCAGACGATCGGTAATGAAGTTCAATTAAGGCTGGAATCATGTTCTGAATGTCGTTTTCAAAATTATCACTGATCACCACCGCTGCATCGATATTTTCAGAAATTATTGAGGATTCGATGCTGTCTTTTGGAACATCCATAATAATTATAATATTTTCAGAATCTCTAAAAAATGAGGTGAGCTCAGGGGAATTGTCTTCTCCGACGATTGCAACGGTAAGGATCTCTGTCATTTTCTGTTCGCTTATGGATCCAATAAGTTTTGGGAATCCGACTACCATCAATGGTATAAATAAGATTGGAAAAAGGATCAGAAAAAATAATGTGCGTCTATCCCGTATCATATCAATCATTTCTTTTAAATAAATAATTTTGATATTTCTCATACCGTTTCCCCGGTTATTCGTATAAACTCATCTTCCAATGAATCAGTTTTCATATTTTCTGAAAAGTTATTATAAGTCCCGTTATAAAAAATATTACCTTTATGTATAATGGCAAGATCATCACATAACTGCTGAACCTCTCCCATCCGATGTGTTGAAAATATCACCGTTTTATTTTCAGCTTTGCATAGTCTGATTAATTTAATTATCGCCTGTGATGTCATCACATCCAAACCCGAAGTTGGTTCATCAAATACAACTATATCAGGATTATTTATCATTGTGCGGGCTATGGATACTTTTTGCTTCATCCCAGTGCTTAATTTCCCATTTCTCCTGCCGGCAAAATCTTTCATGTCCAGCATATCAAATAAACGATCTCTTCGTCTTATGTATGTTGCATGATCCAATCCATAGAGGTCCGCATAATACTTTACCATTTCCTCAGCAGTTAGACGATCATACAATCCGGTATTCCCTGTAAGAAATCCCAAAATTTTACGAACTCTACCAGGATTCCTTGCAACATCATAGCCCCCTACAGTTATCGTTCCTTCTGTTGGTTTTAGCATTGTGGCTATCATTCTCAATAGAGTCGTTTTTCCGGCACCATTAGGACCAAGTAGACCAAATATTTTACCAGGCTCGCATTGTATTGATACATTATTTACTGCCTGAAAGTTATTTGATTTTGTATTCAAAGCCATTTCATTTTTAAGTTTTCTGGTTAACTTAAATGATTTGCTCACATTTTTTAATGTTATCATAAGTTCTCTGTATCAGGTGGAATAATAAACCAGGCAATTAAATACATTATCACTCCAGCACCTCCGGCAAGAAATGAAAAAAGGAAAAGAAGTCTTACTAGTACTGGGTCAATATCAAAATAATCAGCAATACCTGAACACACACCTCCAATCCGTTTATCTGACATATTTCTGTATACTTTTTTCATAACGATTCCTTTCTATTTCTTTATTTCGATATTTTGTATCGGCGAATTAGCTAATTCATAATTTTTTAATAGCAGGTACCCCAATATAAACAATGCAGCTCCAAAAAGATCAAGCCAGATAGATTGAAATTGCACTCCATCAGCAATTGGATAAATCATTCCAGGTATATAAACTTCTTTCATTTCTAATAAATATGACGAGATATTCTGAACAGCATGGAGGATTAGAACAACCCAAATATTGCCAGAAAGCAAGTAAACCCAGCCAAAATATAATCCAAGTAATATCGCTGGAATCATTTGCCAGATATTCATATGCATCGCACCAAACAAAAAGGCAGAAATTATAATAGAATACCTTATTGAATAATTATTGATTAGTCCACGAAGTATCAGTCCCCTAAAGAAAAATTCTTCTGTTAAAGGCGCAACAATTACTGCTGCCAAAAGGCCTAAAACATTACTGTCCACCGAGTCCATCATTTCAATAAATTCTTCTGGTACCGGGAACATGTAATATACCAGATTTGCAACTTCACTCACAATGATCATCGACCCGATAAATGACAGTATCACTGACAAAATGAATATTGTAGATACCGGTTTTATTTGTATATAATCCCCAATCTTTGTATTCGACAATTTAAGTGCCAGAAAAAATACAATACTAAATACGGGTAAATTCAACCAAAGTATTGCAGGATTATTTTCTACATCAATCCCCACTTCAACAATAATTAGATAAGTGATAATTGAAATAAAAAGAATCGAAAAAGTCATCACAATCGACTGAGCTACAGTAGCAAAATTATTTATTTTCATTTTAAATCCATTGCAAGTTGTGTCTTTGCCATAAAACCCCCCTTTACGGCATAGATATCTTGATTGGTAACCTGAATTAATAATCGTTTTGCTTCCTGTATATTTGTTACAGGAATTCGGTAAATCTCATTAAAGTCATTAACACTATAACTAATCAGTAATACCCCTTTTATTTTCCTCAATTTACGAGAAACCCCCACATTGGTTGTTTGGATATTATAGTATTTATCAGAAACAGATTTTTTCCAAAGATATGTCATTTTATGAACCTATCAAAAAATGTGTGATGTAATTCCTTTAGTATTTTTCCAGCCGATCCGATTTGGGTTGAATCATAAATACTGGAAAGTCTTGTGGTTTCCAAATTAACCTCAATACAGTATGCACCATTCGATTTAGCTAAATATGGGAATTCTGCAGCGGGATGAACAATTCCTGATGTACCGATAGATATAAATACTTCAGAATTCAGGATTGCATTATGGGCCTTTTGAAAAACAGCAACATCTAAAGCATCACCAAACCAGGTAATGTTTGGTCTTAACCATCTGGAGCATTTTGAGCATTTTTTAATTTCATTAAAATTGTTTCTCAAATTAATATTGAAATTACATTTTTTACATCTGCCCCACCAGAGACTTCCATGCAACTCGAGAATGTCCTTTGATCCGGCTAATTGATGTAAACCGTCAATATTTTGAGTAATTATAGTAATATTTTCGAATTTATTTTGAAGATCTGCAATAGTGACATGTCCAGAGTTAGGTACACATGCTGCAACTTTTTCTCTTCTGATATTATGAAAATTGACAACTTTTTGAGGATCAATGTTAAATGCATCCTGACAGGCATATTCCTCCCAATTATATTTATGCCAAATCCCACCTGACCCCCTGTAGGTAGGTATCCCAGATTCAGCTGACATTCCAGCGCCGGTGAAAAAAACGATATTTGTTTTTTTATTAATTTCAGGGTATTGAGTGTTCACTGATCTTAGAGTCTGTCAATTTGATTTTTTGTTGCCATTTTAGAACGATAGATAAGACAAATTTGATGGATTATTATCAGGTAATTTTATTAAACTTATTTCCACCAATCTAATAGAAATTCTTTTACTTTTTGATAATTATTTTCTTCACTTTCCCGTGGACCGGCGATATTTAGAGATGTGATAGTATGAGATTGTATCCAATTATTTAATATAATGATATTTGCAGAGAAAGAATTTTGTAAGGATATTAGTAGTAGTGGTTTATTGACTGATAAACAATATGATCGTGTATATTCAGTACCCTCATATAATTTGGCGGTATATAATATTAGCGCTCCATCGCTGGAAAGGATATTATATCTTGTTCGTATTTGGTGATCTGAAGTGTATGTTTCAATAAGATTAAATTTTTGAGGAATAATGCCTGATTCATTTATTCTACCCTTTGGACAGAAGCCCTTATGGTTTATACCATTTTGTATTGCGAATTCCAATGCCGCAATGTCGACGCCAGTCTGACCACCGGAAATAATAGTGTCAACCAGTTTCATTTTTTATTTTATGTTTATTCAAATTTATAGATATCAAATTGTCAGGAAATGATAAGGGTTTTGAAGATTTATTAACATATCTATATCGCCAATATTCTTTAAAACAATTTTTTTTTATAATCAATATTGAAAAATATCAAATATATTAATCAGGGAATATGGAAATTTAACAATTTGATGTAGATATTTGAATTCATAAATAATTAATAATTCGTATCTATTATGGGGAATATAAATCTTGGATCATTTTTTAAATACATTTAATTTTAGGACATATTTATCTTAATATTTATTGTGATTGGATTCTATTGTTGAATCCCATAAGATTTAATAAGGATAATGTGTGAAATAGGATAATAATTTTCTAAAAATAAATTGAGATGGAAATAAAACATAAAAATACTTATATAAAACAAAAGATATTAATTCCCCTTGCAGCGGTTTTGTTCTTCCTGCTTTCAACATCAGTTTTTAGCATATTTAAATTGCAGAATAGACATATTACAGACATTGTTCAATCAAAATTGATTGGAGTTCAAAGTCTTTTCGAACAACTTCTTGAAGATGATACCAGAATGATCGACAGTCAGATAGATTATTTATATAGCAGTGCGAGTCTAAAATCTGCATGGCTGCATAAAGATCGCGCCAGATTATATAACTTGTCACTGCCAATTTTTAATAACATACATGAAAAATATTCTATTACACATTTCTACTATATTTCAACAGATAGGGAATGTATCCTTAGATTACATAATCCAGATAAATATGGTGATATTATTGATAGATTCACTTTGGATACTGCTATCCAAACCGGTAATTCTTCACATGGAATTGAACTGGGTACATTTGGAACATTCACATTGAGAGTGGTTCGACCTTGGTTGATTGATGGGATAATTTCCGGTTATATTGAATTGGGGATGGAGATAACTCATCTGACCCCTAAGTTAAAGAATTCACTTGGATCTGAGCTATATCTTGCAATCGAGAAAAAATATCTATCGAAAGAAAACTGGATTGAAGGTCAAAAAATGATGGCTATTGATGGGAATTGGGATGAATTTCAACACTTTGTGATTGTTGACAGAACAAATGAGTTGGAAATCCATCAACTGGATGAGAAGCTAAATCTTGGTCATACAGCTCATAAGAATGAAGTTTTCAGCGGTAACGATGGCAAAAAGAAGTATCGAGGAGGAACCGTTCCAATTATTGATGCAGGTGGTCGGGATATTGGCGATATTGTTGTGATGAATGATATCACAGAAGAGATTAAAGATCTGTATTCGTTTATCATAATTCTTGCAGTCATCAGTTTTATCATCAGTCAGGTAATGATGGTATTTTTTCATAATTATATTGGTGGCATTGAAGATGATCTTGTCAACACTCATGATGAACTTACCCGTGAGATAGATCAGCATAAGCAAACTGAAAAAGAATTAAATAGATACCAGGATCATTTAAAGGATTTAGTGCGTGAAGCTACAGAAGCATTAAATATCAGCAATAAGGAATTAAAAGACGATATCAACAAACGGAAAAAGGTTGAGAAAGAGTTAAAAAAACAAACAAATTTTGTTATGAATCTTTATGAGTCATTGTCACATCCTTTTTATGTCATTGATGCAAATGATTACTCCATTGTGATGGCAAATTCTGCAGCATCTATGGGAGATAGTGATGATTGCAATACCTGTTATAAAAAAACACATAATTTGGATGAACCCTGTTCAAGCCCAGATTATCCCTGCCTTCTTGATGAGGTAAAAAAATCTGGTAAACCGGTGAATATTGAACATATCCATATCGATAAAAATGGCGAGTCACAAATCCATGATATTCATGGATATCCAATATTTGATGATGATGGTAATGTTGTACAAATGATTGAATATGTTTTAGACATTACAGAGAAGCGTCGGATGGAGGAAGAAAAAAATCTACTCGAATCTCAGCTAAATATGTCTCAAAAACTTGAAACCATCGGTGAACTCGTTGACACCGTTGCCCACGAAATAAATACTCCAGCTGGTATTATCGCAGCACATGCAGATGCATTGCTCATCCAAATGGAAGATGGTGAAAAATGTGCTGACGAATTAAAAATGATTCGAAAACAAACAAGGAGAATCAGTAAATATACCAGGAGTTTATTAGAATATTCCAGGAGAGTACCATTTCAACCAGTAAAAACTGATATCCCCAGCCTGATGGATGAATGTCTATTTATTCTCGGTCATCGTTTCAGGGCATTGGATATTTCAATTATTAAATCATATCATTCGGATTTACCAGAACTCACCCTGGATAAATTGCAAATTGAACAGGTATTTATTAACCTTCTGAATAATGCTATTGATGCAATTTCAAAAAATGGAAAAATAGAAATATTTGCCAAAGCGAACTCTAACTCGAATATCATCATTGAGATCAAAGATAATGGACATGGTATTTTAGAATCAGACATAGAGAAGGTTTTTGATTCTTTCTTCACGACAAAGTCTACCACTCGGGGAACGGGATTGGGATTATCCATAACAAAAGCAATAATACAAAGACATAATGGTGAAATCAGCGTAAGGAACATAAGTGGATCAGGCGCAGCATTTACCATTACACTACCCATTATTAATGGAGATTTTACATGATCGATAAAAAAAATATTAATATTATGATCGTCGATGATGAACCTGACATGCTTAAGGGGACATGTTTAATTTTTAAGAGTCTCGGTTTTAATCCCATTGGTGTTTCAAACGGAAAAATGGCAATTGAACTGATTAGAAGAGATTCGTTTGATCTAATCCTATGTGATTTGCTAATGCCTGAGATCGACGGTATGGCAGTATTAAAATCTGCTCAAAGGATTGCTCCACATACACCCTTTATAATTTTTACTGCCTATGCAACAATAGATCGTGCCGTCACAGCAATGCAGTCGGGGGCATCTGATTTTCTTGAAAAACCAATTGAAGTTGATAAATTAAATATAATCCTTGAAAAAGGTCTAAGACAGCGCGAGTTATATCTAGAAAAAGAAAACTTATTAAACCAGCTTGAAGACAAATATAGTTTTGATAATATCATTGGGAAAAGTGCGCCAATGAGACATGTTTTTGATATGGTGGAAAGTATTGCCAGTTCTGACTCCAATATACTGATAACTGGAGAGAGCGGGACAGGGAAAGAATTAATCGCCAGGAGCATACATGCCCGCAGTAATCGAAAATTAAAAGCTTTTGTACCAGTAAACTGCAGTGCATTTCCTGAGCATCTATTTGAAGCGGAAATATTTGGTTATGAAAAAGGTGCTTTTACTGGTGCAGCACAAAGAAAAACCGGGTTAATAGAATTTTCAACTGGCGGGACATTTTTTCTCGATGAAGTATGCGAATTGCCTATCAACCTTCAAGCGAAAATGTTACGTGTTCTTCAGGATCAACAATTACGGAGATTAGGTGGAAATGATCTTATTCAGGTTAATGTCCGATTTGTTTCGGCTTCAAACCGTAATATGGATTTAATGGTAAATGAAGGAAATATCAGGGAAGATTTTTATTATCGTTTGAATGTGATCAATATTCATATGCCCCCACTCCGTGAAAGGAAAGAAGATATTCCTCTATTATCAGAATATTTTCTAAATAATATTTTACGTTCTTCTCCAAAAGAGATAACTGGTTTCAAAAATGATGCTATGGATGCTCTCATCTCTCATCAATGGCCGGGCAATGTTCGTGAACTAGAAAACGCCATCGAACGGGCTGTGGCACTTTCTAGATCAGACAAAATTCTTATTAGGGATCTTCCGAACGAGTTCCAAATCAATACGATAGAAGGAAAGCAATCAATTGAAGGGCTTACGCTTGCAGAAGCAAAACAACTGGCAATTGAAAAAGTTGAAAAAGATTATTTATTTCAGCTACTGAAAAAACACAGCGGAAATATTACTCGTATAGCAACTGATTCTGGGATGACCCGTCGGAATATCCACAGATTAATTAAAAGATACGAGCTGGATCCGAATATATGGCGATGAGCTAGCTGAGTATATTGAAATAAATTCTTGATTCATTACTGCTTAAAGAGATAGACCCAAAAATAATAACAGACTCATTTGCAAACACATTTGCATCTGTTTCTCAAATTTACAACGATGTTTCTGTTGATATTAATATGTTAGATTTAATGTTGCAGATTACAAATATCATTATTCTGATATTAATGATTAATCAAGTAATAAAACCAACCACCCCAAACATTTTTTTGACAACTTAAGTACATATTTTATGTGACATGCATGTCTCACTGTGACTTTTTATAATTCTTTCTTATCATGTGTAATTATAGTTGCTTATCGTTATCACTGATCAATTTAGAGTCATTCATGTCACAGTTGAATCGTCTCCCAGGAAATCGACTCCTACCAGAACATTACATTATTCTTTTATTATCAAATAGTTAAATAATATAATTTTAAACGATATAAATATCTGTTTTGGCATTATAATTGCCAATATACAGGCGAAAATGTTAACAAAAATGAAATATTACAAAGGAATCATTTTAACTCAAGACGCTGATCTCACTGCCGTTTTTAAAAAATCAGGCGATGAATTGAACTTGAAATTCGAATCTAATCCAGATATCTCTGACTACCTCTTAAAGGTATGGGATAATGGGTTTTCGGTAATTGTTTTTGATTGCGATCAATTGGAGCAGGAAAGTCTTAAATGGATAAAAATTATTCGACGAATTAGGCCCAAGCTTCCTCTGATTGTTATAAGCAAAGATTTTGATCCTCAAGTCGGCGGTGAGATATATGACGAAGGAACATTCTATTATCAGCAACAGCCGGTAAGTGAATTAGTCTTATCCGAAGTGCTAAGTGGCGCTTTAAATATTTCACCTCACGAATTGTATAATTAGAAAAGTAGAAAGGAAAATGAAGATGATGAAATTAACAAAATTGATGACTGTATTAGTTGTTTTTACAGGATTCATGTTCTCACAAGACTATGTGGGTTCACAACAATGTGGTATGTGTCATCCGGACAAATTAGCCGATTGGACAGATTCTGGTCACCCATATAAGTTTAATGTGGTTGATAATGGAAATCCTCCCCAATATCCAAACTTCGTTGAAAATTTTCAAGATGGATGGATGCTTGGTTTGGGTTCAGAATGGTCTGAAGTATCTGGTGTAATTGGCGGATTTGGCTGGAAGGCCCGATTTGTTGATCATACTGGTGTCATTGCCGGTACTGCAAGCAGCCTAATTAATCCAGGTGAAGGTCATAACCAGTTCAACTTCTATGGTGGAGAAGAACATGGTTGGGCTGATTATCACGCAGATGATGTTGACAAAAAATATAACTACAGTTGCTTCAGATGCCATACAACCGGTCCTGCTGATGAAGGTAGCTGGATAGATGGACAAGAGCTTGGGACATTCCAGGAACAGGGTGTTGGATGCGAAGCATGTCATGGACCAGGTGCTGAACACGGGCAATTTGGTAGCCCGCATCTTGGTGATCCTGATTATATTGATATAGTATATGAATTTGATATCAATTATGGAAATGGTCTTAATGGTGTACAAGCTGACCCTGATGGCAATGATGTAAACTTCCTTTGTGGTACCTGCCACAATAGAAATTTTGCTGAAGCAATTGATGCTAGTGGTGGTTTTATTAAACATCACGAACAATGGGATGAGATGCAAACATGGAACGACATGGGTGCTCATGATTATATGACTTGTATCAGCTGTCATGACCCTCATAAACGCACAGTATGGGATGGCGATGCTATAACCATGCAATGTCAAACCTGTCACCCAACCCACATTACTAACAATAATCACCCTGCAGAATTAAATTGTATCGATTGTCATATGGCATATGCAGCGAAGTCTGGGACCACAAGAGGTGAAAGCGGATATAAAGGCGATGTAAGATCTCATTTATTAAAAATTACTGCCAGTTCAGAATCCATGTTTACTGAAGACGGATCTTTTGTAAGAGATGATGAAACTCGCGCTGCATCACTTGATATTCAACATGCCTGTCTGGGTTGTCACAATGATTCTCCTGAAGATAATATTCCAAATAAAACAGCTGATGAGCTGGTATTATTTGCCTCCTCTCTTCATGATGACACAGATGATGAATATGTAGGTTCAGCTACATGTTGGGCTTGTCACACCGAAAATTATAATGACTGGAACGATTCTGGTCACCCATATAAATTCAATGTAATTGAAGATAATATGCCTCCAGAATATCCTGAATTTGTCGTGAATTTCCAGGATGGCTGGATGACAGGTCTTGGTGCTGACTGGATGGACGTCGCTGGTGTTATCGGTGGATTTGGATGGAAAGCACGTTTTGTTGACCAAACAGGTGTCATTGCCGGTACTGCAAGCAGTTTAATAAATCCTGGTGAAGGACATAATCAATTCAATTTCTATGGTGGCGAAGACCTTGGATGGGCAAATTATCATGCCGATGACGAAAACAAGGTTTATAACTATAGTTGTTTCAGATGTCATACTACCGGTCCTGTTGATGAGGGTAGCTGGATTCCTGGTCAAGAGCTAGGAACTTTCGCTGAAGGTGGAGTTGGCTGCGAAGCATGTCATGGTCCTGGTGGAAGCCACATAGGTACAACAGACCCTGCTGATATTGACCTGGTCTATGAATTTGATATCAACTACGGCAATGGATTAGATGGCGTAAATGCTGATCCTGATGGTAATGATGTTAACTTCTTATGCGGAACATGTCACAATAGAAACTTTGCATCCCCTATTGATGCAAGCGGTGGTTTTGTAAAACATCACGAACAATGGGACGAAATGCAAACATGGAACGACATGGGTGCACATGATTACATGACTTGTGTAAGTTGCCATGATCCTCATAAACGAACTATCTGGGATGGTGATGGTGTTACAATGCAATGTCAAACTTGCCACCCAAGTCACCTTGCCACTAATAATCATCCAGCTGAATTGGAATGTATCGATTGTCATATGGCATATGCTGCAAAATCTGGTTCAACTAGAGGTGAAAGTGGATTCAAAGGCGATGTCAGATCACATATACTGAAAATTACAGCTGATACTGAATCAATGTTTACTGAAGACGGATCCTTTGTAAGAGATGATGAAACTCGCGCTGCTTCTCTTGATCTTGGGCATGCTTGTCTCGGTTGTCATAATGATTCAGCCGATGATGATATTCCAAATAAGACTGTTGACGAAGTTGTTGGACTTGCAGGAATGATGCATACATCTCTGACAGAAGATAATTTTGTTGGTTCAGAAACATGTATTTCCTGTCATGATGACAAATCAGGATGGAGAAATTCTATGCATGCTAATGGTATTACAAAATCCTTAGGTGCTCACTCACTTGAAGATTTCAACGGCATCGTTGCTGATTATGACGAAAACCTCGTTGATGACTTTATGGATGGCTTAGATCTTGGAACCGTTCCTGCATTTGCAAATCTTGGCGTCAACGCTCCAGTTCTTGGATATGATGCTGAAAATGATCAATACACCATTACAATGGGTGAACTAACATATCTTGTTAAGTTTACGTACGGTGGTAGCGGATTATACAAACAACGTTATGTACTAAAAGTACCACTAGCTGATGGTTCCTATTCTGCTGGACATTATGTCTCACCAGTTCAATATAACGAAAAAACTGATGAATATGTGACATATCATACTGATTCATGGTACGATGGTGAAGGACAACCACTGTTTGACACCAATACAACTGCATCTGATATTGCAAGTCAGGGAAGATCATACGATAAGAAATGTTCTGGCTGTCACTCAACATATGTTGACATGGAACAGAATGCCGATGGTGAATGGATTTCACATGCACCTCACGCCCCGGAAGCCGACCAGGGTCTAAATACATACGACCTTGATGGCGATGGTATTGAAGATATGGTTAATACCGGTTGTGAAAGATGTCATGGTGCTGGTGGAAATCACTTTGGTGATCCTGCCGGAATTATTAATCCTGCAGACCTTGATGCAAGTCAGGCAATTGACTTATGCGGATTCTGCCACTCACGTGGTAAGAGTTTCCCTAATGAAATATTTGACTTCCCTTATGATGATGAAAATATGCATGATTGGGATACTGGCGATGCCTGGGGTGACTATTATGTAGATCATGGTGGTTATTATGGTGATGGCAACAGCGAAGACGAAGTTCAAAGTTCTTCAAAACATCACCAGCAGTATTTTGATTTCTATGAATCAAGTAAACCCACATTTGCCTATCATCAGGTAAGATGTTACGAATGTCACGATGTTCACAATGATGTTAAACATCAAATTAGAACTGAAATTGTTGATGACGGACTTGTAATTGCAACAGATAACGACAATAACACATTATGTCTTGCATGTCATGCCAGTCATGGACATTTTGAAGATCTTACTAAAGAGATGATTGCAGATTATGATGCAAACTTTGATGCTATCGGAGCAGTTGTTTCTGAACATACAAATCACCCTTATGATCCTGAAAATGGATTAAGCAGATGTTCAAAATGCCATAATCCAAAAACAATCAAATCAGCGATCCACTATGATATTCATTCTCATACGTTTGAAGCAATTCCACCTTATAAAACTCTAGATTATGCTATGCCAAATGCATGTGCAGCTAGCTGTCACAGAGGAATTGAAAATAGTGAAACGCCATTATTCAATACTGGTGTAGATGGATCACTATCTGATTGGTCTGAAGCATCTGATGTTGCCTTGGCAGAAACACTAATGGGTTACTATGGACCAGGCGGAAGTTGGTGGAATACTAGCGGCTGCGTTGCTGGTGATTTGAATGCAGATTTGATGGTTGATGTACTTGATGTTGTTAGGTTAGTTGGAATTATTCTCGGACAAATTGAACAAAACGAAGATGACTGGTGTGGTGATGTAAATGATGATGGTGCATTTGATGTACTTGATGTTGTTTCTATTGTGGATATCATTCTAACAATCCCTTCTAGAGAGAATAGTAATCCTTTGAACGAAGTAAAAGTCAGTTTTAATGACGGAAACGCTACCATAACCAGTAATGGTAATTTGGCTGGATTACAGTTTGATGTTTATGGTGACTTTACCATTGAAACTTCTTCCATAAAAGAAGGATGGGAAGTTCACTACAACAACAATACAATCCTCATATTCTCAATAAATGGATCTACTTTTGAAAGTGGACAATTGTTTGAATATGATGGTGTATTGAACTTCAGTTCTGGAATTGCTACGGATTGGACAAAAGAAGGTATCGATGTAACATATTCAGGTGTTCCTGCAAGTTACTCATTGTCTCCTGCATATCCAAATCCGTTTAACCCTAACACAACGATTACATACGGCGTGCCAACTGAATCTGATGTGAAGATTACAGTTTATGACATGTTGGGTCGAGAAATCGTTCAATTGGTCAATCAGAACATGAGTGCCGGTGCACACCAGATTACCTGGCAGGCATCAAATCAATCTTCTGGATTATATATGATAAAGATGGTATCTAATGATTACACATCAATTCAAAAGGTACTATTGATGAAATAATAATGAATTATTAATTCATTCTATTCAAAAAATAGGCAGTTCCATTTTGGGACTGCCTATTTTTTTTAATCAAACTTTACATCTACGACAACGGGAAAATGATCTGAGGGATATCGGTTCTCAAATTTTTGTTTAACTACCTGGTAAGAGTTTACTTGAATATTTGTGGTCACAAAGATATAGTCGATTGGATATTGGTATTCTGAGTATATATCAAATCCGTTAAATGTTCCAGTTAATTTAGTTCGTTCAGAAGCAATTGAATAACTATCCTGTATTATTCTGTCATCTTCGGCTTGATCGCTTCCACCGGTAATAATGGCGTACGGCTCTGATTCTGGAATCACATTAAAATCTCCCATCAATATTACTGGAAAATTTGGAAATAAATCATTTATCACCCTTTTTACTAATCGCGCACTTTGAACTCTGGCAATTTCTCCAATATGATCAAAATGTGTGTTCATGACAATAAAATGATTTTCTGTTTTTTTGTTTTTTATTTCAACCCATGTAACAGTCCTATAGTATGCAGCATCCCAGCCAATACCAGGAAGACCAGGTGTCTGAGAACACCAAAATGTGCTGGCTCGGATAATTTCAAGCTCTTCATCATTATAAAATATTGCTGTAAATTCACCCTTAGTTTTACCATCGTCCCGACCATTGCCAACCCATTTATATGTGGGCAATTTTTCATGAATATCATATATTTGATGAATCATTGCTTCTTGTAAACCAAATATCTGAGGTTTTAACGAGTCGATAAGACTTATAACATAACCCTTTCGGTTTTCCCATGAATTTTCGCCGGCGTTTGGATCGTCATATCGAATATTATATGTCATAATCCTACATGAATTACTACCTACCCATTCACAATTACTAAGGAATAGTGCGAATATGATGATGAAAAGAATATTTAAGAATTTCATAATATCCCATTAATTAATTATATTTTTTTAATAATGTCATTATAATATCATTACATTTAATAATAGCATTAAATTTATTCACTTTTATACAATGACTTATTTTATTGAACTATAAAATAGTCACAATTATTTAGATACAAAAGAAATAAATAACTAAGCTACTCATATCGGGAGAATGAAAATGACAGCTATCAAATTCAGCAGACTATTTACTATATTGTTAACGATAGTTATTATTTCAATGTTGAGTCAATCGTGTAAATCACGTGTTAGAAAAACAAGAAGTTTTAATATTGATGAACCAATAGACACCGCCCATGTAATTGCTTATACAGCTGTTAAACATCCTGACTGGAGTAAGAACCTCTCAATTTACGAAGCAAATATTAGACAATTTACTTTTGGCGGGACATTTAAAGAATTTGAATCTGTGCTTCCGAAAATTCAACAGCTTGGTGTTGGAATTATCTGGTTAATGCCAATCCACCCCATTGGCAAAATCAAAAGAAAAGGTACATTAGGCAGTTATTATTCTGTTCAAGATTACTACGGAATTAATCCTGAATTCGGGTCCATGGATGACTTTAAGCGTCTCGTTGATGAAATTCACAAATTAGGAATGTATGTTATCATAGATTGGGTTGCAAATCATACAGCCTGGGATAATAATTTAATCAATGAACATCCTGAATGGTACACGCGGGATATTGAAAGAAAATTTCAGTCACCAGTGAAGGATTGGAGTGATGTTGCTGATCTAAACTATAATCATAATAAACTGCAGGATTACATGATTGACGCTATGAAGTTCTGGGTTGAAACTACAGATATCGATGGATTCAGATGCGATGTTGCAAGTATGGTTCCCATAGAATTCTGGGAGCGTTCGCGACAAGAACTTGATAAAGTGAAAGCTGTTTTTATGCTTGCAGAAGCTGAAAACCCTGAATTCCATCAAAGAGCATTTGATATGACCTATTCGTGGAGAGTTTATAAATCTTTAAAATCTATTGCAATAGGTGAAAGTGGTAAATATCTCCAAAGTCTCGAATCAGTAATCGACCAAGATACAACTGACTACATGATTCACTCCTACAGAATGCAGTTTACCTCAAATCATGATGAAAATTCCTGGCAGAACTCTGCTGTAAATATATTTGGGGATGCATTGGATGTTTGCACAATTCTTAATTATACAATCCCCGGGATGCCCTTGATTTACAACGGTCAGGAAGTTGGATCAAAAAAAATGTTGAAATTCTTTGCAAAGGATATAATTGACTGGAAGAAGAGTCCGTATCGTCAATTTTATACAAAGCTTAATAATTTGAAGCGAAATAACTTGGCCATCTGGAATGGAGAGTATGGAGGTAATTTTCAACGCATCCTAAATTCCAGAGACAATTATGTATATACCTTCAAAAGAAGAAAAATCAGAGATAAAGTGATGGTTATGGCTAATCTGAGTGGTGAAAAGCAAAAGTTCAATTTAAGACTAAATATTCCAAATGGAGAATTTACAGATATATTTACAGGTGAAAAGGTGACATTTAACAATATTGACGAATTCGAATTAGGGCCTTGGGGCTATAAAGTATTTGAACAAAAACGTAATTAATTCCCCTTAATCTAAGCATCAACCCTGCCTTCTAATGGAAATTTTATGATTTCGCAATTCCCAGATTTATTCCTGGAAAGATTAGAGGAAATCTATCCTGATAACCATAAATCTATACTTTCAAATCTTACTGAGGGGCATCTCACTACTTTCTGGTTAAATCCGATGAGAGGTAATATCGATGATACCTACAAAAAACTAATTAAGGAGAAGATACCCATTTGTCAAGTGCCAGGTTTCAAGGAAGTTTACTCGGTACCTCCTGAAAACCGTCGTGATATTACCTATCACAGGTTTGCCAGTGATGGGAGGATATATATCGTAAATCCCTCCAGCCTTATACCGCCGATTGTACTTAATCCTCAACCGGGTGAAAATATATTGGATTTGACTGCTGCCCCAGGGAGCAAAACAATTCAGATAGCGGCTTTAATGGAAAATACGGGAAATATTTCAGCCGTAGATATTGTGAGGCACCGATATTATAAGCTAAAGGCAAATCTTGAAAGAAATGGAGTTTCTAACGCCTCGATATATAATAAAGATGGAATTTCAGTCTGGATCAACTGCCCTGAACAGTTTGACAGGGTATTACTGGATGCACCATGTACTACTGAATCACGTTTCAATATTCATGATGAAAAAACATATCATCATTGGAGTAAGAAAAAAATTCTTGAAATGAACCGAAAACAGAGACAATTACTCTATTCGGCGGTACAATCATTAAAGCCAGGGGGCACATTAGTCTATTCCACATGCACATTTTCACCAGAAGAAAACGAGTTAACCGTGCATTCCATATTAAAAAAGTTTAAAAATGTGTTAACTACAGAACCAATATCAATAAATCTGCCAACTGCTACAGATCCATTAAAAACGTGGAAAAATAAAATCCTTAATGATCAGGTTAAGAAATGTATAAGAATTCTTCCAGACAAAATATTCGAAGGATTTTTTATCTGCAAATTCAAGAAACACTCCTCAACAATATAAGAGTTATATCGAACTAATTTTCCAACAGTTTCTTTACAACATTTATATCTGATGTTGGCAATTTACAGGCATAATTCTCACAAACATATACTAATGGATCCTGATCGTTGTTTGCAGGGTAGTTTTTTAGATGTGGAAGATACTCAAACAATTCTTCATCCTCTGGATCCATTATCATTATAATTGAGTTTGGTTCAAATAATTGATGAATATTATTGACTAAATCAATCATGCCTTTGCTTTTTTTATTCCCTGAGATTAATATTTCGTATGATGGCCCATTAGCAAAATCTATTGCTTGAAGCATCATGGATTGCCCCGAACTGCCACGATTTATTTGTTGTGAAAATGTTGAGAATATATCGAAAGCAATATCTTCATATTGTGGTTTTGAAAGAATTCGGGACAATCTGATAAAGTTATAAGCTGAAACAGAATTCCCACTTGGGATGGCACCGTCATAAACATCCTTACTTCTTATTAATAGATTTTCACCATTATCAGGTGTAACAAAAAATCCTCCATTCTTTTCATCCCAAAAATGTAAATATTGATAATCTGAAAGTTTTTGTGCTGTTTTTACATATGAAATATCAAATGTAAGCTGATACATTTCAATAAGAGCCCAAATTGTATAGGCATAATCCTCAAGAAATGCTGGGAGACCGGCAGAGCCATTTCGATATCTCTTCATGAGTACGCCATTTTTATCCATTAATGTCGTCAATAGAAAGTCCATTGCTGAGATTGCAGTCTTATCATAATTAGTGTTCGGGAATATCCTTGCTGCCCTGGCAATAGCTGATATCATCAATCCATTCCAATCCGTCAAAATTTTGTCGTCCTTTTGGGGATGGACCCTGTTTTCCCGGTATTCAAATAGATTACCGCGGATAGAATTAATTTTCTCAGAAACCTCTACTGGGTCCTCTCCTAATTCCAGGGCAAATGACTTAATAGATTTATCCATGTGCAGAATATTATTTTTATGTCGGTATCCTTCCCTGTAATTTCCAGAATCCTTTAATTCAAATATCTTATAGATCAAATCATAGTCATCCTGTGACAGAATACTTTTTAATTCATCAGTATTCCATACATAGAACTTTGCCTCCACTCCTTCACTGTCAGCGTCTTCCGCTGAATAGAATCCGCCTTGTGGATGTGTCATATCTCTCTGGACATACTCAATTATCTCTTTAGCAGTATTGGCATATGTTTCGTCATTGGTCATTAAATAGGCATCTAAATATGCATGAACCAGCATAGCCTGATCATATAACATCTTTTCAAAATGAGGGACCAACCATTCCTTGTCTGTAGAGTAACGATGAAATCCAAATCCTATTTGATCATACATCCCTCCAGATCTCATTTTTAATAATGATTTCTTTACCATTTCCATGGCTATATTAGATTGTGTTCGTTTCCAGTATCTGGATAGGAATGAATAATCATGGGCTTTTGGGAATTTTGGAGATTCGCCAAACCCACCAAACTCTTCATCGTATCTTCTTCGAAATTGATTGAAGGCAATATTAAGGATATCGTCTTTGACAATTTCACTGTTCGTCATTGAGAATTTTGAATTTGAGTTTCGCAAGCGTGTCGTTAAGGAATCGGCTTCAAAAACCAGCTGAGATCTATTTTCGTCCCAACCCCTTTTTATATTTGGAATGAGTTCCATCATGCCAATACGGTTACCCCTTGAGTTTTTCGGGAAGTATGTGCCTGCAAAAAAGGGTTCTTTATCTGGTGTCAGCACAACAGTCATTGGCCACCCACCTCTTCCATTCAACATAGTAGTAACATCCATATAAACATTGTCAACATCAGGTCGTTCTTCCCGATCCACTTTGATACAGATGAATGTATCATTCATAAGCGCTGCAACCTCTTCATCTTCGAAGGATTCATGTTCCATAACATGACACCAGTGACAGGTGGTATATCCAATTGAGAGGAAAATAGGTTTATCTTGACGCTTTGCTTCAGCAAATGCTTCCGGACCCCAGGGATACCAATCTACCGGGTTAGCAGCATGCTGTAGTAAGTAAGGACTTTGCTCAAAAACCAGGCGGTTATAATACTCACCGCCATCCCTTGGCAATTGATCAAGAAAAACCTGATCTGGGATAATAACTCTGCCATTATTATCGTAATGATATTCATGAGGATTGTTATCCACTGCTCCCCCAAATGTAAAAAATAATAAAATAGTAAATAATGTTGTGATGAACATAAGTAATATTATTCAATATCAAGTATTAATTATGTATAAAATATTAAAGGAATTCAATGATCTTGTTACCAGTAAATTACCGATGTTAATTGTAAATAAAAGGATGTAATTATGGATAATATTGATAAAAATATTTATATATTAGAGAAAAGAATTGAGGATTTGGAAAGAAAACTAAATGAGAGTGATGAACAGTATTTACACCCGGGTTTAAATAATACAAGCTTTTTGAGGAGAGCTTTTACAGTATTTGGTCATAACCTTGTCGCCGGGCTTATACTATCTATCCCTTTTTATCTGATTATGTTCATTTTGGTTGCCTTATTATCGAAATTACCAATGCCATATTAATTTAATCGCTCACCTGAAACATCCCACCGAAAGATTTCACCTGATACTATGCCAAAAATGTATTCCTGCTGAGATTTTATATTTCCGTTATCCCAAAAATATTTTTCATAACCATGCTTATCCCCATGGAAATATTCCGATTCATGAACAACTATGCCTAGAGTATTAAATTGAGTCCATTTTCCGTGCAGTTCCCCAGCTAAATAATATGATATAGATTTAACATCCCCATTTTCATCCCAATAAATCGTTTCGCCATCGAGCATTGAATTAAAATAGGTAGCCTTATATTCTTTTTGTCCATTTTTATAATAAGAATACACAACCTTATTGCCAGATTTTTTCATTTTTTCTTCAAGTTGCGTAGAGCCGTCAGGCCAGACTTCTTTCACAATTCGTTTTGAGGAACATCCTGACATTAAAATTAGCATGATAATAATTGTATGTTTATATATTAACCACTTTGAAGACATAATGTAATATTATCCCAATAGCAGCTAAATTGAGAAGTGTAAAATGAGAAAAGTCCCCGCCAGCGAAACGGGGACTTTTTTACACCGGGGAGGGTGTTTGCGGTTTATTTAACCAGAAGTTTAATTTTTAATATTTTAGATAAAGTGTTGGGACGGGAAGAATGCAACCCGTATTGAACCAGCAAAAACTAATTTGCTAAAATCAATTTCCCATCCCAACACCCTAATAATTGCGGAACGGTTCAGCGTATCATTCAAAGCGCAAGTCAAATACCCCCATTAACTGACAACCCATTCATGTTATTTTCACCATTTTTCTGTTATTTCTAACAATTTTCCAACCATTTGGAAACTTATGGTTCTATTGAGTACCTGTCTCTTGATTCTCGTTGATACGACAGAACTGTCCCGACAATTCTAATCCTGAATTTTGCAATTAATAATAATTACATTGCACAGGTGAAATTTATGTTTTGTCAAATATCTTTTACCTTGGGACAAATCTTTTTACTTTCAAATAGCTTCAATTACTACTTGGCAATTATGGTGCCAAATATAACCAACACTATGTTAAGTTGCTGTTGTTATTGGGTATATAGTTATTATGGTTAATAGATGTTATTCTATATTGCAAAATACGGGTTTTGGTTATAAATATGAATATTTTGATATTGTTCAATAAATGAACAATAGGTGCATTAATGAATAATAATGATGGTTATATGGATAAAATGTTTTGAATATTGTTGAAATATTGGAAAATAAGTTAATAAATATTCTGTCAGCGGCGTGTAAAATTTTTACCAGGCAATTGAATTATACATCCTTTTAACTCAAGTTGAAGTAAATTAGTTAAAACTTCAGGAGTATCCTTTCCTGATATGTTGCACAGATGATCGATATGGACCGCTTCATTGCTAATAAATTTAAATAAATCACTTTCTGCATCAGTCAGCTCAGGAATGAGTTCAGTTTGGAAAGTAGCTTTCGGCAATTGAAATTCCTCTAATACATCATCAACAGAAGTGACAAGTTTAGCGCCCTGCTGAATCAATTTATGACAGCCGTAGGATTGTTCACTGTCAATTCTTCCAGGAACAGCAAATACTTCTCTATTTTGATCCAATGCCAGATATGCGGTAATAACTGCACCACTTTTTTTACCTGCCTCAATAACCAGGATACCTTTGGATAATCCGCTAATAATTCGATTTCGTTTTGGAAAATTTGTTGAATCCGGTGGTGTTCCAGGAGGAAATTCAGATATAATAGCACCAGTCTCGATTATTTTTTCCCTTAAGGAGCGATTTTCAGGTGGATAACAGATATTTATGCCACATCCCATGACTGCAATAGTATATCCACCATTCTTGACTGCTACTCCATGTGCTAGTGAATCTATCCCCCTAGCAAGACCACTGACTATACCTAAATTGGATTTGACCAGTTTTTCGGTTAAATTATTACAAGTTAGTTTTCCGTATGGAGTCGGCTTTCTGCTGCCGACCACTCCCAACTTTGGAATATCTTTCAATTTGCCAATAATATAGATTCCTATTGGAGAATCAAAAACCCGTTTTAAACTATCTGGAAACTCATCATCCCAATACGTAATATACCTGGCATTTATTTTTTCTGCATCTGCTAATGATTGTTTGCCAATTGAAACATCCATCATTTTTATAGAATTTGCTATTTCTCTTGTAATTCCTCTTACCTGCATCATATCAGATGCATTGAGTTTTGATAGGCAATCAGTATTGGGATATTTCTGTAATAACGCTCTTATCTTGCCCGGCCCTATACCTTTCACATTTGATAAGCTGACAATCTGGTGTTTTGGTAATTTCAATTTCCTTCAACCATCATGGATATATAATGAACTGCTTCGCGGACACCTACTTTATTTAGTGACGATATAAATAATAATTTTACACCTTTCAGTTCTGATTCGTCTAATTCAGGATCTTCCATCCATGTATCTTTTTTTGTAATCAGCAATAGAGAGGGTCGTGTATTTAATTCTGGATTCTTCTTTTCCAGCTCGATCCTAAGTTTATTGTATTCATCTAAAATATCTAGCGAATTCCCATCAACTAGAAATACCAATGCCTTTGTTCTTTCAATATGCCGAAGGAATTGACTTCCAAGTCCTTTTCCCTCAGAAGCCCCTTCAATCAACCCAGGTATATCAGCCATGACAAATGATTTATAATCACCATATTTAACAATGCCAAGATTTGGAATCAATGTGGTGAAAGGATAATCTGCCACTTTTGGTTTTGCTGCAGATACAACTGAAAGAAGTGTTGATTTCCCGGCATTCGGGAATCCTACAAGACCTACATCAGCAAGGACTTTTAATTCCAGATCGATAGTTAGCTCTTCTCCGGTCTGACCATCATTTGCCACCCTTGGTGCAGTATTTTTCTGAGTTTTGAATCTGGCATTTCCAAATCCACCATTTCCTCCTTTGGCGATGGTAATTTCACTATCCAAATCCTTAAGGTCTATTATGACATGCTGAGTTTCAGAATTTTTTATAATTGTTCCAGGCGGAACAAATAAAACTATGTCAGCCCCATTTTTTCCGTGACGATTATTTCCTTCACCATGACCACCTCTTTTTGCCCGATAATGCTTCAAATAAGAAACATCATGCAATGTTGTCAACTGTGGATTTACACGCATAATTACATTTCCGCCATGTCCACCGTCACCACCGCAGGGTCCGCCTTTGGGTCTGAATTTTTCTCTAAGAAAGGCAATGCAGCCATGTCCCCCATCACCTGCTTTTATATAAATTCTGGCCTGGTCAATAAATTTCATAAATGTATAATTCCAATTTGCTCATTTGTGATTGACATTGATGATTTGTAGTTACCTGATATAAACAGATATGCCGCAGATTGTCTCTACGGCATATAATCTGATTGATTTCCCACATTCATTCAGGCAGGATTTACCCCATATTTGAAATGAGAGCATCGCCAAATTCTGAACATTTCAATTTAGTAGCATTCTCCATTAATCTATGGAAATCATATGTTACTTTTCTTTCAGCAATTGTACTGTCAATTGCCGAGAGAATTAAATCAGCTGCTTCTGTCCATCCCATAAATCTAAACATCATCTCACCGGATAGGATGAGTGATCCGGGATTAACTTTATCCTGACCAGCATATTTTGGTGCTGTTCCATGAGTAGCCTCAAAAATAGACTTACCAGTGACATAATTAATATTTGCACCGGGGGCAATTCCGATCCCTCCAACTTGAGCCGCAAGAGCATCTGATATATAATCGCCATTGAGATTCATTGTTGCAATAACATCATATTCTTTTGGACGAGTTAGAATCTGCTGAAGGAATGCATCTGCAATAACATCTTTAACAATTATTTTACCGGCAGCAACAGCATCACTTTGAGCTTTATTCGCAGCCGCTGCACCACTTTTCTCACTGATTCTATCATATTCCGCCCAGGTAAAAACTTTATCACCGTACTCTTTCTCAACCAGTTCATAACCCCAGTTTTTAAAAGCACCTTCAGTGAACTTCATTATATTACCTTTATGGACAAAAGTAAGATTTTTACGATTATTTTTTAAAGTGAATTCGATTGCAGCTCTTACCAGTCTAAAGGTTCCTTCTTTTGATATCGGTTTAATTCCTACTCCCGTAGTATCTGGAAATCTAACTTTTTGAAATTTATCTTCAAATCGCTCTTTCAATAAAGACAAAAATTCTTTTGCTTCATCCGATCCTTCTTCAAACTCTATCCCAGCATAAATATCCTCAGTATTCTCCCTGAAGATAACCATATCAATATTAGCTGGTTCTTTTACCGGTGAAGGAACACCATCAAACCATTTAACAGGTCTTAGACAAACATACAAATCAAGTTTTTGCCTTAATGCTACATTTATAGACCTGATTCCTCCGCCTACAGGGGTTGTCAATGGACCTTTGATTGCAACCAGGTATTTATCAATCATATCGAGTGTTTCCTGCGGTAACCAGGTATTAGGACCATAAATATCATTAGATTTGTCGCCGGCATACACTTCCATCCAGGCAATTTTTCTTTTTCCACTATAGGCTTTTTCAACAGCAGCATCCAATACCCGTACGGTGGAGGCCCAAATATCCGGCCCGGTTCCATCACCTTCTATAAATGGTATAATTGGTGAATCGGGTACATTCAAAACCCCATTATTCATTGTAATCTTCTGACCAAATTCTGGCACATTAATTTTTGTCATTAATCTTTCCTTTCAATTTATTTTCTTTTTCAGTTTTTTTAGATTTAGACTCTTTTTTATCTAATGATTTATTGGAATTATCCCCTGACTTATTTTTTACATAATCCGTATGATAAAAGCCAGATCCTTTGAATATTATTCCAGCTCCTCCACTTATTATCCTTCTCACTCTTCCATCACAAATATTGCAATCCAGGAGTGGAGATTCTGACATTTTTTGAATGGCTGAAAATAAATCCCCGCAATTCTCGCATTTGTAATTGTATGTTGGCATTCGACCTTTTCTAATATTTTAATAGCTTTATTAATCTAATAACATCACTGAAAGAGGTATAATTGTCTAAAATCCATACAGGATAATTTAACCCATGTATCAAGGAACCAACATGGTCAAATCCTGCTAACGTTCTAGTTATTTTTAATGCAACGTTTCCTCCATCCATATTTGGGAATATAAATACGTTTGGCGTCATCGGAATTTTTAATTCACTTTTGAATTCTTCAGGAAGGCCTAAGAATAAGGCATCATCAAACATCAACTCTCCTTCGGCGCGTATGTCTGGATATTTGATTTTAAATTTCTTCAATGCTTCTACGGTCCTGTCCACCCGGTAGTGCTTAAAACTCCCCTTTGTTGAAAAAGATATAAAGGCCAAAAAAGGATCAATTCCAGTTATTTTTTTGTGGAAAAGAACCGATTGAAATGCAATCCTCACCAATTGATCTACACTGGGTTCAGGTATTAACGTACAATCTGCAAATGTAAAATAAGTATCTGATTCTGGTGCCTTAAGCAATGAAGAGCTATATACCCATTTGGATTTTGATTTCATGCCGATTATTCTAATCCCTGTTTGAGTAACTTTATCAAGCGAATTATTGTAACCGGATATCATTAAATCGGCATCCCCTCCATCAATCATGGCAGCACAAAAATTTAATGGCTCTTCCAAATAAGTCTCCAATGATTCTATCGGCCAATTTTTGGTAAAATTTTTACGGCTTATGCTTTCAATATACTCTGGCATTTTCCATTGATAATCTGATGAGATTCTGAATTCAATATTCTGATGAGATTCTGATAATGTGTCATTGGGAATTAATTCTTCAAAATCTGGAACAACCACCCTCAAGGGCAAATGTGAGTTATTAGCCGTTTCCTTCACCAAAGACTTAATGATTAAAATTTATTTTGGATAGCAGTGGCAACATGGTCAGGTACAAGAGAAGTAATATCTCCATGCAACTTTGCTACTTCTCTGACCAATGAAGAGCTCACATGGGTGAATTTGGCATGGGGCATGAGGAATAATGTGGTCACATCTTCATTTAGACTACGATTCATCAATGCCATTCGAAACTCAAATTCAAAATCTGAGATGGCTCTTAATCCACGAATAATAGATTGTGCCTTTTTTTCCTGGACGTAATCAACCAGAAGTCCCCTAAAATGGTCTACTGATACATTGGGATATCCTATTGTGCTGGCGCGGATTAAATCGATTCGTTCTATTTCTGTAAATAGGGAGGCCTTTTCGGAGTTTTGAGAAATGGCGACAATAATTTTATCAAAGACAGATGATGCCCGTTCAATAATATCAATGTGACCATAAGTAATTGGATCAAAGGATCCTGGATATACGGCAATTTTTATGACTCTGCCCTCCAAAATACGACTTGTGTTCTTCCATATTTTTTTATTCTAATATCATCACGGACTAATTTTGTCAGTTCCATTTCCATACAGAATATTCCCTTATTGCTTAATATGTCTTTTATTGAATCTCTGATAAAGTCAAATTCAAATAAACCGTACGGTGGGTCAGCTATTATAATATCATAGCTTCGCTTGTTTTTTAGAAAAAACTGTCTCACATCCATCTTGTATAGTGTTGCGTTATCATCAGGGCATATCTTATTAATATTCTTCTGTAATAATTGATAAACATTAATATCCCTCTCAACGAAAGTCACATCGGCAGCACCCCTGCTGATAGCTTCAATTCCCAAATTACCGATCCCAGAAAACAAATCTAATACCGTTTTCCCTTCAAATGGCTCAATAATTTGCATTAGGGATTTTTTTACTCTCGCCAGGGTGGGTCGCACTTGAGGACTGTTAACATCCACCAGTTTTTGCCCCTTATATTTACCGCTAATTATTGTTATCATCGAGATTTCCTAAACTTTCAATTTTGACTCGATAGTTAGAATCTATATCCATATCTTCCATCATTTTCAGATGGAGATTATTTTGAAGCACAAGTGGTTGATCTAATAAGTCTGAAAATATTTCTTTTAGATAAGGGATATTTGTATGGAATTGGAGGAAATTACTTCCTTCAGTAATTTGGTTAACCTTATTCTGGTATATATGAGTATAAATATTAGGGATTATATCGTTGAGTTTATATGATTTACTCTGATGATCAAAGTTTATTTCAATAATCAGAAAACCGCCATCTTCGACATTACCATGTATTTTACCAAACCCTGATAACCAGTTAATACTGTTATTATTTACGTCATTTAGAATGCTAATATCTGATGAATAAAATGAAATTTTTGTTTTATTAAAAGAATAAGATAATTCATTAAGATAAGTATTTTCCGGTAAAATGTCTATTACAGCAAACAAATCCTTCATGAAAGACGTAGGATTAATTGTTTTTTCACTTGCCAAAATTTTTATTTCAGGACTATCCTGATAAAGTACTTCCACAGATAAATAACTGATAACTATGGCAAGAATAGTTAAGGAGACGATAAAGATCCAGAGAATCTTGTTTTTCCTTTTTTTTTCTACAGTTTCAATTATAAGGTTTTTTTCTACAGTTTTTTCATTCCGATGTGAAATTACATGAGTTTGATCACCAATTTGAATACCCGGCGGGTTTAGTAAATTAACATCAAACATCAATTCCTCTGAATGAAGCACCCGTCTCAGCAAGTTGAGATGAGGCATAAAGGTTGCCTGGATGATTGTCTTCACATTTGACGACTGATAACGGATTTAATAATTTTATATTGCTAATATCTGATTCACATAACTTTTTTAATTCAGACTTTGAGCCTTTACCTTTATAACAATATACCATAGCAGTAGATTTGAAAGATTTTAATTTATTTTGATTGTATTGCTCAAGGTCTAATATAAACTCATCTAATTTGTTCTCCTGCCCACAGACCATAACCTTCTTTATTTGTGTTCCAGTTCTTTTTATTTGACTGTAATAAATCATTTCATTTTGCTCGACAGCAATTAACTGGTCAGTTTTATATTTACCCAGACGCCAGATAATATAGGATCCAATATCATTTGCTTTCATCCATTGCCTGGCGCCTATTTCAGCTGAAAATATACCCATTGATACATTTCTCAGTTCACCACCGAGGTCTTTCATCGTATTATCAAATGAATTTTTTATCTTTATTGGAATATGCAAATTGAGCAATGTCTGATTTTCAGATTTCAAATGATAACTATATGATTGATATGACTTTAAAAACTGATCATTAAAATTATGTGAATATTGCCAGGTGAGAAATTCTTTTATATTAATATCCGGATGGGAAACGGTTGTGGAAAATTGCAATTCTTTTATATCCAACGAAAATGTGAAAACAGGTATTTCAATTTTCACTTCATTAAGAATCGACCTGAATATTTTTGGGAGAGCCTCTGGTTCGGACAGAGAAATATTAGGGAAATTTAAACTTCCGTACCCATTTATTAAGGGACCATGTTCAGATGGAATCCAGTGCAAATAGTGAAATGAATCATTAATCTGTGCAATTGAGAGCAATAAAGAAGTCCTTAATCAAGTTCAGCCCATGAAGTGTTTCCATCTTTTATAAATCCATGTTTACCGGATTCAAACTTAAATATACCAAATCTTCTTTCTGTATAATCTTCCGGTACTGGACTTTTTACCATAAATAGAGGATAACTATCATCTGTATCATCTATTTCAAGTATATAAGGCTCTCCAGTTAATGGACAGGACAAAAGGTCGTCAATTAAATGGAATTTATTCCTGGCATAATCGGTAAATTTTTCGCTAACATCTTTTATTTCAGTGTCATCAACAGATTGAAACAATGAATCGTCCATATAGAACTGTAGCTCATCCTTTTTTACCCACTTTTGAGTAGATTCTCCACCATCCGCAGCAAGCATAGAAATTTGATAACTGGTATCTTTAAATGTTCTTTGCAATTCCTGTGATTTTGTAAAAGTGGTATCAACTCTAACATCAAAACCCCGATTCATGTTTACTTCATAAATCTTATTGTTTAAATTGATTTTCTGTTCTTGGACAAATAGGGAATCTGCAGTTAATGAATCCATCGCAGCTTCAACAAGACTGAATAATTCTTCTCCATTTGTTGTGTACTCACTTGTGAGTTCGTAATAAAAACTTTCTGCATCATTGATAATAGCCATGCGGCGTCGGCTTTCAGTTTTAACACTTTCTTCTTCTTCCCAAATCACAGATGGGATAAAAATAGCAACAAATAGTACGATTACGGAAAAAACTATTCCCCAATCTAAAATACCAATATTTCTTTTCATTTTATTTTGTTCTGCCACCGGAACCTCCCCAAGTTATAATGTTACTTTGCCGTGAATATTTTGAAATTTTTTGATTCCAATACCTGGAACCTTTAGCAAATCTTCAATAGTTTTAAAGCCATTTAACTGATTTCTGGTCTGGATTATTTTTTCTGCTAATTTTGTGCCCACTCCAGGTAGGCTAACCAGTTCAGTTGCATCAGATTCATTGATATTGATTAGTGCAATTATTGAATCTTCAATTGAAATAGCCGATTTTACGTCTGAGTAATTGCTTTTTATCTCTTCAGATACAGCTATGAGTTTAAGTGTTTCCGTGGAATCTGGAAACACTTTTTCTTTAATTATTTTAACAAAAAGCCCTATTAATAATAGTAGTGACAGTGCAAAAATAATATTTCTTTCCTGCGGCGTAAAAACTTTTATCACTTAAATTTTTTATATTCTGGAATTGAAGGAAGTTCTTTCGATAATTCTTGAATAAGTCTTTTTGCAGGACCGCTCATTTTTTTAGGCGTTATAATATTGATTCTTACAAGTAAATCCCCTACCCTGCTTGTATTCAAAACCGGAACACCTTTACCCCGGACTCTTAATACCTGCCCACTCCTGATTCCGGCGGGAACTTTAAGTTTTACCTTTGCAAGTACTGTTGGTACCTCGATATTCTCTCCAAAAACAGCCTGTGGATAATTAATCCATGTATCCAATAGAAGATCATTTCCATCCCTGGTAAAAATAGGATGTTCTTTTTCCTGGAAGTAAATAATTAAATCACCATTTACGGAACCTCGCGGACCTCGATTGCCTTCACCGCGTTTTGTCATATAGTTTCCGGATGATACGCCTTGTGGAAAATCAAATGATACTGTTCTTGTAGCTCTGATACGACCATCACCTCTGCAGGAATAACATGGGTTGGTTATCATTTCTCCAGAACCATGACAGTTAGGGCATGGCTGGACATTTACAATTTGTCCAAGAAAGGAATTCTGAACACGCCGAACCTCACCCGAACCCGAGCATGTTGAACATCTTTGCGGCGTTGTACCTGACTTTGATCCTGACCCATCGCATGATTTGCAAGTATCTAGAACCTTTATTTTGATTGTTTTTTCACATCCAGAAACAATCTCCTCAAGCGATAATGGGATATTTATTTTTAGATCAGCTCCTTTTCGTTGAGCCTGTCTTGACCTGCCTCCAAAAAAATCACCGAAACCACCTCCCCCAAATATGTCTCCAAACGTACTGAAAATATCATCCATATTTGTAAAACCACCACCACCAAATCCCTGTTGGTTTACTCCCTGGTGTCCAAATTGATCATATCTGGCGCGTTTATCACCATCACTCAAAACAGAGTAGGCTTCTGCTGCTTCTTTAAATTTCGATTCAGCACTTGAATCATTGGGATTTCGGTCAGGATGGTATTTCATAGCAACTTTACGGTAGGCTTTTTTGATTTCATCCTGAGTGGCATTATTCTTCATGCCTAAAATATCATAATAATCTCTCATACTATTTCCTATTTTGCAACAACAACTCTTGCATGTCGAAGAATTTTATCATGATAATAGTACCCCTTTTCAAACTCTTGAATAACTTTCTGGCTTTCAAATTCTTCAGATTCCTGGATTAACATGGCATCATGTAATTCCGGATCGAATGTTTCACCGATTGAGTCAAATGTTTTAACTCCGTTTTTCCCTAAAACATTTTCAAATTTATCTTTCACCATTTGTATTCCATCATAGACAGAGTTGTCCTTATCGATTGAATCCAATGTGCGTTGCAGGTCATCAATAATTGGTATTAGTGATTTTAGGAAATCATTAAGCGAATATTGAATCAGATCTACCTTTTCCCTGGCAGTTCTTCGACGGAAATTTTCAAATTCTGCCATCAATCTAATATGCTTCTCATTTTGATTTTGTTGATCGTTGTCAGTTTTTTGAATTTCATCATCGTTTTCTGATGTTTCTGCAGACTCACTTGCTGATGTTTTTAAATCTTCAGCTTCGCTTTTTATAAATTCATCCTTTTTTGCGAAGGTCTTCTTGCCTTTGTTTTTTTTTCTTTTTTCAGTCATTTTTTCTTATGTTTATTTATCTAATTTTTATATATTAATTATCACTGCAGCCATTATTCAACTTTTCCTATTTCAAGTACTTGGAAATGCTTCGATGACTGGCGAACAACCCAAGCAAACACCCTGCCACTATATTACCGCTAATCAACATGACAGGTTCTATTATTATCATCCTATAACTCCCAAGTATATAAAACAATAATGAGCGTAAAAATATTAGAATAAGTAATGATATCCCTGAACCTATCAGACCCTGCAGAATCCCTTCGAGAAGAAAGGGAATTTTGATAAAAAGCTTTGTTGCGCCTAATAATGTAAAAGTATGGATATCATCTTGTTTAGCATGGATTATAAGTCTGATAGTATTGCTAACTAAAATTATTGATATGACAAAAATGCCTATTCCGATGAGGATGCCCACTCCTAATATGTTACTCACCAATCGATCCAACCTCATGATTAGCCCAGTGCTGAATAATGCATCATCCACACCATTGATTACTTTTATCTCATTGACGATTGAATTCATTGTGGAGGCTGAACGAAATCCTTCATCAATCTCAAATCGACCACCAAATGGAAGTGGATTATCTCCAATTATTTCAATTACATCCTTGTTAAAAATCTTTTTGAATATAGCAGCGGCATCCTCTTTATCAACAAAGTCACCCTGTTCGATTCCATCAATTAATAGAATTTTATTGAATAATTCCAAACCCTGCCGGTATTCTACATCAGGATTGAAAAATACTTCAATCCTGTATTGTTTTTTAAATTCATGTGAGTAACCGATCAAGTTTACATAGGCATAATACGCCATGCTAAATATCAGTAATGTAATGGCAATAGTAATAGAAGAAATAAGCGCTGGAATTCTAGCCCTGGATAATGCTCTGATACTCTCAGTCAGGAAAAAGATGATCCGGCTCATTGGTGTATTAGTCGCCCATCATTTAACTCGATAAACCGTTTTTTGCGTGGTCTGATCAAAGGATAATTATGTGTTGACATTATTACGGTTGTTCCTTTATCTGCAGTACTCTGGAGGATATCTATGATATCATCTGAAACAATTGGGTCTAAATTTCCAGTTGGCTCATCGGCAAGAATTATATCCGGTTCGGTTACCAAAGCTCGTGCAATTGAAACTCTTTGCTGTTCACCGCCACTCAAACGCATTGAAAGAGAGTTTTCTTTTCCTTTTAATCCAACCAATTCAATTACCTTGGTAACTCTGTCCTTAATCATCTTTTTGGAGAGCCCTACAATCCTCAGTGGCAGGGAAATATTTTCATAAACCGTCATTCCCTTTATCAATTTAAAATCCTGGAATATCATACCAATATTTCGACGATAGGATGGCAACTTTCTTTGCTTTAATTTGGTGACATCAGTTTTATCAATAGTAATAATTCCCTTTTCAATGGGAATATCCCGTATTATTGCTCTCAATACTGTGGATTTCCCTGCCCCTGTTGGACCCATCAGGAAAACAAGTTCACCCTTTGCTACTGCAAACGACAAGTCAAATATTCCTGTTTCTTGTGTATATCGGGCAGTTACATTTTCAAATCGAATCATAAGAGTACCATTTATAAGAACATAATAATAAAACTATATACATATCCAGCCAAAAATAACAGACCAGTAAGACGTGAAATTCTATTAAAATATTTTAATATAATAACGAGCAAAAGTGTAAAAACCAGCATGATTATCACATTAATTTGAATAATGGAAAAATCAAACACCATGTCATTTATAACCAAGGTTAAACCCATAACTGCTAAAATATTAAATAAATTGGAGCCAAGAATATTCCCTACTGCAATCTCAGATTCGCCTTTTGAAGCTGCAACAAGGGATGTGGCAAGTTCAGGAATTGATGTACCAAGGGCAACAATTGTCATTCCAATTGCAAGTGATGATACTCCAAAATATTCAGCCAATGAAATTGCACCTCTGACGAATAAATCTGATCCTAGCCATAGCCCAAATACACCAACAAAGAATAATATGATAATTTGATAATTAAATGACTCAAATTTCTCATTATAATCATTCCTATGGGTCCTGGATAAGTATACACAATAAAATGTTAGAGAAAGTAAAAACAATATTCCCTGGATCATGCTAAGCATTTCAAAATAAAGGAAAAATGAGAATAGAACTGTAATGACTGTAAGGAAGTAGAAATCAATTTTGGAAATCTTAAAATTAAAAGAAATTGGATATATCACGGCAGTTAAACCAAGTATCAGACCAATATTTGCGATATTCGAGCCTATGATATTTCCAAGAACAATTTCCTGTTCGCCAGATAGGTTGGCATAGATGCTGACGATCAATTCAGGTAGACTGGTTCCAAAAGCAACGACCGTTATTCCTATAAAAATGGATGGCACACCAAGCTTGTTGGCTATAAGCTTTCCGCTCTTGATGAGATATTCTGCACCATAATATAATAGAAGTGCGCCAAAGAGAAATTGGAATACCGTAACTATCAAATATAAATACCATTCTCCAAAATGTAATCAAATACATCTGGATGAAGTGAATTATGGACACTTTCTGGATTAATATTTATCATTTTTCTAATCTCAGTGGAGGATATTTTACAATTGTAATCTTTTATAAATTGGATGCCATTTGGTAGACTTTCTATATTTTCCTTAATCAAATCACTTCTGTTTAAACAAAATATTTTCACTTCCTTGAGTATGTCTTTCCACTTGTACCAATCGTTAAAATTAGACCACTGATCCCCACCAATCACAAGCGTTAATTCTGAATTTGGAAATTTCTTTTTTAAATAGTGGATTGTATAGATTGTATAATTTGGTTTCTTTGAGTTTAACTCAAAATCGTCAATAACAATATGGTTGGCGGATTGGAAGGATAAACTTAACATTTCCAAACGCTGAAATACTGAAGCAGATGGTTTATTTAATTTGACAGGCGATTGTTTCGCCGGAAAAATAATTAATGTTTCACAATGTTCTAGACAAATATCGGCTATATCGATGTGACCGATATGAGGGGGGTCAAAACTTCCACCAAAAAAGAATATCTTTTCCAAGGATTGCTACAGGTAAAATATAATCACCAACTACCTATAAAGTAAAAAATACTCATTTAATGTGAGTTTACCTTCTTTGGTATTGGCCAGAATTACTAGAGATTCATCGTATTTCTGCTGCGAATGGAAATTCTCCTTATTCAGTCTGATATACGATTCAGCGCTCTCCTGACTATCTTTCAAAATGTAAGTAAACATGATACCAATTCTGGCGTCATCTGATAAAGTGGTATCATAATAATTGTTCAATACCTGATTATAATAAATCAAGGCAGAGTCATACTCCTCTAACTTGAGGTAAAGCCGTGCTGTCTGATAAAGCTTTGTTGCCAGTTTTGCACGAATATTTGTTATTTCTTCTGAAGCAGTATCAACATATTCAGATTCCGGAAAATCTTCAATAAATTCCTGTAGTTTATCAAGTGCCGTTATTGTACTTTTTTGATCTTTTTGATATATCATTGATGTTTTAATGACGCATTCACAGATTCTATATCTTGATAATTCAATTTTTTCCAAATCATTGCTGTATCTTATGTATTGTTCATATGCTACCGTAGCTTCGATATACTTTTTGGTCTTAAACAATGATTCTGCAAGATAATACTGTGAGTCCACAGCCAAACGCGAGCCCGGGTTATTCATGACAATAAAGTCAAATTCTTCTTTTGCCTTTTTGAATTTCTCTGCTTCATAATGCTGCATTCCCTTTTCAAAACGTTCTGCTAGATCCTCATCAAAATCCACATCAGAATTACCACAGGCAACAATCAGTAATGCCATCGAAATATTACTTAATAATTTTTTAGATATATTCATCGTGTTACCAGTTAAATGAGATTCCAACTTGAACATCTCCGACGCCATATTTCTTTCGATGATCAAATTTTGTACTCGCAGTTATATTTGCATCCACCTTATCATTCCATATTTTTGCTGTCAAAACAGCGTCCAGCATACTTGCTACGTGATTTAGCATGATGGTGGAAACCATATATTGTGCCGTTTTATAATAGTCATTTGCATCTTTCCTCATTCCGCGATAAATCCACTTATTGGGTGATTCTGCTACCTCCACGCCTCTGTTGATAAACACCCGTATTGAATCATGATCATCCCACCCGGCAAAAAATGAATTATACTTCCCGACATTTTCATAATAAGTATTGTCTTTAATTACTTGAAAATTTGGATCTGTTACAAAAGATGGATCGCATTCATATTCCCCGATATAACAAGCAATTTGTTCATCAGACATATTTACAAAATTATATTGAATACCATTCTGTTCAAATAAAAAGCCGTCATAAAATAATTCTTCAAAAAGGTAACTATCACTACTTCCTGTTCCACTTTTAGAATTGGTATCAAGCAGTTTTATTTTTTCAATACCGTCTTCATAAACTGTATAGGCAATTTCGATTGAGTGGCTGCCTTCCCATATATCTTCATACAAATAAAGAGGTTCATCGCCTTCATCTGCTATATTTTTTGAGAACATGGATTGGAATAAAGTATCCCCTTCCCAATTGTCATGATTTGCAACCCATCTGGAGAATTCCCAATGATCATCTGCATATAATTCGTAATCATCGGATGCATCATCTCCTTTTTTCTCAAATTTTGACCAGCTCATCCAGGCAGCTATCTCTATTCCAGCAAAAACAAGTCCTCGCTTCCATGCACCTGTATAGTACTCACCTAACCCCGGCAACAAACCCGAATACAACATTGCCCGGCCGGTATATTTTTTATTTGTTATAATATTTTGACTTAGATTTTCATCGCTTGTAATTGTTGAATCTAATGTGCTATTGATCAAAAGCATCTTATCATAACTAAAACCCAATTCACCCCCGAATGTAAAATTCATTGAAGCAATAACACTAATGGTGATATATAATATTGTCAGATATTTTTTCATATTTAGCCTTTTATTTATATCAAAAATTAAAAATCAAAAAGTATTGTTAAATACTGTTTACCTTTAGACTCTTCCGAATCTGCAATGGGCTTGTGATATTCGTAAGCTATTGCAGTTGGATATCCAAAAAATGAATATCCACTTAGCCTGAATTCTACACCCCCAGAAACTTTGTATTCTTTATTCTTTAAAAAACCTGATAGATTACTTTCAAATCCACCTCCCATTTGCATGATCATGCCAACTGACATATTCTGAAAATTCATATGTGCAAAGGAATAACTTTTTTCCATAAATAATGGAAGTCTGACTGTACCGGTATTCACCCATAAATACGGCCCGTGCAAATCTTCATTATAAAATGTATATCCCTTTAATCCTGGTAAACCACCGGCAAAAAAATAAAAGAAATCATCAACATGTTTATTTGATAAATAACCAATCTGCGTTTCAAGAGATGCGACGAATTTTTTCTCTTGATTTAATGTAAAATGTTTTTTTCCAGTGATTGTAAGTCTTTCGGTGAAGTGATCTTTAAAAAATGTTTCAAAGGTGCTATACTCTTCATTAAACCCAAAACCATCCATAAACTTATTGTTTTCCCGGGAAAGTAAGAATTCAATTTCGTATCCGTTGGAAGGCAGCATGTTACCGGCATATTCTGGTTTTCTCGTTGAATACTCGCCTTTCAACGATAATATATGAGTCCTAAAATAATCAAATGCAATACCACCAAAGGACTCGACATGTCCATCATCATTATTAATAACTTGATTAATTACTTGTCGATATTTTGTATAGGTATAGTATAGCCAGATTTTATTGTTCATAAAGGGAAATCTCAATCCTATATCTGTTGAAAAGAACTGAATTGTAAGATCACTTTTAGTTGGATAGATTTCATTATAAGTTGTGTTCTGAACAGTATTTCGTGAAATCCAAAACAGATTTGTGTAAAATGTTGGTTTCCATTTTCCATACTCAATGATAAGGAATATATCTTTATCACCCAATCGATTTAGCGAAGCACCACCAAAAAGAAACAGACGATTTAGAATGTCACTGCTAAACAGATAAAACCCTGGTTTTAAAGTCTTATAATCCATCATCAATCTTGGCAGGATAAATGGATTTGGGAATGTATCCTCATATGATTTTGATTCTGCCCGAATTCCATAATCTATCAAATCTGACTCTGGGTATGTCTCAAAATAATTGTCAGCGTACCCTATTATTTCTGAATCAATTACATCATAATCATTTATTAAGGCGATATTGTAACTTCCGTTTTGATAGAGACTGTACAGAATTCTACCATCATTCGAAATATCAGGCATAAATGCCCCACCGGTTACATTGGTAATGTAGCCTGATTGATTATCACCATGAATTTCAAGATTAAAAATCCCGGATTTATCATTTGAAGTTATAATTAAGTTTTCAGAGTTTTCCGGATCCCTGGTATCAAATCCTATCGCTGATTTAATATTTAGTTGACCATCCGGAAGCACTTCATATACCTGCCGGCCATGATGTTCTGTTGCATCTACTAATAATGATTCTCCCGACCAATCAAGAGAAAACATTTGCAGACCGTTTTTTTCATTTGTCAGAGGTTTAAAATCAATACTATCTAATTCACTTATCAATATATTGGATGTCCCGTCATAGGTAGTAATAGCTGCAATCATATTCAGTTGTCTATTGATAACAGGTGAAATCAATCTTTGGTCATGTGTAAGTTTTGTTTCTTCTTCCTCTACCAGATCATATTGAAAGAGATCATATAACCTGGAACCATTTTTATTTGGTTTATCCTTTCGTGTATAAATGATAGTGGAATCATTTACCCAGCATGGTGCAGTTTCTATACGTGAAAAAATCTTTTTTGACGTGGAGTCGCTGAAGTCATATAAAAATAAATCTGTCTGGCTAAAATAATCATTTTCAACATTGGATAAATACAGGAATCGATTTCCGTTAGGTGACCATACAGGATGGATATTTGTTGTACCCCCCCTAATTATAACATCCCCTGATTGAATATTTCCATTGAGATGTATTGTTTTAGCAACATATTTAGTATTTAAATCTTTCACCCATTCATTATAAAGATTCTCTCCATCGATGCCAGTTGCATCCTTCATTGCTTTGCGAATCGAATAATTGAGGCGATTTCTCAAGGCCTTTGAGATATCATGGAGCACATCCATACCAAATCGATTGGCGAGATAGTTTACAAACGAAAAACCCTGATTATATATGGATTCATTACCAATGCCCTTTTTACCAAAAGTATTCATTGCATCAAACGAAAGCAGATTATTGTTTAGGGTGCGGTCCCTAAGAATCATATCCCGGTGAGAATCCCAGAAATCAAAATTAGCATCTTTATACATTACCTGTGCAGTCCCTTCGGCAAACCATGGCGGTACAGCAGTGCCGGGAATTGGGTAAGATATGATTACATTGGGATATCCATATAATACGTCGTCTCTTTTTTCATCTTCGTACATGAGGGATTGGAAATAAAATCCAGGGACTTTTCGCGGATATTTCATTGATGCCTGGATTTGAACAATATGAGTGAATTCGTGGGTGATTACGTCCTGCATCCAACGATGCGCACCTCTTAAATCAAATTCTAGAGGACGAGCCCATATCTCAATTTTATTGTCGTAGTAATATGCTGCACCATTTGAATAATCATCAACGTCCTTTATAATCAAATGAGTTTTTGAACTCGGTTCAAAATTATAAATGCCGGTGATAGGTCCGTAAATAAATTCGGCCACGACTGCCGCTTCTCTAGCGCTTCTTTCTGTTTCATCATGATAATGAACGAAAAAATGATCTGTTTCAATGGTATGCCAATCCAATTCAACATGGTTATACCAACTTTGAGGATATATAAATGTTGTGAGCAGAAAACTAACATATACTATAAATCGCGAATGAGATTTTAAATTGTCAGAAATGTAATTAAATATAGAAATAAGTGGGTTCCTTGTAGAAGTCATACTCAATTAATTAATATACTGTATTATGAATAAAATTATTTTAAATAAACTACTTGAATAATATTGGAAGAACCCACATCTGGTTTTATTTCAGCCAGGTATAATCCAGGATTTATTTTTCCAGGTATCCAGGCTGTTTCATTATACTCATTATGGGTTAGATCATCATTGTATAGATTTTTTATAAGGTGCCCCGATGAATCATATATCTTTATCTCAATTGATGCGGCAGAACCAACAAAATATCTAAATGTAGTGCGATTATCTGTAATTGGATTCGGGTAATTGTATGCCCGATTTTTATCAAATCCAAATGATGGTATAGCAGAAGTGTGATGAGCACCGGTAACAACGAGATTATTTGATGGACTTCCGCCAGGAAATAACCAGTAGGAATGATCTAAATCATTTGGAAATAAAAATATCCTTCTCCCATCGATTATCGCCATGGAGTCATTTGACCAATAAGGAATGGTCATAAGTGGTTGTTCCGGTTGATATGAGGAAATTTCATACAACCTCTCACCCCCGTTGCTAATGAAGACAATATTATCATTTTCACGGCAAATGATTTCAGGAGATGCATTGCCAATAACATTTGCAATCAGAATATTACCATAAAAATTACCTGCTACAGGAAATCCATTATTCATTATACTGTTACTATTTCTGGAAAAGATAGAGCCATTCTCAGTGGTAATTATTTCATCAAGGCCATCCATATCAATATCACCCAGGGCATCTGCCACTTCCACTTCTTCAAGGATTGTGTCATCGTTCAAATATGCCATTGGCAGAATGTTTGTGGATGATTCAACCTGGCAGCTTTCTTCATTAATATAAAGGTCAGTATATTGATCCAAATCAATGTTAAATGTGTCCTGAAAGCATTCACTAGAAGTCAGGACATATCCCAACCAGCTTCCAACAGCAATCGATTCAATTTCATTCTGATTTCTTCTGAATAATTGCTCGTTTAGTATATAATATAAACCGCCATCGCTGGCCTCTTCGTCAATATATCCACCTGAAACAAATATTTCCTCATCAGAAAGAAATTGAGATTCAAATGGCGGAGTTAATGCATAGACATAGCTCATGGCTGTACCAGAATAACTGATGGAATCTATTGATATATAAGTTTTACCACCTGATTGGGACTCTGTATTTGGATAAGAAGAATCATTAAACCATGGATTTGGTCCAAAGGGCTCATCACCTGGTGGTATTTGCAATGTATCATTTGCGAAGAAAAATCCACCATTCCCCCTGTACCACATATCCCAAATACGGCCATTTGTGGGGTCATCGGATTGAAAGACGGCATAACTTTCAAAACCTATGTCTACAGATCCATCTGCCTCTTCAAGGTGAACTGATCTGTTTTGGCGATCATTATTGATTCCATCCATAAGATGGTCAATTTCCGGTTCATTTATGTGCCAGATCAGTAATCCTGATCCTGGTAATCCATAATCATAATGGTCAAACCAGGTGATTACTCCAGTTTCACTATCGATTTCTATTTGTGCTTGAGTAAATTCTTCCTCAACGGTATCAAACCAATGCGCTCTACGATTATCAGAATCGCGATTGTCATAGCGGATATCATCTATGCTCTTGTCTACGAATCGATTTACCCGGTTTGTACGGTTTTCTAATAAATAGTATTCACTCTCTGAAATTTTGATCTTATGTATATCGTGAAATTGTCCGCTGTCATAATTAATTGAAATTTGCTGTGATCCCTGCTGATTAATGTCATCATATTGATCCCAGTCTTTTAATATTCTTGTCCACGCAGTTGGTGGGGCTGGTATAACCCCGCGTCCATTATTTGACCCCTGATCCATTAATCCAAATACACCAATACCGGATTCTCCTGTTTCAGTATTAAATAACGGAGGTAATCCAAATGCATAACCCATTAGAAAAGCAAAAGTACCGGTCATGCCAACCTGGTAATCGCAATAATCGGTTTCACCAAAGAATATCTCTTCTATTACATCATAATAGAGATGATTTTGGGTTTCAGGCAAAATAATTCCGCGGGATAGTGTTTGTCCATTTATCTGTGGCCAAGGAGTCTCTGCCATTATCTCATCATCCACAAAAGCACTTTTTAAATCATAGGGTGTTGGATCAAGAAACGGGATGGCAAAATCTTGCCCAATGCCGGCATGAAATATTACAACAATGGTATTATCATCATAATAATAAGCGAGAGAGTCTTGAGCCAAATTAACTGCATCATTAAACAATAATCCAAGGGATGTATCTTCAGTGGCATAATGTCTCATAATATTTGGAAGATGGTAAACTGAATCAATGACATGGTAAGATAAATCAATACTTCCCTGCGACACATTTTTATAGTAATTATTTAGGGCTTTTATCTGTGATGTAAAATAGGCATGATTATGAGGCGGTGGATCGGCATGGAAATCAATGCATCGTTCATCAAACACATCTTCTGAACTTTGTAGAAAAGCACCGTTGCCACTTGTAAGTAAATCCGGTGAATCTTCAGTTTCAATTTGAAAATCTACCATGACTCCAATTATTGATGTCACTGTGGAATAACTTGCAATATTATTTACTGTACTTGATGGTAGGATAAAATCCGGCGTATTCCCAGCAAGACAAAGGGAAATACTTATAATTATAGGAGATATTTTCAACGGATATTTTGGTTAGATTTCAATATTTAAAGAAAAATACATCGTGTTTGCTCTGGGATGACCACTCTTGCCGGCGGTGTAGCCAAAATCGAATCCATACTGGCCCAGATGAATACCGGCACCAAATGTAGGAACTTTTATTTTACCTACCTCATCATATATAAATCCACCCCTTAGAACAAAGTTATCTGTGTACCAATATTCTGCACCAAAATTATAGACCATTTCTTTAAATTCGGCGGAGAATTTTCTGTCATCACCTGTGCCAATCTCTTTGACACCCCATTCATTTAATTTACCATTTTCTTCAGCAACAATTTCACATTGTGGGCATTCAGGTCTAGATACATAATTAGATACCTGTGAATCTCCTTTGCCATAAATTTCACCGATATCATCTGTATTTAAAGGATTATCTATCCATGTATAACCACCAATGACATTATCCGCTTCCTGTTGTGTTGTCCAACCGCCCAGATTGAGGTCTCCTCCAAGGTACCAATCATCTAACCATGATGTGAAAAGCGCTTTATACCATTTGTCTTTATAAGCAGTTTCCTGTTGACCGTCTGAATTGTAATCGCCACCCCATGATTCATTTCCATTATCGGTATAACCACCAATAACTCCATTATCATCCCAATCCATTTCAGAATAGGATGCCACCAGCATTTTATTCATGTCAAAAAACAATTCAAGACGGTTGAATTCATTTTTAAAAACGTCAAATTTAACTCCCATCCTCATATTTGTTGGAGCAGGATCAGCCTGGTTCTCATCGATAAAAGCGATGCTTGGCCCAATATTAGCGATGCTTATACCAAAATTTATTCTATCGCTTTTCCACAGGTAACCAAGGTCAAAGGCGAAATCTGTTGAGATTCCTTTCCCGGCCTCTCCGCTTACACCCTTATCAAATAATTTTTGATGAAATATTTTAGCGCTCACACCAATAGATGAACGTGCGTTCAACATGGTTCCAAAACTTCCGGTAATAGCCCACATATTACTGCGAAAAACTCCAATTTGATTTCCATTTTCATCTGTTTGAATTTGCTTGCCAAGATTTAAAAATATTATATGTCCACCAAATGTACCCAAACCTGGAACTTCGTGCCTGTAAGCCATGAATTCATAAAACAAATCATCCGCCAAATTGGGTAACCAATTGACATGCATAAGGGCTGCTTCCCTTCCGCTTAGGAAACCCAAACCGGCAGGATTATAATATGACGCATATGCATCTCCCACCTTCGCTACCTGAGCCTCACCGGTGGCTGCAGGTCCTGCCCCGGGGGCGATCATCAGAAATATTGCACCGGCTTCACCAACTGCCCAGGCGCTTGTGATTAACATTGAAATTGCTGTTATTTTCACCAACCACTTCATTTTTATAATTACTCCTATTTTCTATAAAAAAAACCGAGTACATCCTATCGGTTACTCGGTCAAAGTACCTTTCGCTAAGGATATACATGCATAATATTATATTAATTATTCCCACCTGTTCTCTGTGTGAATAATGCATCCTGTTAACGAAAGTTTATGTAAAATCTCCTATTTTTTTCGATGTGAAATGTATAGCTACTTTTTAATATCATACAATGATTGATACGATTATATACAAATTTATTTCAGCCAGCCTATTTTGTAAGTAAAACCGGTATTTCATCTTGAATTAAGTATCTCTGATTACAATTATGACAGATTAAATTTGATGTTGTTTCATATGATAAGTCATGTTTGCAGTATGGACAGCAAATTATCTCTAAAAGTTCTTCCATAGAATCCTGCGATTTATTTTCACCGTTAATCGTCATCAGTCTTTTTCGCTTTCATATATGCTTTAAGATATCTACCGGGATTTTCCTTGAAATCGTCGACAATATATCGAATATCAAATATTAAGCTATCGACATTATTGTAGACTTTGTCATCATTTAACAATCTTGGCAGGGTCCCTTCCATCCCGTTTAGCTTATCAATAGATGTTTTTAATTCATTTGTTATTGAATTAAAAGTTTCGGCCGTACTCAAAAGGATTTCAGCACTTTGATTTAATTTGTCGATAGATTCATTAAATGTATCTGTTTTACTTTTTACACTTGAGGTGATATCATTCACATCTGAGAGTATGGCATCAACTGATTTAAAACTATTATCAAATTCTGTGCGCAGGCTATCTGATAGTAATTTCATATTTAGAGTAAATGCGTGTATATATTCTTTATCTTCTTCACTGATAGTGCCTCTGAATTCTGTAGTCAATAGATTGAGTTCGGCGGTTAGACTTTCGATATTTTTAATAGTGGATTGAATCCGTGTTTTCTCATCTTCACCAAGCGTAGCGCGTAAGCGTCTGGCAATTGCACCTAAATCCTTTGTTATTGGTATTATTCCAGGAGTAATCTCAGATAGGTCCTTCTCTCTTGTACCCTGAACGGTTTCCCCTTCTAATAGATAGTGTTTGGTATCAACCCCTGGGGAAATAGAAACATATTTCTCACCAAGCAATCCCTCACTTTTTACCTCAATTATTGAATCTACAGGGATCCTAAAGGCAAAAGAGTTATCTATTGATAATTCCACGGCAATTTTCTGTCCGATAATTTTTGTTTTTGTAACTTTTCCAATTCTTTTACCAAGCATACTTACATTGTCACCCTCATTCAGCCCCTGGACGCTATCCAGTATAATTGTAAATGTAAAATTTGATTTTGAAAAGGATATTTCCTGAAGATACAACATGCCGCCAATGAATGCCACTGATGTAATAGTGATGATAAAACCCACCCAAAATACTCTTGAAAGCTTCATGCAATCTCCTGTTCGATTAATGTGCTGTCACCATTTATAAATTGTTTTACTACCACATCTTCTGATTCTTTGATTTCATCCGGAGTACCACTAAACCTGATCTTTCCATCATGAAGCAGAATCACCCTATCAACAACATCATAAACTGTTGACATTTCATGTGTTACAATCACGGTGGTGATATTACCGCTTTTTTGGAATTTTATAATTAATCTATTGATGACATCTGTCATTATAGGGTCTAACCCGGTAGTAGGCTCATCATAAAAAAGATATTCAGGTTTTATTGCTATAGCCCTGGCAATCCCCACTCTTTTTTTCATTCCACCTGATAGTTCTGAGGGCATCAAATCCTGGGTCCCTGACATATTCACACTTTCAAGACTTTCCTTCACCCTGTCTTCAAGTGATTTACCCTTTAGCTTGGTTAATTTTTTTAATGCCAGCGATATATTATCTTTAACATTCATAGAGTCAAAGAGAGCACCTGACTGGAATACCATGCCAATTTTTTCTCTAACAGTCTGGAGTTTTCTGAATGACATTGCACTTACAAGATTATTATCCATCCAGACCTCGCCTCTATCCGGTTTAAGTAATCCGATTAAATGTTTTAGGATTACACTTTTTCCGGATCCGCTTATGCCGATAATGGCGATTGCCTCACCCGTTTTTACATCGAATTCTACACCGCGTAAAACATGTTTACCTTCGAAGGTTTTATGAAGATCTTTTACTTGAATCATAACATTAAAGTCGCCAAGACATAGTCTAGAAATACTATAGTCACGCAGGATACAACTACAGTTACGGTAGTTGCCTTACCTACACCCATTGCACCGCCCTTGGTATAAAAACCCTGATAGCAGGCAATAGATGTAATTGAAAAACCAAATGCTGTCGCTTTAATTAGTCCAAACCATGCATCAAACGGATGGAACCAGGTTCGAAACCCCTTGATAAACTCATAGGATGATACATCCATAGAAACGGAAGCTGCTAACCAACCGCCAGTAACTCCAAAAATATCGGCGATGATAATTAAAAAAGGGAACATTACGGTTCCAGCAACGACTCTGGGTAAAATGAGATAGGAAACGGGATCAAAAGAAAGGGATTCAAGAGCATCGATTTGCTCAGTAACTCGCATCGTGCCTAATTCTGCTGCTATTGTTGCCCCTACTCTGCCGGTTAACACGAGGCCGGTAATCATCGGGGCCAGTTCCAGTAAAACGGATTCTCCAACTACACTTCCAACATACCAGGAAGGAACCCAACTACTGAACTGATATGCTGATTGAACAGAGGTGACCATGCCTGAAAATAATGATGTCAAAATCACGATGGGAATTGATTTTGCACCAATAAAAATCATCTGATCAATGGTAACCCCAAAATACTGATGCCAATTTCGAATGGATCTAAAAATATTCAGGAGAAGCAGGACGTAGCGCCCGATATCCTCAAATATTCGTATTGCCAAAGTAAAAGGATATAAAATAACTCTCAACATGTGCGATAATATTACATTTATATGTTTTAGTGCAAGAATTGGATTTCAGATAAGTGAGAACAATTAGCTGATCTCAGACACCCAAAGTCGTTAAAATACTTGAGTCAAATATGAATAATATTTTGCCTAAAAAGGACGATTACTAAATCAAATTAATCGTTGAATTCAGGGTATAGCGGGAACCCATCACAAAGCTCAATGACTTTTTCATTTACCTTTTTTATTACGCTATCGTCATCAATATTTTTGATTACGCTGTCAATCAATCCAGCGATCAATTTCATTGCATCAATACCCATACCCCGGGAAGTCAATGCAGGAGTTCCTATTCGGATACCACTGGTTACCATAGGACTTCTTTGATCAAATGGTACCATATTTTTATTTGTAGTAATCCCTGCCTCCTCAAGTCTTCTTTCAGCCTTTTTACCAGATATTCCTTCTTTTGACAAGTCGATTAAGACCAGATGAGTATCTGTTCCACCAGAGACTAATTGATAATCTAACGAAAGTAATTTTTCAGCCAGCACTTTTGCATTTGAGGTAATCTGCCTGGCATAGGTGGTGAAATCCGGTTTTAGTGCTTCAGCAAATGCCACAGCTTTTCCCGCAATCACATGCATCAGCGGTCCACCTTGAATTCCAGGCATTACAGAACTGTCAAGAAGTTCTGAAAACATTTTTATACGACCTGATTTGGGTGCTACCATACCCCACGAGTTTTCAAAATCTTTGCCGACAAGGATTATCCCTCCCCTGGGGCCACGAAGGGTTTTATGAGTTGTGCTGGTAACAACATGGCAATGTGGCCATGGTGAAGGATGAATTCCTGCTGCAACAAGACCAGATGGATGGGCAATATCGGCCATTAGTAAAGCATCGACAGAATCGGCAACTTCCCTAAATTGTTCAAACTCTATAAATCGAGGATATGCACTGCCACCACAGATAATCATCTTTGGTTTATGCTCCCTGGCGAGTTTAGCCACTTGGTTGAAATCAACTCGACCGCTTTGGGCATCAACTCCATAAGATACAAAATTATAGAGTTTGCCTGAGAAACTCACATGACTACCATGGGTAAGGTGACCACCATGGGATAAATTTAATCCAAGCACTGTATCACCGGGTTTTAAAATAGCCATGTAAACACCCATATTTGCCTGTGATCCTGAATGAGGCTGAACATTTGCATATTCACAATTGAATAATTTCTTTGCTCTATCCCGAGCCAGATCCTCAGCAATATCTACTTGTTCACAACCACCATAATATCTTTTCCCAGGATATCCTTCAGCATATTTGTTGGTCATAATAGATCCAACAGCTTCCATCACCTGAGGACTGGTAAAATTTTCAGATGCTATCATTTCCAAAGTAAACTGCTGTCTTTTCAATTCTCCCTGGATTGATGCATATACTTGAGGATCGGATATTTTTAATTTGTCAATCATAATTATATATTTATATTTTCTATTTGGTTAACTCTTCGCTCATGTCTGCCCCCTTCAAAAGCTGTATTCAGCCATGTATCTGTAATTGCAACAAGATCGGGAGGTCCGCATGATCTTGCCCCCAATGCCAGGACATTTGAATTATTATGTTTTCGACTCATCTCTGCATCTTCATTTGTACTACAGAGGGCAGCTCTAACACCGGGGATTTTATTTGCAGATATGGATACCCCTATACCCGTACCGCAAATTACAATTCCTTTATCGGCATGCCCGTCAATAACCATTTTTCCAACGGCATGGGCGAAATGTGGGTAGTCTACAGATTTTACAGAATCAGTACCGACATCGTGAATTCCATATCCCTTACTTTCTAAATGTGCAATAAGAAATATTTTCGCTTTGAAACCGGCATGATCGGCTCCGATGGCTATTTCCATTATTTTCTTTTAATTGTCCTTGTTATCCAATTGACACATGCTCCCTCCGGTTTTGCCTCACGTTCACCATCCGGACGCATGAACCAATCAGATGAAGTTGTAATAAACTCGCTCAATGATTCTTTTCTTGCTCTTGCAGAGAAATACTTTTTATCTAAGGCAGTTGAATAATCTTCAAAGGCCATTTCATAGCCAAGTTTATCAGAGAATGTTAATCCCTCACCACTGCAGGCGCTTATACCTTCACGATAAACTTCCCCTCTTCCATAGTAGGCTTCACCTTTTCCATTACTGACAGATATCGCTGTTTCGGCCCATTTCAGAGCATTTTTGAAGTCCTCATCATCCAAATGTAATTCGGATATTATCAGAGCAATTTTATAATCTCTTGTGATGTTAAATAATTTTTCATAAGCCTTTAGGGCATCAGCGGATTTATCCAATTGATTATAAGTTTCTGCAAGCATTTGAATTATATCTTTATTGGATGGGTCATGGGACAGTAATCTTGGTAAAACATACAATAACTCGTCATAATCACTACGTTGCTGTAATGCTTTGGCATACGAAAAACATAGCGGTACATTTGACGGATCATTTTCGCATCTTTCTTTGTCAATCTCAATGGGATCCATGCCAAGGCATTCATAAACATTGCGTAATTCACCGAGGGCTTTTTTATCTTCAGAATCTATATTTAACAATATGTTTAAAATATTTAACATTTCAGTACAATTATCCTGCTCAGAATAAATATCAAAGATTTTCCAAAGAATCGAAGTATTCTCCGGATCAATGGAAAGGATCTTATCAATATAATATATCTGGTCATCTGTTTTACCCATATCTCCTGCTATCCAGGCGGCTAATTCCAGCATGCTCATTTCATCTGGAGAATATTTTAGACCCTGTCGAATGGACCAATACGAACTATCCATCAATACGGTTGCTAATTTGGGTTCTTTCTCATCTTTTGATAGTTCGATATAAGATCTGGTCATCCACGGAAATATTTCCAGGCTATTTCTTTTTGCACAACCTAAATCGATAATATTTGAAAAATTTCTTATAGCACTCCGATAATCTCTATTTTGATAATTTGTATGAGCAAAACTTAAATACAAATCACATTCTTTGTTGCGTTCAATAGCCGTCATTCCAGTATCTTCATCTTCAACTGTAGTTTCAGGAGGTACACATCCAACTCCAATTAATAATAAAATTATCGCATATAATATAAATTGCTTTTTCATATGATTATTTTTTTCTCCTTTTTATAAACCATGTTTCCCCTGTAGTTATACCTACCATCAGGTTTATATATTCTTCATTTGTCAATTCATCAAATGGACTCGTACGCTTTCCAGCAGTAATAACAAGATCAATCATATTTCTTTTATTGAAATATTCCATTCCCAATCCAAAGCTGATCCCTGTATCACTATAATTTCCATTTGAAGTTTTATGTTGATACGAATATAATCCCGTGGAAATATTTAAAAAGTCCCATCGACCTAATTTGGAATTTTTAACTCTTTTTATAATACCTGTATGCAATCCTAACTGACTTATATTATTCAAGCCAAATATTGGATTTGCAGTCTTGAGCGGTTTGTAATAATTAACTTCAACAATTCCGCTGATAGTCTCGTTATGTTTATACTCATATCCCCCTTTGAACCCGGTAAATTCCATTTTGATTGTTTCTGCTGTTGTGGATTCACTACCGGTAATCGGGTTGTAATTTTTTGATTTGATAGTCAATGAATTTTCTAATTCAATACCAAGGACCATATGATTTTTGTTTTGAGTGTACCTACCTTCAAAATAGATACTGCTGCCATTAAAATTTTGAGTAAGATTGTTTATTGAAATATCAGATAAACTATAAACTGTTGCCCCAGATTCCGAATTGGTAGTTACTTTATAAGTAAGGACTGAATCTGTCAAAAACAGATTACCAAATTCATTATTCCATGTGATTCCTAGTGAGTAGGTATCATTAATCTTCTTAGAATACGATATAAAATATCTGCTGATTCCGCCACTGCTGTGATAATAAAATGCCGGGGCAAATACATTTTCATCAAATTGGACATGCTCGGCTTCATCGTAATTGGTACGAATTTGAAATGCTGAACGAGTGTGAGGTCGAAGACCAAATGAAATGGCGCTCATAGGTTTAATGGGGAAGGTAAATGAAATCTGATTTATCAGCTGTGATTCCTGACGCCCGCCTCCATCCGTCCTATTCCTGTTAAATGATGTGGATATGCTCAATCGTGTAGTATTTGTTTTCCATAATGTTGTTGGAGATGAAGATGTGAATTCATCTGAATGGGAGGAAAATAACGTATTTCCTCCTGCTCCAACAGTGGATGGATCATAATACTGTATGTTTTCGCCAAGACCCAGTAAAGATGATGTGCTTGTTTGTGACCAGGCAAAACAGGTTAGAAGAATAATTAAAATGTACTTCATTCTGAGAACAAAATTTCTATTTGGGGTTTCAGTGTATCTGGACTCATATCATTATTTATTGTAAGTATTGAAAAATTATTGCCTAAGCTAGATGCTTCAAGAATAAGACCAAAAAATTCATATTCCCCAAAAGCAATATCCTGAATAAAGGGTTTGATATCGATTTGAATAATACCATCATTTATTTCTGACACTACTATGCTATTCATCTCATTTGTCATTAGAGAATCAACAGGCAGCTCCAGTGGATCAGTCATCCTATTAACATTGAGGAATATAGTGCCATCTATATCTGTCCTTGAAGAATCGATATAAAGCGTCAGAAGTGATTTTGAAATTATAGCATCCTGATGTTCGATTTGGAAATCTATTAATTCAGTAAAATCCAAATATGCTTTTAGATTATCGCCATATTTTATTTGAAGTGTATTTATTAAGCTGTCTTCATCAATCTCGTGTTGCTGATACAATGATACATCTTCGATAAGTTTATCGCCTTCAATATATCTTAGACCGGTATGAAATTCTGTCAACTGAGATTCAGTGAAGCTAAATGGGATATGATTCAGCTTTAGTTGAAATCCGTGTAAGGCAATTGATGTATTCACTGATAAGGTGACAATGTATTTTTCCGGTGTACCGTCAGGTTCGATTGATGAGATCCAAATTACGGCTTCTTCCCCTTGATCCTGATTATAGGTCGGCATGTCAAATGTTATCGTGGGATTATCGACAAAATCCCATTCCACAAAATTTATTGCTGATGGCAAGTTTATTCTTCGCCCCCCATAATATGGTTCTAACTCATTTTGAACTTGATCCACACCCCAGTCAAACCATTCTTCACCTTCATTCATATCCCATAATCCATTGTCATTTGAATCTTGCCAGTCAAGAACTCCGTTTATTTCTGTTCCATCAGGATTATTTTCCACATCATAATTATCTTCAGATGGATCAGGTATGTAATCATCAATATCGTCAGGTTCATCACACACCATATCAATTCCGCAGTCCTCGAAACCCTCACCAAAATTGTATAAACCATTACCTTCTGTTCCGAGAGGATTAAATCCATCCTCATTCAAACTCCAGAGTGTATCAAGACCAGCATCCATAAAAACTTCAAATACATCATCATCATCCATCCTGTCATCATCATTTACATCGGTCCAGTCAAATATGTTATTGCCTTCTGTTCCGGTTTGGGTGTTTTCATCCCAATTATCATTATTTGGATCGGGATTTAGAATAGCATCATAGCCGGGTTCATTGACGTCGTGAATCCCATCCAGGCCATAATCCCAATATAATTCACCGTTTTCAAATTGACCATTCCCTTCTTCGCCAGTCTCTCCAAAATCCCATTCACCATTATTTTCACCTTCATCGGATTCAATATAATTGGCATCTTCAGGGCAAATATTATCAAAACCACAATCTAACCAATTATCTTCTGTCGGATCAATATTATAGTCATCGCTATTTGGATCAGGATTTGTAATTGCATCATAATTGGGCTCATCTATATTAAACAGACTATCGATGCCGGTATCACTAAAGAATTCTCCATCATCCCATAACTCATTATTTTCAGTACCCTCTGGGAAATATCCCGGTTCATCTTCATCACATAAACCATCCAGCCCACAATCAAAATATAATTCTCCATCGTCAGGGAGAAAATTATTCTCCGTTCCCAAAGTATCATTTTCTGAGTAATTATCATTACTGGGGTCTATATCCATATTTGCTAAAATTATATCAGAAAGATAGATATCAACTAAACCGGAAGAATCAGTTTCATGGTCGATTAAGTCGATCTCAAATGACATGAGTTCAAAGGTACTGTCAATCATGCCAATCTGTGGATTAATAGTGCCTGATGGAGGTGAGTCTAGATCAAAATTCATGGCAATTACAGTACCCCATCCAGCGCTGGCTGACTCGAGGTCCGATAATATACCATTTAAATCGAAAGCAATTGGAGTTACGCTGGATATTTCATATTTATTTTCATTTAGAAAAACATCGGTATATTTTTCATACATGGCATCAAAATACGGCTGTCCCGATAAAATAGAATAATCTGTTGAATACAATTCAATATATTCATCTGGGTTATTGTAACGTAATAAAATTCCATAACTATCACTTGAGGACGCATCACATAAATCTGATAGGTAATTATTATTGCCACCTAGTGTTGGAATCAGATGAATATCTAAAATAAAGTTTTTAACCGTAACTACCAACTCAGAAATATTGCTATTGTAAGATTGGATATTTGACAGTTCTCCAATTTCAGTAATTATGGAGTCGTTTAAGCTGAAAGTGGAAAACTCATTCCAGGAAAAATCTGTATTATCAAAATTTATCCAAAAAGCTTGAAACGATTGAAACTCTTCATGAAAATCGAAATGGTTGTCTTGATAAGCTGAATCAGATTCCGAAATTTCGCCCTGGGTGGTCAAACGTATTACAGAATTCAACCTAATGAAGGATTCTTTGTAGATGACGCTGTCAGAAGGAAGTGAGCAGATATCTGAATGATTCTCCAGAACATCCTTATTGAGTTTTAAGAGTGCATAGCTACTTCTAACAGAATCAAGTTTACCTAGATAAAGGCGTGAACTATGGCCTATTCCAGAACCATCTTGTATTGATCTGGAAAAATTGGAATTGGTATAGAATGAATCAAGTTTGTATCCATTATCACCAAGGTCTATGTTAACAGGTTTTGAGTCGCATCCTGTATTAATCATTAAAACCCCTGCAAAAACCAAGCAGAGGATTTTTAGAGTTTTAGTCATATTTTGTGGGTTATATTTCCTGTAGGACGGTTTTGATTGATTTGGCTATTCCAGACCATTTCCCAATTGGATTGGCAGGCACAGGAATAACATGATGTTTTTTATTGTCAAGAATTTTACTAATCACAGGATCAGCCATTGCTTTTTCATGCACTTTTTCTTTCTCATTATCGATTATAATTATGCTATCTGAATTGTCCATAGCAATTTTGAGCATGTCCTGTACATTATCATTTGTTGGAGGTTCCATATTCAATTTGGCAAAAATATCTTTTGAATAATAGCGATTTGTATCATTCCAGCTATGCAGCAAAAAGACTGTTTTCATTTCCTGATAGAATTCATCCTGTTTGAACTTATTGTTCAGTAGGCCTGGAATCATCGCAGTCTGCCAATCGTTACACAGCACTATATCAGGTGCCCAGAATAAATCTTTCAATGCCGACAATGCCACTTTTGAAAAGAATGAGAATTTTTCGTCGTTATCTTTATATACTCTTCCATTACGTGCTTTATATAATAATTCAGGGAGTGGTTTAAAGTACTCATTATATTGTAAAAAATAGACCTGTACTCTAGATTCGGGAATAAATGCAGATTTCAAATTTATAATATTTTCCTTGCCGTCAAACTCAATTGGTAAATCCTTTAATCTTATTACCTCACGGAGAATATATTTTCTTTCGCTAATAAAGCCGTATTTGGGATGAACCACCCGAATATTAAGATCCGGATCTTCATTATAAATAGTCGTAATACGTCTGGAAAAAGTTGACAGTGAATATGCTCCGCAAAAGGGTGCAACCTCAGAAGTAGCAAAGTATAAATTTAATGGCATGAAATCCTCACTTAGTATTTTTCAACATATTTTTTTGATGAGTTATATTGATCGCTGGAAGGGTAGTTGATCATATGTAGTTTGAATGCATCAACTGCTTTATCTGTGTCACCAAGATTGATATAGCAAAGTCCTATTTTAAATTGCGCATGATCAGATTTGTTTGCACCAGGGAAAGCCAATACTTGCTGGAAACTTGAAAGTGCCTTCATGAATTCCTTCTGATCATAATATATTTCACCGATCCAGTACTGACAATTATCAGACAGCTCATGATGTTGATCTATTGCGATAAGTTGGCTGAACTCTTTTGTGGCCACATCATAAATTCCATTTTGGTAATTTGCCAAAGCATCAATATATCTAGCCCTGTACTCTTCGTCATTTATTGGTTCACTGTTATTCAAACCGGAAAATCCTGAAGCATATTTGCTGGCAGGAGATTTTATATCATTCAGTTCTTTTTCAAGAGATTTAAACTGTCCGGCAAGCTCAAAATAAACACTGTCGAGATACCGAGTTCTATATTCCAGAACTCTGATTTTTTTGTCATAGTCAGGTTTGACATTAGCATCATCCAATATCTCGGATTCCAGGTGGATTGCCGGTATGGAATCATTAGAAACAAAAGATTCCATATCAGAACTCAACTCGGGTTCAATAATTGGTGGGTTTGAGCAATTCACAGTCATGAAAGCGCAAATCATTAATACTACAGTTATTTTAATCATTCTTGAATTAGTTGGTTTAATTATAATCGTACTTTTAACAATAAAAAATGAAACAGATACAGCATGTTAATTTAGTGAACTTATTCAGGTGTTTCCAACGTCTTAGGTTAGATCAGATGTTTTGCGATATGATATTATTTGTGATACCGATAATACAAAGACAGGTAAGTAGAAAGGTACCGCCATAACTTATAAATGGTGCCGGAAGACCGGTGACAGGGAATATACCAATTGTCATAGACAGATTTATAAATAGATGAACAAATAAAAGGGATGCAAAACCAATGATGGATAAGCTGGCAAATTTATTTGTTATTTTTTGGGCATACGTTATCATCCAAAAAAATAATGAAAGAAATAATCCTAATATCAGTAAGATCCCAAGAAATCCAAATTCTTCACCTGCAACTGATAGGATAAAGTCAGTATCCCGAACTGGGAGAAATCTCAAATGGGTTTGAGTCCCAAGCCCAAAACCCTTTCCGGTAAGTCCTCCTGAACCAATAGCCGTCATTGACTGGATGATCTGATATCCTGCCCCGTGAGGGTCTTTCATGGGGTCAAGAAATGTTAGTACCCGTTCTCTCTGATGCGGATAAAGATTGCTCCATATAAAAGATGTAAGTGTACCAAATGAAATATTCATTACCAGAATTAATATGCCGTATTTCAGTTTTGGCCGGATGATAAACAGGGTGATGAGGATAATGATGATCCATATATAAAATGAAATAAGGTTTGACGCCGCCAGTATACTCACAATTGGAGCGATAACAATAAATAAATAGAATGGTTTGACACCAACCCAGTATAACATTGGAATTGTTACCGCTAAATAGACTATTGCAGTCCCCAGATCTGGTTGTTTAAATACTAATAAGGCCGGCACCAGGGCAAGAGTTATCGATATTAAAATGACCATCCATGAATTTTGTATTTCACGACGATCTGATAAGAATTTAGCAAGAACAAAAATGACAATAATTTTACCAATCTCGGAAGGTTGAAAGTTTATAGGTCCCAGCATTATCCACCTTTTCGCCCCTGAAATAGTCGGCATAAACATTGTCAGAATTAATAGAAATATCAAGAATCCATAAAAGAAATATCCAAATTCATAAAACAGCTGAATCCTTAAATATTGAATGATAACTATACCTATTGCGCCAGCGAGAATCCAGATCATTTGCCGAAACAATGTAGAATTGAAAAATGCAGCCTGATTACTCGTACTTTTTAATAAAAATAAACTAACAACACAAAGGAATATTACTGGAAGTATTATCCTCCAGTATAACTTCAATGACGGCGGTATTATAAATAATTTTTTAATCAATACCTGATACCTCGTCCTGCTGATCAATAAATCCCTGGAATATTTGTTTGGCTATTTCCGAGGCAATTCCAGATCCTTTTCCACCATTTTCTATTATGACATAAAGGGTCATCTTTCGATTATCATCGGTTACAATATACCCAACAAAAGAGGAATGATCTTCCCCATGGGGATTCTGGGATGTGCCTGTTTTTCCATAAACGATTCCCCCATTCTCAATTTTGACATTTTTGCCAGTTCCTGCTTCGCCATTAACTACATCGTTTATTGCTGCCTGAAGGAAATCCCATGTTTTTGGTTTTAAATTAATCTTAAACGGAACTAGTTCTGCATTGAGATTAAAATGTGGTTTTGCTGTTGCCCCGTTTGAAGCAATCAGATTCATCATTTGGCAAACCTGGATTGGGGTGGCGAGAACATCTCCCTGCCCAATGACAAAGGTGAGGAGATTTCCAGTTGACCAACCCCTACTGGTATATTTTTCATTTAGATAAGCTTTGGTAGGAACAAGTCCTTCAGATTCAAATGGAAGATCAATTCCAGTGACACTTCCAAATCCAAAATCTGTGGCCATATTACTCCACTCGGCAAAAATAAGTCCTTGAATTACCTGGTAGAAATAGACATTGCATGAGTACTTGATAGCAGATTTAAGATTTACCTGGCCATGCCCGGCAAGATTCCAACAGTGGAATATTCGATCCCCGAGTGTATAACTTCCTGTGCAATTTACTTTATAATACGGATTAATCATTTCCGATTCCATTATGAGAGCGGCAGCTACCAGCTTAAATGTCGAACCGGGAGGATATAAACCGTTTATTCCGCGATTGACCAGTGGTTTATTTTCATCCGTATTCCAGCCTGACCAAATATCAATAGGTATAGGACCAACAAAAGAATCAAGAGAATAATCCGGCGCACTTGCGAAAACCAGTACTTCGCCATTATCCGGATCCATTGCAACAACTGCTCCACGATATTCTGAAATCAAGGATTCAGTTAATTGCTGTAAACGGGAATTTATCGTTGTGTATAGCGGATTGCCGGGAACGGGAGGGAATCTTTCTTCATTATGCAGTACACCATGATCACGATTGTAAATATCCACTCGGTGAAATTCAATGCCATTTTCTCCACGCAAGTCTGATTCATATACTCTTTCCAGTCCAGAAGCACCATAAACTTCGTCAAAGCTATAATTTAATTCGGGATCGGCAGCAGTTATCATTTCCTCAGTGATGGATCTCATATATCCAAGGGCATGGCTTAATTTCGCTGAATCAGGATATATTCTTGCCGGCATTTCACTAAACATTACACCGGGGAGATCCAATTTATACTCCTCAAGGCGAGACATATCTTCAAAATTCACATGTCTTTTTAATAGATGTGGTCGAAATCTCCCGATTCCTCTTTTGAGTTTTTCAATTTCAGTTTTTATTTCGTTTTCGGATTTATTAATTACTCCTGAAAGAAGATTATAATTGAATTGATCATTTACATCCACCGGAATAACATTCAAATCATAAGTAGGACGATTATCTGTCAATCTACTGCCAAATCGATCGTAAATCACGCCTCGTGAAGCAGTTAATCGAATTTTACGAATGCTATTGGCATTTGCCTTGCTTTGATATTTTTGATAATTCTTTATCTGAAGGCTGTATAGTCGAGATACCAAAATAAGCATAAAGATACTTATTATGATCAACATCATATTTTTTCGATGCAGAGGAATGAGCTGATAATGACGCATTATTAAACTAGCTTTGATTGATAAATAAATTTATCTATAAACCAGAGCACCAGCATATTTATCAAAGAATGAATCAATACCAGTTTAATACCGATTATCATCGACTCCTGATTTCTTGTAAGATAAATATAGTGATAAACTGTAAAATGAATAATGTAACATCCAAAAACGAATAGGTATCGAATTTTTCTGTTCCATATTTGTTTAAAGTTATTTATACCCCCCAGTAAATAACCGGTGAGCGATTTCATGAAAGCAAATGCCCCAAGCATATAAGACTGTGTTGAAATATCCTGGATTAATCCCATAAAAAATCCAATTAATATTGCCGATAGCTGGTTATACATTAGGGCAATCACGGTTAGATAAAGCAAAAACAAGTCCAATTTTACCGGGTGATGAACAACAATAATATTCGGCAATAAGGCCTGGATTATAACCACAGCTATAAATACCAGACTGAAAAACAGAATTTTTTTAATATTCATTGGATAATGAAAACATAATTTAAGTTATATATATCAGCGATAATCTCAACACTGACTTCCTGAAAACCACTTTCTGAGTTATTCAATGTTGTCAGAACCCTGGCAACTGGAATGTCCATGGGATAAATATCGGAGATTCCTGAAGTGTAGGCAATGTCACCTGGTTCAATATGGATGCTCTCCTGTATCCCCTCCAATATTCCGAATTTTCCATGTGTAGGCAGAAATATTCCCAATGTTCTTTCTTCTCCCACACGAATAGAAACCCGATAATTCTTATCAGATATTAATTGAACAAAACTAGCATTATTTCCCACAGAGATTATTTTCCCAATAAGACCTTTCATATCAAGGACACCAAGCTCTTTTAAAATAAAATCATTTGAACCGACGTCCACAATAATTGACTGTATTGAGGATGTTAGCTCCAAATCGACGACAGCACAGGGTTTAAGTGAAAGGGGGGATTGTTCTGAGAATTGCAGCATTCCCTTTAAAGCGATATTTTCATTTTTATGATGGAAAAGCCTAGCATTCAAAAGCTGCATTTGAACGAGAGATTCCTTCAGTATTTGATTTTCTTTTCTTACTGTCAGTAAATCTTGATACCAGGTTTTTGGTGTTGAGATAAATGTAACTATATCGGCGATATCCGCCTTTACCGCGGATACCCTTGGGGATTGTGCATTAAAAAACAATATCAACGAAAGAAATGATGTTGTGATAATTGCAACAATTTCTTTGTAGTTATATATTTTTTTTAAAATCAGCATTCTTTCTGAGTAATCTAACTTGAGTGAGTTTTAATCAATGAGAAAATAGAAAATAATATTAAAAAGTTAAATATAAAATCGCTTGTTGATTGCTTAAGAAATAAGATGTTCAAAAGATTCTTTCCTTAATAAATTATGAACAAACCTGGCATATCATCACGCTGTGATTAAGGGTATTAGATAAGATCGATGTATCCTAAACATCAATACGCAGAAAGCTCAGCGCAATATTATAAATTTCGCTGATGTTCAAAAATCAAATCAAGATATCCTGATATTTCTTGATGTCTTCGAGGATCATCCCTGTACCTTTAACCACCGAAAGCAGCGGTTCTTCAGATACATGTACAGGAAGACCGGTTTTATTCCTGATATGTTGATCTAAACCTTTTAATTTTGCACCACCTCCAGTAAGGATAATCCCATACTCAATGATATCAGATGCAAGTTCAGGAGGGGTATTTTCAAGAGCTTTTTTTACGGCAGTCTGTATTTGATGAATTGTATCAGCCAGTGCCTGCCTGATTTCGTCTGATGAAACTTCTATCGTTTTTGGAATTCCGGAAACAAGATCTCTTCCTTTAACGGCAATAGTTGTACCTTTACTTCTGATAGCCGATCCAACATTACACTTTATTTTCTCTGAGGTTCGTTGGCCGATTTCCAGCTTATGTTCATTTTTAAACCAGCTGATGATGGCTTCATCCTGCTCATCACCGGCAATCCTGATTGCCTGTATTACGACAATCCCATTGAGAGATATGACAGCGATTTCTGTTGTACCTCCACCAATATCAACAATCATATTGCCTTTTGGCAGACTTATATCAATCCCGATACCGATTGCCGCAGCCATTGGTTCCTCGACGAGATACACTTCACTTGCGTTAGCACGTTCTGCAGATTCACGGACAGCCCTTCTTTCCACATCGGTTACCCCGGACGGGATACATATGACCATCCTCGGTCTGGCAATCCTACTGATATTAATTTTCCTGACAAATCCCTGTATCATGCCATCAGTCATTTTGAAATCGGCGATCACACCGTCTTTCAATGGACGGACTGTTTTTATATCATTATGCGTTTTCCCCACCATGGCATTTGCTTCATTGCCGACAGCGATAACCTTATCATCAATGACACTAACGGCGACGACTGATGGTTCGTTTACGCAAATTCCTTTTCCTTTTATCCAGATCAGTGTATTGGCTGTACCGAGGTCAATTGCAATATCTCCTGATACGAGATTTGAAAGATTTAACAGTTTAGACATATTTTATACCTGTAATAATGATTGGCCAATAATTAATGATAAAAATGCCGGGTTCCGGTCATTACCATCGATAGGTTCAATTCATCTGCTTTTTTAACCACCTCACCATCTTTGATGGATCCTCCTGGCTGTATAATCGCTGAGGCCCCTGTTTCGGCAGCGAGCTCTATACTATCAGGAAAGGGGAAAAATGCATCTGACGCTAGAATTGACCCACTTAAATTTAACCCTGCTTCACCAGACTTACGAATAGCGATTTTAACTGAATCTACCCGCGACATCTGGCCAGCACCAACTCCTAGCAGCTGATTTTCATTGGCAAATACAATAGCATTTGACTTGACATAACGAACCAGCTTCCAGCCAAGTTTTAATGCAGCGATCTGAGTGTCTGTTGGCTTCAGTTTGGTAACAATATTTAATTCTTCAATTTCACCCTGATCTGAATCCCTATCCTGAATTAAAAATCCACCAGCAACAGATTTTATCACCTGACAATCTGGTTCATATTCACTATTCAATTCTATCACCCTGAGATTCTTTTTCTTTTTGAATATCTTTAGCGCTGCCGGTGAAAATTCCGGTGCGACAATACATTCCAGAAATGGTTTAACCAGCAATTCAGCCAGACCCTCTGTGACGATTGTATTAAATCCAACAATACCGCCAAAATAGCTGACTGGATCGGTTGAGACAGCTCGTTGATAGGCTTGCAGATTATCCGTTCCGAGTCCAAAACCACATGGATTTGCATGTTTGATGATTGTGCATGCAGGTTCTGAGAATTCACGTGAAATGTTTATAGCAGATTCCAAGTCGGCATAATTATTATATGATAGATCTTTTCCCTGATGCTGAAACCAAGGCAGTGATTTTCCCTTGGAAATAAAAAATCCAGCTTTCTGATGAGGATTTTCACCATATCTCATATCCTGTTGTTTTTTTGTTTCTACTGAAAAGTTTTCCTGAAGCTCCATAGCAGAGTTGGAAAAGAATGAATAAATTGCTGACTCATATTCAGAAGTCATTTTAAAAACTGCTTGAACATATTTTTCTCTTATTTCGAGAGGAATAGTCCCATCATTTTTATTAAATTGTTTTATGAAATCTGTATATAGTGACGGGTCGCACAACGGTATAACCGAATGATAATTTTTTGCTGCTGCCCGAATCATAGATGGCCCACCAATGTCAATATATTCAATGGCTTTTTTGAATTCAAGTTTTTTATCCACAGCTTCTTGAACAAAGGGATAGAAATTGACAATTATCAGATCGATTTGTAATCCACCTATACTTGTCAGATCTGTCATATGGGATACATTATTCCGATCGGCAAGTATGCCGCCAAATATCTTTGGATCCAGTGTTTTCACTCGCCCATCCATAACTGAGTTCAAACCGGTAATCTGTGAGATCGGTGTAACTGGAATTCCAGCCTCTTCGAGTTTTTTCTGGGTGCCGCCTGTAGAAACTATCTCAACACCTTTTTCATTGAGGAAATTTGCCAGTTCAACAATACCATCTTTGAACCAGACACTTATTAATGCTCTTTTAATCATATATTCATATTCTCCAAATTTATATTATCCATGGAATATTATTTACCCATTCAATTCTATCTTCGCAAAATGCCTTCACTACTATTGGATATAACTTATGCTCTGCTTTTAGAACGCGTGAGGCTAAAATCTCTTCAGTATCACTCTTCTCAACAGGGACTGTGACCTGCTGAATAATTTTACCATGATCATAGACCTCATCAACCAAATGAACCGTAACTCCTGATGTTTTTACTCCAGATTCAATAACTGCCCTATGAACCAATTTCCCGTAATAGCCCTTGCCGCCAAATGACGGCAGCAGTGCCGGATGAATGTTGAGAATTCTATCTTTATACTTTTTAATAACTTCATTTGGAATCAATTTCATATATCCTGCTAAAATGATGAGCTCAGTTTTTACTTTTTCTAATTCCCTGATCATCACATTTATTAAATCCTGGGTTGATGGATACCTTATTTTATTGATCACCATTGTTCTGACACCTGATTCATTGGCGTAGGCAACTGCCCCGCAGCCTGGGTTATTACTTATCAACAACTGAATATTGCCGGAGATATTATTAGAAAGTATTTCCTTATGAATCGCAATGAAGTTTGATCCTCCCCCGGATGCAAATACAGTAATATTTTTTGTAATTGTCATTCTGTGATTGTGAGTCTGCTCTCAATTTCTTTATAAATTTCCTGCAATGTATCCTTATCTGTAAAAATATTGAATGTATCAGTTGGAATAACCATTACAGGTATATCAGTGATACTTTTTATCCACCGATCATACGAAATATTTAAGGTGTGGAGGTATTCCGGATCGATATCACTTTCAAAATCCCGACTGCGATTTTTTATCCTTGTTAGTAAGGTGTCGGTTGTTGCTTTAAGATAAATTATCACATCCGGTTTTCTGAGGAATGATGTCATATTTTCGAATAAATGCTGATACGTATCCCAATCCCTTTCAGACATAAATTTTAATTTATGAAGATTTTTAGCGAATATTTCAACATCCTCATAAATGGTTCTATCCTGTATTGCCCCTGTTTGCGTATTTGACATTTCGATATGGGTCTGAAAACGATGATGTAAAAAGTAGATTTGTAAATTAAATGACCATCGCTTCATGTTGTCATAAAAATCACTCAAGTATGGATTATCCACAACTGATTCAAAAAATGCTTCCCAGCCAAAATGTTTGGCTATATTTTTTGTGAAGGTTGTTTTACCCACACCAATATTACCGGCTACTCCCACAAATACATCTGATTTCAATCGACTATCTCCCCAGTCATGAATTCGGCATTGCTTGGTTTTAGGCGAATATTTTTTATAGAATTCGAGAGATCTGTATCGCTTTTTAAATGAACCTTTATATAATTATCCGTATGTCCAATCGCTTCTCCATCCAGGAAAGATTCAAATAACACTTCTTTTTTTATTCCAATATATTGTGAATAATATGATTCTCTCATCGTGCGGGATATTTCATGGAGTTTCACACTTCGATCGTGTAATACTTGCCTGTCCACCTGGTTTTTCATCATTTTGGCAGGGGTATTATCACGGCTGGAATAGGAAAATACATGTAGATATGCAATATTCAGATTTTGAATAAACTGGATAGTATCAAGAAAATCATCATCTGTTTCCCCTGGAAAGCCAACAATCACATCAGCGCCGATACAGGCATTATTATGAATAGAATGAATAGAATTCACCCTATCCTCATATAATTCCCTGTTATATCTTCGCTGCATCATTTTTAAAATTTTATTCGATCCTGACTGCAGCGGTATATGAAAATGCGGCACCAGAGTTTGAGAAGTCCTGGCAAATTCTATGATTTCATCACTCAATAAATTTGGTTCAATAGAGGATATACGAATTCTCTCAATACCATTTACTTCTTCCAGGTTAAATAATAAATCAATAAGAGTTTCATCATTGGATGTCCTGAAGTCTCCAACATTGACACCGGTGAGAACAATTTCCTTTAGTCCAAGTGATGATATCTGTTCTGCCTGTTTGATGACATTCTCAATAGTATCGCTTCGACTTCTGCCCCTGGCGAGGGGTATAGTGCAATAGGTGCATGGATAATCACAGCCATCCTGGATTTTTAGAAATGCCCGGGTCCTTTCACTTTCAGAATAAGATGATACAAATTGTTTGACCATATTTACATCTGAGTGAAATATTACCGGCTCGCCATTAAAATATGTATTTTCAATATGGGATGGAATATGAAATTTTTCTTCAGAACCGACAATTAAGTTAACACCAGGTATGGCGGATAAGTCATCAGGTTTAAGCTGGGCATAACATCCGGTTACAGCAATGATTGAATCTGGATTCCGACGCTTAATTTTTCTGATTGCTTTGCGGCATTTCCGATCGGCATTTTCGGTAACAGAACATGTATTCAGAAGATAGACATCTGCAGATTCAGAAAATCTAACCTGCTTATATCCATGTTCAATGAATTCTCTTGATATAGTGGAAGTTTCTGAAAAATTCAATTTACAGCCCAAGGTATGAAATGCAATTGTTTTATAGGGTGTGCCCAAGAATGCTTCCCAGATTATTAATTTAGTTTTGACTCAACTTGATGGCAGGCTACCTGATGTTCTTCAGATTTTTCCATGAGAACTGGTTCATCAGCAGTGCATTCCTGCATTATCTCCTCATTTTTAGCAGCTACATGGCATCGGGGATGAAAAGAACATCCTGAAGGAGGGTTTGAAGGGCTTGGTATATCACCCTTCAAAATAATTCGTTTTGAAACCTTGGTGGGATCAGGGATTGGGACTGCAGATAATAATGCTTCAGAATAAGGATGGAGTGTATTTTTGTATAACTCCCTGGCATCGGCAATCTCCATAATTTTACCAAGATACATAACTGCAACCCGATCAGAAATATATTCTACTACCGTGAGATCGTGGGCAATAAATAAGTAGGTGAGATTGAATTCTTTTTGCAGCTCTTTTAATAGATTTATGACCTGGGCCTGTATCGAGACATCCAGAGCCGAAACTGCTTCATCACAAATGATCAACTTTGGTCTGACCGATATAGCCCGGGCAATGCCAATTCGCTGTCGTTGACCGCCTGAAAACTCATGTGGATATCGTGAGGCATGTTCTCTAGGCAAGCCAACAATATCTAATAATCTCGCCACCTCTTTCTGGATCTTATCTTTTGGTACCACTTTGTGAACCTTTAGAGCTTCAGATAACATATTTCCCACGGTCATTCGTGGATTAAGAGAACTATACGGATCCTGGAAGATGATCTGCATATCACGTCGCAGTTTCCTCATAGTAGGTTTATCAGTTTTTGATAGATCCATTCCCTGGAAATAGACATTGCCTTCGGTGGCAGCCAGAAGTTTTAGTATTAAACGCCCTACTGTTGTTTTGCCGCATCCCGATTCACCGACAAGACCCATGGTCTCTCCCTGATACAGTTTGAATGAAACATCATCGACAGCTTTTACATGACCAGTAACTTTTGATAAAAATCCAGTTCGTATTGGGAAATATTTTTTTAGGTTTTTAACCTCAACCAGAATATTATTTTTTGACATTAGGTGCTTTTAATTTGTTTTTTTATATTGAAATCAAGCTAATAAATTACTTTTAGATTAAGGCATTTTTCAATCGCCAATATCTTATTTCGAAGAGAATTTTCATCACAAATTTAGTGTAGATTTTTAAACATTGAAGATTCATTCTCAAATTGTATAATCTTGGGATTATGCTCACACACTATTGTAATTTTTATCCTGTTATGAAACTAAATATTCTTATTGTCGAACCATTTTTTGCCGGATCTCATGCAATTTGGGCCCAGGGTTATGTTGAAAATAGTATTCACAATGTAAGCATACTGAGCTTACCAGGCAGGCATTGGAAGTGGCGTATGCATGGCGGGGCAATCACCCTTGCTGAAAAATTCAACGAATTGTCTCAACTACCAGATGTAATTATTGCATCAGACATGCTGGATGTCTCTTTATTCATCTCATTAGTTCGGCATAAAATTGGTGATATCCCAGTGATTACATATTTTCATGAAAACCAATTAACTTACCCATGGTCATCTGCCGATTCAGATGTGGGTAATGGAAGAGATGCACATTATGGGTTTATCAATTATACATCCGCTATGATTAGTGACGGTATACTATTCAATAGTCATTTCCATTTAAATTCCTTCACCTCTACGTTGGAGACATTTTTACATTCGTTCCCTGATTACCAAAATTATTCAGAAGTTTCACATATCCGGAACAAATCAAAGGTCATCTATCCTGGGATTGATACAGAATTATTTGATCTATTTCAATTGACTGCCAAACCATCTGATCCACTTTTGATTATTTGGAACCATCGGTGGGAATATGATAAAAATCCTGAAGAATTCTTTAAAGCATTAAAAATAATAAAGAAAAATAGCATACCATTCAAGTTAGCGGTTTTGGGTGAGAAATATCATAACTCACCAAAGATATTTGGCGATATCCAATCGGAGTTTTGTGAACATATTGTCCATTTCGGATTTGCCGACAATATAGAAGATTATGCCAAAATACTTCAGAGCGGATCCATCCTCCCCGTAACTTCCAATCAGGACTTTTTCGGAATCAGCATTATTGAGGCAATTTATTGCGGGCTTCAACCCCTCCTGCCTGTTAGGCTATCATATCCAGAGTTAATTCCAAAAGAATATCACGATAAATTGTTTTATTCTGACTTTGATGATTTAGTGAGAAAACTTGAAACGACACTAACGGGATATGATCATTCAATTGAAAATATTTGTCGAAGTATTGGAATTAAATACTCATGGGCGGTTATTGGTAAAAAACTTGATGAATTTATGCAGTTGGCAGTCTCCGAAAAGAAAACGAAGGATACAACTTGAAAATATTATTTTATCGTCTTGTAAAATTGATTTGTTAGTGTTCGAGGACAAAATAAACTAAAATGCCTTGAATATCGAATGTTGATTAACGATTTATAATATTTGAAGTAATTAATCAATTACATTAAAGCTCTAATAATACGTATTTACCTGATTTTTTTCTGCATGAGGAAGTGCTGGATGGTTCCAAACAATAGATGGGTTTTTTCAACAATGGTAAATCCATTGGATTGATAGAATTGCACGGCATTTTCGCGAGCCTGGAGGATGATCTGTTTGGCATTATTTTTAGCGGCAATTATTTCAAGATCTTTGATCAATTTTGTGCCTGCTCCGGTGCCGCGAAATTTCTTAGTTACACCCATATATCTGATCTGAGCTTGCTCAGGAGAATTAAAATGCAATCTGGCAACGGCGATAACTTGCTTTGACTCAGTTACCAGCATTCGGTGGATGGATGGTATATCACTGTCATCACGCTCGGTACCCTGGATCTGTCCCCAGGGTTGACGCAATATTTCCCAACGCGTTTGATAATATTTTTGGAATTCGTCTTTAGAAAGTGGTGATGTAATTTTCAAATTGGATTTGATTTGGGGTGGCAATATAATGCTACTCAGCCCGGCGTACAGGATTTCCAGTAGTTTTTGCCGAACATTCCTGCCAGTAGTAACACCAATTACAGAGAATCGATTCTTTCGGATAAAAATTACCAGAATCGGAGGTCAGGTCAACAATTTGGTCAACCTGTTTTTTCAATTTCTTTTTGAATTTTATCATCTCATCTGCGGAATGATGTATTGACACTTCAACCCCTTGACGCAGGAAATGCCAGGTAAGAGTGATATCCTTTACATCATCAAATTTTTCTTGCACACATAGATGATAGATAACCAATTGAAGATTATTTTTTGCAGAATTTACCGTTAGTGGATGTTTACCTGTTTTGTAATCATGAATGACATATCGACCCGGTTTAGGTCGATCTAATCTATCTATGACCCCTCTAAAATGATATTTACCATCCATTCTGAAATCCAATGCCAGCTCAGTGCCAACGACATATTCGTCAAAAGTAGGACCATATTTGTGATAATAATTTGACAGACATCGTTTTCCGATAGAATAATAATTATCGCTGCCCATCCGAACATCAGCTATAAAAATATCTTTGTGCCAACTACCAACCCAGATATCATCATATTTGGTGCAAATACTGTCGAAAGTGAGATATGGTTTGGCAATATTCTCTTTCTGATATAACCATTCAAGGGTAGCATGAACACATTTCCCCATGAAGGCTTCAATGCTTTCGGACTTTTTCCGAATTCCCTCAAAATAAACGAGTTTATACTGTTCGCGACAGGATTTAAATGTACTTATCTGTGAGAAGGAATAATGATTTTTTGGTTTAAAACCCATAATTAATTCGTCTGCCTATATAGTCTATATTCTCCAAAACCATCATCCAGAAAAACATATTGTCGGTGGTCACTGTAAGTCCATATCTCATAGGCTCTACCATAATTGTCCCGTCCTGTAACTTCGACGGTTGAAGGTTTGCCATTTTGAATATAAACAATTCCTCTATCAGATTTCCATCCTGATGAGAGCGTGCCAAAACGGGAATTGGAATATTCGACCCGGCCGTAGAATTCCATCAATAACTCATTATCTTTCGTTTCAGGTGTGGGATCGTTATCGCGCCAGTAATTATACACATAGAGTTTCTGATCGATAGGTTCAAGTTTTGATAATTCCTTATAATCATCATATTCAAGAATCAGAGACATAACCTGTACAAGCAGAGGTATATCCTGAAAATATTTGTCTATTGAGGTATTAATGAAGGATAATTCAACATTGTTGCTGTACCCTCCTGCAGTTACCTTAAATTCCATCACACCAAGCCATTCTTCATCAATAGATATTGGAAGATAAATGAAACCCTTTTCATCAACTTGTATATTTGAAGAATCGCTGAGAATAATAGTCCCCATATCGGAAATCGTATATTTTGTCAGAATTTCTGTTTCATCATTTTCAAGGGGGATTTGGAATCTTAGAAAAAACGAGCCAATTTTAAGATTTATTTGATCACCAGTATAAAGATATTTAGAGTCTTTTAAATATACAGGGAATATTTCACTCATACTTGTTTTTGTCAATATATCCACTTCTTTTTTGACATTCCAATTATGCTTACTATCTTTATCAAAAACCATAAGAGAAAATTCATATTTTCCCTCATCAAGATAAATTGAAAATTCACTGTTGACGAATCTTTCAGGTTGACGTGTATCCTCGTAGAAAAATTCAACGGAATCTTCAACCCAGGATTTACGATATACCTGCTTATCACTTTCTACATCAGTAACCGAGAGCTGGAACTCTGCTTGAGTTTTGAAATGATCATCATGTTTTGAAAAAATAAAAAATGGATTTGGAGAATGAATGGTTATATCAACATGGAAACTATCGCTTTCTGTAATCTTGTAGTGATTGATCCACAACTTATGTTGAGCACTGTTAAAGGGACTTTTGCGATCGAGATTTCCCGTTGAACACGCGGTAAATAATGCTATTAAAATTAGTATTGCTGAATTCTTATTGATGATACCTGCTCCAATTATAAAATGCCATTCCCCTATCTGTGCCAAACCAGACCCAGGCTTCATCACAGCCTATTTCGAATATCCGGTTTCCTGGTATTCCATCCAAGGAATTATAATAATATGTTTGACCCGACTTCAGGTTCAATAGTACTGCCTGGTCCATATCGGTGATCCATACATAAAATCCTGAAACAGACATCTTGAATACATCATAAACATATACCTGCTCCAATGTATTATCTTCACCAAGTTTCCAGATTCCCTCACCTGTAAGTAAAGTATAGTCGTCAGTACATTCGATAGAGCGAAATACCTTTTCTGTCAGTTTGATGACCTCTTCAGATTTCAAATTGATTTTGAAAACGCCATTCTTACATACAACATAGAGAAAATCGTTTAAAACTTCCAGATCATATATTTCAACATCGTCAAATTCGCTGATGACCTGAGGTTTATTGGTAATGAGAGAATTGTTTTTTAACTTAACTATATCAATTCCACGGGCAGTAGCCAGATATAATTTACCGCTTTTTTCCACTATATCCCATACTGCAGGATCATTCAATCCTTCTGTAATATTTGTCCACTCTTTTTCTAATATCTCAAGGATAACCAAACCATTCAATGTACCAATGTATAAATAGTATCCTGATCTAATCATTTTGTTTACGGTTATATCCCGGTGACGCTCGGTATTTTCAGCAATAAATTCAAACCATTCATTACTATCTTTCCGCCATTGATAAATTGGACTCATCTCACGTCTTATTTTAGTATATCCTATCCGTTTATATTCATTATCAGTTATCCACCAGTTCCCGTAACCATCATTATAAATCTCAGTAATAAAATCTATATCGGGCATTCCCATATAAATTTGGGTGCCATAAGGACTGTAATTTTTTGACATGTAAATCTGACCCAGATTTGTTCCAACCCATAAACGTCCATCAGAATCCTGCATTGAAATAACTGGTTTTTGACGTATTCTTCGGGGGTTTAACAGGTAATTATCATCATCAGCGTCATCCTGAAAAAAATATTCATCAACTTCTATATCCCGACCGGCTCTGCCATATTGTGAATATCCCCATTTAATAAAATCAGGATTGAAATTTTCTTCTGGTGTTATCTCTACACCACTGTATGGGTCTACGGCAATATAGGTATTGGCATAATCAATCCAAATAATACCATCCGTACTGCCAATATCCTTAATACCGCGACTTGAAACAGAAATATTCGCGGTCTGCCAATAAGAAGCTATGGATGACTTAAAACTGATGCCATCATTATGAACTACCCAAAAATAATCTGAATTGGGATCGTAATAAAAATGATATATCATTTCTGCATCCAGGTACCGGCTCATTGAGGAGGAATATTCCATGGTTTCATAAAATTTGTCCCATCGATAAATACCATCATCAGCAGCAAAATATATTTCCCAACTGGTTTCTGTTATGGCGTTAATTCTATCCGGTTCAGAATATATTTCCCAGTCGTCTTCAGAATACGAAAAATTCTGTCCAAATATGATGGATAGATTTGTTACGCTTATAAACAGCAGTGAGACTAATCTCATGACTTCCGCATTAATAAACTCACACCGTTCATCTCATCAGGGATTTGCACATTAATATACTCAAGAATAGTAGGGGCAATGTCTGCTAATTTCCCATCTCTGTGCAGTATAAATGAGTTTGACTGGTCAAATAGAATGAAAGGAACCGGTAAAGTCGTGTGAGCTGTATGCGGTTTTCCGGTGACGGGATCCTCCATCATCTCCAGGTTTCCATGATCAGCAGTAAGGAACAGCGTCCAGTCATATTTATTTACGGACTTGATTATTCTGCCGACGCAATTGTCAACAGTTTGCAGGGCTATAATAGCAGCGTCTAAATTCCCTGTATGCCCCACCATGTCTGGATTTGCAAAATTCAAAATGATAGTATCAAAAGTTTCAGACTCAATGGATTCTACCACATTGTCGCATACTCGAACAGCACTCATTTCAGGTTGCAAGTCATAGGTTGCAACACGGGGTGACGGGATTAGAATTCTTTTTTCGTGAGGAAATACTTTTTCTTCACCACCATTCATGAAATAAGTCACATGGGCATATTTTTCCGTTTCGGCGATTCTTAGCTGACGGTAGCCGGCTTGGTCAAGAACTTCAGGGAAGATATTTGTCAGCGGAATAGATGGAAATAAAACGGGGAAGGTAAATTTCTCACTGTATGATGACATGCTTAACAGTTGTGGATCTAAATTATTGGTGTCAAAATGATCAAATGACTCATCAGTAAATGCTGTTACCATCTGACGCATGCGATCGGCACGGAAGTTAAACATTATAAAACCGTCACCCTGAGTTACAGGGCATCCGTCACCGATGATTTTTGGGGTTATAAACTCATCAGTTATATCAATACTGTACGAATCAGTTATTGCTTTTAATGGATCATCGCATCTATCCCCCCGGCAGGAGATAAGCATGTCGTAGGCCAATTTTGTTCGTTCCCATCGGGTATCCCGATCCATGGCATAATATCTTCCGCAGACGGTGGCGATTGATCCGAATTGAATCTCCGTCAGAAATTCGCTGAACATAGTCATATAATTTATACCACTGGTAGGTGATGTATCGCGGCCATCTGTTATGGCATGGATTACAGCCTTATGGACACCGGCATCCCTAGCTAAAATAAGTATTTCTTTGAGATGGTCCAAATGACTGTGGACACCAGCATCACTAATTAATCCGGTTAAATGCAATGTGCTATGATTGGCAATGACCGTCTTGAATAAATTATTGAGAGCGGGAATATTTTTAAATTCATTGGATTTGATGGCATCATTTATTCTCACCAAATCTTGTTTTACAATTCTTCCAGCACCAATATTGGTATGCCCTACCTCAGAGTTGCCCATGACACCATCAGGGAGTCCAACATTTGCCCCTGAAGTTTCCAGTTTGACTGTGGAGCCAACAGATTTCAGATAATCCAGATTGGGTGTTTCGGCCAGGATAGCAGCATTGGCGTCAGATTCTTCACGGATACCATAACCATCAAGAATAATGAGTATGAATTTTTTAATATTACTCATGGAAGTTTTTAACAGTTCTAAAAGCTGAATTGGAAGATGTCATTTATGTTTTATAGCTCAAGATTCAAATTATGGGTTTTGATATTGAAAAGCTTATTTACGTATTAAATAATCAATTGGGATCAGGCAAAACCTGATTCAATTGCAGCTCTGATATCAAAATATTCCCAAATATTAAACAGGGGCGAAAATGTTCCGCCCCTGTTTAAAGTTTTTATATAATGGCTGTTATTTAACCAGCATCACTTTCTGAATTTGAGAGAAGTTACCAGCAGTTAATTTTACAAAGTAAATACCGCTTGGCTGAGTCCCTGCATTCCAGGTTATTTGGTAATAACCAGCTGTCTGATTCTGATTAACCAATTCGGTAACCAGCTGACCAGTCATAGCATAAACTTCCACTTTTACATTGGAATCCTGTGGGATTCTATAGTTTACTGTGGTAGTTGGATTGAATGGATTTGGATATGCAGCAGACAGTGCAAAGTTTTCAGGTACTGCCAACTCATCAGTTACAATGATATTACCCGTTGTGAGCGGTGTACTACCATAATGATAATTATTCAGATCCATTTCTACATGTTTCTCAGTATTCTCCGCATAACTCCAAAGTCTTAATTCAATATTGTCACCTTCAGTATAACCATCCAATGAGATATTGTAATTTTCGTAACCTTCCCAGGCAACCAGTAGAGATGATGAATTAAGATCGGTAATTTTTATTGCACCAACTACATCACCATTGGCATAAGCAACAATTTCATCACCAACCGACACATTCCCTTCAATTGATTCTATCAAAATAGGATGGGACATACCTGTTTCTGTTATCTGATACTGGTCAGATTGAGTGGCAGCAAACTGTGATTGCAAGTAGTCATTACCGCGCGCCATTGATGCACCACAATCATATTCAAGAGTTGCAGGGTCTGAACCCTCAAGATAAACTCTATAACCTTTACCAGGTTGCATTCCACCATTGGAATCAATTGTATTAACACCAAATCCAGGTAAGTAATAATTTCCACTATCATCTGTTACAAGAAGAACTGGAATGCCATTAAAGGCATCGGCAGCATCCATAGCTTCAGTGCAATGATAAGCGATATTATTCCAGAATAATGGAAATAAATCAATTGGACAATCTACAATCATTGCCCCTTCAACCTCGATAATGAGTGGATCTACACCAGTTAGATATACTGAGTAACCTTCGCTGCATTGGACGTCATTAATCATGTTGACACCAAATCCAGGAAGATAGAATTGAGATTGATCATTTGTAACAATCAATACATCATCAGCAGGGAATAAATTTTCTACAGCAGGATCAAGAGGTTCAACATTAAATGAAATATTATTCCATCTTAGTCCAAGCAATTCTAAAGTTTGAATTGTGAAGTATTGACAATCACCATCCATTTCAGCAGTTGCGCATGGATCATAATTCAAAGATTCAGGATCCATACAGCCATAACGGTTTGCGTCAAGATTTGCTACCGTAATGATATCACCAAATACACCATTACCAACCGCATAAGAGACCTGATCAGCAGGTATGGCATATTCTCCACATGCTTCATCCTGACTGTTCCAAATTTTATAATCAACAGGATTACCAGCGACATAACCTGAAAGCTGAACACCACCAAAAGCGCAATTATCAACTGAACCGGTAGCGACAATTTCCATTTGCTCACCTAGATAAGCAGATGCACCCACCAATATTTCACCATATTGGTCAGAACAATCATTATAGTTGATTAAACCAGCAGCATCAAATAAACCCACTTCATCATACTCATTTAATCCGCCAGTTACATTTACAAGGATTAATGAACTGACACCAGTTTCTGGTGGCAAGTCAGTAAAATATACTAATTCTGGACAATCATTTTCAGGATCATCATCACAGACTCCACAGAAATCCTCATAACTATTACCAAAACATACCCCAGCACAATCCATATCTTCGTTGTCATTATCAGGATTATCATCACAAACATCACAATCATCTTCATAAGCATCGCCGAAACATTCACCTGAACAATCCATGTCGGCATTCATTCCTTCACAGACTCCACAATCATCTAGCTCAGCATCACCAAAACATTCACCTGAACAATCCATGTCAGCATTCATTCCATCACAAACACCACAATCATCTACATAGGCATCACCAAAACATTCACCTAAACAATCCATATCAGCATTCATTCCATCACAAACACCACAATCATCTACATAGGCATCACCAAAACATTCACCTAAACAATCCATATCAGCATTCATTCCATCACAAATACCACAATCATCCACATAGGCATCGCCAAAACATTCACCTGAACAATCCATATCGGCATTCATTCCATCACAAACACCGCAATCATCTACATAGGCATCACCAAAACATTCACCTGAACAATCCATGTCGGCATTCATTCCATCACAAACACCACAATCATCTACATAGGCATCACCAAAACATTCACCTAAACAATCCATATCAGCATTCATTCCATCACAAATACCACAATCATCTACATAGGCATCACCAAAACATTCACCTGAACAATCCATGTCAGCATTCATTCCATCACACACACCACAATCATCTACGTATGCATCACCAAAACATTCACCTGAACAATCCATATCAGCATTCAATCCGTCACAAACACCACAATCATCTAGTTCTGCCGTACCGCCACATTCGCCAAAACAATCTTCGACATTTTCTTCACAATCGCACCAGCCTTCATCTTCTGGATACCAACATGATTCTTCAGCGCCGTAGTTACATGCGTCAATGTCATCACAAAATGTATCACCTGTTAATTCAGAAATAATGAGTAATAAATCACCAAAGTGCCCTGTACCAATAAGGTAGGTAGCTGCTACTTCAGTTTCTGTTTCTGTATCGGGCTCATAAACTCTGACAATTACTTCATTGCCATCAACCCAACCAGCAAACTGGTCACCGCCGAAAGCACAGTAGTCAAGAGATCCAATAGCAGAAATATCCAATTGACTGCCATCCCAAACACCGGCACCAACCAGTAATTCACCAATATCGTTATCGCAATTCCCTGAATTCAAAATGGCGTTGGCATCAAAGATACCAATTTCATCACCAGGCTCCAGGAATGTAATTGATGTCTGGAGAGAAATCAACTGCCACTCACCAGTCTCATCAATGTCTACGTTATAATAATCTTCAACAGGAGTATCGTCAATTGTAATTTCAGAGACAATAAGTAGTAAATCACCAAAGCTCCCGGTACCAATAGAATAAGTTACGGTAGCAGCATATTCCATGCCCGTTGATTGACGATAGATTTTCACGACTACTGGATTACCATCAACCCAACCGGCAAATTGATCACCGCCAAAGGCACAATAATCAAGGGAGCCAATGGCTGAAATATTTATTTGGCTGCCATCCCAAACACCAGCACCAACGAGTAATTCACCAATTTCATTATCACAATTTCCTGAATTCATGATAGCATTTGTATCAAATACACCGATTTCATCACCAACCTGTAGTCCGGTAATAGATGATTGAAATGATATTAACTGATATTCTCCAGTTTGTTCAATCTCAACATTATAGTATTGTGCAGACACTGCTGCAAACAAAACGACGAATGAAAACATTCTAAAAATAGATCTCATTTATTTAACTCCTTGTTTATTAGTTGTAATTCTTTTCTTTATTAAAATGGAATATTTAGTGAAAATCTGTGAGATGTATCGAATTCACTATTTGGTGCCGGTATAAAGGCATAATCCAGTGAAAACTTTGGTAGGTTGAGACCAAAACCAAAATAGAGATCACCTGTATTAATACCGAATCGAGGCAGAAAATCTGCTGATTCAATCGACATATTCTGTACCGGTCCCAAATCACTGATATTATAGCGATACTCCACACCAAGTGCATAAGTTGTTTCACTATTATCTCCAGTGCCAAAACCAAGATCAAAAACGGTGAATAATTCCGGTGAATAATACCCAGAAACACCAATTTTATAGACAGCATCCAATTTTTCATCATCAATTTTTGAATAGAAATCTTTGACGACAGCCCCAACAATGACCTCTTCGAACATGTGGAAATTACCCAATTCATGTAAAAGCCCAATATCCAATCCAAAACCTGCTTTTGAACCATCGACGTCAGAATTTAACATTTTGATGGTGGTTCCCCAGCTAAGACGCAGATAATCAACATATTCAGCAAAACTCAACATCAAGCTGCTTTCCTTTACTTCGAAATCACCATCAGGCATATTGTTTGAATCATATCCATCCATATTTCCCCATCCGGCATTTGACCAGGCGACAGCGGCAGACATTCTATTCTTGAAACCAGGATTGGCGGCAACACCAATAAAACTAAAATTACGGTCGAATGCCAATCCTGTTGAAAGCATAGAGCTAAACTCCCTGCCTTCGAACATTGTGAGTCCGGCTGGATTATAATAGGCAGCTTCAACACCAAAAGCGGCGGCAGTATAAGCCCCACCCATACTGGCTGCCCGGGCATCTACAAACATGCCTGTATGCGCAACTGGATTGGTATCTGCTTCTGCCATAAGTCCCGTCATCATAAGGCTAACGATAATGATTAACTTTCTGCTCATTTGGATCTTTTTGAATATTCTCATAGTCTTTCCATTTATAAATTATTATGAATAAAAATTAATTCTTATTTGACAGCAATTTTTGAATATGCCTTCAACCTGGTACCATCAGCATCCCGCAAGACAAGGACAGCCACATATCCTCCACGGCCGACCCCCTGCATATCTGTCCATTGGATATTCTGTTCACCAAGAACATCGCCGACAAGAGAGATTTTAGCCACTTCATTACCAGCAAAATCAAAAATTTTGATGCTGCCAAAGACAAAGGCCTTTGTTGTTTCAAAATAGAAATAGCTATCAGCTGATGCATCTATTGGGTTCGGATAAACATGGAAGTTTGTGATTCCAAATGCGCATGAATTATCACCACCGCATACACCACAATCATCAATTTCATCTGTACCGCCCCAGTCGCCGTCACAATCCTGAATACAATCATCATCTGGATCATCATTACAAATACCACAGTTATCAACGTATGCTTCACCACCAGGTGTACCATTACAATCCACTAACATGGTAGCAACGGTATAAATTCCAAATGAATTCACACTACCGCTACATGAGCCGGCAGCACAATTACTGCCATTAACAACTGTCCATGTATTATCTGAAGGTGAATCAAGACCAAGTATAACATTTGTTACGGCCTGCCCCCCTCTTGACAATGAAATATCATAAGGTATGGTAATTTCAACTGGATTGGCAAAATATATACTATAAGGCCAGAACATCAGTACATTCTGCAAAGCACTGAAATCAGATGAAATAAACGATTTTAATGTTTCCTTATCCGGGTCAATTCCACCTGGTATATATGAACCGATAGTGAAAAATACTGAATCAACAAGAGCTGTTCCATCAAACATCAGGTTATTACCGGGGACGAACAGTGTTATATCCCCAGTTGGACTCGAATAGGTCACATCATTAAACTGATTTGGCGGTATGAGATCGGTAAATGTACATGATCCATCATCAGTGTCAGCATCAGGATCATAATTATCAGCTAATGGATCAATACAACCAAGTGCACAGTCATTGCTGCTATCATCATCACAGAATCCGCAATCGTCTTCAGCAGCAGTTCCAAAACAAACACCGGCACAATCCATATCATCATTATCATTTGATGGATCTTCATCGCAAACACCGCAATCATCTTCAAGACTGAGACCGTTACAGACATCATTACAATCCATGGCAGCATTAAAATCTGCAGGATCGACACAATCGCCACAATCGTCCTCTATTGAAGTACCATCGCAAAGACCAGTACAATCCATGGCGTCATTAAAGTTTGCCGGATCGACACAATCAGCGCAGTCATCCATCACAAATGATCCGCCCCAGGTTCCATTACAATCTTGTTCACAATCATTGGTATCATCATCGTCACAGACTCCGCATTCATCTACTTCAGAAGTTCCAAAACATATACCAGCACAATCGGCATCAGGTCCGGTAATAAAACCAAAACCATCATCAAGATTATCGTTGTCAGGATTATTATCACAGACACCACAGGCATCTTCTAATGAATCACCGCCCCAAACATCGGCACAATCCTGAGTACAATTATTTGTGTCATCATCATCACAAACGCCACATTCATCTACTAGGCTTAATCCATCACAGACTCCAGCACAATCCATTGCATCATTGAAATCAGCACCTGTATCACCTTCAACACAATCACCGCAATCATCAGTAACAGCTAATCCATCACAGACACCATTACAATCCATGGCTCCATTTAAATCGGCAGGATCTACACAATCACTACAGTCATCCATTACAAATGATCCACCCCATGTGCCATTACAATCCTGTACACAATTATTAGTATCATCATCGTCACAATCTCCGCATTCATCTTCAAGACTTAGTCCATCACAGACACCAGCGCAATCGGCATCAGGTCCAGTAATAAAGCCAGAACCATCATCTAAATTATCATTGTCAGGATTATTATCACAGACACCGCAGGCATCTTCTAACGAATCACCACCCCAAACATCGTTACAATCCTGGATACAATCATTCGTGTCATCATCATCACAAACACCGCATTCGTCTACCAGGTTTGAACCAAAACAAACGCCAGCACAATCCATGTCAGCATCATCATTTAGTGGATCATTATCACAAACACCACAATTATCTGTCAGTGAGTCACCACCCCAGACATCAGCACAGTCTTGTTCACAATCATTATCAGGATTATTATCACAAACTCCACACATATCTTCAAGTGAAGATCCAAAACAAACACCAGCACAATCCATGTCGGCATCATCATTTAGTGGATCATTATCACAAACTCCGCAATTATCTTCTAATGAATCACCAAAACAAACGCCAGCACAATCCATGTCAGCATTATCATTTAGTGGATCATTATCACAAATACCGCAATCATCTGTCAGAGAGTCACCACCCCAAACACCAGCACAATCCTGTTCACAGTCGTTATCAGGATTGTTATCACAAGTGTTACACATATCTTCCAATGAATTACCAAAACAAACTCCATCGCAATCCATATCGGCATTGTTACCTGCACAAACGCCACAATCATCGGTGTCATCCGTGGCACAATCAGGATCGGGATCATCACATGAATCACTGACTACCCAGCCAAATGGTAATTCGTCAGCACAATATTCTGTCTGAGTGCCTGGATTACCATTGCCATCACTATCGGTATCATGACAGTATTCAATTGCTGCTGGTTCATCACAGCCACAACCAAGATCGGCTTCATCAAAGTTTTCAGGATCTACACAGTCATCACAGTCATCAGTGACCCAATCTCCTTCGCAGACTTCATTACAGTCATAGGCACCACCAAAATTTGTTTGGTCAATATAAAACGAATCATTTAATGGATCATCATCACATATACCGCATAAATCTGCATAGGCATCACCACCCCAGTCACCGGCACAATCCTGTACACAGTCATTTAGTGGGTCATCATCACAGACATCACATTCATCTTCGTATGCAGTACCACCCCAAATACCGGCACAATCCTGTACACAGTCATTTAATGGATCGTCATCGCAGGTAAGACATTCATCTTCCAGATTGGGACCAAAACAGACACCGTCACAATCCATATCAATATTATCGTTGTCAACATTGTTATCACAGATGCCGCAATCATCTTCATAAGAGACACCATCGCAGACACCGGCACAATCCATAGCTTCGTTGTATGTGATGCCAGTATTACCTTCCACACAGTCACCACAATCATCGGTTAAGGCAGTTCCATCACAGTCGCCATTACAATCCATGGCTTCGTTAAAGTCGGAAGGATCAACACAATTACTACATTCATCTGTGACAGCAGTACCATCACAAACGCCATTACAATCCATGGCACCATCAAATGTTAAACCTGTATCACCTTCGACACAGTCACCACAATTATCTGTTACAGCAGTGCCATCGCAGACACCATTACAATCCATGGCATCATTAAAGTTTGCTGGGTCCACACAATCACCACAATCATCTTCTAACGCAGTTCCACCTTGAAGACCATTACAATCCACATCACTGACACTTATTGTGAAATTCTCTATTGCCACCAATCCACCAGGATCGGCAACTGTGAGTGTCACTGTGCCGGATGTTGAAATTCCGTCTGCAGGTGTCCAGGTGATTAACCCGAGACCGTCAACAGCCATACCAGCAGGTTCAGAGGATAAACTATATTCTAGAGATTCTTCATCGACATCGGTAGCAACAACCTGGTAGGTATATTCGATACCTTCTACAGCTTCTATACCGGCAGTTGAAGTTATCACTGGTGAATCCGGTACTGGATCTACTGTCAACAGGAAGGTAGAAGAATCTTCATTGGTACCATCTGTCACGGTTACAGTGAATGATTCGGAACCGTTATAATTTGCATCCGGGGTCAAGGTAAGTTCATTACCGCTTACAGAGGCGGTTATATTTGTTCCAGCGGTAACAGAGAATGTCAGTTCATTGGCAAGATTATCGGCATCACTGGCGGCGAGAGCCACTGTTTTCACCTGGTCTTCATTGACATTTTGATTGCCAATGGCAACCATTTCAGGTGCATCGTTTGTTGCATTCACAGTAATAGTTACCTGTTCAGATGAGGTAACTGAACCATCATCTGCAGTAATAATTAAAATGGCCGTTCCACTGGCATTTTCAGCAGGATTCATTGTAATCGTTCTTGCAGTACCACTATCTCCAACAGACAGATTTAAGTCTACCGATCCTTCTGGGAATAATTGATCATTATTATAACTGTATGTTATAGTTACCTGATCATCATCCGCATCGCTTGGTGTAAAGTTGAGCACAACATTAGCGCCATCTTCATTCACAGCTCCCGGCGTGCTGACATTTACAAGCGGTGCGTCATTGGTATTATTTACAGTTACATCAAAAGTAATACTCTCAGATTGAGAGTTTACATTGCCACCGTCATCTACATTTGCAGTAACCGTGGCTGTACCAGACATATCTAGCTCACCTGTAATTGTTAATTGATTGCCATCGATTGCCAGACTAATTAAACTATTGTTATCTGAGCTAGCATTATAGGTGAAGGAATTATCACCATCAATATCTGAGGCACTCATAGATAGATTATAAACACCTTCTTCAGCCATTGAAATATCTGTGACCGGTGTCATTACCGGTGTATCATTTATTGGATCTATCGTCAAGGTAAATGACTGAACAGCCGTATAATTATCATCGCCATCAGCTTCCGTAACGGTTGCAGTTACCACAACAGCGCCATTATAATTTGCCGCCGGTACTAAAGTCAAATCCAGACCGGAAATCTCTAGGGTCAGATTGGATGGATCCGTTGAAAGGGCTGTCATTACTAATGTATTATCGGGATCTGTGCCATTCATCGTTAAAGTCGTCTGAGTATCTTCATCAATTGCCGTATTTGAAATAACGGTTAAAGATGGAATATCATTTACTGGATGCACAGTTATCAAAACGGTTCCTTCACCAGATGTATTGCCATCGGTATTATTTGGATTTGTAACCTGATATTTGATACTATCCGAACCAAAGAAATCTCCATTTGGTGTATAATTCAGATTCCAGTTGGCGACATTTTCGACAAAAACATTCTGCAGAACCGGTACGGAAATTGATCCGTTAATTGGGTCCTGAGTAATTTGAACTGTGGCAGTATTATCCATGATAAAACCAATGTCAACACCAATGAGGGTGATAACCGATACAACATCTTCTGTCACATCTACTGATTGATCCAGGGCATTTGGCGCATCACGTGACATAAGCTGTAATCCACCTGTGATGTTGAACTGTATACTGGCGTTGACGGTTATTTCACCATCAGTAACATTCATAAATATCATATCCCAGTCTGTCATATTATTTGCCACATTGTACATATATTCACCATTACCAAGTGGAGTAACCGTACCACCAAGATAAGCGAGACCAATACCGTCAACTTCTGGAATAAATGTTACGGAAAGATCATCGCCATCAATGTCAGTTGTGGGAAGGTTAAATGTAAATCCATCTGAGACATCGGTAAAATTCTCATCGGCAATATCTGGTGGATCGTTCACAGGAATGACATTAATATGTACAGTTGCAGGATCGCTATCACTTGAACCATCACTGGCATAATATGTGAATTCATCTGTACCATTATAATTTTCATCTGGTGAATATTCCACATAATCCCCATGTAGATTCAGTAAACCATGATCTGGAGACTGATCAATAAAGAATTCAATTGCATCCCCATCTGGATCAATGGCAATCAGAGAAATATGGAAATTTTCACTATCTTCAAATAAATCTTCAATGACATCATAGGCAATTGGAGTATGCTCGATAGGTAGAATTGTAATTTCAATTACAGCTGGAGCGGAGGCAAGTAAATCCCCAGTTGCAGTTTCTACCGCTTGTACAGTAATCACCTCACCACCGGAAAAGCCAGGAGTTGGTGTATAAATAAAGTTATCCTGACCTGCAAAATAAGTCAGCTCACCATTGACTGGCATACCTGGGAATTCAAGAGTAAAGTCATCGCCATCCACTTCGTTAACATTAACGGTTATATCGATAAATGTATTCTCAAAAATTTCAAAGCTATCGCCAACTGGATCAACAGATTCTATAATCGGGGCATCGTTCATAGGCAGGATATTTAGATCTACAGTCGCTTCTTCTGATGTGAGGTTACCGTCAAATACGGTATAGGTGAAACTATCTGATCCATTGTAATTGTCAAATGGAGAATAGGTATATGATTCAAGAGCACGATCAGCGCTCAAGTCACCATTTGATGGAAATGACGTAATCTGGAATTCAAGCATATCATCATCAACATCACCACTGGAGCCAATGAGATACAAGAGAAGATCCTGATCTTCATCAAGTTCCAGACCAAAAGATTCAGCTACTGGTGGAGATGAAATGCTATTTACAGTGATTGTCACTGTACCAAGATTTGATAACCATGTACCATCAAACACCTGGTATTGGAATTGATCAATTCCACTAAACCCTGTATTTGGTGTATAGGTACAATTTATATCGGTACCATCAGTGCATTCTAATGAACCGCTGAGAGGATCAACAACAAGTAGAAATTCTAATGGATCAACATCGAGTGCTGTCAGGGCAAAATCAAGTGCAGTATTTTCGTCAGTAAATAAACTCTGATCAAGGACAATTGGCGTATCGCAGCTGCTGCCGTCACCATCGCAAATACCACAATCGTCAACTATAAGGGCTCCAAAACAATCTCCTGCACAATCGTAAACTCCACCAAAATCTGCTGAACTATTCCAATAGGAATCGTTTGCAGGGTCATCATCACAGACACCGCATTCATCCGGGTATGATTCTCCACCCCAGACGCCAGCACAATCCTGGATACAATCATTGAGAGTGTCGTCATCACATGTTCCACATTCATCTTCCAGATTTGGACCATAACAGACACCAAGACAATCCATATCAGCATTATCGTTTTCGACTAAATCATCACAAACTCCGCATTCGTCAAAGTAGCTGTCTCCATCACAAACACCAGCACAATCATATATTCCGCCAAAGTCTTCAGAACTGTTATAGAATGAGTCGTTTGATGGGTCATCATCACACACACCACATTCATCTTCATAACTGGCACCATCACAAACACCGGCGCAATCAGCATCAGGACCAACAAAGAAATCGGGGACTAATTCGTAGTTGTCACCATCACAAACGCCACAAGCATCTGGTTGACCACTTCCACCCCAAACATCGTTACAGTCTTGTACGCATTCATTTCCTGGGAGGACACATTCATCGCAGTTATCGATTAGTGCTGTACCATCACAAACACCGGCACAATCCATACTGGCATTTTCTCCGTTACAGACACCGCAATCATCCACAAGTAATGTTTCAGGTGTTGGATTCCAGCAGTTTTCTTCTTGATCGAGATTATTACTTACCCAACCTTCGCCAGGATTGCCACAGAAAACCACACCATCACCAAAACCAAATCCATCACCATCTACATCGGCATAATAAGTAGCATCGTATTCACAGGAGCCGTCATCGATATTGGCTTCAGGATTAAAGTTACATGCATCAACATCTGGACAGCCTAGTACTTCTGTGACGTCTTCTTCAAATACAGTATTTACTTCAAGGGGAGAGCCAAAGTCCCAGCCGTCACCAGTGGGATTATACATATAACTGCCTACAGGGTCTTCAAGGGCACGGGCCCAGTTGATTAACAGGCTGTTATCAAGTGTTGGACTAATCAATTCAACGGCATAACCGCGATTTGGCAATCCTGTTGGCCAACCGGCATCGGCACTATAATTTACTTCATCAATGGGGGTGCCATCGTTAGCAACAAGAACCAATTCATCAGAAGAGGTACCAAGGCTGATATCAGCAAAGGCACTATTTGGAAAATCCACACCAGCAAAATAGTCTTCACCGCTGACATCGTAGAAAGGATCATCAATAGATATAAGGAAGTAACCGCCAGCACTTATTGTACCAGAGGAAATTACTTCACCATTAAATGTCCAGCCTGCCAGATCAACATTTTCAGTTTCATTGTTATAAAGCTCCACATAATCAGGAGCATCTGAATTTTGATTTCTAAAGAAGAACTCATTGATAACTACATCATAAGATTGGGCAAATGTAATTTCTGAAATGTTAGAGAATATATCTCCATAGACACCGTTACCTATACTGAAGGTGAGATTGGTATCATAAATTATATCATCAGATGGTCTGTATACCCTTACAACAATTGAATTTCCATTAACATAACCTGGCAGCATCGTAGCACCAAAGGCACAATTGTCAACGGAACCTATAGCAGCAATATTGAGTTGGTCACCTTCCCATAAACCGGCACCAACCATTACTTCACCAGTATTTCCTTCACAATTGCCTTCATTGGTGGCATCCAAACCATTTAGATCGAATATACCAACTTCATCTCCAGGTATTAAACCCGTGATGGTATTTTCAAAAATAATAAGTTGAGATATACCTGTTGGATCAATTTCCACTACCATTACATTGGTACATACAATACCAAAAATATCATCACATTGGTCAGTACAATCTGTTATCCATAAATCTGGATCTGGTAGTTGGGTATCACAATATTCAGTTTCTGAGCCAAATGCACCATATCCATCCTGATCTTCATCGATACAGAAAACTTCTATTTGTGCATTACCATTACATTCGTCGGCACAATCTTCTATAGCTGGTCCACCGCATTCACCAAGACAATCAAAGAAGTTTTCGAAGCAATCAGGGTGTTCATCGTCACAATTTGGGACATATCCGCCATCCGGAAGCCCCTCGCAATATTCATATTCTGTCCCGGGGTTTCCAAGACCATCACCATCGGTGTCTAAACAGAATGTTGCCAACTCGGCATCACCAAAACAGACACCCTCACAATCACAGTCGGGACCAACACAGAAATCCGGGAGAATTTCTTCATTTCCACCTTCACAAATATCACAGGCATCAAACTCGGCATCACCAAAACAAACTTCTAAGCAATCTGGACCATCTAGATATATATATTCCGGATCAGGAGGAAGAGGAGTTCCGTCAATTGCTAAATATCCTTCCGGACAAACATTACATTCATCGATTTCAGAATTGGCTATATGTCCAGAGTTGCCACCGGAACAATGCAAACAATCGTCTAAAACAGCAGGTCCAAAACATTCTCCGGCACAATCCATATCTTCATTCCATTCTGTAGGTTCACAGAATTCATTATCTTCATCATAACAAATACATACACCACAATCATCAACCTGTAAAATATCTGGTGTGATATTTGGGCAATCTGGTTCGGGGTCATCTGTATTACTGACCCAACCTGGTGTTTCATCACCAGGACAGAAAATCTCACCAACTCCAGCGCCAAAACCATCACCATCCACATCGGCATAATAAATGGCATCATATAAGCAATCTTCGGGTACATTTATATTTGCCAAGGGATCATAAGTACATGCCTGAGAATCCATACACCCCTCTATAGGTCCTTCCCATACAGTATTTATTGCCAGCGGAGAACCAAAATCCCAGTCGTCACCGCTATCAAGATACATATAGGTTCCAATTGGTGTTTCTTCAACCTGACCCCAGTTTCCAGCCAGTGAATTATCAAAATCCTCATTTTTTAATTCAACAGCATACCCACTATTAATAGAACCGGTTGGCCATTCGTCAATATTATATGATACTTCATCAACGACTGCGCCGACAGCAGAGACAAGGATTAAACCATCGGAACTGGTACCTAAGCTAATATCGACCATGGCAGAGTTTGGAAGATTTTCACCGGCAAAATATTCAGTGCCATTGGCATCATAGAAAGGATCTTCAGTAGCTAAAAGGAAATATCCAGCAGAATCTATAATTCCTGAAACTATTGTTTCACCATTAATTGTCCATCCAGCCAAATCAACAGCTACATCCTCTGTATTATATAATTCTATATAATCAGGTACATCAGAATTGCTGTTTCTAAAGAAAAATTCGTTTATAACAATATTTTGATCTTCGACTAAGGTAAGTTCGCCGACGCTGGTAAAAATATCACCGAATACACCATTTCCCACATTGTATGTGGCTACAGTTTCATATTCAATCTCTTCATCGTGTTTATATACTCTGATAACAATTGAATTGCCGGATATCCAACCTGGCATCATTGAACCGCCAAAGGCGCAATTATCAATAGATCCGGTAGCAACCATCTCAGTTTGCACACCACCCCAGTATGTCCCCGACGCAACCATTACTTCACCAATATTGCCATTACAATTTTCAATATTGGTAATATCTAGTCCTGCGGCGTCAAATATGGCAATTTCATCACCAATTGATAATGAAGTAATGCCAGCATCAAAAATAATCAACTGAGAAGTCCCATTATCGGGAATTGTATCATAAACTGCCTCAAAATAACTATATGTGCAATCATTTAAAGGATCGTCATCACAGGTACCGCATGGATCTTCATAACTAAAACCATCACAAACACCGGCACAATCATAGTATCCACTGAAGTCATCCTGTGCATTAAAATATGAACATTCAATACCAGTATCACCATCACAACATTCACCTGAGCATTCATCTATAAAATCTTCGCCTGCGAGGCACTCAGTTGGAGTACCATCTATACAGCTTGATTCTACATTGCCAATGACACAATCACCAGCTACAAAACATGAATCATCAATGATATAATTATCATCGGCAAAACCGCTACAGTCGTCATCCAACCCATTACAATCCGTGTCATCACCTGTTATTTCACCTTCCACACAAGAATTTTCTTCATTGCCATCAATACAATCTAATACACCAATCGATTCGCATACTCCAACTCCGCAAACAGTGGCAGTGGCGACATAATTATCATCCGCTGCCCCACTGCAATCGTCATCCAACCCATCACAATCGGTATCATCACCGGCGGGATCACCTTCAACACAGGAATCAACTTCCCCACCATCTACACATTCTAAAAATCCTGTTGCAATACAAACACCAACACCACATTCAGTTTCGGCAGCAAGATAATTATCATCTGCGCCACCTGCACAATCTTCATCAACACCATTACAATCAGTATCATCACCAGTAGGTAATCCTTCCTCGCAAGTATCAAATGGACTACCATCAATACATTCCAAAGAACCAGTAGAGAAACACACTCCTTCACCACATTCTGTGCTTGTTGATACATAATTGTCATCAGCTGTGCCACTGCAATCTTCGTCAAAACCATTACAATCATCATCTAGTCCTGTAATATCACCTACAACACAGGAGTCAACTTCCCCACCATCTATACATTCTAGTGTACCAGTAGAGAAACATACGCCTTCACCACATTCGGTGTCGGTTGCCAAATAATTATCATCTGCTGTGCCACTACAATCTTCGTCGATACCATTACAATCATCATCTAAACCGGTAGGGTCTCCTTCAACACAAGAGTCAACTTCCCCACCATCAATACATTCCAATATACCAGTTGAGAAACATACACCTTCACCACATTCAGTGTCAGTCGTTACATAATTATCATCTGCACCGCCACTGCAATCTTCGTCAATACCGTTACAATCGGTATCATCACCGGCGGGTAATCCTTCTTCGCAAGTATCAAATGGGCTACCATCAATACATTCCAATATACCAGTTGAGAAACATACACCTTCACCACATTCGGTGTCAGGCGCTACATAATTATCATCGGCTGTGCCACTGCAATCTTCATCAAAACCATTGCAATCTGTATCGTCACCGGTAGGGTCACCTTCAACGCAGGAATCGATTTCAAAACCATCTATACAATCTAAAACACCATTTGACTCACAAACACCGACACCACAAACAGTAGCAGTTGCACCATATTGATCATCTGAGACATCATTACAATTATCATCAACACCATCGCAATTTGCATCAGTAGCATCCGGATTTATATTTACATTTGTATCATCACAGTCATTGGAGTTGGCAACATAACCATCTTGAAGGTCACAAGCCTGAATGCTATTTTCAAGATCACCAAAGGTGTCAATGTCAGTATCCGCATAAAAAGTGGTAAACTCTTCACAACAACCATCAAAATCATCTTCTAATGACGAACCATCACACACGCCAGCACAATCTTCAACTGCTGTTCCTTCACAGACACCAAGACAATCCATGGCATAATTAAAAAGTAAACCTGTACTACCCTCAACACAGTTACCGCATTCATCAAGAATAGCGCTGCCGCCATCATCTCCATTACAATCAACAGTTATAGCAGCTAATTGGTCAATATTAATAAAAGCCAAATTGGCCCATTCGAGACCTGGATCTACACCTGTGGTTTCAGTGGTTGTAAAAATTGAATCAATGGATGCATCCCAAATCTGGAATGATGGGATTCCCCCACTTTCCATATAACCTACCGTCCAGTCTAAGCCATTATCACCCATGGCAGGAACGAGGGTCCATTCACCGGCCCATTGAGCAGCACCGACGCATATATCACCGTTGAAAATACCGATCCAGTCATCCGTACTGATTTCGCTGGTATTGATCACGGCTGAGATTATGAAATAATTTGCCTGTAAGGAGGATTGATTAAAAATAAATTCAAGTGGTCGGATATAAGCATCTAATGAGCCAATGAAAATAAATGGACCACCACTATGCCATTCAAGACTAATAGGGACATCATTAATATCATGGACATCACTGGCCATAACTTGGTCAAGAAATATCCCTTCCGATGCATCATATACAACGAAATCAGGGATATCGCCGTCAACAAGGTAACCAACTGTCCAATCTTCACCCTGGTCTCCCTGCGCCGTTAATGTTGTATTAAGACCTTCCCAGATTGCTGCACCAACGCAGACGCCATTTTTAAATACAGCTATCCAGTCATCAGCTGCCAATTCAACAGATTCAATATTGGCAGATTGTAGGAAATAAAAAGCCTGCTGGGAGGACTGATTGTACTCAAATTCAGCAGGCGGATCATCTTGAGAATAGGCGGTGTTAAATATGGATAAACTAGCGCATACAGCAAATAATAGAAAATATCTCTTAGCAGACATGTGTTAAATCTCCTTGAAGTGGAATTTTGTTTATATATTTTGGCGTAAATAGATAATTGTAAAGTACCACTTTATGGGCATCTGTTCAACGTAAAAAGTTGCAACGAAATGAAAAAAAGATGACAGGATTATTATCCTGCCATCCAGATTTTTTTACGGTAAGTATATTTAGATATTAGAACTTTTCAGACTTGGCCAATTCTACGGCGCTTGCAACTATTTCATATGAATCGGTACGTATAATCTGGCCGGCATCATTCGTTTCTTCAAAAGTATTGTGAACAAGAAATCCTTGGATTTTTGCTTTTCTGCCGGCTCCGTCCTTTGGCATAAAAAAACCATAGTCTTTAAAACGGACAGTAATAATTTCTTCACCATCTTTAAAATTTATCCAGCAGCCTTTTTTCTGGCAGACCTCTACCATGACGCCTTCTATTTTAAATTCCATTCCCACATTGGCATCTCTATCAGCCAATATGGTGGCAAGAGCTGTTGATGTCTCGATAGTGATATTGTCACCATATAAATCAGAATTCCCTGAGGAGGTTTCTGAACATGACAAAATGATTAATGAGACAATTGCAACAGATATAAAAAGTTTTTTCATTTGAGTTTTCCTTTTTTCAGTTGATTTTTATGAGTATTTCTTAAAACGACAAACATGACAATGCCGCTAACACTATATACAATAAGAGCGAGAGAGATTAAATCGTAGTAAATCCAGGTCCATTTACCAAAGAATTCACCAGAATGCAAATCATACATTAACCAGGAAAGAGGTACCGATTTTGCTTCCTTGTTGAAATGGGCCTTTGCGGAACCCTGGGCTGCCCTGATATTGTCAATTTTTTCCTCGTATTGGGAAGGTAATATTGCGGTTGGTACTTTTACTCTATAGAAGAAATTTGTGTCGTGTTCATGTATAAGCACAATACCGGTAATTGAAATGATAATGAGAATAATACTGGTTAGAATCATAAACCATTTCCATGTACCAAAAGAGTACCTATGGATCAGTCGCCATGTTTTGTATTTCATTGAGATCAGTTAGATTTATATATATGTTGAAAATTTTCAACAGAAATTTAAGATGGTTATCTTCATCCAGAGGAAGCTTATTTAAGCTCAGCCAAATGGACTGCCGGATGCCGCACCGCATCCAGGTGCATTACCGCCGGCTGCTGAACCCCCTACAGAAGAGGCAATCGTAGATTTCATCGACAATAATCGCGTGGAATTTTTCTCCTGACAGTGACTACATTCCAATTCTTCATCTGGTGTGGAAAATGAAATGACAAATGCATCATATTTTTTTCCACAGCTGTTGCAGGAATATTCAAAAACCGGCATTTTAATTCTCCATTATTTTTTTTACTGAAACGATTATGGACTTACTAACTCCAGGCCCTGAAACTTTTACCCCAGGTGAGACTGTTAACCCAGCCCTGAAGGACTGGGCTATGGACCTAAATTATATTTCTTGGCTTAGAGGGCATAAAATATCGATTCAATCAAACTCATAATTGTCCAACGCTTAAACTTTAACCACAGTCCTGAAGGACTGAGCTATGGACCTATTTTTATATCTTCTCTTCGAAGGGATTTTAAATCCCAGTCTGAAGGACTAGGTCAAGAAGTCAAAAAATTTATTTTTCATTTTTCTCATTTTGCTCATCCCCACCGGGGATTGGAGAAGCTCATGTTCGGTACCCTTTTTTACTCAGATATCTATTTAAAGATATCCACAAAACAATAAAAATTATTATTTGAAGCCATTCGTTCATATTCACACCGCGTCTATAGCAATTTTTAAAAGGGAGTTTACTTTGTCGGCGAGCATTTTCAAATCATCTCGTCCAGAAATAGTTAACATTTTTTCAGCATCTATTGCACCCACCCTGATTGTTCCATCCAAATTATCTATAACAACGACATTACAAGGAAGTAACAGACCAACATCCGGTTCTTCAGATAATGCTTTGTAAGCAATAGCAGGATTGCAGGCGCCAATAATTTTATAGGGTTGAAAATCGGCATCTAATTTTGTTTTAAAGGTGGATTTCACATCAATTTCCGTAATAACACCAAAACCATTATCGGCAAGTGTTTGACGAATTTTTTCGTCTACAGTATCGAAGTCAGCACTTATGTTCTTGAAGTACCCGTAAGACATTGCATTCTCCTTTTGTATAAATTTTTTATAATGGATTTCTCAATATTGATTATCCCGATTAGCTCACAGAGAGATCGGGAAAATTGAAATCCATTTATGTCTGCATATTAGTCTTTAAAAAGAAAAATACGTTACAAAGTTATTTTCTCAAGGAGGGAAAAAATGATATAAATCCGGCTATTGAAAAATAGAGCACACTTCTTTCTACAGTTCCTGTCAGCATGCACTGTCCATTTTGACAGCCAATTACTTTATAATAAATAAAACCAATTGCAGCACCGGTGACTGCGGCTAATGCAGCTCCGCGAAATCGTTTAATCAGTTTGATTTACAATCTCTAACGCAGTTAAGTATACCAGATAACATGTCATTATTTAAACGATAGTAAATAAAATTCTTTTGTCGTCTTTTCTCAACCAAATTATGGACATATAACAATTTCAAATGCTGACTTGTTACTGCCTGCTGGAGTTTGACATGTTTCTGAATTGCACTAACATTTTTTTCTTCAGTTTCAAGGAATTCAACAATTTTTAATCGTACTGGATGAGCCAGTACCTTCAGCGTTTTCGCCGCCAACGTTACTTTATTTAAGGTTAGTTCTTTTGTCATGCCGGAAATTTAACATTTTTGGATAATATGTATATAGTATTATATATAATTATTTAAATATAGGAAAATAATTCCTATAGTAGCGGATTTATTCATTATCAGAAATGCCAGTAGCGAGGAATAAAATAGGTCGCCAGGCCCCAAAAAATCAAAGTAAGGGGGAATCCTGCTTTCATAAAATCCCAGAATTTGTATTGCCCGGGTCCATATACCATAAGATTTGTCTGATATCCCATTGGGGTCATGAAACTGGTAGATGATCCGAATGCCACAGCAACAAGAAATGGTCTGGCATCAATTTCCAGTGATACTGCCAGCGCAATAGCTATAGGGGTCATGACAATGGCGATTGCAGTATTTGAAATAAAGGCTGAGAGAAAAAACGAAAAGAAATATATAAGTGATAACATGATAATGTTATTCACCTCTCCACCGGTTGTAAACAAATTACCGAGGTAGATAATGGATTTACCAATTATCACATCTGTTCCAGTTTGATGTAATGCGGTGCCCAGGGGTACCAGAGCGGCGATCATAAAAATTACCGGCCAATTGACGGCTTCATATGCTTCTTCTATTGATATCGTTTTTACCAGTAATAATAGTATTGATCCAAGAACGGCACCTTTCACAAGGGGAATAATATTAAAAGCTGCGAGAAACATAATTAGCGGAATAACCAAAATAGATAACCACCAGTATTTTTCATATCTGAGACTGACATCCAGTTCCTCCATCAATATCAGATCAGTAGTTGCTTTTAACTCAGATATTTTACTTTTGGGTATCATAATCAGAAGGGTGTCTGAGAACTTTAAACGGATTCGGGCAATTTTCTGCATCAGGTTTTCACTATGACGACGAATCGCTAATACAAAACCATAATATCTACGGCGAAAATCAATTTCCTTTAAAGTCTTTCCGATAATGCTAGACCCCTGACTGACAATCGTTTCAATAAGTACGTGATTTTCACCAGATAATTCCTGCTGGGTCATTTTCACATCAGTCAACAATAATAGATTCATTTCATCTTTAAATTTTAAAATCTCGCTGAGATTTAGTCTTACCAGAAGAATATCACCTTCTCTTAAATACAGTGATTTAAGATTAAAGCGATATCTCACATTATCCCTGATTATCATGATGACATTTAAATTATATTTTTCGCTGATATTTAATTCATGATGTGTTTTTGAAATCATCGGCGAATCGGGACCAATGCGAAATTCGGTAAGATATCTACCCAAATGATATTTTGTGGCAAGTGAACTTAAAATAGATCTTGATGGCAGCGCCCACCTGGCCAACCCGATATTGTAAACAGTCCCAACTGCCAGGAATATCAGACCCAATTTGGTAAACTCAAACATTCTAAATGGCTGCAGCCCCTCAACTTCCATAACCGAACTCACAACCAGGTTGGTGGATGTACCCACAAGAGTTAGGGTGCCACCAAAAATTGCCGCATATGATAAAGGCATCAGTATTCTTGTGGGGCTTACATGAAATTTTCGACATAGATTAATAGCAAGCGGTATAAAAATAGCAACTGCTGCAGTATTATTTAAGAATCCGGAGATAAGCGAAGTAGTTATAAAAAATATAAAAAATGTCGGCCAGCTCCTCCCCCCTACAGATTTAGAAAGTGAATTTGACATCACCTCCAGAAATCCAGTTTTTACCAGCGCTCTACTCAGTACAAACATAGCTCCAATGGTTATGACCGCTTTATTGGAGAAACCGGAAATTGCTTCTTCAGGAGTGATTACACTGAATAATAATAAAATACCTGTGGTGGTTAGGGCGGTGACTTCTATGGGAACTATCTCAACAGCAAACATGATAATTGCTGCTACAATTACGAGAAGGAGGATAATCATGTCACCAGTGAGGATCATTTAATTTTCCTATCCAATAATTCGAACCATTTTTCTGTATCATCAGAGGATATAACTTTTATTCCAGCATCCATTGCTAACTGTGTCAATATTCCATTCCCTTGAATCAATTTCCCAGAAAAGGAACCATCGTAAACCTGTTCAAATCCGCAAGAGGGGCTTTTTGATTTCAGGATAGCATATTTGACTGTTTGACCTGATATTTTTTGTAATGATTTTTTGGCACCGGTTATAAATGCATCAGCGTTATCCTCGCCAACTTCATTTAAGATACCTTTTCCAGTATTAAGAATATTAGAAGCAGTATCCTGAAATTCAGATTTTAATCTTGGGGTCGGCATGCCCCCTTCAATTTCAGGACAAACGGGTATCCAGTTAATAGAGGCATTTTTCAGTTGGCTGATGAGACTGTTGCATCCATCATAGCGACAATTGTCACCCAGAAGACAGGCGCTGATTAAAACGGGTTGACACATCGATAAATTTAAGAGATATCCTTTTCCTATAAAAGTATTTAAGATGATTCATCAACCTGAATATTGTAAAATATTTGTTTTCAAATAATGTTATCAATCCATCTGAAAATCAATATAATATTTTTATAATCTTGATGTTTTTATCGGGATCATTATTAATAGCTGTATTAACTTTTCCAATTGTTTTAATCCAAAATATAATTAGTTATTCATGAAAAAAATTTTATTTATCTGTACTGGAAATTCATGCAGGTCACAAATGGCAGAGGGATTAGCTAAAAGCATGGGATGGCAGGCATTCAGCGCCGGAGTAGAACCGACGCCTGTGAATCCAAATGCCATTGCGGTGATGAAAGAGATTGGAATAGATATTTCCAAATCAGAGTCAAATCATGTTGATGAATATATAAATGATATTTTCGATGTGATAGTTACCGTTTGTGACCATGCCAACGAAACTTGTCCAGTTTTTCCAAACAGCGTTGGGAAAAAGATTCATCATAATTTTCAGGATCCTTATCATGCTGTTGGCAGCAGTGAGGAAATAATAAATATTTATAGAAAGGTAAGGGATCAAATTCAGACTTGGCTGTTAGGATTCACCCGTGAAGAATCTTTATCAACAGGTAAAATGGTATGAGTAAAGAGCTTCAGAGAACCCTCATCAATTCGATCTCAATCATTGCATTCCTGTATTTATTTTTGGTTGGGATAAATGGAATGAGTTCGGCAATCAAACATTTTGGCAGCGGATTCGCAGATACCGTTTTATCCACAACTGATAATCCCTTTCTTGCTTTATTTATCGGTACTTTTGCTACAGTGTTATTCCAAAGTTCTTCGACAACAACTTCTCTTATTGTCGGTATGGTAAGTGCTGGTGTTTTATCCATTGAAGGTTCCATTCCTATGATTATGGGGGCCAATATTGGTACCACTGTTACCAATACAATTGTATCAATGGGACATATCAGCCGAGGAAATGAATTTAAACGTGCTTTTGCCGCTTCCACTGTGCATGACTTTTTTAATATGCTCAGTGTTCTGATCATGTTTCCTTTGGAATTAAAATTTCATTTCATCCAGAAATCTGCCATTGGATTAGGAGAATTCCTTTTTGGGAATATCTCTTCCAATGAAGTAATGAAAAGCCCAATAAAAACTGCCGTTAAATGGGGTTCTAAGCAGATAGAAATTTTATCATTTGATAATAATATATTTTACTTAATCCTAAGTGTATTGCTCACATTATTTATGTTGTATATGATAGTAAAAGTGTTGAGAAAAATGGTATTATCAAAGGTTGAAGTCTTCTTTGATAAATATATATTTAAGACCGCTATCAGAGCATTATTGTTTGGGATGTTATTGACTTTCATGGTTCAAAGCTCTTCTATTACTACTTCTCTGATTGTGCCCCTTGCCGGGGCCGGAGTTCTTAGTCTGCGCCAGATTTTCCCTTATACCCTGGGGGCAAATATTGGGACAACTGCAACAGCACTTCTTGCCGCATTATCTTTAAATGTCACAGCACTTGTGACAGCATTTGCCCATTTAATATTTAATATTTTTGGAATACTGATCATATATCCGATCCCATTTATTCGCAATATTCCAATAAAACTGGCAGAAACATTGGCGGAATATTCGATAAAAAATCGTCTTATTCCATTTGCCTATTTACTTATTGTATTTATAGTTATCCCATTTACCATAATTTATTTTGGAGGAAAGTAAGATGTTTAAACAAATATTTCAGTTATTTAGTTCGGATAGTTTATACGAGCAGGCACTTGAGGAATGTCATGAAATGTTGGATATTGATTTAACCATGTTCAAAGCCTCGATGTATTCACTGCGTGAAAGTGACAATGCTGAAATGTCCATAAATATTTTTAAATTGGATAAAAAAATAAATCGCTTTGAGAGAGATGTGCGACGGAAAATTATGACTCATCTTGCCATCAGCGGTTCAAAAGATTTAGGCTCCGGTTTAGTATTGGTGAGTGTTGTTATTGATATCGAGCGAATTGGTGATTACACAAAAAATATTTATGAAATGGCCATTAATCATCCTACCAAATTGGTTGGTGGAAGTCTTGAGAAAGATCTATTAGCAATTGAAAAAAAGGTGACGGACGTTTTTGAGGGCAGTATTATCGCATTTAAGAACCAGGATATTCCTGCTGCCCAAAAATTGATGAAAACATATAAAAAGAAAATTTCTAATTCCTGTGACGAAATAACCCACAGCATCGTTTCCGGGAAAGTTGCTGATCTCACCACAGATCAGAGCGCTTCCCTTGCCCTGTATGCAAGATTCTTAAAAAGAATTGGGGCGCATTCCAGAAATCTAATATCCAGTGTTGTGAATCCTTTTGAGAGACTTGGATATTCTGAGAAAGAATAATTACCAACAGTTTTGCCGGCAATCAATATTGGAAGTCATTTTATATCAACTGTAATTCTTTAATACAGTAAAGTTACAAAAACAATTTTAGTTTATCGTTCTGATTTAAAAATATATCAGCCATCAATCACCACAAACTGTTTCCAATAACATCCGGCATACAATATAGGGATCCATATTTGCTGATGGGCGCCTATCTTCTAAATAACCATTCCCGGCAAGAGCTGTAGCAAGTGGTATGCGAACGGAAGCACCCCTGTCACTTACACCGTATCTGAAGTCTTCGAAACTACAGGTTTCGTGGAGTCCTGTGAGTCGCTCTTCATTATGGGCCCCATATTGGAGAATATGCTCATGATGGTTCTTCTCAAGTTTTCGGCAAGCCTCATGGATGAGTTCCAGACCACCATTACTTCTCATCGCTTTTGTACTGAAATTGGTATGTGCACCAGCCCCGTTCCAATCTCCTTTTACCGGTTTTGGGTGCAAAGTTGCACTCACTTTGGATTCTTCACCGGTACGATATAATAACCATCTAGCAAGCCATATCTCATCGGCAGCTTCAAGGGGACCACATGGCCCAATCTGAAATTCCCATTGTCCCGGCATTACTTCAGCATTTATCCCGGAAATATTCAATCCGGCATTTATACAGCGGTCAAGATGGGTTTCAACCAGCTCGCGACCAAATACTTCATCAGCCCCAACACCGCAGTAAAAAGGTCCTTGAGGTGCCGGGTAGCCCCCATCCGGCCAACCTAATGGAGATCTGCCCTTAAATAAAGTGTATTCCTGTTCTATGCCAAACCATGCCTCCTGATCCCTATATTTATCAGCGATTACTTTCAGTTTTGCCCGCGTGTTGCTGGCATGTGCTTTGCCTTCAGCAGTAAAAACCTCACAAATGACAAGAAGGTGATTTCCTCCCCTGATAGGATCACTGATATATCTTACCGGTTTTAAAATACAGTCACTGTCTTCTCCTTCTGCCTGCATAGTACTGGATCCGTCAAATCCCCACTCAGGTATTTCACTAATATCCGTTACAGGCCCTTCAATGACTTTTGTTTTTGATCTGAGTTTTGCTGTGGGTACATGCCCGTCCATCCAAATATACTCAATTTTAATTTTCATTTAATCTCCACTGATTTTAGTAATGTGAATTGTACTTAATTTTTTATAGGAAGACAATATTAATTGCGTCTCGGTGTGCTCAACTCCCGGCCAGGACTGAATTTTTCTTAACAACATTTCAAGAGATGCTGTATTTTTTGTATGTATAAGCATAACATGAGAGCCACGCCCGGTAGTAGAATAACATTCTTTGATTTCAACGGTATTTTGAGCATTTTCCGTGACTTTTTCATAATTTGCTGATGATTCAGAAATAACTGTTATCAGGGCTGCTACATCTAATCCCACTTTCCGCGGATCAACAACGGCTTTAAACTGTCTAATAATACCTGAATCCACCAGTTTTTTTATCCTCTCTCCAACGGCAGGTACCGACATGCCTATTTCACCGGCAATGTGGCTGGCAGGGGCGCGTCCATCAACTTGGAGAATATCCAGAATCCGTGAATCATTTTCATCCAAATGCATCATTTTAATGTAGTCACTCATGGTCTAATATTATTATGTCATATATAATATATGCAATATTATTTTAGGATTTATTGATTATTTACTTAATATTTTAATTATTTTATGATGTTTATAATAATATTATTAACAAACGAAAACTATAGCAGGTAATTAATTTATTAAATGGAATGTTTGTGTAATTTTGTGCCACTAAAATAAAGGAGAATTTGATGATTAACCTGATATTATTGCATAATCCTCGCTGAAGCAAAAGCCGGGAATCCGTGAAGATTCTAAAAGAAAATAATGTTGAATTTCAAATAATGGATTACCTAAAGAATCCGCCAACGGTGAAGCTATTAAAAAAGTTATCACATCTTATGGATTTATCGCCAAAAGATTTTATTCGTAAGAAAGAAGCTGTTTTTAAGGAGTTGAATTTGGCACATCACCTTGAGGATAATGATTATTTATTTGAAAGAATGCATGAAAACCCAAAACTCATCGAGCGACCTATTGCCTATAATGATGAAAAAGCAGTGCTTGGAAGACCTCCTGAAAAAGTTATGACAATTATTTGAAGCCAATTCATTGTGACATCATTGCTTAATTACTTTTTGATTAATATTTTAATTCTCTCCAATACTGCTTTCTTATCGTTGAGCACAATACAATATGAGTTTGATTAACAAAGATCCCCTCTCGGGGATCAAAATAAAATATAAACTACCTCTGTCATTTGTAGCTATCAGTTTACTGGCGTTTGTTGTGGGCGGCTTCATCATTGTCAGTACTGTTCGGACCAATTTGCTTGACCAAATCAAGATGCGGCTCAAAAGTGAAACAGGCACCTATGCCACAATATTTGATCAGCATCTGCTCATGCTTGGTCGTCGGTCACAGGATTTTGCTTCGGACGGATTTATCAGAAGGCAAACATATTTTCTGCAGCAAAATGATTTATCAAATGCGCCCAATCATCAAAATATTCACCAAGATTTAATCAGGCATCTAAAAAATAATAAATTGCCCATTGTTGATGAGTTTACTAATCTCTACATTTATTCAATCGAAGATTCTTTGCTGGCAACCGTCAAAAATTCTCCATCCAGATCAAATGATAATCTTACTATCGGTTTGGATAGTGATACTTTATGGTATAGCCCGTTATTTCATGATGAGGACAACAACGATAATCCAATTTTCTATATTTCCACCCCACTTATTAGTATAGACAATAATTCAGTTATTGGTCATCTGGTTGCAACCATCGATTTTAGTAAAGTAATTGTCAATGTTTCTGGAAAATACAATAACGCATTTTCATATTCAGATATTGAGAAATACCTCACATTTATCGATCAGTCAGGTACGAAACTGGATATTCCATGGTGGGTTTTAAATTCCCCTGAGAACCTGTCAGTTTTAGATGTTGATCTCCAACATCTAAATACCAATAAACCAAACGATCAAGTCAATCACGAAGGAATCCACGAGTGCCGAAGCGGTTTAGAAATGTTTGGATACCGTTTTCCTTTAAAATTTACCGGCTGGGATATTATTGTTGAATTATCAACTGCAAATGCCATGACTGCGATTACGAATCTTGAAAATAAATTATTATACACTGGTGCTATCGTTGGCTTACTTATTTTGCTGACTATGTATTTTCCCGTTCAGTTTTTAATTCGACCTCTTGGTGAGTTGAGAGAAATGGCAACAACTATCAAAGACGGTGATCTATCGACCAGGATCCAAAACGAATCATCAGATGAGATTGGTGATCTGGCCCAAACTTTTAACCAAATGGCTGCTGCTCTAGAAGAACGAACAAAATCCTTAAAGAAAACCTCCCTTCAATTGTCAGAGAGGGAAAGAGAAGCCCTCATTCAAAGGGATAGGCTCAAATCAGTCGTAAAGTCCATGACTGATGGATTAATATTATTGAATAGTAACGGTGAAATAGTTTTATCCAACTCTGGCGGAGCTCCCCTTATTCAACATCTGAAAATAAATCAGGATAAAATTGGTAAACTTGACTGTAGTCGGATAAATGATGATTCTCCTACAAAATGTCTGCATTGTCTAATGGATTTGGCCTCTTCTAGATCCTGCACATTAAAAATGAATAACCGGTATTATGAAGTTGTCACCACCAGTCTGCCTTCGATGAGTAAAGAGAAGGGAAAGATTTTGGTTTCTCGTGATATAACAGAGCGAATTCAATTTCATGAGAAAGAAAATAGACAGGATAGATTATCAGTCCTTGGTAATATGGCTGCAGTTGTTGCTCATGAAATGAACAGTCCCCTGGCGGCAATATCCATGTACAATCAGATGATGGCAGATGATCAAATTGTCCCTGATGAGTTTCATGAGCATATTGAAGTGATCCAAAGAAATACCAATGCCTGTCAGGATATTATAAATAATCTGCTTGATTATGCCAGAACTCCAACATTAAAATCTGAGAAATTTGATATCCATAATCTGATCAGAGAATGTATTTCAATGTTGAAACCGGCATATAACAATAGTCAGATAAATATTCAATTTGATGAAAAAACAGATAATGAAATTATTATTGCTGATGAAGGACAGATCAAACAAATTATCATCAATATAATCTTAAACGCCATTCAGGCCGTTGACTCTTTTAAAGGAAAAGTTATCATTTCGACTAATTTTGATAAAATGAAAAATCAAATAATTATAAGTATTCAAGATAATGGTCCGGGTATCGGAAATGATATATCTGTGAAGATATTTGATCCTTTCTTTACCACTCGGGGACCTGATAAAGGAACTGGCCTTGGTCTTTCAACGGCGAGAAGAATTACTGAAGCACATGGTGGAATATTAGATCTGGTTAATTGGGATCCAGGAAATACAATTTTTACAATTACTCTTCCTATCAACAGGGAAATAAATACTAAACCAATGGCATAATTTTATACATGGAAATTGATACAGCAAGGTTAAATGATATCAACATTCTGGTTGTTGATGATCAAACGGATGTTCGTAAGGGTTTGCAAAAGTTAATATCTCCCCTTGGATGCGCAGTTGATATTGCTGCCAGCGGTGAAGAAGCCATTGAGCTTATATCACAACAATCATACGATATCGTACTCACCGATATCAAAATGACCGGGATATCAGGGATTGATTTGCTCAACTGGATAACTAAAAACCAATCAGGGATTGATGTGGTGATGATATCTGGTTTTGGTACCATTGAAATGGCAGTCCATTGTTTGCAGAATGGGGCATCGCATTTTATTACAAAACCATTTGACAATCAGGAAATTAGAAAATATATCCAAAGGACTGGTTATCGCATCCTGACCAAACGAAATGCCATTGAGAAAAACCGACGTTATGGCAAATATCATATAATTGCTGATGACAGCAAAATGAAGGATGTCATGAACCTTGTTGCCCGGGCAGCACCCACAAATGTTTCGATACTGATCGAAGGTGCCAGTGGGACTGGGAAAGAATTAATTGCCAGGGCTGTACATGGCCGCAGTCTCCAGCCTGATGGTCCATTTATCGCCTTAAATTGTGCTGCGATACCAAATAATCTTATTGAGTCCGAGTTGTTTGGATATAAAAAAGGAGCCTTTACAGGGGCATATTCTGACACAAAAGGTATTTTTGAACAGGTAAAAGGTGGGACTATTTTTCTCGATGAGATTTCATCTATGTCAATGAGTTTTCAAAGTAAACTGCTAAGGGTTCTTGAAGAAAAAACGGTGAGACCACTGGGTAGTTCAAAATCCGTATCTATAAAATTTCGACTTATTTGTGCATCTAACAAGAATTTGATGAAAATGGTCGATTCCGGTTCATTCCGAGAGGATTTACTGTATCGAATTCAAGTTGTTCGGATCGGTCTTCCATCTTTGAATGACCGAAGGGAAAGTATTCCTGCTTTATGTGAATATTTTATCCAAAAAGCTTCCAGGGAGTTATTCGATCAACAGGATAGTTTTGTAAAACTTTCTGAATCATCTCTTGAGGCATTATCCGCCCATCAATGGAAAGGTAATATCAGGGAATTGGAAAATACCATCCAGAGAGCATTGGTTATATGCAAAGGAGATGTTATTTTGCCTCTTGATCTTGGTTTGTCAGACAATGATGATATAAATGAGATCTTTGAGGGATTCCCAAAATATGATACAGAAAAACAGCATGTCTTAAATACATTTCAGAAAAGATATGTAAAAAATGCCCTTAAACGGACAAATGGCAATATTACTCACGCCGCAGAATTATGCGGTATTACCAGGGCTGCATTTCAAAGAATTATGAAAAAGAATAGTATGAAGAATTAAATCAGATTTAGAGAATTTTCTGCAAAGCAATAAAGGTGTTCTTTTCGAGAATGCTGTAATCTGAATCCGCCATAAATAATTTTTTTATTTCATCAAGCAATTTATCTTTTTCATCATCAGACGAAAAGTATTTTTCTTTAAATGACATTATCGTTTGAATAATTTCATAATCTGAACTGGCACTGTAAAGCTTTTTTAATTTTGATAATCTCTTCTTTGAAACAATTTGTTTTAGTATATCCTCTTCCTCTTTGACTACAATTAGATCAGCATTAGCAGCATATAATAGCAGATAAGCCTTAAAATCATTGTATGACCATTTTGATACGTCCATTATTTTTCTTCCACTTTGATTGGTGATTGGTAATTTCAGGTGACAAATTTAACAGCTATTTTCAGTTTGGAAAAAGTGCCATCTTTGGATTCATCCGCTGCATAATCCGCATACTTAAGTATCCACTTGTGTATATTATATATTTACAGATAGTTATTCAATATTACAATAATATTACTGCATACTGAATTATCCATTTTCTATTAATATTCCTCACGATAATGATAACCAAATATTTTATGATAATTAGTTTATAGCATTAATATATTTACACTTAAGATGATATATTTTCTGAAATATTTAATTTCATGACTGGATGGGCATAAATATTGTAAAGGATGGGAAATGATTAAACACATTATAAATGAAAATACAAGGATTACATGTAATGAACTCATCCTATAAAAATTTACTCATCGCACTAATCATCTTTCTTACAGCAAATCTAATGGCTGTGGATACAGCTGAAAACTTTTATCAGATAAACTGCAAAGCCTGTCATACCATTGGCGGTGGACGTCTAATCGGCCCTGATCTCATGGATGTAGAAACCAGGAAAGATCGTGAATGGTTGATAAATTGGATCGAAGATCCCGCCGCTGTGCTTGCCTCAGGTGATGCCTATGCCAATAAAATTTTTGAAGAATCCAATAAAGTACCTATGATAAAGTCCCCCGGCATTACCAAAGAAATTGCTGCCGAGCTACTGGATTACATCGCAAAAATTACTTCTGAAGGCGGAGAAAAAGAAGTGGTTTGGGAGGCTCCAAAGTTTACAACCGAAGATATCTCAAAAGGCAGATCTTACTTCTCTGGTTCTCTAAAATTTGAAAATGATGCTCCGCCATGCGTCTCATGTCATACTGTAAACAGTATTCCAGGTTTAGGAGGTGGTCGCCTCGGGGTCAATCTCACAGATGTTTATCAAAGACTTGGAGAATCCAGAGGACTTTCGATCTGGCTCAAAGCTCCTCCAACTGCCACGATGGTACCCATTTTTTCAAAACATCCTCTTAACGAACAAGAAATCATTTCGCTTATGGCATTTTTCAAAAACGAAGTGGAAGTACAAAGCCGGCCCCAATTTGCCTCTGTTGCCAACTTTATTTTATATGGTATTCTTGGCACAATAATATTTTTCTCAGTTTTTGGTGCCATCTGGGCCAACAGATTCAAAGCCGTTAGACGACCTATGGTCAAAGGTATAAGATAATCAATTTTATTAATTCCAATAAAAGGATAATTCAATGAGTGAATATTCAGATAATAGATGGATCAGGGATGATGTCGTTCCAAATCAAAGAAAATGGGAAGAGTTTTATAGAAATAGATGGCAGTATGACAAAATTGTCAGAAGTACACATGGTGTAAACTGCACAGGTAGCTGTACATGGAATATCCATGTAAAAGACGGAATTGTCACCTGGGAAATGCAGGGACTTGATTATCCCAAATTAGAACATGGCCTGCCGGCATACGAACCTCGCGGCTGTCAACGCGGAATATCTTACTCATGGTATTTGTATAGTCCATTAAGAGTGAAGTATCCATATATAAGAGGTACAATTCTTGACTTGTGGCATGATGCCCGCAAAACACATGATGATCCTGTTGATGCCTGGACATCAATGGTGGAAAATCCTGAATCAAGAAAAAAATGGCAGACTGCCCGCGGTAAAGGCGGTTTCAGAAGAGCAAGCTGGGATACCGTTTTGGAAATCATGGCCTCCGCAAATATTCATACCATTAAAAAACATGGACCGGATCGGATTACCGGTTTCTCCCCTATCCCCGCCATGTCCATGGTCAGTTATGCAGCAGGATCCAGAATGCTTCAACTCATGGGCGGTGTTTCTCTATCATTTTATGATTGGTATTGTGATTTGCCAAATGCTTCACCTGAAACATGGGGTGAGCAAACGGATGTAAATGAATCTGCAGATTGGTATAACGCCAAAATGCTTGCCGTTATGGGATCGAATTTAAATATGACTCGTACTCCCGATTGCCACTTTGCTGCCGAGGCGAGACATAATGGTACAAAGATGTATGTCTTCTCTCCTGATTTTAATCAGGTAGCAAAATATGCCGACGAATGGATGTCTATCAATGCCGGTCAGGACGGTGCCTGGTGGATGGCAGTCAATCATGTCATATTGAAGGAATTCCATCATGAAAAGGAAATTCCATATTTTCAAAATTATGCGAAACAATTTACTGATCTACCCCTCCTTGTGGAGCTTCATGACAAAGGTGATCACTTCGATTCTGGTCAATTACTCAGAGCCAACAGAATAACCAATTATACTGATGAGAACAATGGTGATTGGAAATTTCTTATGTGGGATGAAGACAGCGATAATGTAAAAATGCCAAAGGGATCTGTTGGTCATCGCTGGGATAAACAACAGGGAAATTGGAATTTGGAATTAAAAGATGGTATTGATGACTCACCTATCGCTCCAAAACTGACATTTATAAAAACAAATGATGATGTTGTCAGTGTGAGATTTGATGACTTTGGTGCAGATACTAATCAATTCAGAGGTGTACCTACAAAGAAGTTAACTACCGCAGATGGGAAAGTAGTCGTCGTTACGACAATCTACGATCTCATGATGGCGCAGTATGGTGTTAACAGAGGATTATCTGGTGACTATCCTGTAGATTATGACGATACTGAACTCCCCTATACCCCGGCATGGTCTGAGAAATACACTGGTTTGTCCAGAGATAATCTTATAAAATTTGCCCGTGAATGGGCCATAACTGCCTCACATACAAATGGTAAATGCACCATAATTATCGGTGCCGGTATAAATCACTGGTATCATGGTAACCTAATGTATAGAGCGGGTATTCATGCCCTGATGCTCTGCGGTTGTGTTGGTGTGAATGGTGGTGGATTAGCACATTATGTTGGACAGGAAAAACTTGCACCTGGTGAATCCTGGGGTTCAATTGCCATGGGAAAAGACTGGTATGATGGACAGCGTCTCCAAAATGCACCAAGTTGGCATTATGTTCATACTGATCAATGGAGATATGAAAAAGAATTCACTGAATATCATACAGTACCAAAAAATAATAAGAGTAACTTCGCCTCCGGTCATACTATGGATACTCAGGTAAAAGCCGTTCGTAATGGATGGCTGCCATTTTATCCTCAGTTTGCAACGAATCCTTTAGATCTCGCTCAAGAGGCTATGAAAGCAACTGGATCCAAAGAAGAAGCCGATATAAAAAAATATGTCGTTGATCAGTTAAAGAGTAAAAAATTAAAGTTCTCTGTAGAAGATCCTGATTCCAGTGATAACTGGCCCAGAGTCTGGTATATATGGCGTGGTAATGCCCTGATGTCCAGTTCAAAAGGTCATGAGTACTTCCTGGACCATTATCTCGGTACGCATAAAAACCATATTGGAGATGCCAGTTTTGCTAAAGAATCTGTAAAAGAGGTGGTTTGGCATGATAAAGTCCCAACCGGGAAAATGGATCTCGTTGTTGACCTGAATTTCAGAATGGATACCTCAGCATTGTACTCAGACATTGTTCTACCGGCTGCAACATGGTATGAAAAGAATGATTTGAATTCTACGGATATGCATAGTTTTATACATCCGCTATCAGAGGCCGTACCACCGGCATGGGAATCGAAAAGTGATTGGGATATATTTAAAGTAATATCAAAGAAATTCTCTGAACTTGCTGAAAAACATTTCCCTGATATTTCAACAGATATCGTTACCGGTGCGCTTCCTCATGATACGCCTGCAGAAATTGCCCAGACTGAAATGAAAGATTGGATCACTGGTGAAGTTGAAGCTATCCCAGGTAAAACCATGCCTGGGTTAAAAATTGTCCATCGCGATTATAAAAATCTATATAATCAATATATTTCATTTGGCCGGGGAGCTCGTGACGGCGGAATTGGTGCTCATGGCACCTCATATGCCATCGATGATTTTTATGATAAAATGCTTACAACCCATCCTTCAGTTAAATGGGATGGAGTTTCCTATCCATCATTAGACAAGGATAAACATGTTTGCAATACCATATTGCATCTTGCCTCTGTAACCAATGGTGAACTCGCCTATCGGTCATATAAAAACATGGAAAAGAAAGTGGGTCTTCCACTTGCGGATCTGGTAGAAAAAAATCGAGATTTCAGAGTCGACTTTGATGATCTTCAGGCTCAGCCACGACGATTTGTAAACAGCCCCATGTGGTCAGGGCTTTTAACAGACGGCAGAGCATATGCGCCATTCACCTATAATAAGGAAAAGCTGGTACCATGGCGAACGCTTACCGGTCGTCAGCATTTCTATCTGGATCATCCAGGTTATATAGAATTCGGTGAACATTTACCTACATACAAACCAAAACCAACAATACAACAGTATGCCGATCTTAATTTCAGCACTGCTGAAAACAATACAGCGGTATTGAATTATTTAACTCCTCATGGTAAGTGGCATATACATTCCACCTATGGTGATAACCATCGGATGAGTACATTATCACGAGGTGTTGAACCATTATGGATGAATGTAAAAGATGCTGATAATATCGGAATTGTTGATAACGACTGGGTTGAAGTATATAATGATAATGGCGTTGTTGTTACCAGAGCATGCGTCAGTGCAAGGATACCGACAGGAATCTGTATCCAGTATCACTCACCTGAACGGACCTATTCAGTACCCAAATCACCCATCAGGGGTAATCGAAGAGCTGGTGGACATAACAGTCTAACACGGACCCGATTAAAACCAAACTTGATGGTAGGCGGATATGGTCAATTCACCTTTCATTTTAATTATTGGGGTCCTGTTGGCAATAACAGGGACACCCATATTCTGGTTCGCAAACTTCCAAAACTTCAATGGTAAATAGATAAGGAATTCATGATGAATATTCGAAGTCAGATCTCAATGGTATTCCACCTTGATAAATGTATCGGATGCCACACTTGCAGCGTCGCCTGCAAAAATATCTGGACAGACAGAAAAGGTACTGAGTACATGTGGTGGAATAATGTAGAAACAAAACCTGGAACTGGATTCCCGACAAAATGGGAAGATCAGACAAAATACCGTGGTGGATGGGAAGTGAGAAATGGCTCATTAAGATTGAAATCCACTGGGAAAGCCAGGATCATTCCAAACATATTTCATAATCCTCATATGCCGACTATGGATGACTATTACGAGCCATGGACATATGATTACCAAAATTTGTTCAATGCACCTCCAGGTGATGATCAGCCTACAGCCATGCCAAAATCCATGGTTACCGGTGAATATATCGATATCGAAGCCGGACCAAACTGGGATGATGACTTAAGTGGTTCGCCGTTATATGCTGAAAATGATCCAAATCTCAACGTTTTATCCGAAGAGCAAAAACAGCAATTATTTGCCATTGAGAGATTGGTCATGTTCTACTTCCCGAGGATCTGTAATCATTGCTTAAATCCAGCATGTGTAGCATCCTGCCCGTCAGGTGCCCTCTATAAACGAGGTGAAGATGGTATTGTATTGATTGATCAGGAACGATGCCGTGGATGGCGTTCCTGTGTTGCCGCATGTCCTTATAAGAAAACGTATTATAACTGGACGACTGGGAAATCTGAAAAATGTATCTTATGCTTTCCGAGAGTTGAGACTGGTCAGGCACCAGCATGTTTCCATTCCTGTGTGGGCCGAATTAGATATTTGGGTGTATTGCTCTATGATGCAGACAAAATTGAAGAAATGGCAAAACTGTCTGACAAAGAACTTGTTAATGCTCAGCGCGAGATGATCTTGAATCCCTTTGATCCAGAAGTCATCGCTAAAGCCAAAGAAAATGGTATTCATGAACATACTATTCAGGCCGCTCAGGAATCACCAGTTTACAAATTTGTAAAAGAATGGAAAATGGCGTTGCCTCCGCATATTGAATATCGGACGTTCCCAATGTTATTTTATGTCCCACCGATGCTTCCGGTTATCTCAACTATGAAAGATGGGATGCGAAAAAGTATGGCTGAAGGTATCTTCCCTGATTTTGATCAAGCCCGAGCTCCAATTGAATTTCTCAGCAGTTTATTCTCTGCTGGGGATGGTGAAAAAACACGATATGTGCTCAAAAAGCAGATGGCTGTGAGAACCTATAGAAGAGCTGTTACCGTTGGTGATATAGATATGAAAGTAGCAGAAAAAATGCTGCAGGCTGCAGATTGCACTATTGAAGAAGCAGAGGCAATTTACAATCTCACATCTATTGCGACTCTTGAGGACAGATTTGTTATACCACCAGCACATCGTGAAGAAGCTATTGAAATGATGGAAGATCCTCTTGAATACAAGCAGCATGCTGGTTTTGGATTCAAAGAAAGACCAGCCAGGGGACTTTAATTATGATGGTTGCTGATGTTACTGTAAAAAATGAAATTCTCGGCTTATTTGCCCAACTGTTATCCTACCCTGGCGAATCTTATAAATCATCCTGCGCTCAATTGCAGAATTATCTATCTGATTACCCTGAGGAAAAACAACATTTTGATAAATTCGCTGATTTTATCTTGGATTCAAAACTTTCAAAGATCGAAGAATTATACACTGTTTCATTCGATATGAATCCATCTACTTGTTTTGAAATTGGCTGGCATTTATACGGTGAAGCATATCAGCGTGGGGAATTTCTTGTCAAGGTAAGAGTCCTGCTCAGAAAAGATAATATCAAAGAATCTGTGGAATTACCTGACCATATAAGTCATTGCCTGCTAGTTCTATATCTTAGCAAAAATGAAAAAGATAAAAACTTTGTCGGATATTCAACCTGCAAAGGCCTTGATAAAATTCTGGAATCTCTTGATAAGGAAAATCCATATTATCATGCTTTAATCACACTTAGTAATATTTTAACTAAACAATTCAAATTTAGTGAGGAACCTCATGGACAACTTTGATCTGTTACTTTATGGAATATATCCATACATTGCTATGTTTGTATTCCTCATATTCACTATCAATCGGTATATGGGAAAAGGATACAGCTATTCCAGTTTGTCATCGCAATTCCTTGAAAACCGCATCCATTTCTGGGCACTGGTCCCCTTCCATTTTGGTATTATATTTATTTTTGTTGGTCATCTGACTGCATTTTTAATACCATCTACCATACTGGCATGGAATAGTGATCTTACCCGACTGTATATTCTGGAAGTATCAGCATTTATTGGTGGATTGGCAACATTGGTTGGTATGTTCTTTATATTTGTTAGACGGATATTTAATGCCAAAGCCAATATGGTCACCAGCACCATGGACTGGGTAATATTAACTTTAATTTTACTTCAGGTTATTGCCGGGCTGGGAACAGCGGTCTTTCATTCCTGGGGAAGTTCATGGTTTGCAGCTGTAGCAACTCCATATTTACTCTCAATTTTCTCTTTTAGCCCAAATATTGATTTTATTACTCCCCTTCCATGGATTGTAAAGCTTCATATTTTTGGTGCATGGTCAATCATACTTCTTTTTCCATTTTCACGATTGGTTCATGTACTCGTCATGCCAAATCCATATCTCTGGAGAAAACCACAACTAGTACGATGGTACTGGAATCGCAAAAAACGATTTATCCAATAAAGTCTCACAATATTTAATATAACAAACCACAAGGAATTAAAATGTCCAGACCAGAATTAATCGATTTTAATCAAGAAAGAATTCGTGTATTACATTATACCTGGATCGCTTTCTTCATCACCTTTTTTGTTTGGTTCAATATGGCACCTGTTGCCACTACCATGTTGCGCAATATCGAGTGGCTCACAAAAGAACACATTAAAGTACTGGCAATATGCAATGTGGCATTAACAATACCTGCCAGAATAATAATCGGGGCTTTAATAGACAGGTATGGACCAAGAAGAGTATTTTCAGGATTGATGATTAGTATGGCCTTCCCTGTATTTACATTTGCATTTGGGAATACCTTTCTGCAGTTATTGATTTCAAGGCTTGTGTTGGGATCAATCGGTGCTGGATTTGTTGTTGGTATCAAAATGGTTGCAAATTGGTTTCCACCAAAAATGATTGGCAGAGCAGAAGGATTCTATGCTGGATGGGGTAATTTTGGCTCAGCATGGGCAGCTATGACATTACCATGGATTGCCTTGACATTTTTCGAAAAGTGGCTCGGACTTGGTCCGGATGCCTGGCGATATGCCCTGGCGGTAAATGGATTGGTATCATTAATATATGGAATCATGTACTATTTCCTTGTAAAAGACAGTCCAACCGGAGAGCAGGTGATAAAGGCAAAAAAGACTGAGCCAATGACCGTCACTTCATACCTGGATCTATTTCAATATCTTCTTTGGTCTGCACCGCTAATGGGCGCTATGGGCATTCTTACCTGGAGAATCAGCAATGTTAAAATTTCTGGTGATCCTATTATTTCGCAAAATATCGCCTATATTATATATGGAATTTTGATATTAATATATCTTGCCCATGTTGTTAAAACACTCCAGGTAAACCTGCCTATATTAAAAAAGGGTGTTCCTGAAAATGAAAGATATCATTGGGGGAGTGTTGCTGCCTTAAATAGCACCTATTTTGCCAATTTTGGAGCAGAGCTTGCGGTTGTTTCTATGTTACCCATGTTCTTTGAGAGTACCTTTAAAAATCTTACCAACGGAGCAGGTGATATGATCATGACAGCCACATTGGCAGGTTTGATTGCCGCATCATTTGCATTTGTAAATCTCTTTGCCCGTCCGCTTGGTGGATTGATTTCTGACCACATGAAAAATAGAAAACGAACCATGCTCATTTATATGGTTGGGATTTTTATTGGTTTCCTTGGAATGGCTCATATCGGTGAATGGGGTCCTGTAGTGAATGGTGTACAGACAATTATTCCAATGTTTGATGGAATGATGTGGCTCGTAATATCCGTTGTGATTACGGTTATATGTTCAATGTTTGTGCAGGGGGCCGAAGGGGCTACCTTTGCGGTTATCCCGATGGTAAACAAAAAAATGACTGGGCAAATTGCCGGCATGGCTGGGGCTTATGGCAATGTTGGTGCTGTTTTTTATCTGGTCTTATTTTCTCTGGTAGATTCCAAAACATTTTTCTTTTCAATCGCTGCCGGAGCTGCCATTAGTTTTATAATTTGTGCATTAATGCTCGAAGAGCCAAAGGATGCTTTTGCCGACGCTTAAATAATCAAAACTTTTTTATTAATTACAAATCAGGAGCCTGTTTATGTCAAAAACAAATATTACCAAATGGGATGTAGAAAACAATGAATTTTGGGAGTCTACTGGTAAAAGTGTAGCTAACCGAAACCTTTGGATATCCATCCCCAGTCTGCTGGTTGGTTTTTCAGTTTGGTTGATGTGGGGAATAATAACCGTTCAAATGAAAAATCTGGGATTCACCTTTGGAAAATCACCGGAAGAGGCAATGGGATTATTATTCATGTTGCCAGCTATAGCAGGTTTGACCGGTGCAACTTTAAGAATACCCAGTACATTTTTTATCCGGCTCGCCGGCGGTAGAAATACTATCTTTTTTACCACTGCCCTACTGATGATCCCGGCGGTGGGAACAGCAATCGGGTTGCAGAATCCAGACACTTCATTTGAATTTTTTATGGTTATGGCATTTTTATCCGGTTTCGGTGGTGGAAATTTCGCTTCGTCTATGAGCAATATCAGCTTTTTCTACCCAAAAAAGACACAGGGTTATGCTCTTGGGATGAATGCCGGGTTGGGAAATTTTGGTGTAACTACCATGCAAATTCTAATACCACTAGTAATGACAATTCCAATGTTAGGTGCCTTGAGTGGAGATTCAATGATCCTGTCAAGCTCAAGTGGGACAATCTTTAAACGCATTGCTGCCGGTTCAGAAACATGGCTGTCAAATGCCGGTTGGGTTTGGATGCTATGGTTAATTCCATTGGCATTTTTTGGATGGTTCAAAATGAATAATCTCAAAACTGAGAATGTTACGCCAGGGTTGAAAAGCCCGTTGGTTTCTTTTGGCAGGATTTCCTGGCTATTAATCATTGGATTTGCAACAGCGGCAATTGGACTATACTTCATTCTAACATTTAAGACATTTACGTGGGTTAAATGGATAGCGCTTCCAATAATTATATCCCTTACCGTTTTCTTAATGAAATTATTATCTCCCGGTGAAATCAAATCTAATCTTGAGAGACAGTATAAAATATTCGGTAATAAACACACCTGGGTTATGACCATTATTTACACAATGACTTTTGGTTCCTTTATTGGTTTTGCCGCTGCAGTTGGTCTGGCAATCAAATTTATCTTTGGTGTTCAGCATGTTATGGTTGATGGTGTCATGACCCATAATTTGGCAAATCCTGATGGCCCGGCTACATTTATGTATGTCTGGGTTGGTGCATTTGTTGGAGCATTGATCAGACCTGTTGGTGGAAAAATTGCCGATAAAATCGGTGGTGCCATTGTAACTCAATTTGTGGCAGTAATTATGGTCATTGCTTCTGTTGGTGTTGGTTATTATTCCCATCTTGCTTATCAATCTGCCACACCTCAGGATTATTTTATGCCATTCTTTATATTGATTGTAATCCTCTTCACAGCCACTGGAATTGGTAATGGTTCTACATTCCGAACCATTTCAATGGTATTTAATGTTGAACAGGCAGGTCCGGTCTTAGGATGGACATCTGCAGTCGCGGCATATGGTGCTTTCTTAATTCCAAAAGTTATCGGTGAACAAATGAAAGCAACAACACCTGAACTGGCAATGTATGGATTTGCCGTGTTTTATGCCTTCTGCGCTATTTTAAATTGGTGGTTTTATCTTGGTCCAAAAGCCGAATATAAAAATCCCTAATATTCTATTGATTCTGTTTCAATGTCGATGACGCTTTAGTCAATACATTGGATATATTAAAAAATGATTACCCTGATTCGGGCACATATCAATTACAGATACTTGTCCAGTCAGGGTTTTCTATTTCTGTTGGTGCTATTGGAATTGTCAAATTTAAAACTGGGAAATATATTTATACTGGCAGGGCTTCAAAATATTTGAAGCAGAGGATCATCCGTCATTGCAAAAAAGAAAAACAAATTAGATGGCATATAGATTTTTTAACCAGTAGACCAGAAGTGAAAATTCAATCAGTGACTATAATCAGTCAAGATCCGAATAAAGAATGCAAAGTAAACCAGGATATTGAAAAACTGGCAGGGAGTGTTATTCCTATAAACGGGTTTGGTTCATCAGACTGCATGTCAGGTTGCAAATCTCATTTGGTAAAGGTTGAAAGATTTCCTGATGGCAACGTCAGGTAGGATTGAAATACAAATTACGGCTAATTATCAGTTAGTTTGATATTTTACCGGTAAGTATGCCGGACACTCCCCAGTGATTAAAACTACCCCCTTCATCTTCACCTTGATCTATTATCACCTCTATTGTATGTTTGCCGCTCTGTAGTTCAGTCAATGGAACAACGAATGGAGACGTCAATGTTCCTGGGCACCAGTTTGATCGACTGAAATCACTGGATGACAGACCATTACTAAAATTTCCGGAAGCAGGGTTTGACAAGCGATACGTGGCGCAATCTGTGCGCCAAGGTACAATTTTAAAGATTTCCTTCCCATCAATAAATATCTGATTTAATCTTGGGTTAAACTCGTCACCTCCTCCCCAGCCGCCATGACCAGTGCTTGTAAATAATAATTGAAGTTCCTCTACGTTCTCAGGAATCTCAAAGTCTACTGCCAACGTATCATTATTAAATAGTTTACCATAATTTTGTCCGGACATCTCAAGGGTATTTATTGTTGAAAATAATGATTGAATATATTTGTTACTTTTATCTGATTCAGATTCGTCAAAAGATGGATAAAAGTTTAGTTCAAGACTTACCCTGTGCCCTCCTCCATCATAGTTTCCAATAAAAACACCAATCCATATATCTGGATCATCCGAGGGCATCAGAGACGAAACATCGTGTTTATATATAATATCATCTTCCCATTCGTAATTATTTATTTTTCGCTCCTCATTGAAATGATTAACTCCAAAAGAGGTGAAGAATCTGAGGATTTCTACTGGTGGTTCATAGTTGATTTCTCTTTTGATGCCCTGGTATTTATTATCCAGATTATCAATGTAAACTGGGATCTGCTCTAATCCATGTTGATACGCATCCAATAAAGATACTTCTTCGCTATCGGGAATAATAAATACTGATCCGGTTCTATCGTAGGCATCTCCATTCGATTGACAATTTAACTTTGCGTACACATGCCCACTATCCATTAAATCCTGCGATAGACTTATCTTTTTCAATATTACGGATCCTTTGGAAAAATGATATGTGACGTTTTCCACGAGAGTTTCATCCTCAGGCGGTTTTAGAGAATTATCAAAATTGATAATCTCATCTGTAAAAATGGGTAATCTGGTAAATCTTGAATTTATTTTTATTTCTTCAAATTCAGCCTTTGTCGTTTCCTGTGCTTCATTTGAAATATATGTGGGGGGAGGGTATTCATCAATAATCTCTATCGAGCTTACCACTGATTGACGATTATTATTTATGACAATTTTTAGGACTAAAGCATTAATATCCGGTAAAAATAAACTGTATGGAGACCCTTTGGCGATGGTTTCATCAGTATACCAAACCTCAATAGTATTTGAAAAATATAAGTATGATGCATATTTACAATTATATCCCAATATTATTTCTGTTCTATCCTCAAAACTCGGTATGGGCATTGTATCAAATAACACCACATTTTTGAATAATTTTTCATCTTGCATTATTGTGCTGATATTTTCTTTGTTCTTGAGGTCAACATATTGCTGGATTTTTTCATCTGATTCCGAGAGAGAGACTATCTGGTTTTGATAGACGATGTAATGACCGGTATCTCTTTTAACTCCATTATCAAATTGTTCATAATTAACCTTGAAAATCTGAGTTTCATCCTGGCTTAATGCTATTGTGAATAAAGTTAGAAATATGTAATTAATTAGTGATTTCATATTATTTTGAATTAGTATGCTTTATTTGCTTTCGTAGTATTCTTTTAGAACATAAAAGGCTTTTTTCTTATGGCCATCCTCAGAGATAAGTCCTTTACGGTTCCAACCATCCTGAATCTCCGGAAGCGGTCTTCTTGGAGATTTAAAATCGATCAATATCCATGGTGAAATTCCTTGAAGTTGATCAATCTTACTGATCATTTTCAAATTTTCTTCGTATAGAAATTCTTGGTATTCTTCAGTCCATCGTTCAGATTTATCACCATGGAGTCCATATTTTGCCCCGCCGCCGAACTCAGAAATTATTACGGGTTTATCCTGTTTAATTATCCAGCTTATATCTCTGCACTTTTCAGGTAGCCCATCATACCAACCAAGATATTCGTTAAAACTTAATACATCAACAACATCAGCAAATGGATCCGTAATCGTTCGGATATTTCCATCCCCACCCTGACTGCTTTGTTCAAGGGCGGCGCTAATTAAACGTGTTGAGTCAAGTTGTTTTGCCTTGACAGCAAGTCGATTTAAAAAACTGTTCCTGGCTTTGCTGGTTGGTGTCTCATTTGCCATGGACCAAATAATGACTGAAGCTCGATTTTTATCTCTATGAATTACCGTTGATAGTTGGTGTTCAGCATTTTCATAGGTGCTTTCATTTTCCCAGTCGATAGTCCAGTATACTGGAATTTCTTCCCACACCAAGATTCCCAATTGATCAGCAAGCCTTATCATATGTTCGTTGTGTGGATAATGAGCTAACCTAACAAAGTTACAGCCCAATTCTTTCGCCCATGTAAGTAATTGAAGTGCATCATCTTTTGAATGGGCTCTTCCTTGACGGATAGGGCTCTCTTCATGAATAGATATACCTTTTAAAAATACCTGCTCACCATTGAGCAATATAAATTTTCCCTCAGTTTTAATAATGCGGAAACCGATATAATCAACAACTTCATCTTCCTGAATATGAATTTTAACTTTATATAAATGAGGATCTTTTACAGACCAATATCGGATATTATCAGAAACAATATCAATGGAGGCAACACCGTCTTTATTGGTTATTACTTTTTCATCCACACCTAGCTCGGGAATGGTTATCTTTATAGGATTATGGTATATACTTTCGCCACTTAACTTGACATATCCTTTTATTTTCTCTGGATTTTCTGAATCTAATTGTATAATATAGTCTCGAATAAAAATCTCATTAGTTTCTATAATTTTTACGCTTCTAGTAAGGCCTCCATAATTCCACCAATCTGTATTGAGTGTTGGAACCCCCTCCTTCTTTCTTTTATTATCCACTTTGACAATTAAAAAATTCCCTTCGTCCGTTATTAAATCGGTGATATCATAGTTAAATGGTGTGAATCCACCGACGTGATTCCCCAGCTTTACACCATTGAGGTATACATCCGTTTCATAATTCGAAGCGCCAAAATATACAAAAACACGATTTGTTTTGTTTGATTTAATATAGTCAAATGATTTTTTATACCAAACTGTACCTTCATAATATAGCAATTCTTTTTTCTGTGTATTCCAGTCACCTGGGACAGAAATAGTTTCTGATTTATCAAAATCATATTCTATTAAATCTGATTTGTTGTTGGATTTGGAGTTGAGAAAAAAAGCTCCCCTACCAGGGTATTTTTGTTTTTCGAATGGTTCGTACCTATAATTATAATAGCCATTCTCATACGGATCTATTATATAGTTCCATTGACCATCCAATGATTGTGAAGACCTATTATATGCATTTATCAACAGCTGATCATTAGCGGTTAATTCTTCTGTTACAGATAATAAAATGGCCATAATTAATGTAAGTATTTTCATATATGATATTGTGGTTGTTTGAACCGATTTCTCATTAAAGATTAATACTGAGAATATCCTATAATTCTCATTTTTTTTGATGGATTACTGGTAAACTTAATTTATTATCGAGAAAACTATTTACCAAATCAGAATAAAATTAGACAATTTTATCTAATTCAAACAAAAGGTTCATTTATTAATAAAACAGTAGATCAAATAAGTTGATGTGGTCTGATCATTTTCATTTATTGGAATAATTGTAATGGTATTTTGGAGATTATTTGAAGATTGATATGTGGAGGAAGGGAAACAACCGCCATCGTACTACCGGGATATATACACGATAATACGATGGAGGGTAAAAATCTATTTTAGTCTAAACTAAATTTTTGTTACGTTAATCTTACTTTTCAGGTCTTCAACAGAATTGCTGTATTTGTCAATATCAGATTTATTTAATTTAAGGATAATGAGCCCTGGTTCATCTTCATCTGAGTCATCATCCATTTTTAAAGCAACAACCATATTCTCGTCATTTTTTAATGACTTCAGGGTGGTTGCGTATGATGCCATCAATTCTGACACATCTGCTTCCAAATCTTTATGATTTTCACCTTTAGATTCATGATGTCCGTCGTCATCAATGATTATTGTATTGTGACCGCTGGATGTCCATATACCGGTATCAGCAAAAAAATGTAATCCTGTGGAGACATCATCAAAAAAGACTACTCCATATCCAGGGATATATGTTTCCCAGCTCCCATTACCCGATAGTATATTGACCATGCTGCCATTTGTCTCAGGAGATATGACAGTATTCAAAATATTTCTCATGATTTTGATATCTCTTTGTGAGTTTCCAGAATCCTCAGCGTTTTTCCGATCAATGCTTTGATATAGCTTCTTCCTATCTAATTTTCCTTTACGACTTTTACTAAGATTCTTGCCGCTGACACTATATTCATATTCTTCATCGTTATCAGTATTAAAAATAGAATTTTCCATTTTAACTTTTATGATCATTATTTCAGATTCAGGAATATCTATCAGTGGACCGTAATCCGAAATATAATTTTTTATCAGATCATGGAATTCTTCCAGCTTTTCTTGTCTTTCTTTCTCCAAATCCTCTTTTGAAACTTGGGGTTCATCGTTACTATCTTTTTCATCCTCTTCATCATCATCTTCTTCATCATCTTCATCTTCTTCAGATACCCAACTCATATCAAAATCATCCATGTCTAATGCAAAGATATTTTCTGAAAATTTCATATTGAAATTATTGAAACCATTGAAATTAAAATGGGCTTCATACCCTTCGCTGACATTTACGGTAAATATGGCACCAAGACCTTCAAGGTACAATCCTTTAATATCGTTTTCAACTGAATAGTCTGTTTCATCTTCTAAAATTGTGTTAAGAATTTTTTCCTGTACCCGAATATTTTTATATATTTGGTCGCTGGCCGCCGCTGAGATCATACTCGTTGCGACTAATAGACTAATAATGATCGTAATTAATTTTGTTATATTTTTCATGTTATTTTCCTTTTATTTCGTGCGTGTTGAGCAAATCCTTTACCAACAATCCTGTCTGGATTACCGATTCCTTCGATCCCCTTTCCAATTGTTGAAAACCACTGTTTACCAACTGCAGATCATATTGTCTTTTCCTCTCAATATCATCATTTAGAATCTGAAATGCATTCAGATTTTCTCTCCGAGTTTGGTAATTGTTTTTCTGGATCATTTGGGAAACAAGCTGTATTGTTTCCATCTGGTATTTTCTATTCAATAATTCTACATTCTGGAAATCTTCATTATTCAAGCTCTCATTGGTAATTTCCTGTCCACCAAAAGCGACTAAAATGCCATCATCTCCATATTGAAAAAGTGGTTTTGAAATGAACAATGTCAGAAATATAATGGCGGCGGCAATACCCCATTTCATAGAATATATCAAAAGATTATTCATTTGTGATGAGAATGAACTGGGGACTATTTGTGGAAAGTTGAGATCCTCAGTACTTTCAATTTCTTCCATTTCAACAAGGATATTTTTTGTAATCCTGAGCTCATCATATTCAGCCTTGCAGCTATCACAACTTTGAATATGTTTTTCGGTTAACTGTCTGTCTTCATCTGTTAATTCTTCAAAAAGCAGATCTGTCAGTTTATCTTTTATATCAGTACATTTCATGATATCCGTACTCCTGAAAATTCCATTTCTTTAATATCTTTTTAATTGATGTCAAACCATAATAACATCTGGATTTTATTGTATTCTCCGAAACATCCACCACTTTAGAAATTTCTGCAAAAGTCATCTGAGAATATATTTTCATTACGATCACTTCTTTTTGCTCATGGGGAAGTTGATTAATTGCCCTATAAATGACTTTTTTCCTGAATACAACATCTGATGCCATTTCAGGATTGAAATCTGTTGAAAATATTTGCTGTGCTTCTGAATCATCGGTGGTGAGATCATCGATATTTTTAATGTCTTTCAAACTGCGTTGATAATCAATGACCTGGTTTCTGGCAATGCTGAATAACCATGACTTGAAATTAGTTTTATCTCGCAATTCTGTGAGACCTTTATAACATTTGATGAAAACTTTTTGTGAGAGGTCTTTAGTATCTTCGTGGTTTTGGATACATTTGAGAATAAATTGATATATGCCGGGTCGATGTTTCTTTACAAGTGCGGTGAATGCCTGCTGATTACCAGATAAATGCTGGTTGATAATTGTATGATCGGCCCAAATAGTTTTTTCCATGTTACCTTAATGACGCAGACAATTTGGAAATAGTTTTAATCTTTTTTATTTTTTTTGAATTTGGATAGAAATTGGAAATTATCAGGGAGTTTGAAAATTTGCTAATGTTTCATATACTCGCCATCACCCCATTCGATCACTTCAACTTTCACTTTGGCAGTTCCCTGCTGAATAAATCCGAGTTTTTTCGCCGCACCATAGGAGCAGTCAAGTATTCGGCCGTCTATATAAGGACCCCGGTCATTTATTCTAATAATGAGGGATTTACTATTATCCAGGTTCGTGACTCTAACCACTGTATTCAGCGGCAGAGTTTTGTGGGCCGCAGTTACCCCATACATATCAAATATTTCTCCATTTGCAGTCAGCTTACCGTGAAAGGCTTTCCCATAATATGATGAGACACCTGTCATTACCTTTTTGTGTTTAATTTTTTTACCAGATTTGGCCTTGGTAGTTGAAGTGGTTTTCTTTTTTTGACCACTGGGTTTACCAGTTGTGTACCGGGGCGATGGAGAGCAAGACATTATTAGTAGGGTGATTCCCAATAACCAGATTAATTTTTTAATAATACTCAAGGGTTCCTTTCAGATCGTGAATATTTGTCACTTCCAGAGTTTTACACAGAGGTTCCAATCCTTTGGTGATTTTTAAGCCAATTGATGGATCTTTGAAATTTGATGTTCCCACCTGAACTAAATCTGCCCCTGCCATTATGAATTCTATCACATCCTCAGCAGTTGAGATCCCGCCAATTCCGATTATGGGGACAGAAACTGCTTTATAAATTTTATGGACATTTGCCAGGGCAATTGGTTTGATGGCAGGTCCTGATAGGCCACCAAAGACAGTATTGAGAACTGGTTTTCTATTATGAATATTAATACCCATCCCGACGACAGTATTAATTGCACTAATCATATCGGCTCCGCCTGCTTCTGCAGCCATGGCGATATCCTCAATTTTTGTGACATTGGGACTTAATTTCAAAATTAGCAGTTTATTAGTGTGTTTTCTCATTTCGCTGGTGAGCGATTCAGTCATAACCGCATCAACACCAAACTGCATTCCTCCGCTTTTTACATTTGGGCAGGATATATTGATTTCGTACCCGGCATGGTTGCCGTCATGATTTTCAAGAATCTGTAATGTTTTAACATAGTCATCAATTCCAAATCCGGCAATATTGATGATCACCTTGGTTTCAAGTTTGTTTAACTGCGGTAGTTTTGTATGACAATATTTCTCTACACCAAGATTTGCCAATCCTATAGAATTCAACATCCCAGCCGAGGTCTCAGCAATTCTCGGTGGTGCGTTGCCTTCCCTTGGTTCAAGCGTTACTGATTTAGTTATAATACCACCCAATTGGTTTACATCAATCAAACCTGCAACTTCATCTCCATATCCAAAAGTACCACTGGCCACCAGGATTGGAGATTTAAACGTATGATTTAATAATTCTATTTTTGTCAGCAATTTTTTATCTCGTTTGTCTGGAAAACTGGTCCATCAATACATGCCAGGGAATATTTTTTTCTATAGGATGAACCAGCATCTGAATTCTGTTCCCTCTCGATACTACAGCCCTGACAAATACCAAAACCGCATGCCATCATAGTTTCTAACGCCACAAAACATTCGATGGAATAATCAGATGCAAATTGTTTTATTGCATTTAACATGGGTGATGGTCCGCAGGCACATATTCTATAATTTCGTATATCAGAGGGTGTATGAAATATTGCCTCAAGGGCTCTGATTACCGTTCCTTTTATACCAATAGTTCCGTCGTCAGTAGTTAATAATAATCCATCATCTGGTGAATGCTCGAGGAAATGTTCACTACCCGTTTTGGCGCCCATTATCAAATGGTGCTTAATGCCTTCACTGGAGAATTTATCCTGTAGATAAAGGATAGGAGCGATACCCACACCTCCACCAATAAGGATGGGATATTCATCGTTGAATTCAGGCCAGGTATTTCCAAGTGGTCCGATGATGTCCACTTTGCTCCCTTCTTTCCAATCGCTGATATATTGAGTACCTTCGCCGACAACTTTATAAATAATACTGATATTTTCGTGTTCATTACTGGCAATGCTCATCGGTCTTCGCATCATTTTTGGCCAGTTTTTTATTGGCAGAATATTTATAAACTGACCCGGTTTGGCCATCCTGCTGATTTCAGGCGCTTTCAATATTGCCTGCCAGTAATTTGAAGCAATTTCGTAGTTAGAGATAACACTGGCAACTTCATTTACCATTTAATACAAATTGCTCCTGATTTTTAATACCATACCAGGTCTAATTAAATCTTTATTTATTTTAATTGCATCCATATTATCCTGATACAGGATCATCCATGCTAATGGATCACCATACATTTTTTCTGAAATAGACCATAATGACTCTCCCTCCTGGACAACCAATGTGATTGTAACTGAAAAGCTTTTTTTGATACTTGGACTGCCACTGAGATATAATCTATGATACGGATAAATCTTATGTGGATCATCACCTATGAGAGATTTATTTAAATAGTAAATATCCTGCCACTTATTTTCATCACTATAAACTTCCCGGGCAATTGATTTTAAGTTATCACCGTATTTTGTCACATATTCCGATAATTCCTGTTCGTCTTGAACGACCTTTTTAGGAATTGTCGGATTAATAGTTTCAGAACTTAAATCAATTTTTTCTGATTCCAACTCATTTGAAATTTGCTCTTGCCTATTTGATAAATTATTCTTTCGCATGGCGTCGGGTTCCAATGTAGGATTCATTTCGGCATTTTCTAATGTGGGTGGTTCCGGCAGTACTTGCATATCTCCCGGTAAGGGAATATCTTTTTCTCCTGTTTCACGATCCTTTATAGGATTACCTATAATTTCTGAAGCGCGCCGAAGTGAATCCATCCATGCCGGCATATTTGGCGGTGGAGCCAGACTATCTGATAATTGTACTTCATCGACGATTTGAATTGCTTCAATTGAATCAACAACTGCTACTTCTTCATCTAATCCCAATAGTAGAAAAACTTCATCCAACTCAGGATGAGGTACTATCTGAGTATTATAAAATTGATACAATAATGAATCATTCGAAGGGTATATGGTCAGTGAAGAATTACTATGACTGACAACGAGAGAATCACCGCTATCAGCTTGTATAAGAGTATCACCAGAGCTAATCATATGGATAGTATTATTCGTGCTGTTTATACGAACATCCTCAAGCATAAATTTTGATTTCGTACTGTCAACAATTTCAAATTTCCATAATGTGTCTGACACAGCATGAATTTTCTCTTTGCCAAGAATAGTGCTGATTTTCAATGTATCCAGATAAGCTAAAAATATGGTACTGTCATTATCGATGTTAACAAAAATAGAATCTGTAACTGGTAGAATCGTCATAGTACTGCTAAATCTGTCGACCCAGCCAACGACTTCATCCATCTTTGTCCGTACAGCAAATTTTAACTCTTCTAATCTACTTGAGGCATCCTTTGCATAACTGTGGTCAGGGTATTCGATGAGGAATCCATGGTATTCATTAATAGTGTTTTCAAGATCGTACAGATACTTATCAGTGATATATGCTGCAAAATACTGAGACTCAGGGTCGTCAAATTCGACGGCTATGTCCCTAAACATATCCCGTGATTTTTCTGGATCCCCATTTAGCTCAAACCATGCTGTATCTCGTTTTATATCGAGGGGGTCAGAATCGGTAACATCCACCTGTACTTTTTCACCTTTTATTTGCCGGGCATAGATGGACAGCGGAAATCTTTCCAACAATTCATCTGTCCATTTTTTTGATTCATCATCCGAAATTTGGGTCAGTACATAAAGGGATTGCGGCGCAAAATGAGATTCGGAATAATTATCCATTAAATCTTCATATTTACGCTTTGATAAATTTGGTTTGTTAAATTCAAAGAGCAGCATTTCTGCCAGGGTGAAAAGCAGCGAATCTGGTTGTGACTGCTTTTGTTGTAGATTTCTCATATCAGGTTGAGCAATATCAGGTGGGACCATACCCATAAAATCATCCGGTTCACCCTTAAAATCATCTGGCTCGCCAATATCAATATCTGGTATGTCATTATCAATATCTGTTTTGCTGGTATCATCAGCAGGTATCTCAACAATAGTGGCAACCGTATCAGTTTCAGCATTCTCCATTTCTTTTGCTTCCTGAACAGCAAAATCAAAATCATCCAGCAAATTCTGGTATTTATTGATTTTAGTTTTCAGGGTATTGGCTTTTCTCTTATAGAGGGATGCTGAAAAAATCCTTGAAACACTGTCCAAATACATTATAGACATTTCCAGGTCGAATCCATCTGTGATTGCCAAATTACCAAGATGATAACAAGCTTCAGCTGTTGGGTCTTTTCGACGGTAATTAGAATTTTCAAGTATTTCTACGAAGTATTCCCTCGCTCTTGAATAGTCTTTGACAGCCAGGGCAATTTTACCTTTTTCCAGCTCCAGTGGTAAATGGTGAAGGTCATATTCCGGGTCAAGAAGTAAAATTTCTATTTCGGTGAGAATGAGATTATAATTACCCAGAACGCGATTATACTCAATCCATTTCATTTTTGCTTCCTGCCGAATCTGGGCTGAAGTTCCGTATAACTCAATTTGCTCTAAAATATAAATCGCTTTTGGATAGTCTTTTCTCTTTTCGGCAATCAATAGCAGCTTATTAAATATGCTCATGCGTTTACTGTCAGTATCAGCAAATTTCGTCGCAGTTTCAAAATAGGTAAATGCCGTTTGGATAGAATCCTGAGTCAATTCAATCTCACCCATCACCTTATAAAGTATGTATTTCATATCCTTATCTTTGGGTGGATTATCTACCAATGTCTGAATTTGACTCAAGGCAGAGTCAATCAATCCTTTTCGGTAATGCGTATAGGCTAGCCATATTTCACATTCCTGACGGTATGGACTGTCAGGAAATTCATTTATTAGTCGATTAAAATATCTATCTGCAGCGGTATTATCCATTTTGTAAAAGCTTGCTTTTCCAATAATATAAAAGGCATCGTCGATGTATTTACTGTCAGGGTACTTTTCAATAACAATATTACTGTTTGTGATTGCATCAGATAAAAGGTTTTTTGCATTTGAGGGTAAGTCATCTTCGTCTTGAGATTGCTCAATAATTTTTACCGCCTTCTCAAATGATTGCTCAGCATTATAAAAGGTATTAAAATAAACACAGCCCGACAAGATGAGGGAAAGAATCAAGATTTTTTTAAACATGGATACCTGTTGGTGATTATTAGATTGCGAATCATGGTGCGGTTAGACACTGGCGGGTTCAATATGTTCAAAGGAATATTTATATGCTTTTAAATATATATTAAATTGGACAAAATCAAGGTGAACTATTTCCGAAATGTATTAATGCGATACACTGAATAATTATGTCCTACGGCAGATAATGACAGAATCTCTTCCATCACTTCTTCAGCACCCTGTTCTTCACCCAATTCAATGGATACGACCTGATCGTTTCTCAAATATAATTTTAAATCGTTTGAGCCTGATGCTTCTATTGTAACAACGTAAGCAAGATTAACTATCCAGGATTTTTGGTATGGGACTCCATCCGGGTTGAGAAGAGTATAAGAAAATTTTATAAGTGGGTTATGAGAATCAGCCAAAAATATCTCTCAGACTAAATGAAAAGTAATTATCCAAAATTATTGTTTTGTATTCAATAATTTCAAATTGCTGCTGATTCAGCATATTTTTGTAAAACTCCATAACATAAATTTACATTGAATTCGATTAAAGTTCATGGGTAGAATGTAACGATTTTTAACAGGATCTCTGCATTAAATTATTTTTTATCACCGGCTACAACATATATATGTATTTCAGGAAGTTCAGAGGATAAAGAAGCCTGATGAGAATAGGGAGAATTTTGTGATTCGAAAAGTACATCTGTTGCATCAGCAACAAGTACAACAGGTCCAGGTTTATTGATTGAGATTATCCATTCATTTGATATGGATGTTGCCCCATTACATTCAAAGACGTGATCTGAGCTTAAATCCCGGCTTTTTGAATAGGTTGCATACCACCATATTTTTCCAATACCATCATCATCCGCCGCATTGACCGTAATAGTAAATTCCTCTCCCACATTCACGGTATCACGGGAACATTCAATAGCTACGGTGGGGACACCATCAGGAAGCGGTTTAAATACAGTTTTCTTTGATTCACGGTCATCGTATCTCAAGGAAGATGGCAAATAGTAGAAAGGATCGCTGTAATTATTTTTATATTGGAAATTATTGTCAATTTTCTTTTTGGTATATCTTGGGTTTGGCAATTCAGGTGTTTGGTGATTATTTTTTATGACATATCCTGATTTTGATGTATTTATTTGATAATTTCCCCGGCGAAGATATGCCCGGTAATAACCAGCAGTATTAGATCTAACGGTAACATTAATCCCACTGCGTGAATCTTTCAGTACAACATCGACGTATGAAGCAGAAGTCCCGGCTCTTCCGTTTGATGATTTGTGATATACCCGGCCGCTATACAAAACCATGTCATCGCTTTCAATATAAACCTGTGGACTGCATTGCGAATTTAACAGAGATACATCTATCACTAGTAAAATGATGACTATTTGAAGCATCTTTGTTTTATGGATTATCATAATTTTTAAATTGTGTATTCTGAATTATATATTTAATCATTCATATGACAAGATTAAATGATCTTTGCAACTAATTGACGACAAAACTTAATAATCTATAATTCGATATACAAGTATATTATTTAACAACCAGGTGTTAGGCAATTTATCCATGCGATGTTATTAGCTGAGTTATCAGCCAAAATGAAATACCCTGCTGCAAGCAACAGGGTATAAGATTGGATATTTAATATTTAAGAATTTCACAAATTAATTATTTAGATAGGCACGTAGATTCCTTACTGCAAAATTTGGATAATCTGATTCTACGATTGAACTGCTTGAAAAATCCAACTCCCAGAAAGTACTTTCCCCAGGGGCCAAGGAAAAGTTAATGCTGGTGGAGCTACCTCCCAGTTTGATTGAATAATTATCATCAGAATAAAACTCACCTTCAATATACCAGCGAGGATAATACACTGAATTCCCGGTATTTGCTACCGTACCTGATACGGTTAGTTTTGAGGAAGTATATGAAGTCGCTGTGATGGTAAATTCCGCCGAGCTAAGTTCTGCAACATCCTGTGATCCAATGATATTGGAGTTCTCGATGCAATTAAATGTTAATATAGTAATTATTATTACAGTGATGGATTTGATTTTTGTTTTCATGGTTATTTTCCCTCTTTTAATTTGTTAAAATAACCCCTCTTAGAATCCATGGGATAATAATTGTTGTCAGTAAAAACGTGTTAATGGGAAAAACGTAACTATGAACCTATGATATTTGGATCATCTCATCTTTTGAAGGATTGTCGCACACTGAAATAAAAATGGTGGTTAAAAATATTGATATGATTAATGAATATTTCATTTAATTTCCGTACGGATAACATTCTTCAAGAATATTTATTTGCTGATCCTCGTTCCAATCACACTGGGCAAGAATAGGTGAGATTGTTAGTGTGATAATTTGTAGTAGTCTTTTCATTGGTTTCTCCAAAACAAAAAACCCGCAGGAATCCCACGGGTTGATTATTTTAAAATATTTATATATATCTTCATATCTTTAATAATTTTACTTCAAAATCGAGTATGAAATTACAAATAGTTGGTGAATTGTAAAGAATTTATCTATATATATGTATGAAGTATGTTGCCTGAATACTAATCCCTGTTTTAATAAGTTCAAGGTATCTAAATTATCTATACGGACATCACCATAAGGTGTTTGTTCATCTGCCTCTGCACAAATCCATTAAATATCATGTAGGGAAAGACCCATTTTAAAGGTGAATTATGTAAATGCATAAATCTCACTAAGATGAAAAATGCAGTAATTAAGTGTTTCTGAAGTTGACATGATATTAATGAAATAAAACCAATGATAAAATTCTTTAAAATAATTAGACAAAAGTTGTTGTCAGAAAACAAGTTCAGCAAATATCTTCTTTATGCAATTGGTGAAATTGTGCTTGTGGTTATTGGAATTTTAATTGCGTTGCAGATTAAAAATTTGAATGAAAATAGAAAACTCGAAAAATTGGAAATTATTCTTTTGAAAGAGATCCAAGATAATTTGCGAGCTGACATACAAGATATTAAGTTTAATATTGACTTTCATGAAACAGGGATTCAATCTGCAAATATCATTTTGTCTTCATTCGAGAATGAGCTTCCTTATAACGATACATTAAACAAACATTATGGAAAGGTTCCAATGATACCGAGGTTCCAACCGACTGAAAATGCATATAATAGTTTGAATAAAGAAGGAATGAGAATTATTCAAAACGATTCACTAAGAAATGCTATTTCCCATCATTATGAAATTACTGTTTCTTTCTTAATGGATTGGAATGATGCAGAATGGAATACACAAATGCAAGATCATAGAGAGCTCTATAGAAAATACTTTAAAAGTTTTAATTTTTGGGGTGATTTAGTTCCTGTCGATTATAACAGTCTCATGAAAAATCAAGAGTATAAAAATTATTTAAACAATAGAATAGGTTGGTTGACACCAATAATCGGAATGTATAAAAGTGAAGGAATTGGAGGAGCCGAAAAACTAATTGACCTAATCGAGAATGAGTTAGAAAACAGAGAGAAATGAAAACGAAAGCACAACAACACATATAAGCAATACCCTGCGGGATACTGCTTTTAAACGAATCCGTTAATCTATAATATTTTATTAGAACCCTTCCAAAAATTGCCCGTAGCTTGAGTGGACTCAGTATATATAAGACTATGCCCACCTCACTTTGCCCCCCATACCCCCTGTTTTTAGTTGAAAATCGAACTAATATATTATATACATGTGTACGCTATATACGAATGTATCTATACGTGTGGTCTTGAGTGGGATAATTGAGTCAATATTAGTTGTATTATACAAGATTTATAGTTGTTTGATGATTGAATATTAACAACTTAGATGTTATCTTAATAATTATGTAGGCTTCAAATTGATAAAGATGATTAATTTACTTAGTTGGTAAACATGCAAGAATTTTTAGACATTATTCATTTTCTTTTTAGCTACTTACAATTTGGATACGGTGGCAGAAATCATCCAATTGGATTCGCCTTTTTCATCACTACATACTTGTTGGTTATCGTAATCTTTAATGGATATTGGAAATTATTTTGGGATGCAAATGATAAAATAAGTGCGGACTTAACAAATAGATTAGTGAATGAATACTTTTGGAAATGTCTCCTGTTTGGTATTTCACTTCTACTTCTATCTTTAATATTTATTGATGCTATGTTTTTTCCCAGATTCTACAACTAATCCAAGTACAGTCTTACTTTTCATCAGGGTTCACCGAAATTCCATCATGTAACTTCTTTTCAGAAAAAAAGTGAGAGGCTGTATTACATGACAATTTTGATGCCCATCCGCCATACCCCTTAAGCTTTCCCTATTTATTATTCCCTATTTTGCCCTATTTTGCGATAAATATTGATAAATTCTGATAGATTGTGGGAATGTGGGATTTGGGATAATTGGGTTAAAAAAGGAATCTCCGACGGATGTGAGGGGAGAATAATGTACCGAGGGCGAGAATCGAACTCGCATGGAATAAAATTCCGAGGGATTTTAAGTCCCTTGTGTCTACCAATTTCACCACCTCGGCAGAAATGGAGGCGTCGACCAGATTCGAACTGGTGCATGGCGGTTTTGCAGACCGCTGCCTTACCGCTTGGCCACGACGCCTGAAAAAAAAGCCTCCTAAGGAGGCTTTGAGCGAAAGAAGGGATTCGGACCCTCGACATCAACCTTGGCAAGGTTGCGCTCTACCAACTGAGCTACTTTCGCTTTGGTGATAATTTATTAGATTATCACAAGTGTAAATTTATAAATGTCCGTTTGTTTATTCCAACAGAATTGGAATATAAATTAATTTATTGTCTCCGATTAAATGGAATTGCCGGCTGTGGTGAAGACAGAGTTTCCAATGCTCTTTTTCCCTCATCGACAATCATAAGTATTTCAGGTTCATCAACAACCGTTTTTCCCAATTCAATTTTTTCAAATTTTATATAATTCTGAGTAGTTTCAATTTTCTCATTTACAAGTCTTATCCGGGTTTTTAAGCGCTCCACTTCATCGAATTTTCTTTTTTCAGAAGGAATTGACAAATCAAATTCAACGCTGGCATTATTTCTTGTTGCCTTTCTCAATTGCCTGTCTAAAGTGGCAATTTCTCTGTCCAGTTTTGACAAGTCAGTAATTTTTTCACTATCGTTACTTATCTCAACTTCAAATCTGTAGACTAATTTCCCTCTGTCACCACATGAGAATACTGGAATTCGAGCGCCGCCACCGTCATTTGACCGACGAGTTGTTTTGCTTTGAATAATCAGGTCAATATCAAGTCCCGAATTTTTTACCGAGGTGATATCCTGATCATTGGCATGAAATAATAACACAACAAAATCAGATTTAGAGGCCACTTCATCTACAAGGGATTCAAGAATTGGCAGTGGATCAGAAACTCTAAGTTCATCATTTAAAAATACAGATGATAATCCAATCACCCCCAAATTAATGTCATTTTTACGAATAATTTTATAGGATTCGAATATATTAGCGCCAAATGAATCTTGAATATTTGCGGAAATAAATGGAAAGTCTGCCCCATCTTCCAGGGCTTTTAATTTTTCAAGCCCGGACCCAAAATCTTTTGATCCCAAAGTGATGGCATCGCAACCCATTTTGTTAAATGAATTTAGGATAATGTCAGAATAAACAATGGCATTTTCAGCCGGCGTGCCGGGTAAAACTTTATCTTTGGCAAAAAACAGATTACCAGCATCAAGGATAAATGTTGGTAGACCCTTTTCTTTACTCTCTTCTATAATCGTTGCTTTCCGGGCAAGACCGCCCAGGGGTTTCTTTTTTCAGCCACAGGGATCGATTTCACCATGAACATTGGTAGTGGAAAGAATTTGAAAATGTTTTGCTGCATCCGCCCAGCCAAATTGAACAGTGCTTAATATCAGTACTAATGCAGATAGTCTTAACTTTATCATTCTTTTATATTTTCCTTTTTTAAAGATGTCAAACTTACTAAAAATGATCCTATTACCAACAGGATATCTTCGCCAATTCTCCTGATCATTTCTCCTCTAAGATCCGTAAAATTCGGATCAACAAATGTTTTAAAACATCCACAATGCAAATCTATGCCCCGGTACAAGGCTTGGGAGATCAAAATAATGAACATTAACAGTAATCCGGTGGACAGAATTGATGTTCCTTTTAAATATATTCCGGAAATTAGAAATACCCCTATAATGAGTTCAACCCATGGAAGAATTAAGGCAATAAGTGAATTTATCGCTACAGGAAGTATTTGATAATTGTCGATAGTATCAGAAAATTCAAGCGGATTAGCTATCTTGTCGATACTGGCATAAATAAATACAAATCCGATAATTATTCGACAGAACAGGATGAATTTGCTATTGAATAAAACCGCCTTCAATTTGTTGGATACCCTGCTGATGCCCATTCAGGCATTCCACCTTCAAAAACCAAGACATTAAAATAGCCCAGGTCAAAAAATAAATAGTCGGCTAGATCAATACTTAATGAGCATTCTCCTCCACTGCAATAAACAATTAACGGTTTTTCGAAATCGATCTCATCCAGTTGGAATTCAAAGTCTTCGTAATAATCAAAAGGTATATTAACAGCAGTTGAAATATGGGAAATTGAATATTCTTCTGGTTCACGAGAATCGATAAAAAGCGCTGATCCATCATCAAACAAACATTTTGAATATTCTAAGTTGATTAAAACAGGTTCCGATAATGTCTCTGGAATTTTGCAGTCCAATTTGGTGGAATCGCCAGAGGAGGTAATCGTATTTAGAATTCGTTTTTCTTTTATTAGTGGAAATTTTTCATCCAGCAATGCATATCTGCTAAACCCCAGCAATACTGATAATGAGATTATGAATAGTATCTGTTTTATTATATCTATCATGAATTAAAATTTATAGCAAATCATTAGACGCCGTCAAAACAATTATTATAAAATAGTTCCAATAAATTAACTCTTTTCCTTTGTAACGGATAAATTTCTTAAATAAATTATGTGTCTTGACATTTTTGGTATTTCGGGGATATAGCTCAGTTGGGAGAGCGCTTGAATGGCATTCAAGAGGTCAACGGTTCGATCCCGTTTATCTCCACTCTCAAGACTTTTTAATATTTAATAAAATAATTTTTTGGAGATCTGTTCATGTTTAACATGGGTCGAATACGAGAAAAATCTCACATCATTCTTTGGTTGTTGCTTTTTTTCTTTGTCGCAAGTATGACTGTAGGTGGTTTGGTGGGTGGTGCAAATATTCTGGATAAGATATTTGGCGGAGCACAGACCGATTTGTATGTAGGATCAATAGATGGAACTGATATTACTCATCAGGAATTCCAAAACGAATATAATCTGCAAGTAAGAAATCAACGAAATCAATCACAAACTATTGATAGCCGTGGATATCAAAACGCTAGAAATTCTGCCTGGAATACTATTGTTGACAAAACTATTCAAAATGAGTTGATTGAATCGCTTGAGCTCGAAACTATTAGCGATGAAATATATAATTTCCTTCTCTATTCTCCCCCGGCACAACTTCAACAGCAATTAACGGCACAAAATTATTTTGCTGATAGTTCGGGCACATTTCTCCTGGATGAATATCAAAATGCCTTAAAAACCGGCACTTATCCTAATGCCCTTGAATCCTACTGGGTTGTATGGGAAAACTATTTAAAGGACTGGCTGCCAGTAAGAAAACTCCAGAACATATTTAATCAGACTGCTTCAATATCGGATCATGAAATCATGAACGAGTTTGTTAAGAAAAATGTGAAATGTTCTGTTGACTTTATTTATGTAACAACAAATAATATAAATGATAGCCTTATAACGGTATCAGATCCAGAAATTGCTGAACGTTATGAAGAGGATAAAGAAGAACTGTATTCAATTGATGCATCAATAATCGTTGAATATGTTCTCTGGTCAAATGATTTAGCTGCTGTTGATTCTTCCTTGCATTCCACATATCTGGATTCCATAAGTTCTGAAAGTTTAAGATTTGCCGGCGAAGCTGATTTTTCAACGTTTGCCAATACGGTTGATTCATTTAAAGTTAAAGTTGATACTGCTTATGTTACTCAGGATTATAAAAACAATTCGGGTCTACCCTTTCAGATGGGTGTATTGAGAAGCGCGGTTAGATTTGCATTTGATAACCCTATTGCTACTATTTCAGATCCCCTTCAATCTGATAATGGCTTGGCGGTATTTCATATTATTGGTGATCGCGAGCCAGGTTTTAAATTGATGTCCGAAGTGGAAGACAACATAAAAAGGACAATCCGAAGAGAGAAAAAGAAAGATTATGCAAAATCATTACTGCTGGAAGCATATGACGGTACCGATAATTTGGCTGAAATTGCTGAGAACAGTGAATGGGTAACTTTTGATTCTGATTCCTCGAAGGCTATCGGAAGTGCCATTAAAGGATTGGGTAGAAGCAATGAATTGTCCGGTGTGTTAAGAGCGATGGAAGTTGGTGACATATCTGAACCGCTTGAAACTTTTAGTTCAGTTGGTATTGTTAAAATGGTATCGAAAGATGAATTTGAAGAAGAAGGCTATCTTGAAGAATATGATAATATTCGTGACAGATTGATGACTCAAAAGAGAAATTCTGTTTATAGCACATGGCTTTCAGAATATAAAAAAGCGATGGAGATTGAAGATAATCGAATGTTGATGTACTAACTTTTCCCATCTCTAAAAATTAAAAAGCCCCGGTATATGCCGGGGCTTTTTTTATATATTCAATCCTTGTTATCATTCATAGCTTTGATGATATATCACCTCACATAAGAACTCATAGAGTGGATAGAAATCCTGGAAAATATTAAAAATATTTTCAACAAAATCAGGATTACATATTTTATCGAATTCACTTATTCTCCTGTATGCCCACAAACCTTTGAACAATAGATACTCTTGATTTGCTATATTTGAATCAAATCCTTTTGGATATCTTTTATAATGTTTACCGTCAATAGAATAACCACTTGACTGTAATTCTTGAATGATAGAATATAATCTATCATTATGGATTGGATTTTCCAATGACCTACGAAAAATCTCAAGTTCTTTTTTAGGGAATAAATGATAACCACCGCCAATATAAATATAGTCCGTATCCAGATGTAAATAGAAACCAGGGCTTTCCAACTTTACCATATTGCCATTCCAGAATATCACTCCCTGGTGAGTTTTGTATGGGGATTTATCACGGCTAAATCGTAGATCTCTGTTAATCCTGAAAATTGATTTATTGATTCGAGGATCGGCTATTATTTCAGGTGACAGGCTATGAAGCTTTTCTCCCACTTGTCCAACCAATTGCCTTAATGGATTTAGAATTTTGGTCTGAAATCTGGGTTTATTCTTTTCAAACCACATCCTGTTATTGTTTTCCTCAAGCTCAGTAAAGAATTTTGCGCATTCAGTTGGCAGGTTATTAATTTCGGTCATTTTCTCCCTTTTGTTTAGATATTATTTCTAATAATATTTCATAATAGAAATGATGGTTCGATATTTAATTTATATCAAAAAGGGCTGACAAATGCCAGCCCTTTTTGATTTTGTATGTTTGGGATATAAGTGAAATGTCCGTTTAGTACATTCCGCCCATACCACCCATTCCGCCACCCATATCAGGCATAGGCGGAGCAGCAGGTGTATCTTCTTTCTTTTCAGACACAACTGCTTCAGTGGTTAACAATAAACCAGCAACACTTGCTGCATTTTCAATTGCAGTTCGGGTAACTAATGTTGGGTCAACGATACCAAATGATATCATATCACCATATGCTTCCTTACGGGAATCAAAGCCGTAATTCATGTCACCTTCAAGGATTTGGTTTATAATAACTGGTGATTCCAAACCGGCATTTTCAATGATCTGTCTTGCAGGTGCCTGCAGAGAACGTTTAACAATATCCATTCCAAGAATAATATCCTGTTCATCAGAAACACTAGTGTCAATATTCTGGGTCGCTCTGAGAAGTGCAACACCACCACCAGCAACAATGCCTTCCTGTACGGCGGCACGTGTGGCATGAAGAGCATCTTCAACGCGAGCTTTTTTCTCTTTCATTTCAATTTCAGTAGCAGCACCAATATTCAGAACAGCAACACCGCCTGACAATTTGGCGAGTCTTTCCTGGAGCTTTTCTTTATCATAATCAGATGTTGAATTATCAATCTGTACTTTAATCTCTTTGATTCTGGCCATGATACTATCATTATCACCAGATCCTTCGACGATAACCGTATTATCTTTATCCAATGTAATGGTTCTAGCCTGACCAAGATATTCAATTGTGGCATTATCCAGTTTGTAACCCTGTTCTTCTGAAATAACGGTTGCACCTGTCAATACAGCAATATCTTCAAGCATGGCTTTTCGTCTATCACCAAATCCCGGTGCTTTTACGGCTGCAATTTTGAGCGTTCCGCGAATTTTATTGACAACTAAAGTTGCAAGAGCTTCGCCCTCAATATCTTCAGCAATAATCAATAGTGGTCGACCTGATTGACTGGTTTTTTCAAGAATAGGTAATAGATCTTTCATGGCACTTATTTTCTTATCATGAACAAGAATATAAGGGTTTTCAAGAATTGATTCCATTGATTCAGCATTTGTTACAAAATAAGGTGATAGATATCCCCTGTCAAACTGCATTCCTTCAACAGTTTCCAGGAATGTATCCATTCCTTTAGCTTCTTCAACAGTAATAACACCTTCATTTCCTACTTTTTCCATAGCATCAGCAATAAGATCGCCAATTTCTTTGTCATTATTTGCCGAGATAGTACCAACCTGGCTAATTTCGTCTTTTTCTGAAATGGCTTTACTTATAGTACCCAGGTATCCAACAACCTGTGATACAGCTACATCAATACCTCTTTTCAAATCCATCGGATTTGCACCGGCAGTAACATTTTTCCAACCTTCGCTAATTATTGCCTGAGCAAGTACGGTGGCTGTTGTGGTTCCGTCACCGGCTTTATCAGATGTTTTTGATGCAACTTCTCTAACCATCTGTGCACCGATATTTTCAATTTTGTTTTCAAGATCAATTTCTTTTGCAACTGTAACACCATCTTTTGTTATTGTTGGTGCTCCGAAGCTTTTTTCAATTATTACGTTTCTTCCTTTAGGACCCAATGTTACTTTGACTGCATTTGCAAGTGAATCAACACCTTTTTTTAATGCAGTTCTGGCGTCCATGCTATATGTAATGTCTTTTGATGCCATTAGATTTTCTCCTTTAAATTTTTATAATACAGCTAAAACATCGCTTTCGCGCATGATCAGATAGCTTTCACCATCAACAGTGATTTCAGTACCGGAATATTTTCCGTACAAAACTTCATCACCATTTTTAACTTCTGGTTTGATCAAACTGCCGGAATCACTGGATTTGCCAGGTCCTACAGCAACTATCTTTCCCTGTTGGGGTTTTTCTTGAGCACTATCTGGAAGAATAATGCCGCCTTTTGATACTTCTTCAGCTTCGGCTGGTGCAATCACCACTCGATCCGCAAGAGGTTTAATGTTCATTTCATTCACTCCTATTTATTTTTTATTTGAATTTTTTTGAAATTTAAAATTATAAATTCGACAGGGCATTTACAATATTTATGCCATGTCATTTCTACATGCCGTTATGACAGTTGAGTATTTTATCTGTTAATAATATTGTGGTTTAAACGAATTGTTATTGGGGAAATATACTGATATAATAATCCTGGTATTATTTTCCCGTGCTGCCGAATCCTCCAGTGCCTCGGGTGGTGACTGATAGTTCTTCCACCAAGGTATATGAAATCGGTGAACTGTCGGCAGCGACCAACTGAAAAAGTCGATCTCCCTTTTTGGCAGTGTATGAGTAATTTTTAATATTATCGCACATTGCCATAATCTCACCGCGATAACCACCATCAATTAATCCAATTGAGTTTGCCATCCTCAGAGGAGTTTTTGATATACTCGATCTGGGAAACAAATAATACGCCTGATTGCCATCGGGCTGACAGGATATACCAAGTTTTATTGCTTTGGTCTCCCCCGGCTCAAAGATTATATCCTCTAAAACATAAAGATCGAGACCGGCGTCACCATCATGGAAATGTCCATGATTATCGTAATAATTCCTTGCTATTGTATTTAACGGTTTTAATGATAATTTCACTTTGCTCCTTTTAATTTAATTGTACCAGTTACTTCTGTCTAAACTTCTATATTGAATCGCTTCACCTATATGGATCGGCAGAATATTTTTATCTCCACCCAGATCAGCAATTGACCGTGATACTTTTAATATTCTATCATATGCTCTGGCAGATAAACCCAGTTTATCCATGGCGTTTTTTAGTAATGCCTTCCCATCAGCATCAATCTGGCAATATTCGGATACCTGTTTTTTTTCCATCGCCGAGTTTGCATGAATGCTGGTCAGATTTGAAAATCTCTTTGTCTGGATCGCCCTTGCCCGTTCAACCCTTGAACGTACCTCACTCGTTTTTTCACCTGCTTTCATAGATGAAAGCTCATCAAATGGAACAGCCGGGACTTCAATATGAATATCGATTCTATCCAATAATGGCCCAGACACTCTTGAGAGATAATTTTGAATCATAGCCGGATGACAAGTGCATTCATGTATTAAATCGGTAAAATAACCACATGGGCATGGATTCATTGCAGCAATCAACATAAAATTAGCCGGATATGTTAAAGATATTTTTGCCCGAGTGATGGTAACTCTCCCATCTTCGAGGGGTTGCCGCATCACCTCAAGAACGCTTTTCTTAAATTCAGGCAATTCGTCCAGAAAGAGTACTCCATTATGAGCCAGACTTACCTCACCAGGTTTTGGTATTTGCCCTCCACCAATTAGTCCCACATCACTAGTTGTATGGTGTGGCGGACGGAAAGGCCTTTGGGTAATTATGCCATTCTCTGTGTTTGTCAATCCTGCAACAGAATGTATTTTTGTCGTCTCAAATATCTCATCAATTGTCATTGATGGTAATATACCTGGAAGTCGTTTCGCCAGCATGGTTTTACCGCTCCCCGGTGGTCCGATTAACAATAAATTATGCCCACCGGCAGCAGCAACCTCAAAGGCTCGTTTTACATTATCCTGTCCTTTTACATCATCAAAATCCAGGATATAATCAACTGGACTCAATTTAAAATTTGATGATGGCCTTTCAGATAAGTCAAGAGATCTTTCACCATTTAGTATCTCGACCACCTGTGACAAAGTTTCGACACCGGCAATTTTTACACCGTCAACAAGTGATGCTTCTTTCAAATTTTCTTTTGGCAGTATTATACCCTTAATTTGTTCCGTACGCGCTTTGAGACAAATTGGGAATACCCCTTTTACCGGTCTTAGTCTGCCATCAAGGCTTAATTCACCAACCAGTATGATCTTATCGAAAAATTTATCACTCACCAGGTTTTGTGCTCCAAGAATCCCAATGGCAATTGGAAGGTCAAAAGCAGCGCCTTCCTTCCTGATATCCGCTGGTGCCAGATTGATAATGACTCTTTTCTGCTTTAGTTTGAAACCTGAATTTTTGATGGCCGCCATAACCCGTTCTTTACTTTCCCTCACAGCTCCTTCGGGCAACCCCACCGTCATAAATTTCGCTGGCCTCACATTTTCAAGATGTGCTTCAACACTGACAATATACGCATCTACACCTTGTACCGCACTGGAAAGTACCTTTGAAAACATCTTCCTCATAACTACCGTCTCCTATATTAATCCTTCAAATTATTTAGTCAATATCCGGTGGTATCCATTTCCCATCATTTTTAATTAATTCAATCAATCCTTCAACTGCATCTGCGGAAGGAATATTCTTTTTTATCACATCCAAACCACGGTAAAGAGACACGACGCCTATACCTGTTCCGACATAACCATAATCTGCATCGGCCATTTCCCCAGGACCGTTTACGATGCAGCCCATAATGCCGATTTTTAATCCTTTTAAATGATTTGTTCTCAATCGAATCTTTTCGCTGGTTTCCTGCAGATCAAATAAAGTTCGTCCGCAGGATGGACATGAGATAAATTCAGTCCGTGAAATCCGTAGGCGTGTTGATTGAAATATGGAATAAACCAGTTGCAAATTTCTATCTGTAGGATAATCCAGCCATATACCGTCAACAAATCCATCTATTAATAATCCACCAATATTGATGGATAAATCGGTTAAAAGAGATAAGTGGTCACCATGAATATTTCCCAATCTAATGAGCACCGGTAAATCGATATCGGATTTGATTAGGTCGAAGAATACCTTTCTATAATCATGGAGAAAACTCGAATCTTCAGCAGATAGTACTATTATGGCATTTGTTGATGATTTCAGTTTATTTACATCGATTTCCACTGTTGAAACTAATATACCAATTGATCGATTTTGGGGATAATCATTTTCAATATATTCATTCCATTTTATTAATGGCATGACCCTGGAGTCATATATTTTATTAAATGGATAGTTTGCAAAAATACCGAGTGGTTCACTGAAATCATCAAGAAGGGACAATTCATTACAATGGAGATAATCTGTTCTAATATCTTTATCCTGCCAAAGAAAGCGGTGAGAACTAATCTTTCCTGCGCCAATTGATGAGACTACTCGTGGAGGTTCACTTCCGCCTATATTCAGTATCTTAACTGAATGCCTTTTCTGATATCTAAATGGATCCACAGGATTGCAATCGGGCTCTTCCACCATTTCAGAATGGACAATGCGATCATTATAATTTTTGGCGATTGATAGCGCTGTAGGAAGTTCGTTTTCCGGTTCTTCAGTAAGCGAAACACGTATTGTATCCCCTATTCCATCTTCAAGGAGAGATCCAATTCCAATAGCTGATTTTACTCTGCCATCCTCACCTTCTCCTGCTTCAGTCACACCAAGATGAAGTGGATAATCCATATTCTCCAGTTGCATTTTGTTTACCAATAAACGGTTGGCCTCTACCATAACAAATGGATTACTTGATTTCATCGATAGAACAATATCATGATAATTATGGTCACGGCAGATCCTGATAAATTCTAAGGCAGATTCGACCATTCCCAGTGGGGAATCTCCATAGCGAGACATGATACGATCAGAAAGAGAACCATGATTGGTGCCAATTCTCATGGCAGTTCCATATTCTTTGCAGATTTTTATGAGCGGTGAAAAACGCTGGTGAATTTTATCCAATTCTTTATTATAACTGTCATCAGTGTAATCAATTACCTGAAATTTTTTTCTATCAAAGTAATTACCCGGATTGATGCGAACTTTTTCAATATACCTTGCGGCAATTTCAGCTGCATTTGGAGTAAAATGGATATCGGCTATGATCGGTGTGGAAAATCCGGCAGCCTCTAATTCTTTCTTTATTTTATGAAGGTTTTCTGCCTCCCTGATGCCAGGGGCTGTGATCCTAACATATTCACTTCCTGCCTCAATCATCCGGATGCTTTGAAGCACTGTAGATTCTGTATCCAATGTGTTGGTAGTTGTCATGGACTGGACACGGATTGGGTGAGTTCCACCCAGCGGTGTATTGCCTATATCGACAACACGGCAGATGCGTCGATGATATTTATATAAATTATGACAGTATTGGTTTGTATCCTTCATGATGCAATTACATTAAATTAATGATGATTATCCTCTGTTAGCCAATTATATTTACAATTTATATGCAGTTTCAATTAATGCTTTAGCTTCAGCAACTTCAGGATATTTGTTATCCAGGTTTGCAGTGACTTTATAATCCATTACCGCCTGATTTCTGTCACCATTAATGTCATAACATTTTCCCCTAAGAATGTGAGCAAAACCAAGGAGCCAGTCAAACTCCATTTGATAATCTGTGATGATATTCGTGGTTAACTCAATCACATTTTCATAGTTTTGGTTATCGAATTCCTTCAAGGCTAGTAAATATTGGTATTTAAGGTTACATTCATTCGTTAATAGATGTGAGCCCTGCTGAGTGAAAGGATAAATTTGAGGGAGAACCTCGTCTAATTCATCCCACATTTTTAATTTCGCCAGGGTTTCACCATATAAAAGAAGAAACATTGGATTTTCGGGAAATTGAGCCACAAGAGGATGTACCCATTTTAAGGCAGAATGGTAATCTTTTTCGATATATAAATATGCATAAACCAAAACATTGGAAGACTCAATCCAGCTATAATATGATTCATTTGCAGCAGTTTCTAATTTTCCTAATCCGGTTTCACAATCACTGTTGATGCCAAATAATCCGGCAATAAACTGAATACTGCCTGGCATTTTGCATGAGTAATATTCCATCAGCCCAAATGGCATATATATATCTTTGAGTTGGGGATCAATGTCTTTTGCCATATCGATATAATTGTATCCTCGATATCCTGAAATAATCACATCGAGCCATTTTTTTTTCGCTAATGATATACGGGCTTTCATTCCATAAACCGAACCAAGATAAAGCGGATATTCAGCATTATCAGGATATTGCAATATATGCTTCTTATACCATGGCACAAGATTTTTTACCTCTTGTTCAATTATGGCATAGGATGAGTCATACCCACATTCAGTTTGGGCCTGTAGCCAATTTACTGCCAGTCTTATGAAAGGTTGGACAGGATGATGCGGATCAACAATTAGGGCTGAATCAAGGGAATTGATTGCTTTGTCAAAATGATAACTGTAAAGGTTATGAATCCCGCTTGTAATGTGCTCATTTGCTGGAGACATTAACGATTCCTGCCCGGTCAAAATTGAAAGAAAAACAAAATTCAGGGCGAGTATAAAAAGATATTTCCGGCATACCCGGTTTTTAAAACCGATCATTATTTATATATTTCTCGGGGATGTGACAATGGGCAGCATGATCCGGCTGATCTCTGTGAACGAACTGAGACTGTTTTGTCGGCTTTTCTGTTGAGATATATCTATATCGCTCTGGATATTCTGGTATTCCTCAAAATATTTATTTTCTTGAATCTCACTTAAGATTTTACCCATTTCATCACGGACATTCTGATTAATCAATCTTTCCCCTCTAGTTTGACCGCCATAGTTCGCTGTGGTACTAATGGCATCCTGCATATTTGATAAACCAATATCAGAAAATAGATCGACAATTAATTTGACTTCGTAAAAACAAACCAACCAGGCGACAACAGGTTGAAATCCCCGGTCAACAAGAGTATTAAATGCATTGATAATTAAATGGGGTATTCCGCCTGTGAGCACAGTCTGTTCACCAAAAAGATCTGATTCAGTCTCCTCACTAAATGTAGTAAGAACGGCGCAGATTCGGGTACAACCAATGGCCTTACTATATGAGAGTGCTCTTTGAATTGAATCACTTGAATTAGTATTTGAAGCAATTAACGACGGGACACCGCTATTTTCAAGGAACCTTTTACGAACGAGTTTGCCAGGTCCACTGGGAGAAATCAGCAATACTTCCTGAGTTGGGTACAAAGAAATTGTCTGATAGTGAATGGAATATCCGTGCGCAAATACAAGTATAGTTGAACTATCTGTATTTGGTTTTATAATGTTGTCATACACTTTAGGGATTGTTTCGTCTGGAACAAGTAAAACTAATACACTTGCCCATGCGCAAATGGATTCGACCGATTCACTGGTTAGGCCGGCATTTACTACATTCTGAGTGGAAGATGAATTTTCCCGTAATCCAATTTTGAGATCAGCACCGGAATCCTTAAGATTCAGCGCTTGCGCCTGTCCCTGGTTTCCAAAACCAATAATTCCAATCTTTTGTGAGCGAATCCAATCCAAAGAGGAATCGTCATCCAAATATAATTTTGATTCACCTATATTGAGCATTCGTAGATCTTATATTCTAGTTTTCTTTGGTAATTCTAAATCTCAGTTTTGGTTTGACAAGTATAATCAAAACGGGTAAGAGGATAAGTGATCCACCCAACGCCACAATTAGAATAATCGTTGCCAAAATGCCAAACTCATGATTCGGTACAAACTTTGAGAAAACCAATACAAAAAATCCCAGGGAAAGAATTATGGTGGTGCTAATGATCGCTTTCCCGGTGGTTAGCAGTGTTCTGCTTATGGCACCATAATAGTCACCTGACTTTTTGAATTCCTGTCGAAATCTAGATAAAAAATGGATCGTATCATCAACAGCAATTCCCAATGCAATGGAAAAGGTCATTGCGGTGGATGGTCGAAGTTTTATCCCAAGATATCCCATGAGTCCACCGGCAAACATGAGAGGTATAATATTGGGAAGTATTGACAACATGGCTAACCTAAAAGATTTGAACAGTATCACCATGGATATAAAAATAATTATAAATGCCAGCATGAAACTGATGGATAGATTTTTTACGAGGAGACGATTTGTATGTAAGGCAAGAATTGTGCTTCCGGTGACGATACTTTTGACATTTGTGGGAAATATTTCGTTAGAATGTTGAAGTATTCTATCACGAATTTCAAATGCCCTGTTTGTGGGAAGATTGATAATTCTTGCCGAGATTCGTGCTTTTGAAAAATCTGCGTTTACCATTGTACCGGCAGGTTCATAACCAATGAGATAGGATAAGGCCTCATCTTTATTGTCAGGTATCTGCCTTAATCCTGTTCCTATTTTCTCATTCAATATTTTTAGGTGAGAAACAATTGATAGAACATGACCAACTTCAGGAAATCTGAGAACCATATCTGATAATTCATCAATTCTTGCCAAAATATTATCATCTAATATTCCGTTCTCAGTTCCAGTGTCTATAACAATTTCAAGTGGCAGGGTTCCACCCATATGTGATTCGACAAATTTCAAATTTTCGTATAATGGATTACCAGCACTTAAATCCTCGAGGATAGAGGCATTATAATCCAGTTTTGTCAGCCCATAGAGAGCAAAAATAAACAATAATGCCGATGTAGCCAGAATTATTTTGGGGTGATTCACATTCCATTTATTTAAATTTTCTGCTGCCTGGAATCTTCCACCCTGGATCAATCTTTTGATATGCCCCTTATCCGGTATATCGATGAGACTTAAAAGAATTGGTAGTACGATGATAGTCAGCCAAAACATGAGAATTACACCCAGACCAAGCATGAATCCAAACTCTTGCGTAATTCTAATATTGGTCATTGTAAGCGAGAAGAATCCTACTGCTGTAGTAAAACTGGTGAGAAATAGGGCAGAGCCAATGGATTTAATCACACTTTCAAGTGCGCTTTTCTTATCCATTTTTCTATTAAGATTTTCATGATATTTAATCAATATATGTATGCAGTTCGACACCCCTATTATCATTAATAGATTAAAGGTGAGATAGGAAACCATATTAATGGTAATTCCCAATAAAGCCATCATTCCGGCCACCCAAATTAATGTGGTTCCAATAGCTGCAAGGGGAAGCAGTACACCTTTTATCTGTCTGAATATTGTAAACAGTACAAAAATGGTGACAATAAATGCCAGGGGAAGAAATATCTTTCGTTCACTTATAACAAATTGAACATATCTTGTCCTGAGTATAGGAACACCGGCCTCATGCCATTCCCATGGAACTGAATTGAGAATATCGTGAATATCCTTTATGACAGCTTCTCTTTTTTCTTGTCCGATGACATCATCCTGAAGATTGACGATGACACCACCGGTGGATCCATCTTTTGAGATAACCAGATTTGTATATATAGGGTGATCTAAAACATCCTGTGCCTGATGTTGCCAATCTTCATTGTTGAGAGATAGATCAAAATAATCACCATATTCCAGATTACCAAGGCTGTAGACGGTTTCCACACCATCCAAAAATTCCAGCTCATCAGTTATATCGAGAACAGCTTCGACATTTTCGCGGGTGAGTGGATCTATATTTGAATAGGTGAGAAATAGAATGTCATCTTCTCTGGAAAACTCATCGAGGAAATTTTGATAAATATCCTTCTGAGGGTCATTTTCTGGAAACATTTGTTCAAGAGAAAAATCTACACGCAATTTGATTGGAGAGAAAAAGGCAATATATCCACAAAATACCGTGATTATGAATATTCCGGAAAGAACGAACTTTGGGTATTTAAGGACAATATGACTAATTTTTGAAAGCATTCTTCCTCTGTGTGAGTAAACTAACGGTTATCAAAACAAAAGTAGAGGCAAATGCTGCCGGCAGAACTTCATCGAATGAGAAACTAGATTGAGGAAGGACCTGAGTTAACCAGTCCCATTCTTTCCAAAGCAAAGTGACAACTACTCCAGTAATTATAGAAGCAGTGACGCCGGTACTGGTAGCTTTTTTCCAAAATAAAGCAGCCATCAAGGAGGGTGTAATTCCTGCACCATAAATGGTATAAGCATATAGAGCCCGCTCAAAAAATCCCTCGCTTTTTGCAAATCCCTTTGAGACCCAAAAGGCAATAAACCCAAGTAATAATACACAAATCCTGTTGACAATTAGAATATGTTTTGGATCAGAGGTTTTGTTAATATACTTTCTATAAACATCATGGACAATTGTAGTAGCCGGGACCAGAAGGTATGAATCCGCAGTGGAAATTATGATACCCACAATGGTAGTGATCATGGTGGCACCCAGTAAGGGTGGTAAAATATTTTTGGCAGCATAAATCATCACATGCCTACCATTCTCGGCATCCGGTATCATTGCTGAACTCACCCAGGCAGTGGCAATTATCAAAGTCTCAACAATCAAAACTCCAAAAACAAAATAAATAGTTGCTTTTTTTACCCCTGCACCGCTTCTGCCGGCAGAGAACCTTTGATACATATTGGCATCGCCAAGAATTAACAAAAATGGAGGAAGACAGAAATTTATGATATCGATGGGTCCAAAAACACCAAGGAAATCCATGTGAGAGGCTCTCCCTGAAGTATCAAAAGCAGATTCAATACCTGAAAGCCCACCCGCTTTCATCCATAATAAAGGAAGAGAAATTATAAATGTCAATATGATAATAACGGCATTGGCTACATCGGTATAAGCGACGCTGAATAATCCAGCTAAAACAGTATAGGCAACAATAAATATTGCTGAGATGATGACGGCAGTATCCATTGAGATTAATGGCTGGTTATATTCATCCACCAGGACAACCTGTAAAATAGATCCACCGGCATTATATTGATATGATACAATAACCATATAGGCCATCACCAGGGCAATGGTGACCAGGTTTCTTGAAGTGTCACCAAAACGATTGCCGATAATTTCAGGAACGGTGGTTATCTCCATATTTCTGACTTTTTCTGCGATAAATACCAGCAGGATGACGCCAAGTAAACTTCCGAGGGGAATCATAATCGCTGCCAATCCGGTGTTATAGGTTTTTCCGGCATTACCTAATATGGATCCAGTGCCAATCCAAGTGGCAATCATGGTACCAAGGAGGACCCAGGGAGTCAGGGATCGACCTGCGAGAGCAAAATCTGAAGCGTCTTTTACTTTACGCGTTTTAATGACGCCAATTAGAATTAAGGCGACAAGATAGATTAATATAAAACTAAAGTACATTTCTGGTAATTATCATATAAATAGTGGGGGAAAATCTAAAGCTATTCTTTCGCTATATTTAAATCATTTGTCAGTGAATCTTATTAAGTAATTTTTATTACAATCAGATGAAAATAATATTCAATTAACTGTCTAGTTTTCACTCAAATTATGCCAGAAAACAAAAAACCCCGGTAATTAACCGGGGTCTTTTATTCATAGAATTGTGATTATCCTAATATATCATTGATAAGGAGTATTACATCAAGAACGTTCAGTATGCTGTCCTCATTCATATCGGCAATGTATGACTCAAGCGGTCCTAATTCTTCAAGATTAATCAGATCATTTACTAGCATTACAATATCAAGGACATTTAATTCTCCATCGATGTTGACATCACCTTTTAATAAACTTGTCGGCTGACGGGTTGTGATAAAAATGGCAGTTTCATCCTCAAGAGGCATTGCTGCAACAGGATATTGATTGTTAAAAGAATACTGCAGACCCATATTACCTAAATGATTTTCTATACCAATTGTACTGTAATCCCCATGAATAACACCCCCACTATTCATATTGCCACTGGTAGTATTATTGAACTCCTTATATTGTATAAGTATTTCATCATCGCCAGTTGGTGTGATGGCATCAATCAGAATAACCTGGAATGATTCAGTACTGGTTGGTTCATAAGTATGTATACCGGACCACTCAATTACCACTTCGCCGTTTTCTTCATCAACAAAGCTGTATACGCCACCGCCACTGGTGGTTTTCAGATCATCCCAAAATGCGGCAATCATGGGGGAAGGACCACCAGCACCAGGGAGAACATAATTTCTAAATGATGACATTTGTGAGTTACCAAGTGCAATATACCCGTTTGATGAAATGGTTATCTCATCATAATCAACCCCATAAAAAGTAAATGTAAATGGTAAATCTAAATGAGCAGGAGTTTGTGAGGCAGGATTTCCATATCCCTGGTCATTCAATCCCAATGAAGTACCATCACCACCAATTGAAGGATCAATCTCATACCAACTATAGGGCAGGGCAAGAGAATAGCCAAGATCACCTGAATCATAAATATAATAACCGTGCGGATCTGGTCCCAGTGGATCTGTTACACTTACTTCCCCAACCTGGAGCATTAAAAATTCTGTTCTGTTATAACCGAGGTCATCTGTGATATCCACTTGAATTTGTAACATAGTGCCATGAACGACATCGTCACTGGTTATCAGATGAAATCCATCTAATGAAAGTCCTGTTTCACCGGAATTTATTGGGTCAAAATTGCTGATAACATCATCAATATCCAAATAGTCCCAGGGTCCAAATTCACTTAAAATAACGGTTATGTTCCCAGATGGAAGATCACCCTCATTTTTCAAATATATTTCAAAATCTACGTCTTCACCAGGTTGAATTAATCCACCGCTGGTTGAACCAAATGATTCGATAGACAGTCTACTTCCTGAAACCATTGCCGGAATAGCACTAAACCAGGTATTTCCATCAGAATCTGAGAAATCTACCGTTAGGTTAAGCTCTTCCATATATACCGCTGATGTAGAGAGGGCAAATTCAAATTCGACATCGGTATTTTCACCTATCAGTAAACTCTCAACAGTATCAGAGCCAGATAAAATTGATACCAGGTCATTATCGGCATTTAGGGACACAACCAGGTCGACAAGATCCCCATTACCATTGTTGGCAACTGGGAAAGAGAACGTAATTATCTCACCAGGATTTATAACATTATCACTATTCCCATTTTGATCAGTTATGGATAATTCATTGACCATAGCGTTTAATACTGCTCCAGAATTATTGAATTCAATTTCTCCTTCATAAGGAATGAAATTTCTTTTTCGTACTACAACGCTCATATCACCGTCATAATCTGTTTCAATAGGTATTAAAACCCTGCCTTCTTCATCGGTGAACCTATAAATGGATTCATCATTATCATCCAAAAATACTACTCTGGCATTTTCAACAGGAATTCCATCTTCATCACCAACAATAACTTCCACGACATTAGAGCCTGAAGCGAGATACTCAGAATGAACAACAATAAATTCTGCCGGTCTAAGGGTCCAAAGTTGTAAAGCAGGATCACCCATTAAATTATTCCAATGCGAAAAGATACTGGTTTTATTACTTGGGTCAGTTGGATAAGCCAGTAATAGAGCCAGTTTACCCATGCCAAGGGCGGCACCGCCTGTTTCAAGTTCTTTTGGGAATATCCCTTCATATATACCCATCTCAACGATATTATTGAATGCAGTATGGGTTCCTGATGTTGCTGTTCCGATACATGCAACCCCTCCACCAGGGTTACTTACGGTTCCAGATCTAAACATATTTTCAATTATAGATTCACCCCAACTTGAACCAAATGATCCTGTACTGCAGGTGAGAAAAGTAACAAATGGAGTCATCCAACCATTATTAGCCCCATCGCCACCATTAAAACCACTAACACCAATGTAACCGCGATAATTAAAATAACCGATTCCAGCACCAAGGGCATTATTCATCCAATTGTTATAATTACTTCCTCCATAATTAGTCATGATATCTTCAAACCCCCAACTATCAAGCATATTCTCAATATACTGGTTGGTATTGATTGTGGAAAGACCGGATGATGATGGGTCTCCAACCAAAGCAGCACTAACATACCAATCACTTCCTGTTTCATCAATATATGTCGCTTTTTCATAACCGAGTGTTTTGGCAACAACGACAGAAAGTTGGGTGCTGTTATCAACGGATAGCCTACCAACGAGAACCTCGGGTAAAAGATCATTACCGTCCAATTGACTATAGGGCATGTCACCCTCGCCATTGTATCCTGACCAATTCTCATAGAATGTGGGAATCGCATATGATTGATCAGTATCTCCAACTAAAGCAACGTATTCAGGCGCAGGATCTAGTGATTCATATGCATCGGTAATATAATTTTTAATTTGTGAATTTGAAGAGCCGGTTTCATCGATATCAGCAGTATAAACAATATAACCGCTCTGTCTTCGCCATTCTAATAATTGCTGAAATAAGGGATGAGATAAGGAATTACCACCACAAATATATAATATAGACGGCTGCTGATACTCTTCAACTCGATCTTCCCGTGAATAATTGATCACCATAGATTCATATAATGATTCAAATACTTGCGAAGGAGGTAAATCTCTCACTACCCCGGTATCCCTCACACCATTTTCACTGATGGAAATCTCAACATATTCGTAAACGGTTAATTCGTCTGTATTGGGATTGTATCTAAACGGTATAAACTCAATCATTGCCAATTCCATATCTCTCATGACCATTGGCTCAGACAATTGAATATTTTGTATTGGATAAACTAAATGAGAATTATAAACCTGAGAAATTACTTCCAATCCTTCATCATTATCCTCAAGTAACCCTTTGGACTCAAGAAGTTCGATACCAGGAATAACTGAAGACTGGAGTACTTCATAACTCACCTCGTATGCAATGCCAGGCTCCATTTTAAAAAAGGTGGTAAATAAAGGCAGATCAGGAACACCAGCAAGTCCGCTTTTCCCAGAATTTTCAGCTTCAATTTTATGACCTAAATTTTCTTGAGAAATCTCATAAGAATTTTGGAATTCCATAGTGATTCCATTGCCGCTATCACCAGTTAGTGTGAAGTTGGAGGCATTGCTTGCCATAATTAAGCTAATCGTACTTAGAGTAGTTAGTAAAACTATACTCAGTTTTTTCATGTGGTCTCCTGATTTATCCAAGGTTTATTATTATTGGGGAAGGCACAAATCTACGTGATTTCAATTGCAATGATTATAAGTAGATTGTATCATTTTGTAAGGAATTATATTAAGGAAATATTTCTAAGATTTATTTGCTTGGCAGTTTAATTTTTCTTTTTTCTGGATCACTATTTTGACGAAAAAGTATTAGGATATTACCGATTATCCCAACCTGTTCAGAATTGGTACTATCTACTATTTTTTTTGACAGTTCTTTCTTCTGATCTTTAAAATCTAAAAATTTTACTTTTATCAGCTCGTGTGAGTCGAGAGCTTGATTGATAAATTTAATGGTACCATCTGATAACCCATCTTTGCCCACCTGGGCAATATGAGTTAATGAGTGAGCCTGACCCTTTAGCCAGGATTTCTCAAATCCTTTCATTGTATTTCCTTTTTATAATTAAAATTTGATATTAAGCCATTTGAAATAATGATGATAAAAATATATTTGAAATTCATTAAAATACAATCCCAAATCCAAATATCGGGGAGTAACTATAAAGATCATTCATGGGTGAGAGAACTTCTACTCCGGCACAAATCCGCAGGCCAGGTAATTGTTTAAATTTTAATGAAATTCCTCCTATGATCCCAATTCTATGGAGCGAATATTCTTTTGTTTCAAAATCATCATTTATTACCGAATCTACCAATAACTGATCAAATCCATATCGAATAATACCAGTTGTAGAAAAATATTTACCTAGTTTTCGTGTCTGAATATATGGAATTTCAAAACCAAAACTTCTAACATCCTCGGTTCGAGAATGGGTATCATCATTACCATCATATTTGAGAAAATTTACTCCTGGAGCGATGGCACGTGTAATATTTTCATTTTTCGATTTAAATTTTGTTTTAAAAAATATTCGAAATCCAATCCCTCCGAATCCAGACCCCCATGCCTTAAAATGGATATCCGATTTATCATCCAAACCGAATCCGAAATTTAAAGCACCTATTGCCGCTGCTGCCGATTCCTGAAAATCTATCAATGAATCTTGTTCAAATTGTTCTGCAGAAAATAATAATTCAGTGCCAATGCTGGCTTCTATTGCTAATTTAATTTTCCCTTTTGGAATTGTATCCGCAGTTTCCAGCCCTGAAGTATCAATAACGGCACATGAAGTAAGCAGGATAGGGAAAAGTATTAATAAAATATTTGCATATATATTTTTCATGAGAAATAAGAATTTTATTATGAAATGACTCAATAATTTATGAAAATTTAATCTCTGCGAATGGAATAATATTTCCTGAAAGATATATATTATCTTTACTATCAAGCAAAGTTGTAGAGAATTTTCATTACCACAAAAAAGTTGGGCTCACTATTGTGATAGATAACTAATTGCTAACCGTCACACTATACCGATTACTTGATATAATACTCTTATAATACTTAAATTTGTCATTCATATCACTGTATAATATGTTAATATTGATTTTGTTGAGATATGATGAGATAGAACTAATCATTATGGGTGAACTGTACTAATGCCACGAATCGTTACATGCTTTGAAACAAAAGCTCCAATTGAAATCGTTTTTGACCTGTCGCGCAGCATAGATTTTCACATGCATACTCAGAAGAGGCATCATGAAATTGCAATAAAGGGGAAAACCAGTGGATTGTCTGAACTTGGCGACTCAGTCACCTGGCGTGCTCGCCACTTTGGGATTCCGCAATTTCTTACCGCGAAAATCACTCAGTATGATCGACCCAATCACTTCAGGGATTCTATGGTTAAAGGTGCCTTTGAATCCTTTGACCACGACCACATATTTAAAGTTGAAGGGGACACAGTATTTATCACTGATATATTTGAATATGTGTCTCCATTTTATTGGATTGGCAACCTTGCTGATAGCTTATTTTTAAAAAGATACATGACAAAATTTTTTGAACGAAAAAATCAAATTACTAAGGAAGTCTTGGAATCCGGGGACTGGAAGCATTTCGTTCAGAAATGAATTTCTAATATTTTCCGGTACACAGGCAATTTTACCATTCAAACATGATAGCAATTTTATTATCCATAATTCTTATCATGTTCAATTATTCGCGCTAAATCGTTATAATTATACAAACAGACAAGATGATGTTTAAAAATATCCGGAGAATCTATATATGCATGTGACATCTTCCAATATTTCTCCACAAGGGTCCTTAAAATTAATTAATGGATCACGTGTAGCCGTTATTGGCGGAGGACCTGCCGGTAGTTTCTTTACCTATTTTCTACTGGATCTTTGCGAACGCCTCGATATAAAAATTCACCTTGATGTCTTTGAGGCACATAGTTTCACCAAAACCGGTCCGGCAGGATGTAATCATTGTGGTGGCATCGTTTCAGAGTCGTTGGTCCAAATGTTAGCAACAGAGGGAATTACTATACCCAAAAAGGTTATCCAGCGTGGGATAGATTCGTATGTAATGCATACTGAGATGGGTGTTACAAAAATTGAGACTCCGCTTCATGAAAAAAGAATTGCTGCCATGTTTCGAGGTGTTGGACCATTAGGATCTGAGGGTGTTGAATGGGCAAGTTTTGATCGATTCCTTCAAGAGATGACCCATGACAAAGGCGCTAATATAATTTTAGAGCGCGTAAAAAATATCAGTAAGGAAGGTAGACGCTATACTGTCCAAACTATCAAAGGCACCGAAGGGACTTATGATTTAGTTGCTGGAGCTGTCGGACTAAACCCCCATTCCCTAAAACTATTTGAAAATCTGAAACTTGATTTTCGCCCACCGGAAACTACCAAAACCTTTATTTGCGAATTTCATTTAGGAGCTGAAGAAATTCATCGATTATTTGGCACTTCAATGCATGTATTTTTATTGGATATTCCCAGAATTAAATTTGCAGCTCTCATCCCCAAGGGAGATTATGTCACCTTTGTCATGCTTGGAAAAGATATCGATAAAAAACTGGTACAAACTATTTTGGAGTCCCCAGCTGTAAAAAACTGTTTCCCACCTGAATGGGATATTACAAAACTCTATCCCTGCCAATGTTTTCCAAAAATTAATATGGCAGGTGCAATCCAGCCGTTTAGTGACGGTTTAGTCCTGATGGGTGACTGTGCAGTATCTAAATTATATAAAAATGGCATTGGTGCAGCCTATTTTGCCGGTAAGGCTGCCGCTACAACCGCCGTGCTGCATGGCATTTCCAAGTCAGATTTTCAGAAACATTATTGGCCAACATGCAAAAAACTCAATTTTGACAATTTTCTTGGTAAAATGGTTTTTGTTGTGACAACAGTCATTCAGAAAAGCAATTTTCTAAAAAAGGGTGTTCATAGAATGGTTCAGAATGAACAACTTATTGAAGGTAATAAAAGATTTATGAGTATGGTGTTATGGGATACTTTCACAGGTAGTGCCCCATATAAGGATATACTACTGAGAACTATAAAACCCGGATTCTGGGGTAACTTTATTTACAATATTGGAGCTGCAATGTTTGGAATGGGAAAAAAATCAACTGCTGGAAAAACATATAGAGATACAAAGGAATTAGGGAAGTTATATAGAAAGGGCGATGCCATCGTTACCCAAGGGGAAGTAGGTGATTGTCTTTTTGTGATCCAATCCGGATCGGTGGAAGTTTTACATATCCAGGGAAAAAAGGAAGTTTATCTTGCTACCTTGAAGAAGGGTGATTTTTTTGGTGAGATGGCACTTTTTGAAAAAGAGGTTCGCTCATCTACAGTAAGAGCACTGGATGACGTCAGAGCACTCACCGTCGATAAACGTATGTTACTTACAAGGATTCAGGACGATCCATCAATGGCATTTAGAATCTTGCAGAAAATGTCTTCTCGTATTCGGGAACTTGATAATAAATTAAGTCGAATCAAGGGCAGTGACCGCAGGAATTGGGACAAGAGAAAAGAAGAACGGGAAGAATGATTTTGTCTAATTGAACATTATCCCCCTGCCTTTTTCGTACATAGAATTCTGCATCCAATATTTTTATCAAATCATATTTATCACACAATAGAAAACCGACAACAATAAACATCATCCAAGATCGTTTAACTATTTACCGATGATGCATTCTGTTATAATAAAATTTTCATGAATGATTGATTAATTTTCTATTTATACCTTGTTAACCTTTCATCCATTATAATAAATAGAATTAATTTTGATCATCTGCCAATGGTGGCATATAAGAGATAATAATCTCTTAATAATTATTCTAATTAAATTTCTAAGGTATAAAATGAAATCAACACTATTATGGATTGCCACAGTTCTCTTTACTATCGTTATTGCTTATTACCAGAAAACCACAGGACCAACATACCCTGTTCGCGGCACTGTAAATCTTATCGAACAGGAAATTAAGTTTAAACTTTTACGCAGTTATAATTCAGGGATTGATATGCCAATTAGTTTTGAAGCTGCCGATCCAAATATAATAGGACAGATAAAATTTAAGAGATTTAAAAGTCATGATGATTGGACGATAAAATCACTTAAAAGGGATGGAATTCTGCTTTCAACCACTATGCCTTCTCAGCCTCCTGCTGGTAAATTGATATATGAAGTCTATTTGGGCACAAATCTGGAGAATTTAAAATCCCTGACTAAAGAACCGGTTATCGCTCGTTATAAAGGTGCCGTGCCGGCATATTTTCTCATCCCCCACATCTTTTTCATGTTTCTAGCCATGTTATTCGCCAGTCGTACGGGTGTTGAAGCAATTATCGATGGCCCTAAGATTGCCACCCAGACACAAATGACCGTATTGTTTTTATTTATTGGTGGAATAATTTTAGGTCCGATTGTTCAAAAATTTGCATTTGGTGCATTTTGGACAGGATGGCCATTTGGGTATGATTTAACAGATAATAAAACATTGATTGCGATGATTTTTTGGGTCATTGCATTTTGGAGAACACGAAAGGATTCTATATCTCGATTCTGGCCCATAACTGCAGCAATTGTCCTACTTGCTATCTATCTCATCCCTCATAGTGTATTAGGCTCAGAGATTGATTATACCAAGTTACCAAATCAATGATCTGATTAAATATATCATCTCAATAATAATTTGAATATAAGATTATAACAATCGATATTGCTAAAAAACAAAATTACAATTCTGTCAACTCAATAGTAAATACAGCGCCGCCTTCTTTTTGATTTTTAACATTGATTGTACTGTTATGTAATTCAATAATCTTGATTGCAATTGGCAGCCCCAACCCAGTACTTGCTGTTTTTTGTTTATAATTGCGACTACCGTGAAAGTAACGTTCAAAAATATTTGACAAATCTTCTTCCGGTATACCAGGTCCGGTATCACTAATGGAAATTTCAATTTTATTTGATATGGATCGATTAACAGCTACGGTGATTAATCCATTTTCAGGTGTATGTTCAATGGCATTAATAATTAGATTTGACAAGGCTCTTTCCAGTAAACCAATATCAGCTTGAATTATTCCAGCAGGATCAAGATCGATTTCTGCCCTCAGCACAGTCTGTCGTTTTTTTGCCTGTACATTGTATTTTATAACGATGTCATTAACAAGCTCCCCAATAGAGAGATTTTCCATGTTAGGCTCTACCTGTTTGGCTTCAAGTTTTGATAAATCAAATAACTCATGAACAAGTAGATTTAATGAAATTGTACTGTTAAGGATAATGTCTAAATATTTATTTCTATCTTCATTGGATAGTGTATCTTCTTTTATCTGAATCGTTTCGATATATCCTTGGATTGATGCCAGGGGACTTCTTAAATCATGAGAAACATTTGCAATTAGTTCACGCCTGAGAATATCTGTATTCTTTAATTCATCAATACTGCTCACAATTCGATCTGCCATTGAATTAAAGGTATTACCAAGTTTACCAATTTCATCCGGAGAACTGGTAGGAATACGAGATGAATAATTCTCTTGCTCAAAATCACTTACAAATTGCGACAATGTCCGAATTCGACGGGTCAATCTGGCAAATAAAATGAGTCCTAATGTGGCCGCAAAAATTGCTGATATTACAAGACCTAAAATGAGGGTCCGTAAGATAAAATTCTCTCTGAATAACGCAGTGACTTGATCATATTGTTCACTGCCAATAATTATATATAAATATCCGGCTGCACCATTGTTTAATTTCATTCTGGTGGCGGAAAAGGGTTTTCGTTCAGAAGGGTTTCTCGGATCAAATCCTAAAATGGGAAGAATAGAATTTTCTTTCAGAAAGATTTCAACAGGATCAAGATCCACATAATCTGCATTCATCTTTTTACCAGGTTCTGCAAAGAACACTAATATTTTCCCCGTATCATTCAATACATAAATTTCAATCTTTGGATTAATGACCATCATATAGTGGATTCGTTCACCAATTTTATCCCAGTTAAAGTCTGCTTCTTTAAAAAGTGGATCCAATTCAATGGCCATATCTCTGGCGAGATTTATATTCAACTGCTGATCCACTTTATTGATGAAACGTGACGTTAACTTGAGGCTCATTAATATTTGAATGGATGTCATAATCAAGAGGACACCGAGGAAAACAACTGCCAGTTTGAAATAAAATGATCTAATGAAATTCTTCATACTTCTTCACTTTCAGGATTGCTTAATCGATATCCAACACCCCATACCGTGAGAATAAAATCTGGATTGGCTGGATCACTTTCTATTTTATTTCTCAGTCGGTTAATATGAGTGTTTACGGTATGTTCATAACCGGAAAATTGATAACCCCAAATGATATCCAATAGTTGCTGACGACTAAAAGTGAGTCCAGGTTTCTCAGCTAGCAATTTTAAAAGCTCAAATTCTTTGACAGTGAGATCCAAAATTTTACCAGCCTTTTTGACCTGTCGATATGCTAAATCAATGACGAGATCACCAAAGGTTATTTTTTTAACAATGTCCTCATCCTTTTCATTTTTTGCTAACTCCGCTCTTCTAAAAATCGCCTTGATACGGGCAATAAGCTCCCGGATACTAAATGGTTTGGTCAGATAATCATCGGCACCTAACTCCAGCCCCAATACTTTATCTAATTCTTCTGCTTTTGAGGTGAGCATTAAAATGGGCGTTTTTTTATCTTTTTCACGGATGCCTTTACAAACGTCGAATCCATTCAATCCTGGAAGCATGATATCCAAAATTATCAGAGACCATTCCCCATTTACAGCAAGTTTGAGACCTTTCATGCCATTGCTTGCTACGACATTTTTGCATTCCATATCGGCAAGATGTATTTCTAATAAATTTGAAATTTCAGGATCATCTTCAATGATCAATACATTTCTTTGGGTTATTTTGTATGACATATTTGAAAACCTGAGTGATTATTATAATGAATACGCTTTTTAAACATTCGAGAAAATACCAGTTTTATTGAATCCGATCCAACCCTGTTCGATGGCCAATTGAATTTCTACTCAAATAATTGAATAAACTCACCATAACCTTCAAATTGTAAATCTGATTGTGGGATAAATCTCAAGGCAGCCGAGTTAATGCAATAGCGCAATCCCGTTGGTGCCGGACCATCTTTAAAAACATGACCGAGGTGGGAATCTCCCAAACTACTGCGAACTTCTGTTCGAGAAATAAAGAATTTCCTGTCTTCAACATCAATAATATTTCCATCTGATATAGGCCTTTTAAAACTTGGCCAGCCAGTGCCTGATTTGAATTTGTCAAGTGAACAGAATAAGGGTTCCCCGCTTACAATATCCACATAAATTCCCTGCCTATTATTATCCCAATATTCATTATTAAAGGGCCTCTCTGTGGCATTGTTTTGGGTTACCTCATATTGCAACTTTGTTAATTCAATTACTCGAGATTTTTTATCGATGGAATTAAATGAATAATTTTTGCCTGAAGTGGAATTTCTGTGAATATGCTGAGATTCTTCTCTAATCGTATCTTTTCTATATCCTGATGAGTCTATCGACTCCTTATTATATTTTTGATTGGCAAATAGGCAAAATGTCGTTAGTAAAAATATTAATACTATTATTGATTTTTGATTTCCATTATACTTCATATTTTCGCCTTTCAATATCAATAGCTGTGACAGGAGTTCAGTCTTTCCTCACCCCTGACGCAGCTATTGATATTAGTATTTCGATTACATCCCTGATATTGTAACACGGATAATATTTGACAAATCTGGATAATTAAACATGTCATTGACCAGTCTAACATTTCCATTTTCGTCTAATCCCATATCGGGTCCACTTTGACGGGGTGCCTGATACAATCCAATACCTGGTTCTTCATTTACTTCAGTACCTGCATCCCAAATGGATAATAGATGTGTAATATCACCATTTATTGCTGTCCCGCTATTATTAAATAACTGGATACCCATAGTATTTGGTGATAGGAATAGGTCATTACTTTGAACAAGCATTGTGGCAAAGCTTAAATATCCATCTGCAGCTTCAAATTCGAAACTATAGGATCCACCTGGTAGAACGGGACCTGGATTTGAATTACCTGTTGGGGTATTAAATATTCCATTTGATAATACATCCATCATGGACATTACCGATGAATTTAGTGCATCAGGAGAACCATCTTCTGCTAACGCTTCCAGTCCATCACCGTTATCCAGCATTCCATCTACAAAAAGGGGATTATCATTTGTATGATTTGCCCAAACTCCAGGAGCGATTATCTGAGTGATACCAGTTTCATTTTCTAACACATCTCCAAGAAGAGAAGGATTACCATCCTCAGCAATAGCTTCGAGGCCCTCATCGCTTAAAGGCATACCGGACGTGAACAGCGGATTATCCATACCATGTATTACCCAAACTCCAGGCGCAAGAGGTACAGAATGACTGCTGCCATCTGAAGTTTGAAGTGTCAACATATCCGAAACATTTTCTATTCTTACTCGAAATCCAGTCTGAGATGTTGATTGAATAGTCACCTGTATTACTTCATGCACACTTGGCAGATTTCCATATGTATCCATTGCTAAACGGACATTCATATTTGAATCAGATGCACCATTATTTGGTCCTGATTGACGAGGAGCCTGATCGACTCCAATACCTGGTTCCTGGTTAACTTCGGTTCCAGCATCCCATAAATTTATCTGAGAGGTAACATCACCGATATTCTGATTCCCCATTGAGTCGTACAATTCAATCCCTGATTGAGCAGGTGCAAAAAATAAATCATTCGAATGGACAAACATTGTTGCAAATGACAAACGTGATCCCGGGGCGGCGCTAAAATTGAATTCGTATGCCTCACCAGGGCCAATTGGTGCTGGAGAACTTGTCCCCACTGGAGTGTTAAATACATCACTTGCAGTATATGCATAAACTGGGGCAACATTTTCAATATTCACCTGGAACATAGTAATCTCCTGATTATTTGGGCTGGTTGAATTATTGTTCTCGCAGCCGGCAGCCAACAAGAGTAACATCACAAGAGTTAATATTTTTTGTTTCATTGTTATCTTTCCTTTTCTAATTAAGTTAATTTCAATATTTTCTTACAGCACAAATTAGAAATCAAGTATCACAAAAGTATCACAGGGGGATAAAGAAACCATAAACAATTATAATAAATAGAAAATGGCAAAGGTAAGTAAAGATGAATTTATGGTTTAGTTATTGGTTATTATTCAGTGATTTTGTAAAGTAGATAAGAAATATTACTAAAAAATATCTCGGTTTTAATGAAGTCTCATTTATTTTAAAAGATAAGAAATGGATGAATAATAAATATTCCTTAAAGAAGAATAATGAGGGTATAACTTGGGAAGTAATTTTTAGAAATTCTGTCTAATAAAAATAAATCCCAGTTGATAACCAAAAATTATTAACGAGGGTTACAGATGAGCGGATGAAGGGAATCGGACCCTCGTCTAAAGCTTGGGAAGCTCTCGTTCTACCATTGAACTACATCCGCAGAAATCATTATTCGTATATTTCTTCTTCTTTTTTCTTCTGGATTTCATTCAATTCATTAATATGTTTATCGGTCATTTCCTGTACATCGTCCAATGCTCGTTTCAGATTATCATCAGAAAGTTCATGTTCTTTGTTGGATTTCTTTAATGACTCGTTAATATCCCGACGGATATTCCGTATAGCAACGCGACCTTCTTCAATCATATTGTGAATCAATTTGACTAATTCTGCCCTTCTTTCATCGGTTAGGGTTGGGATCGCGAGGCGGATAATATTACCATCATTATTTGGATTTAGACCAAGATCACTGGCGATTATGGCTTTTTCAATACCTGCAAGGCTTGATGGATCAAACGGCTGGATTGCAATCATCTGTGGTTCTGGTACACTAATGGATGCCATATTTTTTAAGGGTGTCATTGTGCCATAATAATCGACTTTAACAATATCCAGTATAGCAGATGAGGCTCTGCTTGTGCGAATAGATGCAACATCATGTCGGTAATGCATCACCGCTTTTTCCATTCTGCTATGCATATCTTTGAATAGTTCGTTAATCATGGTTTGTCCTTTGAAATTTTTGTTCCACACTCGCGACCTTCAATTAGGGCATGGAAATTATCTCGTTTAAGCATGTTTAAAACAACAATAGGGAGATCATTCTCCTTGCATAAAGTTACTGCAGTCATATCCATAACTCTCAATTCTTTTTCAAGGACTTCCTTAAAGGTAAGATGATCAAATTTTACAGCGTCATCATGGATTACAGGATCGGAATCATACACACCATCTACTTTTGTACCTTTTATAACAATATCGGCTTCCATCTCAATTGCCCTTAAAACAGCAGCTGTATCAGTAGTAAAATATGGATTACCGGTTCCGCCTGCAAAAATGACGATACGACCTTTTTCCATATGACGTCTCGCCCGTCGGCGTATATAGGGTTCAGCAAGTTGAGATATATGAATCGCCGACATGACTCGGGTATCACATTGGATACGTTCAAGGGCAGATTGAAGGGCAACGGAATTCATGATTGTACCAAGCATGCCCATATAATCAGCTGAAACACGATCAATACCTGTGGTAGCCCCCGAGATGCCTCTAAAAATATTGCCGGCACCAATAACAATACCCAATTCTAAATCTTGTTGATACAGGTATTTTATGGTTTCAGCTAATTCGGAAAGAGTATCGGGGTCAAGACCATACCCCTGCTTACCAGCCAATATTTCACCACTCATCTTGAGCAGTAAACGGCGATAGGGGTATGATATCATAAGGGGTTATTTATTTATATTATGATTCTTGGCTTTCAGAGTTTGCCACAGTCTCACCAAGTTCAAATCGGGAGAACCTTGCAATAGAGATATTTTCACCAAAAGAGGAAATTGCATCTGTCACAACATCTTTGATAGTTTTATCAGAATCTTTGACGAATGTCTGTTCCATCAGGGCGTTTTCCCCAAAGTATTTTTCCATTCTTCCGGTGGCAATTTTTTCCAAAATATGATCAGGTTTACCAGACAATTTTGCCTGCTCGGCAAAAATTTCTTTTTCCTTCTCAACAATAGAATTATCAATATCTTCTCTGTTCACTGCCAATGGATTAGATGCTGCAATATGCATGGCAATATCTTTGGCAAATGTTTGAAATTTTTCAGTTCTCGCCACAAAATCAGTCTCACAATTGACCTCAACCATCACACCAAGTTTTGAACCTGGATGAATATAAGGCATAATAAGACCATCATTTGCAGATCTTCCTGATTTCTTCTCAGCTTTTGCAATGCCGGACTTTCTCAGATTGTCGATTGCTTTTTCCATATCCCCATCAGCTTTTACCAGGGCATTTTTACAATCCATCATACCGGCACCGGTACGTTCTCTTAATTCTTTTACTGCACTTGCAGTGATCATTTTTCTTCCTTCTCTTCTTTATCTTCAACGGTCTCTGAAATATTCTCTGGATTCTCTTCTACTGCAACTTCTTCAACAACTTCTTCTTGTGCTTCTACAGAATCGTTTGATTCAGGCTCAGCAGGTTCAGCTACAGGTTCATCATCAGCTACTTCGACTGCATCTGATTCAGATTTTGATTCAGGGTCGGCTGCAGCAACTTCTTCAACAACCGCTTCAACTGCTGCTTCTACAACTTCCTCAGTAACAACTTTTTCTGATTCATCTTTTATTTCTGCAGCTTCAGTAACGTCAACTTCTTGATTAGATTCAACCTGATCAACTATAGTTTTAGCTGTTATTTTCTCTTCAACTACACCACCTTTTGCTTCAATAATTCTATCTGCAAAATAATTGACAATAAAACTAATCGACTTAAGTGAATCGTCATTGGCTGGGATGGGGAAATCAACTACAGTTGGATCTGTATTACTGTCAACCATTCCAAATGTGGGAATACCCAATTTAGTAGCTTCCTGTATGGCGGTGGCTTCATGCATACCATCAACAAAAAATATTGCAGATGGCAGATATTTCATATCTTTAATTCCACGATGCAAGTCACCCAATTTGATTCGTTCTCTCTCGAGCAGACCTAATTCTTTCTTGGTTTTATTCAAATATATATCTGAAGATTCCTTTTCAAGAATAAGTAGTCTTTTCACACTCTTTTTAATCGTAACAAAATTTGTTAGTGTGCCACCGAGCCATCTTTCAACCACATAAAACATACCGCATCTATCGGCTGCCTCCTGGACTGCATCTTTTGCCTGTTTTTTGGTCCCGACAAATAATACGGTTCCATTATTTTGGACAAGTTTTGTCAGATGCTTTGAGGCTTTCTCAAGTTGTTTGAGGGTTTGTTCAAGATCTATAATGTGAATGCCATTTTTCTTCATGGCTATAAACGGTTTGTAATTGGGATTCCATTTTCTGGTCGGGTGTCCAAAATGGACACCTGAGGAAATCAATGTTTCTAATGTAACGTGATTCATATATTTAATTAATTATTTCTGGTTTTAACGTTTTGAGAATTGGAAGCGTTTTCGTGCTCCAGGTTGCCCGTATTTCTTTCTTTCCACCTCTCTCGAATCTCTTGTGAGCATTCCAGCTTTTTTCAAGGCGGGTCGAAGTTCCGGGTCCACTTTTTCTAATACCCTGGCAATCCCTAATCGAATAGCGCCAGCTTGCCCGGATATTCCACCACCACATACTTTGGCATGTATATCAAAATTTCCAAGCATTTCTGTCAATTCCAGGGGTTGTTTCAATACCATCTTGGAGGTATCCCTGCCAAAATAATCTTCAATTGTCCTGTTGTTAATAATAATTTTGCCTTTTCCTTTTAGAAACCGGACCCGTGCGACAGATGACTTTCTACGGCCGGTGGCATAATACTCAGTTGCTTTAGACATCAACTTCCTTTATGTTATAGTTCAAGAGTTTGGGGTTGTTGCGCCGTATGGGGATGATCAGGTCCTGCATACACTTTCAACGCTTTATTCAACTGACTGCCCAATCTGTTATGGGGTAACATTCCTTTGACAGCATTTGTGATTATTCTCTCAGGGTATGTTCGTTTCATCAAAGCAAAGTCAATTTCAGTATGATGACCAGGATACCCTGAATGTCGCCAATACGTTTTTTTGGTTTCTTTATTACCAGTAAGTTCGACTTTTTCAGCATTTATTACTACTACAAAGTCTCCCATTAGCATATGGGGTGTGAAATTCGGTTTATGCTTACCGCGGATGACCTGAGCAATTTTGCTTGCCAGTCTTCCCAGATTTTGTCCTTCTGCATCGACGATAAACCAATCTCTTTTTATTTCGTCAAGTTTTATTGATTCAGTTCTCATTCAATCCTTAATTTCATAAATATTATTATAGAAAAGCCTGATAATTTATCCTCGCTGTAATTGTCCAATCAAGTAGAAAGACAATTTATTTTGAAGAAATATTTTATCTGTTAAAATAAACTCAATAATACCCTTATAGATTTCACAAAAATCCAGTCGATTACTTCAACTCCTTTCCTCGGCTATATAAATAAGGTCTTTAGTTATGAGAATATATTTTTCCCAAATATGGTTGTTATTACTTCACCTTGAAATTCCGTGCCCAGCATCGGACTATTTTTTGATCTTGAGTGGATATCGCTTTTTGTAAATGTCCATTTGCTCGTTGGATCAATAATTGTAAAATTTGCTTTTTGCCCTTTTGTTATAGGAAGTACTTCAAATCCCATCACCCTTGCAGGATTCACCGTGAGTAAATCAATTATTTCAAATATATCAAATCCATGTTCCGTCAGTGTTCTGTGCACCATTCCAAAAGCCGATTCTAAACCTATCATACCACAGGGTGCATGATTAAAGTCCGATTCCTTTTCTTCTATTGTATGCGGTGCATGGTCTGTAGCGATGCAATCAATTGTCCCATCCTTCAATGCTTCTATCAGCGCTATGCGGTCATCATCCGTACGTAATGGCGGAGCTACCTTTGCATTTGTATCATAATTAACCAGCTTATTTTCATTCAAACCGAGATGGTGGGGTGTAACTTCAGCAGTCACATCCACTCCTTTTTTCTTATACCGGCGTATAAGTTCGACTGATTTTGCTGTTGAAACATGAGGTACATGAATTTTTCCACTGACATATTCTGCTATCACCAAATCGCGATAAACCATTACCGACTCTGAAATATCAGGATTGCCAGATAATCCCAATCGGGTAGACAGTGAACCTTCATTCATTACTCCATCGGATCTGATTAATACATCTTCAGCATGATTTATAACCGGTACTCCAAATTGGCCGGCATATTCGACAGCAATTTTCATCATCTGACCATTTACCACTGGTAACCCATCATCTGAAACTGCAACTGCACCTGCTTTTATCATTTCACCCATCTCGGCCAGCTCTGTACCACCCTGCCCTTTGGTTATTGCACCAATTGGACAGATTTCGACAGGGAGTTTTTTTGCCCTGTCCAGTATGAATCGAATGGACTCAGGTGTATCGAGAACAGGATTGGTATTAGGCATGACACAAACCCTGGTAAACCCCCCTGCTAAGGCAGCAAGACTCCCTGTTTCCAGGGTTTCCTTATCTTCCCTGCCCGGCTCTCTGAAATGGACATGGATATCTGTAAAACCGCATGTTATCACTTTGCCAGTGCAATTTATTATCGTATCAGCAGAGATCACCTTGCCACTTGAAAGTATTTCCTCAACTAACCCATCTTTGATAAGAACTGATCCCACTGATGATTTACCTGTGGCTGGATCATATATTGTTCCATCCTTTAATAATAGACTCCCGGTTATCGATTGTAATTTTTTCATCAGTTTTCCTCCCCAGGGCTGAGAAGGAGGTATAATATGCTCATCCTGACTGCAACCCCATTTAATACTTGGTTTAAAATTATTGCCTGTTCGCTGTCAGCCACATTACTATCGATTTCCACTCCTCGATTCATAGGCCCGGGATGCATGACAACAATTTCTTTTTTATGATTTGTCAATCGCTCATTTGTGATTCCAAAATGATGCCGGTATTCTCTAATTGAGGGAATCAATCCCAGTCCCATTCTTTCTCTTTGGATTCTCAGCACATTTATTACATCGGCCCATTCAATGAGTTCATCAACATCGTATGTGACATTCACACCCAATTCCTCAACATTGACTGGTATCAAATGTGGTGGTCCGCAGAGGGTGATTTCGGCACCCATTTTTATCAAACCAAAAATATTAGATAGGGCAACTCGGCTGTGCAGAATATCTCCAATGATTCCCACTTTTACACCTTCCAATCCATTAAACTTCTCATGAATGCTGATCATATCCAGCATTCCCTGAGTTGGATGTTCATGGGTCCCGTCACCGGCATTTATGACAACTGCATCAACGAACTTTGTTAACTGGTAAACAGATCCAGGGGTGGGATGTCTCATCACAACGGCATCCATTTTCATGGCATGGATATTCTGTATTGTATCTTTAAGCGATTCACCTTTGCTGAGGCTTGAGGAGCTCGCTGAAAAATTTGTCACATCTGAGGACAATCTTTTTTCTGCAAGTTCAAATGACATTCTTGTTCGGGTTGAGTTTTCAAAGAACAGGTTGACAACATTTTTTCCGGTAAGAGACGGTACTTTTTTGATGGGTCTGTCCAGAACATCTTTAAATGTATAAGCAGTATCAATTATTTTCTGCAAATCTTCTTTTGGTGCAAATTCCAAATCAAGAAAATGTTTTCTACTTAGCGCTCCCATTATTCGTTCTCCTCAATATATTCCATCAGGAGGACTTCATCAACACCGTCCACCTCTTTTACATGCACATGTATATGTTCTTTAAGCGACGTTGGATAATTTTTACCGACATAATCTGCTTTTATGGGAAGTTCCCTATGCCCTCTGTCGACCAAAACACAGAGTCGAATTGCAGCAGGTCTTCCAAAGGTGAAAAGCTCACCCATGGCAGCCCGGATAGTTCGACCAGTATAAAGAACATCATCGATTAAAATGACATGCATGTCATCCAGGTCAAATATGATATCCGATGGCTTTATTTGTGGTGATCCCAGATTGGTAAGAAAGTCATCGCGATAAAATGTGACATCCTGATATCCCAGCGGCAATGTTGCACCTGAAATCTTTTGCACCTGTTGATGAATTCGTCTGGCAAGAAATTCACCGCGGGTACGGATACCTATCATGGCAATTTTGGACATATCTGGATTATTTTCGATGATTTCGTGGGATAATCGGGTAATCGATCGTGTTATTTGGATCTCATCCATAAGACGTGATTTTATTTTTTTCATGCTCCAATCCTTTCAAATTAATTTGAAAAATATCTGTTATGATATTCCGATTGGATTCAGCCTGGGAGGTTATTTAGAAAGTCTTTGCAGTAAGCGTGATACCTTGCCTGTCTCCCGGACAGAATTAAAGGAATACTTGGCATCAAATTTAGAGGATATTATTGTCATTAAAATATAATTATATTCATCAAGTTGAATTTTTTCAATGACAATTTATAAGTAGTAAACTATTTAATAGTTTCTTTTATTAAATATCAAATTGCAAAATACAACACTATTATAATGAGGGCACCAATAATATATGATTGAATATCTTTCGAAGTAAATAATAATGGATCATAATTTACTTTGCCACGGTTGGCAAGAAACCAAATTCTTATTATCCAGATTAAATACATAGGTACAATAAACCAGATGATTTCTGCATGTTTGTACATTTCAGACACTTTATCACTATTTATATACTGGCATAATACCAGTATGGATATTAAGCCGCATTGCAACCCCAGCATTTGAAGGAGATTTAAATCTATCTTTTTATAACCTCTGCCCAGAACTTTAGATTTTCCTTCGCCGCTGCAAATCAACTTCACTTCAACATATCTTTTTAGAATTGCCAAGCTCAGAAATAGAAATACACTGAATATAGTGAACCATTCTCCAGGGGGAATCCCTGAAATCAAACTTCCGGAAAATATTCTAATCAAATAAAATGATGTTAAAACTATTACATCCAGAACAGGAATTTTCTTTAATATTAAAATATAAGACAGGCTGGCAATTAGATAAGCGATGAGGGTATATAAAAATGCAGAATTGATCAGTGATGCAGTATAAAAAGAAACAGCTAATAGAAAAATTGAAACAGTAAGGGCAATTCTTATTGAAATTTTCCCACTGGCAACAGGTCGATATTTTTTAACAGGATGAGATCGGTCTGCATCAACATCAATAACATCATCTATAATATATATTGATGACGCCAGAAGACATAAACTAACAAATCCAAAAAAAACCTGTTCATACCCATCGAGCATATGACCAGTAAGCGGAATGAGAAAAATTAACAAGTTTTTCAACCAGTGGTGAATGCGCAGCAATTTTAGCATTTCCAATGAAAATAATTGTTTCAATTTATTTCCTTTTCAAGATTTTTGAAGGTTAAGGAGCAAAATAAAATGTTATATCCAAAGATTTAAATAATTTTACTCAAAATAATTTTTTGCTAAACCAAGTTAGAACTCGAGTGGCTGACTGTTTATCAAAACCCATGCTCAATTCTCTGAAAAAAACTGGTTGATCCTTTTCAATGAATACTGGATGTGTGGTTGTAAATTAGTAAATATATCAAATTACGACATATAAAATTAATCCATTTTTCATCGATTTGGGTGAAATAAAGGCTATAGTTTAGAAAGAATTATTGAGAATAATATCTGCGATGTGCTAACTTCCTTGGCGGAGTAGTGCGGATATTCCCGATTTTTAAGGTCAATTAAATATTAATAATCCTTTTAAATAAAAATTTCGAGAGATTAAAATAATAAACACAACAAGGAGTTTTTGAAATTAACTTCTTCGGAGAATTCCCTATCAAACAAACAAAAGGAGAAACGAGATGACGCGTTTTCTAAAACAAAGCGTAATAGGTATTATTGTATCCATTACCGGCCTCTTTGCAGCTGATATTTATGTAAATATTTCAGATGTGGGAGACGATTATGTGGATGTATATATGGTAAGTACTGTCGACGTTGGCGGGTTGCAATTCAATTTAACAGATAATCCAAATGCTTTTGATGTAGCTGGAGCATCTGGGGGTTCTGCTCAAAGTGCCGGTTTCCTATTATCATCAAATACTGATGGTCTGATATTGGGATTCAGTTTAACTGGTTCAACTATTCCTGCCGGTGAAGGTCTTTTATTATCAATTGCCTTAAATAATTTTTCTGAAGATTATGCCCAACTAATTTTGGAGAGTCTAATTTTCTCAGATGATTCAGGTGGTGCATTAGATGCAGAATTTGACCAGGAAGGCGGTTATGCTGACTGGGGTACTCCTGTAGTGGAAGATATGGCGCATCTCACGATGAGTGATGGGACGGCTGATGCCGGTAGTACAGGAACTGTTGAGATATCTATGGAAAATACCATGGAAATAGGTGGATTTCAATTTACCCTTGTTGATGATCCAGATCTTGTCACACTTTTAAGCGCATCCATTACAGATAGAACTGCCGGATTTTTACTATCTACAAATGAAATTGGCCTTGTGTTGGGATTCTCCCTTTCAGGTGCAACTGTTGCCCCCGGTGAAGGACCTATTGCTACTTTGACTTTTGAAGCGGGTGTTATGGGTGGTGTTGCCGATATGCTTTTTACCAATCTGATTTTATCCGACCCTGATGGCAATGCTTTGGAAGGTACCTTCGACAATGGTACTTTCACTGTCACCGGCGGTCAACTTGAAGATCCAACTATCACAATTGACGCCCCTGTTGATGGTGCAACCATTGTCGGCAATGATATTAATGTATCTGTAAGCGGTCAAAATATGGTAGATGGTGATCATTATCATGGTTATGTTGACGGCTCTCTTACTGGTATGTACTATACAGATGACTTTACAATTTCCGGTGTTGATTTTGGAACTCATGAACTCACAGTTACCATTTCTGATGGTTTTCATGTAGATTATGAAAATGCAAGCGCTTCTCAAACAATTTCATTTACAAATATTGATATTCCTCCTGTTGATGTTACGACATTATATATGGGCAGTGGTGATGTTCTTGCTAATGAATCAGTTGATGTAGATTTATCCATGACCAATCCTGAAGAAGTTATTGCAGGATTCCAATTGCAACTAAATGACTTTCCTAATTACATGGATATTACTGGTATCGCAACAACAGAAAGAACGGCTGCATTCAGTTTGACATTTAATGAACAGGAAGATGGTTCAGCAATTGTTGTTGGTTTTGATCTAACCGCAGTTGGGATCTCAGCCGGTGCTGGTCCAATTATGACGATGACATATCTTTCAACAAGTGAATATGATACCGAAGTTGAAATTTCTGTAAATGGCAATAGCAGTATCTTATCTGACCCAGCAGGAAACGCTGTAGAATTTGAATCAGAAAATGGTCTCATTGTCGTTGATGGTATTGAACCTCCACCTCTATTCGAACCAACCGACCTGTCTGCTACACCTGGATTTCAAATGGCAAATTTGATCTGGATTCATCCAGAACCCTGGGAAGTCGTAGGATACTATATATTCCGTGATGGTTCTATGGTAGGTAACTCAGATCTACAAAACTATGCCGATACTGGATTAGAAACGGGTGTTGAATACTGTTATACGGTAGCAGCTTATAATGATTTCGTTGTTTCGGAAGTTTCCAATGAAGTATGTGTTGTTACGCTCGACGAATTCTTTGAACCTCCACAGAATCTCGTTGCTACAGAAAATGGATTAGAAATAACTCTCACTTGGAATGTACCAGATGGCGTAATTGTTATTGACTGTGATGCTGAAGCACCATATCCTGATAACGACCCATGTTATTTATTTGTAATTGAAATCGATCCATACTGTTGCGATACTGCCTGGGATGGTCTTTGTGAACAGGAATATCAGGATTGTGTTGGTGGCGATGAAGCTCCAGAATTTGATGACGAGTTATACCAGATTCACGAAGATTATGCTGAGAATAATATTTCAAATACTCGTGATTTAATCGGTTATGAAGTATATCGTGACAATCAATTATTAGAATTTACAGAAGCATTAGAATACGTTGATACCAGTGACGAACTATGGTATCTGGAAACCTATTGTTATAATGTAAAAGCCATTTATGATGAAGGTAATTCAGGATTTTCAAATACCGCCTGTGCCGAACCTCAACTTGGTGAGCCTTCAAATTTATCAGCAAGTGGCGAAGGTGATTATGTTGTCTTGAATTGGGATGCACATCCTGACGATGCACAAACTAGCTTCTACATTTATAAAGATGGTGAATTCCTCACTGATGTCACTGAAACAACCTATGAAGACCATGATACTGTCCACGATGTTGAGTATTGTTATACTGTTACTGCATTTTATGACGGCATAGGTGAATCCCCAGCAACTGATGAAGCATGTGGAATGTGGAGCTTATGCCCTCCAGCCTATCTTGCAACACAAGAAGGTGATGGATACATTGATGTAACATGGGATGAAACCTCATGTGGTGAAGAAGTTTATCTTCAGTATGATAGCGGCACACTTGCCAATGCATTCTATTTTTATGATACATACGAATTGGGTTATGCCCATGGAACACGTTTTGATGTAGGCACTGACTTTGATGTTCTTGCTGCTTCACTATATATTCTATCTGAAGGAGATGAATACTGGCCATGGCCTGATGCGACTCATGGTCCTGTTAGAGTACTCGTCTTTGATGATAATAATGGTTTACCTGGAAATCTATTATTCGAAGAATCAGCTGTCCCTGTGGATGGTTGGGCAACCGTCACTCCTAACCTAACCGGTTTATCTGGTGCGTTCCATGTTATTGGATCTCATGAAGAAGGATGGACAGATTTAGAAGGATTTGGTGTTGATGATGGTGTCAATTATGCTGATAATATGGTTACTATGCAGGCTGGCACATGGTCAACAGGTGATGTACTTGGTTATGGTGGTGATTATATGACCGCCGGATTAATCAATGCTTATGGCCAGGTTCAACCAATGTCATTTGGCAATTTGCCAAGTAATCCATTTGCTGATATGTCTGTTGTTGAATCTTTACCTGAAAATTTATTAGGTGTTGAAAACTTTAATGAAACACATCCATCATATTATAATTCACCTACTCGTGAATTACTTGGATATGATCTATGGAGAGATGGACAAGTAATTGTGGAAGATATTGATCCTACAGTATTCTCATATCATGATGATGGTCTCACAAATATGCAGGAATACTGCTATTCAATGACTGCCAATTATACCGAGGGTTCATCATTACCAACTGAAGAAGTTTGTGACACACCTATCCCAGGTTATGAACCAACAAACCTTGTTGCTGAGGATCTTGGTGGAATTATTGCTCTTGCATGGGCTGAACCTCTTCCTTTTGACAATCCAGTTTTAGATTATCAGGTTTATAGAGATGGTGACTTATATGATGTAGCCACTGGTTTGACCTATGATGATATGGATCCTGTAGCTGGAGTAACTTATTGTTACACCGTTACAGCACGCTATGTATCAGGTGAATCATATCCATCTAACGAAGCATGTGAAGTATATTATCTCGATCCTCCTGTCGGTCTTTGGAGCACAGGTTTTGATGAGCTACATGCAATTGAATTGAACTGGAACGAACCTGGTACCGTATTATGTGCTGATGAACTAATTGATGAACTACCATTCTTTGCTGAAGGCACAAATGTTGGTATGGGTGATGACTTCTTGGTTCAAGGTTCACAAGGTGAAGATTATGCATATGGTTTTTATGTAGATGACTTTATGGTTATCGATATAACTGTTTGTGATCCAGCAACTGACTTTGATCCAAAACTTGAAATTTTCACTACTGATATTGATTGCAATGAAACTACTACTGGCAATTATAATGATGATAATACATGCCAATTCAGTAATTTGCAGTCATCCCTACTTGGTGTTCAGCTAAATGCCGGACAATATTATATTGTTGTTGATGGATTTGGTGGTCAAACTGGCAACTATGGTATTACAGTGACTGAATCTGGTACAGGTCAAGAACCTGCACCTATTGAAGATTTTATCGCTTATGAATCTGAAAAAACAGGTAATGAAATTTCCTTTGACGATTGGACATGGGCAGATGGCTCAAATCTAAACTACAATCGTGAACTTGAAGGATATAATATCTATCGTGATGGTGATTATCTCGCTTTTACTGAGCCAGATGTATTCACCTACCTTGATGAATATGATTCAGCAATGTATGATACTGAATATTGTTATATTATTAGAACACTTTATACTGATGGAGAATCAGTACCTTCAAATGAGTCATGCTCTCAGTGGAATTTATCTGTTGCAACAAATCTTACCGTTTCACCAGTTGAAACCTGGTTGGAATTAGAATGGACTGCTGCAGATTATGATGTTATCGAATATAATATTTACAAAGATGGTGAATTTTTAACATCAGTTGGCGGAACAAGTTACACTGACCTCGATACTGAACATGATGTCGAATATTGTTATTATATTACTGTTACCCATGCCGTTGACGGCGATATCGGGGAATCACAACCTACAGAAACAAAATGTAACATGTGGGAATTATGTCCTCCGGCAAACCTTGCTGCTGAACCTAGTGATCGCGCTGTTGATCTAACCTGGGAAGAAGTTGCCTGCGGTGAAGAAGTATATCTTGAAACCGGTGATGGAGTTCTTGCCAATGCTTTCTATTTCTATGATACCTATGAATTAGGTTATGCCCATGGAATGAGATTTGATATTGGTGCATCATTTGATGTACTTGCTGCATCACTTTATATCCTTTCTGAGGGTGATGCATACTGGCCATGGCCAGATGGAACTCACGGTCCTGTCCGCGTCCTAATATTTGATGATAATAATGGCCTACCTGGAAATTTATTATTCGATGGTGAAGCCACCGCTGAAAATGGTTGGGCTACTGTTTATCCTGATCTGACAGGTTTAGAAGGGGCATTCCACGTTGTTGGTACCCATAACGAGGGTTGGACAGACCTTGAAGGCTTTGGTGTTGACGGCGGTGTAGATACCCCTGATAATATGGTAACAATGCAGGCTGGAACCTGGTCAACAGGTGATGTTCTTGGTTACGGTGGTGACTATATGATATCAACACTTGTCTGGGCACAAGGTGGATTACAGCCAATGTCATTTGGTGACCTCCCATCTGATCCGTTTACAGATATGTCAGTTGTTGAATCCTTACCTGAGGATCTATTAGCTCTGGAAAATTCTAACGAATCACATCCTGATTATATGCCAAATGCAACTCGAGATTTACTGGGTTATGATATGTTAAGGGATGGTACAGCAATCGCAGAAGGTCTTGATCCTTCAGTTTATTCATATCATGATGATGGTGCGGATATTGAAGGTTTAGTAAACAATACTGAATATTGTTACACAATGATCGCCCACTATACTGAAGGTCCTTCACAACCAACAAATGAAGTGTGTACCACACCATTTGTACCTGCACCAACAGAATTGGTAGCAACTCCCCTACTTGGTCAGATCCATCTTGACTGGATGGTTCCGCCTGAAGGTGGTGGTGAAATTTTTGAGTATATTGTTTATCGTGATGGTGATTTCTATGATTCATCAAGTACTAATTCTTATGATGACAATGATACGGACCCAGGTATTGAGTATTGTTATAATGTATCTGCACTTTATGACGGTGGTGAATCGGCTCAAACCAATGAATCCTGCGCCATGTGGGATGTAGATGCTGCTGCCAGTCTTACTGCGACTGGTGTAGACGAACAGCAGGCTATTCATGTTGAATGGATGCCACCAGGATCTGAAGTGACACTTACTGTAGAGATACTCACAGATGTATTTGCAAGTGAAACCAGTTGGGATTTATATTCTGATGATGGTGAAATGATTTTCAATATGCAGGATGCTCTGCAAAACAATATTACCTATACCTGGGATGTGGTTATCTCGCCTGGAACATATACGTGGACACTTTATGATTCTTATGGTGATGGTATTTATCAGCCTGGTTACTATACTTTGGCAATTAACGGTGAAGTATTTGCTGAAAATTATAATTTCACCGGTTCAGTTGAGAGTGTCACATTTAATACAAGTGATGCTTTACTATCTGTAAGTAACTGGAATTATCTCAATCCTCAACCATTTGAAAAGGGACAGGATATTACCGATGAAATGGTTGCAAATCAGGAACTTGCTGATCCAACTATAGTCGTTGAACCCAGAAATACACGTAATTTACTATCTTATGAACTCTTCAGAGATGGTGACTTCTTAGCTTCTGTGGCCCCAGATGTATTAGAATATTGGGATTTATACCCCTCTGCTAATAATGATACAGAATACTGTTATTTTGTAGTTGCTGAATATGATGAAGGAACAGCAGAACCTTCAAATACTGCATGTGCCCAATGGGAGCTTTCTGCACCATCAAACTTAGTTGTAGAACCTTCAGGCAGTAGTCTTGAACTCATGTGGGATACTGCTGGCAGTGATGATCTAATCGAATACCTCATTTATAAAGATGGCGAATTCTTTACATCTACTACTGAAACTTCATACACCGATTTAGAAACAGATCATGATGTTGAATATTGTTATACAGTTTCTGGATTATATGATATCGGTGAATCTGGTTCAACAGATGAAGATTGCGGTATGTGGCGCTTATGTCCTCCAGGATATCTTGCAGCTGATCCAGGTGATCAATTAATAAACGTTACCTGGGATGAAGTATCCTGTGGTGAAGAAGTTGCACTTCAATATGATGATGGACTATTAGCAAATGCCTTCTACTTTTATGATACCTATGAATTGGGTTATGCTCATGGAATTAGATTTGATGTAGGAACCACTTTTGATGTTCTCTCTGCATCAATTCATATCCTTTCTGAAGGAGATGAATACTGGCCATGGCCTGATGGCACCCACGGTCCAGTAAGAATACTCGTATTTGATGACAATGGCGGATTACCTGGTAATCTGCTATATGAAGAATCAGTTGTTTCTGAAGATGGTTGGGCAACAATTAATCCTGATTTGACCGGTCTTGAAGATGCGTTCCACGTTGTTGGAACACATGCTGAAGGCTGGACAGACTTAGAAGGATTTGGTGTTGATGGAAATGTTGATCATCCAAATAATATGGTGACCATGCAGGCCGGAACTTGGACAACAGGTGACGTTCTTGGTTATGGTGGCGATTATATGATGGCTGCCCTCATTAATGCTTATGGTCAGATACAACCGATGAGTTATTCTGATCTGCCTGTGAATCCTTTTGAGGATTTCAGTCAAGTTGCATCAATTGAAAACGTTAATGGTCAAGTTGGTGATGAAAGTCATCCACCATTTTATGTACCTGCCGATGGTTCTCGTGAACTTGAATTCTATTCATTATTCCGTGATGATGAAGAAATTGCTGTATTTACTGATTTGTCTACATTTAACTATCTGGATGATGCATTGAATAATATGCAGGAATACTGCTATACAATGTCAGCTACCTATACTGAAGGTGAATCACCTTTGACAGATCCTGTTTGTGCAACACCAATACCAGGTGAACCGGCATTTAATCTGATTGCCCTTGGCACTGAAGATAATATCGAAGTCAGCTGGGAAGGTGCGCCTGACGCTCTTGAGTATGTAGTTTACAGAGATGGTGTAGAGCTTGATCGTACAAATGATCACTTTTACGCTGATGATTCTGCAATCAATGACATCGAATATTGTTACTTCGTTACTGCACAATATATTAGTGGTGAATCTTTCCCCACCAATGAAATGTGTGCAGAATGGTCACTGGGTGAAGTGGTTCTATGGATTGAAACCGAAGGCAATGGTTTCATTGAACTGAATTGGACTGACCCATCCGGCGGCGGCGGTGGAGGCGGCGGAAATGGTGAAACCATTGAAGAAGCAATCTTGATTACCTCAGTTCCGTATGATGATACACAAAATACCGCTAACTTCATGGATGATTATGATGAAGTTTGTCCGTATACCGGCAGTCTTTCACCTGATGTTGTGTATGCATGGATTGCCAGCCCTGGACAGTACCATGTTGACATCTGTGACTCAGATTACGATACTAAGCTATATATATATGATGAAGATCAGAATCTCATCGACTGTCAAGATGATACATGTAGTTCTCCAGATGGAAGTTCCTTCAGATCCGATATTAATATAAATATCACCACAGCTGGATGGTATTATGTTGTTGTAGATGGTTACGGCAGTCAGGCAGGTACATACAATCTGTCTATTACAGATGGCTTCTTGCTTTCTGAAGGTCATGACAACCAACCAGAAAAAGATGATACGATTCCGTATGTCGAACTTGGACATGGTGGCGATATTGAACCTGCCGAACCCAGAACAGAATCACGAGAACTTGAAGGATTCTTTATCTTCCGTGATGGTGACGAATTAACTTTCGTAGATGATCCAGATGCGCGAGCCTATGTTGATATGGCTTTGGTAAATGGCGAGGAACATTGTTATACAGTTCTGCCAATGTATAATCCTGAAGGTCCTGCTGGAATGTCAAATGAAGAATGTGGTGCAGCTGATGCTGGACCGATGTGTCCACCTGAACATTTCACTGTTGAAACAGTCGATGGTGAAGATTTCGCCCATCTCTCATGGGAACTTCCTGGAGATTGCGATCCTGGTGGCGGTGGTGACGGTAACGTCCTTGTTACTATTATGACTGATACCTGGGCATCTGAAACTTCATGGAATATTGTTGATTCCAGTGGTAGTTTTGTTGATGGAATTGAAGGCGGCACACTGACAGACTTAACCCTATATACATGGGATATTGATCTTGCAGGTGGTGCGTATACATTCAATATAATCGACTCTTATGGTGATGGAATTTATTGTTCAGATAATGGCTATTATCAAATTGATGTAAATGGCACTACTATCGGTGGCGGACCTGGTGTTGGCTGTGACTTTGGTGCAGGTATGAGCCATGATTTCACCACAGGTGGTCTATTACTCTCAAGTTCTGCATTCCATTTTGAACCTCCTATTCAGGGTGAAAAAGGTCAAGCTGAATATGATATGTCCGGGACTGAAAATGTTGAAGTCGTCGTTTATGTCAACGAAACAGCAAGAACTGAACGTTTAAATGGTTATAACATATACCGCGATGGTGAATGGATTGTTGAAGTTGATGAATATACAACAGAATATGATGATACTCATGCCAATGGTTTGACATATGATGTTGAGCATTGCTGGTATATGGTGGCTATCTACGATGATGGTCTCTCAAATCTCACTGAAGAAATATGTGATACGGTGGTTGATCCTGCCAACATTGCTGATCTCTGGTTTATTGGCGGGACTCTTGAAGCGGGAAGCTCAGGTACATTTGATATTGAATTGGACAACGCACTGAATGTTGCTGGATTCCAGTTCACTGTAAACAATGACCCGAATCTGCTCTCCGCAACTGATATTGCAATTACTGATCGAACTGAAGGTTTCGTCGTTGAATACAATGCCCAGGGTGATGGATCGGTTATTATTGTTGGTTTCAGCCTAATAGGTGCAGAAATCGAAGCTGGCTCAGGTCCTATTCTTGAACTAACCTATGAAGCAGGTGGCGGAATTCTTTCACCAACTGACGTGAATATCAGTTTTAGTGATGTATTTCTTGGTGGATCAATGGGCGAGCTCATTCTTACACTGGGTCATGATGGCAATATTCTGGTTAATCCTACTGGTGCCAGTGAACTTTCTGTTGGTAATGGTACAGCTGAACTTGGTGGAACCACATCCATTGAAATCTCACTGACAAATGAATTTGATATTGCTGGATTCCAGTTTAATTTATCATTTGATCCTGATATTGCTTCACTGGTTAATGCATTTCCAACTGACCGAACAGATGGTTGGTCCGTGAGTGGTGGTCCTGAAACTGGAACCATTATTGGATTCAGCATTATGGGCGTTCCAATTGCACCAGGTGAAGGCCCAATTGTTGAAGTTGTGGTCATGGGTGAATCTGAAGGTATTGCTGACGCATGTCTTGGTGACATAATCTTATCAGATATGGATGGAATACAGGTACCTGCCTCAATTGAATGTGGTATCTTTACTGTCGGCGGAGTTGTCGTTGTTGATGCACCTGTAATCACCGATATCTCTGCTGGTTCTGACCAGATAGATATTGACTGGACATGGGAAGCACCTGAAGACGCTCCAATTGATGATGATATTAGTAATTCCCGTTCAACGGTTGATTTATCATTTGAAAGTTATGTTGATGGCCAATTAGGTATTTTCATGACTAATGAAATTGATGTTGCCGGATTCCAGTTTAATCTAGATTCTGACAATGGTGGTTATGCATTGAATGGTGTCAGCGGCGGAACCGCAGCTGATAATGGCATGCTTATGTCAACAAATACCGGTGGCCTCGTTCTTGGATTCTCACTGTCAGGGGATGTTATTCCTGCTGGTGAAGGTGTCCTGGTTTATGCTGATGTTACCTTTGACGGTGACGAAGCATGTTTCTCACTATCAGCTCCAATATTCTCAGATGAATTTGGCGTTGCTATTGATGTAGATACAGGTGAAGAATACTGTGTTGGTGGAGTTGAAGTTCTTGGCTGTACTGATCCTGATGCCTATAACTATGATCCTGAAGCCACTGTCGATGACGGCAGTTGTGTGTATGAAGGCTGTATGGATCCTGATGCATTGAATTATGATCCTGATGCAACCATTGAATGCGATGACTGCTGCGAATATCCTTTCGAAGCGACATTTAATGTCTATCGTGATGGTTCGTGGCATGACACTGTTGTTGGAATGTACTCATACTCCGATACTGGCCTTGGTGGTGGTGAAACATATTGCTACACCGTTACTGCAGTACTTGAAGATGGTACTGAATCAGATGATTCAAATGAAGAATGTGCTACGACAAGTTCAGATTGTGCTGTTGACATGTACTCAAACCTTCCTGATCCAACTGGTGAATTCTCACTAATCATCGTTTCAGATGTAATGGGTATCGAAATGGGTGATTGTGATGAGATTGGTGTCTTTGATGCCAATGCTATCCTCAATGAAGGTAACTGTGAAACTGAGATTGGTGAACTGCTTGTAGGTTCAACTGTATGGACTGGAGAGCAGGCTTCAATATCTGCAATCGGGTCTCTGGATTATTGTGCCTTTGGCGGTGATCAGTTCCCAGGTTATGTTGAAGACAATCCGATTGTTTATAGATACTATTCAGCAGCAGATGGAATGGAATATGCTGTTGAAGCAGAATACACCGCAGGTAATGGTACCTTTGGTGAACTCATTATCTCAGCTGTACTTCATATAGTTACTGATGTAACACAGGAACTCACACTTAATCAGTTCCAGAATAATATGTTCTCAACATATGTTCAGGCTGATGATATGACCACTCCTACCCTTCTTGGTGATGATATCTTTATGGCCTGGAATGATTCTGGTGAATTCTATGTACCGAACTTTGGTATTGAATCATTAGATATGATACTCAATACTGAAGGTTATGGTGCTTTCATCGCTGGAAATACACCACTTACAATTGAAGTAACTGGAACACAGGTTCCATATGATACACCATTCATGATCAATCAATTCCAGAACAACATGATTCCGTATC